>Ga0207901_1000002_pt1 | contig 517401 bp, 473 predicted proteins | sample LinPmetageLP46_FD_184057 | JGI IMG/M metagenome (GOLD analysis project Ga0207901, IMG submission 184057) | Marine viral communities from the Pacific Ocean - LP-46 (SPAdes) | ecosystem: Environmental > Aquatic > Marine > Oceanic | place: Pacific Ocean | collected 2011-06-12
TTGGGTCAGTTGTCGGTATCCCATGGTTCTCTTCACTTTGGTAGGTAAAGCGAATGAGGGTACCGGCAACGGCCCTCCTACCTCTACCTGCTGATCCAAAGTGCTGCACTTATTCTATGAATCCAAGTTGAAAGACCATCATCAAAGGATTATGGACAGGCACAGCTTAGTCTGGGCACAGCTTAGCCTGACTCACTACTGGCCCGGGTCAATATTCAGCCTCCCCAGAATCGGCAAAAAAAATCACCACAGACAGGCATAGCATAGTTTTACCCCCCCCCCTCTCCAGAAAAAACAGCAAGAGCGCCAAGTTAAGCTGCGCTATACGAAGCATCTCACCCAGTGCTATGATCACAGAATGATAAGGATCTTCAGAACGAAAACATTCTCGCGCTGGATGCGCAAAAATAACCTGTCAGATGATGAACTGCGCCAGGCTGTAACCGAAATGATAGCTGGGCTCATTGATGCTGATCTTGGCGATGGAGTTTTCAAGAAGCGGCTAGCGACTCAGGGGCAGGGCAAGCGTGGAGGGGTGAGAACGCTGGTTGCCACTAATTTGGGGGGCCGCTGGTTCTTTATGTTTGCTTTTGCGAAGAATGAAAGGGCAAATATATCAAAAGTTGAATTGAGGGCGCTTCAGGAGTTGGCGTCGGATTTTCTGGCGTTTGATCCTGGATCTGCAACAGGCACTGCAAAGCGATGTCTTAAGGGAAATTGCATATGGTAACCACTGAGCGTGACAATCGTTTGTTGAATGAGATTCAGGAGACTGCCTCTGATCTACGCATGACGGGGCTAATTAGTAAGCGCCGGCTTAAGGAGTACGAGGCTCTCTGCCAGGTGGACAAAACGCAGCTTCCGCCAGACGATATCCGCCTGATTCGCCTGCAAACTTGCATGAGCCAAGCGGTATTTGCCGCAATTCTGAATGTGAGTGTTTCAACAGTTCAAAAATGGGAAGCTGGTGAGAAGAAGCCAGCCGGGGCATCACTAAAGCTTTTGAACCTTGTGAAACGCAAGGGCATTGAGATTTTGTTTCTTTAAGAGACTGAGATTGATCAAAGCTGATGATCATGGACAGGCACAGCCTGATGAAGCTATAGATGCCCTTCCAGCACAAGTCACACGCAAAATCTAACCGTTCTCGATTGCTACTTTAAGTCTGTTTTCCATATCCATTGGACGCTCCTGTTTGTTTCAACCGAAAGAATAGTAAAAAACGGGCGAGGCAGTGCCTGACTATGGTAGGTACAGTGTTGCTTAAGTTTAATAGGTGGGTATAATAACCACTATAAGTTAAAGGGAGCTTACGTGAAAAGCGCTGAGGTCAGAAAGAAACTGGAAAAAGATGGCTGGGAGCTCGTGCGTGTGAATGGGAGCCATCATCACTTTAAGCACCCAACAAAACCGGGGTTGGTTACGTTGCCACACCCCAAGTCGGAACTGGCAAAGGGTACGTTGAACAATATCTGGAAGCAGGCCGGCTGGAAATAACGGCCCGAAAGGGCAGCGGATCAAACTTGAGGTAATTGTTATGCGTTTCCCAGTAGCACTTCATACAGATGATGGAAAGAACTACGGGGTTACCGTGCCTGATATTGCTGGCTGCTTCTCTGCGGGTGCCAGTGAAGACGAGGCGCTGGATAATGCGCGAGAGGCGATTCTTGGGCATCTTGAGCTGTTGGCAGAATTCGGGGAGGAGATCCCCGGTGCAAATCCTATTGCTGAACATCGTGCAAACCCAGACTTTGAGGGCGCGGTGTGGGGCTTTGTTGAGATCGATGTAACCCCCTTTTTGGGCAAGGCAGAGAAAATTAATATCACTGTGCCCCGTTTGGTTTTGATTCAGATTGATAGGTTTTTGAAGGAGCATCCGAACGAGGCTCGGTCGCGCTCGGCGTTTCTATCTGAAGCCGCTTTGGAAAGAATGCGGAAATCGCGCGACAAAGCCCTAGCATAACGCCGGGCCTTGCTTTGTTTGACTAGGAGCTGAGTTCGTCAAGTATCATCAGTATCATGGACAGGCACAGCTTAGCCTGACTCACCACTGGCCCGGGTCAATATTCAGCCTCTCCAGAATCGGCAAAGCTTTTTCATCAATCGCGCCACGTTTGTCAGCCGGGCTAATTCGGCCAGTGCAATCGACGAGCCCTAGGTGACCGTCGAAGCCGCGCAGTATGCCTCGCTGAAAGCCCTTGCGAATCACTCCCTCAAATCCCAGTAAAGGTTTCAGCGGTACCGTAAACTCATTTAGCGACTGCTGTTCTGTTTGCTTGCGAATGGCCTCTGCCAGATCGAATTGTGGCGAAATGCGTTCTTTTAGTGCTGGAGCAGCTAAAAGAAAGGCTGGGTAGCCTGTTTCAAATGTTGACCATCAGTCAACTTCCCTGATATGGTTCGTGATAGGTTATCCAAGGAAGGTCGATGAATGTAATCTCAAAGAAACCGTTTAATCATGCAGCTTTAAAGTATCCCAACGATCGGGATGCGTTGCTCGACATGTATAACGTGCTGCAAAGGATCGATTTCAGCACGCCGAGCGAACTAAAAGCGGTGTTTCCATCGCTGGATAATTTCAAATATAAGGATAAATGGTGGGTTTTGGACGTTGGTGGTAATAATCTTCGTGTTCTTGCATTCATCCAGTTTGTGAACAAACGCATGTATATCAAGCACATCGTGAACCACGCGGATTATGACAAGCTGACAAAAAAGTACGCGAGAGCACAGGATTGAAGGTGGGTCTATGGCACAGTTAGCGATATTCGATGCGTATCAGACATTTATGGCGGCTGCACAGCCTTTAATGAACATTGATACGGAAGAGCAATATAATGCAGCTCTGGAAACACTTGAGTGTGTATTGGAGTCTGCCAGCGATACCCTCGACGATCCGCTGAACCCACTCATAGATATGCTCAGTCAGGCCATTGAGCGCTATGAATCGCGGAGTGAACCGCTGATGGCATTCGCCGATGAAGCAGAATCAATACCCGTCGATATTGCACTGCTTCGTACTTTGATGAAGCAGCACCATCTGACTGGTAGTGATTTGCCGGAAGTTGGCGACAAAACCATGGTGTCAAAGGTTCTTAGTGGGAAGAGAACCCTGAGTCGCAACGCAATTGAGAGTTTGTCTGAGCGGTTTAATTTAAGGCCAGCTATGTTTTTTGGTGGGTAGTCACAAAAATCAATCAAAACAAGCATGGACAGGCACAGCTTAGCTTGAAAATGAAGAATTATACCATTCACCCTCTGGGCCAATGTGACCTGCTAGCTGCTGCAGAAATTTGCGCCCGGGCAATGCGTGATAACCCGATTCACATTCAGGTGTTCGGAGCGCCGCACGAGTTACGAGAGCGAAGGCTCCGGCGTTTTTTCCCGGGACTTCTTGCGTACGTTCATCGCAAAGGCAGTCTATACGGTGCATTCGCCAAGGGAACCTTGGTCGGCGTATTGGGCATGCTGCCACCAAAAACCTGTAGGCAATTATCATGGACAGGCACAACTTAGCCTCGGCACAGCTTAGCCTCCGGCCTGGTGGCCGTCCACCGGATGCCCTAGTTGGGTACCGTTTGACCAAGCTGTACGCTTTGACACCTGATACGTTGCAGGGTACGATTAAAGAATGATTCGAAGCTTCAAACACAAGGGCTTGGCCAAGTTCTTCAAGTCCGGCAGCACCGTAGGGATTCAGGCTGTTCACGCGAAGAGGCTTCGGCTTATTCTCGGTAGATTAAATGTAGCGTCGGACGCCAAAGATATGGACTTACCAGGCCTTCGGTTGCACGAATTGTCCGGCAACCGCGCCGGGGTCTGGTCGGTGACAGTTAGTGGTAACTGGCGAGTAACTTTCCGGTTTGAAGAAGGTGATGCTGAGGTAGTTAATTATGAAGATTACCACTGAGGTACAGCAATGATGATGCATAATCCTCCCCACCCTGGCGAAGTGTTACGAGAGCTTTGTCTGGAGCCTCTTGGCCTCTCTGTCACGGCGGCTGCAGAGGCATTGGGTGTTAGCCGAAAAACGCTGAGCGCTGTATTGAACGGCAAGGCCGGTATTAGCCCCGAAATGGCTATTCGGCTTTCTATTGCTTTCGACACTTCGGCAGAGAGTTGGCTAAATCAGCAGTCCCAATATGAACTTTGGCATGCTGAACAACATCGTAAAGAGCTCAACGTGAAGAGACTTGTTGCGGCCTGAAGCATAGGAAAGTCAAATCATGGACAGGCATAGCCTGACGTGATGCCCGAAGGCCCGGTGGTTTCGACCTCTGGGCCTTTGCTGTTTCTGAGGTGCCTATTCGGCATTTTGTAAAGCATCCCTATAACCCAAGGATCGATTGTGTTTTCGTTTTGGTGAATACAGATAGCGGATGAAAGAATTCCCACTTGTTGGTTGGCTTTTGCGTCGCTATAGTTGTGTTAGTTATTGATACAGCGGAGGGCCTTCTCATGGCTAGAACGACAAGTGTAACTATCGGTGCTCCATTAGATGACTTTGTTGGGAAGCTGATCCAGTCTGGACGGTACGGCTCAACCAGTGAAGTCGTTCGTTCAGCATTGAGGCTACTTGAGCGCCAGGAAAGCCAGTTGGCTGCGTTAAGACAAGCAGTCGAAGCTGGAGAGCAAAGCGGCGAAAGCGATCTTTCTCTGCGCGATATTGCTTCTCGGGTGAAGCTGCAACACGGTGTATAAACTCTCGAACTTGGCGGCTGAGGATTTTGCAGGGATTTACGAATATACACTGCTTAACTTCGGCAAAATTGATCATGGACAGGCACAGCTTAGCCTGACGTGATTCCCAAAGTCCCGGCGGTTTCGACCCTCAGGCCGCCCGTCGTCGCCGGCTCTGTCGATAATCCTGATAGGTTGCCTCAAACCGAGTCGCTCGCTCGCACCACTGGCCCGGGTCAATATTCAGCCTCTCCAGAATTGGCAAGGCTTTTTCATCGATTGCGCCACGTTTGTCATCCCGGCTAATTCGGCCAGTGCAATCGACCAGTTCTAGGTAATCTTCGAAGCCAAAGAGTATGCCTCGCTGAAAGCCCTTGCGAATCACGCCCTCAAATCCCAGCAAAGGTTTCAGCGGTACCGTAAACTCATTTAGCGACTGCTGTTCTGTTTGCGTGCGAATGGCCTCCGCCAGATCGAATTGTGGCGAAATGCGTTCTTTAATACTGGTGTGAAAGGCTTTGTTTGAGTTTGATGAGTTGGCAGCAAGATCAGAAATTGGAGGTGTATGCTCGAGCGGTACAGGGCTTGAGTACGCTGGAGCCTGATCCAGAGAAGCAATTGAAGTATCTGGACTTCATCGACATCTACGCAGCCTTGGATGATAATGAAATGGAACTATACCAACAGAAATACCCGCAGGAGAGCACCACCATGGCAACGCTGAGCGAACGACTGCGAGCAGAGGGCATGGAAAAGGGCATGCAACAAGGTATGCAGCAAGGTGAAGCCGCCGCCCTTCGAAAACTCATAGCGCTGAAGTTTGAGGCGCTGCCGAATTGGGTAGAAGAGACAATGCAAAACGCCTCTCCGGCGGATATCGAGGGGTGGTTAGAAAGGGTACTGACGGCGGATAGTTTGGAAAAGCTGTTTGAGTGACGCCAAACTCAATTCAAATGGGCCAATCTTGGACAGGGACAGCTTACTTGTGGGCACAGCTTACTCAGCTTAGCCTGACGTGATTCCCAAAGGCCCGGCGGTATCGACCCCGGGCCTTTTTGTGTTTGTAGTGTCCCTATTTCATAGAATGCGAAAATCGCTTTTCAGTGTGCTCCAGTGTTTTTTAAGTTTCCGCTTGTGGTCTTCATTCATAGGTAGGTTTTTGATGGCTTTTGGCCACAGATCTCTTGCTTTTTCCATCGTGTCATCCAGATGTGGTTTGATTGCTCTCCACGGAATGTCGGCCCGGGTAGCCCAGGATTGGAAGTGCTCATATGAAACGCGATACCAGTCTTTGGTTTTCGCTAAATTCAGTGCGTATTGTGTTTCATTCTCAATGTAAACGCTGGTTGTGACGATATCGTAGGCAGGTGAGAGCCGAGGAGTAATCTGGTCGGAATAAAGTAAGCTCCAGTTCTTGAGGTGCGCATCGCCATTAGCGAGAAGAATATTTATCAGCAATCGCCTGGCGAATTGTTGCGCATCTGCCAGCCCATCGCCGGAAAATTTGTAGAGAATTCGGCCGATTTGTTCATAACTTGCCGAATTGTATTTCTCGTGAGGATACTTCACCAGCACCTGGGCGAAGTCTTCCATGTGGGTGCGGGAGCCATTATCCCGATCAAAACGCTTGATCGCAAAAGCCTGTTTCTCGTCGGGCAAATTTATCTGGGGGAGGTTGTCCAGGTTGCTCAGCTCAACCAACTCGATTTCAGGTATATTGATTCCGGCTAGTGCTGCGAGCGTCATGGCGGTGTACTCGTTGGCCGGTACATCTCTGTGTAAGGTGGACGGTGTTTTAACAATCCAGTCGCCCAGAATATTGTCTTTTGAAAGATTGTAACGGCCATCAATTGCTTTCATTGAAAACTTCATCTGAACACCGGCCAGAGAAAACTTGTTACCAGGAGAGGCTTTCTGAAACTCTACGGCTCTGGCTTTGCCATGAGTGCCAAGAACACTCTCTGGTACATCTTCTGGCTTCATGGGTTCGGCGACTAAAGCGCCCGGTAGGTCCTCTCCCAGATGAGAAAAAATGTGAAATTCATTATCGGTGTGAACTTTAAGCCCTTGCGCAATCAACGCTCTCAGCGCCCCTTCGGGAAGCAAATTAGACAGTACGGGGTGCAGTCTTTGATTTCTTGCCCAGGCTTCTGCTATCAACTTCTCTGCGCGTGGGAATTCTGGGTGAGTAATCAAGCTAAATGTTGGGCGGATCGTATCTGTTCTGAAGCTCTCAGCAAAGCTCAAAACATTGCGTCCGCCCTGAAAGCCGGCCAGATAGCCGACCAGTTTGTCGTGCAACGTCAGGCGGAGTACGCTCACTTCTTCCGCGCGGTTATCGCTCATTAATCTCTTCCCCCAGCAAGCCTTGCCATGGGTTATCAATCAGGCTTTGTTTTGTATTATCTTTGGTAGGCTCTAGCGATTTGCCCAGCACAGGCGACTCATTATCAGAATATTCACCTTCTTGCTCCAGCACTGCGCGAACTGCGCTGAGCTTATCTTCGGGGATAAGCATGAGTTTGCTGTTAAGGCCTTTTGCTATCAGTTCCAGGGTATCCAGTCTGGGATTTCCCTTGGATTCCAAGCGTTGGTACTGCTGGCGTGAGACCCCAATGCGTAGCAGCATATCGCTTTGGTTAAGGCCGAGCGCCAGTCGTCGCTTTTTGAGTTGTTGCAGTAGTGGGTTCATTTTTGTAAACGCATAGGTTGCTTTTTAGGTAATAAGCAACAGGTTAGATGCTTTTCAATGCCGTAGCAACGGATGTGTTGCTATATTATCCATTGTTTATCCGTGGACAGGCACAGTTTGGCCCCGCAAAGGATCGATTTCAGCACGCCGAGCGAATTAAAAGCGGTGTTTCCATCGTTGGATAATTTCAAATATAAGGATAAATGGTGGGTTTTGGACGTTGGTGGTAATAATCTTCGTGTTCTTGCATTCATCCAGTTTGTGAACAAGCGCATGTATATCAAGCACATCGTGAACCACGCGGATTATGACAAGCTGACAAAAAAGTACGCGAGAGCACAGGGTTGAAGGTGGGTCTATGGTACAGTTAGCGATATTCGATGCGTATCAGACATTTATGGCGGCTGCACAGCCTTTAATGAACATTGATACGGAAGAGCAATATAATACAGCTCTGGAAACACTTGAGTGTGTACTGGAGTTTGCCAGCGATACCCTCGATGATCCGCTGAACCCACTCATAGATATGCTCAGTCAGGCCATTGAGCGCTATGAATCGCGGAGTGATCCGCTGATGGCATTCGTCGATGAAGCAGAGTCAATACCCGTCGATATTGCACTGCTTCGTACTTTGATGAGGCAGCACCATCTGACTGGTAGTGATTTGCCGGAAGGCCCGGCGGTTTCGACCCTCAGGCCGCCCGTCGTCGCGGGCTCTGTCGATAATCCTGATAGGTTGCCTCAAATCGAGTCGCTCGCTCGCACCACTGGCCCGGGCCAATATTCAGCCTTTCCAGAATCGGCAAGGCTTTTTCATCAATCGCGCCACGTTTGTCATCCCGGCTAATTCGGCCAGTGCAATCGACCAATTCTAGGTAATCTTCGAAGCCAAAGAGTATGCCTCGCTGAAAGCCCTTGCGAATCACCCCCTCAAATCCCAGCAAAGATTTCAGCGGTACCGTAAACTCATTTAGCCACTGCTGTTCTGTTTGGCTGTGAACCACAATCTGACCCGATGGTTTGTTTTGAGACCCCGCCTAGCAAAAAGATGCAGGTCGATTTCATGACCATTTCCCGCCACCGGAGTAAGATTACAGCCTTTGGTCGACACCTTTAATCAGGCTGCGCTGTTGGATCGGCTGTTGCACCACGCGCACCGTTGCGCGCTAAAACAATTTTGATTACAGTCTGCTGACGGTGCTCTGGAAGATCGCCGTTAATCGTCATGGAGAGCGCCTGCCTTAAACAGCATCACCCTTGTGGGCCTCAATACTCTCAGGCCGCAAGGACAGCAGCCATGAACATCAAATCTCATTGGGACCTGCAACTCCGGGACCTCCCCTTTATTGAAGGGCCATTTTTTGCCAGGACTTGCGCCACCAAGCTGGCTAACGGTCCATCCAACAATGTACCTAAAGACCCCAGCGGTCGGGAAATGAGTGTTGAGCAACTGCAAAAAGCACTCGAGCACGGTCAACTGTTTCTTGTTACCAGCAGCCCACCCTCTTTTCCTATTGTCGTCTGGAAACCGGATGCCGATCACCCAAACGGTGGCACCTGGCACTTAATCGGCAACATTGACGGCGGGCTTAGCCGGAACGTCGAGGCGCTCAACCAGTGGGAGATAACACCAGATACCATTAGTCTTTCAGGCCCGGGTTGCCTCGGTCAACTTGGAGCCTTCGGCCTCAATGACACCATGAATGAACGCCGCGCAGGGGAACGTCACCTTGCCTCGAAGAATGCCCAACGCCCATTATCCCTGCCCCTTGGTGCATCAGCCCTGGTAGCTCCACTTACCGCCTCGGCATTTGTGACGGATGAGGTAACACAGGGCAAAGAGAAAAGAAAACCCGTCCATCTAGAGGTGGGGATCTTCACCGACGGAACGCTGAATAACGCGGGAAACATTGACTTATTTCGTGATCGTGTTGAGAGCGAGTGTCTGACGCCCCACCAAAATGGAGAGATTGATGATATCGAATGCGAGCACCGATTGAGTTTATTGCTTGGGGATAGCTATGCTAATGGGACGAGTAATATAGCTAAGTTACAGAACCTGTACACCGAAACCCGTAAAGAAATCAAAACTGCAATTACCTGGCGGCGCCGCGTATATGTGCCGGGCGCTGGCTCAAAAACTGGAGAACAGGATTCATTAGAAGGCATGATGACCGGCCTCGGTGAAACGGGTGTGGTTGCACAAGTTAAGAGGGCATTTTCAGAAGTCGCGCTTCATGCAAGTGAAGTAGCAAGTAATGGTATTATTGACGACTTGGTTATCGATCTGTTCGGCTTTAGCCGGGGGGCTGCGGCTGCCCGCCACGCTGCGAATGATATAAATCGTGGCTCCAAGGGTATGTTAGCGCAGGCATTTTCAGCTAATGGTATTCCCTGGCCGGAAAAAGTCACCATTCGGTTTCTTGGGCTATTTGATACTGTTGCCGGCATTATTAACATCCAGAACGGCGACTTTACGCCAAGCAACAATCGTAATTCTCCCGTCAACCTGTATTTAGATCCGTCAACTATCACCAGCGCGGTGCAGTTTACCGCGATCGACGAATGCCGGGAAAATTTCGCCCTCAATAGCATTTGCCACCCAGATGGCACACTTCCCAATAACTTCCGTGAGATCGCGCTGCCAGGGGTTCATTCAGACATCGGCGGCGGCTATCACGACAGCCAAACGGAGCGGCTTTTGCTCCATCCTACGCTCAACATTAACGGCAGTGCTACGACATGGCCTGAACAAACTCCCCAATGGGACAACCTCTCAGAACTTAAAGCGAAAGCAGACGTAGAGGGTTGGATTGGGCCTCAGAGCATCCCGTTACCAGGGGGAGAACCTGCGTCCCTTAAGATTCACAAAAACGTACGAGAGCATCCCGTTCCAGACGGCCAGGTGGAGCTGAATCTGATCCTGCACAGACAAGTGGACGGAGAGCTTTCACAAGTCTACCTCCACTGTATGTATGGGCTGGCAAAACAAGCGGGCGTGCCGCTGGATGACATTCATGTAATTAGAGATGCAGCTGCGATTCCGAAAGAGTTGGAACTGACGTACAGAATAATTCAGGAACAGATCTGGCACGGAAGCAATCACCCCAGGTTACCAATCAACCAAAATGCCTTACTGAAGCAACGGTATATACATCACTCCGATCACTACAATCTAGATGAGTTTCTGATGCTTGATACTATCGTGCGCTCTCAAATCCCATTCTCAACCGCGACGTTCCTTTCACCGTTTAGACCAACGCCAAACCGGGAACGGATCGTTTATGGAAATAAACTGGATGTATAAAATAAGACTAGGAACGCTGTTAACATTGTTACTGATCACCCCGTTTGTAACCGGGTGCGTCTCAACTCCAAAAAGCAGCAACTTTATTGGACGCGTTAGTGTCGCGGCTCCCGAACATTATAAAGTATGGGTAGAGCACGTTGAGCTCGAAGCGTCCGGGATACGGCATTGGCGCATGCCTATGGGAGGAGTCAGCTGTTGTTGGAAGGGGCCTTATGGTCCCACTGGCTCTGGCGGTTCCATGGAACCATTTCCAGATTATATCGCCATTCAATGGTTCTCCTTCGCCGAGCAAAAGTTCTACCAACGGCTGTTTTCCTTGCCCAAAGGACTGAAGGAAAGAATGCGCAAGCACGTGACTTACACAACCGTCATGGGCACCTTCAGTCGACCACGAAAGATTCTCACCATCGGTTTGGCCCCAGGCGGCCAGATCGTTCTGTGGATTTCTAATCGCCCCGACAATGCCATTGAGGTCGGCCGTTTACAGGCCAACGAAATTGAAGGTGATGTTTCTAATTATGAAGTTGGAATTTATAACTATCTTGAAAAAAATGGTGACTACATAAAGAAGCATGGGGTACCCACTGAGGGTTGGTAGGGCAATCGATAGTTCCCCACTCGAGAGTGTCCCTATGTGCCAGCGCAGTTGTCGCCTGATTATTTCGGAGCCTGACTATGGTAGGTACAGTGTAATTATCATGGACAGGCACAGCTTAGCCTTCTTTCCTGAAGCAACAGTATGTGCACCACTCAGATCACTACAATCTGCATGAGTTCCTGATGTTCGGTACTATTGCTCGCTCTGAAATTCCATTTTCAACCGCTACTTTCCTTTCGCCTTTTCGGCCAACATCAAACCGGAAACGGACCATTTACGCGAATAAATCAGAGTCCTGATAATGACGGTTAAAACGACAACGATTGCTACGCTTATGGTGCTCTTTCTTTCTGGATGTGCCTCCCAACCCAACAATAATATTAAGGAATATATCGGTGTTGGTGCTCCTCAACATTACGATGTTTGGGTAGAGCGTTTTGAACTCGAAACCTCCAGCATCAGGCACTCGCGCATGCCAATGGGGAGTATCAGCTGTTGCTGGATGGGTCCAAATGGACCATCAGGAAAAGGAGCATCTACTGCACCCTTTCCAAATTATATTGCCATCCAGTGGTTCTCTTTTGCGGAACAGAAGTTCTATCAGAAAATCTTTTCTCTGCCGAAGGAGTTAGAAAGGAAAATGAGTGAGCATGTGACTTACACAACCGTTATGGGCGCGTTTAGTCAGCCAAGAAAGATTCTCACGGTCGGTGTGGCACCTGGCGGTCAGGTTGTTCTTTGGATTTCTAACCGACCAGACAACGCCATTGAGGTTGGTCGTTTCCAGGCTAATGAAATTGAGGGCGATACGTCGACGTATCAGGTGCGCACTGAGGAATATCTGGAACGCAGTGGCGACTATATTAGGCAGCATGGTATTCCTACAGATGGCTGGTAGTTAGTTTTAAAAACGACGAGTCTCCCGGCCAAGCCTGACACCTGTAGTGGTCAACTAATTCCAAACTGGCTTAGTGTCAGCAGTGGCCGTGATGGACAGGCACGGCTTAGTGGCCTGGTTGCACAAGTTAAGAGGGCATTTTCAGCTAATGGTATTCCCTGGCCGGAAAAAGTCACCATTCGATTTCTTGGGCTATTTGATACTGTTGCCGGCATTATTAACATCCAGAACGGCGACTTTACGCCAAGCAACAATCGTAATTCTCCCGTCAACCTGTATTTAGATCCGTCAACTATCACCAGCGTAGTGCAGTTTACCGCGATCGACGAATGCCGGGAAAATTTCGCCCTCAATAGCATTTGCCACCCAGATGGCTCACTTCCCAATAATTTCCGTGAGATCGCGCTGCCAGGGGTTCATTCAGACATTGGCGGCGGCTATCACGACAGCCAAACGGAGCGGCTTTTGCTCCATCCTACGCTCAACATTAACGGCAGTGCTACGACATGGCCTGAACAAACTCCCCAATGGGACAACCTCTCAGAACTTAAAGCGAAAGCAGACGTAGAGGGTTGGGTTGGGCGTTTCTGATGCTTGATACTATCGTACGCTCTCAAATCCCATTCTCAACCGCGACGTTCCTTTCACCGTTTAGACCAACGCCAAACCGGGAACAATTATCATGGACAGGCACAGCTTAGCCGTTTGCACAGCTTAGCCTTCTTCCCCCAGCAAGCCTTGCCATGGGTTATCAATCAGGCTTTGTTTCGTATTATCTTTGGTAGGCTCTAGCGATTTGCCCAGCACAGGCGACTCTTTATCAGAATATTCACCTTCTTGCTCCAGCACTGCGCGAACTGCGCTGAGCTTATCTTCGGGGATAAGCATGAGTTTGCTTTTAAGGCCTTTTGCTATCAGTTCCAGGGTATCCAGTCTGGGATTTCCCTTGGATTCCAGGCGTTGGTATTGCTGGCGCGAGACCCCAATGCGTAGCAGCATATCGCTTTGGTTAAGGCCGAGCGCCAGTCGTCGCTTTTTGAGTTGTTGCAGCAGTGGGTTCATTTTTGTAAACGCATAGGTTGCTTTTTAGATAATAAGCAACAGGTTAGATGCTTTTCAATGCCGTAGCAACGGATATGTTGCTATATTATCCATTGTTTATCCGTGGACAGGCACAGTTTGGCCTCGCTTTACTAAAAGGATTGATCAAGACCCATCTGCCAGAAGTCAATTTCAAGCCGAGTGGCATTGCTAAATATGGTGACCAGCTCATCGAAGCGCTCGTCGGTTACCGTGGATAGCCGTGCATCCAGCCAATTAACTTCATCGTGCATGGCGGCCTGAAAATCGTCGCTTTCGTACATGGCAATCCAGGCATCGAAGGGGTTTTCTTCGCCGCGCCGGGTATCGCTTTGATCGTTTAGCCAGTTGACGATTTCGCCGTAACCCACCAAACAAGGGGCGAGAGCCACGTGCATATCGAGCAGGTCGCCCCTGCTGCCGGTATCCAGCACGTAGCGTGTATAGGCCAGAGTCGCCTTGGCTTCCGGCAGTCGCGACAGTTCGTCTTCGGAAATGCCCCACTGCTTGCAATAGTCCACATGCAGGCCGAGCTCCACGTCGACAATCATCTTCAAGCCGTCAAAGCTATGACGCAGCTCTGCCATGTTGCGGCTCTTGTACACTGCCAGGGCATAGGCGCGGGCAAAGTGGATCAGAAACAGATAATCCTGCTGCAGGTAGTGGCGAAAGACAGGTTGTGGCAGGGTGCCTGCGCCGAGCTGGCTCACGAATTCGTGTTGGGTATAATCCTGCCAATCCTTCTGGCAAGCGGTCTTGAGATCATCAAAACGGTAGGCCATAACGTCCTCCAATGAAAATGTGGTTATCCGGGTTTACCGGTGCCCCTTCAGGCAAGTTGATGTAGCCTAACAAACCCTGTGGTGCTTGCCAGTGCTTGGCGCATTTATAGGCAGACACTCTCTCGGGCAATATGTAGTATCGATCACGGTGAGCTGTTGGTTTTGGTGCTGAAGGTTGGTTCAAGAGGAGATGTATACAAATGAGTGCACAAATTATTGAGCGCGGAGGAAAGCCGGAGTATGCCGTGCTGCCCTACGATGAATACTTAGCACTGTTAGAGTTGGCGGAAGATGTGCGGGATGCAGAAGATGCCAGAGAAGCGATACGTGAGCTCGTCAGCGGTGAGGACGAAGCGATACCCGCTGAGATTGCTGATCGTTTAATTGCCGGAGACGAGCACCCACTGAAAGTCTGGCGGGAGTATCGTGAGCTTACCCAAGAAGCACTAGGTAATGTTGCCGGTGTCGGCAAGTCTTATGTCAGCCAGATTGAGGCGGGTAGTAAGACCGGTTCAGCCAAGGTGCTGAAAGCATTGGCGGAAGTTCTGCGCGTGGATATAGGAGATCTATTGGTAGAGTGATCGCCAAGTTATCTATGCGGGTATGAATGGGAAACACTTCGGACATGCCCAATCAATCAAGCACTTCACTGATTCGGCGCTTTTATTATGTGCTCAGCTACAGACCGGCATTGGTCAATATCTCCAAACCACAAAAAGGCCCTGATGCTTGCGCAGCGAGAGGTGTCAGTTTTTGTATATGACGCTGTTCAATTGGAGGGGCTTAACTTCACGCTGCCTGAAGTACAAACGTTGATGCAAGGAGTAACTGTTGGTGGGCACCGGTTCAGTGACCAACAAATAGCGGTTAATCAGGCGGATGCATGGAAGGAGCTGTTTCGGTTAGTTCGAGATAAGCAGTTTGAGTTAACGCCACGCTGTGCTTGCAACTTGCACCATATCGCCGGAAAGGAGGAGGCGTTGGAATGGGGGCAGTTTCGGTCTGGAGGCGTACTCATTGCAGGAACGGATTATGAACCTCCTGCTGCCGGTGATCTCCCTGGTCTTTTTACTCAAATGATCGACAGGCTTGCGCGCTTTGATGACGTGTACGATCAGGCCGTTCATCTATTCCTTACCATGGCTCGCTGTCAGTTTTTTTACGACGTCAACAAGCGCATGGGCCGCTTTATGATGAACGGCCATCTTCTGAACCATGGGTACCCGGCCATCAATATTCCAGCGTCTCGCGAACTGGAGTTCAATGAACTGATGTTGGAATTTTATGGTTCGAGTGACCAAGAAAAGATGAACAGATTTGTGCGAAGTTGCATGGATGAAAGAGCCGTACGGATTATGAAAGAGAGCTGATTGCACATGATCGTCATGGACAGGCACAGCTTAGCCGCTCCAGATTGAATTTGTATGCGGCCTCACGGCAAAGGGATAGCCTGCTGTCGTTACGTTCCCCCAGGATAAGCATTGCCTGTGTTGCGATTCCTGTTGAGCGGGGTTGTGGGCAAATGTCGTAGGCAGGTGTGAGCGTCAAGCTATTCCCATCCCAGAATACAGCATGGTTCCTGGCGTGGTCATCGGTAGTTCCGGTGAATATATTGGAATGGCATCCGATCGTTCCAGATACGAGCCACCGTAGTTGAAGTTATAAACGCCTGAGTTGCTTGAGTCTCTATACAGGCGCCCGGCGACCACGGGCTCTGTCGCACCGGGGAGCCAGACCCATACATACAGCTCATCCACTGAGCCTTTAGAAGTCATCTTTCACTTCCTCCCTCGGCTTGCGAACACTTTTAGGGAGTAGGGTGGCTTTTGCCTCAGCTTGCGCAATCAATGAATTAAGTCTTGCTTGCGCCTTTGTGCCTGAGGCTTCAGGTGTAAACAAGTTGACTCCTGCAATAGAGGCGACTTCAAAGGCGATTCCCATTTCCCCCTTAAGCCCCCCTTTTTCGAGGCGACGAACAAAGCTAGGCGATGTCCCGGCCCTCTCTGCCAACTCTTCAACAGACATGCCTTTCTGCTTACGGCCATTGCTAATGAGCAGGCCCAGAAGTCGGCAAGCCTCCCTAGTGTATGTAGAATAGTTTCGCGGCTTTACTTGCTTCATTTCGCTCACCTGTGAGCTGTATAAGCGCTTAATTGGTCGCACATGAACTATGTTAGTCTAATAAGTCTGAGTTTTAATGCAATAACCATGGACAGGCACAGCTTAAATCACACCCCATCCGTCGCCCGCCCCTCCACATAAGGCGACCTGGCGCCACCTTCACCCTCCATCTGCACACTAATCCTGGGCGCGGCAACATCAATATACCGTTCCTCCATCCGCCTCTTGAGCAGCAGATTAAACGCTCTGGATACATCCCACTGGAACTCTGGCTTGGTTCGCATCCGCATCCGTAATACCGGGCAGCCTTCCTCAAACGCATGAATTCCCTGCATTTCAAGGGGCGACCAGATCAGCCACCGCATATCTGGCAGCGTGCGCAGTTCTTCGGCGGTTTCTGTCATCAGGAGAATAGCGTCATCAATGGGCAGCTCCCGGGGAATTCGGATCTTGAGCAGTGCAATACCAAACTGGCGCGACATGTTGTGAATGGAGCTGATTTTGCTGAAGGTAATGTGGTGAACAACCCCTTCAAGATCCCGCAGGCGCACGGTGCGTAAGTTGAAGCCTTCAACCGTGCCCATAAAGCCATTGATCTCCACAAAATCCCCAACCGACATAGAGTCCTCAACCACAATGAACAGGCCGGTGATTAAATCCTGAACCAGCGTTTGAGCACCAAAACCAACCGCCAGGCCGATAATACCGGCACCTGCTAGCAGGGGCGTTACATCAACACCCAGGGTGGATAATCCCACCAGTGTGGCAATGATCAGAATAGTGATCAGCAGGGTGTTCCGTGCAATGGGCAGGATCGTCTGGGCTCTTGCCGGGTTGATCCTTTTTTTGCGGTCCCCGCCGCGCATGGCTCTTTCCAGGAGCTCATCTACAAAAATCCAGGTGAGGTTGGCAATGAACCCAGTTAGAGCTATGCCAATTAGGCTGCCCGCCAGGCCGGCACTCACCGGTGGCTTTTCGCGCAGGCCGAATAAAGACAAGCCCCATATCTGCAAGATCAGCTCGAAAAACAACAGCCAGGCGGCGGTTTGGATCAAGCGGTAGCCGAATCGCACCAGCCGGCGGCTAAACGTGCTGAGGGCGTGATGCTTGGGTCGGCTTTCCTGTATGCCAATCAGTCCTTGAAGGGCGAGCGTCAGGGCCAGCAATAACGCGCAAACCATGGCCTTACCCAAGGCTGCATCCGCCTCCCCGCCATTCACAAAAACGGCGACGACAGAGGCACTGATAGCCAACAGCATGGGGATATGCCAAAGCCGCGCAAGCAATGCAGTTACTTCTCGCCATACGCCTTGGTTCTTGCGCTGATTGTAGGGGCGGTTGCGAATCAGGTGAGTAACAGGGCGCCGGTTTCGAACAATAAGGTAAAAGCTCAGAAGCGCGGCGATAACGCTGAAAACCAGAGCAAGCGCACTGGCCAGCTCGGGGCCTATTTGCTCAGTCAGCTCGGTGGTGCCCAGTGCGTCTTCAAGGGCGAACAGCACGCCAATGACGAACAGGGGTCTCAACATTCTACGGCGCAGAATCAGAACGGCAGCCAGCCGGTGGCCGCTTGAAAAAATGGAAATCAGTACATCAAAAAGCGAGGTAAGCCCGCGGGCGCTCAGGGCAGCGTAAGACAGGATCAGGATGGTGGTTTGAGCCCCTTCAGACATGCCGAAGGTAGGCAACCCCGCCAGCAACGCAGTAAAGGTGAGTAGCCAGGGCGAAATCCGCCGTACAAAATGGGCGATTAACATCCAAGGCCTGGCCTGCCTTGGCATTTGCAGCGGCCAGCCCCGCCATAAGAAAAACATGGTGGCCAAGTGAGTGAGCCCCCACAGCGCGGCAATCCACACAATAAGCCCGGCGGTGGTTTCCGCGATCACCCGAAACGACGCACTCTCCATAAGCTTTTCAGCTGCGCTGTATGCGTTGCGAAAGTTTGCTTTCCATTTGCCCAAGGGGGTTTTTGAGGAACTGTCTGAGTTGGCGGCTTCATCAAAGAAAACGGCAAGAGCGCCCAACAAGCCCTCTCCACCGGAGGCCTTTTGGGCAGCTTGTGATGATTCCGCCTTTAGCCCCTGCTGTATGGATTTGAGTTGTTGCACCAAGGCTTCTCGGCTCTCATCGTCTTGCAGGGCCTGAATGGTTACCTCTAAAGACGCGTCAAGTTCTTCGGGCGAAGCTTCTTCTTTCTCTGGCTGCCCTGAAAACCCGGGTATGCCGGGGAGCGAGAAGGGTTGTGCCTGGGCGGCGCCCACTGTAGAAAACAGCAAGATAAAGCCGAAAAAAAGTGGGGTTAACCTCAAATCTCTACCTCTTTAAATAAGTTTGGTATCTCGGCGTCTCACCGTGGGTAACATACACTTTCTCTGGCCGGCCACCAATATTTGATACTATGCAGCAATACCCGAGACGCAGGATGCAAGCTATGCACTACAGCTCAATGCTCACAGAAGTGATCAAAGTGGCCGATGAAGCCAGCACCAGAGTGCTTCATATCTATCAGTCTGATTTCAAAGTGAGCTACAAGGAAGATGAATCGCCCATCACCGCTGCGGATGTTGCCAGCCACGAGATTATTGTAAAAGGCCTGCGCAATATCGCCCAGGATATTCCAATTCTCTCGGAAGAGGGCACCCAAGCTCCCTGGGAGGAACGAAGGCACTGGCGACGATTCTGGCTGGTTGATCCTATAGATGGCACCAAAGAGTTTACCCAGCGCACCGGGGAGTTTACGGTGAATATTGCGTTGATTGAAGAGGGTGAGCCGGTAATGGGTGTTGTAACTGCGCCGGCTTTAAAAGAAGCCTTCTGGGGCATTAAAGGTGAGGGCGCCAGCAAGCGTGATCGGGCGGGGCGCATTCACCGCATTCATGTTGCGGAACCCCAGGCCAGCAAGCGGGTGGTTGCCAGTAAAAATCATCTGAACGACGAAACCCGCGCTTTTATTGAAACCCTGGGGCCGCACCAAACCGTTCAGGCGGGCAGTTCCCTTAAGTTCTGCCGAATAGCCGAAGGCCATGCAGATATTTACCCACGCATGGGCCCTACCAGCGAGTGGGACACTGCTGCAGCACATGCCGTACTGCTTGCAGCAGGCGGGAATGTGACCACTGTGGATGGTCAGCCTTTGCGGTATGGCAAAGAAAATGTGCTAAACCCGTATTTTGTTGCTGCGGGTAACTGGTATATTCGCCACCCATGAATTGGTACGCACTTCAACATAAGCCTGCCCAGGGCGACCGCGCCTTGGCGCATCTGCAGAATCAGGACATCGCCTGTTTCTACCCGAAAATTCAGGTGGAAAAAATCAGAGCCGGAAAGCGAACCCACAAACTTGAGCCGCTTTTTCCCGGTTATCTGTTCGTAAAGCTTGAGCAGACAGACCCCAGCTGGGCAAAGTTGCGCTCGACCCGCGGCGTGCTTCGTGTTGTTAGTTTTGCCAATAAGCCTGCCGGCATTTCAGGTGAGGTTATTCAGCACATCAAAGATAGCCTCGATTCCGTTACCCAGCAGGGCGGGCTTAAGTCTGGAGAAGCGGTTCAACTTGGTGATGGTCCGTTTGAGGGGATTAACGCCGTTTTTCAGGCGTACGACGGTGAAGAGCGGGCGATTGTGCTGATTAATTTTATGCAAAAGCAGCAGCGGGTGAAGGTGCCCATTTCTGCAATGAGGCGCTTTTAACAGCCGGTAACGGAAAATTTCAAGCAGACCCTGTAGACTATCGATCTTAGTTTATGCCAATCGGAATATGCGAAATGTCCGGTTCCGAATCCAAGCTTCAGCTGCGAGCCAAACTGAATGAATAACACGCAAGGCCAGGCCCTTAGCGGTCAACAGCCAGATTACTCCGACGAAATCAGCCTGGTCGACCTTGTTGCAACCTTCATTCGCAGGCGCCGAGTGTTTTACGTGGTGTTTATCGCTGTCACGCTTGCTGGCTTGGCATACGCGTTACTGTTAGAAGATGAGTACGAGTACGTTAGCCTTATTCAGATCGCCCAAAAAGAAAGTGATACATTTTTTCAGTCACCAGAAACGACCATTGCAACCTTGGAGAGTCGTTGGTTGCCAGAAGTGCAAACCGTTTACCGCGAAAATCACAATGAAAAGCAGCCTTTTCACGTTTCCTTCAGCAATCCCGAAAGCACCGGGCTTATCCGGTTAACCACTAGCGCGCCAGAGCAGCAAAGTGAGGCTGTTGGTGCTGCGCACAGTGCACTGATCACCGGTGTGAAAGAGTATCAGGAGGCGCTGATCAAGAGAGAGCAGCAGAGCCTTGAGCGCCAGGTAGAGTCATTGGAAAGCGCCATTGACGCACTAAAAGGGCAAGCGGATACAGGCGAAGCAATTGCTCGCGCGATAGAAAAGCGCTCAACCCTTGAGGGCAAGATCAAAAACCTGCAGGGCGTTGAAGTGCTTGTTACCAGCCGCCAAAGTGCTGAAAAAACCGCCCCAAAGCGAAGCCTGATTGTTGTGCTCGCCATATTGCTGGGGGGAATGCTGGGTGTTTTTGTAGCATTTATGAGCGAGTTTTGTGTATCGGTAAAAAATCATTTGGCAGATGTAAACCCGGAGTAGTGTTGGTTTAAATCCAAAGTCGACCCTTTGATAGCCTTTCTCTGTGATGAGCTGGTGGGTGTGTGACACATTTTGTCACTTGCTTGTCTCATATGATGCCGTAAAATCGCCACGCCTTAGACATGGAACATTCACACACTGACAGGGATGCAGTTGGGAATATGATTTCCCCGCCGTAGATTTTTTCCTGTTATTGCTGGCAATTTATTTCTATGACCATAAAACACTGTGCGCTGGTCGGTGGGGCGGTAGCGTGCCTGGCCAGCACTTTAACTGCGGCGGCACCCTGGCTTGAGCCTGGTGATGCCCGAGCTCGTTTTGCGGTTCAGAAGCTCGCCGATCGCGGCTACCTTCAGCGCCCTGTCACCAGCTGGCCATTAATGTGGGGTTCCATAACCAATGGCCTGAATGAGGCAGAAGGTAGCCCTGATGCCGTCACGGGTTTGGCACGTAACTACCTCGAGTTCGAACGTACCCAGCAGGCACCTCCTGGTTTCCGTGCAGAATTTGAAATCGCGGGTACGAATGAAGTAGCTATGGTTCAGGGCTTTGATCGCGGGCCAATGGCTGAAGCGACAGCAAAACTTGACGTGCAATGGCAGGGGCAGAACTGGGCCTTCGGAATTAGCCCGGCTTATGCCCACAACTCTGACGACGACGAAAGCGTCCGCTTCGATGGCTCTTATCTTGCAGCCACCGCAGGTAACTGGGTGTTTGGTGCTGGCGCTATTGATCGCTGGTGGGGGCCGGGCTGGCAGTCCAGTCTTATCTTGTCCAACAACGCCCGGCCGCTGCCCTCTGTATGGCTGAATCGCAAAGATGCCTCCGCGCCAGAAAACCGCTGGCTGAACTGGATTGGCCCTTGGCAATTCACAGTATTTGCCGGGCAGTATGAAAAAGAACGCAAGGTGCCGGAAGCCAAGCTTATTGGTATGCGGCTGAACCTTCGCCCGCTGGATGGTCTGGAGTTGGGTTTTTCCCGGGCCATTATGCTTGGAGGTGAAGGCCGACCAGAGGGCGCCTCTACCATCTGGAATGCATTGATCGGGAAGGATAACGGCCAACTGGAAGAAAACGACCCGGGCAACCAGCTTGCCAGCATAGATGCCCGTTATGGCTTCGCCGTAGGCAAACAGTCTATGGGGGTGTATGGCCAGATGATGGGTGAAGACGAAGCCGGCGCATTTCCCGCACGCAAATCCTGGCTTCTCGGTACAGATTGGACAAGCCAGTTGTTTAGCGGCGACCAGCAATGGTTTATTGAATACGCCAACACCTTGGCTGACGATTTTCTGGGAAATGCACGCCCTAACATCACCTACGATCATTCTCGTTACAACAGCGGGTACCGTTATTACGGTCGCACCATGGGTGCGAGCTTCAGTGGGGACGCCGAAGCGATCACCTTGGGCGGCTTTCACTTCTTTGATGACGGGCGCAATCTGTCTGCCAGTCTCAGCTTTGTTGAGTTCAACAAAGACGGGGTAAGCCAAACACCGGTTATCGACAGAGACATCAAGTTGATGGTCCCTGCTGAAAACTCGAAACAAGTGATTGCAAAAGCTGGATATAGCACCGAATTGCTTAATGGCTGGCTGAATGTAAGTGCCCAATTTGCCGATAAAAAACTCGAACTGGTCAATCCGTCAGACAATGAAGCAGGCCAGTGGTCGGTTGGGGCCAGTTGGCGATACCGTTTCTGATTAACGTGCCCCGCCCAGCATGTGCCAATAGCTAGCCCCTCTCCCCTTGCGGGAGAGGGGTTGGGGAGAGGGGTAAAAAGGCTAAAGCCTTCCCAAAGCTACTCCCAGAATCAACCAATTTAAGCAATAAACCGGACCCTTAAACCGTGAATCTAAAGAACCTCCTGCTCTCTTTAACTCTCCTGCTCCCCATAGCAGCTCAGGCGCAATCGATAACACCCGCCCAGATCCAGCAGTTTAAATCCCTGCCCAAAGCCCAACAGGAAGCATTGGCACGGCAATACGGGGTGGATCTTGATCAGATTCAAGGCGGAGCGTCCCAATCTCAACCAAACATAAACCGAAACATCTCTGTTGTTGAACCGCTTGAAAGTGACTCGGAGCAAGGCGAGAGTGGGAACCAGAAGAACAGTAAATCGTCTAAAGAAGAGCAGGCATTCAGCGAAAAGAACCACGGCCTGAAACCGTTTGGCTACGAATTGTTTGAAGGTAAACCCAGCACCTTTGCTCCGGTGACTGAAATTCCGGTGCCTGCCAACTATACGATGGGCCCTGGTGATGAGCTAAAAGTACAACTCTGGGGCAACGAAAATCGCCAGCTGTCATTGACCGTGTCCCGGGATGGCACCATAGAAATGCCCCAAAGAGGCCCGGTTAATGTAGCAGGTATGAGCTTTCAGCAAACCAGAGAAGAAATCAGCCGGCTGGTTTCAGAGCAGTACATTGGGGTGAAAGCGGCCGTATCACTGGGCGAGTTGCGCAGCATGCGAATATTCGTTTTGGGTGAAGCACGCACGCCGGGGTCGTTCAGTGTCAGCTCCCTTTCTACCATAACCAACGCATTGTACGTGTCTGGCGGTATTCGCCACACAGGTTCGTTGCGCAACGTGCAATTGAAGCGAAACGGCAAGGTTGTAAACACGCTCGACCTATACGATTTGCTGCTTAAAGGTGACACAAGTGGTGACGTACGCCTCCAACCCGGAGACGCGGTATTTATTCCGGCAGTAGGACCACGGGTAGGGATAGATGGAGAAGTCTATCGCCCAGCGCTGTATGAAATCGCAAGCGCTACAACTCTGGAAGAACTGGTGAATTTGGCTGGAGGCCTCACGTCGCAAGCCTACCCGCAAATTACCCGCATTGAACGTACAAACAAGGAGTTCCTGCGCATAATTGCTGAAGCCGATCTCAGCAGCACAGAAGGCAAGCGTGCGAGGGTAAAAGCCGGCGACCGAATCTCTGTGGCGTCTATTGCGGATGTGACTGGCCAGTACGTTGAAATAACCGGTGCTGCGACTCGTGAAGGCAAGTTTGCTTGGGTGCCCGGCATGCGAGTGAGTTCCATAATCCGCAACCTGGATGCGGATTTGCTGCCAATAGCCGATACCAACTTCGCAGCGATCGTCAGAACAAATCCTGACACACAACAGATTTCTGTATTGAGCCTGGAACTTAAAAGTGCCGTGAGTAATCCCGGTGGGTCAGCGGATTTGGTAATGCGCGAAAAAGACCAGTTGCTGCTGTTCGCGGACGAAGGTAAGGGTGACTTTAAGCAGAGCTTTCGCGAACAGTCCGCAATGGGCAATGAAAGTGGAGTGGCACAAAATCGCGCTAATGACCAAGACGACCCACAGCGTCTGCGCCGCGAAATGCTCTTCAGCCCGGTTGTAAAACGCTTGAAAGCTCAGGCTACGCCGCTGGCACCGCAACAAACTATGACCATCAGCGGCCCTGTGCGCTACCCCGGAGAATACCCTTTACCGGCCACCGGTAAAGTAAAAGACGCCATCATAATGGCCGGCGGACTACAAGACTCCGCCTTGATGCTGGAAGCCGAGTTGGCCCGTCGCGCACTCGATGAACACGGAGTAGAACGAACCCGCTTGCAGACCATCGATCTGGCCAAGGCAATGAATGATCAGGTAGGTGTATACCTGCGAAGCCGTGATCGATTGATGGTCAAGTCCGTACCGCTTTTCGGCACTACGCGCACCATCACACTGCAAGGCGAAGTTGTGTATCCGGGAGAGTACACCTTCAGTGATGGCGAAACCCTGACTGCGGTACTCCAGCGGGCGGGCGGTCTTACCAGCAACGCCTTTCCTCGTGGGGCAGTATTCACTCGTGAAAAACTGCGCGAGCTGGAAGCCCGGCGCCTGCAAGAAGCTGAAAAACGCCTGCAAGGAGACTTGTTGGGTGTTCAACTGGAAGGCGACAATTTCGGAGGTCAAAACGCACAGCGAGTAGATCAGGTAAAAGGACTGTTAGGCGATGTACAAAGCAGTCGCCCGGTGGGACGTATGGTTATTGACCTGCAGGCCGTACTGAGTGACAGCGCATACCAATCCATTCGCCTGCAAGACGGTGACACCCTGACCGTACCAACCATCCCACAAGCTGTCAGTGTATTTGGCGAGGTGCAGTTTCCAACGAGCCATCTGCACGTAGCCGGATTAACAGTAGACGATTACCTGGAGCGCTCTGGCGGGCCTACACGCCAGGCAGACGAAAACCGTGTGTATGTGGTGAAAGCCGATGGTTCGGTTTTGTTGCCTGAGAAAAGTGCCTGGTTTGGCGGTCGAAGCCAGCAACTTCAGCCCGGCGACACGGTCATTATGCCTATTGATGTAGATCGCTTAAACCAGTTGGAGCTCTGGACCAATGTAAGCCAGATCGTTTATCAGATGGCCCTCGGTGCAGCGGCAGTGGGGAACCTGTAATGAACCAGCGAGTGGAGCTTGAACCGAGGAGCCAGTACGCAGACGATGAAATAGATCTTCGCCAGCTTTTTGCTACTTTGTGGGCCGGGAAGTGGCTTATCATAGCGTTTACAGCTTTATTCGCTGTAGGTGGCGTGGCTTTTGCTCTTATGAAACCGGATATCTACCAAGCCAGCGTATTGGTAGCGCCAGCTAATGAGGAAGGTGGTGTTAAGGGCTTGCCTGGCCAGCTGGGAGGCTTGGCCAGCCTGGCTGGTATCAACTTGGGTGGTGGCGGTTCTAATCAAACTGTTATCGCCAAAGAAGTACTTCAATCACGCGCGTTTTTGACGGAATTCATACGCCGGCATCAACTGGTCGTACCGTTGAAAGGCGTGGACGGTTGGAATAAAGAAAAACAGCAGTGGCAGTACAATCGCGAAATTTACAACCCAGAAACGAAGGAGTGGCTGAACGACGACGAAGGCGAAAGCTTGGCCCCCACCAACTGGGATCTAGTGAAAGCGTTTAAAGAAAGCCATCTAGGTGTGAGTGAGAATAAGGATACCGGCATGCTCACAATCAGCATCAAAAGTTTGTCGCCAGTGGCAGCCAGAGACTGGGCTGGTTTATTAGTTGCCGACGTAAATGAACACATGCGCAAGGAAGATATAGGCACTTCTGAGGCCCGCATTGCTTATCTGGAAAGCAAGCTGGAAGAAACCAGTATTACGGGAATGCAGCAGGTGTTCTTCGAACTCATTGAGAGCGAAACTCGCACGGTGATGCTGGCCAACGCTCAGCCGGAATACGTGTTCAAAACCGTAGATCCGGCCGTAGCCCCTCAGGAGAAAAGCGAGCCCAAGCGCGCTTTGATTGTTGTGTTGGCTGTAATGCTAGGGGGCATGCTGGGTGTATTTTGTGCGTTTGTTCGAGCTTTTTTGAGAAACGATAAAGCTGACAAAACGAATACGAATTAAGTCAAGGAATTCAATCGTCTACTATGAAAAAAGATGACCTAAATATCGCAATTATAGGGCTTGGCTACGTTGGCTTGCCTCTGGCAGTCGAATTCGGGAAAAAACGCTCTGTTGTTGGCTTCGATATTAACCAGTCTCGAATTGACGAGCTCCAGCGCGGCCACGATAGAACCCTCGAAGTAGAAGACGAGTTACTTGCTGAGGCCTCAGGGTTAAGTTTTACCGCCAATCCTGCCGATCTCGCTACAGCTAACGTCTATATCGTGACGGTACCCACGCCAATAGATGAGTATAAGCAGCCGGATTTGACCCCGCTCATCAAGGCCAGCGAAACCATAGCGATGACGCTAAAAAAAGGCGATATCGTTGTATACGAGTCCACTGTCTACCCCGGAGCCACCGAAGAAGATTGCGTACCAGTGCTTGAAAAGGCCTCTGGCTTGGTCTTCAACAAAGACTTTTTTGCGGGCTACAGCCCGGAGCGAATTAACCCTGGCGACAAGGAGCATCGAGTCACCACAATCAAAAAGGTGACCGCAGGCTCAACGCCTGAAATTGCCGATATTATAGACGCTCTTTACGGTGAGATTATTACCGCCGGGACGCACAAGGCACCCTCCATAAGAGTAGCAGAGGCCGCAAAGGTGATTGAAAACACCCAGCGAGACTTGAATATTGCCTTGATAAATGAGCTGGCGATAATCTTCAACCGAATGGGTATTGATACCGAGGCTGTTCTTGAAGCTGCCGGCACAAAATGGAACTTTCTGCCGTTCCGGCCTGGCCTCGTCGGAGGACATTGCATTGGCGTTGACCCCTACTATCTGACTCACAAGGCCCAGGCTATCGGTTATCACCCGGAAATTATTCTTGCCGGACGTCGCTTGAACGACAGTATGGGTGCCTATGTGGTCTCCCAGCTTGTGAAAAGTATGCTTAAAAAACGAATTCATATTGAAGGTGCCAGAATCCTGGTAATGGGGTTGGCCTTCAAAGAGAATTGTCCTGACCTACGCAATACTCGCGTCATCGATATTGTGCGCGAATTGCGGGAGTTCAACACCCAAGTGGATGTCTATGACCCCTGGGTATCTGTGTCGGAAGCTGAGCACGAATATGATATCACTCCGATTAGCGCTCCGGAAAAGAGCCGCTATGATGCGGTTATCTTGGCCGTAGGCCATCAGCAGTTCAAAAACATGGGCGTTGAAGCCATCCGCGAGTTGGGAAAATCAAAGCACGTACTCTACGACCTAAAATACATTCTTCCATCCGAACAGGTTGATCTGCGCCTCTGATGACTATGACCAAATACCAAACCATACTGAATCAATTGCCTAAGGCTCCAAAAACCTGGCTGGTCACTGGCGTGGCAGGTTTTATCGGTTCGAATTTATTGGAGCACCTGCTCAAATTGGACCAGAGAGTTGTTGGACTCGACAACTTCGCCACTGGTCACCAGCATAATCTGGATGAGGTGAAGGCTCAGGTCTCTCCGGAACAATGGCAAAATTTCTCTTTCATCGAAGGTGATATTCGCAAAACGGAAGACTGCCAAAAGGCCTGCCAGAATGTTAACTACGTTTTGCATCAGGCGGCGCTCGGCTCTGTACCGCGCAGTATTAACGATCCAGTGACAACAGACGGAACCAACATTGGGGGCTTCCTGAACATGCTGGTAGCCGCCAGGGATGCCAATGTTGAGAGCTTCACCTATGCGGCCAGCAGTTCCACCTATGGCGACCATCCGGCATTGCCCAAGGTAGAGGAAAACATCGGAAAACCGCTTTCACCATACGCTGTGACGAAATACGTCAACGAACTCTATGCAGACGTTTTTGCCAAAACCTACGATTTCAAAGCCATTGGCCTGAGATACTTCAATGTGTTTGGAAAACGGCAGGACCCGAATGGCGCCTATGCAGCGGTTGTTCCCAAGTGGGCAGCGGGGATGATCCAGGGCGACGACGTGTTCATTAATGGTGACGGCGAAACCAGCCGGGATTTCTGCTTTATAGAGAATGCTGTACAAGCCAATTTGCTTGCCGCCACCGCTGACGACTGCGCGAAAAACGAAGTCTATAACGTTGCTGTCGGTGATAGAACGACCTTGAACGATTTGTTCGATGCTCTGAAGAGCGCCTTGGCAAACAACAATGCACCATACTCGAAAGAGCCCATATATCGGAACTTCCGGGGTGGGGATGTTCGCCACTCCCAGGCCGATATCGGTAAAGCAGCCGGTAAACTCGGCTATGCCCCGGAATATCGAATCAACGAAGGGATCGCCAAAGCGATGCCTTGGTACATTGAGAACGTAGGAAAAGTATGAAGCTGCTAATTACCGGGGGCGCCGGTTTTATTGGTTCCGCTGTTATCCGCCACATTATTCGGAACACTAGGGATGAAGTGGTTAACCTCGACAAACTCACCTACGCCGGCAACCTCGAAAGCCTGGCCGAGGTGAGCGACAGCAGCCGCTATGCCTTTGAACAGGTCGATATCTGCAACCGCACCGAAGTCGACCGGGTGGTGAAACAACATCAGCCAGATGCCATCATGCACCTCGCTGCCGAAAGCCACGTAGATCGCTCCATCGATGGCCCGGCGGATTTCATAGAAACCAACATTGTCGGCACCTACACCCTGTTGGAAGCCACCCGCCAATACTGGCAAACACTCGAAGCCGACCGCCGCAAAAACTTCCGCTTCCACCACATCAGCACCGACGAAGTATACGGCGACCTCCCACACCCAAGCGATAACACTGAGGTAGAGGATAGATTCCCCTCTCCCCCCACGGGAGAGGGGTTAGGGGAGAGGGGGCAATCTCTACCTCTATTCACCGAACAAACCCCCTACGCCCCAAGCAGCCCATACAGCGCCAGCAAAGCCAGCTCAGACCATCTCGTCCGCGCTTGGCACCGGACGTATGGGCTGCCCGTACTGGTCACCAACTGCTCCAACAACTACGGCCCCTACCACTTCCCGGAAAAGCTCGTGCCGTTGGTGATCCTCAACGCCCTGGAAGGCAAGCCGCTCCCGGTCTACGGCAAGGGCGACCAGATCCGCGATTGGCTTTATGTTGAAGACCATGCCCGGGCCCTCTACAAAGTCGTCAAAGAAGGCAGGCCCGGCGAAACCTACAACATCGGCGGCCACAACGAAAAACAGAACATCGAAGTAGTCCACACAATCTGCGACATCCTTCAGGAGCTTCGCCCGAAGGAACATAGCTACCGGGACTTGATCGCAAATGTTAAAGACCGCCCCGGTCACGACATGCGTTACGCCATTGACGCCACCAAAATCCATAAAGAACTCGACTGGGCCCCGGAAGAAACCTTCGAAACCGGCATCCGTAAAACCGTACAGTGGTACCTCAAAAACCAAGATTGGTGCCAACGAGTACAAGATGGCAGCTACCAAAGAGAACGGTTGGGGGTTAACGCATGAAAGGCATCATCTTGGCAGGCGGCTCCGGTACCCGCCTCTACCCCATAACACTAGGCACCTCCAAACAACTGCTGCCAGTGTACGACAAGCCTATGATCTACTACCCGCTCTCTGTACTCATGCTGGCGGGCATCCGGGATATCCTCATCATCACCACTCCGGAAGATTTGGCCGGCTTCAAGCGTGCCTTGGGTGACGGCGATCAATTTGGAATCAGCCTCACTTACGCCATACAACCTAGCCCTGACGGCTTGGCCCAAGCCTTTACCATTGGCGAAGAATTCATAGGCGACAGCAGCGTTTGCCTGGTACTCGGCGACAACATCTTCTACGGACAGGGCTTTACCCCCAAACTTAAACAGGCCGCAGAAAGAACTGAAGGCGCCACCGTATTCGGCTATCAAGTAAAAGACCCTGAACGCTTCGGTGTAGTTGAGTTCGATGACCAAAAACGTGCGATCTCGATCGAAGAGAAACCCGAAAATCCAAAATCCCACTACGCAGTGACCGGCCTTTATTTCTACGACAACCGGGTAGTGGATATTGCCAAACAGGTAGAGCCCAGCCACCGGGGCGAACTGGAAATCACCGACGTAAACCGCGCCTACCTAGAACAAGGCAACCTAAACGTAGAACTCCTCGGCCGTGGCTTCGCCTGGCTGGACACCGGCACTCATGAAAGCCTGCTGGAAGCCGCCCAGTTTGTGGAAACCATCGAAAAACGCCAAGGCTACAAGATAGCCTGCCTTGAAGAAATTGCATTTAACCAAGGTTGGTTAAGCAAAGAACAGCTTCTTCAGCAAGCAGACCAGCTCAAGAAAAACGGCTACGGCCAATACCTCCTGGACATATTGGAAGACGCCGAATGATCCCAGTCACCAAGCCCTACCTCCCTAGCCGTGAAAAGCTCAACCAATACATAGATGGCATCTACGAGCGCAACTGGCTGACCAATAACGGCCCGCTGGTGCAGGATTTGACCCGCCGGCTGGAAGAATATCTGGGCGTGGAAAACCTGCTGCTGGTCTCCAACGGTACTCTGGCACTCCAGATTGCTTATCACGCACTGGGCATCAACGAGTCCGTAAACGGTAAACCGGTAGAGGCCATCACCACACCCTTTACCTTCATAGCTACCGCAAGCTCCCTGAAGTGGGACGGGATAGCACCAGTATTCGCAGACATAGACCCGAAAACTTGGTGCCTGGCCCCGAAAAACATCGAAGCGATCATCACTGCCAATATCCGCGCCATTGTTCCCGTGCACGTATTCGGCAACGCCTGCGATGTAGAAGCCATCAACGAAATCGCCAATAGGCACAACCTGAAAGTCATCTACGACGCTTCCCACGCATTTGGCGTAACATACAAAGGCGAAAGCCTGCTCAAACATGGTGACGCGGCGACACTCAGCTTCCACGCTACGAAGCTGTTCCACACGGGTGAGGGCGGTGCCATTGTATTCAAGTGCAAGGACGATCTTGAACGCGCGAAAAAACTGATCAACTTCGGCATCACCGGGCCGGAAACCATCGAAGAGCTGGGCATTAACGCCAAGATGAATGAGCTGCAGGCGGCGATGGGGCTTTGTGTGCTGGATGAGATGGAAGAAAACCTGAAAGCACGGGCAGAGGTTTGGCAGAGGTACGAGGAAACGATGGGCAAAACCCTACAGCTCCAGGTCAAACATCAAGCGCTTGGCTATAACTACGCTTATTTTCCGGTGGTTTTTGACAGCGAAGAACAGGCCGTGCGGGTGGTTGCCGCTCTCAAAGAAAATGGTGTGCTGGCAAGGAGATATTTTTACCCGTCACTGGATTCGGTGGAGTGCCTTGATGCTCAAGCAGACCAACCAGTTTCAAAGGACATAGCCAGCCGGATATTGTGCTTGCCCATTTACGCGGGCCTTTCCGTTGAAATTATGGAAAAAATCACGAGCATTGTGACAGAGGTGACGGAGTGAAGAAAAAAATTCTGTTTCTGGGTGGTGCGCCGACGCAAATACCACCCATAAAATACGCATTGGAACAAGGGCATTATGTTATCACCCTGGATTACCTGCCAGACAACCCAGGCCACAGACTTGCTCACAAGTACTACAACGTTTCCACAACAGACAAAGAATCGGTGCTTGAAGTAGCGCAAGCAGAAAACATTGATGGCATCGTCGCCTATGCATCCGATCCTGCCGCGCCAACTGCTGCCTATGTCGCTGAGAAAATGGAGCTGCCCGGAAACCCTTACGAGTCTGTAGAAATCCTCGCAAGGAAAGACTTATTTAGGGACTTTCTGGCTAAACATAACTTTAACGTGCCTCGCTCCAGAGCTTTTTACCAAGAATCAGAAGCCAAGGCTTGGCTTGATGAAATTAGTGTGCCTGCGTTCGTTAAGCCAGTAGATTCTTCTGGCAGTAAAGGCGTGACACACTTAAAAAGCGTAGAGGATTTTCCTTCTGCTTTTGAGCACGCGCTACAATTTTCCCGAGAAAAAAAGGTCGTTGTCGAGGAGAAAATCGTTCGGCAGGGGTATCAGGTAGCTGGTGATGGCTTTGTACTGGATGGCGAGCTCGTGTTTCGCTGCTGGGCAGACGAGCACTTCGACAAACTCTGTAATGGTCTGGTTCCGATAGGGCAAACATTCCCGACCTCTCACCGTGAAGAACTGCTGAACGAGGCCCATAAGGAGACCCAGCGGCTTCTCACATTGATGGGCATGAAAACTGGAGCATTGAACTTTGATTTTGTATTTTCAGAGGATGGAAGGTTCTATTTTCTAGAACTAGGCCCGAGGAACGGTGGCTGTTTGATACCTGAAGTGATCCAATATGCCACAGGTGTGGATCTTATCAAGTGCACTGTTGATGCTGCACTTGGTTTACCTTGCGAAGATCTTACGATGAAAACAACCAACGGTTTTTGGTCTAGCTACATGGTTCACGCTATTGAAGACGGTGCGTTCAAGGAATTGCGACTATCTGACCGTGCCAAAACGTATATTGTTGAGCAAGATGTTCAAGTACAGCCGAGAGCAAAAGTACACGTGTTCAGCGGATCCCACGATACCCTCGGAACCATGATCCTGAAGTATCCAAGCCAAGACGAGATGTTGGATATGATCGACAATATGGAGCGTGATATCCGTGTCATCGTCGACTGACGCATTGGGAGGCTATATTGAATTAGAGCTACCCAAACGGGATCAGCCTTGGCTAAAGAAAGCCTTAAAGTTCAACTCTGCAAGAGCTGCATTTGCAAGTTTACTGGATCAGTTAGCAATTAAGAGTGTTTGGCTACCGCGATACTTGTGCGATTCAATGACAGTAGTGCTCAAACATCGCGATCTCACAGTGAAATTTTATGACCTAGCTACAGACTTCACGATAGCGTGCGACGTGTATCCCGAAGACGGCTCTATGCTGCTGTACGTTAACTACTTCGGGGTGTGCGGCGACCAAGCACAAGGCGTTATCGCGAGGTACGGAAAAAAAAACGTTATTATTGATAACTCTCAGGCGTTTTTCTGTGGTCCGTTTGATTGCGCTGCAACAATCTATTCGCCCAGAAAGTTTTTTGGGCTCCCTGACGGGGGATTGTTGTATTCCGACAACCCGAACATACGGCCACCCGAAACTCGAGATTGCACTTCCGAAACCCGAATGAGCCATCTGATAAGCAGGCTGACCAATAGTCCCGAAAAGGCCTACCAGCAATACCTTCAAGCTGAACAGGCAATTGCTCAGTTGCCATGTGAGGGCATGTCGCTATTAACGGAAAGGCTGCTTCACTCCATTGATTTTCAGTTTGCAGAAGCAGCTCGTGCTAGTAACGCTAGCTACCTGCATGATCAATTAGGGGCGCAGAACAAGCTGAATATTTCACTCGATCATAACGCAGCTCCTTTGTGCTACCCGTTTCTGCCCAGTGTAAAAAAAACCAATAGAACGGAGCTAATTCAGAACCGCGTGTTTTTGCCTAGTTATTGGCCAGAAGTTCTGATGCATGCAGTAGAATGTAGCTTTGAAATGGAGCTGGTCAGCGATGCTCTGTTCCTCCCCTGTGATCAGCGTTACTCTGAAAAAGATATGAGGCGTATCGTAAATCTTCTGAAAGTCAGTTAGTGCAGAAAATTGTCAAAACATTAGGAGATTTTTAGCTGGCTGTTAGAGAGAAGCTAGAAGCAAGATTTTTAAATACTAGTGGAGCATGTTAATGGCTGAGTACTATTTAAGAGAATTAGAGCCTGAAGATGCCGCGACCATAAATGAATGGCGCAACAACGAAGACATAATAAGCAATCTTGGGGCGCCCTTTAGATATATATCAAAAACGGTCGATGATAAATGGCTCACTTCCTATTTTGGTAACAGGACTAAATGTGTACGGCTAGCCATATGCAAGTCAGAAGACTCAAAGATGATCGGCGCGGTGTATCTTCTTAACATAGATTGGTTGGCGAGAAACTGCGAATTTGCTATCTGGATAGGAAGCCGGGCTGCTCAGGGGCGTGGCGCAGGTAAGTATGCAACCGTGAAAACGCTAGAACATGCATTTTCTGATTTGAACCTGAACTCTGTCTATTTGACGGTTCTTAAAACCAACGAGCGAGCGGCATCACTTTATAAACATGTCGGCTTTCAGATCGAGGGTGTTCGCCGGCAGGCAGTTTTCAAAAATGGGATTTACACCGATTTGGTTATGATGTCTATTTTGAAAACAGAGTTTGAGTCTTGCCAAACTCTGTCCGGCTGAATAAATGTCGCTAAAACGCAACATCGTCGCCAACTACGTCAGCCAACTCTACGTTACCGGTATAGGTATTCTGATACTGCCTCTGTATATCAAATACATGGGGGCTGAGGCCTATGGATTGGTGGGCTTCTTTACCATGCTGCAAGCTTGGTTTGGGCTGCTGGATATGGGCCTGACGCCCACCATTGGACGTGAAACGGCCCGATACCACGGTGGCAGCATGTCCGGCCTGGCATACCGCCAACTTCTTCGCGCGTTGACTCTTATTTTTGCAGGCATAGCCGTGTTCGGCGGCGGCGCACTGTGGTTATTTTCAGATACTATTGCTAAAAATTGGCTTAACTCCGAGTTACTTGCTATCTCAGATGTAGTTCTGGCTGTAGAAATTATGGCCATTAGCGTGGCGCTGCGCTGGATGGGTGGTTTGTATCGGGGCGTGATTACTGGTTCGGAGCGATTAGTCTGGCTGAGTGGTTTTAATGGGCTGATTGCAACACTGCGTTTTGTGGCTGTTTTTGTCAGTATGTGGCTGTATGGCTTTACCCCGTTTGTATTTTTTGTTCACCAGTTGGTGGTGGCATTGTTGGAAGTGGCTGGCCTTTACTTGATGAGTCATCGTTTACTGCCAAGGCGGCACAGCTTTGGCGAAAATATCGGTTGGTCATTCAAGCCCGTTAAGCCTGTATTGAAGTTTGCGCTAACCATTGCCTTCACCTCATCGGTGTGGGTGTTGGTCACGCAAACTGACAAGCTGGTGTTGTCCGGCATATTGCCATTGGCAGAGTATGGCTATTTTACACTGGCCGTGTTGGCCGCCAGCGGCATCATGGTCGTCAGCGGGCCAATCAGCAGCGCGATCATGCCGCGTATGGCCAGGCTGCATGCCGAGGGCAAACGGGATGAGCTGATGCAGGTGTACCGTAACGCCACCCAGTTGGTGAGCGTTATTGCTGGCTCCGCTGCAATAACCATCGCGTATTGTGCCGAATCCTTGCTATTTGCATGGACCGGTAATGCCGAGCTGGCAGCGCAAGCTGCCCCGATACTGCGCCTATACGCTATCGGCAATGGTTTTCTTGCAGTCGCCGCCTTTGCGTATTATCTGCAGTATGCACTAGGTAACTTGCGTTTTCATCTGATCGGCAACGCTGTAATGGTCGTGGTGCTAATACCTGCCATCATCTTAGCGGCCACCTATTACGGTGGTGTGGGTGCAGGCTATGTATGGCTAACGGTTAATGGCTTGTACTTACTGATTTGGGTGGCCTATGTGCATCACAAGTTGCAGCCAGGTTTGCATTTGCTCTGGTTAGTAAAAGATGTGGTCGGTATCAGTGCCCCCGTGGCCTTGGCGTTGGGTTCGGTGGCGCTAATAGGCGTTGAGCACGCCACCAGAGTAACAGCATTGATTTATGTGGCCGGCTTAAGTGCGTTGGCATTAATTGTTGGGATTACAATGTCACCCTATATGCGGGGGTTTTTGGTCAATAAATGGGTGAGTTATAAATAAAATGAATTCAGAAATAAAAGTATCGGTATGTGTAGTTACCTATAATCAAGAAAAATACATTGCCCAGTGTTTGCAGAGTTTAATTGAGCAAGTAGCGGACTTTGAGTTCGAAATTATTGTAGGAAATGATTGCTCTACAGATGCTACTCGAAGCGTTGTCGAAGGTTTTCAATCCGCATACCCATTTTTAATTTTCCCACTGCATCAGTCGGAAAATATTGGCGCCGTTGAGAACTGTATTCAAAGTTATAGGAGAGCCAAGGGTAAGTACTTATGCCATATTGACGGTGATGACTACGCATTGCCAGGAAAGCTCCAAAAACAAGTTGATTATTTAGAGCGAAATCCAAATTGTGTGATTTGTTCCCACGATATGATTGTTGTAAACGGAGAAGGCAGCGAGATCAGGTCAAGCTTTAGGCGGCATCGTGCTGGCGTCAATACACTAAAAGATCTTTACAGCCAGCTACCGTTTTTTGCTCACTCGTCAAAAATGTTTGTCAATGATCTTGACGATCCATTCTGGTTAGAGCTCCATCCCAACGCCTTGGATGTAGAGTTACATGTGGAACAAGCAAAAAAAGGTGAGGTTTATCACATTGACGAATGCTTAGGTGCGTATCGTTCGTTTACTGGTGTATCTTCACAAACAGTAGGCGTCAATCCAATATTGGTTGAAGGCGTTACTAGGATATTTGAAGAAGCTTTGCAAAACCCAGATTTGGATCAAGATGTTATTAGGCGTGATTATGCTGCTTCAATGTATAGATATGCATATCAGGCTGCTGTTAAGGGAGACGTAATTGGATTAAGGAAATATATTAAACTTTCGATTGATTTATCTTTTTTAACTGTAGGGCAGAAAGTTTTCAGTATGTTGTCTAACTTTCCTAAGTCGGTTGTGTTTTTATGTCAGTTGCGTGCACGTTTGAGAGGTTATGATGCGTTTTAGCGTTCATGATCTTATAAGGACGGGATTTGCCGAATGACTATAAATCCTGTGCTGTCTCTTTTTTACCTCTATCTAATCGCTAATTTTATAGCAATGCAGCAAGGCTTGGCGAACGGTGGTATGGCCCTTGAAGGGCATTTCTTTCAGCTTGAACCTTCGTCACTCATTTATTCTTTTTTGTTGCAATTCTTAGTGTTGTTTTTGTTCTTTTTAGCCTATCGAACTTTTAAATCTAAGTTTCAATATAAAAAAATGGTCTTGGGTGCGAATTGGGGATGGTTTCTTATATTGGTGCAAGTTGCCTTTTTAATTTTTAACCTAATTATGGGTATCAATATTGCTGGTGATGATGCGCGTATTGAGGGTGGTTCGCTTACAAATTACATTTTTATATTGCTGCAGCCGGATATTCTTTTTCTATTGGTTGGGATCTCTCTACTCTCTAATCGCCTTTTTTTGATTAATGTGATGATTTTTTTGATTTCAATGGCTTTGCGTGGTTGGATGGGTGGGTTTTTCATTATAATTTTTATGCTGCTTACAAGATACTATCCTGTCCGTATCTCTGTTCGTAATGCTTTTATGTTGTTGTGCGCAGTCTTATTATTTTTATTTATCCTGCCCGCTATTATAGAAGCTAAATGGGCGATGCGTTCAGGTGTGACTGTGGTTAAATATTTTTCTAATGCTGCTGACTCATTTTCAATTGAGAAATACAGTTTAGCCTTTGAATATTTATTAAACCGCTTCCAACATGTTGGTCATGTTTCTTTGTTGTTGGAAAATGCTGATAATGTTGCCATGGCTTTCCATAATGGTGCGTTTGTAGGTTATTGGATGGATGGGCTACCACAATATACTGTTGCAAAGGCCCTTGGGCTGGAAACGTTTAAGCTCAACTCTTATATGGTTAAGTATTTTTTTGGGATAACTGACCCTGCGTGGAACACTAATCCTGGTATTGCTGGTTGGTTATTTATATTGAAAGAACAGTTTGTATTTATGATTTTATATTTGTTTTTAATTGTGGTGATCCCATTTTACTTTATTGGTAGATATGCGGGCAATGCATTGCTTATGTTGGTAGCATGTTTTTCAATCACCTACCTTTTTCATGGGTGGATAGGGGCTTATTTTAATATGGTTTTTTATGCATTGTCACTGATTGTTATCTGTAAAGCTCAATTTAATAGTAAGCGGTCTCCATTGTCATCAGGGAATAAGGTGGCTGGTTAATGTGCGGCGTATCCGGTTTTATCTCATCTGAGGCGCTCACCGATAGCGCAACTCAAACGCTGCGGTCTATGGCCGCGGCCATCACTCACCGTGGTCCTGATGATTCTGGCGCCTGGCATGATGCCCAAACGGGTGTCGGTCTTGCCCATACGCGTTTGTCCATCGTTGATCTGTCGCCCGCTGGTCATCAGCCGATGCAGTCGGCGTGTGATTGCTATGTGATGGCCTTTAATGGCGAAATATACAATCACGTGAAACTACGCGATCAGTTGAAGGCTGAAGAGAAAGCGCCTGCGTGGCGGGGGCATTCGGATACCGAAACCCTGCTGGCCTGTTTTGTGGCCTGGGGCATAGAGAAAACCCTGCAAGCCACGGTGGGCATGTTTGCCATTGCCCTTTGGGACAAGCAAGAGCAGGTGTTGACTCTGGCTCGCGACCGCATGGGCGAGAAGCCACTTTATTGGTGCTGGTGTGGTGATACGCTGTTGTTTGGTTCGGAGTTAAAAGCGTTAAAGACGCATCCGGCGTTTAAGGCTGATATAGATCGCAATGCCTTGGCGTTGTTGCTGGGCTATAACTACATTCCTGCGCCGTATTGTATCTATCAGGGCATCGAAAAGTTGCGGGCAGGCCATTTTGTTCAGATTAAACAAGGGCAGGCCTGTGAGAGTAGTGTGCCTGTGCCCTATTGGTCGCTGAAAACCGTGGTAGACGCAGGCTTAGCCAATCCTTTTAGCGGCAGTGATGAGCAAGCGGTTGATCGGCTAGAGCAACAAATAAGCGACAGTATCGGCTTGCAAATGCTGGCCGATGTTCCCTTGGGTGCGTTTTTAAGTGGTGGGGTTGATAGCAGCACCATTGTGGCGCTGATGCAGCAGCAAAGCGCCCGCCCGGTGAAAACCTTTGCCATTGGCTTTAATGAGCCGGGCTATAATGAAGCCCAATACGCCAAAGAGGTGGCTGCGCATCTGGGCACCGACCACACCGAGCTGTATGTGGGCACAAAAGAGGCGCTGGCAGTGATTCCCAAGCTGCCGCACATTTATTGCGAACCCTTCGCCGACAGCTCGCAGATACCGACCTTTCTGGTCAGCCAGATGGCAAAGCAGCAAGTTACCGTGTCGCTGAGTGGTGATGGGGGTGATGAGTTGTTTGGCGGTTATAACCCTTATCAATTTGCCCCGAAAGTTTGGCAAGCGATTAGCAAATTACCATTTGCCCTGCGCCAACTGGCGGCCAATGTACTTGTGGGGATGCCGCTGCCAGACAAATTGCATAAGTTGCTCATGGTGTTGCCAGCCAGGGACCGTGAAGTTTTTTACAAAGTATTAATGAGCCACTGGCAACAACCGGAACAGGTGGTAATAGGTGCAAACGCCGCGCCCACTGTTTTTGATTCGCCAGCCCGCTGGCCGCAGGTTGATTCATTTGAGCATTGGATGATGGCCATGGATGCCCAGCAGTATATGGCCGATGACATTTTGGTAAAAGTTGACCGCGCTGCTATGGCCAATAGTTTGGAGACCCGCGTTCCGCTGCTTGATCACCGGGTAGTGGAACTGGCTTGGCAATTGCCATTGCACATGAAAATCCGTAACGGGGTTGGTAAATGGGCATTGCGAGAGGTGCTATACCGCCATGTGCCACGTCAGATGACCGAGCGCCCGAAAAAGGGCTTTTCCATCTCGTTAGCGCAGTGGTTGCGCGGCCCCCTGCGTGATTGGGCCGAGGCACTATTAGAAGAAACTAGATTAAAAAGAGAGGGCTACTTCCATGCCGCCCTTATCCCGAAGCTTTGGAGTGAACATCAGAATGGCAGACGCGATAACGCATTGTTACCTGTGGGACGTGCTGATGTTTCAGGCATGGCAAGAACACCAGCATGACTAAGAAAGTTGTACACATCATCACGGGCCTGAACGATGGCGGCGCCGAAAGCGTATTAGTCTCTCTGTGTCTGAATAGCAATGACGTACGGCATATCGTTATTTCGTTGATGGATGAGGGCAAATATGGTCCCGTGTTGGCCGAGTCGGGCGTTGCGGTTCATTGTTTAGGGATGAGCCCCGGCACACCTAGCGCCATACGTTTTCTTCGGTTGGTGAAGCTGATCCGCGCGGAGCAGCCAGATGTGGTACAAACCTGGATGTACCACGCTAATTTATTAGGTGGTATTGCGGCAAGACTGGCGGGCGTGCACCGTGTGTTTTGGGGGATTCACCATTCTGTATTGGAAAAAGGCTTGTCGAAGCGGTCAACAATCATGATTGCCCATTTGTCTGCGATTTTATCGAGCTGGCTGCCTGAAAAGATCATTTGCTGTGCCAACAAGGCACAGGATGTTCATGCTGATATTGGCTACTCAAGGCGAAAGCTGTGCGTGATACCAAACGGTTACGATCTTGCGCGCTTCAGGTCAGACGCTGCCGCAGGTGCCAAGGTGCGTACAGAGCTGGGCCTGAGCCCAAAAAATTTCGTCATTGGCAACGTCGGGCGCTTTGATCCTTTGAAAGATCACTCTAACCTGTTGCAAGCTTTGGCTCGGGTAGCGGAATGCAAGATTCACTTTCGCAGCCTTTTGATCGGCAAAGGAATGTCTCCCGATAACACTGGTTTAGTCGAGCAAATTGCTGCGCTTGGCCTGCAAGATAGTGTGTTGTTGGTTGGGCAGCGGTCCGACATTCCGGCTGTTATGAATGCGCTGGATTTGCATGTACTTTCTAGCTTGTCGGAAGGATTTCCGAATGTGATTGCCGAGGCGATGGCCTGCGGTACTCCTTGTATTTCAACCGATGTGGGTGACGCCTTGGATATCGTGGGTGATAAAGAAGCCTGCTGCCCCGCTCGCGATCCACAAGCACTGGCTGATGTGATCATCAAGTTGGCTCGAGAGTGGCAACAATACCCCTCAATCTGGCAGGCTCGCAAAGCTGCGAGTAGCCAGCGAATTGAGGAGAAGTTTTCAATTGAGGCTATGGTTGAAGCGTACGAGGCGTGCTGGTTTAGTCAGTTAAGTATCTGATATAAAAGCTATGCTGTTCTAAGGGGTTTGCCTGTTGACTCAGCAATGCCAGTGAGCGTTGAGTTGCACATGCAGGAGTAAGAGCTCTAACTCATAAAAAAGTCGAAACTAAGATGGTGAGAGGGGCTCGTTCAGGAAATATATTTAGTATTAGATCCCATGGAGGCGGCGCGTGCGTACAGTGCAGACGATAGAAGGCTCTGATTAGGCCTACAAAACAATTTATAGGCCGGGCATCGTCAACCGGGCACAATTCGCTATCGCCCCAGGCGGAAGAGCAGCGGAACTGCTTATCCGTTGGCGATGATGCTTGTCTGTTTTAGGTGCCTTCACCTAAGATTGCTAACTTTACAACCAAGCTGACTGAGGGGGAGTGTAACGAAGCCAAAGCAGTGGAGATGACGAGAATCTCACTGATTTCGGCGATTCATTCGGAGCCTTCTTAAACCAAAGAATGAGATTCAAGCAGTTATGAAAAAGCGAGTAATTTATATCGTCAATGCTGATTGGTACTTTCAACTGCATTGGCTTGATCGGGCAAAGGCTGCGAAAAATTCAGGAATGAAGGTCTCAGTAATTACGCCTATTTCTGATCCTTCCATTTGCCGATCCATGCAGATGGAAGGCATCGATGTTATCCCTTGGACTGTTTCGCGGTCCGGACGCCATCTTTTCAAAGAGCTTGCGTCAATCAATGAGCTTCGTAAAATCATTAAGCAAGAACGTCCTCATCTGGTTCACTGCATTACTGTAAAGCCCAATATTTATGGTTTTTTCCTCAGCTTGTTCATGAAACTTAACCTTATCCTGAGCGTTACCGGTTTGGGAATGCTGTTTACAAGTGATCGATTGTTTGACCGCGTGTCCGCGTGGGCAGTCAAAAATTTGTACAGTATTGCCTCCCGGAAGCATTACATTTTTTTTGAGAATAACGATGATCTGGACATCATCAAAAATGCTCACTTATCAAATACACGCCGTCTCAAGCGCGTAATGGGGGCTGGGGTCTCGTCGAATGATTATGTATATCAGCCACCTATCGAACTCTGTGGTTCTCTTATCCTATTCTTCGCCGCAAGATTGTTGAAACCAAAAGGACTGGATGTGTTGGTCGAAGCGGTTAAGGAGCTCAACGAGCAAGGTTTCAAAACGAAACTCCGAGTTGCCGGAATTGATGATCCGGATAGCCCCCTAGCAATTCCGGCAGAACAGATTAATTCCTGGTCACGGTATCCGTTTTTTGAATTCCTTGGCAACAGGAAAGACGTCCCAAAGTTGATTGAGCAGTCTCATTTTGTGTGTCTTCCAACTAGCTATGGTGAAGGCATACCCCGAATTTTGATTGAAGCCGCTGCTATGGGGCGTCCTCTGCTCACAACAAATGTACCGGGGTGTCGTGAAATTTGCACACACGGGTTCAACGGATTCCTTGTTCCACCAGGAAGCACCAAGCCTATTGTTGAGGCTTTGCAGGGGATCTTTTCCGATCCAGCAAAGCTTGAGGAAATGTCCCGAAATAGCAAGAAGGTTTTCGATCGAGGGTACGAAAGCCAAAATGTTATAGCATTTACTTTGGCAATATATAAAGAGGTAACATCGTGCGCAACCAGCTAATTGTCCTTGTGTTAGCGGTCAATAGTCTTGGCTCTCGGAGGCTGCGCTGAATGGCAAAAAAAATTCTAATCACCGGTTCTACCGGCTTCGTTGGGTCGGCGGTGTTGGATAATTTGCTTAAAAGTAAGCAGAAGTCACTGGTCGAGTCTGTGACGGTTGCTTTGCGGTCTAAGAAAACTGTCCAGCGATGTATTGAGTTTGTAGTAGGTGACTTGATGTCTCAAACGGATTGGAGGCAGTCGCTACATGGCCAAGACGTTGTCATTCACACTGCGGCTCGTGCTCACATTATGAACGATGAGTTTGCGAACCCATTGGTGGAATACCGAAAAGTGAACGTCGATGGCACGCTAAATCTCGCACGCCAAGCGGCTGAGGCGGGCGTCGAGCGTTTTGTCTTTATCAGTTCAATCAAAGTGAATGGCGAGCAGACTCCATTGGGCACATGTTTCATGGCGGACGATCTCCCTGCCCCGGAAGACTCTTACGGTATCTCAAAATGGGAAGCGGAGGAGCGCCTGCAGAAGATCTCCCAGGAAACAGGTATGGAAGTTGTTATTATTCGGCCTCCCCTTGTTTATGGCCCGGATGTGAAGGGCAACTTTGCCAGCATGATAAAGTTAGTTGATAGTGGTTTGCCGTTGCCATTGGGCGCTGTCCACAATAAGCGCTCACTGGTTGCCTTGGACAATCTTGTTGATTTGATCATCACCTGCATTGATCACCCCGGCGCTGCTAACGAGACGTTCCTTGTGAGTGATGGGGAGGATCTTTCAACATCGCAACTGTTGCAAGGCGTTGCCGAAGCCATGGGAAAGCCATCGCGACTTATACCTGTTCCCGCTAGCTTGCTGCAGTTTGGAGCGACGCTCCTTGGAAAGAAAGCCGTAGCCCAGCGTTTATTAGGATCTCTTCAGGTTGATATCAGCCACACCCAAAAGTGTTTAAACTGGGCGCCACCCTTAACGGTGAAGCAGGGCCTTCAGCGTTGTTTCCCAAATCATCAGGATTGAAGTTGTGATTCGCACATTGGATTTTTTGTTCTCGTTGCTCGGCCTGGTGTTCGGTTTCCCTGTATTGCTTGTTCTTTATGTTATCGGGTTGTTTGACACTGGCTCTCCGGTTTTTAAGCAGCAGCGAGTCGGGAGGCTTAAAAGGCCGTTCACGTTGGTAAAATTTCGGACGATGTCGGTCGATACTGCCTCCGTAGCCAGCCATCTGGCAAGCAGCGCATCCATCACTAAATTCGGTCACTTTTTGCGTCGCACCAAGCTGGACGAACTGCCACAGTTATGGAATGTGCTAAAAGGCGAGATGAGCCTCGTCGGGCCGCGACCCTGTTTGTTCAATCAGGAAGAGTTAATTGCAGAGCGCGAACAGCGTGGTGTGCTCAAGGCCCGGCCGGGGGTTACCGGTTTAGCGCAGGTAAATGATATTGATATGTCTACGCCGAAACTGTTGGCGGAAACGGATGCCAAGATGCTGGCTAACCTGAATATCTCGGCTTACTTTAAGTATATCTTTATGACTGTTTCCGGTAAGGGTTCTGGGGATAGAGTGCCTGGGAAGGATTGAGTTTTCCCCTTTCCCCCTCTCCCCAACCCCTCTCCCACAAGGGGAGAGGGGCTTACTGATATTAGGGATTGTAAATATGTTTAAGAGCTTTCTGGGGATGCCTCGGCTGCATAAACGCCTTGTTTCTGTTTCGGTAGACGCGGTTGCTCTTTCTTTCGCCCTTTGGGCGTCCTTCGCGTTACGTCTTGAGCAGAGTCTTTGGTTACCTAATCAGGGGCAGCTGCTGGTCTCTGCACTCACGGTTGTTTTCACCCTTGGTGTGTTCGTCCGCCTCGGCCTGTACCGCGCAGTTGTGCGTTACATGAGCGACCGGGCCTTCCTGACCATAATTATGGGGGTTGGGGCTTCCGCTCTGTTACTTATCGTTCTCGGCTACAGCCTCCAGGTTCTGGTTCCACGCTCGGTTCCGATCATTTATGCCGCCTTGGCCTTTATCTTTGTGGGCGGCAGCCGAATGAGTGTGCGCATGCTGGTGCATCACACATCTAACCGGGGCAAGGAGTGGGTAGCCATTGTTGGCGCGGGTGAAACGGGTGCCCAGCTTGTCAAGGCATTGCAAGAGGGCACAGAGTACCATCCCGTGGTGCTCATCGGTTTGCTACCGGCCAATCACAAAGCACTTATTGCCGGGGTGCCAGTACTTGCCTTGGATCATCTTGAAGAAGCTGTGCGCGTTCATGGTGTAAAGCGTTTGTTGTTGGCACTGGATGCGGACAAGCAGGTTGATCGCCGCCAGTTGCTTAACCGGCTGGAGTCTTTGAAGCTGCCGGTTCAGACCGTTCCTTCCATGAGTGAGCTAGTGGCCGGCCAGGCGCGGATTAACGATATTCGTGATTTGGAGATTGAAGACCTGCTGGGCCGCGACCCGGTTCGACCAGATAACGCGCAGGTTGCGGCCAGCCTTTATAACAAGGTGGTGATGGTAACGGGTGCGGGTGGCTCCATCGGTTCTGAGCTTTGCCGGCAAATTATTCGCCACAGGCCCAAGGTTTTGGTTTTGTTTGAGCAATCTGAGTACTCGCTGTACGCCATGGAGCGGGAGTTGCAGGCGATTAACCGTATTGACGGGCTTAACGTTGAAATTCACCCTCTGCTTGGCAGCGTGGTTCATCGTCGCCGGTGTGAAACGGTAATGCGTAGTTTCGGTATTCAAACGGTTTATCACGCAGCCGCCTATAAACACGTGCCCCTTGTTGAGCACAATGTTATTGAAGGTGTTCAGAATAATACCTTTGGTACGCTGCATGCAGCAGAGGCTGCTATTGTGGCGGGTGTAGAGCGGTTTGTTTTAATCTCCACCGATAAGGCGGTTCGCCCTACCAATGTAATGGGCGCCAGTAAGCGTATGGCAGAGCTGGTGCTGCAGGGCTTGGCGCAGCGGCAGAGTAAAACAATTTTCTCTATGGTTCGGTTTGGCAACGTTCTGGGCTCTTCTGGCTCTGTCGTGCCTCTGTTCCGGGACCAAATCCGCGATGGCGGGCCGATTACGGTGACCCACCAGGATATCATTCGCTACTTTATGACCATTCCGGAAGCCAGCCAATTGGTGCTGCAGGCCGGCAGCATGGGCCGTGGTGGCGAGGTGTTTGTGTTGGATATGGGCGAGCCGGTGAAAATTGCGGATTTGGCTCGCAAGATGATTCACCTGATGGGGCTTGTGGAAAAAACGCCGGAGCAGCCGGAAGGTGACATTGAGGTGGTGTTCACGGGGTTGCGGCCAGGGGAGAAGCTGTTTGAGGAGTTGTTGATTGGTGATGACCCTCAGGGTACTTCGCACCCGCGCATTATGATGGCGCGAGAGGTGTCTATGAAGTGGGAGGATTTGGAAACCGTATTAGATAAGCTGAGACGAGCTAGTCAGGAGTTCGACTGTAGGCTGATTGTTGAGACTCTTAAAAGTGCACCAACAGGGTTTACGCCGAATGGCGATGTTGCTGATCTTGTATGGTGCAATGGTGGCCATGATCTCACGGTTGCCCATGAGAATACGGGGAAGGTGCATCGGCTTCCGGTTTAATGAAAGTATCGTGGATACTTGACCCCTCTCCCCCGGCCCCTCTCCCGCGAGGGGTGAGGGGAGTACAGCACTCCCAAGTTTTAGGGTTCGGTAGCTGGCTTCAGTCTCAATTGAGCCGTTAGAGCACTTCTATCGGCTCAAATTTTGAGTTAGTGTGAGCCGATAGATCACTGCAAACGGCTCATCGATGTATACATGGGAACTGGACAATTGGCCTGCTTACAGCTTCGATCAGAAATCTGCAGAGCTCTGGACGAGTCAGGCACTCGCGGCTTCTCAGAAAATTCTGGGAGCGATAGCGGTGGTGCCGGAAAGCCTCGGCAGCGAAGCGAAGTTGGATCTTCTGGTCAGCGCTGCGATTGAAACCAGTGCTATTGAGGGGGAATCGCTGAATCGCGAGGATGTGCGCAGCTCCATCAAGAATCACTTTTTAGGCCCCAAGGAGAAGGTTGCTGTTCATGATCCGGTAGCGGCCGGTATCTCCGCTTTGATTCTCGAAGTGATGGATCTTTACGAAGAGAAGTTAACGGTGGAGCGCTTGCATCACTGGAATAAACTTGTGATTCCGGAGCAGAACTCTGGCTCATTTTTGACCACAGCAGGCCGCGCGGGGCAGTGGCGTACGCATTCAGATGCCATGCAGATAGTGTCCGGCCCTGTCCACAATCCGACGATTCACTTCGAAGCGCCACCGTCGGCACGTGTGCCGGCGGAAATGCAGCGATTTCTGGATTGGTTTGATAAAGATTCCCGGGGGGTGCCCGGTGTGGCGCGTGCGGCGATTGCTCACCTGTGGTTTGAAACGATTCACCCCTATGAAGATGGTAATGGCAGAGTCGGGCGGGCGATTGCGGATGTGGCTGTGTCTCAGATGTTGGGGCAGCCGCTAATGATGAGCTTGGCGACGGTGTTGAGTAAGCATCGCAAAGCCTATTATCGGCAACTTAACAATGCCTCGAAAGGCACGCTGAACGTGACGCCTTGGGTCGATTGGTTCGGTGAGCGGATTGTCGAGGCGTTGGATGGTGCAATTGATGTGATTCAGTACGTGGTGACAAAAGCCCGCTTCTGGGATGAACTCGACACCGATGCACTGAACACTAGGCAGATTAAGCTGATTCGACGAATGCTCGGCCAGGATGCGCCGAGCTTTGAAAACGGAATCAATGCGTCGAAATACCAGAACTTGACGCGCTGCTCCAAAGCCACCGCTACCCGGGATCTCCAAGGCCTGGTTGCGCAGGGTATTCTGGCACCCATTCAGAGCAAAGGGCGCTATGCTCGGTATAAGCTGTCGGCTGCCTTTTGATTGGAGTTCGCAGGGGGCTTATTAAAACCCACAACAAGGATTGTTGTTCATGATTAACATAACCCACCACGGCGCCGTATCCGGCGTCACTGGCTCTTGCCACGAACACACCCTCAGCACTGATCAAGACACCCCGGCGGGCATCCTGATTGACTGCGGCCTATTTCAGGGTGAGGAGAAGGGTGACGGCGCTTCTGCTTCCAGCCTTTCCGTTGATTTTCGCATTGAGCATATTCGCGCCCTGGTGGTCACCCATGTGCACATTGACCATGTCGGCCGCATTCCGTACTTATTGGCGGCAGGGTTTGAGGGGCCGATTATTTGTTCGGAGCCTTCTGCGATTATGCTGCCGGAGATTCTGGAAGACGCGTTAAAAATTGGCTTTACCCGGGACAGGCAGCTGATTGAGCGCGTGCTTGGGCTGATCCGTTCACGGCTTGTGCCTGTGCCTTATGGTCAGTGGCACGAGGTGTTTGTGGAGCCGGGCGCTTCGCTCTCGGTGCGGTTGCAGCGCGCAGGGCACATTCTGGGGTCGGCTTATGTAGAGTGTGAGGCGGTTTCTGGGAATGAGCGCGAGCGTGTGGTGTTCAGTGGCGATTTAGGTGCGCCCCATGCGCCTTTGTTGCAGGAGCCGGCTTCGCCGGAGCGGGCCGATCGGTTGGTGATTGAAAGCACGTACGGCGATAAGGATCATGAGAGCCGGGAGGCGCGACGCTATCGTTTGAAGGCCATTTTGGAGCGGGCACTGGCAGATGGCGGCACGGTGTTGATTCCGGCGTTCAGTATTGGCCGTACCCAGGAGCTGTTGTATGAAATTGAAGGCCTGATACATGAATTCCAAAACGACTCTGTATCGGACGGCTTGGCTTGGCGCGATTTAGAGATTGTGGTGGATTCGCCCCTGGCGGCGGGGTTCACGAACATTTATCGCAAGTTGAAGCCGTTCTGGAATGGGGAGGCCGCAGAGTTGGTTCGCCAAGGCCGACACCCGCTTTCGTTTGAGCAATTAACGGTTATCGATTCCCACGCGGATCATCTGAACGCTGTTGAGTATCTTGCGAGTTCTCATCGCCCGTGTGTGGTGTTGGCTGGCTCCGGAATGTGTGCCGGGGGCAGGGTGGTTAATTATCTTAAGGCAATGCTTGGTGAAGCCCGGAATGATGTGTTGTTTGTAGGTTACCAGGCGGCCGGCACACCTGGGCGGGATATTCTTACTTATGGCCCCCGGGGCGGCTGGGTAACGCTGGATAACGAGCGCTTTGATATACGGGCCAGGGTGCATCAGGTGGGTGGTTACTCGGCCCATGCGGGGCAATCAGATTTGGTTCGTTTTATTGAGGGTATTGCGAAGAAGCCGGCGGAGATTCGCATTGTGCATGGGGATGAGTCGGCAAAGCGTGCGTTTAAACACTGCCTTGTTGAATTGAATTATCCGAATGTGTTGATACCTGATCAATAGATGTTTAAATCAACTGTTGCTTTGTTAAAGACTGGTAAATGAATAGTCTTTGCCATATATAATTTTATGACTTATTATTGCCGTGGATTTCAGAAAGCCCTTGAGTCGTTTAATACGGCTTGAGTTTTAGAGCCCGCAGATGAGATAAGGTTTTAATTCCATGGCAAAGATTAACGATTACTACCAGAAGAAGCAGCTTATGGAAAAGCTTGCAGCGGAAATTAACCAATTGGAGCAGGATCAGTCTCTGAAACACGAGCTGGCATTTGAAGACAGCATTCGTGAGTTGATGGCTGAGTATGATAAGTCTCCGAAGCACGTGCTTCAGATTCTGGGCGCGATCGATCCTTCTATCGCCGGAGCCAAGGCGGAAGGCAGCACGGGCACTCGTGCCAAGCGCCCCATGAAAACTTATAAGAATCCGCACACCGGTGAGGAAGTTCAAACTCGCGGTGGCAATCACAAGACTCTGAACGAGTGGCGCCAAAAGCACGGCAAAGAAGCGGTGCAGAGCTGGCAGCAAGACTGATCAGTTAAGGAATAACAAAAGGGCCGGGTGACATAATCATCCGGCCCTTTTTTGTGAGTGCTATTCTTTGTTAATGCTGTTTTCTGTTGATACCGTATTTTGAATACTGGGCAGGTCAAAGGTTACTCAAAAACAACAACGCGGTTTCTTCCACCTTTTTTTGCTGCATATAGAGCTTCATCTGCCCGTTGCATCCATGTCATATGGTTTTCCGGGCTACCAGTTAATTGTGAGATTCCCACGCTTACCGTGTATTGAATAGGCGCCACGCTGGTCTGAACTATGCTTTGTTCGATACTCTCCCGTATACGCTCACATATGATGCGGGCGCCTTCGGCATCGGTCTCCGGTAATATAATTCCGAATTCTTCGCCACCATAGCGGCCAATGCTGTCGGATTGTCGCAAATTGCTTTTGGCCGTTGCTGCGGTGTGTTTAATGACTTCGTCGCCCGCCAAATGGCCGTGGTTATCGTTTACCTTTTTAAAGAAATCGATATCAAACATCGCTAGGCTGGTTGCCTGACCATAACGGCGGAAGCGTTCGAATTCTGCATCCACCAGGTTTTCCCATGTGCCGCGATTCAGAAGGCCGGTTAGACGGTCTGTCATGCTGAGCTTGGCGAGCTGTTCGTTTGCTCGCTCCAGGGCCCGCTTGCCGGTGGCGATATCGGTTACGTCGTACACCATAAGGCACACCTTCTCCACCTGCCCGGTGCTACCTGAAAGCGGGCTGATGGTGAGGTTTTGGTACATGTAATCCTCTGTGCCGGTAATGGGGCGCGTATTGCGGAACCGGAACAGGTAGGGCCGCTGCTCCCAGGAGGTGAAGGCCCGGGTGTTCAGCAGTGCCACGGCATCTACCTTGCGGGTTAGCCAGGCTTCTGGGATGTCGGGGAATAGCTCAAAAATGACCCGGTTGCGGATTTTGCTGGCCGTAATGCCGCTGTGGTTTTCCATAAAGCCATTCCAGGCCTGCACCCGAAAGTCCAGATCCAGCACCACCAGGCCCACCTCCACGGATTCAAGCATATCCACCAGCCAGTGGAAGGACTGGGCTTCAAGTTCGTTTGTGGCCATGGTTTATTCCGCCAGGTATTGAAGACGTTGTTCAAGGAAGGGCACGGAATCTTCCGTGAGCAGCACCAGCATGTCGCACTGTATATTCCGGTCCTCCAGGGTGTAACTGATTTCGATGCACAGGAGTTGCTCTTTTCGGGAGTTCTGGTGCTCTAGCAAATCTGTGATCTGCCGATGTTGGCCTAGAACGGTTGGATGACCAAGGCTGAGTTTGAGATCCAGCTGATCACCAATGCCCTTAAGGAAAGCCCCGAATAGAATGCTGGACATGTCCATCAGCACCTCCACGCTTACGGATTCGCCCTCGAGGGTTTCGTAGTGGAGCAGTTCGGCCATTTCCCGAAAGCTGGCGTCTGCAAACAGCAGTAATGCCTCGCCGGCAATGCCCGCGCCGGTGAAGCCTTGGCACACAGCGGAGTAGGTATCACTGTCGTGGACGGCGGAAATGGCCATGTGAAGTTCGGAATTGGCAATGAAGGCGACTTTCGGGATGGGCTGCTTAACAAATACCCGTAACAGCCGTGCAAGCAGATCTGAGGAACGCCCCATTGCAACGTTGGAGATTTCCTGGAGGTAGTCGTTCAGTGAAACAGAGATTTCCAGCGCTTGGGATTCGTCGCCAGGGTTGAGGGCGCCATCGTTCAGAGCTGCGTTTTCCAGTTCGCCTGGGCGATAAAAACCGTAATCGGCAAGTAAGCTGAGGACGACGCCCATGTCTGTGGGCTTTTTTATGAAGTCGATTGCGCCAAGTTTGCGAACCCGTTCCCGGGCTTCTGGCTGTATGTCGCCGGAAACCACAATGGTCATGATGGAAAGGTCTTCTGCGCGTACGTGTTCCAGAACCTCGTAGCCGTCCATCTCTGGCATGTTGAGATCCAAAAACATCAGGTCGGCTTCGCCTGCGCGCAGCTTCTCCAGTGCTTCCACACCGTTGTTGGCAAACAGAATGGTATCGGCCAGCCCGGTGGGTAGGGCACGGGCCATCTGTTTTCTGGCAAGAGCGGAATCGTCGCAAATGAGTATGCGGGTGATCATGATTGCGGCCGGAGGGGGGTGGCAAAAGTTCTATCAATTATAGCAGTACGCCAATATATGTACACTAAAACGACACCTGATGGAATGGCTTAAAAACGAACTGATTGTAACAGTTTGTTATTCGCGTTTGTGACTAAGCTCACTCTATAACCTAGGCTGCCTCCACTATAGTGGGGTCATCGAACATAAAATTAAGTGAGACTTTGTTATGAGACATCACGCGTATGGATACGCCACGCTCATTACGTTCTGCCTGGGTATGGTGCCTGTTGCCCAAGCTGAATTGGAACCCATTTCTGAATCGGTTATGGGAGATGTGACAGGGCAGGCGTTTATGCAGGTTGAGAACATTACCGGCGCAAATTTAACTTACGAATATACCCGCATGACACTGGGCATGGATGTGGAAACGCGGGTAAATATTGATGATGTGCAGGCTGGCCAGATTGATGGCGGTACGGATTTTTCTGCCCAGCATGTGGCCTTGGGCCATATTGCCCGTGTTGACGGTGAGCAGTTTAACGGCGTTACTTATAACGAGGGTGAGGTTATTCCCTTCGAGGCGCGGAAACCATACATAGAACTGGCTGAAGATGGCGCCGGGCTGGCTGGTTTTCGCATGGGCTTTGAGCAGGCCCGTGGGTCGGTTTCATCCCATACCACGAGTTTTAGTGGCGATATTGGCCTTAAATTTGAGGACAATACCGGAGCACAGTATGACGCTGTGCTAATGGATGGCAGCGGTGTGGAAACCAACAAGCGCGCCTCGCACATTGGCATATCGCCTGGCAGTTGTATTCAGGGGACAAATTGCGCGCCGTTAACAGACCTGCGCTCTATTAACGTTGGTGGTGAGAATAACGGATTCACCGATGGTTTTTTCATCGGCTTCCAGCGAGAGGGTATGGATTGGCAAAGTCTGGACGGCACCAGCGCCATTAGCGTTGGTAAAGGCGTATTCATTAATCTGCCTACCGATATGACCGTTGACCTTGAAAACTTTGTAAGCGGCGGCGTGGATCGGTTACGCACACACCAAGTCGATATGGGTACCAATCTCTTTTGATTTTTCGGTGATGCCTTCCGAAATTTCACCTTTCCGGCGCAAAGCACAAGGAGTAGTGCGTGCCAACGCTTCTGTATTTGAATGGATTCAAATTCTTCTTTTATGCGAATGATCACCAACCGGCCCATGTGCATGTACTTAAAGGTGAGCGATGGGCTAAAATTGAGCTAGTAACGCTTTCAGTGAACTATAGCACTTTCAAAAATCAAGAATTGAGACAGTGCCTTGGGATCATTAAAAGCAATCAGTCCGAATTTTTGGAGAGGTGGAATGCCTGGTTTCAAAGGTAAGTCCGTTCATGTTGATGACCGTCACCTGCATGTAGAGCTGCAAGATGGGAGGGTGATCTCCACGCCTATTCATTGGTATGCGGAGCTTGAGAAAGCCTCAATCTCTGAAATCCGGCAGTATCGCTTCATTTGTGACGGCACTGGTATCGAGTGGGATTTTTTAGATTATCACCTCAGCATTGAAGCCATGCTGAGGAGCGATGCTCGGCAAAGTGCTGCTTGAATTTGCTAAACTCTGGGCTCCCTATTTGATTGTAACTGTAGGAGTCTTCTTTTGATTCGCTCTTTTTACTGGCATGACTACGAAACATTTGGTGTTGATCCGGTTCACGACCGGCCCTCGCAGTTTGCCGGTGTGCGAACCGATGCGGATCTGAATATTATCGAAGACCCGCTGGTTATCTACTGCAAACCCACTGACGACTACCTACCATCACCGGAAGCCTGCTTGATTACTGGCATTACACCTCAGAAAGCGATGGCGGAGGGCTATCCGGAAACGCAGTTTATTGCCCAGATTAACGAGGCCTTCAGCCAGCCGGGTACCTGCGTGGTAGGGTACAACAGCCTGCGCTTTGACGATGAAGTAACCCGCCATACCCTCTACCGCAACCTGCAAGACCCTTACGCCCGGGAGTGGCAGAACGGTAATTCCCGCTGGGACATTATCGATATGGTGCGGCTGACCTACGCACTTCGGCCAGAAGGCATCAACTGGCCGCGCAAGGAAGACGGCAGCCCCAGCTTTAAGCTGGAAGCGCTCACCACCGCCAACGGCATTGCCCACGAAGCCGCCCACGATGCCATGTCGGATGTTGAGGCCACCTTGGCCGTTGCCAAACTGATCCGGGAAAAGCAGCCGAAGCTGTTTGATTTTGTTCTGAACAATAAGGACAAGCATTCCGCCCGCGCCATGCTGGATACAGGGGCTATGAAGCCGGTATTCCACATCTCCGCCAAATACCCCGCCACCCGCGGGTGCTGCGCCATGGTTGCGCCGGTTGCAGACCACCCCAGCAACAAAAACCTGGTGATTGTTTACGATTTGCGGGAAGACCCAAGCGAACTGATTAACGCCACACCCGAGCAGATTCGCGAACGGGTATTTACCTCCCAGGCGCAGCTAGGTGAGAAAACCCGATTCCCACTGAAGGGCGTGCAGCTGAACAAGTGCCCGGTGTTGGCGCCTGCGAACATGCTCTCTACGCTTTCCGCTGAACGCCTGGAAGAGCTGGCACTGGATGGCGCCACCCTTCGCGCCAACCTCGCATTGCTAAGGAAAGCCCCGGGATTGGCGGAAAGAGTTGCCGAAGCGTTCGGGCATCCACACGAAGGCGATTTAACAGACCCCGACGAGCAACTTTATGCGGGCGGCTTTATCTCCCCGGCTGATCGCAGTGAACTGAACCGAGTACTGCAAACACCGCCAGAATCGCTGGTGGAAGAAACATTCAATTTTAAAGATGAGCGCTTGCAGGAACTGCTCTTTCGCTACCGCGCGCGGAATTACCCGGACTCGCTAACCAGTGAGGAAGCAGAGCGTTGGGAAGCGTTTCGCTCTCAGCGTTTGATGGCTCCAAAGAAAGGCTGGTTGTCGCTTGAAGCGTTTGGCCTGGAACTACAACGGCTCGCCAGCGACCCGGAACTGACGCCGCAAAAGCAGCAGGTTTTGGAGGATTTGCATTTGTATGGGGAGTCTTTGATTCCTTATATTTAAAAAGGGTGTTGGCCGTTGCAGGCCGCCGTTTTTTGCCCCCTCTCCGATACGTCGGACCGCCCCGGCCCCTCTCCCGCAAGGGGTGAGGGGAGCTACACATCCGAGGCCTGAGGGTGTGTAGCTAACCACACCTCCCCCCAGCCCGAGGCTAGTGCAGTTAGCCCCTCGCCCCCGGCGGGAGAGGGGTTGGGGAGAGGGGGGGTAAAGCCACACACCCAAGCCTGAGAGCAGTGCAGTAAAAAGCCCCTCTCCCCCGGCCCCTCTCCCGCAAGGGGTGAGGGGAGCTACACATCCGAGGCCTGAAAGTGTGCAGCTAACCACACCTCCCCCCCCAGCCCGAGGCTAGTGCAGTTAGCCCCTCGCCCCCGGCGGGAGAGGGGTTGGGGAGAGGGGGGCTGAAGCCACACACCCAAGCCTGAGAGCAGTGCAGTAAAAGCCCCTCGCCCCTAGCGGGAGAGGGGTTGGGGAGAGGGGGAGAACTCATCAACCAAGCCAAGGATGGCAAAATGAACCAAGCTCAATTCGCAAAACACCTTCGCCAAAACATGACAGATGCCGAACAACGGCTTTGGTTCCACCTGCGAGCCTATCGCCTGAACGGCAAGCGCTTCCGGCGCCAGCAACCACTGGGGCCTTACATCGTCGATTTCGTGCATTTTGGCTCAAGAGTGATCGTCGAAGCCGATGGCGGGCAGCATAATGATTCCGCGAGTGACAAGGAAAGAGACGCCTGGTTGCGCTCCCAGGGGTTTGAGGTGCTGAGGTTTTGGAATCACGATATTTTGAAGCAAGTTGATGTGGTGCTTTCGGTTATTTATGACGTGCTGGAAAGCCGGGGGTAGGGTTGTGGGGGTTGAACTGCGCCCCCTCTCCCCCGGCCCCTCTCCCGCAAGGGGTGAGGGGAGCTACACATCCGAGGCCTGAGAGTGTGCAATTAATCCAGCCCCCCTCAGCCAGAGACCAAGGCAGTAAAAGCCCCTCGCCCCTAGCGGGAGAGGGGTTGGGGAGAGGGGAAGGCGCCAGCGCCTTTCAACGCCGCCGTTGAAAGTAAACACTCAAATTTTGCCCCATCAAGCTCTGCACTTCACTCCCCAGAACCTCCGCCTGAATCTGCGTTTGCACGGGCTTGGTTGCCAAGCTATGGCCATCCTCATCACGGGCTTTAATCAGCTTCCACTCCACCTCATTACTCACCATCGCCATCAGGTCTTTAAGTTGGGCCTTATCCTGTGGCCGAAACCAGCGATCACGGCAGCCGCCCAGGCTATAGAAATCATCCTCATGGGCGAGTTCTTGCCAGGTGGCATCTTGCCGGTTGGTTAGCACCATTTTACGAAGTTGGCGCAAGGTAGGGCGGGTTGGCTGCAAACTGTGCTCTTTAATCAGCTTCCGTATCTGGCCGTCGCCTGTTGTTTGTTCAGCTATGGCCGTATGCAGGTGCACAATGGCGCCAGAACCGGCTGCGCTGTTCACCAGGGCAGCTAAGGAAAGTTCCGTCATGGCTGGTGAGGGGAGGCGGCCGACTTCTACCCAGTTTACTTGATGGCCATCTGCCACAAATTGCTGGGCGATAGACCAGGGCCAGAACACAATGTTGCTGATCTCGGATTCGGCGGCCATGCGTGTGGCTTTGGCGATGTTGGCCAGGGATTCATCCACGGCGATGACTTCCACATCTGCCAGGTAGCGGGCGAGTTCCATGGCTCGCTGGCCGGATTGGGCGCCACATACGATAACGCGTAAGGTGTCTGGTAGTTTGTCTGTGGCCAATCCAAGCTCTGTTGCCATCAGGGTTTTCAGGCTGCTTTCGGTGCGATAGGCCAGTTTCGACCAAGCTGGCCAGGCTTGTGGCACGTCTGTTTTATCCAGGCACAGCTCTTCTGCTTTTTCATCAAAGCACTGTTTGATGCCTTCTTCTTCTGCACGGTGATAATAGCTGGCGGCAAGTACCGGCTGAAGCGACAGTGGCCAGTCCACCAGGTTCCACTGCCCTAGCTGTACGGCAAAATCCTGATGAAATAGGGCGCCGTACATGGTGCTGATCATCAGTGAGCCGGTTAAGGCGTCTTGGGATTCACCCATTACCAGTTGTGCTTTCAGGCTGTCGTTAACGGCTGCTACTAGGCGCTCTTCGTCATCCTCTGCGGTTAATGCATAACCCGTGCGGTCTGCGTATTCTGCAATGGCGAGTGTGAGTTGCTGAAGTTCATCGCGCAGCTCTACGGTTTTGGCCACTTCCGCCAGAATGGCTCGGCGCAGCATGGCTACAAGCTCTTCCACGGCTGGGTCTGGCATCAGGGTTTTTTTCAACGCCAGGATCAGCAGCTCATCTTCGCTGGCGGCATCGAGGAAAATTTCCGCCTGCGGGTTATCCAAATCGTATTGCTGGCGGATGATGGCCGCCACAAATCGCCCGATTTCCTGGTGGGGCAAGCCTTCGTGTTTTAGCAGGGCAATAGCATCGAGAGCCAGGTTACTATCTGCTTTGTGCACGGCGAGATGTTGGGCGCAGGTGAGCATGCCGCTGTATACCGAATCCCATTCCGCGCCGGCCTCGAGCAGCTTGCGGTAGTGCAGGTAGGCTACATCAAACTGCCCTTGCAACCGCTTGGCGTGAGCCACACCGCAAAAAGCGGCGGCGGATTGCCGGTCGCAGTCCAGCGCCTGCAGGAAGTGCTGCTCGGCCAATGCGGGGCGCTCGGTTTTCAGGGCCCAGTATCCCAGGTTGGCGTATTGCTGTGTTTGGCCAGGCTGCATGTCCAGGCTTGCGCTGAACAGGATGTGGGCTTTTTCAAGCTGCCCGTCGTCCATCTCCACGCGCCCCAACAATCCCAGTGCAGAGGCGCTGTGTGGCTCAAGCGCAATCACCTCTTCCAGATGCCCGCGGCATTCCTGCCGCGCCTGCAAGCGCTGAACATGGCTAAGCGCAGCGCTGTTGGATTCGCTGTACGCAAGGTTGGCTTGCAGAAGCAGGCGAGCCGCCTGTGCCTGTTGGGTATGGGATTCCTGAATGTGATGTTTGGCTTGCATGGGATACCTCATTTACCTGCCGCTGCGCTAAAAAATTGCGGCAAAGGCCTGCAGTTTTTTGGTGGTTTGCTGTGCTTTAAGTGGGGTGTTGCGAAAGATGTGCCAGATTAGAGGTGTTCGCCAAAATCCATGGATTTGTGCAGTAGGCGCAGGATTACGATTTTTCTTGTCTGATTTTCGGTAACTGTTTTAAAGAAAAGGATGTGCTTTGCCCTATGTCCCTGTCTTTGGATGTGCATGCTTTGAGTACCAGCGATCAATTCCGAGCGATCCTGCGCTAGAGGATGGCTCGGGCCCGATTCAGACAGTTCCTGAATACTATGGCCGATTAGCTGACTGTAGCCTTTGGCCTGGCGCTGCCCGAAGTTTTTAAAGGTATGTCGAATGATATCGTCGAAATCATTGGCTGCTTGTTGAGAGAATTCCACCGTCCATAGTGGGAGCATAAAAGTCTAGTCCTTGCGGGTGAGTTCAGAGGCCCTGCTGGAGAGGTAGTTGGTGATCTCCTCACCAACGCCTAGGCTGATCGTGCGGCCTTCCTCGGCATCCTGTAGGCCCTCTGCCACTGCTTCTCGTAAAGCCATGAGCTTTTGCTGGTGCTGGAGCTCCTTTTCTTCAACCAAGCGAAGTCCTTCCCGAAGAACCTCACTGGCATTCTGATAGCGGCCGACTTTAACAAGAGTGCCTACTAAGTGTTCCTGATGATCCGTTAAAACTATATTTCTAGTTGCCATGTTGAAGCTTCCGATTCAGTGATTGGCATATACTGCCATTCCCTGGGGGGCTTGCCAAGTTTCACATGGCTAGGAAAGCCAAAGGTCTACACAAATGTCGTTTTTATATACATGTTAAATATAGGGATGTGTGATGTATTTTGAGAGAGATGCCTCAGGAGAGAGGCCCGGCGAGAGGTGAGGTTATATGAGAAAAACATCTAAAACAGACTGGAAGCGGTTGGCTGAAATGGACGATGAGGCGATTGATACAAGCGATATTGCCGAGCTAGATGATGATTTTTTTCAGAAGGCCGAGTTCTGGGTGCCCTAATTTCCATTGCCAATGGCTTGAGTTAGGCTCAGGATCATCATGGCACACAGTGCGAGAACGACATGTCTAATCTGGACATGCAGCGTGACGTTTTTGAAGCACGCATTTGGCGGCCTGATTTATTTGACCACTACAGAAGGCTTCATGACAAAAAGCAGTAACAACCTATACCAAATCAAAGTATCACTCACCGGCGCGCAGCCACCCATCTGGCGGCGCTTATTGATTGAGCCAGGCACAACCTTTCAGGATCTTCACCGGATTATTCAGGTGGCGATGAGTTGGCAGGCTTCGCATCTGCATTTGTTCCAGGCTGAGGATGGCAGATTGGTAGGCGACCTGGCCGAAGATTTTGACGGCATGATGAATTTTGTGGATGAATCCACAGTGCCGGTTTCCAGTTTGCTGGCCTGGGAAGGGCAAGCGCTGAAGTATGAATACGATTTCGGCGATTCCTGGGAGCATGAGATCACGCTTGAGAAAATACTGCCGGCTAATTCCTCCGAACCCGTGCCCCAGTGCATAAAGGCCGTGCGGCAGTGCCCGCCGGAGGATATCGGGGGTTTGCCGGGGTTCTATAACTTTTTAGAAATTATGGAGGATATGGCGCACCCAGACCATATTGCGGTACGGGAGTGGCTGGGCGGTGAGTGGTTTGATCCGGAGTTTGTGGATCTTGGCGAGATTAATGAAGACCTTCTCGAGCGCCATGCCCTGTTTGCTGAAAGCGCTTTCGATGCGCCGCTACCAGCCAGCGACCTCTGTGGCCTGAGCCCGAACCAGGTGCACGAATTATTGCAGAACCCTCTGAATTGCCCTTCTGTATTCAAACCTCTTTTCAATGCAGAAGCCGTGAGCCAGGCACTTGATACCGCGCCGGTTATTCGCATGGCCAAGGTGTTGATCGACGCCATGGGCGACAAAGGCATTCGCCTGACCAGCAAGGGCAATTTACCTTTGCGGCAGGTTCAAGCCATGATTCAGGCGGGCGGGGAAGAGATAGTTTTTCCCATGGCCAGATTTGGCAAAGCGCGTTCAGAGGAAAACGTTCTGGCCGTCCACCTTTCCCGTGTGCTGCTGGAAGTTGCTGGGTTTACCAAAAAGCAGAAAGGCTACCTGCTACTGAAAAAGACCGCCGCAACCCGCCTGGCAAAAAAAGGCTGGCTGACTTTTTATCGAGACATGTTTTCTACAGCACTGTCTCAGTTTAACTGGGCCTGGATGGATTTCAGCGAGGGCCTGGACGATGTGCAATACATTGGCCCGTTCTGTTTCTGGCTGCTTTCTGAAAAGGGTGGCCAGTGGCAGCCGGTACAGGAATACCTTACGGACATGCTTAAAGCCTTTCCACGATTACCTTTTGCTGCTTATCCCGTGCCTTATGCGAGCGAGGAAGACCAAGTGAGATGGGTGCTGAGTTCCAGAATGCTGATCCTTTACCGGATATTTGGGCTTATAGAGTTGAACCCGGAACAGACCCGGTTTCGCCAGGAAGATAAACAGATGATGCGGCGGACGGCGTTGTTTGAGGGGATGTTTGTTCGGGTGTGATGTTTTTTTGAGGGGCTTTGTGAGTTTGGTGTGGCTAAAAAAACAACCGGGCGCTTGGCCCGGTTGTTTATGGTTCTGTGCTTCTTTTAACCCTGTAGTAACTGCAGAACCTGCTGTGGCCTCGCATTTGCCTGGGCCAGTACCGAGAGACCAGCTTGCTGGAGTACCTGGGTACGGGCAAGCTCGGCGGATTCTGCGGCGAAGTCGGCATCGCGGATTCGGCTGTTGGCGGCTGATAAGTTTTCTGCGGTTGTGGCTAGATTTGCGATGGTGGACTCGAAGCGGTTTTGAACTGCACCGAGTTCGGCGCGGAAACCGTTGATTTGGTCAATTGCGAAATCAATCGCGATCATGGCCTGATCGGCGCCTTTGGACGTCGAGATATCTGTATCATTTAATGAGATCGTGTTGGCGGCGGCCGTATAAGGCTGGGTGAAGCCGATGTCATCTGCTGCGTCACCGTCAAGATCTGCAGCTATTGAGACATCGAAATTTTCACCGAGCGCTGATGAGAAGATAATTTCTTTGTTGGTCTTGTCCAGGTTGGCTTTGACCCCTGTTTCGTTTGATTGAGCATTTACTGCGCCGACCAAATCGTTCAGTGAGCCAGTGTCTTTTGCTGAAAATGCAACGCCATTTATCTGAAAATCAAATGTGGCCGTGTTGCGAGCTTCGAAAAAGGCGTCGAGACCACCGCCTACTACCTTGATGCTTTGCTTGAATGTTTTGGGTGGGGCGCCAGCATCTGTCAGGTCGAAGGACGCACTGACCTCCTCTCCAGATGCATTGGTAAAGGTGAGCGCTCCTGAGTCTGCAGAGACAGAAATATCATCAAGGCTATCGGTGGAAAATTGCGTTTCCAGTGCCGTCGCAAGGCTAGCAAGGTCAGTAAGGTCGCCAGAATTAACGGTAAGGACAGAACCCCCAACAGTAACTGATCCTTCGGTAGTTGCAAAAGCCAGGTCAATGGAGCTTGTGCTAGTGGGGATGGGTTTTGTCTCGGTAACAAAGTTCTCAGTCTGCCCAACCACGGCGCCCAATTGACTCCCGCGAGAATCCAATCCACTAATTCCGATGGTTTCCCCTGTATTGGCTCCCACCTGAAACGTTTGAACTCCAAATGTTCCGTCCAGAACTTTTAGCCCGTTGAAGGATGTCTGGCTGGCAATACGGTTAATTTCCTCAACTCGTTGCTGCACTTCTTGGTTCAGTGCCTGTCGGTCAGAAATGCTATTGGTCGCGTTAGCGGACTGAACCGAAAGCTCACGAATGCGCTGCAGGTTGTTGGTAATCTCATCCATTGCGCCTTCTGCAGTCTGCGCCAGGGAAATGCCGTCGTTAGCATTGCGCTGAGCCTGGTTCAGGCCAGATATCTGGGACTGGAACCGCTCGGAGATGGCGAGACCCGCAGCATCGTCTTTGGCTGAGTTAATGCGTAGGCCGGAAGACAATCGCTCCAGTGCCGTGTTGGCCTGAGTTTGCGAAGCGTTCAAATTACGCTGCGCATTCAGCGATGCAATGTTGGTATTAATGACCTGTGGCATATCTAATCTCCTTACTCAGAGGTGCCGGGTCACATTGCTCATGTAGATTTAGGCAACATACCGGCAAAGAATCGTTAAAGGATCGTTTGGAAAAGGTAAAGCGAAGTGTGTGCCAGCTTTTGGTTTTTTTGTTTAACTGTTTGATTGCCTGATGTTTTTGTTTTGGCGTTTGATTAGCTTGAGAGGTGCCAGCCAGAGTTTTGGCGGGGCAGGCAGGAATTAGATTGCCGCTTTTCTAGGTGTGCGACTCTGTAGCTTCAGAAATTTTGGAGAAAACACTAAAAATAAAAACCAAATAAAACATAACGTTATGTATTTCTGATTATTCTTTTACATTCTTTTACAAAATCCCCCGCTCTTTTTCTAAAGCACCTGATAGCCCTGCCGTTAAGTGAAGTAACAGGGCGGCGCTCCAAATCAAAAAAGAGAACGCCAGACCTTATCCATGAAAGAACGACTTCAGTCGAAGGGGAAGTAATATGGCTCTCGGAATTAACACTAACGTCGCTTCATTGAATGCTCAGAACCAGTTGAGCAAGTCCCAGGGTATGAACGATCAGGCACTGCAGCGTTTGTCTTCAGGTTTGCGCATTAATTCGGCCAAAGACGATGCCGCTGGTTTGGCGATTTCCACCCGGTTCAGTTCGCAGATCTCGGGTTTGAACGTAGCTACTCGAAACGCTAACGACGGCATTTCTTTGGCTCAGACTGCCGAGGGCGCTCTCAATGAGATCACGAACAATCTACAGCGTATTCGGGAGTTATCGGTGCAGTCGGCTAACTCGACTAACAGCACATCAGACCGTCAAGCTCTGAACGATGAGGTAAAGCAGCGAATCGAAGAAATTGATCGGATATCGTCTCAGACTGCCTTTAACGGATTGAAAGTTTTAGACGGTTCCTTTGGTGAAACCGGGTTTCAAGTAGGCGCAAATGCTGGAGAGACTATATCAATTAATTTGGGAACTGATACCAGCACTCGTAGTGCCGATATCGGCAGTAAAGCGACGGTAGGCGCGAGTGACCTCACCGGTGTTTTTGAGGGAACTCCAACGACCCAAGCGCTCGGTGTGCTAACAGAAAGCGCAGGAGGGTCTGGTGATGCAACCTTTACAATTACACTTGCAAGTGCTGCTGCTACAAATGATGTTACCGTGCAGGTTTCTGGTCCGGTAACTGATGCGTCGATGGCTGCTGCATTCGCAGCGGAATTTGGGGCAGATGGGCAAACTGCGAAAGAAGGTTTCACCCTAGATCTTGGAACTGGTAACACGACGATTGAGGCGGCAATCGCAGCTGACGCACTCTCAATCGTTCGTGCAGATGGAAATGATTTTACTTCCACCGAAGCTGTAACTGGAACTACTGCTTATACAACAACTCCAGAATTCGCGGGAGTAGGTGCGGCAACTGGAGGTAGTGCGGCGTTGGCGGGTAGCTTGGCGGATGGTAATTTCACTATTAAAGTTGGGGATCGTGACGCAGTTTCTATTTCTGGAACGTTCGAATCGGCTGATGATTTTGTTAAGGCGGTTAACTCTCAGGCGGCGGGGGTTTTTGCCACTTTTGACGAAGATAACAACTCTTTCAGAATTGCATCAGCTGATGAGATCGTGCTCGGAGGGGATAACGCTGACTTGTTAGCCAAGTTTGATGAGGCTGCTACAGTTTCCGGAAGCTTGGATGACATAAATATTGGCACAGTTGATGGCGCAAACGATGCAATCCTTAGAATTGATTCCGCGCTGACATCTGTCAACAGTCTGAGAGGAGAGCTCGGTGCCATCCAAAACCGCTTCGAGTCCACCATAGCCAACCTGAGCACTTCTGTAGAGAACCTCAGCGCTTCCAACAGCCGTATCCTGGACGCTGACTTCGCGGCAGAAACTGCTAACCTGGCCAAGTCTCAGGTACTGCAGCAGGCAGGCATCTCCGTACTGGCACAGGCTAACGCCCGTCCACAGCAGGTTCTGTCTCTCCTGCAGTAAAAAGCTAGCGGCAACAACCGGAACCTTCGGGTTCCGGCTTTACGCCGTTAAAGCATAGTGAGGTGAGCTATGAATGACGTTAACCTGAATAACCCGGAATTAAGGCTTGTGCGCTCTGGCGCTCAGGTTCCGGCAAAGGCAATGTCGTCATCTCAGGCCGAAGGCAGAAATGCTTCCGAGCTTGCGGCTTCATCAATTGGGCGTGTTTTACCGAATCAATCGACCACTCAAGCTCAGAACGTTTCAAAAGCTGAACAGCTTCAGAAGCGAAATGAGGCGCAGCGAGAGGAATTGGATGAGGCGGTATCACAACTGAACGACTATGTTCAGAATGTCCAGAGGGATCTGCAATTTGAAGTGGATAACGAATCGGGTCAAACCATCGTGAGGGTGGTTGATCAGCAAACCCAAGAGGTTGTCCGGCAGATGCCCGATGAAGTGGCGTTAAGGTTGGCAGAGAAATTGCAGCAGGATGAACCGCTGACGTTGTTTAACATCAAGGTTTAGAAAGTGTAAATAGTTGCCGCTTTTGATTTGATGTTGGCAATGGTTGTTCAGCACCGCTGTTCCCGTGAGGGGGCTGGCGGTGTTTTGGGTTTTGGGTGCCCCTCTCCCCCGGCCCCTCCCCCGCAAGGGGGGAGGGGAGCTACACACCTGGAGTCTGAAGGAGTGCAGTTAAAGCCCCTCGCCCCCTGCGGGGGAGGGGTTGGGGAGTGGGGGGAATAATACGTAACGCTGTTACACGGCGTTACAAATCAGCGGTAGAATGAGGCAAAGGTTTGCCGCTTGCGGCCGTTAAACGGGTTATAAGTTAAACAGACTATAAAGTGGTTAGCCCCTTCAAGGAGGCATAGGTATGGCAGCTATTTCATCACTGGGGATTGGGTCTGGCGTGTTGACGTCTGATCTGGTGGATCAGTTGGTTGCGGCAGAGCGCGCACCGACTGAAAACCGGCTGACTCAGAAAACCCAGCAGTCAGAGGCTATGTTGTCTGCTTATGGCAAGCTGCGTAGTGCCATTACTGAGCTGCGGCTGCCCATGCGCCAGTTGAGTTCTGCCGATAACTTGAAGGCGTTCTCGGCCACTTCATCTAATGAAGATATCGGTGTTTCCGTAGACAGTACAAAAGCCAATCGCGGCAGCTACAGTCTAGAGGTGACCAGTTTGGCCTCTGCCCAGGCGCTGGCGTCGAACGATGTGTTTGCAGATCGCGATACGGCTTCGGTTGGCGAGGGTACGCTCACGCTGTCTGTGGGGGATAAAACCAAAGAGATCACCATCGATAGCAGTAATAATTCACTGCAGGGCTTGGCTAATGCTATTAACGATGCTGGAGCGGGTGTGTCCGCGGGGATCATTGATACGGGTAGCGGGTTTCAGTTGGTTCTCTCTGCTGATGAAACCGGCACCGCCAATGCAGTGAGCATCACGGCGAACGATAGTGATGGCAACAACATTGATGGCGCGGGTCTGTCTCGTTTTGCTTTTAATGCCGATATGGAAGCTGGCGCAGGGTTCAGTGAGACCATTACTGCTGCCAATGCAGTGATGGAAATCAATGGCATTGAAGTTACCCGCTCATCCAACAGTTTTGAAAATGTGATTGATGGCCTTTCGTTCAGTATCAAGGACATCGGTACTTCTACAGTAAAAGTCAGCCAAGACGTGGGCGCGGTAACGGATCGGGTTCAGGGTTTTGTTGATAAATTCAACGCGCTGCAATCTACCATTGATGGCTTGGCTGGGTTCAACAGCGAAGCCGGTGTGGGCAGCTTGCTTACGGGCGATAGCACGGTGCGCGCACTTCAAGGTCAGCTGCGCCAAGTGCTTACCGGCGTAGTGCCAGGCTTGGAGAATGCCAACGTACGCAGCCTGGCCGATGTGGGCATTTCTACCGATCCCAACACGGGTGCCTTGGAATTCGACCGCGAAGAATTTGAAACTCAGTTAAAGAACAACCCAGATGATGTTACGGCACTGTTTGCTGAGCAGGGCAGGGCGACTGACGCCCAGGTGGAGTTTGTACGCAGCGGCACGAACACTCAGGCGGGTAAATACGATATCAACGTTACTCAAGCGGCCACACAGGGTAAGTTGGTTGGCAATTCGCCAGTAGCGGGAACGGTCACGATAGATGGCAGTAATGACGAATTCACACTGGAGATTAATCGCGACATTTCGGTGAACCTGAAGCTTGCCCAAGGGGCGAGCGTTTCTCGAGAGGCGCTGGTGGCTGATATTCAGGCGCAACTGGATAGTGGCATTAACGCAGGCCTAAGTGATTCTGGTGAAGCGGTGCAGGTGGGGCTGGATAGCGATAACAAGCTGACGTTTACCTCTGGTAAATACGGTGCCGAGTCCAGCGTTAGCGTCACGTCTGTGGAGAATGGTACTGCACTTGGCCTTTCTGTAGCGAGTGGTACCGATGGGCAGGATATTGCTGGCACCATTGATGGCCAAGTAGCCAAGGGCGATGGCCAGGTGTTGTATCTGGGTAGCGATAATGGCCCGGCTTCTGGTTTGCAGGTGCGTGTTCTGGGTGACCAGATAGGTGCCCGTGGCTCCCTCAATTTTGTGCAGGGTATTGGCAAAAGCACCGTTGACTTGGTCAACAGCTTTGTGGGTGCCGAAGGCAAACTTGAATCCCGCACCAGTAGCCTTAACCGCGAACTGGAAAAGATTCAGGAAAGCCAGGTTAAGCTGGATATACGCATTGAGTCTTATCGTGAACGCCTGGTTAAGCAGTTTAGCTCCGCTGATTCGCTGATTTCTCGGCTCAATAACACCCGGGATTACGTAACCCAGCAGCTTGACGCTCTGGCACCACAGAACTTCAACAAGAAGTAATCCCGGCTAACGCTTTGATAATCCGGCGTGGCCGGTGAGAAACGAGGTTTACGATGAAAGGTTTAAAGGCGTACCAACAAGTAAATACCCAGACCAGCATTACCGATGCCGACCCCCACAAGTTGATTCAGCTGCTGTATAACGGCGCTCTGGAGCGGATCAACATGGCCAAAGCTCGCATGCAGGCCAAGGATTATGCTGGTAAAGGCAAGCTTCTGGGTAAGGCGATTGAAATTATTGGGGGCTTGAAAAGCTTTCTCGATTTTGAGAAAGGTGGTGAGCTGGCAGCGCGCCTTGAGGGGCTGTACGACTATATGGAGCGTACGCTGCTAGAAGCCAGCGCAAAGAATGATGTGGCCAAACTGGATGAGGTGGCCGATCTGCTGCGCTCTATCAAAGGCGGCTGGGATGGCATTCGCGAAGAGGCCGTCGCGCAGGCCCAGGTTGGTTGATACGCTCTAACTGAAGCCCCTCTCCCGTCAGGGACGAGGGGCTAATACACCCCGGCTTAATAATAGGGTGCTTGCAGCCCTCCCAATAGCCAACTCCCCCGCACTCCCGTACAATACGCTCCTTCTTTTCAATACATCCATTCTGTTCAGTCTGGAGCACAGGCATGTCTGATATTAAAAAGGTGGTTCTGGCCTATTCTGGTGGCCTGGATACTTCCGTTATTGTTCGGTGGTTGCAGGATACCTATAACTGTGAGGTGGTAACCTTTACCGCCGACATAGGCCAAGGCGAGGAAGTTGAGCCGGCGCGGGCGAAGGCCGAGGCGTTGGGTGTTAAGGAAATTTACATCGAGGACTTGCGCGAAGAGTTTGTACGCGATTACGTATTCCCGATGTTCCGCGCGAACACTGTTTACGAAGGTGAATACCTGTTGGGCACCTCTATTGCTCGCCCTCTGATTGCCAAGCGTTTGATTGATATTGCTAACCAAACCGGCGCGGATGCGATTTCCCATGGCGCGACTGGTAAAGGCAACGATCAGGTGCGTTTCGAGCTAGGTGCTTATGCACTTAAGCCGGGTGTTAAGGTGATTGCGCCTTGGCGTGAGTGGGATCTGAACTCCCGTGAAAAGCTGCTGACTTACTGTGCAGAGCGCGATATTCCGGTGGAGATGAAGAAGGGCAAGTCGCCTTACTCCATGGACGCCAACTTGCTGCATATTTCTTATGAAGGCATGAATCTGGAAGATCCCTGGGCAGAAGCCGAGGAAGATATGTGGCGCTGGAGTGTGTCTCCGGAAGCTGCGCCAGATAAGCCGACGTATATTGAGCTTACCTACAGCAAGGGCGACATTGTTGCCATTGATGGCCAGGAAATGAAAGCGCACGAAGTGCTGGAACACCTGAACAAGGTTGGTGGCGACAACGGTATTGGCCGTTTGGATATTGTTGAGAACCGTTACGTGGGTATGAAGTCCCGTGGCTGTTACGAAACCCCTGGTGGCACTATCATGCTGCGCGGGCACCGTGCTATTGAGTCCATTACACTGGACCGCGAAGTAGCGCACCTGAAAGATAGCCTGATGCCGCGCTATGCCGAGGTTATTTATAACGGCTACTGGTGGTCGCCGGAGCGCGAAGCTCTGCAGGCGTTGATCGATCAGACCCAGGCGTATGTGAACGGTACGGTTCGCATGAAGCTCTATAAGGGCAACGTGGATGTGGTTGGCCGTAAATCTGACGACTCACTGTTCGATGAGACCATCGCGACGTTTGAAGAAGATCACGGCGCGTATGATCAGAAAGACGCGGAAGGCTTTATCAAGCTGAACGCTCTTCGTTTGCGTATTGCTGCTGGCAAAGGGCGCAAGCTATAAGATCAGGCTTTAGGCGCCCGGAATTCTCCGGGCGTCTTTCCTGTTACTGCTTTGAATTTACGGTGAAACGAAGTGGTTTCGCTGTAGCCCAGCCGCAAGGCGATGTCTGGAATCGCCAGGTCGCTGTTCAGTAAGTAGTCCTCTGCCATTTTCTGGCGAACCTCATCCAATAGCTTTTGATACGAAACCCCTTCTAGGCTTAGTTTTCGCTGCAGAGTTCGGCTGGTTATTCCTAAGTCTTCCGCCACCATGTCTTGCCGGGTTATGCCGTGCATCAGTTGCTTCTGAATGCTGTTTTTTACCTGTGACGTAAGGTCGGTATCTGTGTCCAGTGACGCTAGCTGGGTAAGGGCGTGTGCCTCCAAAGTTTTGCGCAGCATGGGGTCTGGTTGGCGTAAGCGGGTGTTCAGTAGTTCCTGTCGCAGGGTAATCGAGTTTTCATCTGCACCAAACTGCACTGGGCAGTTCCAGCGCCGTTGGTAGGCCTGCTCCAATTCGGCGCCGGGAGATTCTCGTTTCAGGTTTACGCGGGTGGGTGAGGCGGCGGTATCGTCCGCTAGCCAGCGGGCATAGGTTACCCAGGAGGCGAATACGTTATCGACCAACTGTGGCCTTACGATGGGGTCGTCGTAGTTGCAGTGCCAGGTCAATTTGATAGAGCCTTGCGTCATGGTGAGGCCAGTTGTGCCCATGTCGCCCACCAGTTTTTCAAATGGCGCAATGCGGGCGACGGCTTCCCCCAGGGTTGCGCAACTCATGGTGATGTAACCCAGCACGCTGTAAGAACCTGGCTGCACGAAATCGCCGGTTTCCAGCCCAAGTATCGGGTTGTTGGTGAGTTTGCACAGCAAAAAAATGAAGCGCTGAAACTGCTCACCGTTAATTCGGCCGTCGTCGGAATCCAGAATGGCTGGGTTAAGGCCGGATTGTGTAAAAAGAGATGAGGTGTCGGCACCTGCGGATTCGGCGGCGCGAACATATTGGCGAAGCGCGGCGATGGAGGCAGTTCCAAGATTTTTCATGATGGCAGCACAGTTGTTAGATATTGTGGCCAGAGTATAACGAAAGTTGTGCTTAACGACTTTAAACGAAGGGTTTGCCTGGGTGCAAAAAACAAAAAGGCCAGCAAATATGCTGGCCTAAAAAGAGAACAAACGAAAGTGCCTGAAAAATTCGTTAATTCGGTAGATTTCCCATTTGACGGCGGAGGTACAACTCGGATCCTCCGCCATGGGGGATACTGCTTAAATCCACAATCTCAGAATAGGCATTTCGCCTTGCAATGTCTGTGCGTGATGTGTGTCTCAGTGTTACGAATTGTTGGTCGTACTCAGGCGCTTGCACCCATGGTTGGCGTGGTTTCGGTAAACCGCCGTGTTTCGTAGGCATCGACCAGGCCGTGAACAGAGGCCCGCTCCATGTCTTGTATGGACGGCGTGCCGTGTTGGGCGTCGGCTTTGCAAAGCGCCATGCCGGCTTCTACAGAAATATATCCGGCTGTGGTTTTCAGGGCTTTGTGGTTAATGCCATCGAAAACCCTACGAAAGGCCGTTGTTGTGCAGTGGTCGCTGTTGGGGAAATAGGCAATGAGTGCGAACTGGTTGTCGCCCACACGGCACAGAACATCAATGGGGCGAATCAGAGCGCTTAGCCTGCGCGCAATGCCCACCGCCAGCTCGGTCATGACAGAGGGCGGGTGTTTGCGCTTCAGGTCTTGCCAGTTGCGAATACCGCACAGCACATACGCAGATGAGCCACCCCGGGATTCTGCGTGCCTCAGCATTTTAGTAAGGCGGTCGCGGCCATAGCGGCTGTTGCAAAGCCCGGTTTCCAGGTCGATGATGTTGCTGGATTCCAGCTCTCGGTTGTTTTCAATGAGCAGGGCATTAGCGCGTAGCAGGGTGTTCTGGCGATCCGCCATGCGGTCCGCAGCAAAAATCCTGGGGATTAGCTGCTTGGTCATGTCGGATTTGTAGATGAAATCGTCTACGCCCCGGTCGAACGCTTCCGCCAAGGCTTCTACGCTTTCCCGGGCAGTTAGGAGGATCACGTAGGTGTAGTGGTTGAGATGCTCATCCTGTTGGCGTACCTGGTCTGTTAGCTGCAGCCCGTCCATTTCAGGCATAAGCCAGTCTGCTATCAGCACACTCACCGGGCGTTGCTCGATCAGTTTGAGCGCCGCCGGCGCGTCGTTGGCGATACGTACGTCGCGATACCCGGCATTTCGCAGGGTCCGGCCAACCACCATACTGCTGAATTTCGCGTCGTCTACTACAAGGATAGGGAGATCTAGGTTTGGCATTGTTACCTGCTTGTACCAGTCCATTGTCAGATGCGGGGAGTTCCTGGGCTTGGTATGCTTGGCCCTTATTTTGAACCACAGAGTATACTCGCTACAGCTCCTGGAGAATAACGACCATGCCGTCTTTTGACATAGTTTCTGAAATTGATATGCACGAAGTGACCAACGCGGTGGATCAAACCAAGCGGGATCTTGGCAACCGTTGGGATTTTAAAAACGTGGATGCGGACGTTGAACTGGATGAAAAGGGCATTACGATCAGTGCCCCTCAGGAATTCCAGCTTGAGCAGCTTATGGATATGCTGCGGATGACCTTCGCCAAGCGCAACATCGATAGCCGTGCCCTGGAAGAGGATGGCGACAGCAAAGCCGGCAAGCTGGTAAAGCAGCATTTGAAACTGAGGCAGGGCATTGAAACCGACATGGCCAAAAAGGTTGTGAAGCTGATCAAGGATGCCAAGCTGAAGGTACAGGCCAGCATTCAGGGCGACAAGGTTAGGGTAACCGGTAAGAAGCGGGACGATCTGCAGACCGCGATGGCATTGTTACGTGAGACCGAGCTGGAAATACCGCTGCAGTTTAATAATTTCCGCGACTGAACCGGAGGCTCCACCATTTCAACCGGCACCCGCCTGGACCTGATTCGGGATACGCTCTACACCTACACTCGTTGGCAGGTGGTTGCTTTGCTGTTTCTCGGTTTTTCCGCCGGGTTGCCGTTTCTGTTGGTCTTTTCCACGCTGAACGCCCGCTTGGCGGATGTGGGTGTGGAAACGGCCACCATCGGGTTTTTCAGTTGGCTAGGAATAACCTATTCCATCAAGGTGTTCTGGGCCCCGGTGGTGGATCGCCTGAAGCTGCCAGTGCTGGACAGGCTGCTGGGTAAGCGCCGGAGCTGGATACTGCTAGCACAGGTGGGTATTGCCACTGGTTTGTACCTGATGGCCCATGTGGACGCCATCGCCGTGCCCGAAACCATGGCGCTGTGCGGCCTATTGGTGGCGTTTTCTTCTGCCACTCAGGATGTGGCCATTGATGCCTATCGTATCGAGATTGCTGAAGAGCGGCTGCAAGCTGCGCTGGCCGCAACCTATATTTTTGGCTATCGGTTGGCGTTGCTGGTTGCGGGCGCGGGCGCTTTGTACCTGGCAGAGTTTTGGTCCTGGCAGGTGTCCTACGAAGTGATGGCGGCTCTGGTTGGTGTGGGTGCGTTAACCGTGCTGGTGGTGAAAGAGCCTGAGGTGAACCATTTTTCTGCTGCTCAGGATATCGCACATAAAATTGAGCAGGAAGCTGCGAAGCGCACTCATCTCGGCCCTCGGGTAGCTCGCTTTGCCGGTTGGTTCTATGCCGCTATAGCTGGGCCGTTTCTGGACTTTTTTCGGCGCTATAAAGAGCTGGCGTTTGTTATTCTGGTGATGGTGGCGGTGTATCGCATTTCAGACATCGCGATGGGTGTGATGGCCAATCCTTTCTATCTCGATTTTATGGGTTTCAGTAAAACCCAGGTTGCGGATGTCACCAAGATTTTCGGATTTTTCATGACCATTGCAGGTTCTCTGGCGGGCGGTGTTCTGGTTGTGCGTTATGGCACGAGAAAGATCCTGCTGGCGGGCGCCATTATGACGGCAGCTACCAACCTTTTGTTTGTGTTTCTGGCCCAGTATCCGCCGAATCTCGCAACTCTGGCATTGGTGGTGAGCGCCGATAACCTAAGTGGTGGTATTGCCAACGTGGCCTTGATTGCGTGGCTTTCCAGCATGACCAGCGCCTCTTTTACGGCCACCCAATATGCACTGTTCAGCTCCCTTATGACCTTGCCCGGAAAGTTCCTGGGTGGGTTCTCGGGCATGGTTGTCGCAGGCTTTGGTTATGCGGAGTTCTTCCTTGTGGCTGGCCTGATGGGAATCCCCGCCATTCTTCTGGCCTGGTTCCTGATTCGCCAAGGCAAGCGCTTGGATGCGCTGGCGCCTGACCATACGGGGAGTGGTGGCTCAGACGTTGGCCAAACAACAAGTGGGTGAGCGTTATGGAGCAACCAACGGAACCGAGTAAAGACCAGAAAATCTGGCAGGTGGTCATCGCTATCCCACCCGGGAAGGTTGCAAGCTACGGCCAAGTGGCCGAAATGGCGGGTCTCGGCCGACAGGCGCGCTACATAGGTCGCGCCCTAGGCAAGCTTCCGAAGGGCCACTCTGTGCCCTGGTACCGGGTTATCCGTAGCAATGGCCAAATCGCGTTTCCGGAAGGCTCCGAGATTTATCGGAAGCAGGTTAGCCTGCTGGAAGCCGAAGGTGTGGAAGTGGTTAATGGCCGAGTGGCTATGGGGCGGTTTCGTTGGCAATAAGCGTTTGTAGGCGTTCAAGTACCATCAACTGATCGCAGCCTGGGCTCTGAGCAAGTCGTGTTGCGATGTAAGACGATAACTTTTCCATGGCTTGTCGGCACTCGTCGTACAGTTCGCCGGCTCTGGATGCTGTCAGCTCGCAGGCTTGCATGCCGAAGCGCTCAAGCTGATTGCGAGAGATCCACCTCTTGCTGCCCGCAAGTGTTAGCGCCGGTATGTCCTGATGAATGTATGCTGTGGTGCAGACAATGTCATAAGCTGGTGCAAGCCAAATGGACGCAGTGCTCTCGTAGATTAGGCCAAAGTTTTTTAGGTGCGCATCGCCATTTTGCAGCGCGTTGCTAATTACGAGTATTTTAAAGAACTGCTCCAAAGAAGATTTTTTGTTTTCAGGGCTTACAAAGGTCTTTATGGTTTTTGCGATCCGTTCATAGCTTCCCGAGTATTTGTCTTCTCGTTGTTTCGCCTGAAGCACGCACATATCTTCAAAACCGAGCGCGCTACCATCCTCCTTTAGATCGAACCTTTTCATAATAAACAACGATTCGTCGTCCGAAAGATAGAATTCTGGTACCGGAATCCCCGCATACTTACTGGCTAACATGCAGCAGTATTCATTAAGTGCAAGGGCTGGGTAGTCTGGGCCCCAAGCTTTAACAATGAAGTCATCCAGCTGCAGAGTCACTTTGTTCTCAAGCTGTGCCAGTACCTTAGGCTGCACGCCACTCAATGCCGAGCGCAGCGCAAACCGTGAAACCAATTCTTCGAACAGGCTCGGGTTATCGGAGTGCAGAAGTGTGTCCAAGTGCAGTGGTGACTTATCGAGCTGTTTATCACGGGCATATTCAACGCGCCCACGAATATTGGGGGCAAGCAATTTCAAAAGCCCAAAGTCGTCGGTGTCAGTAATTTTCGTAAACTGCTTCTTTATGATCGAAAGCAGGTAGCCTTCGGGCAGATGCATCTCGAATATGGGGTGCAGGCGAGGATGGTTATAATCCTTCTTGCGAACAGGCATGGTCAGCGAAACAAACTGATCGGGGAGGGCTGTCTCGTAATAACGGAATACGAATTCTTTGGTTTCCTGAAATACCTTACCTGCATTACGCGTGCCGACGTGTACGCCTAATTCATCGCTCATCCCTAAGCTCCTCAAGGGTCGGGAAAGGTGATTTGTCCCGAATGGCTAATTCCTTGCCCAGGTAGTCCAGTACTTTCATGACTTTCTTAATGCCAATATCACCCGAGCGGCCATTTTCAAGCGCATTGATGGTCGCGCGGGATATACCGAGGTGTTCAGCCATTCTTTGCTGAGACACCCCGTGTTGCTGGCGCAAGGTTGATATTGATTGCCCTAGGGCTTGGTAGTCCATATTACAAACGACTTGGCTAATTTACTTTACATATTAGTTTTATTTTTAGTTTTGTAAAGTATTTTGGTCAACTACAGACGCAAAGCCCCATCTACCTCAATCATCCGGCCGGATAAGTAGTCGTTTTCAAAGATGAAAGCGGCGGTTGAGGCGATTTCTTCTGGTTTGCCCATGCGTTTGAGGGGAATGCCTGCGGCCATTTTCTCCAAAGCCTCTGGCTTCATGGAGGCGGTCATTTCGGTTTCTATAAATCCGGGTGCTATGCCCATGCAGCGAATGCCATAACGGGCGAGCTCTTTTGCCCATACAGGCACCAGGGCAGATACTCCGGCTTTGGCAGCGGAGTAGTTGCTTTGGCCCATGTTGCCGGCTCGGGAAATAGAGGCGACGTTGATGATAACGCCTTTATTTTCATGTTTGATCATATGGGTGGCGGCTTCGCGGCCACACAGGAATACGCCCGTCAGGTTAACGTCGATAACGGCCTGCCACTGGGACAGTTCCATGCGTTTTTCTACTTGGCCTTCTTTCACTTTTACCATGAGGCCGTCGCGCAATATTCCAGCATTGTTCACCAGACCGTTCAGCTGGCCGAGGTCCTTCATAATGGCTGCAAAGGTTTTCTCTACATCGTCTTCTTTGGCGACATTACACACGTAGGTTTTCGCTTCGCTGCCCGCCGCTATGCAGGCTTGAGCTGCTTCTTCAAGTTTCTCTGGCATTAGGTCGATCAGGGCCAGTCGGGCGCCTTTGGCAGCCAGGTACTCGGCCATAGCTCGGCCCAGACCTTGGCCGCCGCCGGTAATTGCAATTACGGAATCTTGAAGTTTCATGTTTTGCCCTAAGTTAGTTAGAAGGTGTTATCTGAAAGGCTGCGAGTGTACCAGACCTTGAAATGCCCAAACCCCAAATGTGAGAGCCTGATGTCCATATTATTTTTTGTTTTCATTATCATGCCGATCGCTGAAATGGCGGTACTTATTCAGGTTGGCGGCATGATTGGTGTGTTTAATACCATTGGCTTTGTTCTGCTAACGGCGGTACTTGGCGCCTGGCTGTTGCGCCAGCAAGGTATGGCAACCTTACTTAAGGCCAATCAGCGTTTGAACAGCGGCGAGCTGCCTGCAAAGGAGGTTGCTGAGGGGCTGATTCTGGCGGTTGGCGGTGTGCTTTTGATCACTCCAGGGTTTATTACCGATACCATCGGATTTCTTTGTCTCATTCCTTTTACTCGGTATTGGCTGTCTGCATTGGCGCTGAAGCGAATGGTGGCTTCTAGCAAGAGCGGTGGCTTTTATTTTCGTGCCGGTGGTGGCCAAAGCCCGTTTGGGCAAGACCCTTTTGGTGATCGAAGTAATCCCTTTGGCGATCAGCGCCCGTTCGACCGGGGTGGCAACGGCGATATTATCGAAGGGGAGTATCGGGATGAAACAAAAACCGACCACGAACGTCTTGATAAAAAGTGAAAAATTTATCGGGGCGGGTGTTGAAAACCCCTGCGCCAGCCCCACATAGGATTCACAAGTTCGCTGCGGGCTGATATCTACTGGAAAACAGTAGGTTACAAGCCGGGCAATTTTGTCAGATTGAAACAACAATCTGGCCATCAACAGCAAATGTCATTGCCACATTTATCTGACTATTGGAGACGCCGAGCAATGAAGATTCGTCCGTTACACGATCGTGTTGTAGTACGCCGTAAGGAAGAAGAAGAGAAAACTGCGGGTGGCATCGTGCTGCCGGGCAACGCTAAAGAGAAGCCGTCACAGGGTGAGGTTGTTGCCGTTGGTAACGGTCGCGTTCTGGACAACGGTGAAACTCGTGCGTTGGCAGTTAAAGCGGGTGATACCGTGGTATTTGGCCAGTATGCCGGCAACACTGTAAAGGTTGACGGTGAAGAGCTGCTTATCATGAGCGAAAGCGATATTTACGGCGTGCTTGAGTGATCGCTGAAGCAATTCGCACGAACAGTCATTAACTCGATTGATTCCACGAATTCGGTTTTAACGAACAGGAATAGAAGACATGTCAGCAAAAGAAGTCAAATTCGGTGATAGCGCCCGTAAACGTATGGTTGCAGGCGTCAACATTCTAGCGGACGCCGTTAGAGTAACGCTTGGCCCCAAAGGTCGTAACGTGGTTTTGGAGAAGTCTTTCGGCTCTCCATCGATCACTAAAGACGGTGTGTCGGTTGCCAAAGAAATCGAACTGAAAGACAAGTTCGAGAATATGGGCGCCCAGATGGTGAAGGAAGTTGCTTCCCAGGCCAACGATACAGCGGGTGACGGCACAACAACTGCGACCGTTCTTGCTCAGTCCATCGTTAACGAGGGCGTAAAGGCAGTCACTGCCGGCATGAACCCGATGGATCTGAAGCGCGGCATCGACAAGGCAACTGCAGAAGCAGTCAAAGCCATTCGCGAAATGGCCAAGCCTTGCGACGATAACCGCAACATCGCTCAGGTTGGCACCATCTCCGCCAACGGCGACGAGACCATCGGCAAGCTGATTGCAGATGCGATGGAAAAAGTTGGTAAAGAAGGCGTAATCACGGTTGAAGAAGGCCGTGGCCTGGAAGACGAGCTAGACGTTGTGGAAGGCATGCAGTTTGATCGCGGCTTCTTGTCTCCGTACTTCATCAACAATCAAGACAACATGTCTGTTGAACTTGATGACCCGTACATACTTCTGGTTGACAAGAAAATTTCCAACATCCGTGAACTGCTTCCGGTGCTGGAAGCTGTTGCCAAAGCTGGCAAGCCGCTGATGATCATCGCCGAAGATATCGAAGGCGAAGCTCTGGCGACTCTGGTTGTGAACAACATGCGTGGCATTGTGAAAGCTGCCGCCGTTAAGGCGCCTGGTTTTGGTGATCGCCGCAAAGAAATGCTGCAGGACATCGCCATTTTGACTGGCGGTACTGTGATTTCTGAAGAAGTAGGTCTGAGCCTTGAGAACACCACTCTGGACGACCTGGGTACGGCTAAGCGTGTGAACCTGACCAAGGAAAACACCACCATCATTGATGGCGCCGGCGCACAGGCCGACATCGAAGCCCGCGTTGAGCAGGTTCGTAAGCAGATTGAAGACAGCACTTCAGATTACGACAAAGAGAAGCTTCAAGAGCGTGTGGCCAAGCTGGCTGGCGGCGTTGCCGTCATCAAGGTAGGCGCTGGCTCTGAAGTGGAAATGAAAGAGAAGAAGGCCCGCGTTGAAGACGCGCTTCACTCTACCCGTGCTGCGGTTGAAGAAGGCATTGTGCCTGGTGGCGGTGTAACCCTGATCCGTGCTATTGCTGCGCTGGACAACGTTGATGCTATCAACGAAGAGCAAAAAGCGGGCGTGAACATTCTACGCCGCGCTATGGAAGCGCCTCTGCGCCAGATCGTTGCCAACGCAGGTGGTGAGTCGTCTGTGGTTGTTGCCAAGGTTCGGGAAGGCAAAGGCTCCTTCGGTTATAACGCTGCTACCGAAGAGTACGGCGATATGCTGGAGATGGGCATCCTCGATCCGGCCAAGGTAACTCGCTCTGCGCTGCAGGCTGCGGCTTCTGTGGCCTCTTTGATCATCACCACTGAGGCGATGATTGCGGATGAGCCAGACGATGGCGCATCGGGTGGCGGCATGCCAGATATGGGCGGAATGGGTGGAATGGGAGGCATGGGCGGCATGATGTAATGCTGGCCATAGCTTGCTGATCCCGACCACGTCTCAAAATACCGGGCGTGGCCTGATCTGCTTTTAAAAACCCCGTGCTGGTTCACACTGGCGCGGGGTTTTTTGTTTTTTTGTCATGAACTTGGCCGGAGCGTTTGCTAGACTCGGCAACCGGTCAACTGTCTGTGTGCAACCGAATGAGTGACACTGAATCAAAACCTTTTCTTCGCCCCGGCAAGTTGTTTTTGCTTGTGTTGCTTGGGCTGTTTGTTTATCTGGGTGCACTCATTGTTTTTGTTCCTGCTGGCTGGGTTTGGCATCACGCCTCTCCCCATGTTGCCTTGCCGCCTCAAGTGCAGGTGCAGCAGGTGTCTGGCAGGGTTTGGAATGGCGCAGCAGGTGTGGTTGTTGCCGGCTTTCCGGTGCGGGTTGAGTGGCAGTTAGGTTGGCCATCTGTTACTGCACTGGAGCAGCCTGTGCGAATTTCTGTGGAATCCCTGCAGTCGTCGGTTTCGGGTGATTTAGCTTTTGGTTGGCCAGCGAACGCGCGAGTGAATGCTCGCGGCCATGTTGCCGTTTCAGAGTTTGAAGAGATAATCCGCCGCAGTGGTGGTGCCATGATTGAAGGCGACGTGAGCATAGATCGCTTGGCGCTGGAGTGGGCAGACGACCGTGTTGTGCGCGCGGACGGCCTTGGCCGGTGGGCCGGTGGCAATGTGAGCTGGCCCATGGGTAACCAGACTGGGCAGGCAGAGTTCCCACCCATGCAGGCTAACCTAGATACCACAGACGGTGGCGTGGTGCTGGTGGTTGCCGAGCAGGCCGGTACCGGTCCTGCTGCAGATGCCAATATCCTTTGGAACGGTATGATGGAGTTGCGGATTTATAAGCGCATGATCGATCTCGCCGGCCAGCCTTGGCCAGATTCTGCAAGCCCCGATGACGTTGTGTTTCGTGTAAGGCAGCCATTGTTGCCGGGGGCGCGTTGATGGTTTCCATGCCAGCACCAGAAACCCAGCACAGGATTGCAAAAGCGATCGCCAATGTACTGCTCGTGTGGTTGGTGCTCTATTTGAGCGTGGCCCTTGCGAACATTACTTGGCTTTTCGCCTGGCAGGATAAGCCGGTTGCGGTTGCTCCTGCCGTCGGCTCGTTCGGAGCTCGAGCGTTGGAAAACTCCGGCAGTTATCCCATGGCTAACTACGAGTTTTTTGGCCGGGCGGAAGTCTCGGGTGAGGTAGCCGCAGCTGTTAAGCGCTCTGCTCCTGAAACCGGTTTAAGGCTCAGGCTTGAAGGCGTTTCGGTGGCGCAGCGCCCGGAAGACTCAGGTGCTATAGTGGCCGGCAGCAACGGTGAAACCGAGTGGTATCGTGTGGGTGATTTGCTGCCAGGCAATGCCGAGTTGGCAGAGGTAGAGGTCGGGCGCATACTGATTCGCCGTGGTGGTCGTTACGAATCCTTGACGTTTGAAGAGGATGGGGAGACCACAATGGTTGCAGAAGTGACCCAAGAGTCGGCAGAATCATCACCGGAAGCGTTTCTGGATAATGCCCGACAACAACTGGATAGCGAAGGTGCAGCTGCTCTGACGCCTTATGGCCTTAGCCCAGTGGACGACAGTGGTGGTTCAGGTTATGTGTACAACGGCTCTAATGCCATGTTAAACGCTGTAAATCTCAAAGCCGGAGACGTAATTACCGCCATCAACGGGCAGCGCCTGGGTGATGTGCAGCAGGATAGGTCGCTGCTGGAAAGCTGGCGCGGCCAAGCCAGTCTGGATATAGAAATCGAACGTGACGGATCTTTCCTCACAATAAGTTATGCCATACCTGAGCAGTGGCGCTGACAGGGTTCATCGATACAGGACGAAATCGCCAGATGTATAACCACAAAACAAATTTTCTGCGGGCCCTCGCTCTGCTTATTCTTCTTCCTTTGATGTCTGTAGCCCACGGCCAGGATGAAACCTGGCGATTGAACCTTAAAGATGCAGACATACGCGCCTTCGTAACTCAGGTGGCGGACATTACCGGTTACAGTTTTGTGGTGGACCCTCGGGTAAAAGGGAAGGTTACAGTGCTTTCCAGTGCCCCGATGAACAAACACGAGATTTACGACTTGTTCCTTGCGGTGCTCAACGTGCATGGTTTTACCGCCATTCCCGGCGAGGAAGTCATTAAGGTGGTGCAGCAGGTGGATGCGAAGCAGTCCGCCGAAGTCTTAGGCCGGTTCCCCAGCATTCCTTCCGAGCAGCTTATAACCCGGGTGATTCAGGTTAATAACGCCAATGCGCTGGAGTTGGTGCCTATTCTTCGGCCCTTGGTGGCAAAGTACGGTCACCTTGCGGGTGTCGCTGCAGCCAATGCCCTGATTATTAGTGACCACGCCTCAAATATAAAGCGCATGGAGCAGATTGTTCGGGAGCTGGATAGCCCCTCCAAGTATGAAGTGGAAGTGATCAAGCTTAAGGAGGCATGGGTCGGCGATATGGTAACCCTGTTACAAGAGCTTGCGCCGGATGAGCTAGGCCGTGGGGGTAACGATAACTCTGTCAGAAAATACAGCGTCACCGCGGATGAGCGTAGCAATCGCCTTATCCTTCGGGGCGATGAAACCTTCCGTGGCAAGATACGCGGCCTGATCTCTCAACTGGATCAGCCTTCTGCCAGTGGCGGTGCAACCAAGGTTATCCGTCTTAAGCATGCCGATGCGAAGAACCTCACTGAGATCCTGAATGGTGTCATGGGCGAGCGAACTAAGGAGGGTTCCGGTGGTGCTGCAAGTGGTGGCGCCAGCACGAGGCCCCAAGGTAGGTTTACGGTGTTTGCTGATGAGGGCCTGAACGCACTGGTAGTTCGCGGCGAGCCTTCGCTGATGCAGGAAGCCGAGGAAATTGTGGCTGCGCTGGATGTGCGTCGTGCTCAGGTAATGATTGAGGCAGCCATTGTAGAAATTAGCGATGAGTTGGGTCAGGATCTTGGCGTTCAAGTAGCCCTGGGTGATGAGTCGGGCTCCTCGACGCCTGTGATGGGAACAAACTTTGGCAATGTAGGTAAGAGCTTAGGTGATGTGCTTAGCGCAATACTGACGGAATCTGCCATAGCACCAGCGGTTGGGGGCATCACGGTAGGAGCCGGCCAGAGAAACGAAAATGGCATAAGCTGGGGCATTCTTCTGCAGGCGCTTTCTACCTCTGCTGCCGCTAATCTGCTTTCGACGCCTAGCCTCATCACTCTGGACAACCAAGAATCGGAAATTATTGTCGGCCAGAATGTTCCGTTCCGTACGGGGCAGTCCACCGTAACGGGTGATGGCACCACCAACCCGTTTACCACTATTGAGCGCCGGGATATTGGTCTTACCCTGAAGGTGACCCCAACAATCAGTGCAGATGGCTTGGTGAGGCTGGTGGTGGAGCAAACCACCGAGAGTGTGGCCGACAGTATTGAAGATGCTTCTGATATTGTGACCAATAAGCGGGAGATAAAAACAACCGTGTTGGCGGATGATGGTGAAACCATTGTGCTGGGCGGTCTCACCCGCGATGACTACATGGTCAACAAGAGCAAGGTTCCCCTGCTGGGCGATATTCCCTATCTCGGCCGCCTGTTTTCATCTGAATCTGAGCGCCGTGTAAAACGCAACTTGCTGGTTTTTTTGCGGCCGAAGATCATGCTGGGTAAGGCAGATGCAGTTGCTGCCACGTCGGAGAAGTTTAATAAACTCTGGAAGGTGAACCTGGATGTTCGCGATAAGCTTGGCTTGCCGGAAAGAAGAAGTAATCCGAACGTTGATGTACTGTTTAGCCCGGGGGAGGGTGCGCTGGCTCAGTAAGCCAGCTACCACCCTTATTCACACCACCATCGGCGGCATTGGGCAGTCCATCTGATCCGCCACTAATCTCATGAGTTCGTATTCGCGCGGCTCGATCACACCATCATAGGTGATGCAGTGCCCACAGGCGTCGATGACGGCGGGCTTTAGCAGTGGTGATAGCCCGTTTAGCGTCTTCAGGGCTTCCTGTAGCTGCCGCATCGTAACTTTTGTCAGCATTGAGTTATCGGCATGGCCCTTGCTGGCAAAGCCTGCGATGGCTTCATGGTAAAGGCTCTTTGCGTCTGCCTCTTCACCCGAGCCGGCTCGTGCCAGCAGGCTCAACAGCCTCTGTAGTGCCGGCATCACCGTTTTGTAACTACGGTGGCGAACAGGTATTGCTCTTTCTGAATCTGCGCCTAAATGGCGTGAGAGAAAGCTGGTAAGCGCCAACTCAAACAGCGTAACCCGGTTATCTGCACTCACCAGTTTTCTTACGTTTCGAATCAGTTCAGCGCGTTCATCCGGGTCTAGCTTGCGCAGTGCAGGCATGGCGAGCTCCAGCGCAGGGAAGCGCACAGCCTCGCCAAGGCTCTGAAGGGCCGGGGTCAGTTTTGCCAGCAGGTCGGACTGTGCGCCAAGCAACGAATGGTCGGGAAGCAGTTTGAGGCGCTCAGACTTCTGGTGCTCGCTCAGATCGCTAATGAGCAGGGCGTAACAGAGCTGAATAGCGCCAGCCCGGGTATACAGTAAACCGCGAAACGTTGATGGCAGGTGTTGCAGCAGTTTTATAGCAAAGTCTTCACCTTCTGGGCTGATCGTACCGACTCTTTCTGAAAGCTTTTGTGCAATCTCCGGGGCTGCCACAGATGTGGCGATGGCCGAGCCGGAATGTGATGTGCGCCGGCCTGAGATGGAACCAAACCGGTCTGTGGCTGCTCCTGCGAAGCCGGAAGCCTCTGCTGGGCTTTGCCCGGAGGTTGCCGCGCGCAGATCGTCGCCAGTCTCTGTATCCCGAAGGCGGCTTTTCAGACGCGCCATAAGCCCCGGCTGGATCGCGTTGATACGTTGTTCAATAGGGGGGTGGGAGGCAAGCAGCGACGAGAACTTCATGCGGGCGCTTTCGCCGAAGCACATGTGGTTCATGTCACTGGCGTGGCCGGTGGTATCCAGATAGCTGCCTCGAAGCCCGATTTTGAAAAGGGCACCGCCAATACCGTCGGGGTTTCGGGTAAATTGCACCGACGAGGCATCGGCCAGCGTTTCCCTCTGGCGCGATACAGCAGCCTGAATCAAGCGTCCGAAAAATACACCCACGTAGCCGATAACAAACAGAGCCACGCCAAGAATTCCCATGGCTGCCTGGGCGCGACCATCACGATTGCGTGCCGATGATCGCCCGCCGCTGTAGAACGACGCATGAAGCAGAAAGCTTCCTATCTGACCGATCATTAATATGCCCGAAAGCAGGGCGATAAGGCGCACGTTAAGGCGCATGTCACCGTTAAATATGTGGCTGAACTCGTGACCCACAACGCCCTGTAGTTCATCCCGGTTTAGCTGCGTGATGGAACCATGGGTGACCACCATAACGGCGGAGCCGGGCGTATACCCGGCAACGAAAGCGTTGATCCCCGTTTCGTTGTCCATGATGTAGAGTTCCGGCACGGCCACGCCGCTGGCAATGGCCATTTCCTCTACAATATTGCGCAGTTTGCGCTCATCGCTGTCACGGGTATCCGGATCAATAGGCCGCGCGCCCACCATTTTCGCAACGCGACTGCCTCCACCGGCAAGATCTACCCAGCGTATGAGTGAGCCCATGCATATGAGCAGCACCACAGCTGAGGCGGTAATCAACCCGTGGCTGGTGAGTAGCCAGTAATGGAAGGGTAAGCCCGAGGTTTCGCTGCGGGTTACCAAGTAACCCACGAGGCATACGGCCAGGGTGATCAGCGCCACGGCGGTGAGGAACAGAAATACGAGAAGGCTGGTGTTGCGCCGGGCACTGGCCTGGCGCTGGAAAAAACCGGGATGAGCCATGGGTCAGGGCCTCAGAAGGCCACTTTGGGTGCCTGGCGGGCCTCGGGAGACTCAAGTTCCAGTTGGGAGGTTTCCTTGAATGCAAGCATGCCGGCGATCACGTTGTTGGGGAATTGCTCGCGGAAGATGTTATAGCTCATTACGCCATCGTTGTAGGCTTGGCGCGCAAAGGAGACCCGGTTTTCCGTGCTTGAAAGTTCTTCCATCAGTTGCTGGATGGTTTCGTTGGCTTTCAGATCCGGGTAGTTTTCGGCTACGGCATAGAAGTTGGCGAGGGCTTTGGTGAGCAGGTTCTCGGCGCCACCCAGGCGTTGAATTTTGGTGCCGTCTCCAGGATCTTTGGCGGCATCTTTCTGGGCGCTTACGGCGCTGTTTCGGGCTTCCATAACCTGGGTCAGCGTTGATTTCTCGTGCACAAGGTAGGCCTTGGCGGCTTCGACCAGGTTGGGAATAAGATCGTGCCTGCGCTGGAGCTGGACATCAATTTGGGCAAAGCCATTTTTGAACTGGTTGCGCAGAGAAACCAAGCGGTTGTAGATAAATACCAGATAGATTACAGCAACAGCGATAACGATCAGGCCAATAATGGTAGTGCCCATGGCAACTCCTCACAGGTAATGAATCAGGCGTTATTTTCTACAAGTTTCTGGTGAAATCCTTGAACGAATTTCTCAAAATCGGCGGGGCGCAGGGGTTTGCTAAAGAAGTACCCCTGCGCCAGCTTACAACCCCGCTGGCTAAGGTAATATTCCTGTTCTGCGGTTTCTACACCTTCTGCAACGACCGTCAGGTTAAGGCTTTTGCCTAGATCGATGATGGTGTTGGCGATGCGGGTGTCTTCCTCGTTAACCAGCAAGTCTCGAATGAACTGCTTGTCGATCTTCAGGTGTTTTACCGGCATTTTCTTAAGATAAGTCAGGGACGAATAGCCGGTACCGAAGTCGTCTACCGCTATGCTGATGCCTGCACGATTCAGGGCATGTAGTTTGGCCACGGCATCGGAGAGGTTGGTCATAAAGCTTGTTTCTGTTACTTCCAGTTCCAGCCGGCCGGCGGGGATATTGTGACGCTTCAGCGTATCCAGGATGTCATCCACAATGCGGTCCTGGCGCAGCTGTACCGCAGACAGGTTGACGGCAATGCGCAGAGGAAGCCCTTTTTCGGCCCACAACCTGGCTTGCAGGCAGGCCCGTTCCAAAACCCACTGGCCAATCTCAACAATGGAGCCATTATTCTCGGCAAAGGGGATGAAATAATCCGGTGGTACCAACCCGCGCACAGGGTGCTCCCAGCGCAGCAGGGCTTCTGCGCCAATGACCCTTTTGGTCTGGAGATCGACTTGGGGCTGGTAAACCAAGTGCAGCTGATCTAGTGACAAAGCCTCGGAAAGATCCTTCTCGAGCTGTTTGCGATCGCGGATTTCCTGATCAATGCTTGCCACGTAAAACTGGAAGTGATCCCGGCCTTTTTGCTTGGCCAGCATCATGGTCTGTTCCGCACTTTGTAGAAGTCGATCTGGCTGGATGGCGTCGGAGGGGTATAGTGCGATGCCCAAGGTTGCTGTCATCGAAATGTTTTGGCCTTCCACTCCTATGGTTTCACTGATGCCGGCCAGAATGGCTTCTGCGGTATCGGCTGCCTGAAAACCGTCTTTAAGCCCTTTCTCGACAACCACAAACTGATCGCCGCCAAGGCGAGCAATGATAAAGCGCGAGCCGCTCAAGCATTCAAGGAGTCGATCCGCCACGGCTTGCAAAGTGAGGTCCCCGGTTCGAAAGCCGCATTGATCATTGATGGATTTAAAGTCATCAATGCCACAGACGATCACAGATAACAGGGTGTGGTTGCGTTTGGATTCTTCTATGTCGGCCTGCAACAGTTCCATAAAACTGTCCCGGCTCAGCAGCCCGGTAAGCTGGTCATAGCGGGCGAGCCTGCTTACCCTGTCTTCAGCTTCGCGATGGCGTTTCTGGCTTTTGCCAATGGCCATAAGCAGAGTGTTAGTGGTGTTCACCCAGTGTCCAAGCTCATCTTTTTCATGGCCGGCTGGAGTCGCAATCAGGCGATCGTCTGGATTTTCAGGGTCCACCTGTTTTACTGAGTGCACAATTCGCAGCAGTGGACGGGTAAGCAGCATGTAAAAAACGAAGTACAACACCATGCCCAAAATTACGGCGGTAGCCACGACGGAGGTGAGGGTAATCATGGCGCGGCCCAGCCACATATGGCCAGTCGGCGAGGTATCATAGTGAACTATAAAGTACCCGTATACGGTATCTAAATCGCCGTTACGCTTAAGTTCTGTGCGAAACTGGCGCTCGGCGCCAAAAATCCAATTAATCAGCGGTCTGAATGCGCTGTCTATTAAGGGGCGCTCGCGGGTACTTAGGGGGTCGCCGTTAGCGTGAAGAATCTGGGCCAGGTGCACGGCTTCATGGGCAAACAGGCCGTCGACTACTTGGTTTGCCAGGTCGGCGTCTATGCTGAACACAGCTTGGGTCGTGGCATCTTTAACCATGGCAATGGTCTGACTGGCCTGGTTGTCCAGATCAGTCGAAACGCGCCGTGCATCGATTACCACCTGAATGGCGCTAACGATCACGCCACTGATCAGCGCAACCGCGAGTATCCATCTCAGGATGCGGTAGTCAAGGCGGTTTTCAACCTCAAAAAAGTTCTGCATTCAGACCTGTCTTTAGCCTGCTGGTCAGGCGTATATGTACTTGTAAAACACATGGCGGACAACTCAGGCCACGGTTCAGGCGTAAACTATACTGTATAGAGTATCGGTGATTTCCCCGAAGACTTCAGGGCGCTAACGTTATTATTTGTAAGTTTAATAAAAGATTACACAAAAACGCCCGCGTAGAAGCGGGCGTTTTGTATTCAGCCGTTTGCTGGCTGTATCTGGAAAGCCTGTTTACCTAATTAGGCCAGGTTTTCGTTCACAAAATCCCAGTTAACCAGGTTCCAGAACGCTTCCAGGTAGTTCGGGCGGGAGTTGCGATAATCAATGTAGTACGCGTGCTCCCACACATCAACGGTTAGTACTGGCTTGTCAGTACCGGTCAACGGTGTTTCTGCATTGCTGGTGTTGGCAATAGCAACACTGCCGTCTGCTTTCTTGACCAGCCAAGTCCAGCCAGAACCGAAGTTGTTGGCGGCCTTGTCGTTGAACTCTTTTTTGAAGTCATCGAACGAGCCAAAGGCTTTTTCGATAGCTTCTTTGGCCGCACCGGTAGGCTCGCCGCCGCCGTTCGGGCTCAGGCAGTTCCAGTAGAAAGTGTGATTCCATACCTGGGCTGCGTTGTTGAACAGCGGGCCGCTGGCGCTTTTGATGATGTCTTCGAGCGACTTGCTTGCGTTTTCGGTACCTTCAACCAGACCATTCAGCTTGGTGACGTAAGTGTTGTGGTGCTTACCGTAATGGTACTCGAGGGTTTCAGCAGAAATATGTGGTTCCAGAGCATTCTTTTCGTAAGGTAGTGCCGGAAGTTCAAAAGCCATGAGGTCGTCTCCCTGTTTCTCTCAGTTATATTTGAATGTCACCGCTCTAATATAAGGTCGATCTGAGCAATATCAACCCTGCAATGCGATTCAGCCCTTGCTGATAGAGTCTAGCGAACTGCTGAACTCTGGGCTGCCGGGCAAAAACTGAACACAGTTCCTTACCCGCCACACCAGTTCGGCGTAGTTGTCCGCCAGAACGTTTACATGGCCAAGCTTGCGGCCAGGCCGCTCGCCTTTATTGTAAAGGTGTACATGAGCGTAAGGGAGTTCCAGCAGGCGTTCAACATCCCCGTGTTCCGCGATGATGTTAATCATGCAGCTCAGACCGCGCGGTTCAACGCTACCCAAAGGGTGCCCGCTCACAGCCCGGATATGGTTCTCAAACTGGCTGGTCATCGCGCCTTCGATGGTCCAGTGCCCTGAGTTGTGAACCCGCGGTGCCATCTCATTTGCCACCAGGCCATTAGCTGTTTCAAACAGCTCCAGAGTAAGTACACCTACGTACTCCAGTTCGTTAAGCAGAGCTTTGATGTAGTGCTCTGCATCTTCCTGAACGTGCTTTTCCAGCTTCGGCGCTGGGGCAATTGAATAGCGCAGAATGCCTTCGTGGTGGGTGTTTTCTGATATGGGATAAAAGGCCAGTTGGCCATCCTCAGCACGTACGGCAATGATGGAAACTTCACGGCTGAATTCCACAAACTTTTCGACCATCAGCCGTGGGTGCCCGATGGATTCCCAGGCTTCTTCTGCATCTTCCGGGCTTTTAAGTACCGCTTGGCCTTTTCCGTCGTAGCCCTCGGTGTTGGATTTCGCCACCACCGGGCAGCCCAGGCTTTCGGCTGCCGCTTTCAGTGATTCGGCGCTGTCTGCAATTTTCCACTGGGGTGTGGGGATGCCAAGTTCGCCGAACAGTGTTTTCTCAGCTTCGCGGTTCTGGCAAATCTGCAGTGCGCGGGGGGAGGGGTGAACGGGCTTTTGTTTCGCCAGCTTTTCGGCCACCTCTACCGGGAGGTGTTCAAATTCGTAGGTAACGCGATCCACCCGGGACAGAAAATCGTCCAGGTATTGGCCTTCGCGATCAATGATCACTTCACCCAGCCCGGCACTGGGGCTGCCTGACATGTCGTAGAAAACAAAGGTTTTGGCCAGCGGGTACCCAGCAAGGGCGAGCATTCTTCCCAGTTGGCCGGCGCCTAATACACCAATTCTCATTTGTGTTCTCCAGCCACTGTTGGGTCGGGGTTGTCGAGAATTGTTCGAGTCTGTGTGGCTCGGAATTCATCCACAGCTATTCGTACACCTTCATCAAAGGTGCCAATAATCTGCGCGGCCAGCAAACCGGCGTTGGTGGCGCCCGCGTTGCCAATCGCCAGGGTGCCTACGGCAATGCCGCCGGGCATTTGTACGATGGAGAGTAACGAATCAAGGCCGCTGAGTGCTTTGGATTGCACTGGCACGCCCAGTACTGGCAGAGATGTCTGTGATGCCACCATACCAGGTAGGTGGGCAGCGCCGCCGGCGCCTGCGATAATGACTTTCAGGCCGCGGTCGGAGGCGCTTTTTGCGTAATCGAAAAGCAGATCCGGCGTGCGGTGGGCTGAGACGACTTTTGTTTCATAGGCGACGCCGAGTTTTTCGAGCATGCTGGCGGCATGTTCCATGGTGGGCCAGTCGGATTTGGAACCCATGATAAGTCCTACAAGCGGCTGCATACGCAACAGTCCTGTCATAATTGGAAAGCCGGCCATTGTATGTTTTGGCTATCTACCATGCAAGGAAGGTGTCTGTATGCTTCGTCATTTCAACCTATCAACAACTGCATGTATTATCAGTGCCAGTTAATTAAACCGTCCATATTCAGGAGCTGTAATGGAACCCATCCGTCCAGATGACGATGAACTCAGAGCCGAGCGGCCTGTTGGTGCACCGGAGCATAAAGCGCCGGCCCAGAAGAAGCCGAAGTCGTCAGGCGAAGATGCAGGTGGCACGTCCAAGCCGCCGAAATCGGCCAAGGGAGGCGATAATGGCGGCAGTGGCCGTTCGAGTTTGGCTGTTTTGTGGTTGCTGGTTGTTGCTGTGGCGGTAGCTTCGGTAGCGGGATGGTACTCACAGAGTCAGAGGATTCAGTTACTTGAAGCGCAGCTGGAAGAGGCAGATTACGGCGCCCGGCAGAGTAAGCTGGCGTTGGCGAGGTTTGAAGGGGATCTGTCGGAAACGGGGGAGAGCCTGCAGGAGCGTGGTGCGTCACTGACGGAGCAGATGGAATCCCAGAAGAAGCTTCTGGATGAAGCGGGTAGCGAGATTCGTAAGCTCTGGGTGATCGCAAACGAGCGCAATAAGAAACGGCTGAATGACCACCAGGAGCGGATTGCCGCCGCAGAGTCAGATCTTGCGGAAGGTAAGAAAACGTTGGCGGATGTGGGCTCCACGGTTGAGAAGGTTCGGACTTCCTTGAGTGCGGATGTGGCCGCATTAACAAAGCAGACGGAAACCTCAGTTTCGGCTCTGGAAGATGCAAACCGGCAGGCGGCTGAGAAGCTAACTGCTTTGAGTAAGCAATTTGCGGATGTCGATCAGCTGGTTGAGCGGCGTGTACGCCGCTTTGAGCAAGAACAGAAGCTGGGGGTCAGTGGGATAGAGGGGCGTTTGTCGGCTTTGGAGAAGAGGGTGTCTGGCAGCGGTGGTGATAAAGACCTCGGAAATGAGTTGTCGGCTTTGAAGCGAAATGTTCAGGCCATCGACTCGTCGCGCGCTCAGCTTACGTCGCGCCTTGTGCGTTTGTCGGAGGAGGTTAATCAGCTTCGTGGTCAGGTATCTCGTCAGTAGCCGATCGTAAATTTCCACTGGCGTTGTCGCACGGAAGCGGGCGCCGGGTTTTGTAACGGTTTGTTATTCATCCCTTGCGGTAGCTCTCATTTATACGGTTTGGCAGTTGCTATGATCAAGCAACTCACCAAAGGATGAAGAGTTAACAAAAATGAAAACCCCAGTGTCTTTTTTTGAGCCTTCCAAACTGCGCTCGTTTTGTTTTCGTGTTTTGATCGTCGTGTCGCTGGTGTCCGCATCTGGGTGCACGATTTATCAGTCTATTGGTAAAAGCACCGGGTCGTTCCTGCACCCAGTTTCGGGCCATGACTTTGTGCACATTGATAACGATAGCTGGGATCGCAAGTATGCGGTTCTGTATTTCTATCGAACTGACTCTGAATGGGCTGGCGATGAAATCGAAGCGCCCAGCGTTTATGTTGATGATTCCCACTATTTCAATATTCGCAATGACAGCTTCACGTGGCTTGTTGTAAAGCCCGGAGAGCGCCATATCGCCATGCGCAGACCGTTGCTTGGTCTTGAGGGCATGAACTCGTTCAGTTTAAGCCTGATTGCAGATGCCACCCTTCATGTTGAGCCGGGCGGGATTTATTATCTTCGGTACAACGAGTTGTCTGAACCAACCCAGATCCACCCCGAGCTAGACCCTGAACACCCTCTTGCCCAGGGGGATTTGCAGTTAGTTACGCGCGAGTACGCCATGCAAAGGCAGGAGATTGTTTCAACCCGTTTCCTGAACAGCGATTTACTGGCACCGAACCATGCCGCGGTGTCTATTGTGGAGGCCAATGAAGAAGCTGATCGTGAGCGCCGTGAGGCGGCAGAATCGGACGGGTGGTGGTTTTTTTAGGGTTTCCGGAAAAAGATTTGACACCGCCGGACAAATGCTTAAAATGCGCCTCTCACTTGGTTGAGCAATGAAGTCTGTTTACAGGCAACATCAGCGTTTTCAAGTGAGTGCCTTTGAAAGGTACCAGTGTGGGTGGTTAGCTCAGCTGGGAGAGCATCGCCCTTACAAGGCGAGGGTCACTGGTTCGAGCCCAGTACCACCCACCACTTTCTTTCAAGGTACGCATCGAGCTCTTGAGTTTGGTGCACGGTTCAGGCTTAATGCCGAATCGATGCGGAGCGGTAGTTCAGTTGGTTAGAATACCGGCCTGTCACGCCGGGGGTCGCGGGTTCGAGTCCCGTCCGCTCCGCCACTCTTTCTGGGTGGTTAGCTCAGCTGGGAGAGCATCGCCCTTACAAGGCGAGGGTCACTGGTTCGATCCCAGTACCACCCACCAGATTTTGAAAAGGGCAAGTCCATTGGACTTGCCCTTTTTTTTTACTTTCCGATCAGTGATTGCCCGCATACTCGTACAACGTTTCCGTTCACGCCACCAGATGCCGGGCTGCAATACCAAGCTATGGTTTCTGCCACATCTACAGGCTGGCCGCCCTGAGACAAGCTGTTCATACGACGACCGGCTTCACGCAAGGTTATGGGCATGGCGGCTGTCATCTGGGTTTCAATAAAGCCTGGCGCTACAGCGTTAACGGTAACGCCGTTCTTCACCTGTTTAGCCATGGCTTCCACATAACCAATCACGCCAGATTTTGCTGCAGAGTAGTTGGTTTGCCCAAAGTTGCCAGCAATGCCGCTGATGGACGAGATACAAACAATGCGGCCGTTTTCTTTAAGCAAACCCCGGCTCATGAGTTCGTCGTTAATGTGCTCTTCAGCAGTCAGGTTAACGGCGATGGTCATATCCCAGAAATGCTCGGGCATATTGCCTAGTGTTTTGTCGCGGGTAATACCTGCGTTGTGAATAACAATATCCAGCCCGCCAAAATGCTTTTCAGCAAAGTCTGCAATCTTCTTGGGAGCGTCTGCCGCCGTAATGTCACACGCCAGGGCTTTGCCTTTGATGGCGCTGGTGACTTTTTCGAGTTCTTCCATGGCAGGTTCGATATCCAGCCCGATCACGGTGGCGCCGTCTCTGGAAAGAGTTTCCGCAATGGACGCGCCAATACCGCGTGAGGCTCCGGTTACCAGGGCAACCTTTCCGGTAAGAGGAGCAACCGGATTTGTGGTCGGCGCACTGGTGGCTTTTCCGATACGAACAACCTGGCCGGAAACATAGGCGGACCGGGCAGAAAGGAAGAAGCGAAGGCTGGATTCCAGCTGCGTTTCGGAGTTGGGGGCCATCCAAAGCAGGTTGGCCGTTGCGCCTTTCTTGCCAACTTCTTTACCTACGCTGCGGGTGAAGCCTTCCAAGGCTTGTTGTGCTGCAGCCTGGGGTGCTTTGCGGCAAGTTGCCGGATCCTGGCCCACGATCACAACACGGGCGTTCGCGCCGAGTTTTTTGATGGTAGGGTGGAAGAAATCGTAAAGGGCGCGAAGATCTTCAGGGCCTTTCAGGCCGGTGGCGTCGAATACCAACGCTGCAAACTTTGTTTCTTTGCCGGAAGCTACATCCAATGCCTGCGCTTTGTTACCGGCTTTTGATGAGTCTTCCAGTGTGGTTTTACCGCTGGCATGGTGCAGTGTGGCGGCGCTGGCACCGAGAACGCGGCCAATGGTCGAGATGGCCTTGCCGCCGTTGCCCGCGCCGACTAGCACATCACCCTCAATAAAAGGTTGATCTGCACGCTTGAGGCGTTTAAGAGGTACGGGTGAGGGTAACCCAAGGGATTGAGCTGCGGTTTTACCCATAGGTGTATTTACAAGTTTGAGATAAATGTCAGACATGGCTTCGTCCTTGTGTTGCTAAGATGTGTGGAGCATGTTGGTTACACAGAGTAAAGAATCCGTAAGCTATGTGATTGACTCAATGCCTGTAAGGCTTTGTCAGGCATGCCAATGAGACAATGGCGGTTGGCGCTAGACTGCCCCCCCATCCCCCGAGAACTTGCACAGAAAGGATATCATCATGGCACAGGCTCAGAAGTCCAACCAGAAGAAACCGGTAGCTCCGAAAGCTGCAGATAAGGGCGCCAGTGGCGTTCGCCGCGTAGCTATTCTTGGTGGCAACCGTATTCCCTTTGCACGCTCCAATACGGCCTACAGCAAGATTAATAACCAGGAACTACTGACATCGGCCTTGCGTGGGCTGGTAGATCGCTTTGATCTTCAGGGTAAGCGTCTTGGTGAAGTTGTTGCCGGGGCTGTGATAAAGCACTCCCGTGACTTTAACCTTACCCGGGAAGCCGCTCTTAGCTGTGGGCTTGCACCGGAGACCCCGGCTTACGATATTCAGCAGGCCTGTGGTACGGGTCTGGAAGCAGCTATTCTGGTGGCTAACAAGATCGCTCTGGGCCAGATCGAGTGCGGTATTGCAGGTGGTGCGGACACAACGTCGGACGCGCCCATTGGCGTAAGTGAAGGCCTGCGGGAGATTCTACTGGATCTGAACCGGGCCAAGACCACGGGTGACCGGCTTAAAATTATTAGCCGTTTTCGCCCAGGCTACCTAAAGCCCGAAGTGCCACAGAATGGCGAGCCCCGCACAGGCATGTCCATGGGTGAGCACGCCCAGGTAACCGCCAAGGAGTGGGCGATACCCCGTGACGAGCAGGATTTGCTGGCATGGGAGAGTCACCAGAAGTTGATGAAAGCCTACGAAGAAGGTTTTTTTAACGATTTGATGACGCCGCTTGCCGGTCTTGAAAAAGACAACATACTGCGCCCGGACACTACGCTCGAAAAGCTGGCAACTCTGAAGCCGGTTTTCGATCGCGAAAATGGCACCATGACGGCTGCCAATAGCACCGCATTGACCGATGGCGCCGCTTGCGTGCTTCTGGCCAGTGAAGAATGGGCAAAGGCCAATAACTTCGAGGTAAAAGCTTGGCTGACTTTCTCGGAAGTAGCCGCAGTTGATTTTGTAGATAAAAAAGAAGGGCTGTTGATGGCTCCGGCTTATGCGGTACCGCGTCTCCTGGAGAAAGCCGGCCTTACGCTACAGGATTTTGATTTCTATGAAATCCACGAAGCGTTTGCTTCTCAGGTTCTTTCAACGCTCAAAGCCTGGGAAGATCCTGCGTTCTGCAAAGACAAGCTGGGCTTGGAAAAGCCGCTGGGTAGCATTGATCGCGCTAAACTGAACGTGAAAGGCAGCAGCCTTGCCACAGGCCATCCATTTGCCGCTACCGGCGGGCGTATTGTGGCTACGCTAGCCAAGCTTCTGGAAGAAAAGGGCAGTGGCAGAGGCCTGATTTCGATCTGTGCTGCCGGTGGCCAAGGTATAACGGCTATTCTGGAGCGATAAATTGCCGGAAAGTGTGAATAGTCTTTGACAGGCTTGGTTTTGCGCCGTAGTATGCGCGCCACGGTGATCGAGAGACCACCAACAAGTTTGATGCGGGGTGGAGCAGTCTGGTAGCTCGTCGGGCTCATAACCCGAAGGTCGTAGGTTCGAATCCTGCCCCCGCTACCATATAAAAGAAAGGCAGATCAGTAATTTACTGGTCTGCCTTTTTTCGTTTCTATCCCTCGGATTTCCTCAGTGCCCTCTTCCTTCGTGCCTTTACTGGTTTGAGACATCTACTCGAGAATTACTTTTAAATAGAAATATTTACTATTATCATTAACAATAAGATTAGCATTAACGCAGACCTGTCGCCGTAAGGTGCCCACACTCTATTCGAGGCCACGCAATGTCTCCCAGCGCTTTTTCACTTCGCCCACTCCTCAAGGCCATACGTTACACCGCGCCGTTAGCGTGGCTGGGCGTTGTGCCTATGGCTATGGCGCAAACCTTCGACAGCGACACCGAAGTACTCACTCCGCTTGTTGTAACCGGAACCGCGCTGAAAGTGGAAGCTCCTATTATTGAAACGCCTCGTCCGGCGTCTGTGGTCACCCGCGATGAGCTGGAAGAGCGCAATGTACAGTCCCTTGATGAAAGCTTCCGTTATCGTGCGGGTGTTGTAACCGGGCAATACGGCAGCGATAACGATACCGACTGGTTTAAGGTGCGCGGCTATGATCAGTCGACGTATCAGGATGGTTTGCGTATATATCGTGCAGGTTACTACCAGTGGTTACCGGAGCCTTATGGACTTGAGAGGGTAGAACTGTTGAAGGGCCCGGCCTCGGTTCTGTATGGCGAAGCGCCTCCTGGTGGCGTTATAAACGCGATTAGCAAGCGCCCCACGAAAGATCCCCGAGGGGAGGTTGTTATTGAAGGTGGTACAAATGGCCATCAGCAGGTCGGATTTGATAGCTCCGGACCGGTCAATAGCAGTGACCATGTACGCTATCGTTTGGTCGGTCTTTATCAAAATGCCGAGGGTGATATCGACGAGACTGAAAACAAGCGCTACTACGTGGCTCCAAGCCTTGAGTGGGACATTGGCGACCAGACCACGCTGACTCTTCTGGGCAGCTTTCAGAAAGATGACGCAGTGCCCTACAACGGTTTCAAATTACCCTATGGCACCATTGAGAGCACGCCCTTTGGCAAAGTCGACCCTGCGGTGAATTACGGTGAGCCCGACTACGATGTAAATGAACGCGAACAGTCCTCTTTGGGTTACCAGCTCTCGCATCAACTTAATGACACCTGGCGTATTGAGCAAGATCTACGCTATAGCAAGCTCGATATGTTATTGCGCAGCACTTACATTTTCTTCCAGAGCGGGCCAAGAGAGGGCACCCGGGGCCTGGTGTATCGCGATGGTGATATCACCTCCTGGACGATTGATAACCGAGTGGTTGGCAAGTGGTTCACGGATCGCACCGAAAATACGCTACTGATAGGTGTGGATTACCAGGATCTGGAAAACTCGGGCAAAGAAGCGGATCCGTTCCCTTTCGGAACCGTGGATCTGTTCGAGCCTCAGTATGGAAATTACACGCCGGTGGCGGAAAGCGATCTGACTCAGCGAACGGTCAAAAAGCAGCAAACGGGTATCTATCTTCAGAACCAACTCCGGCTGGATGATCAATGGATCTTTCTCGCGGGTGCACGCTATGACAAAGCTGAAACCGATAACGCCGCAAACGGCACCAAAGAGCGTGCCGACGATAACGCAGTGTCGTTATCCGGCGGCATTATGTACCTGCTGAATAACGGCATTTCCCCCTACATCAGTTATACCGAGTCATTCCAGCCCACGGTTGGCACCGACGCTAATGGCGACTTGTATAAGCCACGGGAAGGCAAGCAACTGGAAGCAGGCATTAAGTATGCGCCTGAAAGCATTGATGGCTATTTGAACGCCTCGGTGTACCAGATTGAAGAGAAAAACTCGCTGGTGACCAATGGTGCTTTCCAGGTACAAGAAGGCGAACGCAATACTGACGGCTTTGAGCTGGAAGGGGTTGCCTACCTAACTGGCGACCTGCAGATGACAGCGGCTTACACCTACAGCGACTCCACCACGCAAAACCGGGCGATTGGCGCAGATGAGGTTCGAGCTACGTTGATCCCGCGCCATATGGCCTCGGCCTGGCTGGACTATGCGTTTTCACAAGCCGTTCCGGGGTTGAAGGTGGGCGGGGGAGTGCGCTTTGTTGGTGAAACCAAGGACGAGGTCTATGGCTATGAGGTCCCCTCGTACAGTGTGGTTGATGCCATGGCCAGTTATGATTTTGCAAAGAATTGGCGTGTTCAGCTCAACATTAACAACTTGGTCGACAAAGAATATATCGCAAGCTGCGATTACTGGTGTTACTACGGTGAGGCCAGACGCGTCACTGCCAGCTTGAACTACCACTGGTAAGTCAATTACGGGAAATGAGCAACCCACCTGCAAGGTATACGGGTTGCTCTATTCCCTACTTGTTGGTACTCGAGAAATTAAGCCTCACTGACCCTGGATACTGCATCCTGGGTTGCAAGGTCACGCTGCTTACCAGTCAGTTCATGCATGAGCCCCGCTTTCATTTCCAGTAAGCGGTCAGCATGCTCAAAATAATGGTCATCGTGGCTGATGGCGAATATCGTAACGCCCATATCATGCAAGTGGCCCAGCAGCTCCCGGTAAAAGTAACGTCGGAATTGCGGATCCTGATCCGCAGCCCACTCGTCCAGAAGCATAAAACCCCGCTGCTCGGCGATGGCCAACAACAAAGCAAGTCGCTTTCGTTGGCCTTGTGATAGCTGGGGGTTCGTTACTCGATCTGCATCAATCTCCAATTTTTTGCTCATTTGCAGTCTTTTGAGCCATTCATTCAGCAGCTCAGGCTCAGGGCTTTGGCCATTTGGCCCTAAAAGGCGGTCAAACTGGTGGAAGTCTGTAAATACGGAAGAGAATCGCTGGCGAAAATGCTGCCAGTCTTGAGCGGTCGTCAACGGTTTTCCGTCAACCAGAATTTCTCCACTTTGGGGCCGATACAATCCGGTTAGAAGACGAGCCAGAGTAGATTTGCCACTTCCATTCCCGCCAATCAGGAAGACCAGCTCACCGCGCCGCAGAGTGACATCAATCGGCCCCACAACAAAACCCCGGCCTTCCTGGTTAGGGTATTGGTAAGTAACCCCTCGCAGCTCAATCGTGCTCCAGTCTAGCGCGGGGGACGCCACATTAAATTCAGGCGCATAAGCGGCTAAATCCAAACTCTCGAGTTTTCTGAATGCAACTTGTGCATTAAGTAGCATGGGTAGCGCGCCAATCGCCTGAATCAAGGGCGTGCGAAGAAATAATAGTGTCAGCGAAAAAGTCGCTGCGATATTGGTGTTAGCCCAGCCCAGGCCGTTGGCCAGAAAAAATACCACACCGATCGCGCCAACCATCATGATGTTTGACCAGTTTACTGCGGAAAGATGAAATGTATCTGAGCGGATTATGTGCCAGCGATAGCTGCTGGCGTGGCGCTCGTAGTCGATCTCATAAAGCTGACGGGCTCTACTGCGGTTAAGTGCAAGCTCCTTTCGCCCGTTAATAAAAGACTCATAATCACAGTAGAGTGCATCTTCGGTTTCCCGAACTTGCGCCAGGTGGCGATATACCCTTTGAACAAGGAGCCAGCCAACGAGCATTGTTACACCGACCCATAAAGTGGTGACGATAAGCATGCCGGGGGATAGCCAGGCAAGATATGCCGCTGCGCCCACCGTAACAACAACACCTTGGACTAATTCCGGTAAACGAACAAAAGCAAAGGTGATGTTTCGGATGTCAACAGAAAGGCTTGCCAGTAACCCCGCACTGCCGGTGCGCTCAAGCGTTTCGATATCGGTATCCAGGATCTGCTTGATCAGCCGGCCGCGTAAATCGTAAACGAAGTGATGCCCCAGCATCGTGAGTGCAAGTTGCGCCGCCAGAGTAACCACCAGCAAGAGTAAAACCAGCCCGAAAAAGGTTGGCAACACGTGCCAGGGTGCCCCCGCTGATTCAATCAGCTGTTGGTTAATGAACGCTATTACGCCAATACCAACGCCTGCGCTGATTAGGCTAAGAAGCATAATGATAACAAAGGGGAGGCGGTACTGGCGGAAAACGATGGCGAGTAACTCCATCAAAACTCCCGGGTAGTGGCTGGAATTGTCAGCGCAATGTATAATAATAATCAGTTGCGTTTATGTTCTCTTAAAATTACTTCGTATGCAAACCGGCAGCGCGGGTACGTGGCTCGTAAGGGTTTGTGCGGTGAAGTGCCAGAGGTTCTGTTTCCCAGCCATGTTATTTTTTTTGGATAATCTGTTGCTATCCTTCCGTTGTTTGGGTCATGCACCGACTCGTGTTCGGGGTCTTCTACTATTACAGCTTTTCTTTCTGACGTTAGTGTCGCTGAATGTCGAAGCTGCGGTATCCAGCTTGTCACAATCGCAGAATGCATCCCTTCGAGTGGCAGCCATTGATTGGACGCTGGTCGAAACCCTTATGTCGTTAGGGGTAGTGCCGGTTGCGACGGCTCAGATTAAGGACTATCAGGCATGGGTCGTGGAACCGTCACTTCCTGAACAGGTTGTGGATATAGGCCTGCGTGCTCAGCCCAACCGAGAGTTGGCTGCTTCACTGAATCTTGATCTTATCCTGATATCCCCTTTGTATAGTGCAATTGAGCCCACTCTTTCACAGATAGCACCGGTTCAAACACTGACCACATACAATCCAGAGAAAGATTTTTGGCAAAACCTCGTAGATACCACTCGACGGGTTGGCGAACTGACCAACCACTCGGCAGAAGCTGAGGTTGTTATAGAGCACCACCGCTCGCGAATTGACCAGATGAAAGAAAAAATTGCCATGGACACCCCTCCGCTTTTGGTCGTTCAGTTTATTGATGACCGTCATGTACGTGCTTATGGCAAAGGTAGCTTATACGACATGGTGATCAAACAACTCGGGCTGCAAAACGCCTGGAAGGGCGAAACAAATATGTGGGGCTATACCACGGTTGGCATAGAAGAACTGGTTACTCAGGGATACCTGGTTATCGTCGATCCGGTTCCCATGAGTGCGGAAGGGGTTTTTGACGATAACAGGCTCTGGCAAGCGCTGCCGGCCGTTCGCCATGATCGGGTTCTATCGTTGCCAGCGGTGTGGAGCTTTGGAGCACTGCCTTCAGCCGTTCGCTTTGCTGATGAACTGTATCAGGCACTGACTGAACAGCACGCCACTGAGCCAGGCTTGCGCAACTTATGATCTCTATACATCAGCGGGCCTCTCCCGCGTATATTTGTTTGCCACTGGTTATCATCTGCGTTGTTATCACTTTTAACCTGTTGAGCCACACACTGCCAGGCCTGAGCCACGGCAGTTTCGATTTTTTTGTTGGGCTTTCCGCGCCCGAAGCCAAAGTGATGTCTACAGCGGTGGTTCAGTTCAGCGTGCTGCCTCGCATGACCATCGCCCTATTGGTTGGTGCGGCGCTCGGCTTGGCGGGTGTTCTGATGCAACAGGTTTTGCGTAATCCTATCGCCTCGCCAACGACACTGGGTGTTGCCAGTGGAGCACAGCTTGGTCTTTTGTTGGCCACGCTTTTTGCGCCCGGTCTCTTGGCTTTCGGCAGTGAGTGGGTGGCACTGGCAGGGGGTGCAATCTCATTACTGATTGTGCTTTCGTTATCCTGGCATCGTGGGCTGGCGCCCGTTGCTGTGGTTTTGGCCGGCTTAGTCGTTAATCTTTATATCGGTGCGCTGAGCACGGTATTGATTCTTTTTCATCAGGAAGAATTTCGCGGCCTGATGATCTGGGCTGCTGGCTCTCTTGCTCAAAATAGCTGGAGCGACACGCTGCATTTGTTGCCCCGCCTGGTAGTCGCGGCGATCATAGCCGGATTAATGGTGCGGCCACTGGGCTTGCTGGAATTGGATGAATCCGGTGCCCGTAGTCTCGGCATATCCGTACGCAAGCTCCGATTGCTGAGCTTGGGGTTGTCTGTTTTTATTACTGCATCGGCCGTTAGCCTTGTGGGTATCGTTGGCTTCGTGGGATTGGCTGCACCGGTGATCGTCAAGCTGGTGGGCGCACGCACTCTGGCACAACGACTGCTATGGGCACCTGTGTTCGGAGGACTGCTGCTATTAACTACCGATCTTTTTTTGCTGCAGTATTCGGCGCAGTTGCCTTCAATGGTTCCAACCGGTGCTATGACCGGACTCCTGGGGGCACCGTTATTGCTCTGGCTTATTCCGCGATTATCCCTCAAAGGCACTGCGCCAAACACATCTAAAGCGACTCTACAGCTAACCAGTAAGCCCACCTCACGAATGTTTCTTTGGCTTCTGGTTTTACTGCTGGTTTCATCCATTGTGGCTTTGTTCGTGACTCAATCCACCGGAGGCTGGATATTCAATGGCACGGGACAATGGGCCTCCATTGTAAACTGGCGGCTTCCGCGCGTTCTGGCGGCTGCGGGGGCGGGCGTTCTGCTGGCTCTAGCTGGTACGACCATTCAACGAATGACGGGCAACCCGATGGCCAGTCCAGAGGTGCTGGGGATCAGCTCTGGCACAGCCATTGGATTGATTGTCACTATCTACTTTTCCTCGGATGTTACCGTGCCGCTGCTTGTTTTGGCTGGATCAATGAGTGCTGTCATCACGTTAGCCGTTTTGATTTTGTTGAATCGCCGCACCGGGTTTCAGTCCGAGCGCCTGCTTCTTACTGGAATAGCCATAACGGCTTTATTCGACCCGTTAAGAAGTATCTTTCTTGCCAATGGTGACCCTCGTATCCAACAGGTAATCGCATGGATGTCAGGCTCAACTTACTACGTTGATTTTTCAACGGGCCTGAGCGCGCTCCTGCTTGCTGTCATGGTGGTGGCACTAACCCCACTGGTCGCTCGCTGGTTGGATTTGTTACCCCTCGGTCGCAACGTTGCTTTGGGTTTGGGGCTGAGTGTGGATAAGGTTCGGCTTATACTGCTGGCACTGGTGGCCATACTGACCGCATTTGCAACGTTGATTGTCGGGCCCTTGAGTTTTGCAGGCTTGCTGGCGCCTCATGTTGCCCGGATGCTGGGCTTCTCCAGGGCGCTACCTCATCTTGTAGGTTCGGCGATGGTTGGCGCTTTACTGATGATAAGCGCGGATTGGTTGGGGCGTCAGGTGCTGTTCCCTCAGGAAATCCCAGCCGGCCTGGTGGCCGCATTGCTGGGAGGCGCCTATTTCATCTGGGGGTTAAGAAGGTACTAGAACGAGTAAGACACTGATGCCTCCAGCGTTCTTTCCTCACCAAACCAGCAATTAGCACTGTCGAAGCAGCTATAATAGCGCTCGTTGGTGAGGTTGTTCACGGATACCCCGATCTCAGTGCCGTTCAACGTGTGTGCCAGCTGGCCCACGTCATAGCGAAGAGCGATGTCCAGAAGGGTGACGTCGGGAACTTTGCCCGAGTTGGTGGTCGCGTCGTATTCGGCCTCGCCGATATAGCGCGCTCCAATGCCGGCAATCAGACCGTTTAAAGGCCCTTGGTCAAAGCTGTAGTCGGCCCAGCCCGACAGTAAATGTTCCGGAACCCACACCGGCGTTTTACCTTTCAGTCCAGAATTATCTTTTGTTATCTCTACGTCCTGGAACGTGTAGCTCAGGGTTAGCAGCAGGTTGTCCAGAGGCTGAGCCAGAGCTTCCAACTCTACGCCCTGCGAGCGCACGGCACCCGCCTGGATTTTGTCATACGGGCCGCCTGCTGGGTCACGGGTTGGTACGTTCTCTTTGGTAATCTGGTAAAACGCGAGGTTGGCGGTGGTGCGTTGGTCCGGTGACTGATACTTAACGCCCAATTCCCACTGATCGCCGACGGAGGCGTCAAATTCATTGCCATTTCGATCCCTCCCGGTTTGTGGTTCGAAGCTTTCAGCGTAGTTGAGGTAAGGCGAGAGGCCGTTTGCGGCCTGGTACATGATTCCGGTACGCGCTGAAACATTATCCTGGTCGAGCTTTGCGTCTACAGCGGTGCCGTACTGTGTTCCGTTTTCCGTGCCTGTGAAATCGTCCCAACGTACACCGCCAATCATCACAAACCGGTCAATTCTGACCTGGTCTTGCACATAAACGCCCAGCTGCTTTTTCTCAATGTTGAAATCAGATGAATACGGCGTGTCTGTGATGTCGATCGTCGAGCGTGAAATTTGCTGATGATTTGGATTGAAGAGGTCAATGGAGGGCGCGCCGCTTCCACCCGCCGTATCCTCATAGATGACGTCTGATTTCAGGCTCAGATAATCAAAACCCACCAGTAAGTTGTGCTCGGCTGCGCCGGTTTGAAAGCGCCCGGAAACCTGGTTGTCGATCGTGAACCCGGTGGTCGCTTCATCGGTCAGATAGGCTTCTCGTGACAGGGTTCGTCCGTCAGCGGCCAAGCCAGTGCCATAGGTGTTGGTTTGAAATGCTTCTGCATCGGTGTAGCGAAAGTTCTGCAGAAAATTCCAGTTGTTATTGATGTTGTGGTTGATTTTATAGCCTGCCAGAAGAACCTCTTTTTCAAACTGGTTCCAGTTGGAGTCGCCAGAGAACGCATCGGTATCCAGTTCGCCATTTGGGTTCGGCAGAAAAAGACCGGAGGCCGGCAAGGATGTGTAAATGCCCATCTCCGGATCTTTCTGATAGTACAGATTAAAATTCACCAGGGTGTCATCGCTGATCTGCCAGTCCAGGGAGGGCGCAACCATGTAACGTTCTTCTTCCGCGGTTTCTGCCTGGCCATCTCGGGTGCGGGCCAGCCCAACCAGGCTGTAGGATAGATCCGAATCTCCCAATTGGCCGCTACTTTCAACAGAGGCTTCATTCAAATTGCGCGAGCCGGTAGCCAACTCAATCTTATTGGATGAACCCGCGGTTGGTTTTTTACTGATCAGGTTGACCATGCCTCCCGGCGGCATGGAACCATACAGAGTTGACGTAGGGCCACGAAATACTTCGACCTGCTCAACCGCTAACAAGTCTATTTGCGGCTGAAGATTCCAGTCGTTGTATAGCAGCTGCATGCCATCGTAGTAGTTTTGGTAGTTGATAAAACCACGAATGCTGAACAGATCCAGACGACCCACGGCTCCTCCGCGCAACTCTGTGTTGACGCCAGGGGAGTATCGAAGCGCCGCAGCGACTGAATCTGCATCGCGCATTTGCAGAGCCTGCTGGTCCAGTACCGATATGCTCTGGGGCGTGTCTTCCGGCTGCAGTGATGTTTTGGTCGCTGTGCTGCGGTAGGTGTCACCGTAAACTGCCAGCTCGTCCAGCTCCATTACCTCGTTCGCAAGAGCGATTTGGCTACTACCTGCGCCCACCGCTATAGCCAGTATCGAGGGTTTGAGAAAAGATCCTTTCATGGTAAAGCCCCGTAGAGTTCAGAGACAGACAAGATAGTCTGTTACATTTATAATGCGAATCATTATCATTATATTTGGTTGTCGGGGCGATACTTAACAGTTTGGTGCATTCCACGAAATCATTGGCCGGCAAAGCTTGACCGGTATCCAATATTCCATAGACACCTGTGGTGCAGAAGGGGTCAATCCGGGTGGGTAAATTTCCAGATCGTAGGCGTGGAGTGCTTCGCAGCCGGAGTTGGGTAGCCAGGCCTGGAAAAACCATTTGAGAACATCTGGCAGGGAAACCAGTGGGCCATGAAACGCGATCACAACGTAGTTTCGGCCTGGCACTGTGATGCTACTTAGCGTATCTGTCGCTGGTGGTTCTTGAACTTCTGTTCCAGCAAGGTAGGTGAAAGATGCGTTGGACCCTCCTGCAAGGTCTAACACACCAATTCTGGGGTGGTCAGCGTCTGCGCTGTTGATGCTACTGAAATCCCGCCACAGGCGCGGGAGCTTGTCATTAAAATCAGGGCAGGCCGAAAACAGGCCGTTCACTTGGCCGGCCACACCAGCCACGGTGAACGTTGGCTGGAAATCCAGCCGGATCCCCGGCACTCGCGAACGCAATGACTCTGGGGGCAGCAGGTCCGGGTGACAAGACATCGGAGTTTTCAGAAGACATGGCAGGCCACGCTGGCGGTATTTTACCGGCGCGCAACCAAAGTGTTGTTTGAAGCTACGGCTGAAACTGATGTCACAGCTGAAACCGCAGGCCAAAGCAATATCGATCATGCGTTGTTTGGTAAAAAGCAGCATCTCAGCTGCCTGGCTCAAGCGCAGTTCCCGCACGTAGCGTCCTAGTGAAAGGCCGGTTTGATGGGCAAAAATACGGTTGAACTGCCAGCGCGACAGGCCGCAGCGTTTGGCCAGTGCAGTCACCGCTAATGGCTTATCCAAGTTATGATGAACATGATCTAGCACCTGTTGAATTCTATGCAGCTGTAACCGCCGATTACTCTCCATCTAACCTCGTTTATTGCTGTGCGAAACCTTCCAGAAACCGAAAGCTCTCGGTGTAGTGATCCTCCTGCCATTATTAGCAGAGATAAATCTCAAAACTATTTAATGATAATCATTTGCAATAAGAATTTGTAGTGCTAAATTCTGCTCTGAACACGTTCTTAATTCGGGGAGAAAATTATGAGTGGATCAGTGGTTCAGTTGGCGGGCTCATCAAAAAGTATATTCTCTGCATGGCAGACACTTCGAAAATCCGCTAAGAAAGACAATGCCCGAAAAAACCAGGAAAGTGAGTGGCGCATGGGCGCTAGTGCTGGTCCGGGTGTAAATTCAAGGGTGAGCTACTGAACCCTTGCAAACTTGACGAGCTTTAGCACCACACGAATCATCACCGCGTAAATGTTACGTAAAGCCACAGCCCAAGCATACTATGCGCACGCATTATTGCTCACAATCCAGCTCCAGCCTTTTTTATCCATTAAATGGGCTTGTTGAATGGAATTTGCTGCGAGGTGTGCATGGTTTCCCCCAGAAAGTTTGTCTGGCCTGTGTTGTTGGTTCTAGCGGCTGTCATTGCTGCGGGTTGGTGGTTTCAGCGGGACAGACAGCCACAGCAGAATGTGCTGACGGTGACAGTAGAGCGAGGAGGGCTGGAAGACCTGGTGACGGCTACCGGTGTGTTGCAGCCCCGGGACTACGTGGATGTAGGCGCGCAGGTGTCGGGGCAGCTTAAGCTGCTTCATGTCGAGGTTGGAAGCCAAGTGAAAGAGGGCGATCTACTGGCAGAAATTGATGCCACGCTATACCTCGCCCGGGTAGATGCGATCCGCGCACAGCTTCGTAATCAGAAGGCACAGCTGATGGAGCGTGAAGCACAGCTCACCCTTGCGGAAATTCAGTATCGGCGGCAGCAGAATCTGTTACGGGAAGAAGCCACCAGTCGTGAAACGGCCCAAATCGCCGAAGCAACTCTTAGGTCAGCGAAAGCACAAGTCGAGGCCATCAGTGCCCAAATAGAACAGACTGACTCAACCCTGCGGGCGGAAGAAACCAACCTGGAGTATGCCCGCATCTATGCGCCTATGAACGGCACTATTGTTTCCATCGAGGCCCGGCAGGGTCAGACCCTCAACGTCAACCAGCAGGCACCGGTGCTGATGCGCATTGCCGACTTGTCGGCGATGACTGTTGAGGCTCAGGTGTCAGAGGCAGATATTAGCAAGCTGACCCCCGGCCAGCCGGTGTATTTCACCACGCTAGGTAACCAGCAGCGACGTTGGGAAAGCCATCTGGATCGGGTGGAGCCCACCCCGGTAGTCGAAAATAACGTCGTGCTCTACAACGCTGTCTTTGATGTGCCCAACCCGGAAGGTCGGTTGATGACCCAAATGACGGCTCAGGTTTTTTTTGTTAATGCCAAAACCGAGGATGCGTTGCTGATACCCGTAACGGCGCTGAACCGTCGTGGACTGACCACCACGGTTCAGGTGTTGGGCAGTGATGGTGAGATCGAACAAAGAAATGTGACGGTTGGCGTGTCGAACCGGGTGCAGGTTGAAATCCTGGATGGCCTGGAAGAGGGCGACCAGGTAGTGAGCAGTTCACGCGGTGACGGCGGCGCCAAAAGTTCATCCGGTAGCTCACGCCGGATGGTTGGCATGAGGCTGTAGTCATGACGCAACCGCTGATCGAATTGCGGGATATTACCCGCACCTACCATAACGGTGAACTGGCTGTGCAGGTACTGCGCGGTATCAACCTGACCATTCAGCGGGGAGAATTTGTAGCCATTATGGGGGCTTCCGGATCTGGTAAGTCCACCCTGATGAATATTCTTGGCTGCCTCGACCGGCCATCTAGTGGCCATTACTGGTTTGATGGGCACGATGTGTCGAAGCTGGATCGCGATGGCTTGGCGCGTTTGCGCCGTGAATCATTTGGCTTTGTATTTCAGAGCTACAACTTGTTGCCAGGAATGTCGGCTAGTGCAAACGTTGAAATGCCTGCCAGCTACGCCAGCCTGCGTGCGGGTGAACGCCAGAAGAGGGCGGCCGACCTGCTGCGACGGCTGGGCCTGGATGAACGCCTGGAACACCGGCCGGGCCAGCTTTCCGGCGGGCAGCAACAGCGGGTATCCATTGCCCGGGCGCTGATGAATGGCGGTGAGATTATCCTTGCAGATGAGCCTACTGGCGCCCTCGACAGCCACAGTGGCCGCGAGGTCATGAAGCTGCTGAAAGAGCTGTCGGAAGAAGGCTATACCATTATCCTGATTACCCACGACAGCAATGTGGCTGACCATGCGCATCGCAAGATCGAGATCGCCGACGGTCAGATAGTGAGTGATCCTGGCCCGCCAGATGTCATTGCCGACGCGCCGCTCCAACGACAGTCTCTAAAGCATAACCCCTCTATTGTCAGGGAGCTTTATCAGGGAGCTCGCACAGCCATTAGCTCCATGACGGGCAACCTGTTTCGTACCGCGCTGACATTGCTGGGTATCGTCATAGGTGTGGCTTCCGTGATAACGATGCTGGCAATCGGCGACGGTGCCCGTGAGGCGGTGGTGGACCGCATCAGTGCCATGGGCAGTAATCTACTGCTGGTGCGCCCCGGTGCTCCGGGGCAAAGGCGGGGCGGGTGGAACATTGCCACGTTGGTGCCGGAAGATGTTGATGCCATTAATACCTTACCGAACATCATCGCTGCGGTGCCTGAACTTACGGGCAGCCAGACCCTGCGTTACGATAATGCCGACCATCAGGCAGAGGTGAACGCGACCTCCTGGCAGTTTCCGGCTGTTCGTCAGTGGTCGGTCAGGCAGGGCAGCTTCTTTAACCAGGCAGACGAAGGCGAGTATGCGCCAGTGGCCGTTCTGGGTAATACCTCAGCCAAAGCTTTGTTCGGGCCAGAGGATCCGGTGGGGCGCTATATCCTGATGAGTAACGTGTTGTTTCAGGTGGTCGGAGTGATGAGCGAGCGCGGGGCGTCGCCCATGGGGCAGGACCAGGATGACGTGGTCCTGGTGCCCTATACCACCGGCAGTATGCGGATTTTTGGTCAGCGGCATTTGCGCAACGTAACCATCGCCGTGGACGACACCTCGCTGATGGATGAGGTTCAGGCCCAGGTACACCAATTATTACTTCAGCGCCACGGCGTTGAGGATTTTCAGATTTACAACATGGCCTCACTGATTGATACCGTTTCGGAGACTCAAGACACCTTCACTTGGCTGCTAGGTTCTGTGGCAGCGATCTCATTGTTGGTGGGAGGTATCGGTGTTATGAACATCATGCTTGTAAGTGTGACAGAGCGTACCCGGGAGATCGGTATACGTATGGCGACGGGTGCTCGCGCCCGCCATATCCTGCAGCAATTTTTGCTGGAAGCGCTGGCCGTTTCGGCGTTGGGTGGTGTGATTGGTGTAGGTCTTGGGCTTGGGGCCGCGGCCTTGGTGGCGCATTTTGGCACCCCGGTAAGCTATTCTCTGCTGCCGGTATTGTTGGCCTTCGGGTGTGCATTCGGTACTGGCCTTTTGTTCGGCTTCCTGCCCGCACGAAAAGCCGCGGGATTAGACCCGGTTACGGCATTGGCAGCGGAGTAAAGGGTAATGAAATGCTTATAAACAAACGAACTGGTGGGTTGCGGATCCTGTTATTAACGATTGCCGCAGCAACACTCACTGGCTGCGCCGCCACACTCCCTATTGAGCGACCCACGCTTGAAAGCGCGCAAACCTGGAATATTCCGAAGGACATCGGGGAAGACAGCGTGGCGCCGGATAGGCTCTGGTGGCAGGGTTTTGGTTCAGATGAACTGAATCAGCTTATCCGTCGGGCCTTTGAACAAAGCCCTGACCTGGCGGCCATGGCAGAGCGCGTATTCCAGGCAGAGCAGCAAGCGCGGATCGCAGGCAGCAGCCTGTTGCCATCATTGGGTCTGACTGGAAGCACAAGTTCACGGGTTAGTGATGGGCGTGGTCCTTCCGAACGCAGCGAGTCAACCTCTGCCACCCTGACGGCCAGTTACGAGTTGGATGTGTGGGGTAATCTTGCGGCCAGTCGTAATGCGGCCGAAGCCTCTTTCCGGGCGACCGCTTTTGATTACGACACGGTGCGCCTGACCCTTGCCAGCAGTGTGGCCACCACTTGGTTCCAGTTACTTGGGCTGGAACAACAGCTGCGGGTGGCACGGGAAAACTTGCGAATCTCCGAGCGGGTTGAACGGATCGTGGAGGTGCGCTATCGCAATGGTGCGGCCAATCGTGCCGAGTTGCTACGCCAGCAAACGGAGGTGTTAAATCAGCGGGCCAGCCTGGTACCCCTACAGCTGCAATACCGGCAAACCCGATCAGCGCTGGCGGTGTTGGTGGGAGCTTCGCCACTGGGATTTGAGGTGAAAGCCGCCGACGATACTCTGTTGACTATGGCACTGCCGTCGGTCGACGCTGGGCTGCCGCCAGAACTGCTTACCCGGCGTCCGGATCTGGCACGAGAAGAGGCCCGGCTTCAGGCCGCTGATGCAAGTGTGGAGCAAGCGCGCACTGCCTTGCTGCCGTCTTTTTCGCTTGACTTGAATGCCGGTGTCAACAACACCAATTTGCTTAGCCTGACTGATCCGGTGAAAACCGCCGGTTGGAGCCTCTTGCTGGCTCAGACCCTGTTTGACGGTGGGCGCCTTGATGCTCAGCAGGCGATCAGTGAATCCCGACGGCAGGAGTTGGTTGAAACATATCGCAGCACCATTCTGACCGCGTTGCAGGAAACCGATGACGCTCTTGATCGCGTGCAGACCAGCCAATATCGGGAAGAGTTACAGCAAACCGTAAACGAGCGCGCAGCCCGAACTCTTGAGTTGACAGAATTGCGCTACAAAGAGGGCAGTGACCAACTGCTGACTCTGTTAGAGGCTCAGCGAACCCTGTTCCAAACCCGGGATCAACTGGTGCAGTTGCGACTGTCGCGACTGGTAGCCGCGGTTGATCTTTATAAGGCGTTGGGAGGCGGTTGGGGGAGGGCAGCAGGAAAGGCAGTCCAGTAGCTTGCTGGTCTGCCTTTCCTGCTTTCAGCTTTCCTGTTGCTACAAAGAAATTTCTTTGAGAGCCAGCGTATTGGTGGTTATCCGTTCGGCACCCGTTGCTGTAATACGCACTGTTTCACTGAAGCCGACACCAAATTCTCCTGGCTTGCGTAAACAGATCGGCAGATGAAACACCATGTTTTCTTTCAGAATTTCTTCGTTGTCGGTGGTTATGAACATCGAGCCCGCGACCCAGGATGGCGGAAACGTTGCGCCAACCGGATAGCCATATACACCGGAGAAAAAGGCACGATCGATGATCGGCGCAAGTGCGGCTTCGCCAGCGCGGGCTGCGGAGGCGAAACTTGAACCTGCTCGTGCGGCTGACATTACCGCTTCGAGGACTTCAAGGCAGATCCTATGGAACTCAAGAATTTCGGCTGAGGCCTGGCCCACTACAGCAGTTCGCATCATTGGTGCCGTGTAGCGACGGCGAACCGCGCCGAATTCGGTGAACACCACATCACCAGGTGCAACCTTGTGACCCCCATGATTGGTGTGAATGATGCCGCTGCGCACGCCCGTCGTCACGATCGGTTGCATGCTCATGAATTCGCTGCCAGCGCCTAGCATAGAGCTGGCTCCGGCCCGGGCAATTTCATGGTCGATCACACCCACTCGTGTCACCGCAGCCGCCGCGTCCAGTCCCGCACCGGAGATAGCTGCACTTTCGGCAAGATAAACCAGCTCGGCGGGGGATTTAACCAGGCGAACACGATCAATCAATCCACCAAAATCGATAAACGTGGCTGCGCTCAATTTGCTTTGGAGTGCCGAAAGCAGTCCCGGCCGAAACGAGCCAGTCCACGGATTGAAGCCGATCTGTGGCGCAGAAACGCCTGCTGTGTTGCGTATTTGAGTAGCTAAGTCGCCTGCTACCGCCTCGGGAGCTTGCCATGGGTAGCCAATAACCTCGTCTACCCGGCTCAGGTATACAGCGGGTCCCATTTCGATGGCAGGTACGAACAAGACGGTTCGATCGGCTGCGACCAGAAGCACGCACTGAACTGAGACCTCGAACGTCGTATAACCAGTGAGGTAACACAGCTCACCGGCCTCGGTTAGAAGTAGCAGGTCAAGCCCGGCTTCAGTCATTTCCTGACGAACCGATGCCAATCGTGCCTCGTATTCATCCGGCTCGAACGCCAGTATGGGTTCAGGAAACTTACTCTGCAGTTTTTCGCGGTAGGTACGATAATCCATGGGTAGAGTGCTCGCTGTTCCGGAAACCTGTGGTCATTAGTGGTTCATTCATTCCCGATTTGCAAGAAAAAGGATTCCAGGATTAGCGTGCCTGTTGGATCGTCATTCAACTGTTTCGAGTTGTTATCCCCACGCCGGGCTTCTAGCGCACTTTGTGGGCGATATCGCCCTCACGGCCTTTGAGCATGTAATCAAAGTAGAAGGGAGGCAGGGCGCGTTTCTTAACCTGCCAGTAAAATGCAGATTCTTTAAACGGGCTTAGCGGCAGTGTGGGCGTTACCTTACCGCCATACACAAACTCCGCAAGCATCACTTTGCCATAGCCTGTCACGATGGGGCAGGAGGTGTAGCCGTCGTAACTTGCCTTCAGCTGCCCATTAGCGAGTTGAGCCAGAATGTTGGCCGCCGCCACAGGAGATTGTTTGCGAACCGCTGCAGCGGTTTTTGAGGTAGGCAGGGAGCTGCTGTCACCCAGACTGAACACGTTGGGAAAGCGCACGTGTTGCAGTGTGTGCTGATCAACATCTACCCAGCCATCGGCATTGGCCAGAGGGCTATTCTTCACAAAATCAGGTGCACACTGCGGTGGCGTTACGTGCAATAAGTCAAAGGATTCGGTTATTTCCTGGATTTCGCCATCACTGTCTGTGAAACGGAACGTGGCTTCTTTTTTGTCGCCGTTAACCGCAACCAGGTTGTGGTTCATAAGCAGGCCAATATTGTACCCACGAGCAACTTTCTCCAGGTAGGGAACAAAATCCGGAACACTGAACAGCGCGCCACCGGCGGCGTAAAACCTGAGTTCACACTGGCTGGATATCTGTTTCTTGCGGAAATAATCTGCCGCCAGATAGGCTATTTTCTGGGGCGCGCCGGCGCACTTGATGGGCGCGGGGGGTTGCGTGAAAAAGGCTTTCCCGCCCTGGAACTTTCTAATGCACTGCCACGTGTATTCCGCTAATGATGGGTCGTAGTTGCTGCAAACACCGTTACGGCCCAGAGTCTCCCGTAAGCCTTCTATTTTATCCCAGTTCAGTTTCAGGCCCGGCGTGACCACCAGGGTGTCGTAGCCAATCTCTCGCCCGTCTTCCAGCACAATCCGGTTTTGTTCCGGCAGAAGCTCCTGCGTGGCCGCTCGAATCCAGCGCGCACCCTCAGGCAGAGTGTGGGCTTGGGGGCGTGCCGTTTTTGCCAGGGAATAAGCGCCGCCACCTACCAGCGTGAACGCCGGCTGATAATAATGAATATCGCTGGGTTCAACGATGGCTATATCCAGGCCGGGCCGCTGGCGGAGCAGGGACGCTGCAACACTGGTGCCTGCGGCGCCAGCGCCGATAACGACCACCTGATGGGTGTGAGTAGAGGTGCTTTGGGGCATTACGGTACTCCTTGTGAAAGCATGTCCAGCGGAAGCATGTTCGAGGGCTCCCTGGGTGTGGAATATTAGTGCTGCTAGCTTAAAATAATCCGGTTATTCCCTGAAATGATTAAGGTCATTTCATTTAGAGTTATTTGGAATATGTTTAATATTCATTAAAATCAGTTACCTGGAATATATATCGAGTATATCGATTTATTTGTCCTGTCTATTTCATTTTATCGTTCATCTTGTGGTTTTTAGAGTGCGAACAGGCTTCGTTTAGCTGTACTTGAAGCCAGCCATTTATTTACAGTTCACACGGATCATCCAAAATGACGACAGATCTGAACTCGTCTCCTCTTTCCGGGGATCAGCAAGCGCGTTTGTCAGACCTTCTTACGGGTATGGACGAAGGACAGCTTTTCTGGCTTGCAGGTTTTCTTGCCGGCAAATGCTCAGGTGGCTCTGCAAGCGCAACCACTCACACAGCTATTGCCGCTAATGTGCCTGCTTCTTCAGCCCCTGAGCTGACTGTTTTATTCGGCTCACAAACCGGTAACGCTGAAGAGCTGGCGCAGCAGCTAGCTGCTCGTGCTGCCGATAAAGGCGTGTCTGCCAAGGTGGTGGATATGGCGGACTACAAGCCCAAACAGTTGAAGAAAGAGCAGTACCTTGCGGTGTTGGCGTCTACTCACGGGGAGGGCGACCCACCGGACAATGCGCTGGATTTCCATGAATTCCTGTATGGCAAAAAAGCCCCCAAGCTCGACGGGCTGCGCTACAGCGTGTTGTCGTTGGGTGATTCCAGTTATGAGCAGTTCTGCAAGACCGGTCAGGATTTTGACAGCAAGCTTGCCTCGTTAGGGGCAACGGCATTGGCTGAACGGGTAGATTGCGATGTGGATTACGAAGACCTGGCCGAAGAATGGATTAACCGGGTGTTGGAGACGATTGCCAGCGAAGCCGGCGCCAGCCAGCCAGCGGCTGCCAACTCGGTAGCGGCAGAGCAAGCACCAACGTCGGTCTTTAGCCGAAAAAACCCGTATGCGGCGGTTATCCTTACCAATCAAGTGCTTAGCGGGCGGGGCTCTGACAAAGAGGTGCGGCACATCGAGCTGTCACTTGAAGACTCGGGGCTGGTTTATAAGCCCGGGGATGCGGTGGGCGTGTACCCGGAAAACAGTTCGGCTTTGGTTGGCGAATTGCTGGCTGCGCTGGAATTTGACGGCGAGCAGGTTGTCTCTGTAGACGAGCGCGATATTTCATTGCGGGAGGCCTTGGCCTTCTACCGTGAAATTACACTGCTTACACCGCCGCTGATGAAGCATTGGGCGGAGTTGGTTGATGATGATGCTTTTAAAGCTTTGGTGGCAGACAGCACGGAGCTCAGAGCCTGGACTGAAGGGCGTGATCTTCTGGACCTGATTCAGGCCTGGCCGATTGCAACACTGGCACCGCAGGAACTGGTGAACCTGCTGCGTAAACTGCCCCCAAGGCTTTACTCAATCAGTTCCAGCCAGGCAGCGGTGGACGACGAAGTGCATATAACCGTGGCCGCAGTGCGTTATGCCAGCCATGGCCGGGATCGAGGGGGGGTCGCATCCGCCTGGTTGTCTGATCGGATGAGTGAAGGCGATCAGGTGCGGGTTTACATAGATCCGAACAAGAAGTTTGCTCTACCGAATGACAACGAGCCGGTGATCATGATTGGCCCGGGCACCGGTGTTGCGCCATTCCGTGCCTTTTTGCAGGAGCGGGAAGAGCGGGAGGCCGAAGGGGAAAACTGGCTGTTCTTTGGTGACCGGCGCTTCCGTAGTGATTTCCTTTATCAGTCGGAGTGGCTTAAATGGCGCCGTGAAGGTTTGCTGACTCGGCTGGATGTGGCGTTCTCCCGGGATCAGGCAGACAAACGCTATGTGCAGCACTGCCTGAAGGAGAGCAGCGTCGAGGTATGGGCTTGGCTGCAACGGGGCGCCAGCCTGTATGTATGTGGCGATGCCGACAAAATGGCACCGGATGTGCACCAGGCGTTACTGGAAATTGCCAGCGAGCAGGGTGGGCTGAATCCGGAGCAGGCCGAGGATTACCTGCGCCAGCTAAACCGGGATAAACGTTACCAGCGGGATGTGTACTGATGAGTGAAAAATTGCCTGAAGCCGAAGTAATCAAGCGTGAGAGCAACTACCTTCGCGGAACCATTCTGGAAGGGCTGGCGGACCGCACCACTGGCGCCTTGCCAGAGGACGACACCAAACTGACCAAGTTCCACGGCTCCTATCAACAGGATGACCGGGAAGTGCGGGATGAGCGCCGGCGCCAAAAGCTTGAGCCTTTGTATCAGTTTATGGTGCGCCTGCGTTTGCCGGGCGGGGTGCTGACCACAGACCAGTGGTTGGGGTTAGATAAGATTGCCGATGAGTGTGCCGATTCCACCCTGCGCCTGACCACCCGCCAGACATTCCAGTTCCATGGCGTATTCAAGGAACAGATGCAGCCGTTTATGCAAAAAATACATGCGCTGGGCCTGGACAGCCGCGGTGCCTGTGGTGATGTGAACCGTAACGTGATCAGCAACGTGAATCCGCACCAATCACAGTTGCATGGCGAGATTCATGAGTTGTCCCTGGCGATCAGCGAGCGTTTGCGCTGGCGGTCGGCGGCCTATGCGGAGATTTGGCTGGGGGAGGAATGCGTCGAAAAACTGGGTGAGGAAGAAGAGCCTTTTTATGGGCACAAGTACCTGCCGCGCAAGTTCAAGATTGCTCTGGCGGTTCCTCCGGAAAACGATTGCGACGTGTTTGCTAACGATATTGGCCTGATTGCCATTGTCGAAGAGGGCGAGATTCTAGGATTTAACGTGGTGGTTGGCGGCGGAATGGGGCTGACCTACGGTGATCCGGCTACCTATCCACGCCTGGCCACCATGGCGGGTTATGTACCGAAAGGGCAGATCGTAGATGCCTGCGAAGCTATTTGTGCCATTCAGCGGGATTTTGGCGATCGCACCAATCGCGCCCATGCCCGCTTCAAGTACACCATTGATGACCATGGCATGGACTGGTTCCAGGAGCGCTTTGCGGAATATCACGGACAAGCCTTTGAGCGACCGCGCTCTTTCAGCTTGAGCCGCAATGGCGACAGGTTTGGCTGGGTTGAAGGTGAGGATGGCAACCAGCACCTTACGCTGCTCATTCCCACCGGCCGGGTAGCAGATACCGAAAACGGGTTGCTGAGAACGGCGCTGCGTAAAATCGCGGAAATACACGCCGGCAGTTTTCGCATTACCTGCAATCAAAACCTGGTTATCGCAAACGTATTGCCTGAGAAGAAAGCGGCGGTGGATGCCATCGTAGAGGAATACAAACTGGATGCTGGAAACCGCAGTTCACCGCTGCGCCAGAACTCCATGGCCTGTGTTGCGTTTCCAACCTGTGGCCTGGCCATGGCAGAAGCTGAGCGTTTTTTGCCCGAGTTTGTGACCCGCGTAGAACAGACTATGGCGGAAGAGGGGCTGGAGCCAGATGCGATTAACTTGCGTATTACCGGTTGCCCCAATGGCTGCGCCCGCCCGTATTTGGGCGAGATTGCGCTGACCGGCAAGGCGCCTGGCAAGTACAATCTTTACTTGGGTGCCGATTTCTCCGGCCAGCGCATGAACAGGCTGTACCGGGAGAATATAGATACGGACACAATTTTGAGTGAGCTGCAGCCCCTGTTCCGCGCATACCAGCAGGAACGAAAAGCCCAGGAGCGATTTGGTGATTTTCTGGTGAGAGTTGGTATCGTGGAACAAGAGCGCACGCCGGCTATGTTGCACCAATCGTTGAAATGAACCGGGCTGCGCTCAAGGAGCATTATGAGAGACGCAGAAACCAGAGAGTGGGAACGCCTCGCTTTTGTAGCCGGGAGGGACGGCGTGCCCGCTGCTTTAGCGTTTGCACAGCAGGGGTTCGGGCAATACACCGCTGCTATTCGCGAGGCGGAATCGGGCGGTAATCAGTACGGCGCAGCCTATCGAGACAGTCTGAACGCTTCGCTTGTGGTTTATCAGTCTTACATTTCAAAAAATGAGTAAGGCGTCAGAGGGGTACTTCTGACGGCTTAGTCCGGTTCGTGGCTGTACCAGTTGAGTTTCAGGATGGATATGGCCAGGGTTTCAGAATCCGTTTGGAATCTGAAACCCTGCCAAACCAGCATCTTCAAGCAATCGGGCAAAGCCAATGGTGGTCAGATCCATCCCAGGTGCGCCGATAACCTGTACGTTAAACGGAAGCCCTTCCTTGGTACGCCCGATGGGAACGGAGGTGGCCGGTAAACCGAGCAGGGTGGCAAAAGCAATCCAGCAGAACTGATCCATGTAGGCGCGGGATTGCCCATCTACTGTGATGCGCCGTTTGAACACAGGCTGCGAATGGTCGTGCCGGATCGCAGCTGTGGGGGTGATCGGGGTTAGCAGTACGTCCACATCCTGAAACAGGGTCTCGATCTCTGCCCGCATCTTTTCCCGCATCTCGCTCATGGCCATCCACTGGTAGGCCGGCTGATTGGCGCCGCGGCCATACTCGCCAATGAATGGCGTCATGGGGCCAAAGAAGGTAAGCCATTTTTCCAGCCGTGCGATCCATTTCAACTGGCGACGCTGGGCAGGCTTGAGGGATGTGCTCAGCAGGCTGCCCAGTAGATTGAAATAGGCAGGTAATATGTGTTTAAGGCCCAAAAGCGGGTGCTTGGCTTCAGATACGAGCGCCCCTTGGTCCTCGAGTTGCTTGCCCAGCTTGCGGTAGCCGTCGGTCAGTTCTTGTTCCACCGGGCACAGGGGGTCCTCCAGCCACAGCCCCACCCGTGCCTGCTTCAGGGTTTCCAGCCTTGAGGGCGCCATAGTCAGTTGCCAGCACCGGCTGTCAACCGGTTTTGGCCCGGCAACAACCTTCAGTAATAGCTCCAGATCTCGAGCGTTCCGGGCCAGGGGGCCGCCTTCCGCTAAATCTGGTTGCGATTGTGTACCTGGAGGCCCGGGAATGTGCCCGCGAAAAGACACCAGGGTTCGTGAGGGTTTATGCCCGAAAACCCCGCAAAAATGTGCAGGAATACGCACCGAGCCTGCCAGATCACTGCCCATCTCCAGCGGCGTCATGCCCGCTGCTAAAGCTGCAGCTGCGCCACCGGAAGATCCTCCCGGGGTATGGTCGGCACTATAGGGGTTGTTGGTTACGCCAAACAGTTTGTTATAGCTTTGCAGGTCGGTGGCGTACACAGGAACATTGGTTTTGCCGAGAATAATGGCACCGGCGTCTTCCAGCCGTTGCACCACATCTGCATGACGTTCAGGTTTGTGGTCTCGCAAGGCTCGGGCACCGGCGGTGCACGTGATTCCGGCCACTTCCCAGGTGTCTTTCACGGTGAGGGGCAGGCCGTGCAAGGGGCCAGTTACTGCGCCGGAAGCACGCTTCTGGTCGGCTTCCCGTGCTTGCTCGAGTGCGCGGGCTTCATCGAGGGTAACAATGGCGTTTACTGCTGGGTTGTGTTCGCGGATTCTTGCGAGTAAAGCCGTCACCAGCGCTTCACTGCTCAGCGTGCCAGCTTCAAGCTGTGTTAGAAGCTCGTGGGCTGACTGGTAGTGCAAAGGGTCCATGTTACGTCTCTTAGGTATCGTTCTTGTTGTTTGCGGTGTTCAAGCCAGGGGGGCTATGGAAGTTGCTCTCGCCAGCGCTTGACCCTTACTTGGCCCTTAATGGCATCAATGATTTCGATGATCAGTGCGATCAGGGCTTCGTTTCTCACTTCGCTGTTATCTGATTCGCCTGGCTTGTGTATAAACGCGTTTACAATATCTTCAATAAACCCATGGTTCGAAGAGGACGCCAGATCTTCCAAAATCTGCTGGATAACGTTGGCAACAATATCACCCACTGCATCTTCAAGAGTTTCCTTGATAGTCGACCCCACAACGGGCAGATATTTTAGCCGCGAAAGCTCGACGTTCTGTTCAAGTGCACGATCTACTCTGTTTTCAAGGTAGCTTCTCAACGCCCCGCGGTTGGGTATGTAACCTTCCTGTGCTGCTTGCGCAACCCGGTGTGAAATCCACCCGGAAAGCATCTCGCGCCGTGGGTAGAGAATGTCATTCTGGATCTTCTCGAACAACGGCGAGCCGAGCTTTATCTCGTGCTGAACGCCGCTCAATACCTTGGCCACGATGCGATCAGAAAGCTCTTCCATGAAGGCTTCGTAGTAGAAGTTTACGAACCGGTAAATACCAGTACTGGATACATCGATTATCTTGTACTGGTGCAGGCGGTACACAATTGAAATAACCCGCAGGACCCGCAGGAATCGCAAACTTCCTACAGGTATGCAGCCCACCAGGTCATACCAGTGGATAAAGGGGTAAAAGTACCAGCGATCATACACTTTGGCCTTGACCGAATAGCCCCAGCGCAAAAAAAACTCGGCCAGGAAGACGCCAACAAACATCACATCGTAGAAGATGAAGTTTTCATGGATTGGGTGGTATAGGGCCTGGATTGCTGGCAGGTATTCTTTCAGTACATTCTGGATCGCGATGAAATTGTAAATGGAGTCCCAGATAATGAACGCGAGGTTGATAATGAGCAGGCCCAGCATCAGGAAATCGATAATAAGCCATGTGAGCTGGTGGCTGGACTTCAAGTTCTCGCGGTTGATTTTCAGCATTCGCGGGTGTCCGTCCTCTGTGATTTAGCTGCATTCTCAGGTGTTTCTACAGGTTAGCGCATTTGGGCCGGGCCGACGACTGGTCTGGGCGCAGATTAACTTGACCGCCTGATGTTAAACTCTCACGCTTGAGCTATAACTTCTTTTATCACGACCAACACTGAAACAGTCGGATGCTATCACTTGATCATATTTTGAAATCGGATCGAATCCGGCTGCTCGGCCTGCTGCTTTTTCTATGGTCTTCCTCGGGCCTTGCCGAGCAGGTTGAGGTGAGTGTAAAGGGCGACTACCCCGGGCTCCAGGAAAACGCTGAAGCGTTCATTGGCGAAGTGGAAGGACGAAATGCCAGTAACCTTCGTCGCTATGCGACAACAGCAGTCAGCCAAGCAAGTAAAGCGCTGCGTGCACTGGGTTATTACAGCCCAATTGTGGACTGGCAGGTGGAGGAGGGTGACGCAGAAAACACTGCCCGGCTGATTCTGATTATTACCCCCGGCGACCCAGTGCGAATCAAGTCCCGAACCGTTGAAATTCTAGGGGCCGCTGCTTCCGACTCACGTTTTACCGATGACCTGCCAGTTCATCCCGCTGAAGGCGATGTCCTGAACCATGGCGACTATTCCAGTCTTCGAAATACGCTGCAGACCCGGGCCCGGCGCAGGGGCTACTTTGATGGGCGGCTTGTTACCCGAACCCTTGAGGTTGATCCCGAAGCTCTGGAGGCAAACATTACCCTGGTGTTTGAGAGTGGCGATCGGTACCGGTTGGGGGCTGTCACGTTTGAAGAGGGGCACTGGTTCGAAACTCGCCTTCTTCAGGAGTTTGTGACCTTTGAGCCGGGCACTCCCTACCACGCAGATGAAATCGCCAGGCTTAACAGCGATCTTCTTGGCAGCGGTTATTTCTCAGGCGTGGATATTGACGCCGTCCCATCCAGCGCTGAAGGTGGCGTTATTCCCGTACGCATTGGCCTGACCCGGCGAGACCGCCGCTCCATCGCCACTGGTCTCGGTTTTTCTACGGATGTCGGGCCGCGTTTCCGGGGCACCTGGCGGGAGCACTGGATTAACCCCATGGGGCACACGCGCGGTGCAGAAACAGAGCTCTCCGGGCCCAGGCAGAACCTGAGTACCTGGTATGAACTGCCGCTGGATCCACCCATGACAGATCTGATCCGGCTTACGGCGGGCTATCAACGTGAAGATATTGAGAACGTTGAGTCTGAGCTCCTGACGTTTGGGCAGCAGTGGCAACACCAGCTGGATAATGAGTGGTTGCAAGTGCTGTCTGTGCGTTGGGAGGGGGAACGTTTCAATATTGGTGACGATGAGAAAGGAACGAGTTCGTTGCTGCTCCCGGGGATTGGCTATTCCAAGTTGCACGCCGATTCGCCATTGGATCCGTCCCAAGGGTACCGCTTGCAGATTAATGTAACCGGCTCCCACAGGGCCGCTCTGTCCAGCGTGGATATATTGCATGTGAACGCGATTGCCAAGGGTTTGTTTACGCTCGGCGGTAAGCATCGCTTTTTGTCACGGGTCCAGCTTGGGGGCGTGGGAACTAACCGGTTTGAAGATGTGCCGCCCTCGTTGCGCTTCTTCGCGGGTGGTGACCAGAGTGTGCGCGGCTATGGTTACCAGACGCTGTCACCGGAAAACGAAAACGGCGTTCCTGTGGGTGGCCGTTACACATTGGTGGGTAGCGCAGAATACCAGTATCAGTTTGCTGAAAAGTGGCGTACAGCCCTGTTTGTCGATCATGGGAACGCGGTGAATGATTTGCTAGATCCTCTGGCAACTGGGGCAGGTGTGGGAATTCGTTGGATCAGCCCGCTGGGGCCACTGCGCCTGGACGTTGCCAAGGGCTTGAACCCTGAATTTGGTGGCGAGTGGCGGGTGCACTTCTCGATGGGGCCAGAGTTGTGACAGACGTACGCAAAGACAACGACAATACCGATAAGGCAAAGCAATCTCAGCGTAAACGGACACACCGATTCCGCTTCTGGGTGCTGCTGCTTCTCGGGCTCCTGGTCCTTCTTCCGGTGGTTGTGGTTTCAGCGATTCTACTGGCGCTGCGCTCTGAAGCCGGCACGGCTTGGGTGATGGACCAGATACCTGGGCTTGAGGCGGTTAACGATCGCGGCTCGCTGTTTGGAACCTGGCAGGCCGATAGCCTTGAGTGGCAAGGTTACGGAGTGAACGTGGCGGTGGATGCTCCGCTTGTGGATTGGTCGCCCTCCTGCCTTTTTGATCTGCAGCTTTGCCTCGAAACCCTGCACGTGAAGCAGCTCGACGTTAGCGTGCAGCCTTCTGAAGAAGAGCAAAGTTCGTCTGGGGATATCAGTCTGCCGGGGTTTGAGCTACCGCTGGGGTTAAGAGTCAGCGATGTAAGGCTTGGCACATTTACGCTCAATGGCAGCAAGGTGTGGGACAAGTTTGAGCTTGATGCAGGCGGCTCAGGTGCCGACTGGAAACTGGAACGGGTTTACTACCAGCTTGATGACTATACCGTGGTCGCCTCTGGCCGTGTGGAAACGCGGCGGGACTGGCCGGTTAACCTTGAGGTAAACGCTACTCTGCCGCCGCCCTATGGCGAGACCTGGGCGATAGATCTGGCGCTTTCCGGCAGTGTGCGGGATCTTGCTCTCTCAGGGCAGAGTCGGGGCTATCTCAATGCTGCACTGGAAGGCAAAGTAGAACCTTTGGCATCAAACCTGCCCGCGCGCTTAAAAATAACCTCAGAAACGTTCCGGGCGGCCGAAGCCTTACCGGAAACCTTGGTGCTGAAAAACTGGTTTATTGAAGCTGCAGGTAACCTGCAGAACGGGTTTAAAACAACAGGCCAGGCCACTTTGCCGGGCACTGAAGGGCCGGTTGAGTTAGCGTTGGCGGGCTTGGTAACAACTGCCGAAGCCAGGGACATAAGGCTGGAGCTTTCTGCAGGAAGTGAAGGAAAGAAGGGTCAGGGAGATACTTCACCCAGAAACCTTGTAGTGACCGGCAAAACCCAATGGCAGGACGGCCTCAGTGCGGAAGCACACATACGGCTACGGCAATTTCCTTGGTATTCGTTGCTTGAAGGCATGGAAGAGCCGCCGGTTGAGCTACGCAAACTGGATGGCGATGCTTCGTGGCGCAACGGGCGATATCAGGCCAATCTGACCGCTGAAGTTGACGGCGCCCAAGGCAAGGCAGAACTGGCTACAGCCATTGATGGCGATGCCAGCCAAGTGCGGCTAACTGAGCTCTCTGCAGTCACCGGTGCGGGTTCTCTCTCGGGCAATGGCTCTGTGAATTTCTCCGGCCCCTTGAGTTGGCAGGCAGCGTTAGAATTAAAGGACTTTAACCCGGGATACTGGGTACCGGTTTTGGAAGCAAGCCTTAGTGGCGAGGTCACCACAGAAGGACAGCTTACTGAAGGGCCGGTTCCGGCTATGGAGGCCACCTGGGATCTGGAGGGCCAGTGGCGCTCCAGCCCTACGGTCGCCGCCGGCCGACTGGATACCGCCACCGGCGACTGGGTTGTGCCAGAGCTGAAGCTGGTTATTGGTGATAACCGGGTTGAGGGCAGCGGCCAATGGGGGCAGCAGCTAAGAGCCAACCTTGATCTCAAACTGCCGGCGCCGGAGAAAATCATGCCGGGCCTTGCAGGGCAGGCTGATCTGCAGCTCACGCTTGCCGGCACCCCCGACGAGCCTCTTGGGGAGCTGACTGCCAGTGCGACAGAGTTGCGCTGGCAGGATCTTTTGGTCGTTGAAAGCCTGAGCCTGGATGCGCAGCTGGAATCTGGTTTGCGTCTTACCAGTGAACTACAGAGCAAGGGTATTACAGCCGCGGGACAGACGATTGAGTCGTTAATCGTCAAGGCGCAGGGTTCTCAAGGCGACCACAAGGTTGCGATTGACGCACAGCACGAAGACGCAAGGCTGCAATTCGATTTTCAAGGCGCGGCAGGTGATGCCTGGACAAGCTGGCAGGGCGAGCTTGTGCGAGGTGTTGTTGATGTGCCCGGGCAAGAACAAAGCTGGGTGCTGGCGTCGCCCACCGCACTCGCCTACGGGAAAAACGGTGAACTCAACGTTGCAGGCCATTGCTGGCGTTGGCAGCAAAGCTCTATTTGTGCCGACGACCAAACTCTGCTGCCAGTGCCCAGCATTGCCTACCGCATTGACAGTTTTCCTGCTTCGGCTCTGGCACCGATACTTCCAGAGACCTTGCGTTGGCAATCCAGCATTAATGGCGAAATCAACTTCACCTCCACCGATACGGGCCCCGACGGCCGGATAGCACTGGATGCCGGCGAAGGTCGTTTCGAGTTGCTGCTGGATGGCGAATGGGAAACCTTGAGTTACGAAACACTGACCACAGAGCTGGAGCTCAAGCCTGAGCAAGCAGATCTCGCCGTGAAGCTCTCTGGCCCCGAGCTTGGCACGTTGTCCGTGGATATGAGCCTGGACCCGATGGACGAAGACAGGTCGGTTAAAGGTCAGTTCAAACTGGAAGGTCTTGATATTGCTCTGGCGGGCCTGTTTACGGGGCTTGAAGAGGTCGCCGGTGAGGTGAACGGAGAGGGGACTATATCCGGCCCTTTGATGCGGCCCGCAGTGGAAGGCCAAATAGCGTTGATCAACGGGCGGGTGGTAGATCCGCGTTTACCTCTGCCCTTGGAAGAAGTAGTTGTCAGCGTAGACCTCAAGGGATACTCCGCGGATATTCGCGGCAGGATCAGCAGCAGCGACCGTAGTGAGGCAACGATCCAGGGCGAGGTCGACTGGCAAGGAGTGCCTGGTGGAGAGATTCGCATTACCGGCGATAGATTACCCTTTAGCATAGAGCCCTACGCTCATTTGGAGGTGGCGCCAGATCTGACCATCGCATTCCGCGAAGGTTCGCTGAGCGTGGCTGGCAGGGTTGAAGTGCCTCGGGGCGATATTGAAATAGAAGGACTGCCTGAGCAGGCCGTGTCGGTCTCTGAAGATGAGGTTATCATTGGCGTTGAGCCGAAAGAGCCTCTGGTCCAGTCTTTGGATATGGATGTTACTGTTGTGGTCGGCGAAGACCGGGTGAGCTTTATCGCGTTCGGGGTGACTGGCGATTTAGAGGGCACCCTGCGGATTGGTAACGACATGGACACCCGGGGCACTTTGCAACTGGTTGATGGCCAATACGAGGCGTATGGCCAGGAGTTGGAGTTGCGTCGCGCACGGCTGCTATTTGTTGGCAATTTGGTGCAGCCGTATCTGGATATCGAAGCCGTAAGACAGGTTGATACGGTTGTTGCTGGGATTCGCCTGAGTGGGCCGGTTCAGTCGCCCACGACCGAAGTATTCTCCAGCCCAAGTATGCCCCAGGCAGATGCCTTGTCATATGTGATTCTTGGCCGTGCCCCTGGGGGCCAAAGTGATGATGGGCAGATGAGCCGTGCTGCTATTTCGTTAGGGCTGACCCAGGTAAACAAAGTGACGGGACAAATCGGGGAAGGGTTTGGTATTCGCGAGTTAACTCTGGAAGCGGAGGGTAGCGGAGATCAGGCATCGGTTGTGGCCAGTGGCTATCTCACCGATGAACTTAGTATTCGCTATGGGGTGGGAATCTTTGAGCCTATTAGCACCGTAGCGCTGCGTTACGATTTGGGAAAGTACTTCTTTCTTGAAGCTGCCAGTGGCCTGGCAGCTTCTCTGGATATTTTCTATACCCGGGATTTCTGAATTCAGTCCAGTTCGAACGTCGCGTTCACTGAGGCGTTGATTTCCCGCTCTCCCACGCTGGATATGGCATCGGACCCTCTTGCTTCAGCCGACATCATCATCGGCATGGGGCGGTGGCCGCCGTTAATATTCAGTGAAACCACGTCCCCACAGCTCTGATCTATCTGCTTGGCCACAAACTCGCATCGGGATTTCGCATCGGCAAGAGCCAGCGCCAAGGCCTCCCTCTCCATACTTGTTTCCTCGGAATGGAAAAACTGACGGGGGCCAAGGTTGTAATTGAGGCCGAGTGCCTGGGCCTGTTGCAGAATGGGGTTCAGCAGAGTTAAGTCTGCAATACTGAAGCTTACTGTCTGTGAGGCAACCGCTATTTTTTGTGGCTCCGTTTCCCGTGCCTCGGAGGGTAAGGTGCGGCTATACAAGTTGACGGAAGCGTCGGTATATTCCTGCAGTTGGGGCCGGTATTCGCTAATGCCCTGGCGCCACTGCTCCATCATGGAAGACACCTGTTCCGTGGCTTTACGAGGTAACTCATCTTCCGCGCTGGCGGTAAATTGCAGGCGTGCGCTGTCCGGCTCATAGCGAACCGTGCCCTCGCCAGTCAAGGTCACTTCGCCCGCCATGGCCAAGCTTGGCAAAAGTAAGGGCAACGTATACAGAATACGAGTTTTCAGGTTATTTCTAGCCATACGGTGTTCCTCCCGAACATGGGTATAAAGTCAGGCCCTGCTGGAATCAGGTTCCAGTCGGGCCAGTTTGAATGCGAGCGCGGCCTGAAGAAATTGGCCAAAGATACGTCGATGCCCACTAAGGTAAAGCAGGTATTCCGGGTGCCATTGAAGCCCCATAAGCCATTGGCCGCGGGTACTTTCGATGGCCTGAACAAACAGGTCGTTATCCACCGCCGTCACCTTCAGGTTTTTGCCCAGATGTTTGATTGCCTGGCTGTGTATCCGGTTAGCGCCAATTACTGGTGCCCCCATCAACTGCCCCAGCCGGCTTGTGGCTACCAGGCGAACGGTTTGCATGGGAAACAACAAAGGGCGGTGTTTGGTGTTGACCCTGAGGGGGGTGACGTTCTGGCAGAGGGAGCCGCCGTGGAATATGTTGATGAACTGCGCGCCCCTGCAAATGCCCAACACGGGAATTCCTATTGTCTCTGCTTGTTCCAGAAGTAACTGGTCGGTGGTGTCTCGCGCTCGGTCATAGCGGGCGCTCACCTGTGGTTGCTGGCCATAACGCTCTGGGTGCACGTGGGTGCCTCCGGAAAGCACCAGGCCATCCAGCAGCGACACATCCACCCGGGCTCCTGGGCGAATGTAGTAGGTATGTGCACCTTTGAGCCGAAGCGCCAGGCCAATCAAGCGCTGGGCGATACGCTTTCTCGCCGGGCCGCTGATGCCTATGGTCAGGCCTGGAAGGCTGTCTTCAGGGTTGCGCTGTTTAGACATAGCCTTTGCTTTTTAGCCAGTTTTCTGAGGTTTCTTGCCAGTTCTTGGTTAGATTGCGCAAGCTGATCTTTCGACTATCCCGGAAAAGGGCTCGCAGTTCTGCCAAATCTTCGGCATGGTTTGCGAGCTGTTCTACCACTACCCAGTCATTCCAGACACTGGAAAAATGCCATTCGGGATTGTCGATGTCGCAGTCTGGAAGTCGGTAATGCAGCGTTGGCCGGCTTTTTATACGAGGGTCTTTCACGTATTGGTCGAGTAGAGGCTTGTCCAGGTGTGCAAAGAGCGGCAACAAATCCAGAGCACGGTTACGGGTGGGATTGGATTCAAGGTAATCCACCATCATTTGTTGCTGGTCTGGTGAGTAGTCGTCAGCAATCAGCAGGTCGGTATAACGACTGCTCCATGGCTCGATGTAAGGCGTAAATTTTCTGCTGATATCCAGCTGATGACGCGCCTTTAGCCAGTCGTAAAGCACTGCAAACGCCTGATAGTAGCGGACAAGCGTTGTTGGCTTGAGGTCTGGTAGCTCAGGGTTAAGCTGTAGACCGAATGCAAAATAAATAGCCTCTCTGCTGCCCAGCGCACCAGCTTTCCGGAGTTTTTCGACCAGAGTTTCAATGTGGCTCAGATCAGAAAAAAACATGGGGGGGCTGACAATTTCCAACGGGACAATTCGCTCAGCCGCGGCGTCGATAACCTCCATAGCCTGCCCACCCAGTTCACGCATGGACACGGGCAAGCGCTCATCTGCCAGGTCCAGATCTTTGATGGGGTCTGAATCCAGCTCGATAATAAAACTCCCCAAGGGCGTCTCAAGCTTGCTCACGTAGCGGGACTCAGGTGTCGCATCGCCACCGAGTAACTCTGCCGCCAGGTCTACGAGCTGCTGATACCCAAGCCCGGATAATTCGATCTCTACGCCCACCCGGCGCTCGTTTCCGTCCGCAGTATTGATTATATCTGGCATGTTCAGGGCGGTAGCTTGGTTCATAAGGCTCACTAATGCTGAATGTAAGAGTTTTTAAACTTTATCACACTACCGAAGCGCCGGCAGTTAAGGGTCTGCAAGAAAATAGGCCGCTTGGCTTTACACTGGATAAAACACTGTATATAGTCAAATCACTGTATAAAAAAACAGGATGGTTGGTTCACTGTATACGCCATCAGATATCAGGCCCAGCATGTATAAGCCCTGCATGCAGCAAGTGGAGCAGCGAAACAATGAAGCTGACAGCAAGACAGACCCAGGTACTGGAAATTATTCGACGATCTGTCGATGAAACCGGTTATCCACCCACCCGCGCCGAAATTGCAACGGAACTGGGTTTCCGCTCGGCCAACGCCGCCGAAGAGCACCTGCGGGCGCTAGCACGCAAGGGCGCAATTGAAATGGTTCCCGGGGCCAGCCGAGGTATCCGTCTGCCAGAAGTAGCCGAAGATCCCGGGCTGCCGATTATTGGTCAAGTAGCTGCAGGTAGCCCAATTCTGGCTCAGGAGCATGTTGAAGATCATTGCGCGCTGAAACCAGAGTTCTTTTCGCCGTCCGCCGATTACCTGCTTCGTGTCAGGGGTATGAGCATGAAGGACATCGGCATTCTCGATGGCGACCTGCTGGCCGTGCACAGCACACAGGACGTTCATAATGGCCAGGTGGTTGTGGCCAGGGTGGGGGATGAGGTCACAGTGAAGCGTTTCAAAAAGGAAGGCTCAAAGGTTTATCTGATCGCCGAAAATGAAGAGTTCGCGCCGATCGAGGTCGACTTGAAAGAGCAAGAATTATTCATTGAAGGACTGGGTGTGGGTGTTATCCGACGTTCCGATCTGCACTGATCGGGCTGGTATAACCACAGACGCATTGAAAAACGGGTGATTTATGGAACAACTTAGCTTCAATCAAAACATGGCGTGGCAACAAAGTAATTTGGCTTGCCCAGTGCCAGAGTACACAGCCCGGAAGCAGCGCACCGTTATTCGAGCCAAGAATAAGCCGAACGTTGTAAGCCCCACTCCGATGGGTAATGTTACTGAAATCATCCTGCCGGAAGGTCAGGTAGAAAACTTTCAGTTGCTGTTGCCTATGTTAACTCAGCTCAATCAGGAAAAGCGTTGGCTGGCGTGGATAGATCCGCCCCAAACGTTGGTTAGCAAATGGCAGAAAATGCACGGCATTGTTACCGGAGAGCTTTTGGTTTTGCGTTCTACTGCAGAATACCCGGCCCGTCAGCTTGCAGAGATCGCCTTGAGCGCAGGCACCTGTCACGCAGTGGTTATGTGGACGGGTAAACTGGGCAGGACGGCCCTTGATTCGCTACAAAAAGCGGCGGCTGAGGGTAATAGCCACGGCGTAGTGCTTAGGCAGCGCTGAGCGCCATTTTAGTGAAGCGTGTAAGCGGGCTGTGCGTCTGGAACGTCCAGCTCGTCATCGTCCCAGTCAATATCGTGTGTGACACTTCCGGCTGCTTCTATTCCGGCGGCAATCATTGCCTTTGCCACTGACAACTCCCGGTCATCCATCATTTCGCGAGCCTCAGTAGAAAACGAAATCTTGACCAGTGGCGCACTGTCGTCGTCAATGCGTCGCAAGGCATAATCGCCGTTGCTCAATTGTACAATTTCGAAAAACGATGGTGACATTTCATTAACCTTTTATACCCGCTGAGCGCTCTGGTGCAACAAGCAGCATCTAGACAAAAACCACTTTTGCGAAATCAGTGAGTGCCCGCCTGAATTAATCCACCATCTTATCATTTTTGCGCGCAGATTTCTTTACTCCTTCTGTCTTGTACTCGCGTGACAATAAAACACAAACAATCACTTGAAACGGGCGTTTGAAATTAGCGAGAATCAGCCACGCTTATGGGTTTATAGATTGTCTGGAGGAGTAGGGAATGCGGAGCCAATTTGTCGCATGTGTAGCAGTACTTTTGTTCGGGGCTTCCGGGCAGGTGCTGTCAGGCGTATCGATAGCGGAAGCTGAACGGTTAAAGAAAGATCTGACGCCGGTGGGTGCCGAGCGCGGAGCCAATGCTTCTGGCAGTATTCCGAAGTGGACCGGAGGGTTGCTTGAAGGGCCAGCCAACTGGCGCAAGGGCCAGATTGAAAAAGATCCGTTTCCTGAAGACGAAGCTATGTTTGTGATCACCGCAAACAATATGCACCTGTATGAAGATAAGCTCTCAGCGGGCTCGATCCAGATGTTGAGCCAGTACGGCCCGAATTTTTTTATGCCGGTTTACCAGACTCGCCGAACCGCTGCGTTTCCCGAACATGTGTATGATAAATACTATGAAAATGCCCTGAGCGCAGAAGTTCTGGAGAACGGCAACGGCGTACGTAATACCATTATGACCAGCCCGTTCCCCATCCCCAAAAGCGGCCTTGAGGTTATGTGGAACCACATTCTGCGTTATCGCGGTGAAGAGGTGTCGTTCCGCAGCGCATCAGCCACCCCGCAGGTGGATGGCTCCTTCAACCCGGTGGTCAACCAGTACGATTATTACTTTGCATACAGCAAGAAAGACACAGAGCTTGCTGATATCGACAACAAAATTTTCTACCTGAAAACCGATACGATCTCACCTTCTACTCTGGCTGGCACCATAACGCTTGTGCATGAAACCCTTGACCAGGTGCGCTCGCCTCGCCTGGCATGGCGCTATGATTCGGGTTCTCGGCGCTTGAGGCGATCGCCGAACCTTGCCTATGAGACGGACCTGCCAAACTCCTCCTCCCTGCGCTCGGTAGATCAGAAGGATATGTATAACGGCGCTCCGAACCAGTACGACTGGGAACTGAAGGGTAAGCGTGAGCTGTTTGTTCCTTATAATGCTTATAAGCTGCACGAGCCGTCGGTTCAACCGGGTGATGTTATCCGTGCCGGACACATTAATCAGGAGCTGACACGCTATGAGCTACACCGGGTGTGGGTGGTTGAGGCAACCCGCCGCACAGGTATCAAGCATATCTACGACCGCCGTGTATTCTATGTGGATGAAGACAGCTGGCAGATCCTGATGTCAGAAGAGTATGACAACGCCGGTAACCTATGGCGGGTTTCTGAGGCCCATAACATTAGCTATTACCAAGAGCCTGTGTTCTGGACTACCATGGAGATGACTTACGACCTCAAGGCGAAGCGTTACTACATTGATGGCTTGGATAATAACTACCCAGCCTACGATTTTGATCCAGGATTCCGGGGCAACGAATTTTCAGCTTCCTCTGCGAGGCGGGCTGCTCGCCGCTGATTCCTGCGCACTAACGACAGGTCGCTGGCGTTCGCTGGTGACCTGTTTAGGTCGTACGTCCTTATCCCTTTTTGCAAGGAGAAAACGTGATGGCTGACCGGCAAAACAGTCTCCCCCCTGAGCTTCAAGTCCATCTGGATGGTGTCGATCAGCTTCTCGCGGATCTTGGTCGCGCTTTGGCGGAGCAAAACTGGGACGCACTGGTGAGTCTCAACGAAAAGATAAAACCTGCATTAGAGCCTTTAATGCTAGCGCTAGAGGCTGGGCAGCTCGACGCGGAGCTGGTGCGAACGCGGCTCGAAGAATTGCGTCAGTTTACGGACGCGGCTGGCGAGTCAGCTACCCGGGCTAAAGCGGAAGCGGAGCTGGCGTTGAAAGGGGTAAATCGTAACCATAGTGCGGCAAAGGCATACCAAAATATTTCCACTCCCCGCCCTAAGTAGCGTCATAAAATTGACTCCTTCGGCTTTACAGTCTTAAATACCGCCCAAATCCCAAAGAGATTCTTGTGAATGTCTAAAAATAACAAGGTGCTGGTGCTGAGTGAGGGTGAGTCGAAGCGCCGGGACATGGCGACGATCCTGGAATTCATTGGCGAAGAACAGGTTATTACGGGTGAGGAAGCCCAGGCACTCATTGAATCTGGTGATATTGAAAGCCTGGCAGACATTTCTGTTGTCGTCGTAAACGGCGAAGACGCGGGTATCGTCAGCACTATCGAGGCGGTGTGTAAGGCGGTTCAGGGTGTTCCTTTTCTTATGCTGGGCGACCCCCCGCTCAAAGGCTTGGCGGAGCAGGATGCCGCGCGCATCATTGCTCGTTTGGAATGGCCACTGAATTACACCAAATTTGTCGATTCGCTTTATCGTGCTCAAATATACGTAGACCAGTTCCGCCGCTCTAAAGAGCGGGGTCAACAACGTAGTCTGCAGCTGTTCCGTAGCCTGGTTGGTACCAGCCGTAAGGTTCAGCATGTACGCCAGTTGATGGAGCAGGTGGCAGACAAAGATGTAAGCGTGTTGATCACCGGCCCCTCTGGTACGGGTAAAGAAGTGGTTGCGCGGAACCTTCACTACCACTCATCGCGGCGGGACAAGCCGTTCGTGCCCGTGAACTGTGGCGCCATACCGGCGGAGCTGTTAGAAAGTGAGCTTTTCGGCCATGAAAAAGGCGCGTTTACCGGTGCCATTACGGCCCGGGGTGGGCGTTTTGAGTTGGCTGAGGGAGGCACCCTGTTTCTGGATGAAATCGGCGACATGCCTCTCAGTATGCAGGTGAAAATTTTACGGGTATTGCAGGAGCGAACGTTTGAGCGGGTGGGCAGCAATCGGACAGTTTCTGCGAATGTCCGTGTTATCGCAGCGACTCATAAGCACCTTGAAGATATGATTGAGTCGGGTGAGTTCCGGGAAGATCTGTATTACCGACTGAATGTCTTTCCCATTGAGGTTCCTTCTCTGCGGGATCGGGTGGAAGATATTCCGCTACTGATTAACGAACTGATTTCCCGTATGGAGAAGGAAAAACGAGGCTCTTTGCGGATGAATTCGGCGGCGATCATGAGCCTGTGCCGGCACGACTGGCCAGGTAATGTGCGCGAGCTGGCGAACTTGGTAGAGCGGCTCTCGATTATGCACCCTTACTCGGTGATTGGAGTGCAGGAGTTGCCGAAGAAATTCCGGTATGTGGACGATTTTGATGAGAACCGGCCGGTTGAAGATTCGGGTATGCCTTCTGGTATTCCGGGTTTGGTGGGGCTGGATGCTCCGGCTTTGTTGCCGGTGAATGGTATTGATCTCAAGGATTATTTGTCGAACCTTGAAAAGCAGCTAATTCAGCAAGCTTTGGATGAGGCTGGCGGGGTGGTTGCCCGGGCGGCGGAGAAACTGCGAATTCGGCGGACTACGCTTGTTGAGAAGGTTCGGAAGTATGGGCTTCGGGAGGAAGAGCCTGAGCAATCCTGAGCAGGTTCTTTTTTAATGCCAGCAAGACGTCAAAGGTTTGTAGCCTTTGGCGTTTTTCGCGTTCAGGGCGACGTAAAACCGTCGCTTACCTTTCTTTAAGTTATTTTAGTCATTGAAATATATGAATAAATATTAGTTGGCACGGCGCTGGCTTAGTGACTTGTAAACGAATCATCCGAAGGGTGTGGCCCAGTGTGAAGGGTTAATCGGGAGTCAGGTTATGAGTCAGGCACAATTTGTCATTCAGTCGGCGGAGCATGAGGCACAGGCCAATGCGGCGGCGGATGCTAACGATAAGGTTAGGGCGTTGTTTCCGCAGCAGGATGATGAGGCGGTGGATTCGGCGCTGGAGATGTTCAACCAGATGTCGCGACAGATTACCGATTCCTATCGCACGCTGGAGTCGCGGGTAAATCAGTTGTCTGGAGAGCTGAGCCACGAGTCGCTGCAACGTCAGCAAGAGCTGGAGGAGAAGGAGCAGTTGGCTGACCGGCTTTCTACTCTTTTGAAAGCTTTGCCGGCTGGCGTGGTGGTTCTGGATAGCCAAGGTTCGGTGTCTCAGAGTAACCCTGCAGCTATCGCGTTGCTGGGTGAACCGTTGGATGGTGAGCGCTGGGTAGATGTGATCCGTCGTTGTTTCTCGCCACGCCAGGATGATGGTCATGAAGTGTCTCTGAAAGATGGGCGCCGGGTGAGCATTGAGATTCGTACGATGGACAACCAGCCCGGGCAGTTGATTCTGCTCACAGATCTTACAGAAACCCGTCACCTGCAATCACAACTGGCCCACGCTCAGAGGCTTTCAGCCATGGGTAAAATGGTCGCGTCTCTCGCGCACCAGATCCGCACGCCGTTGTCCGCGGCGATTCTCTATGGAGGCCATTTAACCCAGGACGATCTGGATGAAGAGATGCGCCAGCGCTGCGCCTCTCGACTGATGTCACGTCTTACGCATTTGGAACAGCAGGTGCGGGATATGTTGATTTTTGCACGGGGCGAAACCCGCTTGGCGGAGGAGTTGTCTGCCGTAACGTTGGTTTCGGCTTTGGAAGCCGCTCTGGAAGGGCTCAAGCCTGAAGCCGGTTCGGATGTGATGTTAAAGAATGATGTGCCAGCGGACTGTCGGTTGATGTGTAACCGGGATGCGTTGGTGGGAGCTTGTACCAATCTGGTGAATAACAGCCTTGAGGCCGGTGCGACTGCCGTGGCTGTTCAGGCTACGTTAGAGTCGGATGAATTGCTGATTCGGGTTATGGATAACGGTCCGGGGTTTGGCAAAGTGGAGGCAAAGCGGTTGGCTGAGGCTTTCTACACCACTAAGTCCCACGGCACGGGGCTTGGCCTGGCGGTTGTGCAGGCTGTTGTAAAGGCTCACCAGGGGCAGTTTTTTATCGAATCGCCGGAGCAGGGTGGCGCTGTCGCAACTCTGCGTCTGCCGTTATTGCGTAACATAGGCTGACCGGAGGCAACCATGGCCAAGGCCCAGATTCTGATTGTTGAAGATGACCGCGACCTGCGCGAGGCGCTGATAACTACTTTGGAGCTGGCGAAGTTCCGCGTACGCGAGGCCGCGAATGCTCATGAAGCGCTGATGCAGCTGGCAGAGGCGCCGGTCGATATGGTGGTCAGCGATGTAAACATGCCCGGGCTTTCCGGCCATGAGTTGCTGGGCGAGGTGCAACGGTTGTACCCGGGCTTGCCCATGATGCTGATTACCGCGTATGGCCAGATCAGCCACGCAGTGTCTGCCATGCAATCCGGTGCGGTGGATTATTTAGTTAAGCCGTTCGAGCCCAAAGTGCTTGTTGACGCAGTTACCAAAGTAGTGGGCGGCAGCCGGCAGAAATCCGGCGATGAGCCGGTGGCTGAGGACCCGGCGAGTAAGCGTATTTTTCAGCTGGCAGCTAAAGTGGCTGGCAGTGATTCGACTGTGATGATTTCCGGGGAAAGCGGCACAGGCAAAGAGGTATTGGCCAGGTATATTCACCAGCAGTCTCCCCGGGCGGATGGGCCGTTTGTAGCAATTAACTGCGCGGCTATTCCTGAAAACATGCTCGAAGCCATTCTGTTCGGACACGAGAAAGGTGCTTTTACCGGAGCGGTTGCATCCGCTCCAGGCAAGTTTGAGCAGGCAAACGGCGGCACGATTCTGTTGGATGAAGTGTCAGAAATGGATCCGGCACTGCAATCCAAATTGCTTCGTGTCCTGCAGGAGCGGGAAGTGGAGCGGGTAGGTGGGCGTAAGACCATCACGCTGGATGTTCGTGTGATTGCCACAACCAACCGGGATCTGGCTGATTTCGTACGGGAAGGGCGGTTCCGTGAAGATTTATACTACCGGCTGAGCGTATTCCCCATGCATTGGCAACCCCTGCGAGAGCGCCCGCTGGATATCTTGCCGATGGCAACGTCGTTGCTGAAAAAGCACTGTCGTAAAATGAAACTGACAGGTGTCAGTTTTGCTACCGATGCCCGCAATGCGCTCATGCAGCACGGTTGGCCCGGCAACGTGCGAGAGCTGGATAACGCCATTCAGAGATCGCTGGTGCTGCATCAGGGTAATGTTATCCACGCCGAGGATCTGTGTCTTGTTCTTGGCGCCACAGGCCGTTTTGATGGCCATGGGGCTGCTGGCGCGATGGCAGTTCTGCCCCCGGCGTCGGAGCCGATTAAAGAGACGTACTCCCACAACCCTGAACAGTCAGCTGCTTCGGCCCTTAATTCCGGGGTTGCAGAAGTAAGCTACCCAGACCCGCTAACGGTGGAAGCTGGATCGCTCGAAAATGATCTGCGCCAGCAGGAATTCCGGATTATTATTCAGGCACTCAAGAGTGAGCGCGGGCGCCGTAACAAGGCAGCGGAGCAATTGGGCATAAGCCCTAGAACGCTCAGATACAAGCTGGCGCAAATGCGCGAAGCCGGAATTGATCTGGATGCCGAGCTGGCCATGGCCTAAACACCTTTTGTAATACCCCTTCCTTACGGCACCCTCTGGGTGCTTTTTTTTTGGCTGTGCATCCAGATGGCATGCATCTTGATCAATTTCACACCAGTTCCCTGCAGGCCCCATTCCATGGTGTTGTAGGGTAGCTGTCCCTGCTGTGTTAACAATCTTATCCACAGGTATTGTGGGTAACTACAGCCTGTCAAAACTCTGTCGTCAATGAATGTTCATCGTCTATTTTTGTTTCTAACTGCATGGAAAATAAAGATAAAATAATTGTGGCCTGGCCATTGCTTGGTTGTAACCCATACAGATAGATCAGCATGATTGCCCCAGCCGGGGTGGTGACAGGAGAAAGTTATGGTTCAGCGTGCCGACATCAACAGTGTTCTGTCCGATATTCGTTCACTGCGTTCGCAAATGAATCAGAACCAACGGGTTGAACAAGACCAGTCGGTGCGTGGACGCATTGACGGGCCGCGCCAGGTTGACCAGACCCAAGAGACAACAAGCTTCGGGGATATGCTGGGCAAAGCGGTCAATAGCGTGAATGAGGTTCAGAAAAATGCCGGCGAACTGCAGACGGCCTACAATATGGGCGATCCAAATGTAGATATTACCCGCGTGATGATTGCTGCCCAGAAATCTACTGTGTCCTTCGAAGCTTTAACCCAGGTGCGTAACCGCGTGGTAAGGGCTTACGAAGACATCATGAATATGCCAATCTGATAACGGAGCACAGACATGGCCAGCGTTCCCGCAGAAACTAACTCAAACATGCCAGCCGCCCAGGGAGGCAATGGCTCCGAGAGCAATAGCGACCTGTTTCTGGGATTTAACCGGCTGCACCTTTTACGTCAGATTGGCCTCATGGTGGCCCTTGCAGCCAGCGTTGCATTGGGCGTTGCGGTTGTGCTCTGGGCGCAGGAGCCCAATTACCAGCCGGTGGTGGGCGACTTGTCGGCATACAATCCGCAAGACGTAACCACGATTCTCGAGAGCAACGGCATCGATTACAAGATGGATACCCGCACCGGTGCCCTGCTGGTGCCGTCTGATCAGGTTTACAACGCCCGTCTTAAATTGGCTGCCGAGGGCGTAACAGACCAAAAAACCATGGGTTACGAGCTGCTTGATCAGGATCGTGGCTTGGGTACGTCGCAGTTCATGGAAACCGTTAGCTACCGCCGCGGCCTTGAAGGCGAACTGGCGCGCACTATAAGCAGCATGCGTGGTGTTCGCGGTGCCAGGGTACATCTGGCGATTCCTGAGCGTTCCGTTTTTGTGCGGGATGCCCGTGACCCCACAGCCTCGGTATTTCTCGAAGCATTTGCAGGCCGCCGGCCGGAACAGGAACAGATCGCCGCGATTGTGAATCTGGTGGCTGGCAGCATTCCGATGATGAATAAGGATCACGTCACGGTTGTTGATCAGAATGGCAACCTGTTGACCGGTAAAGAAAGCCGTGGCGATGGCGAGCGTATGCAGGATCAGTACGAGTACACCTCGCGGCTTGAAGAACGCATGACTCGCCGTGTTGCTTCCCTGGTTGCGCCGATTGTGGGCGAAGGTCGGTACCGGGCAGAGGTGTCTGCGGATCTGGATTTCTCATCCGTGGAGCAGGCTGAGGAATTGTTCAACCCGGAACAACAAGCGGTGCGCAGTGAGCGTGACCTTACAGAACAGCGTGTTGCGGGGTTTAATGGTGGCATTCCTGGGGCGTTATCCAACCAGCCTCCAGCCAATGCCACCGTGCCGGAACAGGCAAGCGCAACGACGGGCGGTGTTGAGGGAGCAGTGCCTGCACAACCGGTTAATGTGCGTAAGGAATCCACTCGCAACTATGAAATGGATCGCACGGTAAGCTACACCCGCCAGGAGTTGGGGCGCGTGAGGCGGATAACCGTTGCGCTTGCTGTAGACGATATGAAGGTGATTAATCCGGATACCGGTGCGGTGACTTATGAAGCCTGGCCCGAGCCGGAATTGCAGCGCTTGAGCATGCTGGTGCGGGATGCAGTAGGTTACTCAGCCTCCCGTGGTGACAGCGTTACCGTGATGAATACTGCGTTTGCCCCGGAAGAAACATTTGAATTTGAAACTCCGGGGTTCTGGGAGCAGCCTTGGTTCTGGGATTTAATGAAGCAAGTGCTGGCTGGCCTGGTTATCCTTGTACTTGTGCTTGGATTGCTGCGTCCGACGTTGAAAAGCTTGTCTGGTGGTGGGCGGCGTGAGCGTGGTGACGAATCCGATTCGGATGGTTACGGTGGCTTTGATGGTGCCGAAGGCAACGATGCCCTGCGCCAGGCCATGTCCTCTCAGGACGACTTGCTTTTGCCGGGCGCTACAGACGGTTATGATAGGCAGTTGAATGCTCTTAAAGGCCTGATTGCTGAAGACCCAGCGAGGGTTTCTCAGGTGATGCGCCAGTGGGTGAATGTTGATGACTGATCAATCCAGACTGCCGGGAAATGATGCGCCTCAAACGCCTCAGCGGAAAATTCCGCGGGTAGAGCAGGCTGCCATTTTGCTGATGTCTTTGGGCGAGGCAGATGCAGCCGAAGTGCTCAAGCATATGGGCCCGAAAGAGGTTCAGCGGGTGGGTGTTGCCATGGCTCAAATGCGAGACGTCAGTAAGGACGATGTGTCCTTTGTGTTGAGTCAGTTTGTAGATGCTGTAGGTGGCCAGACGGGCCTGGGCGTGGGTAATGATGATTATATCCGTGCCATGCTCACCCAGGCTTTGGGTGACGATAAGGCCGCGAGCCTGATTGATCGCATTCTCATTGGTGGCAACACCACCGGCCTGGATACGCTCAAATGGATGGAGCCAAGAGCCGTTGGCGATATCATTCGTTATGAGCACCCGCAGATCCAGGCCATTGTTATTTCTTATCTGGACCCTGATCAGGCTGCCGAAATTCTCGCAACGCTGGATGAGAAAGTGCGCCTTGATGTAATGATGCGGGTTGCTTCGCTGGAAAGCATTCAGCCCCAAGCCCTGCAAGAGCTCAATGACATACTGGAAAAGCAGTTCTCCGGTGGCTCAGCGGCCCAAACCAGTCGCATTGGTGGAATAAAACGCGCTGCAGACATTATGAACTTTATGGACCGCAGTATTGAGGGCAGTTTACTGGATTCCATCAAGGACATGGATCCGGATCTTGCCACCACCATTGAAGACCTTATGTTTGTATTTGATAACCTCAAGGATATTGATGATAAGGGTATCCAGGCGCTGCTGCGTGAGGTGTCTTCTGAAGTTTTGGTCGTCGCGCTGAAGGGCGCTGATGACGGGGTGCAGGAAAAAATCTTTAAGAACATGTCCAAGCGTGCCTCTGAACTGCTGCAAGACGATCTGGAAGCCAAGGGCCCGGTGCGGGTCAGCGAAGTGGAGTCAGCCCAGAAAGACATTATTACCATTGCCCGCCGCATGGCTGAAGCGGGAGAAATCACGCTTGGCGGTGCCGGCGAAGAAATGATGTGATGAAAGACTCCTCCAAAGACCTCAACCGTATTCCCAAAGAACAGCTAACCGCATACGAGCGCTGGGAACTTCCGTTGCTGGATGCCCGAGGCAATGAAGTTGCCCGTGAGGAAGAGCGCAGTGTCAAACCTCTGACAGCTGGCGATATTGCCGAAATTCGCGAAGCTGCGCGGGAAGACGGTTTGAGCGAAGGCCGGGAGCAGGGTATACAGGAAGGCCTCGCAGAAGGTTACGAGCAGGGCCACAAAGAAGGGGTGGAGGCTGGGCTCGCTGAGGGCAAAGAGCGCGGACACAGCGAAGGTTACGACGAGACCCGCACAGAAGTCACCGCAAGCATTGAGCGCCTTGAACAAATGTTGGGCGAGCTGGTTTTGCCGATTAGCCGGCACCAGGATGAACTTGAAACCTCGCTGCTTAATCTAACAATGGTACTTGCCCGGGCCGTTGTTTATCGCGAGCTGACGATTGACTCGTCTCAGATACGGCAGGTGGTGCGCCGGGCCGTTGAGGCGCTGCCTTCAACGGCTGAAAATATTCGTGTGTATGTTCACCCGGACGACTACAGCGCAGTTCGCGAAGTTGCTGAGCGCTTTGAGGCTGCAGCTTCTGTTGTGGAAGATGACAAAGTACTGCCAGGCGGCTGCCGGGTTGAGACCCGCAACAGCCTTGTCGACTTTACCGTTGAAAAGCGCTTCCAGCGCGCCGTTCAGCGCATGCTGGAGCAACAGACAGACGACAGCGAAATCGGCGAGTCCGAAGACCTGAGTGCCCTGATGGGCGACCTGACAGACTTTCAGCGGGACGTGCTGAGCACGCCGGAGAAAACCCCGAGCGAAGACCTTACCAAAGATACTCCCACCGAGGATAAGCCTGATGACATCCTCCCTGGCTGATCGCCTGAGCCGATACCAGGCGCAGTTGCGTGCAGATTTAGAACCCGAGCTTTCAGGCCGCCTGACCAGAATGGTTGGGCTAACGCTGGAGTGCGTGGGTTGCCCTATGGTTGTGGGCGATCGCTGTGTGATCAAGGGCGAGGGTTCAGGCACGGTTGAAGCTGAGGTTGTCGGGTTCGAAGATGACAAGGTGTACCTTATGCCGCTGACCGCCATTGAGGGTCTGAAGCCAGGTGCCAGGGTGGTTCCGCTGTCTGCGGCCAGCCGGGTTCCGGTGGGGCCCCTTATGCTGGGCCGCGTGGTGGATGGCAGTGGTGAGCCTCTTGATGGAAAAGGGCCACTTCAGGCCGAAGCCCGGGTTCCCCTTACCGGCGAAATCATCAACCCTCTTAATCGAGCCCCCGTGCGGCAGTCTATGGATGTGGGCATCCGGGCCATAAACGCCTTGTTGACCGTTGGCCAAGGGCAGCGCCTGGGACTTTTTGCCGGCAGTGGCGTTGGTAAAAGTATGCTGCTGGGCATGATGACGCGATTTACCGATGCCGACATTACCGTGGTTGGGCTGATTGGCGAGCGGGGCAGGGAAGTTAAGGAATTTATTGAAGACATTCTGGGTGAAGAGGGACTGGCCAGATCGGTTGTGGTGGCCTCGCCGGCTGATGACTCGCCACTGATGCGCTTGCGAGCGGCCATGCTCACCACTCGGATTGCCGAATATTATCGCGACAAAGGCAAGCGGGTGCTTTTACTGATGGATTCGCTGACCCGATACGCCCAGGCCCAACGTGAAATTGCGCTGGCGGTTGGTGAGCCCCCAGCCACCAAAGGTTATCCCCCTTCCGTGTTCGCCAAACTTCCACAGTTGGTAGAGCGCACGGGTAATGGTTTGCCTGGGGGCGGTTCTATTACTGCGTTTTATACCGTGCTTACCGAAGGTGACGACCAACAGGACCCCATTGCGGATGCGGCGAGGGCAATACTGGACGGCCACATTGTGCTTTCGCGCCGGCTCGCGGAAGAAGGGCATTATCCGGCCATCGACGTAGAAGCCTCCATTAGCCGGGTAATGCCGCAAGTGACAGAAACTGAGCACTTTGCCCGAGCCCAGCGTTTCAAGCAGGTTTATTCCCGCTATCAGCAAGCGCGGGACCTGATCAGCGTTGGCGCTTACGTGAAAGGTTCCGATCCGGAAACCGACTTTGCCATTACTCATATCGGCAATATGCGCCAGTTCCTGCAGCAGGACCTGAACGAACGTGCTTCGTTGCCCGAGAGTGTTGAGGGGTTGTTGTCGGTAGTTCCGGAGCGTCGCTCACCCGATCGCCGGAAATCTGCCGTTCCCGATCCTGTGGCTGCCAATGCCAACCGGGGTGGTGATTGATGTTGCGCTCTCAGCGCCTGGCCGTCGTGCTTGCTCTGGAAGAACGCAAGGAAAAAGAAGCGTTGGAGCACATGGGCAAGGCCCGTGAGTTGGTGGAGCAACACAGCGAACAGGTAAACAACCTGAATCGCTATCAGCAGGAGTATCGGGATCAGATCCGCAACAGCCAGCACGGCGTGGTGCAGGTTAGCCGCTTGCAGGCGTGGCAGGCATTTATTGGCCAGCTTGATCAGGTAATCCTGCAGCAACAAAAGCAACTGACTCAGGCCCAAGCGGTTTTTGAAGCCCGCCGGCATGAATGGCAGCAGGCTTGGGAGCGACGGCGAGGTATGGAGAAATACATCGCGACCTGTCGCCAGCAAGAGTCCAGGGTGCAGGATCTGCAGGAACAGAAGCTGTCCGATGAAGCTGCGGGCCGTGCCTTTGCCCGTCGCCGCCGTTGATGTAAACGCTGAATCAATCCTCACTCCATGCAAACTGGCTACGCTGGGCTATCCTTATATAAATACAGGCTGCCGTAAGTCGTGGGGCCAGATGTTTCAGTGAAAATCACCGGAGGTTTTGCGGATGCCGATTCATACCCGCAGCAGTCACGACGGTCAAATCTTGATTATCAGTATAGACGGGCGCTTTGACTTCAGTACCCATCAGGCCTTTCGTGATGCCTACGAACATGGCGGTAAAGATGTCGATGGCTACATTGTGGACTTATCGGATGCGACCTATCTCGACAGCTCAGCGCTAGGCATGTTGCTCCTGTTGAGGGACTATGCCGGGGGTGACAATGCCAACATCGCCATTGAGAACTGCAACAACGACGTTCGCAAGATTTTAACCATTTCCAACTTCGAGCAGTTGTTCACCATCCGGTGATTGCTCAGGCCGCTGGAGCCTTCCATGGATGAGTCTGCAGCAGAAAGTGGCCCCCTGAATATCCTCATTGCTGATGATAACGACAGTGACCGCCTGATACTGAAAACCCTGCTCAAGCGCCTTGGCCATGACGTGCTTGATGCCGCCAATGGCGAGGAAGCTGTGGCGCTTTTTCGCTCAAAAGGCCCGGACATTGTTTTACTGGATGTGCTGATGCCCGGTATGGATGGAATGGAAGCCGCCCGCCAGATCAAAGAGCTTGCGGCTGAGCGCTTGGTGCCGTTGATTTTCATTACCTCTTTGACGGAAGTTGAGGCGTTGGCCAAGTGCCTTGAGGCAGGCGGGGACGGGTTTCTCAGCAAGCCCTATAACCGGGTGATGATCAAAGCCAAAATTAATGCCTTTAACCGGATGCGTTTGATGCACCAGGCTCTTTCAGATCAGAGAGACCTGATGCTTGCGCGTAACCGGCAACTGCTGGAAGAGCAGCATGTGGCAAGGCGGGTTTTTGACAACGTCGCGCACACTGGGTGCCTAAACGCCGCTAACATTCGCTATCACGCATCACCTTTATCCGTTTTCAGTGGCGATGTGCTCTTTGCGTCGCCCCGCCCCGCAGGGGGAATGCTTGTGTTTGCAGGCGATTTTACAGGCCACGGGCTGCCGGCCGCCATTGGTGCTATGCCCATTGCTGAAACCTTTTATGGCATGGCCAGCAAAGGCTTTAATGGTTCTGACATCCTGCGGGAAATTAATCAAAAGCTCGTGCGGATACTGCCGAAAGATATGTTTTGTTGCGCAGTCATGGTTGAGGCGGATTTTGGGCTTAATCAGCTGAACGTCTGGAATGGTGGCCTGCCTGATACGTGGCTGATCCGTTCGTCTTCAGAACGTTTTATTTTGCCGTCCTTGCACTTGCCTCTGGGTATTCTGAGTGCAGAACAGTTCAGTGCTGAAATGGAGATCGTCAGGTCTCTGCCTGGCGACCGGTTGCTATTAATGACCGATGGCGTTCTCGAGTGCGCAAACGGCGAAGGTCAGCTCTTTGGTGAGCAAGGTGTGCGCTTGGCTGTTGAAAGTGCAGGCGCTGAAGGGCATCCATTTGATGCGCTTATGGCTGGGATACAGAGGTTTACCGGGCACCAGAAGTTCGGAGACGATCTTACGCTGTTCTGCTTGGAAATGGTTGATGAGGCAGGCCTTACGGTGCTGCCGGATAATACTGCGCCATCCACTTTGGCGGGACCTACGCAGTGGAAATGTGTGTATGAGGTCCAAGGGCGCACACTGGAAGAGTTCAACCCATTGCCGTTGTTGCTTCATATTTGCATGGAAGTGCCGGGGCTGCGGCGTAAAAGTGGAGAAATCTATACACTGCTCTCCGAGCTATACAATAACGCGCTGGAGCACGGTGTGCTTGAGCTGCCTTCAGAGTGGAAATACACCTCGGAGGGTTTTAATCGCTACTACTCCGAGCGTACGTCGCGCCTGGGTACGGTGAGTAATCATTATATCCGGTTCAACTTTCATCATGAGCCTATGCACTGGGGCGGGCGGCTGAGTGTTGTGTGTGAAGACAGTGGTCGAGGGTTCGATTTCCAGAGTCATCCGGTACTGCAATCCACAGAGATGGCGCAGAGCGGTCCCCGGTATGGGGGGCGGGGCCTGGCTTTGCTAAAGCGGCTGACAGAATCCATCAGGTTTCACGAGCAAGGGAACCGGGTGGAAATTGTTTATGATTGGTACCTTTAACAGACACTTTAAACAGACACCAGGGAGTTGGTCATGGTTGATAAACCACACCTTGATGAAGAAGCTCTGGCAGAGCTTCAGGACGTAATGGAGGATGAGTTTGAGATGCTCATTCAAACCTATCTTAAGGATTCGAAAGAGCGCATAGAAAGCCTGAAGGCGGCGATGAAAGATGGAAATGCCGACACCTTCGCCAAGACTGCCCATAGCTTTAAGGGCAGTTGCATCAACATTGGTGCTCCGCGCCTTGGCGCATTGTGCCGGAAAGCGGAGAAAGCTGGACAGGAGGAACGACTGAGTGATGCACCGCCTGTGCTGGTCGCCATAGAGGCGGAGTTTCAGCGAGTGACGGGAGCCCTTCACACGTTGATGGCGGGAGGCGCCGGATAGGCTTTTAGGCAACAAGAGCCTTTGGCTGGCATTGCTTTTGCAGCTGTTTGATAAAACGCCTGGCAGTCCGCCTTGAAACGGACTGAATCAGGCACCTACGGATCAAAAGCGGCAAGAGGTTGCCATGACTCAGATGGTTCTTCCCCAGACTCCCGCGCCAGGGATGCAGAACGATGCCGGTGCGTCAAAAGCCGGTTCCGGTCTTGATAGCAGTGCCGGTGAAAACCGTTACGACTCGGTGTCTCGTGCGCAGTCAGCAAATCAGGCTGAGCCAGCCAGAAAGCCCGGTGAATCGGGCAGGAGTGATAAGGCAACGACAAAAGACGAAAGCGCCACGATTGGTAACGAGGCTGACGGAAAGAGCGCAGAAATAGCGCCTGACATGGAAGCCGTAACCACTCCTCTGACCTTTGCAGAGTTGCAGGCGTTGCTCTTGCCCGCAACAGGGCAGGCGGGGGCTACTGGTTTGGCTGTCAACAAGTCAGCAGTAGGGCAGGGCGCCGAACTATTTGCAGGGCTTGTCGGGGGCAAACCAGGGCAGGCTGTTTCTGGTGGGCTTACGGCTGGCCTGCCGCTAGCGGATGCTTTGATGCCGGCAACCGGGAAAAAAGCCGGCGCAATTGACCCTTCCGCGCTGCTAACAGGAACCCGGTTCGAATCTGTTATGGAGCTTGTTGCTCAGCAAGGCACTAACACTGCCGGCAAACTGGCGACAGAAGCACAAGTGCCCCTGCGGAGTTACGCCACATCAATTGATGTTCCGGTAAATCACGCAGAGTGGGGTGATAAGCTGATGGGGAAACTCAGCTGGCTTACTGCCAAAAACCTGTCGGTTGCTGAAATTCACCTCACTCCGCCTGATATGGGACCGATGGAGGTTCGTGTTCGGGTTCAAAATGATCAGGCCAATATCACCGTCCACGCTGCTAACCCGGTTGTAAGGGATCAGTTGGAACTGCACTCGCATCGGCTTCGGGACATGCTGAGTGAGCAGGGCCTCTCGCTGGCTCAGTTTGACGTCTCTAGCAACTCTCAGAACTCGGCGGGAGAACAGAGTACAGGAGAGGGAGACGGCACATCTTCTGGCTCAGACACTGTGCTCTCAGCTGGTGGTGAAGATGAGGTGCAGGCTGGCAGTCTTGACCTAAGCTGGAATGGCGCCGTCGATGTGTTTGCCTGAGCCGCGTTGCCCTAACTGAGCACTGCTCGCCAATCCGTTTTGCCCATCCCTCCATGCAACGCTAAACTGCGGATCTGAGTGGAGGAGTGGGTCTTCTGGCCCGTCCTTTGCAGTCAATTTGTAAAAGTCATGGAAAAGTACCTTCATCGACGGATTTCTGGCGAAAAATACTATGGCAGAAAACAGTGCAGCTGAAACAGCACCGGCCAAAAAAGGTAAACTGAAGCTCATCATCCTACTGACAGTTGTGGTGATGCTGGCGATTGCGCTGTCGATTGCAGGCACCCTATGGTTTCTTGGCGGTGGGCTGCCCGGTATGGGAGACGATGCCACCGCGGAAGATGAGATAGCAGAAGAGCCCTTTGTGCCCAGCGTGTATCTGGATATTGGAAAAGCACTGGTAACGACGGTGCAGGGTGAAGGGCGTCAGCGATATGCCCAGGCCTACGTGGCTCTCGGGGCCACAGATGCTCAGGCATTGGCTGCAGCAAAATTACACATGCCTTTGATACGCAGCCAGTTGGTGATGGTGCTTGGTAATAGCAGCTATACGGCGTTACAGACGCCGGAAGGGCGACAAGGCCTGGTTGAAAATATGTTGACCACAGTTAACCAGGTGCTGGAGCAGGAAGGTGAACCCGCAGTGAACCGGGTGCTGTTCAGGAACTTTGTCGTTCAATAAAGAGTGCGGTAGAGAATGTAGTAGAAAGTGTAATAGAGCCCAAGCATGGGCAATGCTTTTCAGCAGCAGGACGATATATGCAGGATTTACTGTCACAGGATGAAATTGATGCGCTCCTTCATGGCGTGGATGATGGTGACATTGATACCTATGAAGAAAGCGATGAAGCTGGCGTAAAGTCTTACGATCTTGCCAGCCAGGATCGCATTGTGCGGGGCCGGATGCCCACGCTGGAAATGATCAACGAACGCTTTGCTCGTTATACCCGCATCAGCTTGTTCAACCTGCTGCGCCGCAATGCGGATGTCTCCACCGGCGGTGTTCAGATCATGAAGTTTGGCGAATACATACACACTCTGTATGTGCCCACCAGTCTGAACCTCTGCAAGGTTCGCCCATTGCGGGGTACATCCCTGTTTGTTCTGGATGCCAAACTGGTGTTCAAGTTGGTTGATAACTTTTTCGGTGGTGAAGGGCGCCATGCCAAGATTGAGGGCAGGGAGTTCACGCCAACGGAAAATCGCATTGTGCAGATGGTGCTGAACCAGGTTTTTAATGACATGCAAGAAGCCTGGCAGGCAGTCATAAAAGTGGATTTCGACTACCTCAGCTCCGAGGTAAACCCGGCCATGGCGAACATTGTCAGCCCCAGCGAAGTGGTGGTGGTCAGTACCTTCCACATAGAGCTTGATGGCGGTGGCGGTGAGCTCCACTTTGCCTTGCCCTATTCCATGATCGAACCGATACGGGACGTGCTGGATGCCGGCGTGCAAAGTGACATTGACGATATTGATGAGCGCTGGGTGGGTGCACTGCAAGAAGATATAAAAGAAGTGGATGTCCCGATAAATACCACGGTTTGCCGGCGCCGGATTTCTTTGAGAGAAATTGCCAAGCTGAAAGCTGGCGATATCATCCCGGTAGAAGTGCCCGATTACCTGACAGTAACGGCCAATGGTGTTCCTATCTATAAAGCCACCATGGGAACTCGGGACGGAAAGCTGGCGTTGAGAATTCATGAGCGGGCGACACGCCCCAAGGTAAAAAAACAACTGAAGGTAGGACCTAATGGCTGACGACAAGAAAGATGGTCAGGAGCTGAGCGAGGACGAAAAATTGGCTGCCGAGTGGGAAGCTGCCATGGAAGAGTCCGGCGGCGAAGGTTCAGAAGAGCCCCCGGGTGATGAATGGGCTCAGGCTATGGAAGAAGCCGGAGAGACCGGCGGCAATGCCAATGCTGACGCTAATAGTAGTGTGCGTGCAGCGCCCATGGAAGAATTTGATGAAGGTTCCATGACGACTCAGGGCAGCGGGCCACCACCGGATCTGGATGTGATCCTGGATATTCCAGTGAGCATTTCCATGGAGGTGGGGAACACCCAGATACCTATTCGGAACCTTCTGCAGCTGAACCAGGGGTCAGTAATCGAATTGGATCGGCTTGCCGGCGAGCCACTGGATGTGCTGGTTAACGGTACACTCATTGCCCACGGTGAGGTGGTTATGGTTAACGAAAAGTTCGGTATTCGCCTGACCGATGTGATCAGCCCAGGCGAACGCATCAAGCGGCTGCAGAAATAATATGTGGGTAAAAACGGCGGTTGCGTCACTGCTCCTGTGGGCAGCACCAGTTATCGCAGAAGAAACAGCCAAAGCCCCACAAAATGCTGCGGCTAAAACTGTTGGCAATGCGCCGGATACCATGGGTACTTTGCTTAGCCTTGGTGCCGGCCTGCTTGCTGTTATTGCAATCATTTATGGCTGTGCCTGGATCATCCGCAGAATGAATGGCATGACAGGCATGAACAATAATGCCATCAAGGTTGTCTCCGTGATGGCCATTGGCGCCAGGGAGCGCATCGCGTTGATTGAAGTGGGCGGACAGCAGATCCTTCTGGGTATTACTCCCTCAGCGATACGGACGTTGCAGGTTTTTGAAGAGCCTGTTGTGGACGCCGGCAACCCGAATTCCGGAGATTTTGCTAAACGCTTGCAAAGCATGATTGGTAAATCCTGGACGGCTCCGAGTAAGGAATGATTAGCCCCATGATGTTGGCAACACTCAAACGACTCATTCCGCTCTTTGTCGTGCTCACAGGGCTATTCTGGGCGCCTTTGGCGTTCGCAGACCTGCCTGGTATTCCGGCGTTTACGGTTCAGCCCGGTGAGGGCGAGGGTGTTGAGGAATACACCGTAACCCTGCAGATTTTGGCGTTGATGACGGCGCTGACCTTCCTGCCGGCCATGTTGATGATGATGACCTCTTTCACACGGATCATCGTGGTGTTCGCGATTCTGCGCCAGGCACTGGGCCTGCAGGCCACGCCTTCAAACCAGATATTGCTCGGCCTGGCCTTGTTTCTCAGTATTTTTATCATGAAGCCGGTACTCGAAGAAGCAAACCAAGTAGGCCTGCAGCCATACTTGCAAGAGGAAGTTACGTCTCTGGAAGCCGTTCAGCTTGCCAGTGAGCCCTTCAAGACATTCATGTTAGGGCAGACCCGGGAAGATGACCTGGCGCTGTTCATGCGCATTGCGGATGTTCAGTACGATACAGCACAGGATGTCTCTTTCTGGATACTGATGCCCGCCTTTGTAACCAGCGAGCTTAAAACGGCGTTCCAGATAGGGTTTATACTGTTTATCCCGTTTCTGATTCTCGACATGGTTGTGGCCAGTGTACTGATGGCTATGGGTATGATGATGCTGTCCCCCATTATTATCTCGCTACCATTCAAAATCATGCTGTTTGTACTGGTAGACGGTTGGGCCCTTATCATGGGTACGCTGGCAGCCAGTTATGGGATATAGGCCGGTTATGACACACAGGAGAGCGCGATGACTCCGGAAACCGTTATCGACATCATCCGGGAAGCACTGTGGATGATCGTCCTCTTTGCCTCTGTGATCATTGGGCCAGGCCTGGTGATTGGCTTGGTGGTTAGCACCTTTCAGGCGGCGACCCAGATTAACGAGCAAACCCTGAGCTTTCTGCCACGCCTGCTGGTCACACTCATCGTGATCATTGTCTTGGGGCCATGGCTGTTGACCAAGCTTTTAGATCATGCGCACCGACTTATCTCCAGTATTCCTTACCTGATTGGCTAATCCATGATCCCTGCGGAACTCAGTGCAGATATGCTCGGCCAATGGGTGGGGCAGCATCTTTGGCCCCTGTTCCGTCTGGCCAGCTTTTTGATGGTTATCCCCATTTTTGGCACCCAGCTGGTGCCCGCTCGGGTGCGCCTGGGGCTTGCGCTGTTAATGACGATCCTGATCGTGCCCATGATTCCGGAAGTGCCCCAGGTTGAAGCCTTGAGTGCCGACGCGGTGGTGATCACCCTGCAACAGATACTGATCGGTGTAGGTATGGGGTTTGCATTGACGGCGCTCTGGCAGTTGTTCGTCGTTGCGGGTCAGATGATCGCCATGCAAATGGGCTTGGGTTTCGCCTCGATGGTCGATCCTGCCAATGGTGTTAACGTACCTGTACTGGCCCAGATTTACACCATTACCGTCACCCTGTTGTTCCTGGCCATGAACGGCCATCTTGTGGCTTTTGAAGTGTTTATTGAAAGCTTTCGAACCATGCCTATTGGCATGGAAGGCCTGGGCCAGGTAGGTGTTTGGGAACTCGCCCACAGAGTAAGCTGGATGTTTACCTCCGCCATGTTGTTGGCGTTGCCGGCGGTGACCGCCGTACTCATCGTCAGTATATCCTTTGGTGTAATGACCCGCGCCGCGCCCCAGATGAACATCTTTGCCTTGGGCTTTCCGATTGGCCTGATTTTTGGATTGTTTGCTATATGGGTGCTGCACGCCAATTTCCTGCCGCACTTCCAGGAATACACCCGGCAAACGTTTGAGTTTATGCGGGGCCTTCAAGGGCAACCCTAGCTGATAGGCCAAGAGTCAGAACATGGCAGAAGAAAACGACAACAGTCAGGAGAAAACCGAAGAGGCCACGCCCAAACGGCTCGAAAAAGCCAAGGAGGACGGCCAGACTGCGCGATCAAAAGAGTTGGCCACCATGGCTGTGCTGATCGCCGGCGCTGGAGGGCTGTTAATGTTTGGCGCGCAACTGGGGGCCTCCATGGAGGCCATCATGCGCGATGCCTTCACGCTTGAGCGCTCTGCCATATTTGATACCAGGCATATGAGTGTTCAACTGATTGCCTCTGCCAAAGAAGCCGCGTGGGCCTTGGCGCCCATTCTTACCCTCCTGCTTATCGCTGCCATCGCGGGCTCCATCGGCATTGGTGGCTTGCTGTTCAGCGGCAAAGCTATTGCGCCCAAGCTTAACCGCATGGATCCCATCAAAGGCCTGGGCCGCATGTTCTCCGCGCGTTCCTTGATCGAGCTGGTCAAGGCCATCGCTAAAGTGGGCTTGGTTATGGCCTTGGCGATCCTGATACTGAACCTTCGTACGGAAGATTTGCTATCCATCGCCAATGAGTCGGCAGTGCCGGCGATGGAGCATGTGCTATGGACACTAGGCTGGAGCTTTTTCCTGCTGGCCTGCGCCACGATTATCATTGCCATGATTGACGTGCCGTTCCAGATTTTTGATCACCAGAAAAAGCTGCGAATGACCAAGCAGGAGGTGAAAGACGAGTACAAAGACAGCGAAGGCAAGCCCGAGGTTAAAGGCAAAATTCGCCAACTCCAGCGTGAAATGTCTCAACGCCGCATGATGCAAGACGTGCCCACGGCCGACGTTGTCATCACCAACCCGACCCACTATGCGGTAGCGCTGAAGTATGATCCTGATTCCATGGGTGCACCCATGGTTGTCGCCAAAGGCGCCGATGAAATCGCCTTCAAAATCATGGAAATCGCCCGGGAACACAAAGTCGAGCTCCTGCGCACGCCGCCGTTAACTCGTGCTGTGTACCACAACAGTGACATAGGCGACGAAATCCCTGATGGCCTCTACATGGCCATCGCTCAGGTTCTGGCTTATGTGTTCCAGCTCCGGCAGTTCCGCAAGGGGCGTGGCCCCAAGCCTGGCATGCCCGATTTGCCGATTCCTTCTGACTTGCGGCGGGATATCTGACTTGGGTTCCTGGCCTGCTGATTTGGGGGTTTCAGGACTGGTGACTTTGGGGGGAGAGCGGTAGTGGCGGTGCTGTTCAGGACACGCTGCGAGCCCATCCTTGGGCGCTTGACGGTGACCGTCCTTGGCCACCGACAGTCCTGAACAGCCCCGCCACTACCGCTCGTTGAACCTCGCGATATCGCTAGCACCCGCAGGCAAGCACCTGAACCAACAGGCTACAAGCCAGAGGGGTCAGTTTTCTTTGTGTTCGTAAATTGCTTTGCCCCAGGCTTCGCGGCTACCCGGAAGTATCAGGTTCAGGATGATGGCAGCAACCGCACATAGGGCGATACCCTCCAGGTGGCCGAGCACCATGCCACCTATACCGAACACCAGTGTCACGCCGACGATTACCAGATTCCGCGCCTGAGAAAGATCCACCTGATGGCGGATCAGCGTGCTCATGCCGACAACTGCAATGGAGCCGAACAGCAGGCAGAGAATGCCGCCCATCACCGGTACCGGAATGGTCTGCAGAACCGCACCAAACTTGCCTACAAAGGCCAGCACGATCGCAGTGCAGGCCGCCCACCACATGACTTTCGGGTTAAAATTACGGGTCAGCATTACCGCACCGGTTACTTCCGAGTAGGTGGTGTTCGGCGGACCGCCCAGTAATGCGGCAGCGCTGGTGGCCAGGCCATCGCCCAGAAGGGTGCGATGTAGGCCCGGCTTTTCCAGGTAGTTTTTGCGGGTAACGTTACCAATCGCCAGAATATCGCCGATGTGCTCAATAGCCGGCGCAATGGCAACCGGAATCATGAACAGAATGGCACCCCAACTGAACTCTGGTGCCACAAAGTTGGGGATCGCAAGCCAGGGCGCCTGCTGAATAGGCGTGGTATCAACCACCCCTGCGAAAGCAGACAGAACATAACCCACAATCACACCAAACATGATCGGGATAAGGCGGAAGATACCCTTGGACCAGACCGAGGCAATGATGGTCACAGACAGCGAGATCATGGCAATCCACAAAGCGGTATCCTGAGGTATCAGCTGGATAGCACCATCACCGGTGCGGCCAGAAGCCATGTGTACCGCAACGGGCGCCAGCCCCAGGCCGATCACCATAATGACCGGCCCTATAACCACCGGTGGCAACAGGCGAGTAACAAAGCCGGTGCCACGTAGCCGTATTGCACCGCTAAGGAGGATATAAAGGATACCCGCAGCCATCAGGCCGCCCAGGGTTTCCTCAAGACCGAACTTGCCCTTGGAAGCGATAACCGGTGCGATAAATGCGAAGGATGAGGCCAGGAAAATAGGGATCTGGCCACCGGTCACAATATGAAAGATCAGCGTGCCCAGGCCGGCGGTGAACAGCGCAACGTTGGGGTCCAGGCCGGTGATCAGCGGCATAAGAACCAGCGCACCAAACGCTACGAGAAGCATCTGTGAGCCCGCAATCGCCTGTTTCCAAACAGGATCCTTGGTCTGGTCTTCCATGATCAACTGTCCTTTTGCTTGGTGCCGAAGATTTTGTCACCAGCGTCACCAAGCCCGGGCAGTATGTAGCCTTTCTCGTTCAGGCATTGATCCACTGAGGCGGTATAGATAGACACATCCGGGTGCTTGTCCAAAACGTTTTTTATGCCTTCTGGAGCAGCCACCAGCACCAGCGCACGAATTTCGGTGCTTCCGGCTTTCTTGAGTACATCAATAGTGGAAATCATTGAGCCACCTGTGGCAACCATCGGATCCACAATCAACGCCATGCGCTCATCCAGCTCGCCTACCAGTTTTTCCAGATAGGTATCGGCTTGGAGGGTTTCTTCATTCCGGATCTGGCCCACCACACTGACCCGGGCAACCGGAATCAGGCTCAGAACACCGTCCAGCATGCCGAGACCGGCTCGTAGAATAGGAACAATCGTTATTTTTTTGCCTTGAATTTGTTCAACGTTCACCGGGCCTGCCCAGCCTTCGATGGTTTTCTCCTGCAGGCTAAAATCCTTGGTGGCTTCATAAGTCAGCAGCGCGCCGACTTCCTGTGCCAGCTCACGAAAATTCTTGGTACTGATCTCTGCGCGGCGCATCAGGCCGAGTTTGTGTCTGATCAGGGGGTGTCTTACCTCGTGGACTGGCATGGGCTCACCTGCTTGTGGGTCTGGAGTTGTGGATTTTCGGGTTCAATGTTGCGCTTAAGTGGCGCAAGGATACCGCATCTTAGAAGGCGAGTCAGGCAGGCAAAGCCAACGCAGGAACGAAAATTCGAACACAGTGGTATGGATCTTGCGGTATCACTGTAAAAGACGCTTGAACGTCAGAATTTCGACCCTGAGAACGCCTTCAGAAACAGTGAACCGGAGATGCTTGCGGCATGGACAAAGCTTTAGTCCTTCATAACGTCAAATCCCTGACGCAGGGCAATCTTGGCGTGCCCGTTATGTTGATGGGTCTGCTGGGCATGATGATACTGCCTGTGCCAGCTTTTTTGCTGGACGTCTTCTTCACGTTCAACATCACGCTCTCAATTGTCATCCTGCTGGTGTGCGTTTACGCACTACGGCCCATGGAGTTTGCTTCCTTTCCAACGGTATTGCTGGTTGCAACCTTGTTGCGCCTGGCACTGAACGTGGCCTCTACCCGGATTGTTTTGTTGGAAGGCCATGAAGGCGGTGATGCCGCAGGTAAGGTTATCGAGTCTTTCGGCGCGGTGCTTATCGGCGGTAACTACGCGGTTGGGCTCGTGGTATTCGCCATTTTGATGATCATCAACTTTCTCGTTGTAACCAAAGGCGCGGGCCGGGTTTCAGAGGTTAGTGCGCGCTTTACCCTGGATGCCATGCCGGGTAAGCAAATGGCTATTGATGCTGACTTGAACGCGGGCCTGGTTAATCAGGACGAAGCCAAACATCGGCGTGAGGAAATAGCACAGGAGGCGGATTTTTACGGCTCCATGGACGGTGCCTCCAAGTTTGTGAAGGGCGATGCGGTTGCAGGCTTACTGATTCTTGCCATCAACATTATTGGCGGTATTGCCATTGGTATGCTCCAGCATGGCCTTGATTTCTCGCTCGCTGTAGAACGCTATGCACTGCTCACCATAGGCGATGGCCTGGTGGCTCAGATTCCATCACTGCTGCTTTCCACTTCTGCTGCGATCATGGTCACCCGGGTGACCTCCAGCCAGGATATGGGTGGGCAGATTCTGCAGCAAATGTTCAATGCCCCCAAGGCGCTTGCGATTGCCGCCGGTATTTTGATTTTGCTGGGTCTGATTCCAGGTATGCCCCATGTGGCATTTCTCGGGCTTGGTGGGCTCGCAGGCGCAGGCGCTTGGTTCATCTGGAATAAAGATCGGCAGACTGTGGAAGAGGGGGGCATGTTCCCCAGCCGCGGCGGCGCCGGTGCGCTTGCAGGCTCTGGTGGCCGGGATGCGCCGCTGACCGGCGATACCGGTGGCGATCCGGGCCGCCAGTTGCCTGCGCCAGGTGAAACCCGGGAGTTGGGTTGGGACGACGTGGCAACGGTGGACATTGTCGGTCTAGAGGTCGGCTACCGTTTGATACCTCTGGTTGATAAGTCCCAAGGTGGGCAGCTGTTAAGCCGTATAAAAGGTGTGCGTAAAAAGCTGTCGCAAGACATGGGCTTTTTGATGCCTTCCGTGCACATTCGCGACAACCTGGATCTGATGCCAAATGTGTACCGCATTACATTGATGGGCGTAACCATCGCGGAGGCGGATATTCACCCTGATCGGGAGTTGGCAATCGACCCAGGGCAAGTGTTTGGAAAGATAGAAGGTATAGAGGGCAAAGACCCGGCCTTTGGGCTGGATGCGAGCTGGATTGAGCCTGAGAAGAAAGATCAGGCCCAGACTCTTGGCTATACCGTCGTGGATGCCAGCACAGTTGTTGCCACGCACCTGAACCAAGTATTGCAAAAACACGCTCACGAACTGTTGGGCCACGAAGAAGTGCAGAAATGGCTGGATCAACTGGAAAAGGCCTCGCCCAAGCTCGCAGAAGAGTTGGTGCCAACTACTGTGTCTATCAGCCTTCTGCTGAAGGTGCTGCAAAACCTGCTGAGAGAAGAGGTGCCGATTCGGGATATGCGCTCCATTGCCGAGGCCATGGTGAACGTGCACCCCAAGAGCCAGGATCCAAAATTACTGACCACGGTGGCGCGCCAGGCGCTGCGTAGAATGATTATTCAAAGCATCTGCGGCAATGATCAGGAGATACCCGTTATTACCCTGGACCCAGATCTGGAACAGTTATTGCTAAAGTCTGTTCAGCAGAGTCAACAATCTGGCGGCCAGGAAGATATAGGTATGGTTCTTGAGCCAAATATGGTGGAAAAACTGCAGCGCTCTTTGCAGGACAGTGTTCAGCGCCAAGAGGTACTTGGCAAGCCCGCTATCCTGCTGGTATCTGGCCCCTTGAGGCCGGTGCTCGCGAAGTTTGCCAGTTTCGGTGTGGAGCGGCTGCACGTGCTCTCCTACCAGGAAATACCAGATAACAAGCAAATTACGATCGTGGCGTCTGTAGGCCAATAGGCCTGCGGGTGAAAGAACGGACAGCGCGAGTACAGCGTTGCCGGTGGAGGATGCAATATCATGAAAGTAAAACGTTTTTTTGCCAAGAGCATGGCCGAAGCACTGAAGCAAGTCAGTGAGCAGATGGGCCCTGATGCTGTCATCCTTTCTAATCGCCGGGTAGACGGTGGCGTTGAGATCGTCTGTGCGTTGGATTACGACGAAAACATGGCGCGCCAGAGTCTTGGAGAGCAGGCCAGCGAAGCCACCAACAGTGCCCACCTTGCTGAAATGCAGGCAGATCGTCACCGTCGGCTGGAAGACGAGCTGGGCCGTTCTCGTTCCCGTATTCGCGAAGTGCGCGAAAGCCGTTCAGAGCGCAATCAAGGTTATTCCAAAGCGTCATATGCAGGTTTGCACGACGCGGTAAGTGACGGTTTCGATGAGCAGGCCTCCTCCGGCGTTAGCAGCCATACAGACTATTCGGATGAGCTGGCACGCATGCGTGCAGAAATCAGCTCATTGCGGGATCTCATGGGTGGTCAGCGAAGCGCACCGGAAAAAACCGGTGTGAGCGCAGTTCAGCAACGGTTGGCAGAGCGGTTGCAGGAATTTGGTTTGGGGCCAGATTTAGCGGGATCGCTTTCCCGTAGACACAAAGGCGGAAAGCTGGACGATGGCTGGAAGCAATCCCTTAAGATGCTAGCCACCGGTGTGCGCACATCGCGCCGGGAATGGCTCGACGAAGGTGGCGTATACGCGCTGGTCGGCCCCACGGGTTCCGGCAAGACCACCACCATTGGCAAGCTGGCTGCCCGCTATGTGTTGAAGTACGGCGCCGATTCTTTGGCGTTGGTCACTACAGACCGTTACCGGGTTGCCGCCCATGAGCAGCTTTTCGTGTTTGGCCGCATTCTGAACGTGCCGGTTCGGGTAGTGGACGAAAGCAATACGCTGGATGATATTCTTGATGAGCTGTCGGATCGTCACCTGGTGCTCGTTGATACAGCGGGGCTGACCAGCTCTGATAAAGGCTACCAAGAGCAGCTGTCGGAACTGGCCCGCAGCCACCATAACGTGCGTACGCACTTGGTGGTTTCTGCAACCAGCCAGCCGCGTATTATGAAATCCGTCTGGCATTGCTATAAGATGGCAAATCTTACGGGCTGCGTGATGACAAAAATTGACGAAGCCCTCACCCTGGGCGAATCTCTGGGTTTTGTGATGGAAACCGGGTTGCCGGTGGCTTATTACACGGATGGGCAGAAAATTCCTGGAGATCTGCACCATGCGGAGGCTGTTCCTCTTGTGCGGTTGGCGGTCGAACGCCTGAAAACGCTTCAACAACAGGCGGCTTCAGAAAAAGTATCTGGCACGGAACGCCCGCGCGAAATGGCCTGAGGCTCTGAATATCTGAGCTGTTCCCGGCTGTGAATGAAATCCGGCTAAACGTGGCGAGAGATAACAAACAGTATGAGCAAAGCACATCCGGTACAGGTGATAGCAGTTTCCGGCGGCAAAGGCGGGGTCGGCAAGAGTAACATTTCGGTCAATCTTGGCATTGCCCTGGCCCAGAAAGGTCGTCGCGTTGTGTTGCTTGATGCAGACCTTGGTCTTGGCAATCTTGATGTGCTGCTTGGTGTCACTGCCAACAAAACCCTTCAGGATGTCCTGGCGGGCACATGCGACCTCAGGGACGTTCTGGTGAGCGGGCCGGGCGGTATCAAAATTGTTCCGGCTTCTTCCGGAACCCAGCGCATGACTCAGCTCAGCGCCATGGAGCACGCGGGCCTGATCAACGCATTTAGTGAGTTGGGTGATCAAATCGATGTGCTTATTGTGGATACCGCAGCGGGTATTTCAGAGTCAGTTGTAAGTTTTCTGCGGGCCTCTCAGGAGCTGCTGCTGGTGGTTTGCGACGAGCCCACATCTATTACCGACGCGTACGCCCTCATAAAATTGATGAATCGCGATTACGGCACCAACCGCTTCCGCATTCTTGCCAATCAGGTGGGTAGTGAGCAAGAAGGGCGCCATCTATTTGAAAAACTGACCCGGGTTACTGAACGCTTCCTGGATGTGGCACTACAATACGTGGGCATGGTGCCTTACGACGAAGCCGTGAAGAAAGCGGTTCAGCGCCAGAGGGCGGTACTGGATGCTTATCCCCGGGCCAAAGCCTCGCTTGCGATCAAGGCACTGGCTGACAAAGTGGAAAGCTGGCCGTTGCCTACCTCTCCCCGCGGACACTTGGAGTTTTTTGTGGAGCGGCTCGTCGAAGTCTGAAACGGATCCCGTCAAACAAAACCGGATGCATGACATTGGCGAAAAATCTGGGAATCTACCACCAGGCAGGCGTGAAAAGCCCCTCAGAACTCATAGAGGCGCACGCGCCCCTGGTCAAGAAAATTGCACTTCACCTTTTGGCGCGGTTGCCGGCTTCGGTGCAGCTTGATGATCTTATGCAAGCTGGCATGATCGGATTGCTGGAAGCTGCCCAACGCTATAGTTCAACCAAGGGCGCAACCTTTGAAACCTATGCTGGCATACGCATTCGTGGTGCCATGGTGGATGAGATCCGAAAAGGCGATTGGGTGCCGCGTTCCGTTCACCGTAACGCACGTCGGGTTGCCCGCGCTATCAAGGCTGTTGAGGATCGGGAGGGCCGTGAAGCCCAAGATCTGGAGGTGGCAGAAGAGCTCGATATGGAGCTTTCTGAATACCATGCAATCTTGTCGGATACGAACAGCGGACGACTTTTTAGCCTTGACGAGCTCAATGAATCCGGAGACCTGCCGATAGAAGAAACAGAGACCAGCGATAATCCGCTGGACGGCCTGTCTTCTGATGCCTTTCGAAGCAGTTTGGCAGCCGCTATAGAGCAGTTACCAGAGCGTGAAAAGCTGGTGCTGAGCTTGTACTACCAGGAAGAGCTGAACCTTAAGGAAATTGGTGCAGTGCTGGGTGTCAGTGAAAGCAGAGTCAGTCAGATACATAGCCAGGCAGCGTTACGGCTGAGGGGCAGGCTTGCAGAGTGGCGCCTTGAGGAGCACAACTAGCCTGGGCATAAGGGATAAGAATCGTGCTGGAGTGTAGCGTTTGGTAACCGATGCTTTACAAGCGTGATTAAGATCAGACAATAAGTGTTAAACCAGCGGCCTGCTACACGTTGAGCGCAAAGGTCAAACGAATTCCGGGTCTTACTAACTGGAGGTCCCTTTGGACAAGAACATGAAAATACTCATTGTGGATGACTTCTCTACAATGCGGCGGATTATCAAAAATCTGCTCCGTGATCTGGGCTTCACCAACACCGATGAAGCGGATGACGGCAATACCGCGTTGCCGATGCTTAAAAGCGGCAAGTATGACTTCCTGGTAACAGATTGGAATATGCCAGGAATGTCCGGCTTCGACCTGCTCAAGGCAGTGCGTGCTGATGAGAACCTGAAAACCCTTCCGGTATTGATGGTGACCGCCGAGGCTAAACGCGATCAGATTGTGGCCGCAGCCCAGGCTGGCGTGAACGGTTACGTGGTAAAGCCCTTCACCGCGGCCGTGCTCAAGGAAAAAATCGAGAAGATTTTTGAACGAATTCAGTAGCCAGAAATCGGATGGGTCGTATGAGCGATAACAAAAAGGTCCACCGGGGTCTTGAGCCAGAAGTGACCGAAAAGCTCCGGCGCCAGGCGGCAGAGCTCACCCAGTGCGTTGAAGCCGGGGATTACGCTGGCGCCATGAACCTGATCAACGAATTGAGTGAGGTCAGGGATCAAAGCCTTTACCGTGAAGTTGGTCGACTGACACGTTCACTGCATGAAGCAATCCGTAACTTCCAGATTGATCCGCGCAGCCAAGAGCAGAAGGAAGTTCTGTCATTGATGACAGACGCTTCAGACAGGCTGGCGTACGTTGTTCAGATGACAGGCCAGGCTGCCAATCGCACCATGGACTTGGTTGAAGAAAGCATGCCAGTCGCCCACACAGTGCGCGATGAAGCCGCTTCGTTGAGAGAAGAGTGGCAGCGTTTGCGCCGTCGTGAAATGCAGCCGGCAGAATTCCGCGACCTGTACGGGCGCATTGATGCTTTTTTTCTGAGTGTTACCAAGGATGCGGATACCATTTATAACAGCCTCTCAGAGATTCTTTTGGCGCAGGATTTCCAAGACCTGACAGGTCAGGTGATTCAACGTGTGACGGCGTTGGTAAAAGAAGTGGAAGAGCAGATGCTTAGCTTGGTGGTCATGGCCAGCCATGTTGATCAGCTTACCGGCACAGTACATCAGATTGAAAACCATGACGTCTCAGCCGAACAGGGTGTGGGGCCTCAGATGAAGGCTGAAGAGCGTGAAGATGTAGTCTCGGGACAAAACGACGTAGACGACTTGTTGTCCAGTCTCGGTTTCTGAATATAAGAGGTTAACCCATGGCGTTTGATGCCGATGATGAGATCCTTCAGGACTTCCTTGTAGAGGCCGGTGAGATTCTTGAGAAACTATCCGAACAGCTTGTTGATCTTGAGCGGCATCCTGACGATAGCAATCTACTCAACGCCATATTTCGTGGATTCCATACGGTAAAAGGTGGTGCAGGCTTCCTGCAGTTGGATGCCTTGGTTAACTGCTGTCACTCCGCCGAGAACGTGTTCGACATATTGCGCAATCACAAGCGTGCGGTGGATTCGGAGCTGATGGACGTTGTTCTGGAAACCCTGGACCACGTGAATGCGATGTTTGACCAGGTGCGTAATGGCGAAGAGCTTACGGCTGCGCCCGGCGAACTGATTGCCGCGTTGGATGCCTTCGCGCTGCCTCAGGCGGCTGCCGGGCAAGCGAGTGTTAAACCGGCCCAAACGCCTGAACTCGCTGGAAGTGGGCAAGGCGGTGGCGATATTACCGACGACGAATTTGAACAGTTACTGGATGCTCTGCACGGGGATGCACCTGTTTCCGGCGCAAGCAAGAGCCCAGTGGTTGAACCGCCTGCCAGCAATAATGAGGGAGAGGGCAGTGGCTCCGGTGACGAAATCACTGACGATGAGTTTGAAGCTCTGCTTGATGAGCTGCACGGTAAGGGTAAATTTGCCGAACAAGCTGCCGTAGAGGAAAGTGCCGGAGCCAAGGGTGCCGCGAACCCGGCGGCAGGCGGTGTTGACGAACTGATTACCGACGACGAATTCGAAAAGCTGTTGGACGAGCTTCATGGCAAGGGCGGAAGCCCAACCGTTGAAGGTTCCGTCAGCAGGCCCGCACCTCCTGTGCAGGCACAAGCAAAGCCGGCGCAGGCTGCGCCTGAGAAAAAAGCTGAAGCAAAACCGGCAGCCCCGGTGGCCAAGGCACCTGCCAGAGACTCAACCCCGGTTGCAGAAACCAGCGTGCGCGTGGATACCAAGCGCCTGGACGACATCATGAACATGGTGGGTGAACTGGTGCTGGTAAGAAACCGGCTCCAGCGCTTGGGATCTGATAGCGAAGACGAGCATATGCAAAAGGCGGTTTCCAATTTGGATGTGGTGACCACCGATCTGCAAGCCGCGGTTATGCAAACTCGCATGCAGCCGATCAAGAAAGTGTTCGGCCGCTTCCCGCGTGTTGTCCGCGACCTTGCCCGGGGTATGCAAAAAGAAGTGAATCTGGTGATGCATGGAGAGGACACAGATCTCGACAAAAATCTTGTCGAGGCCCTCTCAGATCCGCTCGTGCATTTGGTTCGCAACTCCGTGGATCATGGCATTGAAGCGCCAGATGTGCGTGAAAAAGCAGGCAAGCCCCGGCAGGGCACGGTCACTCTTTCAGCAGAGCAGGAAGGGGATCACATCCTTTTGTCCATCGATGACGATGGCGCTGGCATGGATCCTGAAGTATTGCGCCGCAAAGCCGTGGAAAAAGGAATATATGATCAGGACACTGCCGATCGCTTGACTGAAACAGAGTGTTTTAACCTGATTTTTGCCGCTGGTTTCTCCACCAAAGAACAGATTTCCGACGTCTCCGGTCGTGGCGTGGGCATGGATGTGGTGAAAACCAAAATTAACCAGCTCAACGGCCAGCTCAGTATCGTTTCGGCATTGGGTAAAGGTTCTCGCATTATCATCAAGGTGCCCTTGACCCTGGCGATTATGCCAACGCTGATGATTGTGCTTGGTGACCAGTCTTTTGCTCTGCCGCTGGTGAACGTGGTTGAAATTTTCCACTTGGATTTGACCCGAACCAACGTTGTAGATGGCCGGGAGTGTATTGTTGTGCGGGACAAGGTGTTCCCGCTTTTCCATATAAAGCGCTGGTTGGTAAAAGGTTCTGCCGGTGTAGATAGCACGAAAAGCGGACATGTTGTGATTGTTGCTATGGGTACTCGCCAGGTTGGCTTTGTAGTGGATCAACTGGTGGGTCAGGAAGAGGTGGTTATTAAGCCGCTTGGTCGAGGGCTGCAAGGAACACCGGGCATGGCCGGGGCAACGATTACCGGCGACGGACGCATCGCACTTATTATCGATGTTCCTAGCTTGCTGCAACATTACAGCTGACAGGAGAAAGGGATGACAGTGTCTGTCCTGGTCGTTGATGACTCGGGATTCTTCCGCAAACGGCTAACGGAAATATTGACCTCGTCTGGGCAGATCCGTGTGGTGGGCGTGGCTGCTAATGGCAGGGAAGGCGTTGAGCTGGCGGAATCTTTGCGGCCGGACGTTATAACCATGGATTACGAAATGCCGGTTATGGACGGTATTTCGGCCGTGCGCGAAATCATGAAGAAACACCCCGTGCCGGTGCTGATGTTTTCGTCACTCACCTATGAAGGTGCCAGAGTAACTCTGGACGCCCTTGAGGCAGGGGCAGTGGATTTCCTGCCTAAAAACTTCGAAGATATCGCCCGGGATGGCGGCCAACTTCAGAAAATCCTGATAGACCGTGTGCTTGATGTCGCACGCAGCCGGCCGGCAAGTCGGGCGCAGCCTTCTTTATCACCGTCTTCGAGGCCCGCTTCGCCGCCGGCGCGCACGGTTCCCGCTAAGCCTTCTGTGGCGGGTCGTCCATTAATGTCCGGCCGTCAGGCTATCCAGCCACCACAGGAAGAAACGTCCAGGCGGGCCTCTCGAAAAGGCCCGGCACGGCATTATGCCGTTGTGGGTATTGGCACCTCGACTGGCGGGCCAGTGGCACTTCAGCGAGTGCTGACTGCCTTGCCAGCAAGCTTTCCCTCGCCGATTGTGTTGGTTCAGCACATGCCTGCAAGTTTTACCCCAGCCTTTGCGGAACGACTTAACAAACTTTGCCAAATAGAAGTACGACAGGCAGAGGAGGGCGACATCCTTCGCCCAGGGCTGGCATTGCTTGCCCCAGGTGGCAAGCAAATGATGATTGAAAACCGCAGCGGTCAACCCCGGGTGCGTATACTTCCCGGCGATGAACGGCTGAATTATCGACCTTGTGTGGACGTTACCTTTGGCTCTCTTGCTCGCGCATATCCTGGTAAAACCCTTGGCGTGATTCTTACTGGCATGGGTTCCGATGGCCGGGAAGGCTGCCGGATGATGAAACAAAGTGGATCGCCAATCTGGTCTCAGGATGAAAAGTCGTCGGTGATATACGGCATGCCCATGGCGGTTGCGAAAGCCGGCCTTAGTGACGAGGTTCTCTCGCTGGACGACATTGGCCCACGCCTGATTGAGGGTGTTTGCTGATGGATGTTCTCAGTCTACTTGGTGTGATTCTGGCGTTCGCGGCCATACTTGGTGGCAATCTGCTTGAGGGCGGTGCAGTTAGCTCGCTCTTCAATGGCCCTGCGGCGATTATAGTCATTGGCGGCACGTTGGCTGCAACCATTCTCCAAACTTCCTGGCCAGTCCTAAAGCGGGCCTCTGCCCAGTTTCGATGGGTGTTCCTTCCACCATTTATAAGTATTGAAGATGGTATTGGCAAGGTCATCGACTGGAGTGTAAAAGCTAGAAAACAGGGGCTACTTGGGCTTGAGGGGCTGGCTGAAAGAGAGCCGGAGAACTTTGCCCGCAAAGGTCTGCAGCTGCTGGTGGATGGGGCGGAACCTGAGACCATCCGTAGCATTATGGAGATTGATCTGGACTGTCGCGAGGAGCGCAACCTGGAATCTGCCCGGGTGTTTGAGGCCATGGGCGGCTACTCACCAACGATTGGTATTATCGGGGCCGTTATGGGGCTGATTCAGGTAATGACAAATCTTGAAGACCCTCAGTCACTTGGCAACGGCATAGCCACGGCCTTCGTGGCAACTATATATGGCGTAGCGCTGGCGAACTTGCTGTTTTTCCCCGTCGCAAACAAGCTACGCGGTTTGGTTAAAGAACGCTCAAGATACGAAGATATGATGATCGATGGCCTTATTGCCATTGCGGAGGGTGAGAACCCTAAATCCATTGAGTTGCGGCTGCGGGGCTTCCTGCAGTAAGCACACCCGGTTCTTCTTATGCGGCGTCGCAGGCCACCCCAGGACGATATACATAACAAAGAGCGCTGGCTGATCTCCTATGCGGATTTCATAACCTTGCTGTTCGCTTTTTTTGTGGTGATGTACTCGGTTTCGTCGGTAAATGAGGGCAAATACAAAGTGCTCTCAGAAACACTTACCGGTGTTTTTAATGCTCCCCAGCGATCTTTTCAGCCTATCGAAGTGGGAGACCAGCCTCCGCGCCCTGAGGTTGGCCCCTCCCAAGACATTATTCCCTCGGCGGTAGCGGAGGCCCCCAGGAACCCGGAACAAGAGACCCAGGAGCGTACAGAGGCGCTGCGTACCATGGCAGATCAGCTGTCGATGGAGTTTGATGACCTGATCAACCGTGGTGTTGTGACACTGGAAACCAATGACCAGTGGCTGGCGCTCAACCTGCCAGACAGCCTGCTTTTCGGCAGTGGCGACGCCGAACCACATTACGATGCCTTTGATGTGATCGAAAAAATCGCAAGAGTTCTCAAGAATCGGGATAACGCTATAAAGGTCGAAGGTTTCACCGATAATCAGCCTATTGGTACCTCTCGCTTTCCCTCAAACTGGGAGTTGTCAGCAGCGCGAGCGGCTGCAGTTGTACGCATGTTGGGTATGGATGGCATTGAGCCCGAGCGTATGGCAGCGGTTGGGTACGGGCAGCACCAGCCCTTGGCCCGCAACGACACAGAAGAAGGGCGCCGCCGCAATCGACGTGTGGTGCTTTTGATCTCCCGCGACGCCAGTATCCGGGGAGTTATGCGCTAAGGCGTTTAGCAACTTTGTAATGTCTGGCACGATTTCTGTATTACTCCACCAATACTTCATCGGGCGGCAACTGGCTGCCGGTTTGGAGCCCCGTTTGTGTTCAAGTTGCGCAGAGTCTGGCCGATAAACCGGTGTGTAATTGGGTTTTTGGTCGAATTAATCTATTTTCCGGAGTGAGCACGTGCGAATTTGGGCAGTAGCCAATCAAAAAGGTGGAGTGGGCAAAACCACCTCAGTGGTCGCTTTGGGTGGCTTGTTGGCAGAGCGTGGCCAACGTGTTCTTGTTGTGGATCTTGATCCCCATGGCTCTCTCACCAGCTGGTTTGGATACGACCCGGATACGCTCGCGCACAGTGTGTTTGACCTTTTTCAACATCAGGGCAAGGTGCCTGATGGCTTGCCCGCCCAGCTAATTACAGAAACCAATTGCCCCGGGCTGGCTCTGCTGCCGGCGAGCACCGCCCTGGCTACGTTGGAGCGCCGAATGGTTGGCGTTGAAGGCATGGGGCTCATCGTTTCCCGGGCACTTACCCAATTGTGGGACGATTTCGACTACGTAATCCTCGACAACACACCGTCGCTGGGGGTGTTAATGGTGAACGCGCTGGCGGCTGCGCAGCACCTGGTTATTCCGGTACAAACCGAGTTTCTGGCCATTAAAGGCCTTGAGCGTATGCTGCATACGCTACAGATGATCATGCGTTCCCAGAAGAATCAGTTACCTTATACCATCGTTCCTACCATGTTTGATCGTCGCACACAGGCTTCGGTAAAAAGCTTGAATCAGTTGCGTAAAACCTACCAGGACGATCTGTGGAAGTTTGCCGTGCCTGTGGATACAAAGTTCCGAGACGCTAGCCAGGCGGGGGTAATTCCATCAAAACTTGATGCCCAAACCCACGGCGTTCGGGCATACCGGCACTTGCTTGAGCATTTGCTCGAACGCACGGGTGCGTTGAAGGAGCGTCAGCATGGCTGACGAAAAATTGACAAGGCTGGCGGATCCAGCGAGCGCCATTGCCAGTTATCTGGACGAATTGCTGCACTCGGCAACGGACACGGCTTTGCGCGAAGACATCCGCGAGCCGGAGCCGGTTCCCGAAGCAAGACCAGAGCCAGAGCCAGAGCCAGAGCCAAAACCGAAACCAGCGCTAGTGCGCCAACCAGTGGCGAGGCCTAAGCCCGCGTCCCTGGTGGAAGCGCCGACACAAACCTTGCAAGCCCACGAGATTGTAGCTTCCGCGCCAGGACCCACAGTAGACGCAATGCCGGAAACACCCGCATTGCGCCCTGAGTGGTCTGAGCGGCCGTTTGAATGTTTGATTTTCACCGTAGCCGGCCTGCAGTTAGCCGTTCCTCTGGTGTTGCTGGGTGCTATTCATCGAATAGAGGAGGACATTCGGCCCATTCCCGGTAGCCCTCGCTGGTATATGGGCATTCGCCCGGCTACTCATCAGAATCTGAGAGTGGTGGATACGGCAGAGTGGATCATGGCTGGAAGAGTGCCGGCCAATGCCCGGGACAACTATAGGTTTGTCATTCGGCTGGATAACAGCGAGTGGGGGCTGGCCTGCGACGACGTAGCACAGTCATTCACCCTGAGCCCAGACGATGTGCGTTGGCGCACCGCCCGTAGTAAGCGACCTTGGCTGGCTGGAACTGTCATTGAACAGATGTGTGCTCTGGTTGATGTGCGCACGATGGCGGACTTGTTGGTACGCGCCGAGCGGGAGCGTCATCTTGATCTGAACTGACCGGCAGGCCCGGTTACCGAATGAAACCGTGCTGTGCTGGCACGGTTTGTGCCCTTGATTATAGTATTGGGCACTGACGATGTTTTTTTGACGATCAGGTTGCCCGCCGGGCAGCCGAATAGGAGATACAGGCTATGGCATCCCCGAGCGGACAGCAAAATCAGGTCCAGGACGATCAGGTTCTACAGTATGTGACGTTCCGGCTGGATAACGAGACCTACGGTTTGAACGTTATGCAGATCCAGGAAGTACTGAGATACACGGAAATTGCGCCTGTGCCGGGCGCACCGGATTACGTGCTTGGCATTATTAACCTGCGGGGCAATGTGGTGACAGTTATCGACACCCGTCGCCGTTTCGGGTTGATGGATGCAGACATTACAGACGCCACCCGGATAGTGGTGATGGAATCGGCAGACCAGGTAATGGGTATTCTGGTGGATTCCGTGGCCGAGGTTGTATACCTGAAAGCCAGTGAAATTGAGACTGCACCTAATGTGGGTAACGAGGAAAGTGCCAAGTTTATCCAGGGTGTGTGTAACAAGGATGGTGAACTGATCATATTGGTCGAGTTCGACAAAATGCTGACAGACCACGAATGGGCTGAAATCGCAGGGCTGTAAACCGGAGCCATACCGGCCAAGCCTGATGATGGACGCCTTCCGTGGCCAATTAACCGGAGACGTTCATCATGTTTACTGACATTCCTTCTTATATTCCCTGGGCGTTGACCGCCGTAGCACTGTCGCTGGTGTTTGCGCAGGGCCTTATGCTTGGGCGCCAGAACAGGCAACTGAAAGCCACGCTCAAGGAACGCTGCGATATCCTCGGCCGGGAGCTGCATGCTACTGCCAGCGGCAGCATGGGGGTAGGCCAACGCCTTGTGGCCTGCGAACGGCAACTGCACGAACTGCGCTCTACCATGGATGAAATGCGCCAGAACGATCCTTTACGTATCTCCTACGATGAAGCCTCGCGGCTGGTCGATCTTGGTGCCGATATAGACGATCTTATGAATACGTGTGGAATATCCCGCCCCGAGGCTGAGCTGGTGTTAGCGCTGAAAAAACGTCAAGCAGCCTGACATGGCTCGACTGTTGATCAGGTGTCATCGGAATGGCTACCGGCGTCTTCGGGCGTTCGGCCGCGTATATGGAAAGCAAACGCAAGAATTTCAGCAATAACCCGATAGAGGTTTTCGGGTATTTCGTCATTTAAGGACAAGCGCGCGAGAATGCCCGCCAGCTCTGCGTTTTCGTACAGGGGCACGTTGTGCTCTCTGGCGATTCTGATAATTTCATCTGCCAGTTCGTAAGTACCGGTAGCCGTTATGGTCGGGGCTTTGTCGCCGTCGTATTTCAGTGCGACGGCAGCGCTGGATGTATGTGTTTCGCTCTGCTCTGTCATGCTCGGGTATCCACCAGTCTGTGTTCCAGCTTGGTTGCCGGGTACGAGGGGCTGCCTCGTCGGCATTCAAGATCGGTAACGTCCAGCCCTAATTCCACAAGGCTACGTCTTAGAAGCGGCAGTTCTTCATTCACCTGTTTTAGCGTGTCCTGCTTTTCTGCCCATACCCGTGCGCTTACGTCGTGCTGGCGCAGGGAGACTTCAAAATTCAGCGCACCTGCCAGTTCCAGATCTATGGCAAGGTTCAGGCGCCATTCGCTAATGGCCGCCCGTTTTTCGCCACCGCCTTTGGATGCAGATTCCTCTTTGTATTGCTCTAGGCGTAGCTGCGCCACCCTGGGCTCGTTCTGGGGTGTCACCCAAGGTAAGTCCATGAGCATGGTGGACACCGGGGCAGGCGCTTCGCCACCGCCTCTGGCCGTCAGTATCTGGCTGTGTAGCTGGTTAACGGTAATCCGGTTCAACATGCCCGCTAACATGCGCAAGGTCTGGCCCACGGATGTGGGCTCGGGGCTGCCGGCAGATAGCGGTGGTGCCATTGCCAGCGGAAATTGCAGCGGTGCCTGAACCAGGCCGGGGGTTGCCAGTGGTGTAAGCCTGTTGAACAAGATTTCTGCGTCGCCTCCTTGCTCGGCCAGCAGGGCGGTAATCATTCGCCCAATGGCGAGCTTTAGGTCGGGCAAGGCAGGCGACGGTGCCTGAGTTAGACGGGATTCTGCAAACAGCCCGCTCTCGGCTACCCATTGCCGGATTTGTTGCACAGTATTGCTTTGCGTGCCGGCACCGGGGGCCAATGAGTTACTGGCGGGCAGCCTTGCAAACAGCTTTTCAAGGGCTTGCCGGGCTGCCTCTGGCAAGGGTTGCGGGCTTCGGCTTGCAGGGAGCTGGCCAGGGGCCAATTCTGGCATTACGCCTCGGTTGAGTGCCGTCATCAGCTTTGCCAAGCCGCCATCCAGGCTTTGCTGCCAAGGCATGCGCTGGGCTAGTGCCCGGGAAATGGCGGCTTCTGGCGTGGCGGCCAGTTTACCCATTAGCTGCAGTTCGTTACCGGCCCGCATTACTTTTACCCAATCGCCGGGTGATAATTCCGTGGCGCCAATGGCTGCGCTCACCTGCAGAGGTTTACCGCGCACATCCAATAACACCTCAGCATTCCCGCTGCCTTGGCGGTTGATGACTTCTGCGACCCGGGCCAGTATGGTCTCCCGATTGGCGAGCTTAAGTTGATTCAGCTGCTGTTGAGCGGACAAGGCTGCGGTCTCACGGGCAGGTTGCGACGCCTCGTGGGTTTGTGCCGGCTTGGAGGTGGCCGGTACCGGTGGGGTAGGAGACTGTTGGCCGCTGGGTAGTTTCATCGCTGCTGACTTGATACCAGACAAGAGTAATCTGTAGACGCTTTCGCTATAATACGCCGCGCCGGCAACTATTGTCGTGAATACACCCGATGCGATTGCGCATCGTCCTGATTACGGGGCCCTGATGTCCGAGCCGTTACCCTTGATGCCCGAGCCGTTACTACAGGCTGTTAATCTGCAGTGTGAGCGGGACAAGCGGATACTATTCCGTGAGTTATCCTTTTCCATACTGCCCGGTACAGTAACCCGTGTCGAGGGGCCAAACGGCTCCGGCAAAACGACGCTGCTGAGAATGCTGGCTGGTCTGAACGATGCGTGGACCGGCGAGCTGAAATGGTGCGGGTCTCCGGTAGCAAATCAGCGGGAAGCGTTTCTTCGAAACATGCTCTACATCGGGCACCGACCGGGTATCAAGCCCCTGCTTACCCCTATGGAAAACCTCCGGGCCCTGATGGCAGGCCGACGGTCCGTGCCTGACGCGGTTTTTCGTCAAGCTTTGCAAGGTACAGGCTTAACGGGGTTTGAAGATGTACCCTGTCGTAATCTGTCAGCTGGCCAGCAACGCAGAGTCTCGCTGGCCCGCCTATTGATTGCCGATGAACCCTTGTGGCTGCTCGATGAAGTGTTTACCGCTATTGATGCGGATGGTATAGCGGCCCTCGAGTCACTTTTACAGCAGCGGGCCGCTGAAGGTGGTGCCGTGCTGGTTACGACTCACCACGACCTGGCACTGCCGGGTATGCATAAACTGATTCTTGGCGCGGGAGGGGTATCTGATGAACGCTGAAGCCCGCCCGGCGGTTCGGCTTGCCAGCAGCAGTGTGGGTGCGTTGGCGGCAATGAAAGGCGTTTTTGCGCGGGATATGAAAGTAGCATTCCGCCAGCGCCAGGATCTGCTTAACCCGCTGCTGTTTTTCATTATGGTTGTTACTCTGTTTCCCCTTGGCGTCAGCCCAGAGGTTTCGTTTTTGAGCGAAGCTGGCGCCGGTATACTTTGGGTAGCAGCGCTGCTTTCCGTGCTGCTGTCGCTGGATCACCTATTTCGCCATGATTTTGACGACGGCACCCTGGAGCAGCTTGTACTCCAGCCGCAGCCCCTGTTTCTGCTGATTTTGGCAAAAACCGTGGCGCACTGGATGCTAACGGGTTTGCCCTTGGTGGTGCTTACACCGGTTCTTGGTGTAATGGTGCATCTAGACGGGAACTCTATCGCTATTTTGTGTCTAACGTTGCTGATTGGTACGCCGGTACTGAGTTTGATTGGTGCAATTGGCGCCGCGCTCACCCTTGGCCTGCGATCGGCAGGTGTGCTCTTGTCCCTGCTGATCATTCCACTGTACATTCCGGTGCTGATTTTCGGCACCGGCACGGTGGCAGCTGCGGCTGAGGGCGCGCCAGTAGGAGCCTACCTGGCATTAATGGGGGCTTTCCTGATGCTAGCGCTGACGTTGGCGCCGTTTGCAGCGGCCGCAGCGTTAAGAATTAGCTTGTCGAACGGATAATAATGGTAGGACGGTGACCATCTGATGTGGCAAATTTTTCACAAACTGGGCTCTCCCAAGTGGTTTTTCGGGATATCCACCCGGTTCATGCCCTGGCTATTAGTGGGCGGTATAATGCTGCTTTTGGCCGGAGCTGTCTGGGGCTTGGCGTTTGCTCCCAAGGATTACCTGCAGGGCAACAGTTACCGGATCATTTATATTCACGTTCCGGCGGCCTTTTTGGCTCAGTCTGTATACATAATGATGGCTTCGGCTGCCATTGTGACACTGGTGTGGCGCATGAAACTCGCCGACGTGTTTGTTAAGGCCGTGGCGCCGGTTGGGCTTGTGCTCACGTTTTTGGCACTTTTTACTGGCGCGGTTTGGGGTAAGCCGACTTGGGGTACTTGGTGGATCTGGGATGCCCGGCTTACCTCCATGCTGATATTGCTGTTTCTGTATGGTGGTGTCATTGCGCTGGATCGCGCCATTAACGATGAAAAATCTGCCGCCCGCGCGGTTGCAGTGCTCGTGCTGGTAGGGGTAGTGAATATCCCCATTATCAAATACTCGGTGGAGTGGTGGAATACACTGCATCAGCCCGCGACGTTCAAACTCACAGAGAAGCCCTCTATGCCGGCTGAAATGTGGGTGCCGCTGTTATTGTCAGTGCTGGGTTTGTACCTGGTTTTTGGCTGGCTCGCCTGCGTGCGCATGCAGACAGAGATTTTGTCCCGGGAGCAACGCACTCGCTGGGTAAAAGAATTCGTAATGAAAGGACGGGTGTGAACCATGGCGTTTGATTCCTTTTCGGCGTTTTTAACGATGGAAGGTCACGGGCCTTATGTCTGGGCCTGTTACGCCGTCTTTTTTGTGTTGCTGGCGGCGATGATGTACTGGTCACTGCGCGCCAGGAAAACCGCTATGGACGCCTGTCGTCGTGGTTATGAGTTTGAGGCCGACAAGAGTAAGGTGGCCGCTCCGGCTCCTGCAGCGTCCTTTGCGCGCGTAAATGTTTCCCAAGACTGACTAACAGGTATGTAAATGCATCCGATCCGTAAAAAACGGCTGACCATTGTACTGTTTCTTCTGGTAGGTCTCTCTGTTGCTGTGGCGTTAACAACCTACGCTCTGCGCCAGAACATCAATCTGTTTTACGATCCAAGCCAGATTTCTGCCGGTGAGGCCCCGGTTGATGTGCGGATTCGCGCCGGTGGAATGGTAGAGGAAGGCTCGGTTGTGCGGGATCCAGACAGCCTGAAAGTGGCGTTCATGGTAACGGACTATAGCGCCTCAGTGCCTGTTGAATATGTTGGTATCCTGCCGGATCTGTTTGCAGAAGGGCAGGGTATTGTTGCCATGGGCAGGCTCAACAACGAAGGCCGCTTTGTCGCAGATCAGGTTCTGGCCAAGCACGATGAAAACTACATGCCCCCGGAAGTTGCCGATGCTCTGGAAAAAGCGTCGAAGGCCGGTAGTAAGCCGGCGGCTGTTAATGCCGCACCGGCGACCTATTAAACACATCACGATTAATAGCCTGATACCTGGAGAGCTTTGATGTATCCCGAACTCGGACAGCTTGCACTGATACTCGCGCTGTTGCTGGCAGTGCTTCTTTCGGTTGTACCCCTTGTGGGCTCACTCACAGGTCGGGACAATCTCCAGGCGTTTGCAAGGCCGTTGACCACGGGCATGTTTGTATTTGTAGGGCTGGCGTTTGCCGTGCTGACCCACGCGTTTTTAACGGACGATTTTTCTGTAGCTTACGTGGCCAACAACAGTAACAGCATGCTGCCCTGGTATTACAAGTTCAGTGCCGTGTGGGGCGGCCATGAAGGTTCGCTTCTGCTCTGGATACTGATGCTGACCGGGTGGACGATGGCTGTGGCCATTTTCAGCCGTCGGCTGCCTTCGGTGATGATCTCCCAGGTATTGTCGGTTCTCGGCATGGTCAGCGTTGGCTTCATGCTCTTTATTGTGGTTACGTCGAACCCCTTTGACCGCCTGCTTCCAAACGTGCCGGCTGACGGTGCGGATTTAAACCCGCTTTTGCAGGATTTCGGACTGATTGTTCACCCACCTATGCTTTACATGGGGTACGTGGGTTTTGCGGTGGCGTTTGCGTTTGCCATTGCTGCATTGATTAATGGCCGCTTGGATGCCGCATGGGCAAGGTGGTCACGACCTTGGACAACTGTCGCCTGGGCTTTTCTGTCTGTAGGCATAGCCCTCGGAAGCTGGTGGGCATATTACGAGCTTGGCTGGGGCGGCTGGTGGTTCTGGGATCCCGTCGAGAATGCGTCCCTGTTGCCGTGGCTATCTGGTACGGCCCTGATGCACTCGTTGGCAGTAACGGAAAAGCGGGGTGTCTTCAAAAGCTGGACGGTGCTGCTGGCGATTGTCACCTTTTCGCTGAGCCTGCTGGGTACTTTCCTGGTGCGCTCTGGAGTGCTCACCTCGGTTCACGCCTTTGCATCGGATCCAGAGCGCGGCACCTTTCTGCTGGCCTTGTTGGCATTCACTATTATCGCAAGCCTTACGCTCTACGCATTCAGAGCGCCGGTTGTTCATGTGCGCTCTCGTTACGGCTCACTGTCCCGGGAAATATTCCTGTTGCTGAACAACGTGTTACTGGTTTCTGCAACGTTGCTGGTAGCGGTTGGTACCCTGTATCCGCTGGTTCTTGATTTCTTCGATTTGGGGAAAATCTCTATTGGCGAGCCGTTCTTCAACCTCACCTTTAGCCCGCTTGCGGTGGCGGCTGCTCTGCTACTTGGTGTGGGTACCTTTTCCCGCTGGAAGAAAACCGATGCCGGCTGGCTTGCACGTAAATTGTTGTGGCCACTGGCGATCAGCGTACTGATAAGTACAGCGGTAATGGTTGTTTATGGTGGTTTCAAGCCTTGGGCGTTCCTCGGGGTCTTTTCAGCGGTTTGGATAACCACCGCGACTTTCTGGGATTTGTGGGACAAGTCGTCGTCCAGAAAGGGTCGCATCCACGGCCTAAAGCGCCAATCCCGCAGTTACTATGGCATGATCCTTGGGCATCTTGGTATTGCCTTAACCATAGCTGGCGCAACGGTTGTATCGAACTATGGCATTGAGCGTGATGTGCGCATGGTGCCTGGCGATATTGCGGAAGTGGGCGACTATCAGTTTGTCTTTGTGGGTATCGGCGAGCGGCAGGGGAAGAACTTTACCGCTCAATACGGCAGTTTCAATGTCATGCGTGACGGCGAACGTGTTGCTGAACTGCACCCGGAAAAGCGTCAGTATGCGGTTGGAATGAGTGTTATGACCGAAGCGGATATTGACGGTGGCCTGTTCCGAGACATCTTTGTAGCCGTGGGTGAACGTATTTCAGATAACGCCTGGGCTATCCGACTTCAATACAAGCCGCTCATTCGTTGGCTCTGGCTGGGGGCCCTGTTTATGGCTGCCGGTGGCTTCTTGGCCATATCGGACCGTCGTTACCGAGTCCGTGAACGGGTTGCTGAGCGCTCTGGCGCGTCAACAGAGCTGCCACCGGCGCAAACGGATGCACCGGGCACAGCCGGAGCTGTGTCATGAAGCGGTTTCTGTTGTTCTTGCCTTTGCTGGTGGCCATCATCGTGGGCGCTGTTCTGTTTGCTGGCATCGGTAAAGATCCCACAAAACTGGATTCGGCACTGGTAGGTAAGCAGGTTCCGGCCTTCAGCCTCAAAGATCTGAAAAATCCCGAAAGCACTCTGAATGAAAGCCTATTCCGGGGAAACATTACGCTTCTGAATGTTTGGGGCACCTGGTGCCCTGCTTGCCGGGATGAGCATGAAGACCTCATGTGGCTGGCCCGGGAAAAGAAGGTTGCGATTATCGGGCTGAACTACAAGGACAACCGTGACGACGCGTTAGTTTGGCTGGACAGGCTGGGCGACCCATACCGCACAATTATCTACGACCCCAAAGGTACGTTGGGTTTTGATCTGGGGGTTTATGGCGCGCCGGAAACGTTTGTGATTGATGCCTCCGGTGTGGTGCGGTACCGCCATGTGGGTGTGGTTAATGGCCGGGTGTGGGAACAGGTTTTGTTGCCGGTCATTAATGACGCGAGGGAGGACGGTTGATGCTCCGTATTGTGTGTTTGTTTTTGGCGATCACCGCATCCGCTATGACCTTCGCGGATGTGTCTGCGGTATACGGTTTTGATAGCCGTAGCGAAGAGCAGCGTTATCAGAATCTGATTGCAGAACTGCGTTGTCCAAAATGTCAGAACCAGAACATTGCGGATTCAAATTCCCCTATTTCCAAAGATATGAGAAATGCTGTCTATCAGATGATGCTGGATGGTGCCAGCAATGAAGAAATCGTGGATTCACTGGTAGGCCGCTTTGGTGAATTTGTGAAATACAAACCCGATCTGGACAGCCGCACGTTCATGCTCTGGGCAACACCTGCGATTGCTGTTTTGGTGGGGCTTCTTGTGGTCGCCGGTGTTGTTGCTCGCTCACGCAAAGCCGGCATCGCAGCGCCGGCACTGAGCAAAGACGAGCAGGCCCGGGTTGATAAGATGCTTGCGGAACGTAACCAGAGCGGCAATGGCTGATCTGCACGCAGAGTACGCACCTGGCTTCGCAGCAGCACGCACTGCTTTATTCATTTTTGAACCTGTGACGAAATCTCCATGACTCAAGTTTTTTGGATTGCCGCAACGGTATTGATTATTTTTGCCTTGGGGTTTGTGCTTTACCCTGTGATGTTCCATCGCAGGGGCGCCCGGCAGCAAACGGATCTCAGAAACCAGAACCTGCTGGCCTATCGCAGCCGGATGGCAGAGCTGGAAAAAGAGCATCAGGCAGGCATCATCGATAAAGAAGCGTACCGGCAACTCCGCGAGGAACTTGCCGGTGCCATGCTCGACGATGTGCCGGATAACGAGGCCCCTTCCAAAGCGGTGCCTGGCCGCAAGTCAGCTGTAGCGGTTGCTCTGTTCTCAATACTACTGATTCCTGCGGCTACGGTTTTGCTCTATGAAGAATGGGGGGCGATGGACAGCGTTGAGTCCTTTGTAGCCATGCAAGAGCTGGGCAGCTCGGATGACGCCCGCGCAACACAAATGAGTGAACTGACACTGCAATTACGTGCTCGGCTTGAGGCCAGCCCGGATAACCCTGATGGCTGGGCCATGTTAGGCCAAACGTATATGCGTTTGGAGCGGTATGACGATGCAGCCTGGGCGTTCCGAAAGCTGGCAGATAATGTGAGCTCCGATGATGGATCCCGCGCTGTCGCTTTGGGCCTGTCGGCTCAAGCACAGTTTTTCGGCAGTCAGGGCGCTATGACTGAAGAGGTAACGTCGGCAATTGAAGAGGCTAGGGCACTGAACCCTGATGAAGTTAACTCGCTGGGGCTGCTTGGAATTCATGCGTTCAGCCGAGGCAACTATCGTGAGGCGATCCGCTACTGGGAGCGCGTCCAAACGGTAGCGCCAGACCACCCGCAGCTGGCCTCTATTCAAGGGGGTATAAAAGAGGCTTACACACGTCTTGGGGAGCAGCCGCCTGCAGAAACCCCTGCATTTTCAGCACCGGATGATAGCGCAGGGGGTGTCGGCGTAACCGTTCGGGTGACTCTCGATGAAGCATTCAAGCAAGACATCCCTGACGACACCACGCTGTTTCTCTTTGCCCGTGCGGCCAACACCCAAAGTGGCCCGCCCCTGGCCGTTGTCAGGCTAACGGCGAGCGCTCTGCCCATTGAGGTCCGCTTGGACGACAGCCATGCGATGGCGCCGCAAGCGGTTATATCGGGTGCAGAAAAAGTGGTTGTAACGGCCCGCCTGACACGTTCAGGCAATATCAACGCTCAGGCGGGCGACTGGCAGGGCAGTACGGATTCACCTATTGAGGTTTCCGAAGATCAGGGGTCGCCAGTGGTACTGGTTATTGACCAGCAGCTGATCGACTAATTGGCATTCTGCATTCTGCATTCTGCATTCTACCCTCTACGCCACCTCTCTATCCCGACACTGACAGATTGCCGGGGTAAAGAGGTGGTAAGCCTGTCTCTGAAGACACCTTCGCCATCCTTTGCCGAGCTTGTTTGAGTGCCTGGGTTAAAGCATTGCCATCCCAGCTATCGCCGTTGGCATCCTCTGGGCTGAAAAGGTGCGCCTGCAGTTTGCCAAGTTGCGTTTGCAGATCTGCCTCTGGATATACACGGAACACGTCTCCGGCGGAGCGGAAATCGTGGCCAGGTAAGCGTACATTGGCCCAGGTTACGAATAACCCCGGTGCTGAAGCATGGCCTTCTTTGGCAGCATTAAACAGCCTTTCGAATGTCGCCCCCTCATCTTGGGCTCCCGGTGAGCCGGTATTACCCTGCGGTTGGCGTGACATGCTGCGTGTTAGCCACCAGGCCAGCATGGTCAACACCCAGATGCCAGCCAATGCCAGGCTGATCCATTGCCAGAATTTACTGTTGTCGGATATATCTCCACTGTTGGCGGCACTGACCTCGCTGCCAGGCTCTGGTGGTGTGCTTTGGTTATCGGCTGAGCTTGCAATAGGCACAGCTGCGTTATCTTCGCTCTTGTCGGTATCTGCACCGGTTATGTTCAGGGTTTGTGCAGGGATAACAGCAACTTTTTCGCTGTCGGACTCAGTGTCCCACCAAGGAATACGAATTGCCGGGAGCGTGAGCTGTCCCGCTTTCACCGGAACCAGCGCCCTGGTTTGTGTAAGGGTTGAGGTGATGCCGTCCGGGCCGACACTGGTGTCGCGCTGAGGATTTTCCGGGTAGCTGCGAAGCCCGTCGGGCACAGATTCTGGCAACGGCGGCAGAGCCTCGGAAGGCAGGCCAGTGGCCTGCAAGCTTAGGGTGCGTGTGAGGTTGTCGCCAGTGTTCAGGTTAAGTGTTGGCGGCATGTCCGCCTCGGCCAGGGTAAGGCTGGTCGCCGGTAGCCAGGTTGTGCCGCTGAACTCTGCTGGTACTTCGTTCACCTGTACCTCAAACAGTTGGGCGCTATCCCGCAGGAACTTAAGCGACCCATCGGCCTCCCGGGCCTGGCCTTCAAAACGAATGGCGGGCAGGTTTAAAGGGCCAGGCTTTTGTGGGAACAATGCATAACGCCGCTCCACCACCCGGTACCGCTCGCCATCACGAAAACGGGAAAATTCTTTTTGTTTTCCCAAGGGTTCTATCCGGGCGTTGGGGTGTTGAGGGTCAGACAGCTCGCCGCGGATAAGGCTGCCCCGGAAGAATAGCTGCACCGTCAGAATGAGTTGCTCCTGAACATAAACGTCTGCTTTGTCGGTGGTCAGCTCAATGAAACTGTCTCGGTTATCGCTCGCCTGATCGGGAGGGTTGCCACTCACTACCTCTACGGTCACTGGGCTGGATACAGAGCCCTGGAAAGTAAGAGCGGGAATGGTGAGCTCCCCGGTTGATTTTGGCGCCAATTGGTAGGTCCAGGTTATTTCTCCCACCATGTCGCCGTTTACGGTACGAATGCTGTAACGCTGGTTGCGGGCCAATATATCAAAGTCTGGCGCCACCTTTTCAATGTCTGGTGAGGGCAGGCTTGAGAGATCAAAATCAAAAAGATTGGTTAGATTGATATCGATCTTCGTGGTGCCCTTAACGGTGAGTGTCAGTACTTCACCTTGGTATAGCTGAGTTCTGTCTGGCTCTGCAGTGAGGTCGCCAGCGTAGGTTGGCGACCAGAGAAGCATCAAGGCTGCCAAAACCGCTAGCTGAATTGTCGGAATGATCAGCCGTTTTACCATGGTGTGTCGCCCTCATCGGATGGTGTCTGGCGTTCCTGATATTGTTGCAGGAATTTTCGCTGCAGGAGACCGCCTGGGTTATCGGGAATCCGGCGCAGTGATTGTTCCTGGCTCTGGGTCAGAGGTGTTTCGGATACCGGGGTGGGTGCCTGGACGTCTTCGCTGCCAGGTTGGGCGCCGGCGGCCTGTGCATTGGCTTCGCCGCTTTCTTGGGAATCCTCGGGTTGCTCCCCGCCAGGCTCTTCTTGAGCCCTGCCTTGCCCCTGCTCCTGCCCTTGTGAGCTATCCTGGGGCTGGCCGGGTTCTCCATCAGAGCCTTGGTCGCCCTGTGAGTTTTGAGAGCTGTCGGAGCTCTGGTTTTGATCAGACGAATCGGAACTGTCCCCCTGCTGTTGGTTCTCATCTCCGTTTGAATCCGAAGAGCTCTGATCGCCGTCACCTTGGTCCGGGCTGGACTCTTTTTCCTGTTGCTTGAGTAAGTCTTCCACCAATTTCCGGTTTACCTGCGCATCTTCCATATCAGGATTGTGTTTCAGAGCACTGTCGTAGGCTTTAAGGGCGTCTTTCAATTTACCTGCGCGGGCGAGAGCGTTGCCGCGATTGTAATCCGCGAGGGGTGTACGAGCACTTGAGAAGGCTTTGACGGCTTCGTCATAGCGCTCGGCCTTGTAAAGGGCGGAGCCTCGCCACTCGGGTGACTCAAGTAGACTGGCCGCGGCACCGGCGTCGTTATGAATCAACTCGGCTGCTCTTTGATCCTCCCGCTGCCAAAGGCTGTCCCAATCCATGGCGGCAGCTGGCTGGGGTATTGCTGGCATTAAAATCAGTGCCATGGCAGTAAAGGCGCCTCGGCGCCAGCCCAGCAGGAGCAGTGGCAGGGCCAGCCATAATAGCCAGTAACCGTCGTCCTTCCAGCGGTTTATGGTTAACCCGGTGTCTGTGTCTTGCCACTCGTCTGATTCCACGGGGCTCAGGTTCAAGGTGGTTATGTCGGTGTCATTCAGTGTCAGCTCATCGCTTCTACCGCCATTTTCTTGGGCAAGCTCTGCGAGCTGGTCCGGGTCGGTGCGTACAATCACAATATTGCCGTTGTCCCGAATAAAACCACGCCGGGCAAGGGGGATCGGGCCGCCATCACGGGTGCCGACCGCCAACGTGCTCAAGGTAAGATTGGTACCCGCTAGCGCATCGTTAATAGGCCCAAAGTAGCGATCTGACACACCATCTGTAATCAATAGAATGCGGCCCTTGCCCGGAGCGCCTTGTTCAAGCAGCGCACGGGCTTTGGCAACCGCTAAATCGGCACGGTTACCCTGAGCCGGCATAATGACCGGGTCTAGTACGTTGAGCATTCCTGTAAGTGTGTTGCTGTCGTCGGTTAGAGGCGCTACCACGTGAGCGTCCCCGGAATACACCACCAGCCCGGTGAGGCTGCCTTCGCGCACGGTTAGAATGTCGCGAATTTTGCGCTTTGCTCGGGTAAGGCGATTGGGCTCCAGATCTGTTGCCAGCATGGACAATGACAGGTCAAGCACGATCACCAGGCTGTCTCCGGGCTTTTTCAGGGGCGTGGGCGCCTCGCGCCAGGCTGGCCCGGCAAGTGCTACGGCCAGGATGACAACCGCGCTGATTGCCGGGAGAAGCCGCGATCCTCGTTTTTGCGTAGTGCCACCGTATCGCCGGATGACCGGAGACAAAAACTGCTCAGGGATCAGGCTGGACCAGCCACTGTCGCCGGAGCTTTTTCGCTTCAGTGCCAGGTAAAGTACTGGCACCATTAATAATAACAAGAGCCAGAACGGGCGCAGGAAATGGAAGTCAGCCATGGTTCACGCTCCCGCCAGACTGTTCGCGAGTTGTAGCGAGCTTGCCTTTGCTGCGCCTGAAGAGAAAGAGGCTTAGCCACAGTGCTGCCGCTATGCCCGCAGGCCAGAAAAACAGATCTGTCACCGGTCGGTAGAATTTGCCATCCAGTTCAATGGGCTCGAGCTGGTTGATGGTTTCGTAAATCAGCTCGAGCTCCGGTAGGCTGCGAGCGCGGAAATACTCGCCGCCAGTCTGCTGCGCCATTCGGGTAAGCAAATTTTCATCCAGGTCTCTGGAGGGGTTCACCCGGCGGGAGCCGAGCAGACCGCGTTGGACCATGGATTCAGCGCCAATGCCTATGGTGTACAGGCGAACGCCGGCAGCCGCAGCTATTTCTGTCGCTTTGTCAGGCGTGACTTCCCCGGCGGTGTTGGCGCCATCTGTAAGCAGCACCACGACCCGTTGTTGCTGGGGCCGATCCCTTAAGCGCTTGGTCGCCAGGCCGACTGCATCGCCGATGGCGGTTGCTCGCCCAGCCATGCCGATGCCTGATTCCTGCAATAGCGTCTCAAGGGTTGCGAGATCAAATGTCAGGGGTGCTTGAACGTAGGGTTCTGTGCCGAACAGTATCAGGCCCAGCCTGTCGCCCTCCCGGCGGGCAATGAATTGGTTCAGTACTCTTTTAACAGCTTGCAAACGATTAATGCTGCGGCCCTGAATGACCATGTCCTGCTCTTCCATGCTGGGTGAAATATCCACCACCAGCATAAGGTCGCGCCCGGAAACGGGCATTTGAACCTGCTCACCCACATGCTGCGGTCGCGCCAGTGCCAACATCAGTAATGTCCAAGCCAGTAGTAGCACCAGAGATTGCCAGCGCGGCACACCATTGCCCTGACGAGTGACGCCGGGCAAATCCGAGAGCCAATGTCCAACCGGGAAAACTGGAGCATCCACGGTGTGTGCAGCCGGCTTTTTCCAATGCAAAAGCAAGGGGGCCAGAATTAGCAGCAGTACCCAGGGGTAGGCGAGGCTCAACATTTCTGTGCTTCCAGCCACGTATGGGCGAACTTGATGGCCTGTGCAGGTTCCGCCGTTGGCTGCGGTTGCCAGGCGCTGTTTACCAAGGCATTCACAATCGGTTGTTGCACCATGCGACTGTCAGGCAGGTGACGCAGGAGGCAAGCAGTCCACTGTTCACCAGATTGGGCTTCGGGGTTTTCATCCGGGTAACGCTCCCGCGCTACTCGTTTAAGTAGCGCGTTGAGTTGCGTAAACCACTGGGGCTCTTTTACGGCACTGCGTTCCAGGCTAGCCAGTTCGGCCTTTGCCAACCTAAGCCAGCGATTCCGGCGGTGGCGACGACGAACAGCCCACACCAAGATAGCCACGGCAACAAGGAGGACAAAAGCAAGAACCCACCAGCCTGGGGCGGGTGGCCAGAAGCCCCCGGTTTGAGGCAGGTGAATATCCCGAAGCTGACTTAACGGGTCGTCGGGCATCATCCGATTCGCCCTCCAGGCCCGAGTATGGATCTGAGGCTTATAGCCGGTGCCTCTTGAGTTGAAATGCTTGTTGCCCCAACGCCAGACAAACGGAAGCACTCTTCAAGCGTAGCTTCATGGCGCGTGATTTTTTTGTGCCAGGCTTGTTGAAAACTGCGATTTGAGGCATCAAACCACACAGGGCCCTCTGCTCCGGCAACGGCGAAGCGACCGCTTTGCGGCAGTGCCTGCTCCAGCGGATCCACAACCCGCAATGCGCTGACGCTATTGTGCCGAGCCAGCGCACCGAGCAAGGAAGGCGTGTTCTCCGAGATGTTGATGAAGTCGCTGATTATAAAGATCCGGCTGCCGGTATGGGCAACGCGCCGGGCTTCAGAAAGCGCTGTATCAAGGGTGGTTTCTGTGGCTGAGTTGTCCACCGATGTACGTTGCTGGCTGGCCAATGTGTCCAGCAGTCGCAGTACAGATTTTTTGCGCCTGGCCGGCCGTTGTACGGTCAAGGTGTTCCCGTTGAAGACGATGCCGCCTACTTGATCCCCTGCCGACAAAGCCAGCCAGGCAAGAATGGCGGCAAGTTGGGCGCAACGTACTTGTTTGAACGCGCCGGTGCTGGCAAAGAACAGGGTAGGGCCAAGGTCGCATAACAACAGCACTGGGCGCTCTCGCTCTTCTTCGTAGAGCTTGGTGTGCGGTGCTTGGCGCCGGGCTGTTACACGCCAGTCAATGCTGCGGATGTCATCTCCCGGTTGGTACAGCCGCACCTCGGAAAACGCCATTCCACGCCCACGTTGCGCAGAGCGCTGGAGCCCGGCCTGCCGCGCCCGTGCCGGGCGGGCCGATGGGAGTTTCAGTGCCCTGGCATCAGCCTGTAGACGAATGAGTGCCTGCAGGCCGATGCGGGTTGTTGCATTGCTATCGGGTGAATTCATGTGCGGCCTCAGGCGCTCACCGGCACACGGTCAATCAGGCGCTGTATCACTGTGTCGGCGGTTATGCCTTCAGCCTCGGCTTCAAAAGTCAGCAGAATCCGGTGCCGGAGTACATCGAAGGCTACCGCGCGAACATCGTCCGGGGTTACATAGTCTCTGCCATCTAGCCAGGCAATGGCGCGGGCGCAGCGGTCGAGTGCAATCGTGCCCCGCGGGCTGGCACCAAACGCCGTCCAGCGCCCCAGTTCGGGATCCAAGGCGCCTGGGTCTCGTGTTGCCAATACCAGAGCCAGTAGATACTGCTCGACCGATTCGGCCATAAAGATGTCGGCCGTCTCAGCCCGGGCTTCGAAAACCTGGTCAGCAGTCAGGCGAATGTTGGCGTCTGGCTGGCCCTGGCGGTAGTCGCGCCTGGCCAAATGCAAAATCTCTTGCTCGGCCTGTGCCGATGGGTAACCGATCACCACGTGCATGAGGAAGCGGTCCAGTTGGGCTTCAGGCAGTGGGTAGGTGCCCTCTTGCTCAATAGGGTTCTGGGTCGCCATCACCATGAACAGGCGGTCAAGCGGGAAGGTGCGCATGCCGACGCTGACCTGGCGCTCACCCATGGCCTCAAGTAAGGCAGACTGCACCTTTGCGGGTGCTCGGTTGATCTCGTCTGCCAGTACCAGGTTGTGGAATATTGGTCCGCGCTGGAACTCAAATAGTCCAGTTTCAGCGCGATAGATTTCACTGCCGGTAACGTCTGACGGCAAAAGATCCGGGGTGAACTGAATGCGATGGAAGTCCCCGGTGATATGGTCGGCCAGGGCCTTTATCGCGGTGGTTTTTGCCAGCCCTGGTGCACCCTCTACCAGAAGGTGTCCATCGGCAAGCAATGCAATGAGGAGGCGATCAACCAGTTTTTCCTGCCCGATAATCCTTTTGGCTAACTGTGATCGTAATTCACCGAACGTATGCTGTAGCGACATTGGAAATTATGGCTCTCGTGCGTAAGTAGTTGCCGCAGTTTTGGTGTCTAGTCGGCAAAAATCAAGGGTTTGACTATGCTTATCTCACGATATCCCGATTACGTTTATTTCACACTATCTGAGGTTGCCCATGAATGCGCTGACAGTGGCTAGCAAAGATCAGTTTTTTGAGCGGTTGGCTGATGAGTTCTCCAAAAAAATTGCTAAAGCCGAAGCCGGAAAAATCAGCGAATTTGTAAAACAGCACTACGCACATATTCCGCTAGAAGAATTGGTAAGACGGCGGCTTTCCGATACCTACGGCGCCGCACTCGCAGCCTGGCAATTTCTACAAAAGCGCAGCGCTGAAGAAGCGTCAGTGTCGGTATTCAATCCGGAGTTGGAGAGTGACGGCTGGCAATCTACCCACACGGTTGTATTTATCCTGCACCCGAACATTCCATTCCTGATTGACTCACTGCGTATAGCGGTTAATCAGCAAGAAATCGGAACCCACTCTATTCAGCATTCCATATTGCATGTGGAGCGTGATAAAGCTGGAAAGCTGAAAAAGCTGCTGCCAACTAAAAAAGGCCAGCCGCAGTCCTCCTATGAAGCGTTTATCGTTCTGGAAATAGACAAGCATAGCGACCCTGAAGATTTGAGAGGGCTTGAGCAGACCTTGCAAACAGTATTGCATGAAGTGCGAATTGCTGTTGCTGACTTCCCACTGGTTACCGAAAAAGTAAACGAAATCGTTAATGAGCTGGATGCCAACACTGTGGGTGCCGACAGTGCGCAAAAGGAAGAGGCAAAGGCGTTCCTCAACTGGCTGGTGCGCGATCACTTTACCTTCCTTGGCTACGATGAGTACGACTTCGTTAAAGATAAAACGGGCATGACCGCTTGCCGAGTAGAGAATTCTGAGCTGGGTATATTGCGGGTAAACAACGAGCGACCCGACCGGGTTCGGCTTGATGAGTTGCCTCAGCGCACTCGCAACGAGATGACCCGTGCCGACGATGTTTTGATTTTTGCCAAATCGGCCCAGCGCTCGAGAGTCCACCGCCCGGCGTATCCGGATTATATCGCTGTCAAAAAATTCAATAAAAAGGGCGAAGTGGTTGGCGAGCGCCGTTTCCTGGGTCTTTATACCGCCCGTGCATACAACGAGCGGCCAGATGAGATTCCACTACTTAGGCGCAAGTTTCAGAATGTGATAAAGCGCTCTGGGTTTCTGCGTGAAGATTATGCCGGCAAGGAGCTGGAGCAAATTCTCACGCTGTACCCTCGAGATGAGCTGTTCCAGATAGAAGAAGCCGAGTTGTTGAAGGTGGCAAAAAACATTCTGTATATACAGGAACGCCGCCGCATTGAACTGTTCATGCGCGAAGATGTTTACGGCCAGTTTGTTACCTGCCTTGCTTTTTTCCCGCGGGATATTTATAACACCGAGCTTCGTCTGAAGGTTGAAAAGGTGCTCATGGAAAGCCTTGAGGCCGAAGACATTGAGTTTGTTACACACTTCTCGGAGTCCGTATTGGCCCGGGTTCAGTTCACTATCCGTGTGCCGCAGGTAGAAAACCGTACGCTGCCGATTGCCGAGATCAGGGAAAAGGTCATCGAGATGGCTCAGTCCTGGCGCGATGGTCTTTCAGTGGCGCTGACTGAGGCTTGCGGCGAAGAGCAGGGTAACGAGCTATACCGGCGTTGGGCTGGCGGCTTTCCGGCAAGCTATTCGGAGGCGTTCTCGCCCCGCCGTGCCGCTATTGATCTGGAGCACATCTCTGCCTCAGCCGCCGACAACGACCTGAATATGAGCTTCTACCGGGCGCTTGAGGAAGATGAAAGCACTCTGCACTTCAAATTGTTCTACCCGGATCAGCCTCTACCCCTGTCAGACGTTATGCCTATTTTCGACAACCTGGGCTTCCGGGTGCTGGGAGAGCACCCGTTTGAAGTAACCGATCGAAACAATAAAACTGTTTGGATTCATGATTTTACGTTGTACGCCCATGGTGGAATGGTAATTGATATTCATCGTGTCCGGCCAATATTTGAGGAGCTGTTCCACCGGGTTTGGTACGGCGAGGCGGAAAACGACGCGTTTAACCGCATGCTCATTACCTCGTACATGAGCTGGCGCGAAATCGCCCTGTTGCGCACCTATGCCCGTTACATGCGCCAGATTCGCTTCTCCAACAGCCAAACCTTTATCTCCAACACGCTGGTGAATCATGTCGAGCTCACCCGAATCCTGCTGGAGTACTTTGAGGTCCGCTTCAACCCGGATCGTTTTCAGAGTGAGGGCAAGTGCCAGGCTGCACAACAAAAGCTCGAGATCGAGTTCAATGCCGGGCTGGAAGAGGTGGCAAACCTCAGTGAAGATCGTGTTTTGCGCCTCTATCTGGAGCTCATGCAAGCCACGTTACGCACGAACTACTATCAGCTTGACGAGGCCGGTGGGCCTAAATCTTATATCAGTGTGAAGTTTGATCCTTCCGGGATTCCGGATATGCCGCTGCCGCTGCCTGTGTACGAGATATTCGTATACTCGCCCCGGGTGGAAGGCGTTCACTTGCGCGGTGGCAAGGTTGCTCGAGGTGGCTTGCGCTGGTCTGATCGCTTTGAGGACTATCGAACTGAGGTGTTGGGTCTGGTGAAAGCCCAGCAAGTGAAAAACGCCGTGATTGTTCCTGTTGGCGCGAAGGGCGGTTTTGTTGCTAAACGCCTGCCAGATTCCTCTGATCGTGAAGCCTTCCAGGCGGAAGGCGTAGCAGCCTACAAAACGTTTATCCGGGGCCTTCTGGACATTACTGACAACCTGGTGGATTCGGGCATTCAGCCTCCCGAGCGCGTGGTTCGTCATGATTCGGACGACCACTATCTGGTGGTGGCTGCGGATAAAGGCACGGCGACATTCTCCGATATCGCCAATGGCCTGGCGGCGGAATACGGTTTCTGGATGGGTGACGCTTTTGCCTCTGGTGGCAGCAACGGCTACGACCACAAAAAGATGGGCATTACAGCTTCGGGCGCCTGGGTGTCGGTTGAACGGCATTTTCGTGAAGTGGGTATTAACCCGGCGGTCGATGAATTCACCACCATCGGCATTGGCGACATGGGCGGGGACGTATTCGGCAACGGCTTGTTGAGCTCTGAGAAAACCCGATTGGTGGCAGCATTTAACCACATCCATATTTTTGTGGATCCCTCGCCGGACGCAGCCAAGAGCTACAAGGAGCGCAAGAGGCTGTTTGAAATGCCACGCTCAGCGTGGACAGACTACAACGAGAAGTTGATTTCCAAAGGCGGCGGCGTGTTCAACCGAAGCGCTAAATCCATACCCATAAGCCCGGAAATCAAAAAACTGTTAGGCATCAATTCTGACCGTGTGCCCCCTAATATGCTGATTTCCCACATCCTGAAAGCTCAGGTCGATTTGCTCTGGATTGGTGGTATAGGCACATACATCAAAGGCGGTGGCGAATCCCATAGTGATGTGGGCGACAAAGCCAACGACGGTCTGCGTATCAACGGCGCAGAGCTGCGTTGTAAAATTGTTGGTGAGGGTGGCAACCTGGGCATGACCCAACTTGGCCGCATCGACTTCGCCCTGAAAGGTGGTCGCCTTAATACGGACTTTATCGATAACTCCGGGGGTGTCGACTGCTCGGATCACGAAGTTAACATGAAAATCCTGCTCAATCGCAGCGTTGCCATGGGAGATCTCACCGCGAAGCAGCGCAACGTTATGTTGGAAGACATGACCAGCGATGTGTCTGCCCTTGTTCTTAAGAACAACTATCGGCAGACCCAGGCTATCAGTATTGCCAACGAGGATGCAGCGACGCGCCTTGAGGAATACCGTCGGCTGATGAATACCCTGGAAAGTGAAGGCAAGCTGAATCGGGCGTTGGAATTTCTTCCGGACGATGAAGCGCTAAATGAGCGCAAGTTGAATAAGCAGGGGCTTACCCGGCCAGAACTCGCGGTCATGATTGCCTATGTAAAAGGGGATCTGAAGCAGACTCTGATAGACAGCAGTTTACCGGACATTCCGATACTTGCCCGGGAAATGTACAAGGTGTTCCCTCGCGACCTAACCCAGAAGTTCTCAAAAGAGCTTGGGGAGCACCAGTTGCGGCGGGAGATTATTGCTACGCAGATCGCCAATGACATGGTCAACCACATGGGTATTACCTTTGTGGAGCGTTTGAGCCAGTCTACCGGTGCCGATGCGGCAACCATAGCCTTGGCTTGGCTGATAACCAGAGATGTATTCCGGATAGACAACTGGTGGGACAAGATCGAAGATCTGGATTTCCATGTTCCAGCGCAATTGCAGATGAAGCTAATGGGGGATCTGATGCGCTTGATGCGCAGATCCGTGCAATGGCTGCTGCGTAATCGTAGAGCCGAGCTGAGCATTGAAGGACACATGGAGCGTTTTGCAGACAGTGTCTGGGCCATAACGTCTGGCCTTCCAGATTATTTAGGGGGGCAGGCACGGGCGGACTGGGAAGAGCGCAACAAAGCCCTGGAAAAAGCTGGGTTGCCTGCAGAGCTGGCGTCGGTATTGGCTGGCACCGGGTACCTGTACTCGTCGCTCGGCATTATTGAAGCTCAAAGGGCGACCGGTATGCCACTAAAGACGGTTGCTAATCTCTATTACGAACTGGGCGACCTTCTTGATCTCAACTGGTTTGGCGCTACTATTGCCAGCCTAACCCCTGCATCACACTGGCAGGCGTTGGCTCGGGAAAGTTTCCGCGAGGATTTGGGCTGGCAGCAACGTGCATTGACCACTGGGGTGCTGAATTTGGCGGAAAAGCCAGAGGACGTGCCAGCGTGCGTTGAAAACTGGATGCAACGGCATGAGCACATGATCCACCGTTGGAAATCCATGCTGGTTGAGCTCAAAGGTGTGGGGGAGCCTGAATACGCAATGTTCTCTGTGGCACTGCGTGAATTGTTGGATTTAGCGCAAAGCACGCTGCATCAGCCCCATGGAGATAGCTAATCGGACAGGTCTTATGACTTGATCCAGACAAACTGAGTATTGCGCTGAAGCCATGATTCCCGTTCAATTGTGATCGGGAATCATTATATGGGAGTCTGTTAATGGGGCAGCTTGATCATCTACTAGAAAAAAATCGTGCTTGGGCCGATGGTATTAAAGCCGAGGATCCTGAGTTTTTTCATCGCCTGTCTAACCAGCAAGCGCCGGAATACCTGTGGATTGGCTGTGCTGATAGCCGCGTGCCTGCCAATCAGATTGTAGATTTGATGCCCGGTGAGCTGTTCGTGCATCGGAACGTCGCCAACGTGGTTGTACACACAGATTTCAATTGCCTGTCTGTGCTGCAGTTTGCCGTAGACGTTTTGAAGGTTAAGCACATTCTTGTGGTTGGTCATTACGGCTGCGGTGGCGTTAAGGCTGCTCTGCACAATGAAGGTTTTGGTCTGATCAGCAATTGGCTTAGGCATGTACAAGATGTGCGTGATCGTCACCAGGATATTCTGGACGCCAGTGGCAGTGAGCTTGATCAGGTTGACCGTTTGTGTGAGTTGAACGTGATCGAGCAGGTGGGGCATGTATGTCAAAACACCATTGTTCAAGAAGCCTGGAAGCGAGGTCAGCGGCTGAACGTTCATGGCTTTGTATACGATGTGGCTGACGGTTTATTGCGAGATATGGGGGTATGGGTCTCCGGTGCCGATGAGTGGGAGCGGGTTAAGCAGAACAGTCTTGATGAGCTGATATTGCGCCCAGTGCGCTCCGGGCGGCAGAAAAAAATCTAGTTATCAACGCAAAACGGCGCTATTCAATCCATGCAGATTTTATCTGGCCAACCCATGCAGAGCATATCTGGCTCCGGTATACCCAATTCACATCAGGCGCTGCTTAAAAACCAGCACCTGTTGTCCGGCCGCTTGGCTTTATTGGGAGTCGCATCCGCGGACCTGTTGTCAGAGCTTCCTTTTACCGGCCTTGCTATGAGCGAGCACGCCGGCGTTTTCCGTTCCCTTGCACGGCATGAGGGTTGGCAGACGTGTTTTGGCTACGATGATCCAGCGCTGACAGAAGGCAGCTGCGACAGCATTGTTGTGTTTTTGCCAAAGGCCCGTGCCGAGCTGGAGATGCGCCTGGCACTTGCCCGTTCGCTGGCATCTCATAATGCGCAGCTAATACTGGTAGGTGAGAAAAAAGAAGGCATTGCCGGCGCAATCAAGCAATTGAAAGCGGTTGCCCCTCAGGCATACAAGGAAGACAGTGCGCGCCACTGCCAAGTGTGGTGTGCACAAACCATTGAACCGGCCCCCGGGTATCGGGTTCAGGAATGGTTAACCTGGGGCACGGCTGAGAGTGCGGGAGTGTCTGTTGAGGTTGCCGGGCTGCCGGGGATTTTCAGCCAGGATGGCCTGGATAATGGTACGCGCATGTTACTGGAGACCTTGGAAGAGCAGCCGGTTCGAGCTGACCGGCTGCTGGATTTCGCCTGTGGGGCAGGTGTTATAGGGGCCTGGCTTCAGGCTTGGCAAGCCGAGAGCAAAGCACCTGTTGCCAGTGTTGACGGTGTAGATGTCCAGTCGCAAGCGGTTATATGCGCAAAGGAGACATACCGGCGTAATGGCGCGACGGGTGCGATTGTTGCCTCTGACGGCCTTGCAAGCATTGATGATCTTTGGCCCGGTATTATTAGCAACCCCCCCTTTCATACCGGTGTAAAAACCGATACCTCCATGACAGAGCAATTTCTACAAGACGTAAAACGTCATTTGCAGCCAGGTGGCGAACTGCGTTTGGTGGCGAACAGCTTCCTGCCTTATGAATCGCTCATCAAACGCTACATTGGGCGCGTGGAGCGTCTGCGCGAAGACGGGCGCTTTACGGTTTATCGTGCGTTTCGGGGGCTATAACAAAAAAAGCCCCTGGGGTGAGGGGCAAAAGGTTGGCTTCCTGAATAAATGGAGCTAACCATGAAAGCGCTTAAGGAGAGGCTCCTTAAATGTGAACAAGCCAACGTTAAGGTTATTTTCTAGAGTAATCAGCCTAAAATGGCATCTTTTAAACAAATCTCCTTCCGGATGCCTAATATGACAATCGCTGTGCTGGATTTTCCCGGTGGTAGCCTGGTTCTGAGTCGCTCCGGCACAAATGATCCTAGCCTTCGCGCCTGGAGCGCCGCCGACGAACTGCTCTTGCAGGAATCTTATAACCGCATAGAGGTGGCGCCAGCTTCCCGGGTTTTAGTCATTGACGACCAGTATGGTGCGTTAACGTTGGCGTTAGCCTCGATTGCTCCGGATGTCGTCGCAGACAGTGCCCAGCTAAATACTGCGCTGGCGCTCAATGCGAGCCAGAACCCCGGCAGTGAGGCACCATCGCAGGTATACAGCTGGCTGCAGCCTCCTGTAGGCACCTACGATCTGATTCTGATGAAAATTCCCCGCGAATCGGACTATCTGGCTTGGCTGCTGCGCTGGGCCAATGGCGCACTCAAACCAGGTGGAACCATACTGGCCGCGGGAATGATCAAGCACTTGCCAGATCGCAGTGTGGATATTTTTGCCGGAGCGGTAGAAGTGCAAAGCGTAAGCAGGGCGGTAAAAAAAGCCCGGATGGTCATATGTGGCGCCGGCCAAGCCACGCTGGATAGCTGGCCAGGCACTTGGAAAGGCTACGAGATGGAACACGGAGGCGCTCGCGTTGCCGCTATGCCGGCGGTGTTTGCCCGGGAAAAACTGGATATTGGCACACGGCTGATGCTGCCCCATCTCAACCCTGCACTGAAGCTATGTGAGCCAGGCGGGCGTGTTCTGGACCTTGCTTGTGGCAATGGTGTTCTGGGGCTGAGTGCGTTGACTGAAAAACCAGATATCGAGATCACCTTTAGTGATGTTTCCAGTCAGGCCGTTCTGAGCGCGCGCCGTAATGTGGAAGCTGCTTTTCCTGGCGCCAAGGCTTTGTTTAAGCATGCGGATGGAATTGTTGGCCACCACAAGCCGTTTGAGAGAATTCTGTTAAATCCGCCATTTCATGAAGGTGGGGTGGTGGGGGATCATATTGCCCTGAGGCTTTTTGAACAAGCGTCCCGAAACCTGACTGCAACGGGTCGCTTGTTGATGGTGGGGAACCGACACCTTGGGTACCACCGGAGCTTGCGACGCTTTTTTTCGCAAGTCCGTCAGGTAGATGCTAGCCCTAAGTTCGTTGTTTTCGAAGCTTGGCAAGGGTGATTGCCAAGCCTGCTTATAACGCTGGTGCCGGGCGGTCATAACCCAGGCGTGCCAGGGTGTCCACGATGGTCTGTGTTTGGCTGTCGATTTCAATATTGACCCGCGCCCCCTCATTTATTGCGCGAAAGGTTGTGGCCCGCAGAGTTTCGGGAATCAGGTGAATATTGAAGCGATTGCCTACCACCTCACCTATGGTCAGGCTGGCGCCATTGATTGCGATATAGCCTTTGGGAAAGATATAGCGGGCCCACTGATCGGGGACTTCCAACCAAATAGTCACGTTGTTTTCTGGCCGCAAAATCTCAACAACGCTTGCGGTGGTGTGTATGTGCCCAGATAGAAGATGGCCGCCAATTTCATCTCCAATGCGCGCTGCCCGCTCAAAATTGATGGTGTCTCCCGGCTTCAAACTACCAAGTGTTGTCAGGCTCAGAGTTTCCTGCATAGCGTCAAAAAATAGGGTAGCGCCAGCTTGGCGAGTAACGGTCAGACAGGTGCCGTTGATCGCAACCGATGCCCCTATGTTGATGCCCTCCGCGCGGCTATCCGGTAACCGGATTGCAAAGGTACTCAACCCGGTTGCAGCAGTAACCTCTTCAACAGTAGCAATACCCTGGACAATACCTGTGAACATAAACAGACCTCATTAGAGAGCGGTGGGCAACAAACGCCAGAAAGCATAACGAGCGAGATTGCTGTTGCCAAGCCTAGCTGGGCTACGAGCCTGTTTTAAGAGGTCGGATTCAAGAAATATCTGGCGTTGTCGATACACTGTTAGGAGATGTTCAAACAACAGATGTTCGTTAACGCCTTGGGTGAATTGTTATGACTCAGAACCCGTCCGCCGCAGAGGCACTAACACAAATAGCACCGGACGCAGTATTACGGCCAGGGCGAGCGGCTGATCCTGTGCCTGGTGAGCCTGCAGGAGCTGTGGCTCAGAATGCCTCCCCGGCGTTGGCGGATGCAGCTCAGCAAGATGGCTTAGCCGAAGCCCCATTGGCGCAGAGCGACCCGCCTGATCAAGAGCAAGGTGAAAATCGCGAAGAAGCAGGGCCGGTGCGGGCTGAGTCTCGTCAGCGCAAATTAAGGTTGATGTTGCGCCAATGCGACCGTGTATTGCTGATGGATTTTGATCTGTTGGCCATGAATGAATGGCCAGATAACTTCAGTGTTGCGGCCGCCCGCCGTAGTCGGGATCTGTGGTTGTTCAGCGTCCTGGTTGCGGCAACAGTATTTCTAAGTGGGCTTACAGGTTTTGTGCCTGCCTGGCTTGCTGGGGGCGGGTTCGGCGCCTTTGTTATTATTTTATTGTTGGGCACTCCCGTTGTTCGTGGCATTTATACCTCGGCACCGTCCTATCTGGATTTGTTAATCAAGCGACAACGTATGATGCGAGACGCGCGAAAACATGCAGAGCACCTTGAGAGTAAAGAGGGGTTAATCTGGCAATGTGAGCGCATGGCAGACTTTAATCCCGCTCTGAAAAATACACGGTTCAGCAGGCTTTTGGGCTTATCGGAACAAAAGGCTCTGCCTCGGGCGCTGTCCCGCCGCGAGCATGTAAGACTCTATCTAATCTATCTTCTTGAGGCGGAAAAAGCGTATGGTCGGGTTCAGGCTGCCTTCTTTGAGGGAAATCAGACGGCCATCGACCAAGGTTGGCAGGCTGTGGCCTTAGCGCCGGAGGAGAGGGCTTGACATAAATGTGCGTCAAACGTATGTTTCAAACAGACGTTTGCTAGAGGCACCGAAAACAACATGGCCCAGTCTGATACTGTTGACCGAATTCTTGATGCGGCAGAAGAGCTGTTTGCTGAACGGGGTTTTTCAGAAACTTCTTTGCGCATGATCACCAGCAAGGCCCGGGTAAACCTGGCAGCTGTTAATTACCACTTTGGCTCCAAAAATGCGCTGATTCATGCTGTTTTTGGACGCTTTTTGACACCGTTTTCAGCAACACTTGGAAACGCGTTTGATGAGCTTGAGGCCAGCTGTAAAGGTAATCCACCCACGCTGAACCAGACGCTTTGGGCGCTTACGGCAAGCGCCATTCGCATGCCGCAGCGGAATGAAAGGGGTATTTCGATTTTCATGCGGCTTCTTGGGCTTGCGTATACTCAATCCCAAGGGCATTTGCGCAAATTTCTGGAGCAGGAATACAGTCAGCCTTTCGGCCGCTTTATGGGTTTGCTTAAAGAGGCAACACCTGAGCTCTCAGCTGTAGATCGTTACTGGCGTATCCAGTTTATGCTAGGGGCAACTGCGTTTACCATGTCCAGTAGCGATGCTCTGCGGGATATTCTGCGCAATAAACTGGGCGTGGAAACCACGGTTCAGGAAATTGCGGCGCGTCTTGTGCCATTCCTGGCCGCCGGGATGCAAGCCCATGACACCGTTCTGGTTCCCCCTGCTGACTTCAAGATCCCGGTTGCCTGACCTGTACCGTCTCGGTTAGGCTTCTCCCTTATCACTCGGGGGAGCTCAAACCGTTTTGAAGCATTGCAACCGCACCGCCTGCGCAATTGACATTAGCCTAAATGATCAAACCCTTGCTCTGCTAGACAGCAATGGTGGCATCGTCGCAAGCTACCCCGTTTCTACAGCGCTCAATGGCGTGGGCGAGCAACATGGTAGCGGGTGCACCCCAGCGGGGGCGCACTATATACGCGCCATGATAGGTGCCGGGCTCCCTGCCAATACTGTTTTCCGAGCTCGCCGTTCCACTGGCGAGATATATAGCCCCCAGCTGGCTGCCAGATACCCTGATCGAGACTGGGTCCTGAGCCGCATATTATGGCTTTGTGGGCAGGAGCCCGGGAAAAATCGTGGTGCTGGTGTTGATACCTTTCGCAGATTTATATACATACACGGTACGCCCAATACGGAGCCCATGGGGCTGGCGTTGTCCCATGGATGTATTCGTATGCGCAATGATGACGTGATTGAGCTGTTCGACCTTGCCTGGCCGGGTATGCCGGTTACGATCCGCTAAAACCAGATTGATTAGACTGATTCGAGGAATTCCATGATCGGAGAAATGATGTCCACCCTGAACGGTTGGATCAAGAGTTTCGGTGTGCTCTCGGAAGCATGGCGTGTGGGCATCGTGGTGTTTGCCTTGGTGTTCGGAACTGCCACCGTTGCGTACATTGCCGGCCATGTCATTGGCGCGTTGGAGCGCAAGTTCGCCAATACCGATAACGTCTGGGATGACGCAGCACTTCACGCTATCAGAACGCCTGTAGTGGCTTTTGTCTGGTTGCAGGGTGTGTATTGGGCGGCCGAAGTGGCCCACCATTATTCCTCAGCAGTGATATTTGAGGCCAATGGAACCGTGTTACAGGTTGGCTTTATATTTATTGTTGTTTGGGCATTGCTGAGGGTAATCAAGGCGATTGAGGGTATTCTTGTTTCTCCCGTAAAAATGCAAAAGCCCATGGACTACACCACCATTAATGCGGTGAGTAAGGTGTCCCGGGCAGTGGTGATTATTACGGCGATTTTGATCAGCATGCAATCGTTGGGTTATAGCATTTCCGGAGTGATGGCTTTCGGTGGCGTTGGTGGTATAGCGGTGGGCTTTGCAGCGAAAGATTTGCTGGCCAACTTTTTTGGCGGTTTTATCATCCACTTGGACAGACCGTTTAAAGTGGGTGATTGGGTGCGTTCGCCGGATCGCAATATTGAGGGCACGGTGGAGCAAATTGGTTGGCGTCTGACCACTATTCGAACATTTGATAAGCGCCCTCTTTATGTTCCGAATGCGGCGTTTACAACCATCGCGGTAGAAAATCCCTCGCGAATGACGAACCGGCGCATTTCAGAGACTATCGGTATCCGCTATGCAGACGTCACTCAAATGCAGACCATTGTTGCAGACATACGGTCAATGCTTGAGAAACATGAGGATATTGAGAACAAGCAAACGCTGATTGTGAATTTCTTGGCGTTTAGCCACTCGTCGCTGGACATCATGGTTTATGCCTTCACCAAGACAACCCAATGGGTTAGGTATCATGAAGTAAAGCAGGATGTGCTGCTGAAAATCAGTGACGTTATCGAGGGGCATGGTGGGCAAGTAGCCTTCCCGACACAAACCATACATATCAATGAAGGCAGTCAGGACTCCGAGTATGAGAGCGATCGCGACGAGCAGGTCGAATGCGAAGAGAGTCGCGCTGAAATGCGGGCCCCCCAAGGGAACAAGCGTGCAGCCCGGCGTGATCGTAGCCGCCGTCATGACACTCAGGCGGGCGACGTAGGTGAGCAATCCATGGATGCGGGAGATGGAGATTGATGTCTGAAACCAGCAGTGTGGTTGGTATTATTGGTGGCACCGGCCTGACCACTTTGTCGGGCCTTGATATTACGGGCGCGCGAACCGTTGAAACACCTTGGGGCTCGCCTTCGTCAGAGCTGGTCGAGGGGAGCTTTGATGGGCAGTCTGTTGTGTTCCTGTCCCGGCACGGTAATCCCCACAGGATTCCCCCCCACCAAGTGAACTACAGAGCGAATATAAAAGCGCTTTATGATGCCGGCGTACGTACGGTGATTGGCGTGAACGCTGTGGGTGGGATACATCGGGATATGGGGCCCGCCTGTGTGGTTATCCCTGAGCAAATCATTGATTACACCTGGGGTAGGGCAGGCACGTTCTTTGAGGGCGATCTGGAGCAGGTAACCCATATCGACTTTACCTGGCCTTACGACCAGGGTGCCCGCAGCATTCTGATGCAAGCTGCAACGGCCCATGATGTGCCGTTTGCCGGGTTTGGAGTCTATGGTGCGACTCAGGGTCCAAGGCTTGAAACAGCAGCCGAAATACGTCGCATGGAGCGGGATGGGTGTGATTTGGTAGGGATGACCGGCATGCCAGAAGCCGCTTTGGCGGCCGAGCTGGGTATGAGGTACGTGTGCTTGGGGTTGGTAGTTAACTGGGCGGCAGGGAAGTCAGACCACATTATTACCATGGCAGAAATTGAAGCGGCCATCGAGCAGGGCATGTCTGGTGTCAGACAGATTCTCGAAACGTCGATGGCCGATCTTGGTGTGCTTACTGCTTTGGCTCAACCTTCCTGAAGAACACCAGAACCCCGATGGTGGGGGAATCCAGAAAGTGGATTTCCTCGCTCCGCATCCTGCGGGTCTCTCGAATCCAGGTCTGCAGTTCCAGCGGTACTTCAGGCTGAAGGTTCAGTTCAGCGCTTGTTGTGGCGCTGGTGCCTACGGCCTCAGCCGAGTCGCTCCCTGTTATAGCAGAGTCGCGTTCGGTGATAGCGGAAGCCGCAACCTTACTTTCCTGCCAATGGTTCAGGTGAACGGCAACATGCAGGTACCGCTGCCTGTCGATCGTGATATTCCCTTCGATCTCTCTCTGGCCTGCCTGTTCCAACCATTCGCCAATCTCAATGCGCAGTGGTTCACCTTTGTAGTTCGGTGGGAAAGCTTCGTACCAGCCTGCAGCCATAAGCACTTTGTATTTACCGCTATTTTCTAGCCGGTTGGCTGCATTGCCAAGGTGAAGCTGGTTGCGGTTTACAAGTTTAAGGGACGAGCTTACTGAGCCACCCCGGCCAACACGATAAAGGGCTTTACCTGTATCTACAGGAGGCTCAACTTTGCGGTTGACCATGCGTTCGGTCACTGCGCCAGGGTCGACGATTCGCTCCAAAATCACGAACTCGGCCCGGTAAAGGTCATCGGATGTTTGCTGCGCATGGCTCACCATTGAGGTGGCCGCTAGAAGGGCGGTCAGTAGTGTGTGTGCCAATAGCCGACACAAGCGATTACCATCAGTCTGCAAGAGTTTGCTCCAGTTTTATTCAGGCCCTTTTAGGCCGTGGCTGCGCCTTGGGCGGGTAAAAGTTCGCCCAGCATTTCGGAAATGCCGTCGAGTTTACCACTGGTTGAGGTGTCCTTCAGCCGAAAACGGAAACTGTTGGCGCCCTCAAGGCGATATGTGTTCGGTGCAGATTGCATTTTTTTAACCAGCACCAGCGGGTCGACGGGTGTGGAATTGCCGAATTCAAGACGTGCCCACTCCTTGCCAGCGTCTACTTTCACTATGCCCAGGGCTTCGGCCTGAAGCCGAAGTTCGGTTTGTCGTGCCAGGTTTTTTACCGGTTCTGGTAATAATCCGAAGCGATCAATCATCTCAACCTGAAGCTCTTTTAATGCATTTCGGTCGCTGACACTGGCAATGCGCTTGTAAAGCATTAAGCGGTTGTGCACGTCTGGCAGGTAATCTTCCGGGATCAGCGCGGGTATGCGCAGGTTCATTTCCGTACCATGGCTCAAGGGCAGTTCTGCGTTGGGTGTACGGCCCTCGCGAATGGCTTTTACCGCTTCGTCCAGCAACTGCATATACAAAGTAAAACCAATGCTCTCGATTTGGCCGCTTTGTTCATCGCCCAGCAATTCGCCAGCGCCACGAATCTCCATGTCGTGGGTGGCTAGCATAAAGCCGGCGCCAAGATCCTGGGCCTCTGCAATCGCTTCCAGCCGTTTTTTTGCATCTGCCGAGATGGCTTTGGGAGGCGGTGTTAGTAGGTAAGCATAGGCTTGGTGGTGAGAGCGGCCGACCCGACCTCGGAGTTGGTGTAGCTGGGCCAAGCCGAATTTGTCTGCGCGTTCGATAATAATCGTGTTGGCGCTGGGGATGTCGATACCGGTTTCGATGATGGTGGTGCAAACCAGCACGTTGAAGCGCTTATGGTAGAAATCCGACATGATCTGCTCGAGCTGACGCTCTCGCATCTGACCATGGGCCACTCCCACTCGCGCTTCTGGAACCAGGCGCCGCAGATCCTCGGCCGTTTTCTCGATGCTTGCTACGTCGTTGTGCAGAACGTAAACCTGGCCGCCACGCAGGACCTCACGTAAAACGGCCTCTTTCACCATGGCGTCGTCCCGCTGGCGCACAAAGGTTTTTACAGAGAGCCGTCGGGCAGGGGGCGTGGCAATGATAGACAGATCCCTGAGGTGTCCCATGGCCATGTTGAGGGTTCTGGGGATGGGCGTCGCGGTGAGATTTAGCATGTCCACTTCGGCCCGTAGCGCCTTCAGCTTTTCCTTTTGCCCCACGCCAAACCTGTGCTCTTCATCAATGATCACCAAACCCAGGTTTTTAAACCGAATGTCGCCCTGCAGCAGCTTGTGGGTTCCTATAACAATATCGGCCTTCCCGCTTTCAATGGCCTCCAAGGCTTTGTTGGTCTGGCTTGTGCTGCGAAAACGGCTTAATAACTCAATGTTGACCGGTGTTTCCGAGAAACGATCCCTGAACGATTCGTAGTGTTGCTGGGCCAGCAGTGTTGTGGGTACCAATACCGCCACCTGCTTTCCAGACCATGTGGCCAGGAATGCGGCACGCATGGCAACTTCGGTTTTACCAAAGCCAACATCGCCACAAACCAGCCTGTCCATGGGTTTCTCGTTGGTCATGTCTTCGAAAACCGCTTCGATCGCAATCTGCTGATCCGGCGTTTCTTCAAACGGAAATCCAGCTGCAAACGCCCGGTAGGCTTCCTTGGGGTCTTCAAATGCGAAACCTTTACGGGCTTCTCGGCGCGCATAAACATCCAGAAGCTCCGCTGCGGTATCGCGGATCTTCTCCAGAGCTTTTTGTTTGGCTGTGCTCCATCGTTCTGTGCCCAGCTTATGCAGCGGTGCATGCTCTGCATCTGCGCCAGCATAGCGGGAAATCAGATGCAGGCTGGATACGGGCACATACAATTTAGAGCCGCCGGCGTATTCAAGCATCAGAAACTCACTGGCTTCTGCTTCAACCGTAATCGTTTCTAGGCCAAGGTAGCGGCCAACACCATGATCTATGTGTACAACGGGGGCGCCGGTTCGTAGCTCAGACAGGTCGCGATAGCCATCGTCGTTAATCTCTGTGGGTTTTTCACGCCGGCGGCGCTGCAACACGCGTTCGCCGAAAAGAGCTGTTTCTGTGATCAGTGCAACATTGTGCTCAGGCAGAACCAGACCCTGCTCCATGGAGGCGATGGTGATGCCCAGCGTAGCGCTCTCATTAGCCAGAAAGTCCTGCCAGTTTTCGAAACCCTGCAACCTTAGTTGGTGTTCGCCCAGGTTATCAATAAGGGCCTCTCGGCGGCCTGAAGATTCTGCACAAATCAGTACCCGCCCAGCAAAGGTCTTTATGAAGCGCTTCAGGTGGCCTGCAGGGTCGGCGGCCCGAGCGTTCATGGCAATGTCAGGGAGCGCTTCGCTGGTGCAGTTTACGGCGCTACTGCCTTCTGCTTTTTCCGGTGTTGTGGTTACCCGGGGAAAGGCTTTTAGATGGCCAAACAGTTCATCCTGCTGCAAAAACAAACTGGCTGGTGGAAGTATGGGGCGGTGAAGGTCATGGCGCCGGTCTTCGTAACGATTTCGGGTTTCAGCATCAAAGTGGCTGACTGCCTCGTTCAGACCCTGAGCAGTGAAAACGTGAGTGGTCTCAGGTAGATAGTCGAAAAGAGTGGCCGTCTCTTCAAAGAACAGCGGCTGATAATATTCTATGCCCGGAGGCGTAATGCCGTGGCTAACGTCCTGGTATATGGGAGCGTCTTTGTTGGCGTTTGGAAACTGCTCGAACCAGCGGTTACGAAAACCGGAGCGAGCCTCTTTGTGCCATGGGAATTCATAGGCAGGAAGAAGCTCGATGCGCTCAATCCGATCGATGGAGCGCTGGGTTTCCGGGTCGAAGGTGCGAAGAGTTTCTACTTCGTCATCGAACAAATCAATTCGGTAGGGCAGGTTCGACCCCATGGGGAATATATCGAGAATGGAGCCGCGAACGGCGTATTCGCCGTGCTCGTAAACGTTTTCAGCGTGTCGGTAGCCTGCGGTTGTCAGCTGCAAGCGCCAGTTGTCCATATCCAGAGACTGCCCGGTTTCCAGCAGGAGAGTATTGCCCTGCAGGTAACTGACCGGGGGTAATCGGTGCATCAGGGTCCGGGCCGGCACCACGATAACCCCATGCTGAATACCTGGCAGTCGGTGAAGTGTGCGAATGCGCCGCGAGGTAATATCCTGGTGTGGAGAGAACAAATCGTATGGCAGGGTTTCCCAGTCTGGCAGTGACAGTAGCTCCAGGCCGTCCTTTGTAACGGTGGCGCCATCCTCCTCTGGCGGCAAACCGAGGAAAAATCGCATGGATTGCTCCAGGCGGATCGCCTCAGCCGTGCTGCGGGTTATTACCAGGGTTAACCCTTTATGCGCCCGCGCACTCTCACAAATGGCCAGGGCGTCACTGCTGCCATGTAACTGCCCCCAGGTGCGATGATCTGCTGATTTTGCAGGAAATGCCGGCGCAATCAGTGTTTGCAGTGAAGCGGAAGTGGGGGCACCTTGATTCATGGGCAGTTGTGTTCTCCTGCTGTGGGTGTGGGGGAGCCAATAAGGCGGCTATTCTAACGCCGGCAGATGACGGTGTCATGGCGGTTAACCTACGATGTCCGTGCCAGTTCGTATTTGCCGTTAGGCGGTTTAAGTTGGATAATGCCCCACCTAAATTATTCCACGTGCGAAACAGGGGTCCCTACCGTGAGCCACGAACAGATGAACCAGTGCCTGTCCAACTGGATGGATCGAGAATCCACTGCGGAGGCCATGATTCCGCTGATTGGCCGTCTTTACCGGAAAAACAACGTTGTTACCTCCGTATACGGTCGCTCCATTATTAACCAGTCGGTTATCGGTATTATCCGCGCCCACAAGTTTGTACGCCAGGTAGAAGACAGTGAGCTGTCCGTACGCGATACCCTGCCAATCCTGCAGGCTATGGATCAAATGGAGCTTGGGCGCGCGCACATCGATATCGGTAAGCTGGCGGTAAAGTTTAAGGAACAAGGCGATGATCTGGCTGAGTTCCTCAAAAAAGAAATCGGCCCGGTGATTGGTCAATATCTTTCGCAGTCTGAGGAAGATGCCAGTAATGGCACCAAAGATGTGGTGCTGTACGGCTTTGGGCGTATCGGCCGCTTGCTTGCTCGTATTCTGATTGAAAAGGCTGGCGGTGGTAACAACCTTCGCCTGCGAGCTATTGTGGTGCGCAAAGGTGGCGCAGACAACGATTTGCAAAAGCGTGCCAGCCTGTTGCGCCGCGATTCAGTGCACGGCCCTTTCGATGGCACCATTCGTGTTGACGAAAACGAATCGGCGCTAATTGCCAATGGCAATTTCATCAAGGTTATTTATTCAGACGGTCCGGACAAGGTGGATTACACCCAGTACGGCATCAAAAACGCCATCGTGATAGACAATACCGGTATTTGGCGTGACGAAGAAGGCTTGGGCCTGCACCTCAAGTCCAAAGGCGTTAGCCGGGTTATGCTGACGGCACCAGGAAAAGGCGACATCAAGAACGTTGTTTACGGCATCAACAACGATTGGATTACCGACGAAGATAAAATCCTGTCTGCGGCCTCCTGTACAACCAACGCAATCACGCCGGTACTAAAAGCGATTTACGACGAGTACGGTATTGAAGACGGTCACGTTGAAACGGTGCATTCTTACACCAACGACCAGAACCTTATCGATAATTACCACAAAGGTGGTCGCCGTGGCCGCAGTGCTCCCCTGAACATGGTAATTACCGAGACAGGCGCGGCAAAAGCCGTCTCCAAAGCTCTGCCGGAGCTCACAGGCAAGCTGACAGGTAACGCTATTCGGGTGCCAACGCCGAACGTTTCTATGGCCATTCTCAACCTCAATCTTAAGAAAGAGGTGGATGTTGAAGGTGTAAACAACTACCTGCGCGAGATGGCGCTGCACTCAGAACTGCAGAAACAGATCGACTTTGTGAACTCCCCGGAGGTCGTTTCCACAGACTTTGTTGGCTCACGTCATGCCGGCATTGTAGACGCTCAAGCCACGATTGCTGCGGGCAAGCGGTTGATTCTCTATGTGTGGTACGACAACGAGTTTGGTTACAGTGCCCAGGTAATTCGGGTCGTTAGTCAGATGGCTGGTATTACTTACCCCATTTTTCCCGCCCGTACGCGCGACTGAAGACAGTGCGTCAAAGTTGAGGGTAATGGCTCCACAGGCCCGGCGTCGAATGTCGCCGGGTTTTTTATTAACGGCGGCTGGTCACTACGGGATTACGTTCCGGTACAAACCCGTTCTCGTTTCAGGTGGAAATAGCTTGCCTTAGACTCTATAATTGGCGCGATTTTGGGTATGTCTGGCTCCCCGTTTCTCAACGTAATTCTGGGCCGCTGGGGCCGGGCAATACTAATCCATAGACTAGTTTCTGATGATTGGATGAGGCTAATGATTAAGATCAAAAAAGGCCTGGATCTTCCCATCAGCGGCGCTCCCGAACAGACCATTACAGACGGTAAGCCAGTTCGCCACGTGGCGTTGATTGGTTTCGACTACATCGGCATGAAGCCGACGATGGCTGTTAAAGAAGGAGATCGTGTTAAGCGCGGTACGCTGCTGTTCACGGACAAGAAGACCGAGGGTGTTCGTTATACATCGCCTGCCGCTGGCGTGGTGAAAGAAGTCAATCGCGGTGAGCGTCGGGTATTCCAGTCAGTTGTCATCGAGATTGATGGTGACGAAGCTGAGACCTTTGCCCGCTTCAACGCTGCGGACCTTGCTGGTCTGGAACGTCAGCAGGTGGTCGATAATCTGGTTGAGTCCGGTTTGTGGACGGCTTTCAAAACCCGTCCCTATAGCAAAGTGCCGGCAATCGACACGGCTCCGCACTCTATATTTGTGTCCGTTATGGACACCAACCCGCTGGCAGCTGATCCTACCGTTGTGATTGCTGAGAATGCGACGGCCTTTGAAAATGGCCTGACCATTCTGGGTCGCCTTACCTCTGGCAAGGTGTTCGTAACCGGTCGTCCGGGCTCTAATGTGGCCGTTCCCAAGGCTGACAATATTGACGTTCAGCAGTTTGATGGCATACACCCCGCCGGAAACGTCGGAACGCATATTCATCACCTTGATCCGGTTTCCGCCTCCAAGAGTGTCTGGACGGTTAACTACCAAGATGTCATCGATATCGGGCAGCTGTTTGTTACCGGCGAACTGAGCGTCAGCCGCATTGTTGCGCTTGGTGGCCCCAAAGCCCTGAAGCCTCGCCTGATTCGTACCCGTCTGGGCGCCAGTCTCCCCGAACTTCTCGATGGCGAAGTGACGACAGATTGCGACGTTCGCGTGATTTCCGGCTCTGTATTCGGTGGTCGCCGTGGTGAAGGCCCCTGTGCCTACCTTGGTCGCTTTGCTAACCAGGTGTCGGTGCTGGAAGAAGGCAATAAGCGGCACTTCCTGGGTTGGTTATCACCAGGCGCTAACAAGTTTTCCGTTCTCAACATCTATTTGTCCAAACTGACCGGCAACAAATTGTTCAACTTCACGACCACAACCAACGGCAGCGAGCGCGCGATGGTGCCTGTGGGCTCCTACGAGAAGGTGATGCCCCTGGATATCCTGCCAACTCAATTGTTGCGTGCGTTGATTGTGGGGGATACCGAAATGGCCCAGAAGCTCGGCGCTTTGGAATTAGACGAAGAAGATCTGGCGCTGTGCACCTTCGTGTGCCCGGGTAAATATGAATACGGTCCGATTCTCCGCGAGAATTTGACCCGAATCGAGATCGAGGGCTAACACGATGGCTATCAGACAGTTTCTCGATGGAATCGAGCACCACTTCGAACAAGGTGGTAAGTACGAGCGCTGGTATGCGCTGTACGAAGCCGCCGATACCATGTTCTACACACCAAGTTCGGTAACCTCTACAACCTCGCACGTGCGTGATGGCGTTGATCTCAAACGCATCATGATTTCGGTCTGGTTGTGTGTCTTTCCGGCGATGTTCTTTGGTATGTGGAACATTGGCTTTCAAGCTAATAGTTTCCTTGCCACCAACCCGGATGCATTGATTGCAGATGGTGGTTTGCGCACAGCGTTTATTCAGGCTCTTGCGGTCACAGGTGCCGGCGCTGGCATCTGGGACAACTTCGTATACGGGATGGCTTACTTCATTCCTGTTTACGCCGTTACCTTCGTAGTGGGCGGTTTCTGGGAGGTTATGTTCGCGACCGTGCGTCGTCACGAGGTGAACGAAGGCTTCTTCGTAACGTCTATCCTGTTTGCGCTAATCTGCCCGCCAACCATTCCTCTTTGGCAGGTGGCTCTGGGTATCACATTTGGTGTGGTGATTGGTAAAGAAGTCTTTGGCGGTACCGGCAAAAACTTCCTGAACCCAGCACTGACCGGGCGTGCATTTCTGTACTTTGCTTACCCGGCACAAATCTCTGGTGATGCTGTTTGGACTGCTGTTGATGGCTTTAGTGGTGCAACGGCGCTGAGCATGGCGGCAAGCGGCGGCCTTGACGCGCTGAACGAGGGTGTTGGCTGGATGAACGCATTCATGGGCTCCATTCAGGGCTCTATGGGCGAAACCTCCACGCTGGCCGTGCTTATTGGCGGCCTGGTTCTTGTGGGGATGCGTATTGCCAGCTACCGGATAGTGGGTGGCGTGCTGCTAGGTATGATTGCTACCTCTCTCATGTTCAATATTGTCGGCTCCGAGACCAACGTGATGTTTTCGGTGCCCGCGCATTGGCATCTTGTTATGGGTGGCTTTGCCTTTGGTATGATGTTTATGGCTACCGATCCGGTTTCCGCGGCAATGACCAACACGGGCCGCTGGTGTTTCGGCATTCTGGTAGGTGTAATGACCATCTTGATTCGGGTTGTTAACCCCGCATTCCCGGAGGGCATTATGCTTGCGATTCTGTTCGCTAACCTTTTTGCACCGCTGATGGATCACTACGTGGTTCAAGCAAACGTTAAACGGAGGCTCGCTCGTGGCTAAGGGTAAAGAAACTGTCTCCAGAACGCTGCTGGTTGCTCTGGTACTGAGTATTGTTTTCTCCATTGTGGTTTCCACTGCAGCGGTGGTGCTCCGCCCGGCGCAGATCAAGAACCAGAACCTGGATATCAAAACTAACATTCTGTCTGCATCAGGAATGTTGCCCGAGGGAGCCGGTGCCGAGGAAATCGAAAAAATATTTTCGCAATTTGAAGTGCGTCTGGTAGATCTGGATACTGGTGACTACGTGGAGCCGTCTTCCGTGGGTGTAAAAGACCCCATGAAGTACGACATGTATAAATCAGCGTCAGACCCTATGATGTCTACCATGATTCCGACCTCTGAAGATAAGGCTGGCATCAAGCATCGTCCTAATGTCGCCAAAGTTTATACTCTGAGCGAAAATGGGAATCTCAATCGTGTGGTGCTGCCCATTCACGGCTATGGCTTGTGGTCTACTCTGTATGGCTTTATGTCCCTGGAAGGTGACCTGAACACCATCGAAGGTTTGGGTTTCTATGCTCACGCAGAAACACCTGGCCTTGGCGGTGAAGTGGATAATCCGCGGTGGAAGTCTCAGTGGGTTGGCAAGGAGCTTTACGATGAGGATAAATCCGAGCCTCAGATTCGCCTGATGAAGGGTGGGGTAGACTCCAATGCCGCCGACAAACAGCATAAGGTCGATGCGCTCTCCGGTGCGACATTGACCAGCCGTGGCGTACAGAACCTGGTTAATTACTGGATGGGTGATCGGGGTTACGCACCGTTCCTCAAGAAACTTCGCGAAGGGGAGGAGGTCTGATCATGGCCGAAATAACTGCCAAACAGGTTCTTTTCGAACCGATATTCAGTAATAACCCGATCGGGCTGCAGATTCTAGGTATCTGTTCAGCGCTTGCTGTAACCACGAGCATGAACGTCACCATCGTTATGAGCCTGTCGGTTATCGCTGTTACCGCGTTTTCCAACTTGGCTGTGTCGCTGGTTCGTACTCAGATCCCGGCAAGTATCCGGATCATCGTACAGATGACTATTATCGCTTCTCTGGTCATCGTGGTTGATCAGATACTCAAAGCGTATGCCTACGAGATCAGTAAACAACTGTCTGTATTCGTTGGTCTGATCATCACCAACTGCATTGTTATGGGGCGCGCCGAAGGCTTTGCCATGAAAAACGGCCCCTGGCTGAGCTTCCTGGACGGCATTGGCAATGGCCTGGGCTACTCGGTCATGTTGTTGTTTGTGGCCTTTTTCCGCGAGCTTCTGGGTGCCGGCTCATTGTTCGGTGTCACCCTGCTGTCTCCGGTAAACGAAGGTGGCTGGTATATCACTAATGGCCTGCTGCTGTTGCCGCCGAGTGCTTTTTTCATTATTGGCCTTGCAATTTGGGGTCTGCGTACCTGGATGCCTGAGCAGGTAGAAGAGCCGGACTACAAGTTGTCCCGTCACACCCATAAGGAGGCCTTCTGATGATCGAGCATTATATCAGTCTGCTTCTCAAGGCGATTTTCATTGAGAACATGGCGCTCGCGTTCTTCCTGGGAATGTGTACGTTTCTCGCTATTTCCAAGAAGATTGAAGCGGCCACAGGTCTTGGCATAGCGGTTGTTGTGGTTCTGACGTTGACAGTGCCGGTTAACAACCTGATCTACAACAACATCCTTCGTGAAGGTGCGCTGGCTTGGGCGGGTTTGCCTGAGGTGGATCTGAGTTTCCTTGGCTTGATTACCTATATTGGCGTTATCGCAGCCATTGTGCAGATTATGGAAATGATTCTGGACAAATACATCCCGGCACTATACGCCGCACTGGGGGTGTTCCTGCCACTGATTACAGTGAACTGCGCGATCCTGGGCGCTGCGCTGTTCATGGTGGAGCGGGACTATACGTTCGGTGAAAGTGTGGTTTATGGCTTTGGTGCTGGTGTGGGCTGGGCTCTGGCTATTATTGCCTTGGCCGGTATCCGTGAAAAACTGAAGTACAGCGATGTTCCAGAAGGGCTGCGTGGCCTGGGTATCACCTTCATTACGGTTGGTTTGATGTCCCTTGGCTTTATGTCGTTCTCAGGGATTTCCCTGTAATTCATCCGGTGATTCGGTTTAACGAAAAGGCGAGACCATGTATACAGAAATAACACTTGGCGTGGTCATGTTCACCGTTATCGTTCTGGCGCTTGTGGCGATCATCCTCGCGGCGAGATCCAAACTGGTAAGCACCGGTGATGTGACTATCGAAATCAATGACGATCCGGAACACACCGTGAAAACGGAAGCCGGTGGCAAGCTTCTGAGCACTCTGGCTGGCAGTGGCATTTTCCTGTCGTCAGCCTGTGGCGGCGGTGGTACCTGCGCGCAGTGCAAGTGTAAAGTGCTTGATGGCGGCGGCGCGATGCTTGCCACGGAAAAAACTCACTTTACCAATCGTGAAGAGAAGGAAGGCTGGCGCTTGTCGTGCCAGGTTCCGGTTAAGCAGGACATGCAAATTGAGGTGCCCGAAGAATTCTTCGGCGTTAAAAAGTGGGAGTGTGAAGTTGTCTCCAACCACAACGTAGCCACCTTTATTAAGGAGTTGGTGCTGAAATTGCCAGAAGGCGAGGAAGTGGACTTCCGCGCTGGCGGTTATGTTCAACTTGAGTGCGCCCCTTACGAAATCAACTTCAAGGACTTTGATATTGAGGAAGAGTTCCATGGTGACTGGGACAAACTTGATATCTGGCGCTTCAAGGCGATCAACAAGGAAGAGACCATCCGCGCATACTCCATGGCGAACTATCCGGAAGAGAAGGGCGTTCTAAAGTTCAACATCCGTATTGCTACGCCGCCTCCGGGCACGGACCACCTTCCGGGCATCATGTCCAGTTATACGTTCAGCCTGAAGCCGGGTGACAAGGTCACGGTTATGGGGCCATTCGGTGAGTTCTTCGCCAAGAAGACCGAAGCGGAAATGGTGTTCATCGGCGGCGGTGCCGGCATGGCGCCTATGCGCTCTCATATCTTTGATCAGCTCAAGCGACTGAACTCGAAGCGCAAAATCACCTTCTGGTACGGTGCCCGAAGTGTCCGCGAGATGTTTTACGTGGAAGACTTCGACATGTTGGCCAATGAGAACGAGAACTTCGAGTGGCATGTTGCCTTGTCTGATGCACAGCCTGAAGACAACTGGGAAGGCCCTACGGGCTTTATCCATAACGTACTCTACGATAAATATCTGAAGGATCACCCCGCTCCTGAAGACTGCGAGTACTATATGTGCGGCCCCCCTATTATGAACGCGTCTGTTATCAAGATGCTGAAAGATATGGGTGTTGAAGACGAAAATATTATGCTGGATGACTTCGGAGGTTAAACCTTTCAGATGACATCCTGTATCTTACAACCCGCCCGGGTGGCTGCTGCCAGTGTCGTTATGATGCTGGCACTGGCGGCCCTGGCGGGTTGCTCGTTTCAGCCGGATGAGGAAGTCTGGGAAATCTCAGGGCCTGTTTTTGGAACCAGCTACCACATTAGCGTGGTTTTGCCCGAGGATCGGCAAAGGCTTGAAGCGCTGGCACAAGGCATAGACGACGCTCTTGAAGAGGTTGATGCATCCATGTCGACCTGGAGAGAAGATTCCGAGTTGTCAAAGCTGAACCGCCTTAAGGATCAGTCGGACTGGACTCCGGTTTCGGAATCCCTTTTTGAAGTACTGGCCAGATCGGATGAAATTTCACGGCTGACTGACGGTGCTTTCGATGTAACCATTGGGCCGGTGGTCAATCTTTGGGGCTTTGGCCCAGATGCACGGCCGGAACATGTTCCTTCAGATGAAGATCTTGCTCGTGCTTTAGCGTCAACGGGTTTTAAAAACCTGTCGCTACAGACGAACCCACCTGCAGTAAAAGCGTCCAAGACCCAGTACATTGATCTTTCGGCCATAGCAAAAGGTTATGGTGTGGATGTGGTCGCACGGTATCTCGATAGTGAGGGCGTAAAAGCTTACCTGGTGGAAATAGGTGGCGAAGTGCGCACTCAAGGGAAAAAGCCGAATGGCGGTGTGTGGAGGCTAGCCATAGAGCAGCCAGCAGAAGGCGGTGAGCAAAAGGTAAGCCGCATCATTACGTTACCTTCCCGAGCCATGGCAACGTCCGGTGACTATCGGAACTATTACGAATCGGAAGGGCGCCGTTTCTCACATACAATAGACCCAGAGACTGGCAAACCGATAACGCATAATTTGGCGTCGGTAACTGTGATCACCGACGACAGCATGAGTGCTGACGCATTGGCGACCGGTTTTACCGTTATGGGCTATGAGCGAGCGGCTGAGTTGGCCACGCGAGAGAACATAGCGGCCTATTTCATTGTCCGGACGGAAAACGGGTTTGAGACTCATCAAACTCCGGCATTTTCGTCCTACATTACTCAGTAGGAGGTGGGCAACATGGGTACCTTTTTTTTGGTATTAGCAATTGTGGTTTTGCTGGTAGCCGGTATGTCTGTCGGCGTTATTTTTGGTGGCAAGCCAATCAGTGGCACCTGCGGCGGTATAGGTGCACTGGGCATCAGCTCTTCCTGTGATATTTGTGGCGGTAACACCCAGAAGTGTGACGAGGAAAACCAGCGTGTGGCTTCTGCGACGGTAACGTCTGAGGAGTTGGCCTATGATGCGACCACCTCTGGTCGTAAGCGGTAAACGTTGGCATTTTCAGAATAATCATAAATACTTTTTCACGACGTAGATAAGGAGTCACTGCGCGCATGGCAGAACATCATTACGACGTCGTCGTTATCGGTGCCGGACCTTCAGGTGAAGGTGCGGCAATGAATGCGACGAAGCATGGCAAGCGTGTTGCGATCGTTGAAGATAAGCCCACAGTGGGAGGCAACTGCACCCACTGGGGTACGATTCCTTCCAAGGCTTTGCGTCACTCGGTCAAACAGATCATTACCTTCAACACCAATCAAATGTTCCGGGATATTGGAGAGCCCCGTTGGTTCTCATTCCCCCGAGTGCTGCAAAGTGCTCAGAAAGTGATTGGTAAACAGGTAAAACAAAGAACCCAGTTCTACTCTCGTAACCGCGTGGATCTGCTCAGGGGGCGCGCATCTTTTCTGGATGCGAACCGGCTTGAAATCCGTGGCAACAAATCCGTCGAAACACTGCACTTCAAGCAGGCCGTTGTCGCCACCGGTTCACGCCCTTATCTGCCACCGGATGTGGATTTCCGTCATCACCGGGTCTATAACTCCGACACCATACTCAACCTGTCCCACACACCGCGTACACTGATTATTTATGGTGCTGGCGTGATCGGCTCAGAATACGCATCTATATTTGCGGGTCTCGGCGTGAAGGTTGATCTGATCAACCCGGGCAGTCGCTTGCTGTCGTTCCTCGACGATGAAATCTCGGATGCGCTGAGCTATCACCTGCGTAACAACGGCGTGTTGGTGCGGCACAATGAGCAGTACGAGTCGGTAGACGGAGACGAACATGGTGTTGTTCTCTCGTTGCAGTCAGGCAAGAAAATCCGTGCGGATGCATTTCTTTGGTGTAATGGCCGCAGTGGCAACACCGACAACTTAGGGCTTGAGAATATTGGTCTTACGCCCAACGGTCGCGGCCAGTTATCTATTGATGAGCATTATCGCACCGGGGTAGAAAACATATACGCCGCAGGTGATGTAATCGGGTGGCCGAGCCTGGCGAGTGCCGCTTATGATCAGGGGCGCTCTGCGTCTTCAGACATTGTTAATGATGATTACTTCCGGTTTGTATCAGATGTTCCAACAGGCATTTACACAATTCCGGAGATCAGTTCCGTAGGGCAAACCGAGCGGGAGTTAACCGCCGCTAAAGTGCCCTATGAAGTTGGGCAGGCATTTTTCAAAGATCTGGCCAGGGCGCAGATTACTGGTGAGCCTGTGGGTATGCTGAAAATCCTGTTCCACCGCGAGACCCGGCAGATACTGGGCATCCACTGTTTCGGAGACCAGGCCGCTGAGATCGTCCACATCGGTCAGGCCATCATGAACCAAAAAGGTGAGGCTAACTCGCTGAACTACTTTATCAACACAACCTTTAACTACCCGACCATGGCAGAAGCTTATCGCGTAGCTGCGTTGAATGGCCTTAACCGGATCTTCTAACTGGTTAAGGCGCTCAGCTGGCGGGTAGCGCCTCGTTACCCGCCGTCATGCACTCCTGGCGATCAGGCAGCGATATTGTCGAGCGTGCGCGGTTGTCGAAGAACATCTGCGTACTAGTGGGGTAGTCTGTGATGATGCTGTCTACGCCGATAGCCTCAAGCCGAAGCATGTCTTGAATACGATTAACGGTCCAGCACGACACATGCATATCCTTTCGATGAGCAGCCTCCACAATTTCTGGCGAACATATTTTCCAGTTGATACACAGGTACTTGCAGCCCAGGCGGGTTGCTAGCCCCAGCGGTCTCGGGAATCGTCGCTCTGATACCAATCCTGTGCGAATGCGCTTATTTCTTCGGCGCATTTCTTTCAGAAACCAGGTATCTGCAGACGTGATTGCTACCGTTTGGAACAGGTTTCGGCTTTGGATTATTTCCGTTAACCGGTTGCCCAGAACATTCAACCTGGCGCGGGTATCCTTTTTTACCTCAAGCTGGAAATGCTCCACATCACCAAACTGATCCAGTAGCTGTTCCAGCTCTGGGATGCCTGTTTTTTCGGGCCATGGGCTGGTATTGCGACGAGCGTCCATTTGGCTAAGCTCAGCCGCCGAATACTGGCCCACGCTGCCTTTATGACCGGTTGTGCGGTCTGTGGTCAGATCGTGTACCAGAACGGGCTTGCCATCTTTAGACAGCACCAAATCCAGCTCAAAGTGCCGAACACCCTGTCGGTAGGCGTGCCTGAATCCGGGCAGGGTGTTTTCTGGGGCTTCCCCTTTAGCGCCGCGGTGTCCGTAGACGATCATTCGGGTGCTTCACCTTTTAAACGTTGGTAAATGGCCTGGCGTTTGTTCCAGGTGTCGTGGCACAGATGTATATCTTCCAGGTAGGCTGGTAATTCGGTCATCAGCAGCGCCTGGGGCCCGTCTACAAGGGCTTTCTCAGGCTTGGGGTGGAAGTCCACCAGCACCATGTTAGCGCCCGCGATCACGCCTTGTGCGGTGGCATGCATTACATCCAGAATGCCATCTGGCGACTTCTCACGGGTACCTACTGAGTGAGACGGGTCGATGCACACAGGCATGCGTGTGAGCCGCTTAACTGCCGGTACGTGGGCAAAGTCCACCATGTTACGGTGGGGCTGACCTGCTTCGGTTTTCATACCGCGAAGGCAAAAAATAACGTTCGCGTTACCTTCGCTGGCCAGATATTCCGCCGCATTCAAGGATTCGTTCAACGTAATGCCAAACCCGCGCTTGAGCAGAACCGGGTAGGTGCTTTGACGCCCGATAGCCTTTAGAAGTTCAAAGTTCTGTGTATTTCGGGTGCCTACCTGAAGCATAACGCCCGTTGGTCTCCCGAGTTTTTCCAGGCATCTGTCGATTTCTTCAATATGGCTTTCATGGGTAATTTCCATGGCAACCACTTTAATGCCGTGTTTGCCGGCCTTCTCAAACACCCAGGGCAAGCAGCCCTTGCCATGCCCCTGAAACGAATAGGGATTGGTGCGCGGCTTGTAAGCGCCCATGCGAGTGCAAACCTGGCCGTTTTCTTCCAGAGCCTTCAGCATCATTTCAACATGTTCAGGCACATCAACAGCGCAAAGCCCAGCAAAAATATTGAGGTTGGATTGGTTGAAGTCGACACCGTTATAGCTGAAACCCGTTTGCCGGTTATCATCTCGGTGGCGCCCCAGAATACGATAGTCGTCGGATATTCGGATGGCACGTTCGACAGCAGGCAAGGCCTCGATGTCCCCCATGTCGAGCGGCTTGGTGTCGCCCAGCAGGTATATCTCAGTCAACCGCTGGCTAACACCCTGAATCTCGTGTACCCGCACTGTCACACCTGGAAGGTTTTCCAGGTAATGCATTGTCTGGCGATAGGCTTCGCTGTCCAGCGGAGTATTGGGGTGAAGAATGGCTAACATGCTGTCTCCTTTGCTATGTGCAGGCTAAGAACGTGCGCTCTCTGCTCTATGCCGCGCCTGCATGAATTCCCGGTGATTAAGATGCAGCAAATCGGCGATACGGCGAATAAGGTGTTCTTCGTACTTATCGATGCGGTTGTCCGCAAGAGCAACGAGCCAAATGCTTTCCAGTAGCGCCTGTTTGCCTTCTTGGTCCAGGGATTCGTTTATTTGCTCGGTAAACTCATAAAGGGACGTTGCATCCGCTGCCTTATCCAACGCACTGTTAAGAATCTCTTTTGCTTCTTCACGAGTTACCTGGTGGGCGTTCACTGCGCAGTCTACTATGGCTTGCAGTTCGCGCTCATCTTCATCACTATCCACCTGCGAAAGCTGAACCATCAGAGCAGTTGCAGCGATCGCAAGCTGGCGGGCGTCGGGTTTATGATGCTCCGTTTCCGGTGCACTAAACAGTTTTTTAAGGCTTTCAATCATAATCTGACACGGTCACTGTGGTGCGTTGAAAATCAAGCCGCTTTGCTGGCCAATTGCCGAACCTGGCTCTCCAGTTCTATCTGGTCGTTGGTAAAACGACGTATGCCGTCAGCCAGTTTTTCGGTGGCCATGGCATCTTCGTTGGACTCCCAGCGAAACAGCTTTTCATCCAGGGTCCCGAAGCCGTCCGAAGACGTCGCGCCGGCCGGCGAGAGCTGTTGCTCCAAGCTTCCACTATCGTCCTTTAATTCCTGCAGTAAGGCGGGGCTGATGGTGAGCCGGTCACAACCTGCCAGCATTTCGATTTCCCCGATATTGCGAAAACTCGCACCCATAACCACCGTGCTGTAACCATGAGCCTTGTAGTAGTTGTAGATACGGGCGACGGACAGCACGCCGGGGTCTTCTGCGGCAGGAAAGCACTCGCGGCCACTGTTAGCTAGGTGCCAGTCCAGAATACGCCCTACAAACGGCGAGATCAGGAATGCGCCCGCCTGGGCACAAGCCGCCGCCTGTACAAATGAAAATAGAAGCGTGAGGTTGCAGTGAATACCTTCCTGCTCAAGTACCTCTGCGGCACGAATACCTTCCCAGGTAGACGCAATCTTGATCAGAACCCGGCTGGTGTCCACGCCCTGCTGGTCGTAGAGTTCTATCAGTCGACGTGCCCGCCTGAGCGTAGCCTCGGTATCAAATGACAAGCGCGCATCCACTTCGGTAGAAACCACACCCGGTACCAGGTTGAGTATTTTCTGGCCCGCCAGAACAGCCAGCATATCGGTTGCCAGGGTTAGCTGCTCAGCATCCGAACCACCCTGTTTGCGCGCCATGGCGACGGCTCTTTCAAGCATTGGCCGATAGGCATCGGAGGCGGCTGCTTTGAGCAACAGTGACGGGTTAGTGGTGGCATCTTGGGGGCGCCACTGGGCGATGGCATCGATATCGCCGGTATCTGCCACTACCGTGGTCATGGCTTTCAGTTGCTCGAGCTTGTTGGTCATTCGTATGGTCGTCCCGATTGATATTTTTATCAGCACATCCACATCCCGGATGTGGGTTATGCTTCTACAATAACGGGCTGCAAGGGCAGGAACAAGACAGCAAATCGTAAGGTTTTGGCAATAGAGCGTTAACCTTGTGGTCAGGCGCTGGCGGCTGTGCCGATTAGTGCCGGCTGCTCTGGTTCCCGAACCTTCTCAAGTGCCGTCTGAACGACCTCCAAACCAGCCCCGGATTTGTGTGCATTTTCACTGATATAGCGGCGAAACTGACGGCCACCGGGCATGCCGTGGAACAGCCCAAGTAAGTGCCTGGAGATGTGAGCAAGGAACACTCCGCGCTCCAGCTCGCTCTGGATAAACGGGTACATGGCCTTGAGTGCATCATGGCGGGAGGCAATGGGTGCTTCCTGACCAAAGAACTCTGGGTCCGCGCCAGCGAGAAGCCAGGGGTTGTGATAGGCCTCGCGGCCCAGCATCACGCCATCCGTGTGCTGTAAGTGTTCATGGCACTCCGAAAACGTTTTTATGCCGCCGTTGATAATGATCTCAAGGTGCGGATATTTTTGTTTGAGTCGGTACACCCAATCGTACTTTAACGGCGGAACATCCCGATTTTCTTTGGGGCTTAACCCCTCCAAAACGGCGATGCGGGCATGCACAATAAACGTCCGGCAACCGGCCGCGCTTACCTTGTCCACAAACTCGCACAGATCGTCCCAAGACTCCCGGCCATTAATACCAATGCGGTGCTTAACCGTAACGGGTAGGTTTGTGGCAGCAATCATCGCGCGAACGCCTTCAGCCACCTTATCTGGATGCCCCATCAGGCAGGCGCCTATCATGTTGTTCTGCACCCGATCACTGGGGCAGCCTACGTTCAGGTTTACTTCACTGAAGCCAAACTGCTCAGCCAGCCGCGCACAATGGGCTAGCTCGCTGGCATTACTGCCGCCCAGCTGGAGGGCCAGCGGATACTCGGCAGGATTGTGGTGCAAAAATCGCTCCGTATCTCCGTGAATCAGCGCCCCTGTAGTGACCATCTCGGTATATAGCAGGGTATGCCGGCTCAACAGGCGGGCGAGGTAGCGATAGTGTGGGGTAGTCCAGTCCATCATTGGCGCCACGCAGAAGCGGCGAGATGGCTCTAGCCCAGTTTTTTCAAGGGTCCCGGAGAGTTTTCCGGCATTTTCTGAAGAAGCGTTTTTGATCATTAAATGCTCAATTCTGACCGATTGTGTGTGGCCATAACTCGAAGGCAGGCTTGTGGCCTAAAGGCTTCGCTCGAACGGATTGTATGCAAGGTAGATTCTAACAGGAAATCGGATTCGTTGGTTTATCGGGGGCGTTATGCACCGCAAGCAATAGTCGAACCCCTGACCCCTGGCAGGGCTCACTTGGGATAACACTTATTACCTTCGGCCCTCTGTTGAGGATAACCTGCAGCCCGTGATGTTTGAACTTCCCTGCTAAATACTCATATCTCTCCAGTCTGTAAAGGAATCCTGAGCGAATGAACTCACACATACTGGCGGCAGTACTTTCTGCCGTTTTCATGGGCACAATTGGCGCAGTTGCTGTTTACGCCAATGTCAGCGCCGAAACGGTTACGTTCTATCGCCTGTTTATTGGCGCCGTTTTAATGGGTTTCTTCCTTTTGCTTACAGGCCAGAAAGATAAAGTATTTACCTGGCCAGGCATTAAGGTTTTGGTGACAGGCGCGTTCCTCGCATGCTTTGTGGTCTTTTATGTCATTGCTTTGAATTACACCAGCATGGCGAACGCTGTAATGCTGTTGTATCTGGCCCCTGTAACAGCGTCCACGGTTGCACACTTTTTTATGGGTGAGAGGTTGTCGGGGCTAAGCGCAGCCTTGATAAGCGTGGCATTGTTTGGCTTTGCGATGATAATGGAGTTCAACTTTAACCTCTCAGGGCGAAAGGAAGAATCGATCGGTCTGTTTTACGCACTGCTTGCCATGTTGTGTTACGCCGCTTTTATTCTGACTAATCGGTTAATACACGAACGGGTTCATGTGCTGACTCGTAGCGGCTATCAAATGCTCGCTGGAGCCCTGTGCGTACTGCCTTTTATGCTACAGCAAGGTGATAGCATCGGCGCTGGGCAGTTGGGCTGGCTGGTTGTGGCAGGTGTCGTTCCGGGGTTCCTGGCGATCATGCTTGCCGTGGTTGCGCTGAAGGCGCTTCCGGCAGCGACCTTTGGCACCCTGGCTTATCTGGAGCCTATTACAGTCGTCGCTCTGGGGTGGGTTCTGTTTGATCAAAGCCTGAATACTTTGCAGTTGTCCGGGAGTGCGTTGATTATCGTCTCGGGTGTGATACAGGCTGTGTTGTCGCAGCGAGGCTCACACGGGGCTGCGACAACACAGCCTGAAGTGGAAGCTGCCTGAGTTTTATCCTTGGTCGGGTCTCTGTATCCAAGTTTTCAGAAAACAAACTCGAGCCCAGCGTACCAAGTGCGCCCGGATGCCGGCTCAAAGTACCGATCATTGCTGGCGTTAATGCGAACATTGGCGAAGTAATCCTTGTCACCCAGGTTGCGAACGCCCGCAAAACCTTTCAGCAGAAGATTTCCACCTGCGTATAGGGTGTTTCCGCCGCGCAGGTTTACTAACCAGTAATCGTCGACCTCCACTTCATTGGCATCATCGGCGACCATGTCGCCGATATAACGGGTCTCCAATGTGGCAAACATGCCACCTAAGCCCTGCCACGTGAGGCGGTTAGACCAGGTTTGCTCTGGCAGGCCGGGTAACCGATTGCCATCGTAAACGTCGCCTCCCGAACGGTATGTCTCAAATGTGTAGTTGGCGAGGGTGAGCGCAGTTTCTGCGCGCCAACTTGGTGAAAAAAGCCAGCCGGCCGCTGCCTCAAAGCCCTTGCGTGTTGTATCCCCGGCATTGCGATAGAACGTCCGGTCATCGGACCCCGCCAACTCATAGGGAACCAGTTCATCACGAACATCGACCCAGAACAGCGTGAGGTCATAGTCAATGCCGTTGTTGAGGGTGCCGCGAAGTCCCAATTCATGATTGAGAGATTTTTGTGGTTCGGTTTCCGGATTAAACCCGCCCACGCCCGACGGGTTAGCAAACTCCGAGAATGTGGGTGTTTCGAACGCAGTGCTGATATTGGCGTAGGCCTGGTGAGATTCCAGATAACGATAGCTCAAGCCTGCAGAACCACTCCACTCCCGGAAGGTACGGCTGCCGCTTTGGTTTCCATCAGCGGCAAAATCATCATCAACTTTGAGGCGAATCCGGTCGAAACGACCGCCAACGGACAAGGTAATTTGATCGCTAAGGCTTAGGTCGCCTTGTGCAAACGCGCCCAACGCGAAGGCCGTTTGCAGTTCGTCTGCGGTCAGCCCTTGCAGAGTGCCACTGAAGCTCATTTCTCGGCGGATACGGTCATCCCGCTGCTCACGAGCTTCTATGCCTGCGACGTAGCGAAATGGAAGCCCTGAGAGCTCAAGCGACTGCCGGTAATCGGCTCTTGCTCCAAAATAGTCCCGGTCGTAATCAATGCGGCTGTCACCAGGGTAGGGCAGCTGCTGTTCGAAGTTCCTGCGCATATAGAATGTTTTGACCTGAAACTCGCCCGGCCCCGCGGAAAGATCCTGGTATTGCAGGCCCAATACTTGTTGATCGACGGTTTGCCCTGTGCCGTACTCTTCTGTGAAACGCCCAGCCTGGGATCTGTCGGCTTCCACCTGTTCAGCGGTAAGCGCCCCCGGGTCTTCCGAGCGTGGGTTCTGCAGCAGATTTATGATGGCGGTCAGTGAGCGATCGTTGCCCAGCTCTCGGCGCAGCTTGGAATTGAGGAGATATTTTTCGACCTTGGCATTGTCGCGATAGCCTTCGTAGTTGAGTGCAGAAGCGCTTACGCTGTGTGACCAAGGGCCGTTGGTTTCGCTGTTTTTCACTGAGACCTTGCCAAAGCTATCGCTTCCGCCAGTGAGGCGTACCGATGTTTCATCAGGCTGACGACGCCCGTCGGCGGTGGTTACGCTGATAACGCCACCCGCTGCGTTTCCATACAGAACCGAAGCAGGCCCCCGGATAACTTCGATACGCTCGGCGCTGTCCAGGTCGATCGCGTCTAGCTGAGCCTGGCCATCTGGCAGCGTGTAAGGAATGCCATCAACTATGACCGTAACGCCACGAACGCCAAAAGGGGCTCGTGCGCCGAAACCACGAATAGCTATGCGCTCGCCTTGGGCGTAGTTCTCCTGATTCTGAAGAAAAATGCCTGGAACCTGGCTCAGGGTCTCATCCAGCTTTAGCTTAGGCTGGCCTTTATGAATCGCGTTTTGCTGAACAATCGATATGGCAGCCGGTGTTTCATATAAGGCGCGCTCCATCACCGGAGACGTCACCACTATGTCGGCAGCAGATTGCCCATGAGCCGTTGTGGTGAATGGGAGGGTTATGAGTCCGCTCAAAAAGAGAGATGTAGATTTTTGGTTGTTCATAGGTCTCGTCTTGGGACGGGTGGCATTAAAACCGGTGTTAGTTGAAACGTCTGGCTATTAACTCCAAGCCCCCGGTTTTTGGTTTCTAGATACGATTCAAGGGATTGCTTGTTCATTGGCCCAAACAGTGCTCGTTTTCAATCTAGGTACTATACGCTGGGCATAGGACACAAGAGGCCCCATTTGTGCAGCTGGGTCAAGGCCTTCTTCCAAAGGGCTAGCCTCAGCCAACTCCCAGATTCGCCACTCCAAACGGTATATGAACCATAGGAATATCCCCTGCGTCGGATTCCAGGTGTGAGCGTTGGTCATCAAAGAACATGTGGGGCTTGAGCACGTTCAGGATGCGGTCTTTCTTCATCCCTCCCAGGAAGAAAACCTCATTGGCGTCGACGCCCCAATGCTCCAGCGTTGTAATCACCCGCTCATGGGACGGGGCATTGCGGGCGGTGACAATGGCGGTTCGCAATACTCGCTGACAATCTGGATCGTCCGTCAGAGCCTGATCTTCCAATTTTTGCAGGTGTGAAAGCTTACGGAACAAATCGGCAAGCGGGCCAGGGCTGTGAGGGATTTGAGAGCGGGACGTCTCGTGCTCCTGAAAATCTTCCAAAGAGCCAGCTTTGTATACCCGCTCCGAGGCATCATCCGCAATTACGCCGTCAAAATCGAACGCAATGCGCAACTCCGTATCACCCTCATCATCAACTACCTTGCTCGGCAGCACCGTACCAGCCGCGTAGCCGTAGTCTATCGCCTGTGACACGTCGCTGGCATTGGCAGACAGAAACAACGAGGCATTGAATGCTGGAATGTAAGGGTAGGGTGACTTGCCCTCCAAAAACGCCGCCCGGGATATATCCAGGCCGTGATGATGAATAGAGTGAAATACTCGCTTGCCGGTGATTACCGAATTTCGTGACAGCAACACCACTTCCACCGGGCACTGCTCTGGAAATTTCTGGTTCACGCTCAAAAAACGTTTTACGAACGGAAAGGCAACGCCCTTACGCAAGGGTTCATCCAGATGAGCTTCCTGATATTGCCTATACGTCTTTTCACCCTGCTCCCGGAATACACGGTCAGACTTGGACAGATCAAACAGGGCGCTGGAGGCAACCGCAATAACGAGCTTGTCTTCTATAGGGTAGGGCATCGGCAACGGGTTCCTTTCTGGTAAACGTCAGGATTCAACCTTTGTCTGGTCCTCGTTCTCATTCTCGTTGGCGGGCAGCAGCGGCGCGAATATTTTATCCCACAGCATTTCGTAACGCTTACGATGCCAGCCGATATGGCCGATACGCTTTTGGTTGATCTCTGCGGGGGTTACGCGAATGTGTTGCTGGGAGGCGCTGGTATAAAACTCGTGCAGCATCCTTACATTGGTAGGTGACATCATGTCGTCATCAGAAAATTCAATGGCGGTAATCGGTGTGCGTACACTGGCAAAACGCTCGCGCAACCAGTCTCCTTCGTAGCCTACGGCGTACTCCTTTTTCAGGCACCAGCGCCGCCACTGCATGATGACACCCTTCGGCATATTGCACATGAGTTTCAGGCGATCACCGGGGAAATACCCCATTGCCGGCACAACGGCGGGCACAAGAAAATACCAGAGAAACCATGCGATACGCCTGGTTGGTGCAGCGTTATACCACCAGGTTCCTGTGCCGCAGCCAACGGTAATCACTTGGTCAATGTCCGGGTTGTGCCCCATAAAACCAATCATGTGGCCGCCCACGCTGTGGCCGATCCAAATAAGCTTCAGGTCGTTAAAATTCTCTTTAACGAAGCTCAGAACAGCTGGGCAATCATATTTTGCCCAGCTTAGTATGTCGCTCTTGCTGTCTTTCACGTGGCCATTTACCGATAGCCCCATACCTTCATAATCAAATGTCAGAGCATGAAAACCCTGTGCATTAAGCCAGCGGGCAAAGTCGTCGTATAAGTACTGAGCCACGCCCGTTGCAGGGGCAAGTATGCAGATGCCACGCACCTCGGCATTGTCGGTTAAAAACAGCCGCGCCGTCAGGTTGTGGCCGGCTTCGGTGGTAATGCTCTGCGTGTTTGGCGGGTTCATTACTGCTTCTCATGGAAGAATTATTTGGGACGTGGGCGCAATAATGCTGAAGTGCGAGGGCTATTGGCAAATCATGCTAGTGAATTTTCATTCAATAGCTATCAATGCCACTTCATTCGTTGGCGTGTTCATTATGGATTTTCTTGAACATGGTACCTACCTAAGGCCGCACATAGCCGCCAGGTACACCTTTTTTGGAGAGCACCCATTGATACAGCTGCAGATCCCGTGCACGGAACGCGCCGGCGCAGGACAGCAGATAATACCGCCACATCCGATAGAAACGGTCGCCCAAGCTATTCCGAAAGGTTGGCCAGGCCGCCTCGAAATTGGCGTGCCAGGCCATCAGTGTCTTGTCGTAGTCGGCGCCAAAGTTTTCCACATCTTCGGCTATAAACAGACCTTCAGAAGCATCGGCGATCTGGCGAATAGAGGGTAAATCCCCATAGGGAAAAATATATTTTGCGGTCCAGGGGTCTGTAACGGTCCGGGACTTGTTTTTGCCAATGCTGTGGAGCAGAAGCAGCCCGTCTTCAGCGAGAGCGTTGGCAGCTACACGCATGAATTCCCGATGATTCTTGCGGCCAACATGTTCAAACATGCCGATACTGGAGATGCGGTCAAACTTGCCTTCTACCTCCCGGTAGTCCTGCAGTTTCACTTCTATGGGCAGACCAGCGTAATGCGATCGAGCCCAGTCGGCCTGGGCCTGAGAGACGGTAAAGCCTACGCATTCGACGCCATAATGCTCCGCCGCGTAACCCATAAAGCTGCCCCAGCCACAGCCAATATCAAGCACTCGCATACCCGGTTGCAGGCCGAGTTTACGGCAGACCAGATCCAGTTTTGCTTCCTGGGCGGCAGCCAGGTTATCGGCATTCTTCCAGTAGCCACAGCTGTAGGTCATGCGTGAATCGAGCATAGCTTGATAGAATTCATTGCCCAGATCGTAGTGAACCTGAGCAACCTTCCACACCCGCTTGCCCTGCTGCAGGTTGCGCAGGGTGGCGCTGAGATAATAGAGCAGTTGCTTGCGGGGTTTGAAGTGTTGTTCCAGCTGACAACTCAGCAGCCGGTAGAAGAATTCATCCAACCGGTCAGCGTCCCAGTCTCCGTCCATATAGGCTTCTCCGAAACCAAGATTGCCTTGGCTAACGGCACGCTCAATCACCCCCGGGGCATTGAGCTGGATATCCCAGGGCCGCTTGCCACCGATTTGTATGTCGGCAGTCGCCAGCATATCCGAGATAGCGCGATGAAGCTCTGAACTGGGCGCATCGGGGGCTGGTGTGGCTTGAATGCTATGGTTTTCAGTCATAATGATTACTCCGCGGCAACGGACTTACCTTATGTTCTGGACTAAAGGGATCGTTTAGTCAACTTGCGGTTCGAAGTACTGCGGCTATCCACTATTTTTGTGGGAGGATTACCATTGCGGAGGCGCTTTGACAAAATTTTAAGTATCTCCTACGTTTAATCTAGTCGGGTACTGCACGTATCGATCGAGCCGGCTGTCGATATTGGCGAGTTCCATCAAGCGGCATGCGCAGAAGTTATTTTCAGGATAGCTATGCAACAGGATGCGACAGCGTTGATTGCTGAGTATTGGGCCATTGGGCTTTTTGTTGTAGCCGTCATAGCCTTGTGCGCTTTCATGATAGGCGTATCCGCGCTACTCGGCGGTCGCAGCAAGGGCCACAGCAAGGGATTGCCATTTGAAAGCGGCATTATTGGCACGGGTAGCGCCCGCCAACGTTTTTCCATTCAGTTCTATCTGGTTGCAATGCTTTTCGTGATCTTCGATATCGAAGCCATGTTTCTGTTTTCCTGGGCCGTGTCAGTGCGCGAGGTAGGTTGGGGCGGTTTTTGGGGTGCGGCGGTGTTCATCATCATTCTGCTTGCCGGGCTAGTTTATGACCGTCGTGTGGGTGCCCTGGACTGGGCTCCAAAAGTGAAATGAACTAGCCACAGGCAACCCTCATTGGTTTTCAGCTTGGAGCCACGTCATGACATATACTCTGACTCGGGTCGAAGATGCATTAGCGGCAGAAAACGATCGCTATCCTTTAGGTGAGCGTCAGCGCGTCGAAGACCCGATGCAACAGCAGGTGCACCGTAGCGTGTTCACCGGCAAGCTCGAGGAGGTGCTTAACTCCACAGTTAATTGGGGGCGTAAAAACTCTCTGTGGCCCTATAACTTTGGGCTGTCTTGCTGCTATGTAGAAATGACCACGGCCTTTACCTCTCCCCACGATATTGCCCGTTTTGGCGCCGAAGTTATTCGCGCCTCGCCTCGCCAGGCAGACTTCATGGTCATTGCTGGCACCTGTTTTGTGAAAATGGCGCCGGTTATTCAGCAGCTCTACGACCAGATGCTCGAGCCCAAATGGGTGATTTCCATGGGCTCTTGCGCCAATTCCGGTGGCATGTATGACATCTACTCGGTGGTGCAGGGCGTTGACAAGTTCTTGCCTGTAGATGTCTACGTGCCTGGCTGTCCACCACGCCCTGAGGCTTTTTTGCAAGGGTTGCAGCTTCTGCAGGACTCGATTCAGGAAGAGCGCCGACCGCTGTCCTGGGTGGTGGGTGACCAAGGCGTGTACCGCGCCGAAATGCCTTCCCAGCGTGAGAAGCACCGCGACCGACGAATTCAGGTAACGGAGTTGCGCACACCGGACAGCATCTGATGCGCGGCGTTAACCCCGATACCAGCGCTACAACCAATTCTGATCAACGTGGTTGCCCTCTTGTGGCGATGCTGCAAGAGCGCTTTGGCGATCGGATACTGTGTGAGCAAGCCACTTTAACGGGCATGCCCGTACTCTGGGTAAGCCGCGGCGCGTTAGTTGATGTGCTAACTGTGTTACGCCAGCTACCCGAGCCCTTCGAGATGCTGTTTGATTTGTCGGCCATTGACGAGCGCCTGCGTAGCCATCGCCATGGCCTGCCGGAGGCAGATTTCACGGTGTTCTATCACCTGCTGTCCGTTTCGGGGAATCGCGACATCATGCTTAAGGTGGCGCTCTCTGAACGTGATTTGTCGTTGCCCACGGTGATTTCTGTTTACCGTAACGCCAACTGGTACGAGCGGGAAGCCTGGGACATGTTCGGCATTCGCTTTGAGGGGCATCCCAACCTGTTTCGCATTCTGATGCCGTCGACTTGGCAGGGCCACCCGCTGCGCAAAGACCATCATGCCAGAGCCACGGAATTCGATCCTTATACCCTAACAGTAGAAGGCCAACACAGGGAGCAAGAAGCGCTGCAGTTCAAGCCTGAAGACTGGGGCATGCAGCGCCAAAGCGCTGACGCCGACTTCATGTTCCTCAATCTGGGGCCGAATCACCCCTCCGCTCACGGTGCTTTTCGTATCGTGCTGCAGCTCGATGGCGAAGAGATTGTCGACTGCGTGCCGGATATCGGCTATCACCATCGCGGCGCGGAAAAGATGGCCGAGCGCCAGTCATGGCACAGCTTCATACCTTACACCGACCGAATTGATTACGTAGGTGGCGTGATGAATAACCTGCCTTATGTTCTGGCCGTAGAGAAGCTGGCCGGCATAGAGGTCACGGGGCGTATTCAAACGGTTCGGGTGATGATGTGTGAGCTTTTTCGCATTACCAGCCATTTGCTGTTTCTGGGCACCTATCTTCAGGATTTAGGCGCTATGTCGCCGGTCTTCTATACTTTTACTGACCGCCAGAAGGGCTACGACGTGATCGAGGCGATCACCGGCTTTCGCATGCACCCGGCATGGTTCCGTATCGGTGGCTTGATGCAGGATTTGCCTAAGGGTTGGGACACACTCATGCAGCGCTTCGTAGACTGGATGCCCGCCCGGCTCAGGGAGTACGAACGGGTGATGATGGAAAACTCTTTGGTTCGCGATCGCACCAAGCACATTGCCGCCTTCGATACCGCCAACGCCCTGGCGTGGGGTGTTACCGGGCCAAATTTACGCGCCACTGGATGCGATTTCGACCTGCGCAAGCAGCGCCCCTATTCCGGGTATGAGAACTTCGACTTCGAGATACCGTTGGCTCAAAACGGCGACGCCTTCGATCGGGGCCAGCTGCGCATTGATGAGATGCGCCAGAGCCTGAGAATTCTCCAGCAATGCATTAATAACATGCCGGCAGGGGACTACAAGGCGGATCACCCGCTGACTACGCCTCCGCCCCGAGAACGCATGCTCGAGCATATCGAAACTCTGATCACTCACTTTTTGCAGGTGTCCTGGGGGCCGGTATTGCCCGGCAATGAGTCGCTGCAGATGATTGAGGCAACCAAGGGCATCAACAGTTATTACCTGACCAGTGACGGCAGCACCATGAGCTACCGTACGCGCATTCGCACGCCGAGCTTTCCGCACTTGCAACAGATTCCCGAGCTGATGCGCGGTGGCTTTGTGCCGGATTTGATTGCGCACCTGGGCAGTATTGATTTTGTTATGGCTGACGTGGATCGCTGACTATGGCCAACACAGATATGTCGAAAGTTCGATCAGGCGCTGGCAGAGCCAGTCGCATCGCCACCGATGGTGATGGCTTTGAGCTTCACCAGGAGGATCGGCGCGCCATGCTCACTGAGCGAGATCATTATGAGCAGCCTCAGGCGGCCTGTATTGAGGCGCTGAAAATCGTGCAGCGCCGCCACGGTTGGGTGCCGGATGGCGCGATTGTCGCTATCGCCGAGGCGCTGGGCGTCGGCGCGGGAGAAGTGGAGGGTGTGGCGACCTTCTACAGCCTGATCTTTCGTCAGCCGGTGGGGCGCCATGTGATTCTGCTTTGCGACAGCAGTTCCTGTTTTCTCACCGGCTATGAGGAATTGTGCGAGACCCTGAGTGAGCGGCTTGGCATTCACTTTGGTCAGACAACCGAAGATGGGCGTTTTACCTTACTGCCCGTGTGTTGTCTGGGAGCCTGTGATCGCGGCCCTGCCATGATGATCGACAACGATACCTTCGGTCCCGTCGCGGGGGGCGATCTGGGTGAACTTCTGGAGGCCTATCCATGACGGCGATACCTTGGGATTCACGGCTGCGCTATCACTGTCAATTGCGCCAGAGTGCCAGTGAGCGCCGCGCGGATACTCACCCGCTAACGTGGCGTTTGCGCGAGGATGGCGCACGTGTCGGACTTGGAGAATATCGTGAAAAAGAGGGCTATCAAGCGGCCATTCGCACCCTTGAGACGTTCACGCCAGGCGACGTGATAGGCACCATGAAAGAGGCCAATGTGCGTGGCCGAGGTGGTGGCGGCTTTTCTGCCGGGCTCAAGTGGAGTCTGACCCAGGTGGGAGACCATCTGCCCCGTGGCTACCTCATCTGCAATGCCGACGAGATGGAACCGGGCACATTCAAGGATCGCCTGTTGTTGGAGCAGCAACCGCACCTGCTGATTGAAGGCATGATCATCGCCGGCTTCGCCAATCGATCCTGCTATGGCTATATTTTTCTGCGCGGCGAGTACGTTGAGGCGGCGCGCTCCCTGGCCCTGGCCATCGAAGAGGCGCGGGAGGCAGGCCTGTTGGGGCGCGACATTGCCGGTAGCGGCTTCGACTTTGATCTTGCGCTGCACACAGGCGCGGGGCGCTACATCTGCGGGGAAGAAACCGCGTTGATTAATTCTCTGGAAGGCAAGCGCGCCAACCCCAGGGCCAAGCCGCCGTTTCCTGGCCAGTCTGGCGCCTGGGGCAAGCCTACAGTGGTTAATAATGTCGAAACCCTGTGCAACGCGCCGGGCGTAATGCTGCACGGTGCAGATTGGTATCAAGGACTTTCCGGAGGGCTCAGTGAGGATGGCGGCACCAAACTTTACGGCGTGTCCGGGCTTGTGGAACGCCCGGGGCTCTGGGAACTGCCCATCGGTACCAGCGGTCGGGAGATTCTCGATCGTGCTGGCGGTATGCGCGACGGCCATACGCTCAAAGCCTGGCTACCCGGGGGCGGAAGCACGGGTTTCTTGCTGCCGGAACATCTCGATGTACCTATGGATTTCGATACCATTGGGCAATACGGTAGCCGTTTGGGCACTGGCCTGATAGCGGTGGTCAGTGAGCGTCAAAGCATTGTATCCCTGCTGCGCAATCTGGAGCAGTTCTTCGCCCGCGAGTCTTGTGGCTGGTGTACGCCTTGTCGCGACGGTCTGCCCTGGACGGTGAAACTGCTGCAGGCGCTGGAGCGAGGCGAGGGCAAGCCGGGCGATATCGATATTCTTGCACAGCATGCGCAAGACCTGGGGCCAGGCCTGACCTTCTGCGCCCATGCCCCTGGGGCGGCAATGCCTCTGGAGTCGGCGATCCGGCATTTTCGGGCAGAGTTTGAGGCAGGTGTTGCGCATCTGGCGCCGGACGAGGTGAGCTGATGGCTACGATTCATGTGGACGGCAAGGCCTATCAGGTCGAGGGGGCGGACAACCTACTGCATGCCTGTCTGTCTCTGGGGCTTGATATTCCGTACTTCTGCTGGCATCCCGCCCTGGGCAGTATTGGCGCCTGCCGCCAATGTGCAGTCAAACAGTATAAAGACAAGGACGACACCCGGGGCAAGCTGGTGATGTCTTGTATGACGCCGTCCACGGACGACAGCTGGATTTCCATCGATGATGAGGAAGCCAGAGCGTTTCGAGCGGGCGTGGTGGAGTGGCTGATGACCTATCATCCTCACGACTGCCCGGTCTGCGAAGAGGGCGGCCATTGCCATCTTCAGGACGTTACCGTGATGACCGGCCACGATCGGCGCCGCTATCGCTTTAACAAACGCACCCACCGCAATCAATACCTGGGGCCTTTCATCGCCCACGAGATGAACCGTTGCATCAACTGCTATCGTTGCGTGCGCTTCTATAACGACTACGCCGGTGGCACGGACCTTGGCGTCTTCGGCATGAACAACAACTTGTATTTCGGGCGTCATCAGGAGGGCGTTCTGGAAAGCCCGTTTTCCGGCAACTTGACGGAGGTTTGTCCTACCGGAGTGTTCACGGACCAAACCCACTCGGAACGGTACGTTCGCAAGTGGGATATGCAATTCGCGCCCAGCGTTTGTCATCAGTGCGCGGTGGGCTGCAATATCAGCCCGGGGGAACGCTACGGTGAGATTCGCCGTATAGAAAATCGCTACAACGGCGAACTTAACCGCTACTTCCTGTGTGATCGCGGACGTTTTGGCTATGGATACGTCAATCGTACCGACCGGCCCCGCCACCCCGAATGGCGGAGCGACGGATGGAAGGAGCGGTGCAACGAGCAAGCGGATAACCCCGCCATTTTGGACGTGGATCCGGCGCTGGATCGCGGCGCCGATATGTTGCGTAGCGCTCGACGAGTCATCGGCATCGGCTCGCCCCGGGCCAGCCTGGAAAGTAATCATCAGCTCATAGAGCTGGTCGGCCGGGAGAATTTCTCCTGCGGCATAGCGGCGCAAGAACTGGCCTGCCTTAAGCGCATGGCAGAGCTGGAAGGCTCTTGCGGCCTGCCAGTTCCCACACTGCGTGAGGTGGAAGCGCACGATGCGGTGCTGGTGCTGGGTGAAGACCTGATGCACAGCGCCGCGCGCTTGGCGCTTGCGGTACGTCAGGCGGCACTGGCGCGGCGTGATGACTTGGCGCAGGGGCGAGGTATTCCAACGTGGAATGCCGAAGCCGTCAAGACTCTGGCCCAAGACAGCCGGCACCCATTGTACATCGTCTATCCCAGCGCCACCGAGCTTGATGGGATCAGCGCCGGGAGTTGGCGGCTGGCGCCTGCCGATGTTGCTCGTCTGGGCTTTGCCATTGCCCACGCTATCGATGGGAATGCCCCGGCAGTACCAGATCTTGATGCAACTCTTGCCGCGGCAGCACACGCGGTAGCCGGTCAGTTGATGGCGGCAAACAGGCCGCTGGTGATCAGTGGTGGCTCACTGGAATCTACCCACGTGCTTGATGCGGCGGGCAACATTGCCCGGGCGCTGTCGCGACGCACCAAGCGCGCCGGGTTTATGCTGATACGAGGGGAAGTTAACAGTACCGGCCTTGCAATGTTGGGAGGACACTCACTGGAGTGGGGCCTGGATGAATTAGCTGAAAGCCGCGCAGACGCAGTGGTGGTGTTGGAAAATGACCTGTACGCCCGGCTGCCGGAGGCGCGCGTTAAAGCGGCAATGGATACAGAGGCCACGCTGATGGTGCTGGATCATCAACGTACCCGTACCTGGCAACAAGCATCGTTGGGGTTGCCGGCGGCCAGCTTCGCCGAGGCGGATGGCACCGTAATAAGCCTGGAGGGCCGGGCCCAGCGCTTTTTCCAGGTTTTCGATCCACGCTATCTGCGCCCGGAGTGCCGTATTCACGAAAGCTGGCGCTGGCTGCACGCCCTGCGCGCGAGCGTGTTCCGGCATGAGGACAGTACCATTACCCTGGACGAGGCTACTGAGGCCTGCGTGCGGGATTACCCGGCACTGGCAGACATGGTTGCTGCAGCCCCGGGAGCCGATTATCGGGTAGAAGGGACAAAGTTGGCCCGAGCACCGCACCGCTACAGCGGACGGACGTCTCTGCGTGCCAATATTTCGGTGAGTGAGCCGCGCACGCCCCAAGATCCGGATACGCCGTTCAACTTTTCAATGGAGGGCTACAGCGGCTTCGACCCGGCTCGCATGGAAGTACCCTTCGCCTGGGCGCCGGGCTGGAATTCGCACCAAGCCTGGAACAAATTTACCGACGAAGTGGGTGGACATCTGCGTGCCGGCGATCCCGGTGTACGCTTGGTTATGCCACGCTCTGGCGCCTACGATTACAGCCGCGATGTTCCTGCGGCCTTTAAACCACGCTCAAATGGTTGGCAACTATTGGTGTTGCCGCGGCTGTTTGGCGGCGAGGAAACCTCTGCCCGCGCTACGCCCATTGAAGAACGGGCAAGTGTGCCAAGTGAAGCGCCGAGTATTGGTTTGTCCAGCGACGATGCAGCGCAGCTGGGGCTGGAGCAAGGCGCGTTGCTGACCCTGGCCACAGATACTGCGAGCCTGACCTTACCGCTGCGCTGCGACCAGCGCTTGCCAAGTGGTGTGGTGAGCCTGCCGGCGGGGCTTTCCAGCGAGTTCCGCAGCGGCGAATGGGCGCGTATCAACGCACCCGCACCCGGTGCCGCATCGAGCCATGAGGAGGCGCCCTTATGAGCTGGACGTTAGCCAACCTGCGCCCCGAATGGTTGACCCCGGCGGTGATGGATATCGGCGTGGCCATGCTGCAGGCGCTGGTCATTTTACTGGCAGCGGTGCTGGTGGGCGCGATTCTCACCGTGGTGGAACGGCGTTTGTTGGGCTGGTGGCAGGACCGCTACGGCCCTAACCGGGTTGGTCCTTTCGGCTCCCTGCAGTTGGTTGCTGACATGATCAAGATCTTCTTCAAGGAAGACTGGATACCACCCTTTGCCGATAAGACGATCTTTGTTCTGGCTCCGGCGATTGCCATGGCCTCGCTGCTGCTGTCGTTCATGATTATCCCTATTACGCCAGGTTGGGGCGTGGCGAATTGGAATATCGGCCTGCTGTTCTTCCTTGCCATGGGTGGCATCAATGTCTATTCGGTACTGTTGGGCGGTTGGGCCAGCGCCAACAAATACGCGCTGATCGGCGCTATGCGCTCTTCGGCTCAAACCATCTCCTATGAGGTGTTCATGGGCTTGTCCCTGATGGGCGTTGTGGCCATGGCCGGCTCTTTCAATCTGCGCGAGATCGTTGATGCCCAGCAAGGGCTTTGGTTCATCGTTCCCCAGTTTCTGGGCTTCTGTAATTTTCTCATCGCCGGCTTTGCGGTGGTGCACCGTCACCCTTTCGATCAACCAGAGGCGGAGCAAGAGTTGGCAGACGGCTATCACATTGAATACTCCGCTATGAAGTTCGGCATGTTTTTCATTGGCGAATACGTCGGCATGCTACTGATCTCGGCGCTGGTGGTAACGCTATTCTTTGGTGGCTGGCATGGGCCCCTGCTACCTCCCATTGTTTGGTTTGTGCTCAAAACCAGTGTTTTTTTAATGCTTTTTATTCTGGTGCGAGCCTCGTTGCCTCGGCCGCGTTACGACCGGGTGATGACCTTTGGCTGGGTGGTGTGTCTGCCGCTGACGCTGATTAACCTGTTGGCGACCGGCGCGGTGATACTGCTTGCTGCACCGGGCTGAAAGCATTTGATGCGATTGTTAAAAAGGAGCAACTGCTATGTACAAAGGGCTTTTAAAAGGCACCTGGTCGCAATTGCGCACCCTGGGCATAGTGTTTATGCACGGCTTTCGCAAGCGCGAAACTGTTAACTACCCTGAAGAAGAGGTTTATCTGTCGCCGCGTTACCGCGGCCGGATTGTGCTGACTCGGGATCCAGACGGCGAGGAGCGTTGCGTGGCCTGCAATCTTTGCGCCGTGGCCTGTCCGGTGGATTGTATCGCGTTGCAGAAGGGTGAAAGAGAGGACGGCCGCTGGTATCCGGAATTCTTTCGCATCAATTTCTCGCGCTGCATCTTCTGTGGCATGTGCGAAGAGGCCTGTCCGACCTCTGCAATTCAACTGACTCCGGACTTCGAAATGGCCGAATACAACCGCCAGGAGCTGGTCTACGAAAAGGAAGATCTTCTAATTAACGGCCCCGGCAAAGACCATAATTACAATTTCTACAAAGTGGCGGGCCTGGCCATCGCCGGTAAGGACAAGGGCAAGGGAGAAGTTGAAGAAGAGCCGGTCAATGTCACCACGCTGCTTCCCTGACGCCGAATTGCCGGCGTCACTTTGCTGGAACGGGAAGTAAAGGAGGGCACATGGAATTTGCATTTTACCTGAGCGGTCTGGTCGCAGTGTTGGCGACCTTGGGAGTTATCTGCAATCCCAACCCGGTGCATGGGGTGTTGTACCTGGTGGTGTCGCTGCTGGCGGTGGCCATGGTGTTCTTTGCCCTGGGCGCGCCCTTCGCGGGGGCGCTCGAAATTATTGTCTACGCCGGGGCAATCATGGTGCTGTTCGTATTCGTGGTGATGATGCTCAATCTGGGCCAGGCGGCAGTCGCCCAAGAGCGCATCTGGCTGCAGCCGCGCACCTGGCTGGGCCCATCGTTACTTGCTGGCATCTTATTGCTGACACTGATCAGTACGCTGTGGCGCGGTGATGCCGGCATGCTAGTGCAGGGGGATGTACTGAGCGCCAAGCAGGTTGGCACAATTTTGTTCGGCCCCTGGTTGCTGGTGGTGGAACTGAGCGCTTTGCTGCTTCTGGCCGCACTGGTTACGGCCTCTCATGTAGGGCGCCAGCGTCAGCACGGGCCAGAAGCTGGCAAGGAGGCATCATGAACGGCGTGCCCATGGAGCATGGTCTGGTGCTGGCGTCTATCCTGTTTGCGTTGGGGCTAGCCGGGCTGATGTTCAGGCGCAACATGATCTTCGTGCTGATGAGCCTTGAGATTATGCTCAACGCCGCTGGACTCGCCTTTATTGTCGCCGGCGCGGGCTGGCAGCAACCAGAAGGCCAGGTCATGTTTTTGTTGGTGATCACTCTGGCAGCGGCCGAGGCCAGCGTTGGCCTGGCGCTGTTGATTCAGCTGCACCGACGCTTCAAGTCTCTGGATATCGATGCGGTCAGCAGGATGCGCGGATAATGGACATGATAACGCCACTTTTTTCGACGATGCAGCTGCTGCCGTTAACCTTCCTGCTGCCTTTGGCAGGAACGCTGATTTTGGCGTTTTCTCGAGGCACGCTTGGCTACCGCGCCAGCACCTTGGTAGGGGTAGGCAGTGTTGGGTTGGCCGCCATGGCCACGGCGTTATTGGCGCTGGGTTTTGTCGACAGCACTGCCAGCACCAGCCAGCCTCAAATCGTGACCCTGTGGACCTGGATATCCGTGGGCGATTTTCAGCCCAGCATCGGATTGGCGCTGGATGGGCTGTCGCTGACCATGCTCGGCATTATTACCGGTGTGGGTTTTTTGATACACCTGTTCGCCGCCTGGTATATGCGCGGTGATGACGGTATCACGCGCTTTTACACCTACATGAATCTGTTTGTGTTCAGCATGGTGCTTCTGGTTCTGGGCGACAATCTGCTGCTGCTGTTTTTGGGCTGGGAGGGGGTCGGCATGTGCAGTTACCTGCTGATCGGCTACTACTATCAAGACAGCGCCAATGGCTGGGCGGGGTTCAAGGCCTTCATTATTACTCGTATTGGCGATGTGTTTCTGGCCATCGGCATGTTTTTGTTGTTCGCCAAGCTGGGCACCCTGGACATTGCCGAGATCCTTTCTCTGGCACCGCAGATGTGGCGCGCCGGTGACTCGACGGTAGAGCTTGCGGCCTTGTTGCTACTCGGCGGAGCGGTGGGCAAGTCGGCTCAGTTGCCGTTACACACCTGGCTTGCCGACGCGATGGCTGGTCCCACGCCGGTGTCGGCGCTGATTCACGCGGCGACCATGGTCACCGCCGGGGTGTATTTGATCGCGCGTATGCACGGCATATTTGAATTGGCCCCCACGGCGCTTTACCTGACGGGTTTGATTGGTGCCCTGACGCTGCTGATGGCGGGCTTCGCGGCCTTGGCTCAAACCGATATAAAACGCGTGCTGGCGTATTCCACCATGAGCCAGATCGGCTATATGTTTCTGGCGCTGGGCGTTGGCGCCTATGACGCAGCAATCTTCCACTTGATGATCCACGCGTTCTTCAAGGCGTTGCTCTTTCTGTCTGCCGGCGCGGTTATTGTCAGTTGTCATCACGAGCAGGACATGCGCCGCTTGGGTGGGCTGTGGCGCACGCTGCCTCTGGCTTATCTGGGCTTTATTGTGGGTGGCGCGGCTTTGGTGGCCTTGCCGTTGGTTACGGCGGGTTTCTACAGCAAGGATGAGATTCTCTGGCAAGCACTGGCAGCAGACCGCCAGGGGCTGCTGCTTGCTGGTTTGGTTGGCGCTTTCCTAACGTCTCTCTATACCCTGCGATTGATCATTGGCACCTTCCATGGCGAGATGAAAAGTGACGGCGCCCGCACGGCCAAAGCCGGGAGAGGGCTGGCCCACGGCTTGCCGCTGATCATCCTGGCGTTGCTCTCAACGATGCTCGGCGCGTGGATTACGCCGCCCCTTAGTGCAGTTCTTCCTGCTGGCCCCGGCGCGGGCGTGGAAGCGGGACATACTGTGCTTGAGCTGATCGCTTCTGCCACAGCATTGATTGGCCTTGGCGTGGGAGCCTGGCTGTTCTTATTCAAACGCGATTGGCTTGCGCGCGTCACGCAGCAGGGGGTCGGTGCCGGGCTGCGAACCTGGTGGCATCTAGCCTGGGGCTTTGACATTGTTTTTGACTGGCTGCTGGTACGGCCCTATCGCGGCGTGGTGCGTGTGATGCGAGGCGATGTGTTTGATGCTTTCTTCCGATTGATTGCTCAGATCTTGCGCGCCGTGCACTTTGGGCTGTCCCGAACCCAGACCGGCAAGCTGCGCGGCTATGCTGCCACCATGGTGATCGGGGCCACGTTGATACTGCTAAGCCTGGCGCTGGTGCTTTAGGGGGCGCGGGATACGCACATAAGGAGATGCAACGCTTATGATATTGGTGTGGCTAATTGTGATCCCTTTCCTTGGGGGGCTCTTGTGCTGGCAGATGGAGCGGCTTGGCGACAGGCCAACGCGTTCCATCGCGCTTGTCACCATGCTGATCGAGCTGTTGATCTCGCTGTGGCTATGGGCTCGGCTCGACTTTCAGTTACCGGCGCTGGATGGCACGGCAACCCAGTGGGCGCTGGAGTATCAAGTGGCCTGGATTCAGCGTTTTGGCATCAGCTTTCACCTGGCTCTGGATGGCTTGTCGCTGGTGTTGATCGCCCTGACTGCTTTTCTCGGTGTTCTGGCGGTGTTGTGTTCATGGAACGAAATCGTACGAAGAATTGGCTTCTTCCACCTCAACCTGCTGTGGATTCTCGCTGGGGTTACCGGGGTGTTTCTGGCCATAGATCTGTTCCTGTTCTTTTTCTTTTGGGAGCTGATGCTGGTGCCGATGTACTTCCTGATTGCGCTGTGGGGCCATAGTGGCTCTAAAGGCCAAACCCGTATCGGCGCGGCGACAAAGTTCTTCATTTATACCCAGGCCAGCGGGCTGCTGATGCTGGTCTCCATCCTGGGGCTGGTGTTCGCCCACCACGCCAGCACCGGCGAGTATTCATTCAGTTATCAGGTGCTGCTCGAGACCACGCTGTCGCCGACGCTTTCCCGGTGGTTGATGCTGGGTTTCTTTATAGCTTTTGCGGTCAAGCTCCCGGTGGTGCCGCTGCATGGCTGGTTGCCAGATGCCCATGCTCAGGCACCTACCGCCGGTAGCGTAGACCTGGCGGGCATTCTTCTCAAGACCGCTGCGTACGGCATGATGCGTTTCGCCTTGCCACTGTTTCCAGAGGCATCCCAGGCGTTCGCGCCCATCGCCATGGGCCTTGGCCTTTTAGGTATTTACTACGGTGCGGTGCTGGCCTGCGGGCAGCAGAACGTTAAGCGCTTTATCGCCTATACCAGTATCGCCCACATGGGGTTCGTGCTGATCGGCATTTATTCTGGCTCTGCGCTGGCCCTGCAGGGAGTGGTGGTATTGATGCTGGCCCACGCCTTTTCCGCGGCTGGGTTGTTTATCCTCAGCGGGCAGCTTTACGAGCGCCTGCATACCCGGGAGCTTGGAAAAATGGGCGGTCTGTGGAATCGGTTGGGCAGCCTGCCCGGGTTCTGGCTGTTTTTTATCGCCGCCTCGCTGGGCATACCGGTCACAGCCAACTTTGTCGGTGAGTTCATGGTGCTGTTCGGCACCTTTCCCACGGCACCCTGGGTGGTGGTGATCGCCAGCTTTGGTCTGGTGTTGGCCGCGATCTATTCACTGATTCTGATGCAGCGGGTGCACTATGGCCCGCCAAGTATCAAGACCCCGTTGAAGGGGCTTGATATTCGAGAGTTTGCCATGATGCTGAGCATCGTTGCCCTGCTTATATGGCTTGGCGTTTACCCCCAGCCACTGCTTGATACCACCGAAGCCGCAATGAGTGAGGTGCAACGGCTGTTCGAGCCCTCCGACACCGTCATTACGCTAACGCAGGAGGCCCGCTGATGCCCATTGCTGCAGCTCTTGCTTACCTGCCAATGATTCTAGTGGCCGCGACGGCGGTGGCAGTGATGCTAGGCATCGCCTGGCGCCGAGAACACGCTGTGACGGTTGCCGTTACCGTATTGGGCCTGGGGCTGGCCCTGATCGCACAAGCATTTGCCTGGCGGGTGATTCCCGTGCATACGCCACTGCTCGACTTGGACGGTTTGGCCCTATTGGCCGGGATCTTGATCCTGGCCTCGACCCTGGCTTGCGCGATTCTGTCCCATGCCTATCTCGAATCTTTCCACGGTGCCCGAGAAGAGTTTTATATTCTGCTGCTTTGCGCGGCGACAGGGGGGCTGGTGCTTGCAGCGAGTAGTCATTTGGCCAGCCTGTTTATCGGCCTGGAGCTGCTATCTATGCCGCTTTACGGAATGCTGGCTTACGCCTTCCATGAACAACGTTCCCTGGAAGCGGGTATTAAGTACCTGATTCTTTCTGCTGTGGCTAGCGCCTTTTTGCTGTTCGGCATGGCGCTACTTTATGCTCAGACCGGTGATTTACGACTCGATGTCTTGATGGGCAGCTTGAGTCAGGACACGGGTGCCTGGGGCTTGGCGGGTATCGGCTTGATGCTGGTGGGGCTGGGCTTCAAACTTTCGGTGGTGCCCTTTCATCTATGGACCCCGGACGTCTACGAGGGCGGCCCGGGGCCGGCGACGACTTTTCTGGCCACAGCCAGTAAGGTGGCGGTATTCATGCTGCTGCTGCGCTTGATGCTGTCGATGCCAGTTCTGCAAGGTGAGTGGCTGCGCGGGGTGCTGACCGGGCTGGCACTGGCCAGCATGTTGGTTGGCAATCTGTTGGCGCTGACTCAATCTAACCTCAAGCGTATTCTCGGCTATTCGTCGGTTGCTCATTTCGGCTATTTGCTGATCGTACTGGTGGTTGCGGACGGCTTGGCGGCGGAAACGGGAGGGGTCTACCTGATCACCTACGTGTTGAGCACTTTGGCAGCGTTTGGCGTGGTTATCCTGATATCGAGCACCGCCGGCGGCGAAGACGCTGCGGGGTTGCACTATTATCGCGGCCTATTCTGGCGGCGTCCTTATCTGACCGCCGTGCTTACCGTGGCCATGCTGTCGCTGGCGGGCATTCCTGCAACCGTTGGCTTTATCGGCAAGTTTTATCTCATTGCCTTGGGGGTTGAAGCTCAACGCTGGTGGTTGGTCGGCGGTATCATTGTTGGCAGCGCCATTGGGCTTTACTACTACTTGAGAGTTACGATCACACTGTTTCTGGCTCAGCCTGGAATGCGGCGCCGCGACGCATCCGATGATTGGGGCACGCGAGCCGGTGGACTCTTTGTACTGGCGCTGGCAGGGCTGGTAATACTTTTGGGACTGTATCCTGCGCCAATGATTGAGCTCGCCCAAACCCTTAGTGGGAGCGTGGGACTGAAAGGTAGTTGAGTATGTTGCAGGCTCTGGTATTTCTACAACGAACGATTCAATATGATGAAGTTCGGAGATATAACTATAATACGACCTACCAGCAAAGGAGGCTATAGCATGGCGACCCTTAACCAATTGCGTCGCGATCACGCCAATATGGCGCGGTTGCTACACGTACTCTCGCTCAGGCACAAAGCCCTGACGCAGGGCGAGCGCCCGGATTTTCATCTGATACGGGAGGTTGTGGATTATATTCTCGATTACATGACGGGCTTTATCGCGCCCTTGGAGCGCCTGCACAGTGAGCACCTACTAGGTGAGGGGGCCGAAGCCGATGCGGTGAGCAGTCAACTGTCCGAGGATTACCAAGCCTTGAATAAGCGATTAAAAATGCTTTCCGACAATCTCGATATGATACTGATGGACGCGGTTGTTCCCATGGAGCGTTTCGCCGACGACTTCAAAGCCTATCTCGATGCCCATTTTGCTTACCTGCGTGCGGAGCGTGAGAAGCTGTTTCCGTTCTTCCGCAAGCACCTGAGCGAAAACGAGCAGAAGCGTCTGCTCCAAATGCTACCAGAAGGCACACAAGCAAACCTTTCGCGACTCAGGGAGGACTATCCGCAGCTGTATGCGGAGTTCAAAGAGGCGCCGTCACCGTTTGCCTGATCAGGCGCGGCCCATACCCGCACCCGTGACTGCTACAACTTGGTCGTTAAGCTTGAAGTGGTTTGGATCGTGCGTTGGTAGGTTCAATCTGCAGTCGACAGATGGCTCCGAATCAGTTCTGCCAATTGCTTCGCAGGCTCCGTTGGCCTGCCGGCGGGTCGATGCAGTGCAATCTCCACGGACTGCAGTGCGGGCATGCCGTTGCGCTCGTCCAGCACTCGCAACTGTGGGGTAAGCATGTTTCGTGTGATAACGGCCACCGCCAGCCCTGCAGCAACGACCGGCATAAGGCCGGTCATGGACTGGCTGGAATAGGCCATTCGCCAATCCCGCCCTGCGTTTGTTAAGGCCTGTTCGGCAACGTCCCGGAATACATCTGCTCCTGGTGAATAGAACGCCAAGGGGATCGGGTCGGTCAGAGATGGCTGGGCATTGGCACCGACGGCCCACAGCAGAGGCTCTCGCCGGATGACTTCGCCGCCTGGGGAGCGTGCCTGGCGTGTTACCACCGCCAAATCCATGTTTCCTGCCTGCACCTGCTTTACCAATTCGACGCTTGATCGGCATGTAACCTGCAACTGCACGGCAGGAAACTGCCGGTTGAAGTGAGATAGTGCTGAGGTAAGCAGGAAGGCATAATCTTCGGGTATGCCAAGGTTTAGATCCCCGGAAACCTGGCGTTGCTGAACGTCGTCAACGGCTTCGCTGTTGAGTTCCAGCATCTTTCTGGCGTAGCCCACCAATTTTTGACCTTCTGCTGTAAATCTTATCCGCCGCCCATCCCGCTCGTGAAGCGGAACACCAAGCGCTGCCTCTAAGCGGTTTAATTGCATGCTCACCGTGGACTGGGTATAGGACAGTCTTTCTGCCGCCGCCGTCATGGTGCCTGTGTCTGCAATGGTCACCAGGGTCAAGAGCATGTTCAAATCCAGTATTCGCTGTCTCAATCTATCAATTCCTGTGATGTGATATATCAAAAAGCATTGATTTTGTGATTGGTTGTTATTGTATAGCCTGTCACTGTCGAATCCAATCCACCCACAGCAAAAGGAGTTACGACGGTGCATATAATCGCAAACGCTTCCCGCCCACTTTATATCAGTATTATTGCCGCCCTTTTTGCCGTTGTGCTCTGGGCTGGTGCACCTCTGTTGGTGGACTTGGCAAGTTCTGTACCGCCTTTTCAGCTGACGGCTATTGCGTTGCTCAGTGGCGCCATAGCGGCGCTGCCAACGAGCCTTCGCAAGCGCCATACCCGAGGCAGCCAGGTGGGGCAGGCGCCGCTTTCTTTGAAATGGAAGTTGGCGATTTACGGCCTGGTACCAGCTCTGATACTCGGTGCGGTCGGAGGTTATCTGACCGGAGTGGGTATGGCGCCTACCGCAGAGGCCGCGTTGCTCACCTACACTTGGCCCGTCATGTTCATTGTAATGAGTCAGTGGTTATTTCATCGCAGGATTCCACTTCCGGTTCTGTTTGGGGCACTCATAGCGTTTTCTGGCGCAGCGGTATTACTTTCTCCGGGAACCGGGAGCGAGGGGGGGTCGCAATACATGATCGGATATGCGCTGGCGTTGATGGCAGGTTGCTGCTGGGCGTTATATTCATGGATTTGCCAGGCCGCGCCTGTTGCGATTGCGCCGCTAATGCCCGGGCTTTTTCTGTTGGCGGCTGTGGGAGCGGCTATCGCTGATGTTCTTTCTGGTGGTGCTATCGGTTTGCCGTCAAGCCTCGCTCTTATTGCGGGTATTGCCCTTGGTGTTGGGCCTTATGGGTTGGCTATGGTGGCCTGGGATCTGGCACTTCGTAACGGTCCGGCGGCGCTGGTAGGCAGCCTCGCCTATGGTGTGCCTGTGTTGGCTGCTACTTTTTTGGTGATTGCCGGGGTAGCGGCTCCGGACTGGCGCTTACCACTTGCAGCTTTTCTGGTGGTTGCAGGCTCCGTTGTGGCAACCATGAAGCGCCGCGATGACGGCCTGAAATGTTGATTTAAACGTAATAGACTGCGGGTTGGTGGGTTCCTCTCTACGTTTGCCCGGTGATGTATTAAAAGACCAACGCTCAAAAACACTCCTGGACGGCCGGCCAATGAAGCCGGCCAGAACTTCGTGGCGGTTTGTGTCTCGCTCACATTCTGCTTTGTTGTTTATTCGATGTTGCTGGTGACTGTGCCGGTATACGGCCTGGAGCTCGGTGCTTCTCCTCTTATGCTGGGTGTCATTCTTAGCTCCCAGTATTTGCTTCCCTTTTTGTTGGCCATTCCTCTGGGCGGCGTGGTGGCTCGCCATGGAGGCCGGGTGACACTGGTGGTCGGTGCGCTTGTAATGACCGGTGGCCTGCTACTGATGCAGTTTCTGCCCGGCTACTACGGCCTTATTGGCGGCCAGCTATTGGTCGGGTTGGCGCACCTTCAGATGGTGCTGTCGGCCCAAACAATTATCTCGTCGTTGGCAACTGGCCCTAAGTTGGAAAGCTATTTTGGCTGGTACTCCACTTGGCTGTCTGGTGGGCAGGTAGTTGGCCCTTTGCTGGCAGGGGGATGGATTCATTGGGCCGGTGGCGTTGACAATCTGTTTCTGGTGATGGCCGGTATTGCTTTGCTGGGAGGGCTGTCAGGCCTTGCGCTAACGGGAGAGGCAACGCTAGGCATGTCGGTTACCGGCAAGCAGACGGGCTTTCGTGCCCAAGCGGCATTGATGCGCCACAACACCGGCGTTCAGGTGTCAATCGCCATTACTGTCGCAGGTATGTTTGCACTTGGCGTTTACGGCAGTTACTTGCCCGTTTATCTCGATAGTCTGGAAATGAGTGCTGTGATGATCGGGGTGCTTGTCAGCCTGAGGGCGGGCGTTTCTATGGTGATACGGCCGTTTATTCCACGGATTATCCTCGCGGTGGGAGGGCGCGGGAAAGCAACAACCTTGGCACTTTGTACCATATCTGCAGGTTTGGCCTGCATGGGCCTTGCGACCAATGCGCCCTTCATCGCACTCCTGTCCATTTTTGTGGGGCTTGGCGGAGGTCTTACGCAGCCCCTGTCGATGGTCGTTCTGGCAGAGAGTGTCGCGCGGGAGCAGAGATCTGGTGCGCTGGGGATGCGCCTGATGGCTAACCGGGCGGTTCACTTTGTGGCACCGCTGCTGTTCGGCGCGGTACTTGGTATGAGTGGCTTTGGTGTGTCGTTTGGGCTTTCGGGCGTAGTTGTAGCCTTGATTGCCGTTTTACTGGTGTGGCTTCAGAACCGACCCATAGCTCTCTCCAACCCATAACTTCCGGGCCTAGCAGTGTCTTAGTCTACGCCTGAAGGTTCTGGCTGAGTGCCGGGCTACGCAGCACTTCCTACTGGTATTGTTTGGGTGTTCTTGATTTCCCGCAGTGCGAAGTTGGAGTTAACCTGCGCGATGCCCTGTAGGGTGAATATTTTATCATTCAGGAATCGGTCGTAGCTGGCCATGTCTGGCACGATGACACGCAACACAAAATCCGCATTACCGGTAACTGCAAAACACTGAAGCACTTCTGGATAACTGCTTACTTTCTGCTCAATCTCCGCAGTGCTGTCTATGGTGTGGCGCTGAAGCGACAGGTTGACCAGTACACACAGCGCCTGGCCGATGCGCTCGGGCGCCAGCTGTGCGCTGTAACCCGTGATGACGCCAGTCTCCTCAAGGGTTCTTACGCGCCGCCAGCAGGCTGCCGGCGATAACCCAATTTGCTCTGCCAGTTGCTGGTTACTGATTCGCCCATCTTGTTGCAGTATCGCAAGGATACGCTGGTCGAGTTTATCCAGCCCTACCTGTTTCATTTAGTAACACCTATTTTTTATAAAAGAATCTTCGAATGTATTGTCATTTATCAAATAATATTGTGCAAGAAGCAAAAAATACCTCCCAATAAGCAAGCACCTTTTGCGAACTTCCCTCTAGAATTTTGGTCATAAAATCGACAAAAAGGAGGGCGCCATGTCCACCGACATCTCTCAGCTGGATAATTACAAGCTTGAAGATCGCTACCTGCGTGACTCTGGCAGGGTTTTTCTTACCGGAACCCAGGCTTTGGTTCGAATCCCGTTGATGCAAGCCGCTCTGGATCGAAAACTGGGGCTGAAGACCGCAGGTATGGTTAGTGGCTACCGTGGCTCGCCTTTGGGAGCATACGACCAAGCCCTGTGGCAGGCCCAAAAGCATCTGGATGAAAACCGCATCGATTTTGTGCCGGCTATTAACGAAGACCTCGCAGCGACCATTATGTTGGGCACCCAGCAGGTAGAAACCGATGACGATCGCCAGGTGGATGGCGTATTCGGGATCTGGTACGGCAAGGGGCCAGGCGTTGACCGCGCCGGAGATGCTCTGAAACACGGCACGACTTATGGCAGTTCACCGCACGGCGGCGTGCTGGTTATTGCCGGTGATGACCACGGCTGTGTGTCTTCCTCCATGCCGCACCAGTCTGATGTGGCGTTCATGAGTTTTTTCATGCCCACGATTAACCCGGCCAATATTGCTGAGTATCTGGAGTTTGGCCTCTGGGGCATTGCCTTATCCCGTTACAGCGGTTGCTGGGTGGGTTTCAAAGCGGTGTCTGAAACCGTAGAAAGTGCTGCCTCGGTTGAGTTGCCGCCGCTGCCGGAGTTTGTAACCCCGGATGATTTTACTCCGCCGGAAACTGGCCTGCATTATCGTTGGCCGGATTTGCCGGGGCCTCAGCTGGAAACCCGCATCGAACACAAGCTGGCGGCGGTACAGGCGTTTGCCCGGGCCAACCCCATTGATCGTTGCCTGTTCAATCATGCCGAGGCGCGTTTTGGCATTGTCACCACCGGAAAAGGCCATCTGGATCTTCTGGAAGCGCTTGATCTACTGGGCATTGATGAAAACCGGGCCCGTGAGATGGGACTGGATATCTACAAAGTGGGCCTGGTGTGGCCGATTGAGCGCCGGGGCATGCTCAACTTTGTTCATAGCAAGGAAGAAGTACTGGTTATCGAGGAAAAGCGGGGCATTATCGAGAGCCAGATCAAAGAGGCCATGTCCGAGCCCGACCGCCCCGGCGAGGTTCTGATTACCGGCAAACAGGACGAGCTGGGCCGGCCTTTGATTCCCTATGTCGGCGAGTTGAGCCCCAAATTGGTCGCCGGTTTTCTGGCCGCCCGCCTTGGCCACTTTTTCGGCGAGGATTACAACGAACGCCTGATGGCCATCAACAGTATGAGCAACGCTCAGGATCCGGGTGGCGTAAAGCGCCTGCCGTATTTCTGTTCAGGCTGTCCTCACAATACCTCCACCAAAGTGCCGGAAGGCAGCAAGGCGCTGGCCGGAATCGGTTGCCACTTTATGGCCTCCTGGATGGGCCGTAACACCGAATCCCTGATCCAGATGGGTGGTGAAGGGGTCAACTGGATCGGCAAGAGCCGTTACACCGGCAACCCCCATATATTCCAGAACCTGGGGGAGGGCACGTATTTCCATTCTGGCTCCATGGCGATTCGCCAGGCGGTTGCTGCCGGCATTAACATTACTTACAAAATCCTTTTCAATGATGCGGTAGCGATGACCGGCGGTCAGCCTGTGGATGGCCAGATTACCGTGCCCATGATTGCCCAGCAGGTCGCTGCGGAGGGTGTGCGCCGGGTTGTGGTGCTCAGCGATGAGCCGGAAAAGTACGACGGCCATAAGCAACTGTTCCCAAGCGACGTAACCTTCCACGACCGCACAGAACTGGATAGCGTTCAAAGAGAGCTGCGTGACATTCCCGGCTGCACCATTTTGATATACGACCAGACCTGTGCCGCTGAGAAGCGCCGCCGGCGCAAGCGTAATCTGTACCCGGATCCCGCTAAGCGGGCGTTCATCAACCACCACGTGTGTGAGGGGTGTGGCGACTGCTCCGTGCAGTCGAACTGCCTTTCTGTCGTGCCCCGCCAGACCGAGCTGGGCCGCAAGCGCAAGATTGACCAGTCCTCCTGCAACAAGGATTACTCATGCGTTAACGGGTTTTGCCCGAGTTTTGTGACCATCGAGGGCGGTCAACTGCGCAAATCCCGCGGCATGGACACGGGTTCTGTGCTTACTGGCAAACTCACGGATATCCCGGAGCCGGTGCTGCCGGAACTGGCGGGCTCCTACGATGTGTTGGTAGGCGGCGTCGGTGGCACAGGCGTTGTAACCGTAGGTCAGCTCATTACCATGGCAGCACATCTTGAGGCCAAGGGTACGTCCGTTCTGGATTTTACCGGTTTTGCCCAAAAGGGCGGCACGGTGCTCAGCTATGTACGCATGGCGCCGTCTCCTGACAAACTGCACCAGGTTCGTATCAGCAACGGCCAGGCTGATGCGGTAATCGCCTGTGATTTGGTGGTTGCGTCGTCCCAGAAAGCATTGAGCGTTCTGCGGCCAGATTACACCCGTGTGGTCGCCAACGAGGCAGAATTGCCCACCGGGGATTATGTGCTTTTCCGTGACGCGGACATGCAGTCAGAAAAGCGACTTGATTTGATCCGTCACGCAGTTGGCGACAACAACTTTGCACGAATGGATGCCAATGGCATCGCCGAGAAGCTGTTGGGCGACACGGTGTTTTCCAACGTGATGATGCTGGGCTTTGCCTGGCAGCGAGGGTTGTTGCCGTTGTCGCAGGCTGCGCTGATGAAAGCCATTGAGCTGAATGGCGTTGCGGTTGAGCGCAATAAGGAAGCCTTTGGCTGGGGTCGCGTTGCGGCGACAGATGTGAAGGTTATCACCGACCTGCTAAACACCGGCGAGGCGCAGGTAAAGGAAGTGAAGCCGGAGATGAGCCTGGACGAGCTGATCAACAGTCGCCACACACATCTGGTGAACTACCAGAACCGCCGCTGGGCAGCTCGCTATACCACTCTGGTAAAGCAGGTGCGTGGAGCAGAGGAAAAACTGGGTGAGACCAACCAATTGCTGACTCGCGCCGTGGCTCAGCAGTTGTACCGGTTCATGGCCTTCAAGGATGAATACGAGGTGGCCCGGCTGTTCGCAGAAACCGACTTTATGAAGGAGGTGAACGACACCTTCGAGGGTGACTTCAAGGTTCACTTCCATCTGGCCCCGCCCATCATGAATCGTGGTACCGATGCCCAGGGCCGGCCCAAGAAACGTCAGTTTGGCCCCTGGATGTTCCGTGCATTCAAACTGTTGGCGAAGTTCCGCGTGCTGCGCGGCACAGCCATAGATCCGTTCAGCTATTCCGCTGACCGGAAAATGGATCGAGCTCAGTTGAAAAACTACGAGCAGCTGGTGGAGCGGATTGTCAGTGAGCTGGATGCCAGCAATTACGACACCTTCCTGCAACTGGCAGAATTGGCCAGTGAGGTGCGGGGCTATGGCCCAGTGCGCGAGCAGGCGGCAGAGGCGATTCAGGAAAAACAGACACAGCTGATCAAGGCTCTGGATACTGGCAGCCCGACACTTATCCGGACCAGTCAGGTAGACGATAAGGAGGCAGATCATGTTTGAGGCGCTGAAACAGTTACCTCAGGATCCGATCCTTCACCTGATGCAGGCGTTCCGCGACGATAATCGGCCAGACAAGGTTGATCTGGGGGTTGGGGTCTATAAGGACGACGCCGGTCATACACCCATCATGGCCGCGGTGCATGAAGCCGAACGGCGTCTGCTTGAAGGTGAAACCACCAAGAGTTATGTAGGGCCCGCCGGGGCCGCAGGCTTCAATGAGTCCATGGCGCGCCTCATTCTGGGCGACAGTAATAACCTGGTTCACGATGGCCGAACCTCGGTGATCCAGACGCCGGGCGGTTGCGGTGCATTGCGTATGGCTGCTGAGTTTTTGCGGCTGTGCCAGCCAGGCACCACAGTTTGGGTCAGTACGCCTACCTGGGCCAACCACATGCCGCTATTAGGTGGCGCCGGCCTGAACATTCGCGAATATCCCTATCTCAATTGCGAGACATTAACGGTAGATTTCCCCGCCATGCTCGCGACACTGGAAGGTGCCAGAGCAGGGGATGTGGTTCTGCTCCACGGCTGCTGCCATAACCCATCTGGTGCTGACCTGACGTTTGATCAGTGGCAGTCGGTTACCGAACTGATCCAACGTAAGGGGTTGTTGCCCTTTGTGGATATGGCCTACCAGGGGTTGGGTGAAGGCCTTGAGGAAGACGCCGCCGGCCTGCGGTATTTGGCGGGCCAGGTGCCCGAGATGGTGGTTGCCGCTTCCTGTTCCAAGAACTTCGGCCTATATCGGGAACGCACAGGTGCCCTGATGCTGATCTCGGCCACAAGTGGCATTAATACGGCGGCAACCAGCCAACTGTTGAACGTTGTGCGCTCCCATTACTCCATGCCCCCGGCCCACGGGGCCGCCATCGTCGAGACCATTCTGGCTGACGATGCATTGCGCGCAGGATGGCAAAGAGAACTGGGCGGCATGTGTGAGCGCATTCTGGGCCTGCGACACGCCTTTGCGGATGCATTGGCTCCGGTGGGTGACTTTGGCTTTATTGCCCGGCAACGGGGCATGTTCTCGTTTCTGGGAATAACACCGGAACAGGTTCGCCGACTGCGAGACGAGCATGGCATTTACATGCTGGAAAGCAGCCGGGTTAATGTGGCCGGCCTGAATGATCAGGTGTTGCCAAGAGTCGCGAGCGCGATACGCAGCGTAATGTAGCGACCCATATTTCCGAACACGATAGCGAATCAGAGCCTCGTTCCCAGAGGCTTTGCATTATGACGATCCGACAAAAACAACTATTCGGAGAACACAATGAGTGAGACGGTTCATCCCCATCAGCAGGCCAGCAACCTCTGGACCTCTAAAATGGCCTTTGTTCTTGCTGCTGCCGGCTCAGCCGTTGGGCTTGGCAATATCTGGAAGTTCCCCTATATCACCGGTGAGAACGGTGGTGGCGCTTTTGTACTGGTTTACCTCGCCTGTATTTTTCTGATTGGCGTGCCGGTTCTGATTGCAGAAATCATGATTGGCCGCCGGGGCGGGCAAAGCCCGGTTGCGACTATGCGCACCCTCACAAAAACGGAGGGCACATCCAAAGGCTGGCGTATAATTGGCTGGAACGGCGTGGTTGCCTCCTTTCTCGTGCTTTCCTTCTATGCAGTGATTGGCGGCTGGGCGCTGGTTTATATTGGTAAAGCGGCGATCGGGACGTTTGTTGGCGCGGATGCAGAAGCCGTAGGCAGTCAGTTCAACGACCTGTTGGCAAACCCGTGGGAGCTGTTGTTCTGGCACACAGTCTTTATGGGCATTGTTGTGTTTATAGTAGGCCGCGGCATTCGTTCTGGCCTGGAAAAAGCCGTCAACATGTTAATGCCTTTGCTTTTCTTACTGCTCATCGTGATGGTGTTTTATGCCATGAGCAGCGGCAGCTTTGGCCGTGCTGTCAATTTTATGTTCTCGCCAGATTTTAGCCGCCTGACAACGGAAGGTGTGTTGGTTGCCCTTGGCCATGCAGCCTTTACGCTTAGTATTGGTATCGGTGTACTGATGGCCTATGGCTCCTACCTGCCTAAAAACATTAATATTGCCAAAACTGCCATGACCATCGCGGTACTGGATACCAGTGTGGCTTTGCTTGCAGGGCTTGCTATTTTCCCGCTGGTTTTTGCCAACGGCCTTGAAGCGGGCGCGGGGCCAGGTCTTATATTTGTCACCTTGCCACTGGCGTTCGGGCAAATGGGCGGCGGCATTGTGTTTGGCGCCATCTTCTTTGCGCTGCTGCTGGTGGCTGCCATTACGTCGGCCATTTCCATGCTGGAGCCGGTTGTTGAATGGCTCGAAGAACACAAGGGCGCAAGCCGGGTTAAAAGTGCCGTGGGCGGCGGTTTTGCTGTTTGGGTAATTGGTATAGGCACAGTGCTGTCCTTCAACCTATGGAGCGATGTTCACCCGTTGGGTTTCATCGGCTTTTTTGAAGGCAAAACAGTATTCGATCTGCTCGATTTTCTGGTTTCTAACGTTATGATGCCTCTTGGAGGGCTTGCGATTGCGCTGTTTGCAGGTTGGGCTATCCGACGCGAAGGGTTGGCAGAGGATATCGGTCTGCAAGGCAGTGCCTTTAAAGCCTTCATGGTGATACTGAAGTACGTGACACCGGCAGGGATCGCGATTGTGTTTCTTTATAATTTGGCCTGAAGTCTGCAGGTTTTATCTTCACTTTAACGCCTCTGCCAATAGCGTCTTTTGCCAGCGCCGCAGTGAGGTTGGCAAGCGCGGCATTGGTCGCAGCATACGGCGGGAGGCCATTACTTGGTTTGACGACATCAATAGACGTGGTGTTGATAATGCTGCCGCCTGGAGGAAGATGCTTTAATACAGCGCAGCAGAACTCGATGGTACCGGCAATGTTGGTTTTTAAGGTATCTTCCAGCTCGTCGTCTGCAAGCTCTTCCAATTCACGGTAGGTTTGCGGGTGCGCGGCATTGTTTATGAAAATGTCTATGTGGCCGAAGGTTTCAACGACTTGGCGTATGACATTCTCACAGGCATGGTGCCCGGCCTTATCCATTTGTAAGGCGAACACTGAAGCTCCGGTGCCCCGGATCAGGTCCGCAGTCACTGCCGCGTCTGTGTATTCCTTCATATACGTAAATGCGATATTTGCGCCTTCTCTTGCGTAAGCAACGGCGATCGCGCGACCAAGACCGCTGTCTGCGCCGGTTATAAGAACAGCGTAGCTCTGCAGTTTTCCTGCCCTCTTGCAGAGGCCGTTATTGTAATCGAATGACGAGTCCATTTTGCCCTCCTGGCCCGGAATAGCCTGGCTTTGCTCGGAGAGATAATAAGGCCTGCGCATCCGCTAATATTCTGTGTTTTGTGTCGGTAATCCGCGCCGTCCAAATACCGAAACGCTGGCGGCGCGAGGTAACACAGACCTACTGGCGTGCGAAGACATTCACTTACTCATCTACGCTTTCCATATCCATGGGGTCGTAATCTGGCAGCGCCAGCAATTCCTTTTGGCTCATGTCGGTAGTGAGTGTTTCGCCGTCACTGGACATTGAAAGTGTATCCAGTGGCACGGCCACCTCCTTCATGCTGTCTTTGAGGCCGATGACGGCCATGTGCTGCCCGGACTTATCTTTAACGATTTCGTCAATATCTCCGATTTCTTCTTTTGAGTCGTTGTAAATGTCCATGCCCTCAAGGTCATCCGGGCTCATAGAACTCAGTTTGCTTTGTGGGCTGTGCTGCTCGGTGGTGGTTGCTTTGCTGTCAGACTTCATCTTGCCGTCATCAGCTGCATACACCACAGAAGCTCCTGCCAACGTGAGACCTGCAATTAACGCTATATAGCTTTTCATAACTCATCTCCTAACTGCCGTCTGTTTCGTCAACTGCTTTTATGGGTCGACGTTAGTAGATTTGAGCAATCCTTGTGCCACAAAAATACAGGTTGCAGTTTGCTATCGAAGTGGAGTGTCGCTGCACGCGGTACGTATCTTGCTGGTTACTTCGTATTACTCACGAACAGAGCGTTTACGGAGGTGTCCCCATGTTTGAACGTGATGCCGTGTTGGAGGAGCAGTATTTCCATAAAATCAGTGCAGAGTTCGATAACCAGGTGGCCGCATGCCGTGTGGCTGAATCGCTGAAACTCGCAGGGATACCCCTTGAGCAAATCCGGGTTGTGCGGCCAAATGACCCGAATATCGCGCGTAAAATTGAACCCGAAGCGCACGGAATTGCCCAGGCGCTGTTTAGTAAGTTTGTGGTGTTGGGGTTGATAGGCTTGGTGGTCGGGCTGACAATCGCGGCGTTACTGGGTGCCATCGGCCTGGCAGTGGTTCGGTCGAGCTCCGTGATGACCTTTGTCGCCTTGGGCCTCTTGTATCCTATAGTTGCCGTTCTTCTCGCTGGCACAGTATCTCTGAGACCGGATCATGACCTATTAATAGAAAAAACACGTATGGCCACGGATACAGGCCTCTGGGGCGTTGTGGCGCATTGCGTTACCCGGGAGCAGCAGGAACTGGTGAAAACAACCATTGGCAGCAGCACACAAATTCTGTGAACACAGCAGACAGCAGATGTTTGCTTTGATACAGATGGCTGTGTAAGGCTTACATAGTGCAGGGTAATTTTTACAAAAAGTAACGATTTATCACATTGGTGCGGCGTTTACACGATGGAGTCGCTGGGTCGCATTGCGACCCAGCTATCAGGCATGCAATCAGCTATCGCTGTCACGCAATTTGTCGAACTCCTGTTCAGCCTCTTCTTTGCTCTTCCCGTAGCGTTCTTTCATAACGCCGGAAAACTCTTCCCGCTGATAAATGTCCGGCAGGCTAGCTATACCTAAGCGGTGTCTGTGCCAACCGCTGTTATGAGTTAACGCTGTTGTTAGCGAAAATAACAACAGGTTGCAGTGTTTAAGCGCTGAAAATATGGTGGTTTTTACCGGCTTTTATGTGGTGCGATCTCGTTAATATCGACTATATTGTTATCGTAGGTATGGGAAGAGATAAACGTGGGTGTACTCAACTTACAACTGGTGAAGTGTACAACCGCCGGCCTGGTGCATTCTTTGGACAGGCTGCAGGATTAAGGAAAATCTGTGCCTCATGCATTGCTGGTTGATAATGATCCCAAAATTCTCACGCAGATTAGTGAGATTTTTAAATGCCATGAATTTTCTGTGACCTCGGTTAGTGGCACCGAGCAAGCGCGAGATATCATTCTCAGGGCGCGGCCCGAAGTGTTGCTGATCAACCTGGATGGGAATGATTTGAGTAGCCGGGCCAAGCTCTTTACGTTTTTGGCTCATTCCAATATCGCCGATGTAACCCAGATATTTCTCATGAGCAGTTCTCCTTCCTATGTTCAGGCCGCAGAAGGTATGAGGATTGGGGCTCGGGATTTTTTCGAGTACCCAGGTCACCTGAACAGGCTGGCGGCGGCGTTGGAACTATACAAGCAGGAGATGAGTTGCGAGAGCGGCAGTGCCAGCACCAGAACTGTACATCAAAGCGGACGCGGGCTTTTGATAGGAGAGTCCCCGCCGATGGAGCATTTGTACAAAACCCTTCGAAAAGTCGCGCCTGCAGATATTTCTGTTTTCTTAAGCGGCGAGAGTGGTACGGGTAAAGATCTGGTTGCTCGCACTATTCACGCGCTTTCTCAACGAAATCATTGCCCTTATGTTGCGGTTAACTGTGGCGCAATCGCGGCCGATTTGGCCGAAAGCGAGTTGTTTGGGCACGCAAAAGGTGCTTTTACTGGCGCTAGCGGTGCCCATAACGGGCTTTTTGCACAAGCTGAGGGGGGCACTCTGTTTCTTGATGAATTAACAGAGATGAGGCTCGAATTGCAGGTGAAGCTCTTGCGTGTGTTGGAATCGCGATCATTTCAGCCAGTGGGCGCGGAGAAAATGCAATCATGCGATGTACGCGTTATTGCTTCAAGCAACAGAGATCTGAAGGAGGCCATACAGGAAGGGCAACTTCGCCAGGACCTATATTATCGGACCGCTCAGTTTTCATTGGAGATTCCTTCTTTGCGTGAGCGTGGAGAAGACGTTGTGGACTTGGCCCAGGCATTCCTTTGCGAGCAGTGCGAAGTCACAGGTATCAAAAAGGAGTTTTCTGACGAAGTATTGGATGTATTCCGCATCTACCGTTGGCCCGGCAATGTACGTGAGTTGCGGAACGTTGTGATACGGGCTTTTTTGTTGGCGGGTAGCGAAATCTCCGTGGACGATTTACCTCACAATTTTATGGCTGAACAGCCGACAGCTTCGGATGATCTCCGATTAACAGCTGGCCAGACACTTGATGATGTCGAGCGGAATATAATTCTGGCGACACTGCTGCACCATAACGGCAACAAAACGGTTGCTGCAAAAGAGCTTGGAATCAGCTTGAAAACACTCTACAACCGCCTTAAAGAATACAAAGCATAAGGCTGGTCACCTCCACATTGCGTAATCAATACACTTTTCTCGGCTCGATATTTGAGCTCACTGCCTGTTTGTTATAGGCAGTCAAACGTTGGCTTATAATCTGCATCACTGAGGGTTCATAGAACCGTTGGTGCTGAAAGGGCGTCACAAACAAGCGCGGGTGTGTTATGCCGCACAGACTTGCCAGTGTTGAATTAAGCCGGTTGCTCAATAATTCCGTTAAGAATCGCGAAGGCGAGGTTCTTGGGCACATACACGATATCGTTCTTAACCCCAGCAGCGGTCGTATTGAATACGTGAAGTTGACGTTGGGTGCCGATGAGTTCGGTGCGTTGGACGCATGGATAGCTGTTCCCTGGAGCCAGTTCAAATTGGTAAATGTTACAGCGGATATTGAGCTGAATATCAGCTGTAAAGTGCTAAGAATGTGCGCCAGACGCCCCGAAGATACTAACGGGTAAGGGTAGCGGCCCCGAACTCATCCGCCAGCTCTTGCATGGCCTGCTCAAAACTGCACACCGGTTTGTAGCCTAGCAATTTCTCGCATTTTTCTGTCGAAAACTCATTGGGACCACCCATAAGTCGGTAAGACTGCCGGGTTATGGGTGGGCGCTCTTTTTGTTTGCGGGCATGTCCGACCCATTCCAATACGGGCGCCAGCACCGGTAACGAATGCAGTTTTAATGTCGCGCATGTTTTGCTCCGAATTACTCACCGAAAACGATGACGTTGCTCCCGAAAATAGCAAACCACACCACGGCATCTTCTGTGGCGTCATCAGAAACGGTCAAGGTATGCAGGGATTGGGCGGGTTCGTACAGATAGGAGCCCGCCTTGTTGATTTTGTCTGGGTACTCCTGATAGAACCATTCGCCAGACATGGTGACTGCAAAGACCGGACCGGTGTGGTAGTGGGTATCTATGCCGAAACCCGGCTTGAAGCGGTTTCGCACGACCCAGAGGTTCTGGTTCAGATCCACCTGGAGTACCTGCAGCTTTGAGCCATCGGGCAGGCTTACCCATGGAAGGTCTTCGTCCAGCAAAAGTATGGCCTCTCGGGAATGTTCGCGGGATACGACGCCGCAAATGTTTCTGGCCTCCCTGGGCCTGTTTCCAGGCTCGTGGGCTTTGGCCAAACCAGCGCTGAAATGCCCGAGAGAAGGCGCTCAGCTCGGAGTAACCCAGAAGGTCTGCGAGTTGGGTCAGGCTGACATCAGAATCTGTCAGGTAGCGCTGGGCCATGGATTTTCGGGTGCTGCAACCGGCGCGCGACACCCATGGCCAGTTCGGAAATGTGTCTCAGAGGCGCCCCATCCTGATTGCCCTGGTTATAGCTGGAATAAGCAGGTCTCCCTGTCGTTCAAACCCGACATAGGCACCGCTGGAATACAGGTGGTAGTAGTACGCCAGTTCCTGCAGTGACTCCCCAACCGTGCGTGCGTTCTGAATCAGATAGAGAATGGGGCCGAAAATGGCAACACCCTGGTACAGCCCATACTCAAGGCCAAACAATGGGTTTCCGGATTTTTCGGCGCAGTGTTCTAACAGGTTGAGAAAACGCAAGTACGGAATCAGGCTTTCGGGGTTCGCCAGAGTATCCGTTGGCAGCCTTGCGGCTTTCAGCATGGCTGAGGAATTCAGTCCGGTTTGCAGGCAATACTCGTCAAACAGAGCGGCGAGATGACGGATCGCTACCTCATCAAGGGAGCCTTGCCCGCAGGCCTTCATCTTGGGCAGTTTGGGTATTGTATTTGCCATTATTGGTGGCGTACCACGGTTGTTCCTGGGCACTGTGTCTTCCCGTCTATTGTGCTCCGGCTTCCAGGAATGACGAAATAGGCGACGATATTCAGGTGAAATAGCTTCGGCGAAAGTAAGCAGTTACTGTACCCTTTTCGGGTGCAGTGACTATCTTGGGTCGGCTGCATCTTTAAACCGGTAAAGGGTCGGGAGACAGCCCTCAATGCGCATTGCCTGGAAACCGCTTGGCTGGGGATTGTTCGCCGTTTGGGTGTTCATTTTAATTGTGAGCCTGGTGGCAGTCCGCTACGCCTGGAACGACCTGCTGCAGCAGAACGGTGTTGAAACGCTGGAATGGCAGGGCCTGGACCTGTCTTTCAGTGGTGCAACGCTACGTGACTTAACACTTACCCAGTCCTTGCCGGCGAGAGAGGTGGAGCTGCACGGCCGGAGTGTGTCGCTGGATTGGCGCTGGCCAAAGTTTGGGCAAGGGTGGCTGCCACAGTTGACGGCGCTGAAGGCCGAGCACCTGGAGCTCAACTGGCAGACAAAGCCCGAAGAGCAGAGCACAGCGGAGCCGCGACAACCTGCGCCCTGGCCGCCAGAGCTGCCGGCTTGGCTACCTTCGGAGGTAGCTGTTCAGCAATTTGAAGTAACTGTACCTTGTGAAACAGGCAGTTGTCCTCTGGCAGGCAGTTTTTCGATTACCAGTTCGTTACCCACGGCGGGTGGCACTTCTCCGTCGCTTGCCGCCGCAAACTCACGCTTTCCCATTAAAGCCAATGTGCAGCTTGATCATGAAGGGCATCAGGTAGGTGTTCTAGCCACGCTTGATGGCGCCTGGGATGCAGACCTGAACTTTTCTTCAGAACTGACTATTGATGGCACGCGTTACTTAACGGCAGAGTCGAGTTACAGCAACACCAATGCACAGGGGGTGGTGTCTTGGCAGGGTTCTGTTTCCGTGCCGGATTTGCCGCAAACAGATTGGTTGCTGGCCTGGCTGCAAGCTTGGCAAAGTACGCCCACTGAGCATTGGCCAGAGCAGCCAGAGGCCGGGTCGGTGGCTGCCAGCTGGTCGTTGCAGGGCCCCGTAAGCCGAAAATTCCTGGCGCAGGTGTCGGGGAATGTGAAGATCCAGGCGAGATTGCCGCAACCCTGGCCGGCGCCCGGGCTGGGAAAGATCAGCGGTAACCTGGAGGTGGCGTTGACGGCTGAACAAGGCCAATGGCAGCCAGAAACCTTGCAGGCGGATCTGGCCCTGAGTCATCCGGCGGCGTGGATCAACAAGATACCCGAACTGATGCGGCCAGACTCACTGAACCTGTCGGTTCGCCCGAGTAATGCAATGGCACCAGACGGCCAAAATCCCCCACCTGCAGAAGCCGGCATGGAGCGAGCCTTTTTGCCGCTGAATATCGTGTTGCGCACACGTGGAGGCGCAAATGTTTCCATGAACTCGCATCTCGCGGTAACCACCAGAGCCCCGTGGGCAGTTCAGTTGGGCACAACCCAGCTAAACGCTGCCTTGCCAGAGTTGGAAGTGGCTGGCTGGTTATTGACCAACCCCAAGGTGCGAGTGGCGTTGTCTGGCAGGCTGGATACCACCGCTGCGGCCTTGAGGCTCGGTGCGTCTTCGGTTCTCGAAGTTGACACGCTTAAGCCACTTTCCGGAGCGGCGGCAACGGCGAAGGAAATGCAGGTCAAAAATTTTCACATCGATCTTGCCAACACCGAACTGAAAGCGGGTTACCGGTGGGAGCAGGGCAAGCTCAATAACCTAAGCCTCGACGGCCCCATTGGCCTGAATGCAAAGCAGGTTAGGCACCCTCTGCTACTTCCGCAATCCTGGCAGTTCAACGGCAGAGTGAATAGCGATCTGGCTGGCACGGGGGTTGTGGGGTTGCTGAAAGCGAAAACCGGAACAACCGTAAATCTTGATGTAGGTGCTCCATACGGCGGGCCTTTTACGCTTGAGGGTAAGATGCGGGTGAGCGGCGAGCAGGAAGCCGAGGCTTTATCCGATATCTTCTCGATTTGGCCGCCAGAGCATACGGTAGCAGGCGGCACCGTCAGTGCTAATGCCACTTATGAACAGCCGCAAAATGGGGAGGTGCGATTAGCGGGAAAGCTGGTGTTTGCTGATTGGAGCGGCACATACGATCGCACAGCCTGGAGCCGGCTGAATGGTTTGGTAGAGTTTTTTATTAAAGACGATCTTATAAGTGTGACAACACCAGAGCTGACAGTAGCGGAAGTGAACCCCGGGTTGCCAATTGGGCCTGTGCTCTTGGCCGGACACTACAAAGCACCTCTGGCACAGCTTGCTACTGGGCAGCTAACTCTGGAACAGGCGAGTTCGGGGGCTTTGAACGGAGACATAAAAGTTCAGCCAGGAAGCTGGGATCTGTCGCAGGCACCGGTGACGATTCCTGTTGAGCTCGCGCAGCTTAGCCTCGCGCGCCTTCTGCAGTTATACCCGACGGAAGGGTTAGCAGGCACAGGAATCCTTAGTGGCACTGTACCCGTGTTGTTTAACCCCGCCACTGGGATACGGGTAAAACAGGGCCGTATTGATGCGCTAAAACCTGGCGGCCGGATACAGCTGACGGCTGAGCGGTTGAAGGCGCTGGCCAGTCAGAGCGAGGCCATGAAGCTGGTGGCCCAAGCGCTGGAAGATTTCCGGTACTCTGTGCTGGATAGCGGTATCGACTATGATGAAGACGGTACCCTGCTGTTAAAACTTCACCTTGAAGGCAACAGTCCGGAAGTTGGCAACGGCCGGCCGGTGGTACTGAATATCAATCTGGAAGAGAACATTCCTGCGTTGCTTACCAGCCTGCAGTTAAGCGGCAGAGTGAGTGACGCCGTGGCGGAAAGAGTCAAAAAATTACTGCAGAAGCGTGAGCGCGATTCAGGCGACCTGTTAGAGTAGAGGGTAACAAAGGAGTACACCGATATGACGCAATTTGGTTCGAGGTTTCCCCAGCGTGCGTCCGCACTGTTAGCGGGCTTGATTATGGGTAGCTTATTGATAGCTTGTACCCCGACCGTTCAGGTGGCTGCGCCTAAGGAGCCGATTACCGTGAACTTGAACGTAAAAATTAAGCATGAAATTTACGTGAAGGTCGATAAAGACGTGGACGAGCTGTTTAGCGAAAAGGGCCTGTTCTGATTGCCTTGGTGTTTTGTACAAAACGAATTATTAGGGAGTTAACCATGACATTATTTGCCCGATTCAGCGCTCTGATTTTAGCCACTTGCCTGGCTTTTCCGGCAATGGCCATGAGTTTGGATGCAGCGAAAAACGCCCTCGAATCTGCAAAAAGCCAAGGCCTTGTGGGCGAAACGACAACCGGCTATCTCGCCCCTGTAGGCTCTGACCAGAAGGCAAAGGAGATTGCGAGTGCAATCAACGACGCCCGGCGTGAAGCTTACAAAAAAATCGCTGAAAAACACGGCATTGCGGTAACCAAAGTGGAGACCGTAGCTGGGCAAAAAGCGGTCGAGAAAACGCCTTCTGGACAGTACATCCAAGTGGATGAGCACTGGATAAAAAAATAAGGATAAACCGACCAAGGCTTGAGCGCTTTATAACCAATCGGTCTTAAGGCCAAGTTGGCACCTGCCGATAACCGTTACATATAGTTCCTTGCAGGAGGTAAAGGCTATGGTAGCGCCAATTATTGGTCGTGGGCCGGATGTGACCGGTCGAATGAATGCAGGTTTGTCTCAGGCCACGCCCGCTGGTCGGGTAACCCCAGGGGTGGGTACCGATAAGCAGGCTTCTATCCGTACGCCAGCAGACGCTATTAATGTTATGCGCGCTCGCATAGAGCAGCGGTTGCAAGAAGCCATGGGCGGCCAGAATAAAGCCGTATCCGGGGCCGATAAATACGCCGCTCAAGCCCAGCCACCAACCGCCTCTGATGTTGCCAGCGTGATTCTCGGGTTCGTTCAGAACCGCCTGCAAGCGGAGGCAGACGCTGGTGCCGATGTGGAGAAGCTGGCGGATTTAATGTCTCAGGCCCGAGCGGGCATTGAGAAAGGTTATGCGGAAGCTCGGGATCAAATCGTGGCTCTGGACATGATGAATGAGACGCTTGGTGCGGAGATTGATGAAGGCTTCAATCTTATCCAGGACGGCCTGCTGAATCTTGAGAAACTGTTTTTAGGTAAAGAGCCGGAAGTGGACAGCCCCACCGAGACCGGTTAATCAGAGCCCTGCTTTTGTGAGCGTTTCTTTGCTTCCTGGGCTTTGTTCAGCATTGCAAAAGACTCCTCGTCTTTGCCCTGTTTGGATAAAGCCTCGGCCAGATTGTTCCAGCCGGCGCTTATGTCAGGAAATCTTTTGGTCATGGCGCGATAATATTCTTCCGCTTCTGACCAATGGCCTTGCTGATAAGCCAGGTTTCCCAGGCCAAGCATGGCTGCGGGCTGATCTGGCCAAGCTTCCGCGGCTGCTTTGTACGCAGATTTCGCGGCTCTTGTCTGTTGGGTTGTTTCCAAATCGTGGGCCGCCATCAAAAAAGTGAGCGGTTCGGCCGTTGCTGGAAGCTGACCTGGTGGCAGGATTACCCGGGCCCACTGTTCCGAGCGCTTCCAGGTCGCCATAAATGCTCTGACTGGTAGGCGGTAATTCTCTTCTGTGCCCGAATGCAGTATCAGCACTTCTTTTTTGCTGTCATAACCAGTCACCACGGCAAAGTGCCATTGCGGCCACCAACCAAAGCGCAGGTTTTGTAGAACCAGAACCGGATGCCCGGCCCGAACTTCCTGAAGCACAGCTTCCAGTTCCGGCGCTAGCGGATATACCAGCATTCCGTATTGGCGAGCTGCCGCCACCATCTCGACCTGCAAGGCACCTTTTCGCTCCGGCAGGTATACCTTGCTCACCAATTCATCAGGCGTAGCCGCCACATCCTGTGCGTTGAGCATCATCGCAAGTGAAGCAGGGCCACACTGATAGCGCTCTTGGGGGTGAAATGGCACGTCGGTGAGCGTTACCGCGTCAAAGGTGTCTGGCCATTTTGGTTGGCTGGCGCAGCCTGAGAGCATCACTCCCAGGAGCGCCACCAAAATGAGCCGGGCCGGGTTCAGCCGGAAAGCGTGCACGGCAATGCCGGTTAGCGGATGCAGTTGATAAACGGGAAGATATCCGTTGCGCACAGCATGTCTGTAATGATGAAAACCAACAGGAACAATACAATTATACCTACCACACCTTCACCAGTAGGCGCTTCGGCAAGCTGCTGTTGGAAGTCTGCAAGCTCAGAAGGGGTGAGGCTTTGAATTCTGTCTCGCACTTCCTGTTCGCCAACGCCCATGCTCGCCAGCGTGCTTTTTACATCTTCGCGCTCGAGCATGCCCATCAGAGCCTCGCGGTCTACATCTGCGCGCTGTTCAGTCAGGAGTTCGCCGGTGCCGACAATGTTGGCAGAGGCAGGAATTGCCCACATGGAACTCAATACCATTACCAACGCCATGATTGCTGAAACGGACTGGGTGTAGGATCGGATTGCTTGCATTGGGCTGCTCCTGTTAGGGATCTGTTTGTGTTTTTGGATCAGTCAGCAAAGAAGTGTAAACACTTGCGCGCCATTTGCCGACAAAATCAGATTACTATGCATTAACCCCCAGTTTAGATTTGGTGTCGGACAAGCATAGCTTTGATCCGGCCAATTTGCTTCATGGGGTTAAGACCTTTAGGGCAATAGGCGGTGCAGTGTCTCGAGTTATCACATGCTCCATAAGATCCAGAACCATACGTTAACTGGAATCCACTTCCACGTCCTGCACATAGGGAGCGTTGTCTGTTTCCGGGTTATAGCGGTAGAGTTGTACGATGATTGAGTCCATAAATCTGGTTCCTCTTTGTAGATCTGGAATTGCTAGCAAAAACGGAGAATGCACAGCGCCATGATTACACCCGCAAATACAACGGATAACCGCAAGCTTGCCCAAGCTCGCTTGCCCCAGATGATGTTCGACTACTTTGATGGCGGCGCTTTTTCGGAACAGACTCTTAGAGAGAACACGGAGGATTTCCAGCGTCTGCACTTTCGCCAGCGGGTAATGCGGGACGTTTCCAGCGCTTCAGTAACCACGCGAATACTGGGTCAAGATGTTGCACAGCCGTTAGTACTTGCGCCTGTGGGTTTGGCCGGCATGCTCGCACGGCGGGGAGAAGTTCAGGTGGCTCGGGCAGCGCAGAGGGGCGGTGTACCGTTTTGCCTGAGCACGGTATCGATCTGTTCGCTGGAGGAAGTTGCTGCGGCGACCCGCTCGGCTAATTGGTTTCAGCTTTACGTTCTGAAAGACAGAGGCTATTCCGAAGCGCTGCTCGATCGCGCACACAAAGCCGGATACACCACGCTGGTGTTTACCGTGGACCTTCCCAAGCTTGGCGTGCGCTACCGGGATGTGCGTAACGGTATGAATGGCGGCCTTTCTGCGTGGGGCAAAGTCCAAAAGCTGTCTGATCTGCTTTCGCACCCCCTTTGGCTTTGGGATGTTGCCATCAAAGGCAAGCCTCTTACCTTCGGCAATCTCTCCGATGCCGTACCTTCGGGCCGTAATCCTGAGGATTTTAAAGCCTGGGTGGATCAACAATTTGATGCGTCTGTTACCTGGAAAGATCTGGAATGGGTGCGGCAGCACTGGCCAGGCAAGCTTGTTATCAAGGGGATTATGGATCCCGACGACGCCCGTTCTGCGGTGGACGTGGGAGCGGATGGCATTGTTGTTTCTAACCATGGAGGCAGGCAGCTCGATGGCGCACCCTCAACCATCTCGGCGTTGCCAGCCATCGTAGAAGCCGTGTCCGGAAAAACCGAGATTCTGTTCGACGGTGGAGTGCGGTCTGGCCAAGATGTTGTGCGGGCGCTTTGTCTTGGTGCGAACGCCTGTCTGGTGGGCCGTGCATGGGCCTATGCGTTGGCAGCCGGGGGCGAAATGGGTGTTTCCCGTATGCTGGAAAACTTCCGCTATGAGGTGGAGCTGACCCTTGCACTGCTGGGTAAAACTTCGGTAGAACAGTTAAATCCGGATGATCTTGTCTAACCGGTGTCGGTGTTTCTGACGGGTAAAACGGAGGTTTGATGATGGAAATTCGAATCAAAAGAGCTTACGAAGACGCCGCGCGTTCTGATGGCCCACGTATTCTGGTCGATCGAATATGGCCCCGTGGTGTTGCCAAGGAGGATGCAGAACTTGAGGCTTGGCTGAAAGGGCTGTCGCCGTCTACTGAGCTGCGAAAGTGGTTTGATCATGACCCTGAGAAATGGGAAGAGTTTCGGCAGCGGTACTTGAAAGAGTTGAAGAACGCAGAGGCTGCAGACGACCTGAAAAAACTGCAGTCAATTGTAAAAGAGCACAAACGCATCACGTTGGTGTTCGCCGCCAAGGACACAGAGCACAACAACGCTGTGGCCCTTCGCGACTTTCTGAATAACGGTGACTTATAGCTGGCTAAGTGCCTGTTGAAGATCTGCTATCAGGTCTTTTGCATCTTCCAGCCCAACAGACAGGCGCAGCATACTGTCGGTTATGCCACGACGTTCCCGCTCCTCGCGGCTGATGCCGTGGTGGCTTGTAGCGCACGGCTGAGAAACCAGGCTTTCTACCCCACCCAAACTGGTGGCTAGCAGGAAGACCTGCAGGCTGTCCGCGACTTTGATGGCCTGTTCCCGCCCCCCCTTGATCTCTATGGTCAACACGCCCCCGAACCCATCCATTTGCTGCGCGGCTAAGCTGTGGCCGGGAAACTCAGGCAGCCCCGGGTAGAGTACTCGTTTGATCGCCGGGTGGCTTTCCATCGCACGGGCAACGGCCAGGGCATTCTCGTTGTGCTGCCTTACCCGCACAGGCAAGGTTCTCAAGCTACGCGAAAGCAAGGCAGCGGTTTCCGGAGCCAGAATCTGGCCGAGGTTTTTCCGCCACAAGGCGATGGGTTTAATGCGCTCTGCAGAGGCCATGACTGCGCCGGCAGTGATGTCGCTGTGCCCACCAAGGAATTTGCTGGCGCTATGGAGACTCAGATCCGCACCTAGCGATAACGGCCGTTGGTTCACGGGTGAGGCAAAGGTGTTGTCCACTGCGAGAAGGGCGCCTTTGGCATGGGATTGCTGTGCGAGCGCCCGAATGTTCAGTATGCTCAAAGTCGGGTTGGCCGGCGATTCGCAGTATACCAGCATGCCGGGTTTGTTCAGGGCGCTGGCAAGCTGGGCGGGTTCATGCCGAAGTAGGAAGGTAACGGGAATGCCCAGGGGTTCCAGGTGCTTGGTCAGTAGCTCCTGTGTACCGCCGTAAAGATCACCAACGCAAACAATACCATTACGGCCATGGGCAAATAAGGATGCCGAGATGGCCGCCATGCCTGAGGCAAAGGCAAGTCCATCTTCTGCACCCTCAAGGCCTGCCAGCCCCTGTTCTAATTCCTGAATGGACGGATTAGTCCCCCAGCGTGTATATAAATTACCTGGCGCACGGCCTTCGATGACCTCTTGCAGGGAGGCTGTATCCGGGAAGCGGTACGTAGTGGTGTTGTAAACCGGCGAGTAAGGGCTGCCAAAATTATCCTTGTGACGGCGGTTATGAATGATTTGGGTTGCCTTGCCCTGTTCTTGGGTGGGCTCTGATTTAATGTTGGGTTCCGGCGTTGGTTGTGTCTCGGAATCGGATTGCATGGGTGCTCCCTGAAGCTGGCGATAGAATTTAAATAAAGTGTGGCGGCACAGTGGGAATTATTCTGGCAGGCATGGCGCGTGCTGACCACTAGCGGAGATGACTGTGGGCATATGGCTTTGCACGAACAGCTGCCCCGGGACGGGTTATTGGCCATCTGTTATGCTCCGGGACTTCTCGGTTTATCGTTTGGGATAGACATTCATTATGAGTTGCTGAGGCTGGAGTATTCGGTATGCCGGTTATGGTTCAGGCGCTTGTGCCTATTTTTGCGCTGATTGTACTAGGGCACCTATTCAGGCGCTGGGCATTCCCGTCGATTGAGTTCTGGCCTCAGGCGGAGCGCTTTACCTACTACGTTCTATTCCCCGCCATGTTGGTTTATAAGCTGGGACAGGCCCGGCTGCCAGCTTCAGCCTATGGCGATACCCTCTTGCTTATTGGCTCCATGCTGCTGGTGATGACTCTGGTGTTGGTTGCTGCGCAGTTTTTCTGGCGCTGGCAGGGGCCGGTGTTTTCTTCGGTATACCAAGGTGCTATTCGGTTTAATTCCTACGTGGGCCTTGCTGCAGGGGGAATGCTGCTGGGTGATGACGGGCTGTCACTCACCGCCGTTGCGGTTGCCATCATGGTGCCACTGCTGAACCTGCTGTGTATTGTAATGTTCTCGCTGGTGGCAACTCAGGGCTCGGTTCGGCTTGCGCCCGTATTGCGCGCTATCGCATCAAACCCGCTGATAATCGGATCGGTTCTTGGTGTTATCTGGAGCTTTTTCGAGATTGGTTTTCACCCGCTTCTTGCTGGCACACTTGAGCCCCTGAGTAATCTGGCCCTGCCCATGGGGCTGATGACGGTGGGTGCAGGGCTTCAGCTTAAGGCCCTGCGAGGCGGGTCGGTGCCGTTTGTGGTGTCTTCCGTATTGAAGTTGGTGTTGTTTCCATTGATGGCTGCAGGCCTTGCTCTTCTACTGGGCCTTGAGGGCACATTAGTGCAGGTTGCGGTGCTTCTAGCCACGCTTCCAACGGCAACCTCGGCTTATATCCTAGCTCGGCAACTAGGCGGCGATGCGCCGCTAATGGCGGGCATAATCAGTGGCCAGACGCTTCTGGCCATCGTGTCCATTCCATTAATGCTCAGTATTCTCTGGTAAACATTTGAATACAGCATCGGCGATGCTTTGTTGGAAAGCTGTGTAACCGTTCGCGGTTGCATCAATATCTGTGGCCAGCGGGTCCCAGGTACTGAATGTCACGTCCAGCCCTTCGGTTATGGAGTGCCACCATTGCCGATTGAATTGTGGCTCAGTGAGCAGGCAGGGATGATCTGCACTGCGCAACTTGTTTTGAACACCGGCAATGTGCCGGGCTCCCGGCGACAGCTCCGGGTTGAGTGTCAGTACGCCCTCAACGTTCAAATTGTAATGCCCCGCAAACCGGGTGAAAGCACTGTGGTACGCAAACAGGCTGGCATTCTGTAGGGGTTTCAGCTGCGTACGGATCTGCTCTTCTTTGGCTGCAATGGATGCCCGGAATGTTTCCAGGTTGTTATCCAGGGCCAGTTTGTTTGCTCCTTCCAGTTGCGCCAGGGCATCGCGGATGGCTTCTGCCATGGTAAGTGCCATTTGCGGATCTACCCAGATGTGCGGATCTTCATCGCCCCCGTGGCCATGCTCATGGCTTTCGCCTTCATGGTCGCGTGGTAGGTCGGCAGCGTCCACGTGTCCAGCGTCGGAGCCAGGCCCCATAAGTGTGATTGAACGATCACCAAATTCGCTGCCGGTTAGCAGGCGGCTTAAGAAGGTTTCCATTTCCGGGCCTACCCAGAAAATAATATCTGCGTTTTCCAGTGCCCGGCGCTTCGAGGGTGTCATGGAGTAATTGTGAGGGCTCGAACCTGCTGGTACCAAGGTGCTTGTGTGCATGTCGTCTGTAGCTATAGCGCGCACTAAAAGCTCCAGTGGCTTTATGGAGGTCAGTATGTGGGGCTCTGCAAGAGCGCTATTGCAATAGAGAAGCGCGCTGGCGCTCAGGGCTAAAGAGGTTACTGTTTTGGCGAAGCGCATGGTGGCGGGAGTCCTGATTCATTTGGAATGTTATAATATAACAATATTGATGGTGAGGCTACAAAATTTCAAGTGCCGCAAAGGATCAGTGCAATGATACCCTTGGTGGTCATGCGAAATATTGCCGGGGCCGGTATAATGCTTGGCTTATCAAACGGCCACCGATCTTCAGGAAGGTTTCATGACTGTACGTACCCGAATTGCCCCATCACCCACCGGTGATCCACACGTTGGTACCGCTTACGTGGCCCTGTTCAACCTGTGTTTTGCTCGGCAGCATGGCGGACAATTCATTCTGCGTATAGAAGATACGGATCAAGCACGCAGCACGGCGGAATCCGAACAGGATATCCTCAGTGCATTACGCTGGCTTGGCCTGAACTGGGATGAAGGCCCCGATGTAGGCGGGCCTCATGGGCCGTATCGCCAATCTGAACGCAAACATTCGTACGCCCAGTACGCGGAAGACCTGGTTACGGCTGGCCATGCATTTTATTGTTTCCGCACCCCAGAAGAGCTGGATACCATTCGTGAGGAGCGCAAGGCACAAGGCCTGAACCCTGGTATTAAAGGGAATCTTGAAATCTCTCAAGAAGAGGTCAAGCGCCGCCTGGATGCCGGTGAATCCTACGTCATTCGCATGAAAGTACCCGATGAGGGCACCTGCGAAATAGATGACATGCTCCGGGGCACCATTGAAATCGATTGGGCACAGGTGGATTGTCAGATTCTGTTGAAATCCGATGGCATGCCGACTTACCACCTGGCTAACGTGGTTGACGACCATTTGATGGAAATCACCCACGTGCTGCGTGGTGAGGAGTGGATTAACTCTGCTCCCAAGCACAAACTTTTGTATGAGTATTTTGGCTGGGAAATGCCAGTGCTTTGCCATCTTCCGCTGCTGCGTAACCCGGATAAGAGCAAACTGTCCAAACGCAAAAACCCCACCAGCATTAACTTTTACGAGCGTATGGGCTTTTTGCCAGAAGCCGTTACCAACTACCTGGGACGCATGGGCTGGTCCATGCCGGATGAGCGCGAAAAGTTCACTCTGGATGAAATGATCGCAAACTTCGACATTCAACGAGTGTCCCTCGGTGGTCCGGTTTTCGATGTGGAGAAACTGCGTTGGCTCAACGGCCAGTGGTTGCGCGACGAACTAACAGAAGATCAGTTTGTCGAGCGCATGCGCCAGTGGTGGTTCAATGACGACGCGCTTAAAGCTTTGGTGCCGCATATCAAGGGCAGGGCAGAAGTGTTCTCTGATGTGGCGCCCATGGCCGGGTTTATGTTCTCTGGCATGCTGGACCTGAAGTCGGAAGACTTTGCTCACCATAAACTGGAGGAAAGTCAGATCAAGCGGGTACTCCAGTTCACCTTGTGGAAGTTGGAAGCGCAGCGCCATTGGAGCAAGGACACTATCTTTGCCGATATCAAATTCCTGGCCAAAGCCATGGATTTGAAAATGGGTGACTTCATGTTTTCTGTGTTTGTTGCCATTGCAGGCACTCCAAATTCCTGGTCTGTTATGGATTCGATGGACATGCTGGGCCCGGACATGACCCGTGCCCGTTTGCGTAAAGCTTTGGAATTGCTGGGTGGTTTTTCCAAGAAAGAAACCAAGAAGGTGGAAAAAGAGTACGCAGCGCTGGGTGCTTCGTAGGCATTTTGGTGAAGAAATGAACGGTATGGGCAGGGAAGTTCAGAAAACTGAAAAAAAGTGGGGCTAAAGGTTGACGCCCGTAGGGCGGATCCTTAGTATACGCATCCGTTGGGGGCCATAGCTCAGCTGGGAGAGCGCAACACTGGCAGTGTTGAGGTCGACGGTTCGATCCCGTCTGGCTCCACCAATTTCTAGTCCCCTTCGTCTAGTGGCCTAGGACTCCGCCCTTTCACGGCGGCAACAGGGGTTCGAACCCCCTAGGGGACGCCAATACGGCTTGACGGTTTAGTCCACCGGATAGCCATCAAAAAAACCGCCTTCGGGCGGTTTTTTTGTGCCTGTATTAACGTGAGGCTATGGCGCCTTTGCCAACGCCTTCGTAGGCTTTCACCAGAATAGTGTCTGATGGGAAATCTGCTTTTAGCTGATCAGCAATGTGTGCGGCAATGAACTCGACTGTGGTATCTGTGTTCATCATGTAAACGCGCTTTTCAGGCAGGGTCAGGGCAAACTCGCCCTGGTTGGCTTCATATTCAAAGGTTATGTAAGCCACGCCGTCTTCTTCAACATGGCGGCGTACGACATCTTCCTCAGAGCCCACATAGATGTCTTGCCATAGCTTGGCCCAAGAGTGTTCCAGCTCTTCATCGCGTTTTCCATTGCGGTCAACGCGAATAGGTGAGCGGTGGCCGTGGGCTATGCGCTGGCAATTTCCCAAGTGCTTTTTCAAGCCATGAACATAGTGATAGTAAGCGCCTTCAATGGCGTCCTCCCGAAGATTGATCGCCACGGAGGTTACGTTCGCTGGTAGCACGGCCATCAACTCACGCTCAAGCAATGCAGCCACTTCAGCTTTATCAACTCGTTCTGCGCAGAGCCATACGATGGCTTCATCCGGTGAACGATGCACAATGTGGCTGCCGTCGGTAAGGGCCCAAGTGAAAATGTCGGGTGTGTCCTGATCCCAAGAGAGGCCTTCATAGCCTCGGGGGATCACCAATCGGTGATCCACACGCTCGTCGATAATGCGCTTTATAGTGCGCTTCACATTGCTGAAATCGAATACCATGCCCTGGTCATCAAGCTCACCTCCTAGTACAACGTCGGCAATCCAGCTCTCGCCTACCAGCCCACGGGTGGCGTCTAGATAAGCGAAATCAATAACGGTGAGGTTGTCTACAAACAGGTGGTTCATCAAATTTCCGGGCAGGTATGGTTGAATGATGTGAGGATTCTAGCAAAAATCCCCAATGAGTGGCCGATCAGGCTTTTGGTCTGAGTCGATTTTTGCCACTGTTTTCATTTTCATCTGTTAATCAGGAGCGACATCATAACTGCCTCTCGCCATGACATCGATCAGGAATTTCCGGCACTTATTCTCGCAGCTGGTGCTTCCCGGCGTTTTGGGCGCCCCAAGGCGCTGCTTGCTCTGAGTGAAGGCGATGGGCGCAAGCGTACGCTGCTGGATTGTGCGATTGGCCAGGGCAGGTTGCTCAGCCGGGATGTACGCGTTGTGTGCGGTGCATGGTATCCGTTGGTTCGCTTTCGCTGTCGTATGCAGCCTTCTCGGTGGGTGCCCGTAGCTGATTGGAATGAGGGGGTGGCCACCTCATTGGCGGCGGGTATTCGCAGCGTAGGGCCGCGAGCAAAGGGTGTGTTTGTGTTGGTTGCAGATCAACCACTGCTTGACAAAGAGGCCCTCAGGGCTTTTGGCGAGGCAGCGAGATGCTTCCCTGGGTTACCGGCTGCGGCGGATTATGGGCGGCGCCCGGGTGTTCCCGCTTATTTGCCTAGGTGGCTATGGCCTGAGGTACTGGCACTGGAGGGAGATAGGGGGGCTGGCAGCGTGCTGGCTAAAGCTAAGGCTACCCGGCTGAATATTCCGGGTGTCCATGAAGACATAGACACGCCAGAAGATTGGGCAAGGATTCGCGAGGCGCTTAGCCGAATAGGCCTGCAAGCCAGGCAATTCCCAGACTAAACACGCCAAGACTAACGGCTAGCCCTACGGTGTAAATTCTGGAGGATGCGGAGCGCTGCTGCGCCACAAATAAGTCAATCGTGCGCTGCGCAATGTCTTCAGCTGTCTCGCGGGAGATTTCGTGGGCTTGCTGTATGGCTTCAGATTGCAGTGTCTGCCAGAACTCAGTATCGATGGTCTGAACGCTGGTTATGTGGTCTTTCAGCTCAGCCATGTGGTTGCCGGTGAAGCCAGAGTTTCGCGAGAGCTCCTTTTTGAGATCCGCAAGTTCCCGGCCCAGATTGAGGTTTACCTCGGCTGCTACTTCATCACGCAGATTTTGGGTGCGCTGCTCTACCATTGAGCTCATGGCATTCAGGCGCTCTTCAATCATGCTTTCTTGCTTGCTGCGGGATTCATCCAGGGCCCGCTTCAGGTGATCGAACTGCTCATCAAACAAAGAGCTAAGTAGTTCGTGAAGGCGGTTATTGACGTGAGTTTTGACAGCAGAGCGGGAAATTTGCTCGATCAGGTCGCTTGTGAGGGGCACGGTGCCAGATGAGCTGCTGCCATTGAGCACTGGCTCGTCTTCCGTTTGGCGTGGTGACATGTCCAGCGACGCGTCTTCTGGGATCCCTGTGAAGTAGTTGTCCACTTCGGGCTCTGAATCAATCAGGGGTGCGGTGGGTAACGCCCCCTCGGTTACGTCGATTGCCAACTGCTCGAGCACCAAGCCTAGCCCGTCAGGTTGTGTTGGTTTGGTCAGAATGTTGTAGACCCCAAAATTTCTCGCTTCTTTTGTGAACGAAGACGACTTTTGAGAGGTACACATAATGATCGGTATGCCAGCGGTGTTCGGGTTGCTCTTGATAGCCTTGGTGGCTTCCACGCCGTTCATTCCAGGCATCAGATGATCCATAAAAATGACATCCGGATGCTCATTGCTACTGAGAAAGTCCAGAGCCTCTTCGGCAGAGCAGGCCATGTTCACCTGCATGTCACGGTGTTCCAGCAATTTGCTTAGTGCAAACCTGGCCACCTTGGAGTCGTCTACCAAAAGAGCATTTTTGATCGCCATCTCACTACCTCAAGCTGTTACTTCAATCGCGTTGGATATCGGGCTAGAGTTACCAGCCTTCCAATTTCGGGCACTGTGTTGCCCTGTAGCTTTTGTCCCGATAACACACGCCGGGCTCTGACGTACGGGCGGTGAACAACTCACCGGCCGCTGTGGTCAGGCGTACCTGCCCATAGGGTTCACCGTGGCGGAAAGTTGCCTCGATAGAGCTGCCATTCGGGTTGCTTAGTAAACCATTTCCGTGGAACTTGCCTTCGATGTATTCGCCTTCGTATTTCTTGCCGTTGGCAAAAACTTCCGAGCCGCTGCCATGGAAGGTGCCATTGGAAAAGTCGCCTTCATAATGGCGGCCATCGGGGTAGGTGAGAGTGCCGCGTCCGTGGAAGTCGCTGTTGCGGAAGTTTCCTACGTATAGCATGCCCTCGGCGGTGGCCTGGGACCCATGGCCGTTCAGCCGCCCCTGTGACCATTGTCCGGTCAGGATATCACCATTGGTAAGCGTGAGCGTACCCTGGCCATGAAACGCATTTTCCTTAAACTGGCCGGTATAATTAGAGCCGTCTGCTTCGCGCCACACGCCTTCGCCGGTGCGCTTGCCGTCCTCCCAGTCGCCTTCATAACGGCTGCCATCGGGGTACCACGCTGCCCCTGCGCCGTGAAAGGCGCCGTCTATAAAATGACCTTCGTATCTTAGGCCGTCGCTGTCTTCATAGGTTCCGTCACCGGTTTTTACACCACCTACCCAAGAGCCGTTCTGGTAGTTGACGGTGGTGTAGGCTTCCAGTTTGCCTACCAGCGTAAGCTCATTGCCGGCACCTAATGCGACAGTTTGTTGCCAGGGTTTGAAGCCAGCCTTACTTATCGTAATGTCATATTTCCCGGGGGCCAGCTCAAGATCGAGGCGAGTTTGGCCATAAGCTTTGCCATTTATGTCAACATGATCTCCCACTACGTTCGAGCGCAGAATAAGAGCGCCGGTAGTTGGGGTTGGGGTTGGGGCCTGAGCCTCCTCGGGAGCGGGTTTTTGTGCAACCGCCGTGTAGTCGCCCATGGCGGCTAGGGGCTCAGCTGAAGCAACTTGAAGGGGTTCTTCCGGGAACTGGGGCATGCGGAAAGGCTCAATGCTAACTGCTGGTTGTTCCGGTTCAGCTTCAGGTTTGATCGCGGTCTCGGCTACAGTCTCAACTGCAGGCGCGGGATCAGCGATCGGAGCCTCGGCAATGGCTGGTGGTGGGAGCTCCGCCGCTGGTTTGCGGACCGCCTTTGGCGATTGGCTGTTTTGCACAGTTTGCTGAGTAGTTTCTTCAGTGGGTAACTCATCACGAACCGACGCAAAGCCAGCCGTAACCAAAAGCATAAGAGCCAGAGCATTCAAAAATAGAAGTGGTCTGAAATCGACCATGGCGGAACCTCTTAATCCAGCATTCTACAAATTCGGTAGCCGTTTCATCTTAACCAGCGAATGCCAGGATATGTAACAGAAAGTGTCTGAACTTGACGAGAATGCTGGCTAAATCACACTTTGGCCGGAAGTTGATCATGGTTGAGTTGCTCCCATGCCCGCATGTAAACATCGGCCTCGTATTCGTAGGGCGACCGGAACGGGGTGAGAACAAAATCAAAGATCAGAAAGAAAAAGCCAACAGAGGCCCACGCAATAGCCAGAGTGCTGAGTGTTGTAGCCTGAACTTCGGGGTTGGCGCTCACGAAATCTTGCAGCAGAGGGATTAAATCCGACGCCATAACAACCGGGTTGAAGCTTGCGAGCACGAAGGGTACCCAGAAAACCATAAAGACGGGGAAGAAGCCAAACGACCAGAGCAGGCGGCGTGCCAGATAGATGAAAACCTCGCGCCAGAAGCGCTGTCTGACCTCCGGAGATTTTTGGATGCGCTCAAGATATTGTCGACGTTCTGCCCAATAGGCGGCCACTTCGGGAGCCTGCGCGGCGGTTTTGAGGCCTGAGGGTGTGTTCATGGGTCTGGGTGCTGCCTTATCTCTGTGGGACGCGTACATGATAATTGATACTACGTGTTACCCTGTCATTCTCCAATTGTTTAACGACAGGATAGTTTGAATGGCTGCAGTGATCGATAACGCAACCCATCCGGCTTTTGAGAAGCTTCGCAGTCACCGGATAGATACGCTCAATCTTGATGTTGAAGAGTATCGCCACAAAAAAACCGGTGCCCGCCACCTCCATCTTGCGGCGGATAACGACGAAAACGTATTTTTTGTGGCGCTGAGAACCTTTCCGATGGATTCGACCGGCGTTGCTCATGTGCTTGAGCACACGGCGCTGTGCGGCAGTGAACGCTACCCGGTTCGCGATCCGTTTTTCATGATGATTCGCCGCTCGCTCAATACGTTTATGAACGCGTTCACCAGCAGCGATTGGACGGCTTATCCGTTCGCGAGCATGAACCGCAAAGATTTTGACAATCTTTTGTCGGTTTATATGGACTCGGTGTTTTTCTCCAAGTTGGATCCCCTGGACTTCGCCCAGGAAGGTCACCGGCTGGAATTTGAGAAGCCAGATGACCCAAGCACAGACCTAGTGTACCGGGGTGTTGTGTATAACGAGATGAAAGGTGCCATGAGCGCGCCCACCTCACAACTTTGGCAGAACCTGAGTAGCCACCTGTTCCCGACCACTACTTACCATTACAACAGCGGCGGGGAACCGGATCATATCGTTGATTTGAGTTACGACGACCTGATCCGTTTTTATCGGCATCATTACCACCCGAGCAATGCGATTTTTGCCACCTATGGCAACATTCCGGCCCATGAGCACCACGAACGGTTTGAAGAGCTTGCGCTCAAGCGTTTCGACAAACTGGATATCGAATTGCCAGTGCGCGATGAGAAGCGCATGTACGCACCGGTTCGTGTGGAACAGGGCTACGGCGTAAGTGAAGGTGAAGACACGGATAACAAAACTCACATTGTTGTGGGCTGGTTGCTGGGTCACAGCTTTGATCTGCAGGAAAACCTGGAAGGGCAGTTGTTGTCTGCTGTATTGCTGGAAAACAGCGCCTCCCCACTGATGCGAGCGCTGGAAACAACGGATATTGGTCTTGCGCCTTCTCCTATGTGCGGGCTGGAAGATTCCAACCGGGAAATGACGTTTGTCTGTGGCATTGAAGGCAGTGAGCCCGAGAAGCAAAAAGATCTGGAAGGCCTACTCGAAAGCACGCTTCAGAAAGTTGTTGATGATGGCGTCAGCGAGGAGCGCTTGGAAGCCATTCTTCATCAGCTGGAATTGCACCAGCGTGAAATTGCCGGGGACAGCTTCCCCTATGGTCTGCAGCTAATTATGAGCGCGATTTCGCCCATGGTTCACGGGGGCGATCCCGTTGAGTTGCTTGATTTGGAGCCTGTGCTTGCAACCTTGCGGGAAAAAATTCGTGATCCCCAGTACATTCCCGGGCTTATTCGCAACAAGCTGCTGAATAACCCGCATAGGGTAACGCTCACGCTGCGCCCGGATGACCAGCTGGATGCACGTCGCCAGCAAGCGATCCGTGAAGCTCTCGCCAAGCGCAAGGCAGAGCTTTCCAGCGAAGAAGTCACCCAGATCGTTGAGCGCGCGCAAGCGCTGGAAGAGCGCCAGATGCGCAAGGATGACGACTCCATTTTGCCGAAAGTGGATCTCACCGATGTGCCGCTGCAAATGCCGGAACCCGAGGGTCGGTTTGATGGTGAAATTTCTGCAACTGTTTTTGCGCGGGGCACCAACGGCCTGATTTACGAGCAGGTGGTACTTCCTCTGCCGGATCTGACCGAAGAAGAGTTGCTGTTGCTGCCGTATTACAGTGCCCTGATTTCGGAAGTTGGTTGTGGCGATCTGGACTACCTGCAGATGCAGGATAGAATTTCAGCCGAATCTGGAGGTATTGGTGCCTCCTTCACCGCCAAAGGCCGTATTGATGACGTTCAGGCTCTGTCGGGTTATATGATTTTCAGCGGTAAGGCGTTGGCTCGCAATCGAATGGCACTGACTAAGCTGCTTCGGGACGTATATACCAGCGCCCGCTTTGATGAGACAGATCGCATTCGGGAAATCATTGCCCAGATTCGTGCTCGTCGTGAACAGGCGGTCACAGGCAGTGGTCACGCGCTGGCCATGGGTGCCGCAGCACAAGGCCTAAGTACTGGCTCCTGGTTGGCGTTCCGTCTTGGAGGCCTGGCAGGTATTCGGGGCACCAAAGAATTGGATCAGTCCTTGAAGGATCCGGCTGCGCTTGATGCGTTTTGCCAGAGCCTTGCCAAGCTGCACAGCCGAATTCGCAAGCAGGCGCGGGAGTTCCTGGTCATTGGCGAGGAAGAGCACCTTCCGGCTCTGATCGACGACCTTAAATCCTGCTGGCAGGATGAAGAAGGCGTTGAATCGTCGCGCTGGAGCATGGAGCCCGTTAGCTTTGAGACTCGCGAAGCCTGGCTAACCTCTACCCAGGTTAACTTCTGCGCTCGCGCATACAGTACGGTGCCAATTGATCATCCGGATGCGGCTGCGCTAACCGTGCTGGGCGGCTTCCTGCGTAACGGCTATCTGCACAGAGCCATTCGTGAAAAAGGGGGCGCATACGGTGGCGGCGCGGCTCAAGATAGCGTGAATGGTAACTTCCGCTTTTTCTCCTATCGCGACCCACGGTTGGCGGAAACCCTTGAGGACTTCGACAACGCGTTGCTATGGCTTCAGGAAACTGACCATGAATATCAGGAACTGGAAGAGTCTATTCTTGGGGTGATTGGGCAGTTGGATCGTCCGCGTTCCCCAGCGGGTGCTGCACGCCATGCCTTCCACAATAAACTGTTCGGGCGCAGCCCAGAGCAGCGGGCACGCTTTAGAGAGCGAGTATTATCGGTAACCCTTGAGGATCTCAAGCGGGTTGCAACCACTTGGCTGGTGCCGGAAAAGGCAAGCACGGCCGTGGTAACAGGCCCTGAAAACCGCAGTTTGGTTGAAGGGCTTGGCTTGAGCATTCAGGAACTGTAAGTAAACAGTAGGCAGGCCGGTCGCGGTCTGCCTACTTACTTCTGCAATGAGCCTTTAGCGATTCCGCTTCAAGCCCGTGGTCACCATGATGCGCGTCGAGATTTCTTCCACAGAATAGGATGTGGTGTTCAGAAACGGAATGCGCTCCCTTCGGTAAATCAGTTCAATTTCTTCAATTTCGAGCATGCACTGCTTGATGGACGAGTAACGAGAATTAGGGCGCCGCTCATTGCGAATGGTGGCCAGTCTCTCAGGTTCAATCGTCAGGCCGAAGATCTTTTCCTTGTGGGGTCGCAGTGCCTTGGGCAACTGTTGGTCTGACAGATCCTCTTCAGTAATTGGGTAGTTGGCGGCTTTGACACCATACTGCAGCGCGAGATACAAACAGGTGGGGGTTTTGCCGCTGCGCGATGCGCCTACAAGAATCAGATCCGCCTCATCATAATGCCGTGTGCGGGCTCCATCATCGTTGTCCAGTGCGAAGTTCACAGCGTGAATACGGCGCTCATAGACGCCTTCGTTGTTGATCGCGTGGGATTTGCCAACGGAGTAGGATGAGGACGACTGCAACTCGGTTTCCAGTGGGCTCAGGAAAGTCCCGAATATGTCCACCATAAAACCTTGCGCATCTGAGATAATGTCACGGATAGCGCTGTCTACAATGGTGTCGAAGATCAGCGGTCGGGCGCCATCGATTTCTGTGGCTGTGTTTATGCGTTTAACCATGTCCCGGGCTTTTTCAACGTCGTCGATATAGGGTACGGTTATGCGCTCAAATTCAATTTTTTCGAATTGGGCCAATAGGCTATGGCCGAGAGCCTCGGCGGTCAGGCCGGTGCCATCGGAAATAAAGAAGGCTGTACGTTTCATGGTGTTGTTCCGGCTCCCTAGGTAAAATCCGAAGGTTACAGTATCATACACGCCAAGTTAGAGACTCCGCAGTGGTTGTTATCCGCTTTTTACGCTTGATACCGCTGGCCCGGTTTTATTCTTTGTTATACAGATTCGAGGGAGACACGCTTTGGAAGATTACATAATCTGGTTTGATCACCTAGGAATGACCGATGTTGACCGGGTAGGTGGCAAAAACGCTTCCCTCGGTGAAATGATCAGTAATCTCGCCAATGCCGGTGTGACTGTTCCCGGAGGTTTCGCCACAACCTCGCATGCATACCGTGAGTTTCTGGCCAAAGATGGCCTGAAAGACAAGATCGACAACGTCCTCGATAAGCTCGATATTAACGACGTGAACGAACTGGCACGTGTTGGTGCGAAGATCCGCCAATGGGTTATTGACACGCCCTTTCCAGATGCATTGGAAAGCGCGCTCAAAGAAGCCTATAACGCGATATTGAATGGCAACGACAAGATGGCCGTTGCCGTGCGTTCGTCTGCTACGGCGGAAGACTTGCCCGATGCCTCCTTTGCCGGGCAGCAAGAAACCTTTCTGAACGTGGTTGGCCTTGAACAGGTCCGCACATCTGTAAAGGAAGTGTTCGCCTCACTGTTTAACGATCGTGCTATTTCCTATCGTGTTCATCATGGTTTTGATCACAAGCTTGTGGCCTTGTCAGCCGGCATCCAGAAAATGGTGCGCAGTGAAACAGCCTCCAGTGGTGTTATGTTTACGCTGGATACGGAATCAGGCTTCCGGGACGTTGTGTTTATTACCGGCTCTTATGGCCTTGGTGAAACAGTGGTTCAGGGCGCAGTTAACCCGGACGAGTTTTACGTCCACAAGCCTACTCTTGATGCAGGTAGGCCAGCCGTGTTGCGCCGCAACCTCGGCAGCAAAGCCATCAAAATGATCTATCACCCCGATCCAGCCAGCGGGCAGCTGGTGGAAACCGTTAAAGTGAACCCGGAAGAGCGCGGCCGGTTCTGTATTACAGATGCCGAAGTCGAAGAGTTGGCCAGGCAGGCCATGATCATTGAGAAGCACTATCAGCGCCCCATGGACATCGAGTGGGCCAAAGACGGCGATGACGGCAAAATTTATATCGTTCAGGCGCGCCCGGAAACGGTTAAAAGCCGGGCGTCTGCCAATGTGATGGAGCGCTATCTGCTGAATGAAACCGGCACAGTGCTGGTGGAAGGGCGCAGCATTGGCCACAAGATTGGTGCAGGTCCGGTCAAGATCATTACCAGCATAAAGGAAATGGATCGCGTGCAGGCCGGCGATGTGCTGGTTACCGACATGACAGACCCGGATTGGGAACCGGTCATGAAGCGCGCTTCTGCGATTATTACGGATCGCGGTGGTCGTACCTGCCACGCAGCTATCATTGCCCGCGAATTAGGTATTCCCGCTGTTGTAGGTTGTGGCGATGCCACTGAACAGTTGAGAGACGGCCAAGAGGTGACTGTATCCTGTGCTGAAGGTGACACCGGCCTGATTTATGAAGGCGCCTTGGACTTTGAGCTGCGTGAAAATACCGTAGATTCCATGCCTGCTATTCCGTTCAAGATCATGATGAACGTGGGTAACCCGGATCGAGCCTTTGATTTTCAGTCGCTGCCCAACGAAGGGGTGGGCCTGGCTCGCCTTGAGTTCATTATTAACCGTATGATCGGTGTACACCCGAAGGCGCTTCTCAACTTTGACGGCCTGCCCGGAGATATCAAGCAGACCGTGGAAAAGCGCATTTCCGGTTATAGCTCTCCAGTGGACTTCTATGTCGACAAACTGGTAGAGGGGATTTCTACCCTGGCAGCAGCGTTCTCACCCAAGAAGGTGATTGTGCGTTTGTCCGACTTTAAGTCCAATGAGTACGCCAACCTGATTGGCGGCACTTTGTATGAGCCAGACGAAGAAAACCCAATGCTTGGTTTCCGTGGCGCCTCGCGCTATATCTCGGAAACGTTTCGCGACTGCTTTGAGCTGGAGTGCCGTGCGCTCAAACGAGTACGCAATGAAATGGGCTTCACCAACGTAGAAGTTATGGTTCCGTTCGTGCGTACCGTGGGCGAGGCGGAGCAGGTGGTTAGTCTGCTGGCGGAGAATGGCCTGAAGCGTGGTGAAAATGGCCTGCGCTTGATCATGATGTGCGAGCTGCCAGCCAACGCCATACTTGCAGACCAGTTCCTTGAGCATTTCGATGGCTTCTCAATTGGCTCCAACGATTTAACTCAGCTGACGCTCGGCCTGGATCGTGATTCGGGCATTATCGCGCATCTGTTTGATGAGCGTAACGACGCTGTTAAGGCGCTTCTCTCCAACGCCATTCAGGCGTGTAGAAAGGCCGGTAAGTACATAGGTATCTGCGGTCAGGGCCCGTCTGATCACCCGGATCTTGCAAAATGGTTGATGGATCAGGGAATTGATTCGGTATCCCTGAACCCGGATTCGGTGCTGGATACCTGGATCTTCCTGGCGGATGAGAAAATCGACTGAAACCAATCCTGCGCGTAAAGGAGAAAGGTAACGTGGCAACAATTATTACCCCAGACCTGTGTGACGAATTTCCAGAAGTGAGCGTCGTTGCACCCGGCTTTAATAACTATGGCGGAATTAAGGCCTTCGGTGGCGAAATCGTTACCGTAAAGTGCTTTGAAGACAATTCTGTTGTTAAAGAGCAGGTGGGCTTGCCCGGCAAGGGTCGAGTCATGGTTGTAGACGGTGGCGGTTCAATGCGTCACGCACTGCTTGGCGATATGCTGGCGGAGAAGGCTGCCAGTAACGGCTGGGCCGGACTAATTATTTATGGTTGTGTGCGGGATGTTGACGAGATTGGCAAGACAGATCTTGGGGTACAGGCTTTAGCTACGTATCCCCGGAAAAGTGAGAAGCGCGGCCTGGGTGATCTGGATGTACCCGTGACGTTTCACGGCGTAACCTTCCAGCCAGGCCACTACGTATATGCCGACAACAACGGAATTGTTGTGTCAGAAAAGCCCTTGGTTTAAAGCCAGGGCAGAAGGCTAGCGGGTGACTTCGCTGATATTGGCTCCCAGCAGAAAGCCGTCGCCCTCCGGTTCACACCGGATGACCTCACAGATAGTCTCCAGCGGAGGGAACTGATCACTACTTGGATGTAGTATCGTGGTCAGTTCCTCCCCAACGGCTACAGGCTTGCTTACAAACAGCTGCATGCCCGTGGCACTGAGATCCCTGCAAGTACCTGCGAAGGTGTCGCCTTTGCTGTCAGTGATCTCGATTTCCGATTCAACCTGCATGCGATGAAAATCGCGTTTTTCCGAATAGTCCTTCATAAGGTTTACGCCCAGTTATCGGTTTTTCTTGTGGGTTTGAGCATCGGAATAATCAGTGCAAGAAAGACTCCGCCAAGTACGAGACCAGCTCCTACCAGCATGAAATCAGATTCCTTGCCGGCTTCCAGTCGTTCGTTTTCAGCTGTTAGCACTTCCAGGTCATTGCGCAGCTTCTGGTTCTCTTCCAGTAGTTCACCATTTCGTCGCTCCAGATTAATTGAGTTTGAAGCAATGTTCTTGATGCGCCTGAGTTCTTGCTGCAGCTCCTCGGAGCGGGTTGAGAGTGATGATTCTGCATTGCTGAGGGTGTCTCGCTCGCTGGAGACATCATTAAGCTGATCTTTGAGTGAAGACAGCTCGGTTTTCGCTTGTTCAAGCTGTCTGCTTACAGTTTTTAGCCTGTCTGCCGCAATAGGTGTGTCACTGAGGTACTGGCTTGAAACCCATCCGTCGTTGCCCTTTGGCGTGCGTACACGGGTATAACCGGAGTCTGAGGTTTCGATCACTTCCATGGCTGTTCCGCTGGGAACAGCATTCTCGATGATTCGATACTGGGAGCCTGCACCTGAGCGGACAGGAAGGTAGAGTTGATCATCAACCCAGACGGTTTTCGCCTGAGCCGCTGCGATAGAGGACAATATAAAAAGCGCACTGATGGCAAGGCGAAAAAGCGTCACTGGCAAGGTTCCCAAAAGATTCGATTAAAAACACGTTGTTATCAAAACCGCAATTTTGTCACAGATATGCAGTCGTTCAAGCGCTCTGTCATTACAATAAGCTCATGGAAGTCTATTGGTTGTTTCAGGGTAGAACGACTTTAAACGGTTTAACGACCACTTTACGATAAACGCCCGCATCCACATAGGGGTCGTTGTCTGCCCAAGCTTGAGCCTCGACCAGGGAGTCGAACTCTGCCACCACAAGGCTGCCAGAAAAGCCGGCATCGCCCGGGTCGGGCGTATCGATAATCGGATGGGGGCCTGCCAGCAGAAGCCGGCCTTCTGCCTTCAAGGTTTGCAAACGTTCAATGTGAGCAGCCTTTGCTGTTTGGCGCAAAGACAGACTGTTATCGACATCTTCACTGATAATGGCGTAATACATAGGGGCTCCGGTGTCGTGGTGTGCTTTGTAAAATAATGCATGGAGTTCATTGGCTGGTACACTGTGTCTTGGGTTCAGTGTAGCGGGCCTTGGCTCGTATCGCTGTTCACGCCGCCATTCACTCCAGTTGGGAATTTTTGTGACTATACCGCAAGAGCCTGTTTTGTGCATTGATCTGCACTGTCATAGCACCACGTCTGACGGGGCGCTTACGCCCACGGAGCTTTTGAATCGTGCGGCAGACAAAAAGGTCACGCACCTCGCCCTTACAGATCACGACACCGTGAACGGCCTGGCGGAAGCGCAAATCGCTGCAAAGGCTAACGGTGTCGTGTTGATTCCGGGTATTGAGCTTTCTTGTTTGTGGCGAAGCCGCACCATACATATTGTTGGTTTGGACTTTGATATCAACGACGGTGATTTTCGTGCTGCGCTGGAGCAACAGAACCGAAACCGCTGGGCAAGGGCAGCTATGATCACTGATCGTTTAAGTAAGCTTGCCATTCCAGACTTGCTTGAGCGTGCGACCACTGAGGCTGGGGGCGATGTACCCGGACGGCCGCACTTTGCACGAGTGATGATTGAGGAGGGTACCGTGAAGAATGCAGCCCAGGCATTCAAACGTTATCTGGGTGCCGGGAAGGTGGGCGATGTAAAGGCCTTTTGGCCGGAGCTTGAAGAGGTGGTTCAGTGGATCAATTCTGCGGGCGGGCTGGCCGTGTTGGCCCACCCCAGAAAATATCAGCTTACGGCAACAAAGCTTCGGGAGCTCACTGCGGATTTTCGCAGGGCCGGCGGTCGTGCCATTGAGGTATCTACATCCGGGCAGTCCAGTGGAGATCTGGGGTTTCTGACCGAGCTATGTATGCGGGAGAAGCTGCTCGCTTCCCAGGGGAGTGATTTTCACTTTCCCGGCGCACCTTGGTGTGAGCTTGGCCGGATTGCAAAAATGCCAGACGGGCTGGAGCCGGTCTGGCATCATTTCAAGCAAGTACCTAGTGTTAGTGCACCGGCTTAGGCCGGTGCGTGGAACAGCAGGTACAGATCTGTCAGGGAGTCTGGGATAGCGTCAGCCATCTGGCTCGACAGCTTTTCACTGTTGCGAACGTTTTGAAAGTCTTCGTCGTCGAACAGGCCCGAGAGCGTCAACATGGGCACCATTAAGTCAGCGGTGTCTTCCTCGCTTGCAGCATCCAGCCACTCATCTTCATGCTCCATGAACGTGTCTACAAAGCCCGCGCACCAGTTTTCCAGCGCGTTCATCGGATCGCCGTCTTCCGGCTCGGGTAGCTCCAGGTCCTGGCCCATATCAAGGGCCTGAGTCATGCCTCCCGCCAGGCGCGTAACGCACTGGCGGAAGATGTCCGGAATGCCACCGCCGGGTGTATCCTCAGTACCTGTTACCAGGTTGAAGATGGCTTCCACACTCAGTGTGGCCGGCCCGACAACGCTGGCGCAGACAACGCCATGGAAGCCAAAAAAGTCCAGGGCTTCGTCACCCCAAGGTTCGGCGAACAGTATGTCTTCCAGCGCTTCGATGTCGGAGTTGGATAGCATGCTTTAATTATCCTCAGACTTTTTAGCTGCTTCGGCCGCCCGCTGACGTTTGCGCACTTCGCGGGGGTCGTTGTAGGCACGCCCGGGTGTTACCGGAACGCTTGGCGCACTGGTCGGTGCATCTGCAGCTTTGGGCGCTGGGTTATCCTGTTCAGCTTCGGGCTTTGGGGCCGGCGCTTCTTCTGCAGGCTTTTCCGCCGCCGGGGCTTTGCTTCTGCTTCTGGCAGGCGTCGCTCTCTGCTTTTTCACAGGGGCGGCCTTACTCTCGTCTTCCGCAGACGTTGCCTCTGGGGTAGCAGCTGGTTTCTCATCCTGTGTGGCTGAGGGCTTCTTCTCGGTCTCTACCGGCGCTTCAGGTGCTGGCTGGGCTGCTGGCGCTTCTACTTTGGTAGTTGTCTCATCCTTGGCCTGGGCATCGGATTTTTGAGCCTGGGGAGCTTTACGCTCTTGCGGCTTTGCCTCTGAAGTATCCTCGGCTTTGTCGGCTGAGGGTTGCTTACCCGTTTCTGGCAGTTTATCTGCAGAAGGCGTCTTTTCAGCTGTTGGCAATTTCTCCGCGGATGGCTCTTGCTGCTTATCGGCGGAGGCGTCTTTCTTTTCCGGAGCTGATGCTGCTTTTTCTACCGATGCTGCAGGTTCCTTTTCCTTCGGAGCTGAGGGCTTTTTATCCGCCGCTTCGGAAGGCTCTGTCACTGCCGAGGTGGCAGCAGGAGCTGTGTCCGGTTTTGGGGCAGCCTTGGTTTCGGAGGTTGTTTTCTGCTCCGGTTGTTTCTGTTCGCCTTGCTGAGTTGTCGGTGCTTTCGGCGCAGCTTGGTCTACATTCTTGGTTGCTGCAGCCGTTGCTTTTACGTCAGTGTTGCCGTTACCAGCTTCCGGCTGGGTGTCCTTTTGGTGCTTCTCGTTGCGGGCACTCTTGCGAGCGGCCGGCGTAGAGGCTGGAGCCTCAGACGATGAACCATCCCGGCTGCGAGGGCGGCGCGGCTTGCGACGACTGTCGTCGGTGCCAGGCTTGTCAGTGGTTGCCTTTTGAGGGGCATCCTGCTGGACCGTGTCCTTTTGATCGCCGTTGTTCTTGGTTTCGCGCTGTGGCCGGTTACGGCCTTGGCCACGACCCTGACCATCTTTGCGATTTTCCCGGCGACTATCGCCGCGGCTGTCTGCAGCCTTGTTCTCAGAACCTTCACTGGCAGAGGTTTTGGCCGCTGACTGGCGGTTCTGGTTGGGCCGGTTTTGATCATCGTTGCGATTGCGGCCCCGTGAACGGCTGTCGTCGTTTCGGTTCTGCTGGTTATTGCTTTGACGGCGCTCGCTACCGCCGCGGTTGTTCGTGTTACCGGTGTTTTGGTCATCCCGTGCCACGCGGGATTTTCGGCGATCTTGGCGTGCCTGGTTCCGCTGATCTTCGCGGTTGGCCGTTGCCTTTGATTTGTCGTGAGTTTCCGTTGGCTGATCTTCCTCGCCGCTGAAGAAACAAGAAATCTTGCGTCCAATCCGGCGGAGTAAGCTGTCGTCCTGCTCTTCCGTTTGCTGAGTTTCTGCGGCTTTAGGGCTTGGCGTTGGTGCACTTGTGCGCACGGCTTTTACAGCCGCCTGCTCGCGAACCGGCTTTTCTGCCGTCGGCACTTCAAGCACTTCCTCTTCGCGCTCACTGTATTCCTGCGCTACCTGGTGGCTTGATACGTGCTCGGGCGTGGTTTCGTCATCGCGCATGCGCAGGATTTCGAAGTGTGGTGTTTCCATATGGGGAACGGGTACAACCACAACACTGACTTCCTGGCGAGCTTCAATATCGGCCAGCTGCTTACGTTTTTCGTTGAGCAGGAACGTGGCTACAGATACCGGCACAATCGCCCGAACTTCGCCGGTCTTTTCCTTCGATGACTCTTCGTAGATTAAGCGCATGATGCTCAGCGCCAAGGATTCGATACCACGAATGGTTCCTTGGCCTTCACAGCGTGGGCAGACTTCGCTGCGGGTTTCGCCCAGGGATGGACGTAGGCGTTGGCGAGACATTTCCAGCAGGCCAAATCGTGAGATCTTGCCTACCTGAACCCGTGCCCGGTCGATTTCGAGCGCTTCGCGCATCTTTTGCTCTACTTCGCGCTGATGCCTGGCCGGTGTCATGTCGATGAAATCGATCACAATCAGGCCGCCCATGTCTCGCAAGCGAAGTTGGCGCGCAATTTCTTCAGCCGCTTCCAGATTGGTCTGGAAGGCGGTTTCTTCAATATCTTGTCCCTTTGTGGCGCGGGATGAGTTGATGTCGATGGACACCAGCGCCTCGGTAGGGTCTATAACAATGGAGCCGCCAGAGGGGAGCTTTACTTCACGCTGAAATGCTGTCTCGATCTGGCCTTCAATCTGGTAACGGCTGAACAGGGGGATTTCGTCCTTGTACAGCTTGATCTTGTTTTCAAAGGTTGGCATTACGGCACGAACGAAGTTAAGTACGTCCTCGTAAACGCTCTCCGAATCGATCAGTACTTCACCAATATCCTGCCGCAGGTAGTCGCGAACAGCGCGAATAATGACGTTGCTTTCCTGGTGAATAAGGAAGGGGGCTTTGCGTTCGCCTGCGGCCTGGGTAATGGCTTCCCAAAATTGCACCAGGTAGTCGAGATCCCACTGAAGCTCTTCAGAGGTGCGGCCAATGCCGGCAGTGCGCACAATAATGCCCATGGACTTGGGCACCAGTACGCTGTTCATGGCTTCTTTCAATTGTGCCCGCTCTTCGCCTTCTATGCGGCGTGAGATACCACCAGCGCGGGGGTTGTTGGGCATCAAGACAAGATAGCGGCCAGCAAGGGAAACAAACGTTGTTAAGGCTGCGCCTTTGTTGCCACGCTCTTCCTTGTCTACTTGAACAATAACTTCCTGACCTTCGGAAACAACTTCCTTGATGGCAACCTTGCCTTCGATCTGGCCTGGTGACTTTTTGAAGTAGTCTCTGGAGATTTCCTTTAGAGGAAGAAACCCGTGGCGATCCGCGCCAAAATCAACAAATGCAGCTTCCAAGCTTGGCTCTACCCGGGTAATACGCCCTTTGTAGATGTTAGCTTTTTTCTGCTCGCGGGAGCTGGATTCGATATCTAGGTCAAACAGGCGCTGGCCGTCAACCAGGGCGACGCGCAACTCTTCTGGGTGAGTTGCATTTATGAGCATTCTTTTCATGGAAAGTGGGTATTCCTGTCGTTTAATATTGACAGAAAACCGAAGGGCGTCGCATCTGCGAAGCAGGGTATGCGTGCCGCTGGCCCTGTTATATCAGAGGCTGAGCGGCGGACAGACGAATCACTCCCTCCCGGGGTATGATCCTGTTGATCTGAGACCACCGCCGACGTCCCGCCTGCCTGCTGGCAAGGAGGTGTCTTGTAGGGTTCGTGTCTGTTGGCGCATATAATCCGTTTTCAAGTTCACACAAGTGCCTGGGTCTCACGTCGTATTCGTAAGCTGGACGGCCCGGCCTTGCGTGGCAGTGATTCTTCGCGATATCGCCCGGCGGTTTTCCGCACGGTTATAGTTTTCCCGGTGTCAGCTCGCCGTTGCTTTTTACGGGTCTGCTCTGACACTCCGGAAGCATTTCTTACGCCGTGCCTAATAGTGATTAGGCGCTCGGCGTTCAAACTCTTGAATAGTGTCGGTATACTCTTCTGCCGCTCCGGCTTCTGACTAGAGTTGGTCAGGCCGTAGACAAACGACAGATCACGCCGGAATATAACAGTATTCAGGAAACCGTTCAATCCTGCTCGTATCGCCAGTTATACCACCTAATTAAAGGAACCTTATGTCCCGCAAAACTGCTACCGGAAAGCCCGCTAAAGCACGGGTTAAAAAACCGGCGCCTCATCCGGCACGTGGGGTAGGTGCCAAGCAGGCTGATTCAGGCCGGGGGGCAGTGCAGCAAGAGGTTGTGTGGGTTACGGTTGACGAAGATAACCATGGGCAAAGGCTGGATAATTTTCTGCTGGCCCAGCTTCGAGGTGTGCCCAGAAGCATCATTTATCGCATTGTGCGCAAGGGCGAAGTGCGGATTAATAAGGGTAGGGTGAAGCCAGATACACGCTTGGTAACAGGTGATCTGGTGCGCATTCCGCCCGTTATCCGTAAGGAAAAAGCGCCGCAAGCCGCCCCTGGTAGCCGTGTTCAGGGTGTGGTGGAGGCCGCCGTTGTGTTTGAGAATGACCAGATGCTGGTTGTGAACAAGCCGTCGGGCATTGCCGTGCACGGGGGTAGCGGTCTGAGTTTTGGGTTGATTGAAGTGTTGCGTTCCGCGCGCCCAGAGGCTCGGTTTCTTGAGTTGGTGCACCGATTGGACAGAGATACATCCGGGTTGGTGATGATTGCCAAGAAGCGGTCCTCACTTCGTTATTTGCAGGATGAGCTCCGGCAAAGGCGCATTCGTAAACAGTACCATGCGTTGGTGACGGGTGATTGGCCGGGCAAGCTTGGGCGCGTGGATGAACCTTTGCTGCGCTATGAAATGCCTAACGGAGAGCGCAGGGTTCGGGTGGATGAGGCTGGCAAGCCCTCCCTCACAATGTTTCGCTGTCTTGCGCGTTATAAAGGCTACAGTTTGGTAGAGGCTTCTCCGGTTACTGGCCGAACCCATCAGATTCGCGTGCACAGTGTTTTTGCCGGTCACCCGATAGCTGGGGATGACAAGTATATGGATGATGTGAGCCTCAAAGCCTTTCGAGCTGTTGGCGGTCAGCGCTTAATGCTGCACGCTCGGGCTCTCGAGCTTGCCCTGCCAGTTACCGGGGAATCGGTTAGGTTTGAGGCCCCTTATGACGATGTATTTAGCCACGTGCTGAACAGGCTTGAAGTGCGTGCAGCAGGAGTAAATTAATGGACGTTAAAGTTGTTATTTTTGACTGGGATGGAACTCTGGTGGATTCCGTAGACCATATTGCAGACAGCCTGCACCAGGCTGCTACAGATCTTGGGTACCCGGCGCTTGAGAGGGATGCCTACCGCGACATTATTGGTTTGGGTATGGTTGAGGCCTTGGGAAGGCTGTATCCCGGTATCAGTCATGAGGAAATGACGACCATACGAGAGGGTTACGCTAATTATTTCTTTCGTAAAGTGACCACACCGCAGAATCTTTTTGAGGGCATGGCAGATGTTGTACTGGATCTCCAGAGATCTGGTCGTGGGTGCTCTGTGGCAACCGGTAAAAGTCGTAAAGGCCTTGAGCCAGCGCTGGTTTCCAGTGGCCTTGGGGCGCATTTTGATATTACTCGTTGTGCCGACGAAACTCGATCCAAGCCGGATCCGCGCATGCTTGAAGAGATCCTGCTTTTTTACGGACTTGAGCCTTCAGAGGCCGTTATGATCGGCGATACCCGTTATGATCTGGAAATGGCCCAGCGTATAGGTATGCCCTCTATTGGTGTTGAGTGGGGGGTCCACAAGCGAGATGTGCTTGGAGGGTATGCTCCCCACGCCATCGTTGACTCTGTAACGGATCTTCGCAGTGTGCTTGGGTTGTAAGCAGGTTTAGGTGTTTTCATTTTTAACAGGATAAGTACATGAGTGACTGGGATTCCGATAAGACTCCAGAGTGGGGTGACAAGCCTGCTGAGCCTCGCTCAGGGCGCAATCAGCCGAAAGTTCCGCCGGAGACAGGCCGAGACTGGAAGTTGATAGAAAAATTGGTGATGTCTCTACAGTCCGAGCAGCGCCGCAGTCGGCGTTGGGGGATTTTCTTCAAGCTCCTCACGTTTGTTTATCTGTTTGCTTTGCTGGTTATTGTTTGGTCGCCGTTTGGTGACAGTTTGGAGGCCGCGACTGGCAAGCACACGGCCTTGGTGGAGATAAATGGGCCAATCGCCGCTGATGAGCTTGCCAGTGCGGATAACATCGCCGGGTCCATACGCTCGGCGTTTGAGGAAGAGAACGCCGTGGCGGTGATTTTGCGCATTAACAGCCCAGGCGGGAGCCCAGTGCAGTCTGGTTATATCTACGATGAAATCACTCGGCTAAGAGAGGAGTACCCGGAAAAGAAAGTGTATGCGGTGATCTCGGATATTGGCGCCTCCGGTGCCTACTATATTGCCGCTGCGGCGGATGAGATCTATGCAAATCGTGCCAGCCTTGTGGGGTCGATCGGAGTTGTTGCTGGGGGGTTTGGGTTTACCGGCGTTATGGATAAGCTGGGCGTCGAACGCCGTCTATACACGGCGGGAGATAACAAGGCCTTCCTGGATCCGTTCTCTCCCCAGCAGGAGCAAGAGGTGGCGTTTTGGCAAAGTGTGCTTGAAAACACCCATCGTCAGTTTATAGAGGCGGTAAAGAAAGGGCGTGGTGATCGCCTGGCGGATGATGAGCGCCTGTTTAGTGGGCTGGTCTGGAGTGGAGAGCAGGCTCTGGAGTTGGGGCTTATTGACGGCCTTGGTAGTACTTCTCATGTTGCCAGGCAGATCATCGGTCAGGAAGATTTGGTTGATTACAGTCGGCGTAAAGGCCCGCTGCTCGACTTCGTTGACCAACTCGGTCTGTCTTTTGGTCAGGGCGTAGCCAGTCAACTGGTTGAGTCGCGCCTCGAGCTGCGGTAATAGTGTGGCTGCAGGCAATGCTAAGGTTCTAGAAGTGGGTTTCTGCCCCAGGTTGTCAGCATGGTGTTAAGGGCAATTAAGGGCAGGCCAATGAGGCTGTTGGGGTCTCGGCCTTGCAGTTCCCGGAACAGGGTTATGCCCAGGCCTTCCATTTTGAAACTGCCAGCGCAGTCGTAGGGCTGCTCTTTGTGGAGGTATGCATCGATTTCCCGGGCAGTCAGGTTCCGGAAGTGAACAGAGAAATGCTCACAGCAGGTTTGCAGTTTTCCGGAATTGGTTTCCAGAAGGGCAAGCCCGGTCAGGAAGTTAACGCTCTGGCCGCTGCTTCGTTCAAGTTGCTGGTAGGCTTTTGAGTAGGTTCCGGGTTTGCTCAGCAGGGTGCCGTCGGGTAAAGCTGCTACCTGATCCGACCCAATAATCCAGTGGCCGGGGTGCGTGGCTGCCAGGGCCCGGGCTTTGGCTTCCGCTAAGCGCACGGCCAGATCATTCGGGGCTTCTCCCGGGAAAGGCGATTCATCTATGTTTGGGCTGGCCCAGGAGAAGGGCACCCCAAGCCTTGCTAGAAGCTCTCGGCGGTATGGGGATGATGATGCCAGTAGCAGGTGTTGTTGGGGCATAAGTTCTGATCCTTTGAGAATTCTCGCCATTTTTTGTGCCGGTATCGTAGAATACACCTACTGAAACCGGAACCCCCGGCCAAAACCCGACGAAGTCTTTGACAGCAGCAAGCTTCGCCCCTAGAATTGCGCGCCTATGTCAAATGCGTCTAGTGCCGAATTACCGAAAATAGTCGACCCCTACAAGTTGGCGGAGCACAACAGTGTGCTGGAGGGAGAAATTCCTCTCAGTGCATTGTCTCGTTTCCGCGAGGCTGTTTTGGGGTTTGATGATGGAGCCGTCTGTCACGTAAAGCTGTCCTTTTATAAGGACGGCCAGCGCCGTCGCATCGTCTCTGGCGAGTTGAAGGCTCCGGTAGACCTGGAGTGTCAACGTTGCATGGGGTCCATGAGGTCTGTGTTGGTTTCTCAGTTTATACTGGGGCTGGTGACCAGCGACGAGCAGGCACAAGGGTTGCCAAAAGACCTTGAGCCGTTTCTGACTGATGATTTCAGTGCGAATCTCTGGTCGATGGCGGAGGACGAGTTGCTGTTGGTTTTGGCTCCGTACCCACTTCACGATCGGGACGAGTGCCCGGCTAACGAAGATCTGAAAGCCTACGAGCCAGACGGGTCTTCTGCAAAACCGGAAAAGAAGCCAGGCGATAACCCGTTCAGTGTGCTGGCGGGACTCAAAAGTACAAAGCATTAATTCGGGCGTGGGCGTCCTCATGGAAGCCGGCGTAATCAAACGAACACACGTTACTCGTAACCATATTCAAGCAAAGTTTACGTTAACAGGTCAGGAGTAGAACCATGGCTGTACAGAAGAACCGCAAGACCCGTTCCAAGCGTGGCATGCGCCGTGCCCACGATGCTTTGAGCCCTGCAGCTCTGAGCACTGATTCAACGACTGGTGAAGTTCATCGTCGTCACCACGTGTCTCCGGACGGATTCTATCGTGGTAAGCAGGTAATCGAAGCTAGCGACGAGTAATTTCGTTGCATAGCTGCACCAACTCAAATCGAGTGGGCGAACGATGAAGCCGGTCACCATAGCGATTGACGCCATGAGTGGCGATCGGGGCCCGGCAGTAGTAGCTGCCGCGGCTCTGGAAGCGGTGCGTGAAAACAAAGCCTTGAGCTTCATTCTGGTGGGAATCCGGAGTGAGCTTGAGGCTTTTTTGTGTGACGGGCATCCGCGAATCCGCATTGAGGAGGCTGCAGATGTCGTCCGCATGAATGAGCGCCCCTCTCATGCACTGCGCCACAAAAAAAACTCCTCCATGGCCATCGCCCTGGCGCTGGTTCGTGACGGCGAAGCTCAGGGGTGCGTGAGTGCGGGTAACACCGGCGCGTTGATGGCATTTGGCCGCTCCATTATCCGGATGTATCCGGGCATAGAGCGTCCCGCAATTGCCAAGCTTATACCCTCCCTCCGCGGCCGGTGCCATGTTCTGGATTTGGGTGCCAACGTAGATTCCAGTGCTGAGAATCTTTATCAGTATGCTCTGATGGGTTCGCTCATGGCCTCTGCAATCTGTAGTCAAGGTGAGCCGAGGGTTGCTTTGTTGAATGTGGGCGAAGAAGAGATAAAAGGCAACGAGCAGGTTCGTTTAGCCTCCCACATGCTCGCCCAGTGCGATTCGATTAACTACATTGGATACGTCGAAGGCAGTGACCTGTTCCGCGATGTTGCAGATGTGGTGGTGTGTGATGGTTTTGTGGGCAATATTGCGCTGAAAACCGGCGAAGGCGTGGCCGGGTTGCTGATTGAGCTTCTGGAGCAGGCATTTACTCGCAGTTTTTATGGTCGTTTTGTGGGTTTTCTTGCTCGCCCTATTGTCGGGCGACTTCTTCGTCTGATGGACCCCTCCCGTCACAATGGTGCCAGTCTTCTTGGTCTTCAGGGTGTGGTTATAAAAAGCCACGGCAATGCCAATGAGCGCGCCATGCTTTCTGCCATTCGTCAGGCAGTTCGTGAGGTTGAACTGGAAGTGCCTCAGCGTATCAACGAACGTCTTGACGATCTTATGCTTTGAGCATCTGCGACTAAAGTAGGTTCCGGTTTTACAGCTAACTCGCGCAAAATCCGTCGAGCTTGTACTATTGGCTAATCTCCTGAAACCTCCAATGACGATAAGATCCCGCTTATGAAATCAGCCTTTATATTTCCCGGACAGGGTTCCCAATCGGTTGGCATGCTTTCCGTTGCTGCCGAGTCTTGGCCCATGATCAACAAAACCTTTGCGGAAGCTTCCAATGTGCTTGGCTATGACCTTTGGCACCTTTGCCAGAAGGGCCCGGTAGAAGAGCTTAATCGGACGGCGGTCACCCAGCCGGCAATGTTAACCGCAAGTATCGCGCTCTGGCGGCAGTGGTTTGTATCTGGAGGATCGAAGCCCGACTTCCTGGCAGGCCACAGCTTGGGCGAGTACAGCGCATTAGTGGCCGCTGAAAGCCTTGATTTTGTAGAGGCCGTCAAATTGGTGCGCCTGCGCGGCGAATTGATGCAAGAAGCCGTTCCTGCTGGTGAAGGCAAAATGGCAGCTATTCTTGGTTTGGAAGACGCCGACGTTGTCGCAGCCTGTGAAGAGGCTGCCAACGGCGATGTGGTGGCTGCCGTGAATTTCAATGCACCAGGTCAGGTAGTTATTGCAGGGTCGGTTGCCGCTGTTGATCGTGCTATTGAAGTTTGTAAGGCAAAGGGTGCGCGCAAAGCTATGCCGCTCCCGGTCAGTGTCCCATCCCATTGTGCGTTGATGCGAGGCGCTGCTGAAGAGCTGGCCCAGGCATTGGATGAGGTTCGTTTTAGCGATGCACTTATCCCGGTTATACAGAATGTTAACGCTGCAGCTGAGTCAGATTCGGCTACACTGAAGTCTAATCTACTCAAACAGCTATATTCGCCTGTGTTGTGGGCGGATTCGGTGCGTACTCTGGTTAAGAGCGATGTGAATGTTGCTCTGGAGTGCGGTACTGGCAAGGTACTCGCCGGATTAGCCAAGCGTATTGATCGGGGGTTGGCCGTTCATGGGCTTGAAGATCCGCAAGCGCTAAGCGCAGCGCTTGCGGCATTTGAATCGTCTTGAAGAAAGGGAGTTGTGCATGTCTCTGGAAGGCAAAACAGCACTGATAACCGGTGCTACCCGGGGAATTGGAAAAGCGATCGCCTTAGCCCTTGCTAAACAAGGTGCTGAGGTTGTGGGTACGGCCACCAGTGCAGAGGGGGCAGCGACCATTACGGACACCCTTCAGGCTGCAGGCGTGAAGGGCTACGGCATTGTGATGAACGTTGCCGATCCGGAAAGCATTGATGCTGGCTTGAAAGAGATAGCCGAAAAATCCGGTGCGCCTTTGATTTTAGTTAATAACGCGGGAATAACCCGTGATAATCTGCTAATGCGATTAAAAGACGACGACTGGGCGTCGGTGCTCGAAACCAACCTCTCAAGCGTGTACCGTACCAGTAAAGCTGTTTTACGAGGTATGGCGAAGGCACGTTGGGGGCGCGTTATAAACGTAAGCTCCGTGGTTGCCAGCATGGGTAACGCCGGGCAGGCTAATTACTGCGCTGCAAAGGCGGGTGTAGAGGGTTTTACCCGTAGTCTGGCGAAGGAAATGTCGAATCGTGGCATCACAGCGAACTGCGTTGCGCCCGGATTTATCGACACAGATATGACAAAAAAACTGGACGACAAGCAACGCGAGGCTATGCTGGAAATTATACCCGCGGGTCGTCTGGGGCAGCCGGAAGAAGTCGCAGCCTTGGTTGCTTTTTTGGCATCGGATGTTGCTGGTTACGTGACTGGAGAAACCATCCACGTGAATGGCGGAATGTACATGGGATAAGCTCCGGTTTCGGAGCTCGTGCGCAACCCCTTGTCGCACAACATGTTTAACCGAATCCCTGCTTGTTTGCAGGTAGGGTTTACACTAAACTGGCAGCACTTGAGTTGCTTGGTTGATACACAAAGTGAGGACATTATGAGTACAGTTGAAGAGCGCGTTAAGAAGATCGTTTGTGAACAGTTGGGCGTTAAAGAGTCCGAGGTTCAGAACTCATCTTCTTTTGTAGAGGATCTTGGCGCTGACTCACTGGACACCGTTGAGCTGGTCATGGCGCTGGAAGAGGAATTTGAAACTGAAATTCCAGATGAAGAAGCCGAAAAACTGGCCAGTGTTCAGGACGCGATCGACTACATCGTCGCGCATACCTGATACTCTGCAGTTAAGTTAGCCAGGCAAAAGCCGTCCTTGTCATTCAGTGAGGGACGGCTTTTTTATTGCCTGTGAATGGCCCCTACTCAGGGTTTATTCAAGAAACCGACAGATGAAAAAGATCAGGTGAGCAGGGTTATGGGTAAACGACGGGTTGTTATCACGGGTATGGGAATGTTGTCTCCACTGGGAAACGACGTGGCGTCTTCCTGGGAGGGCATACTCGCCGGCCGTAGCGGAATTGGTATGATCGACCGCTTCGATGCCACCGATTACAGCGCCCGAATTGGTGGTGCGATTAAAGACCTTGATCTGGAGCCCTACCTTTCTTCCAAAGAAGCTAGAAAACTGGATGCGTTTATTCATTATGGCTTGATCGCTGCTCAACAAGCGGTAGATCACAGTGGCCTTGGGGAATACAGCGAACTGGACCGCGAACGTGCCGGTATCGCCATCGGGTCCGGCATTGGTGGTCTGGAGTACATCGAAAAAAACGTGTTGATAATGGAGAAATCCGGCCCGCGCAAAGTATCACCGTTTTTTGTTCCAGCGTCGGTGATAAACATGATTTCCGGCAATGCTGCTATTCGGTTTGGTTATCAGGGGCCAAATATTGCGATAGTCACAGCCTGCACCACAGGGACCCATAATATTGGGTACGCGGCGCGTACCATTGCATACGGCGATGCAGACGTCATGCTGGCCGGCGGATCCGAAATGGCCACAACGCGCACAGGTATTGCAGCGTTTTCCTCGGCCCGGGCTCTGTCCACCCGCAACGATGAGCCAGAAAAAGCCAGCCGCCCCTGGGATAAAGACAGGGATGGCTTTGTACTCAGTGACGGTGCCGGGGTGGTGGTGCTCGAAGAGCTGGAGCATGCCAAAAAGCGCGGTGCAACCATCTATGGTGAGCTGGTCGGCTTTGGGATGAGTGATGATGCTCACCATATTACTGCGCCACCTGAAAATGGCGAAGGCGCAGCGCGCGCGATGATAAATGCGCTGCGTGATGCCGGGCTGGAGCCCGAAGAGGTTGATTATATCAACGCCCATGGAACCTCAACACAGGTTGGCGATGTGGCAGAAATTGCGGCCGTTAAGCGAGTCTTTGGTGATCACGCGAACAAGTTGGCCATGAGCAGTACCAAGTCGATGACCGGGCACTTGTTGGGTGCTGCGGGCGCAGTTGAAGCGATTTTTTCGCTGCTTGCCATAAGGGACGGCGTGCTGCCGCCCACTATTAATCTTGATAACCCTGATGAAGGCTGCGATTTGGATCTTGTCCCCCATACGAGTCGCAAAAGCGATGTTCGCGTCGCCTTGTCTAATTCGTTCGGCTTTGGTGGTACCAACGGCACATTGATTGTGCGCCGTTACGAAGGCTGAAACTTCATGTTTAACCTGTACTGGGCCGACGAACGCGGCTTTCCACCCGGTGATCGGGGCGCGGCTTATGGTGATGGCCTGTTCGAAACCATAAGAATGCATGGCGACCGTGGTGTGCTTTTGTCTCGGCATCTGGATCGAATGGTGCGTGATGCTGGCAGGTTGGGGATTCCCATTGCCCTTACCGACCTTCGCAAAGCCTGCACCGCAGCGGTTACTCGTTACGCTGGCCGATATACGAATCAGCAAGCTGAAGGCGGCTGGGTGCTCAAGCTGACACTTACTCGTGGAGAGGGTGGTCGCGGCTACCAGCCAGGGATGGGGGTTCGGCCAAACCTGCTAGTATCTTCCAGCTCTATGCCTATAGCTCCGGCGGGCTCTGGTGTGGCCGCAGACTTTTCACGAGTGCCACTCACGGTGAACCCCTTACTTGCGGGCATTAAATCTCTCAACCGGCTGGAGCAGGTTATGGCCTCCAGAGAGATTCACGGTGATTTGTTTGAAGTTCTTATGTCAGACGCTGGCGGCAACCTGGTTGAGGGAACCCGCACAAATATCCTCATCAAAGAGCTTGAAGGATGGGTAACACCGCCGGCCAAGAGCCTGGCTGTCACTGGCATAATGCGCCAGTGGGTGCTGGAAAAGCTCAGATCCCGGGGCGAGGTGGTGGTTGAGCGATCTTTAGATATCGGGGATGTAATGGGCTCGCAATGCCTGGGGGTTTATCTTCTGAATAGTGTTATGGGTGTTGTTCCCGTGCGTTGTCTGGCTGGCCAGGATTTGCCTGTGGGTGACGGACTTGCGACAATCTTCAATCCTCTCGAGCTACTGGAATAATTCGTTTGTTCAAAAAACTATTGGTTGCGGTTATTTGTGCTGCCGTACTGGTTGGTGCGGGTACAGGTTTGTGGGTTTGGCAGGGGCTGGGCTCGCTGTCAAAGCCGGTTTTCATGACCGAACCGGTGCTTTTTGATGTGTCTTCCGGGACTGCATTCAGTGGTGTCGCCAGACAACTAGAGACTCGTGGACTGGTTGAGAAGAGCCTGTGGGTGCGGATTTATGGCCGTTTGTACCCTGATCAGGCCAAAATTAAAGCCGGCGAATATGAGTTCACCGACGGTATGACCGCTGAAGTCATGCTTGAAAAGATGGTTGAGGGCGACACAAAGCACTGGTCTGTTCAGTTTATTGAAGGCTGGGCTTTCAGTGACATGCGCGCTGCGCTCGCGTCTACAGAGCGTCTCGAGAAGCTCACCGCCCAGTGGTCGGATGCGCAAATCATGGAGGCGGTTGGTGCTGCAGGCGAGCATCCGGAAGGACGTTTCTTTCCAGATACTTATCTTTTTACCAGCAGCGAATCGGATCTTGACCTGCTTCAGCGCTCGTTCCAACGCATGGAAAATGTTCTTGCCGAGGAGTGGGAAGGCAGGGAAGAAGGTCTACCCTATGATAGCGCCTATGAGGCGTTGATTATGGCATCTATTGTAGAGCGGGAAACTGGCGCCCCCCATGAGCGGGGTCAGGTAGCCGGTGTGTTTGTTCGGCGCCTGCAAAAAGGCATGCGGTTACAGACGGACCCTACCGTAATTTACGGTATGGGAGACAAGTATAAGGGCCGTATAGGCACCCGGGATCTTCGTACCCACACGCCGTATAACACTTACCGCATCAACGGATTGCCACCTACGCCCATCGCTTTGCCTGGCCGTGAGGCCATCCATGCTTCGCTGCACCCGGATTCTGGAAGCGCCCTGTACTTTGTGGCGCGCGGTGACGGCACTCATAAGTTTTCCGATACACTGGCGGAGCACCAGAAGGCGGTTCGCGCGTTTCAGTTGAATCGTCGATCGGACTACCGGTCGTCGCCAGCGGTTAAGGACGATAAAGAATGACGGTTCGTGGCCGGTTTATTACCTTTGAAGGCACCGAAGGGGTGGGTAAGTCCACCCAAATCGCCAATGCTGCTGAAGCCCTGAAACATCTTGGTGTCGATTGTATTGTTACCCGTGAGCCTGGCGGCACCCCCATGGCTGAGGCAATTCGTGAGGTGCTTTTGGCACCGCGGGATGAGCCGGTAAACGAACTCACTGAACTGCTCCTGATGTTTGCCGCCCGGGCGCAACATCTGCATACCTATATTTTCCCCGCTCTTGAAAAAGGGCAGTGGGTGCTGTGTGATCGCTTTACCGATGCGACCTTTGCCTACCAGGGGGGAGGGCGTGGGGTTCCAAGTGAGCGGATTGCGTTGTTGGAAAACCTGGTTCAGGGTGAAATGCGCCCAGATCACGTGGTTTTGCTGGATGCGCCGGTTGAAACCGGCATGTCCCGGGCAAGACAGCGTGGGCAATTAGACCGGTTTGAACAGGAGACTGTGTCTTTTTTTCAACGCATTCGCGACACGTATCTGGCTCGCGCGCAAGCCGAGCCTGCTCGTTACAATATTGTGAACGCGGCCGCATCGTTGGAGCAGGTAAGCGCCAGAGTCAGCGAACTTATGTGCAAGTTCCGGTCAGATCTGCTTTAATCGATTAATATTCTCACTCAAAGGTTCCGGTTGCGTCTATGCTGGATGCCCGATTGCTTAAGCTACCAACCGCATCTCACCAGCATCGCCATGAGCATCATCAGATAGTGGTGGGTGTTCATGGCGAAGCAGATTTGAGCGTAGACGGAACTGGTTCTCACCTGGATACGTGGAAAGCTTGTCTCGTGCCCACGGATGCTCGGCACGATTACTGTGGTGATCATCAGAATCACGTTTTAGTCATCAATGTTGATCCTTCAACCCCTGCAATCACTAGCCCTGCCCACGCTGACTATGAGCGTATGGTACGAGTGTTCGAAAAAACCCGTACGGTCCAAATGGATAGCCGCTTGCAGGGGTTGGTTCAGTTTGCCGCTGGCGAATTTGATCGGTCGCCCGATAATCGTGCAATGCATGGCCATCTCGCAGCCAGTATTTTGTATTGTATGGCGGATCGAATTGTTGACAGCAAGGTTGCTGCGCCTAACCGACATAGCCTAAGCCCGGAAGCCATGCACCGCTATATCCGAGCTAACCTGCATCGGAAGGTGACGGTGCAGGAGTTAGCCAGTGAAGCCTGCCTGAGCGTCAGTCGCTTCCATGAAGTATTTCGTGAGGTGGTTGGGACGACCCCGCATCAGTTTCTTTTGCAGACTCGTCTCAATCAGGCCATCACCTTGTTGGCCTCGACGTCCCTGTCCGTATCGGAAATCAGTTATCGAGTTGGCTTTTCGTCTCAGAGTGCGCTGACCAATTCATTGCGTAAATATAAGGGAACAACCCCCGCTAGGCTGCAAGTTAATGATAATGTTGCTTGATTTGGCCTGATATCAACCTACTCCCGTAGAATTCTGCAAAAGAATCGTAGGATTTTGTAAGCCGGATATACGTAGTGATACTAGTCTGATCATGTTAAAACCCAACCTGCCAACTTGGTGACAGTTTCGGTCGCAAATTGTGGATACTTAACTATAGTTAAGGTCGAATGTGCGATACGTGACCTTGCTCAAGTTCGGAAGGAATTCGAGTTAACAAGAAGAACGACACAGTAAGCTGGCACTCGTGTCAGGTCTGTGCTTTGAGATCGGTTATAATCCGACTCATTAAACCGGAGGAGTCCCATGGCTATTGGTGTTTGGATCAGTCTATTTGCTTATTTTGCGGTGATGATAGGCATCGGCATTTTTGCCATGCGCACATCCACCTCTTCATCCGAGGATTACATGCTTGGCGGTAGGGGGCTAAGTCCCAAGGTAGCGGCTTTGTCTGCTGGCGCCTCCGACATGAGCGGATGGTTGCTTCTGGGTCTCCCAGGGGCGATGTATGTGTCAGGTCTTGCTTCAGCGTGGATCGGCATTGGTCTGTTTGTAGGTGCGTTCATTAACTGGGTTATTGTTGCTCCCAGGCTGCGTGCTCAAACAGTTTCTTACGGCAACGCCCTGACTATTCCAGCCTTTTTGGCCAATCGTTTTCCTACTCAGGCATTGCCACTGCGAACCGTATCAGCAATCGTCATTGTTGTGTTCTTCTCGGTTTATACAGCGTCAGGTCTGGTAGCAGGCGGCAAGCTGTTTGAAAGTGCATTCGCCGGAATTTTCAACCTCGGTGGCATGGGTGACTACGGCGTGGGTATCGTCATAACACTGGGTGTGGTACTTGCCTACACAGTGGTTGGCGGGTTCTTGGCTGTGAGCATGACCGACTTTGTTCAAGGTTGCATCATGATGGTGGCGTTGGTTCTTATGCCGGCTGTTGTGCTGTTTGGTGAAGGCGGTGGCGGTTTCGCCCAGGCGACAGCTACGCTGAATGAGGTGGATCCCACTCTGCTCTCCTGGACAGAAGGGCTTACGCTCGTGGGATGGCTCTCAGCAGTGACCTGGGGCTTGGGTTACTTTGGTCAGCCGCACATCATCGTTCGCTTCATGGCAATCCGTTCAGTGAAAGAAGTTCCGACTGCTCGTAACATCGGCATGTCCTGGATGGCTATCTCTCTGATTGGTGCGATTGGTCTGGGTATTTTCGGCCGTGCCTACGCAGTGCGTAATGGCATTCAAATTGACGATCCCGAAACTATCTTTATTATTCTCGCAGACTTGCTGTTCCATCCGCTGATCACAGGCTTCCTGTATGCAGCCTTGCTGGCCGCGGTAATGAGCACCATTTCCAGCCAGCTTCTGGTGGCGTCGTCTTCCCTGACAGAGGATTTTTACCGCTTGTTCCTGCGCAAAGAAGCAGGTGACCGGGAGTGTGTAAATGTTGGCCGTGTATGCGTAGTGCTTGTTGGTCTTGTTGCAGCGGTTATCGCCTCTGACCCCACCTCAAATGTTCTAAGTCTGGTCGGTAACGCCTGGGCTGGCTTTGGCTCTGCGTTTGGTCCGCTGATCATTCTCGCACTCATGTGGCCGCGCACGAATGGCGCTGGTGCACTCGCGGGTCTGATTGCTGGTGCCGGTACCGCTATGATCTGGGTATCCTTGGGCTGGAACAGTGAGTTCATGGGTGGCCCTGGCGTCTATGAAATCATGCCAGGCTTTGTGGCTTCCTTCATTGCTATCGTGGTGGTGAGTCTTGCCACTTCCGATGCAAATGAATATCAGGCAGCTACTCAAGAATAACCGATAGCGCGAAAGACGCTTGAGGTAAGAAAGGGGCTCCTGCGGGAGCCCTTTTTTTGTAGCCAAAGTTTGGTGCTTAGCTGGTAGATCTCATGCAGTGCAGCTACCTTTATAAAGTTACACTTTCAAGTGTGAGCCAAAATAAAGATAACAAGGAGCCGCTTTATGAGTACGGATAGAATCCTCAAGTGCGCGTCGGGGCTGTTGGCCGCTGCCGTGGTTTCTCTCTCGACAGGCGTTCAGGCGGAAGGGAATTATGTGATGGGTACGGCAACAACCGGGGGAACCTATTATCCCGTCGGTGTCGCTATTTCAACTCTTATCAAGGTCAAGCTTGAGCCTACAACTAACATATCAGTTTCTGCGATCAGTTCGGCTGGCTCTGGTGAAAACCTGAAGCTTATGGACGAAGACCAGATCCAGTTCGGTATTCTTCAGGGGCTTTATGGTGCCTACGCCTGGAATGGCACAGGACCGGTTCCCAAGGCTTATAAAAACCTGCGTTCGGTTTCCATGCTTTGGCAAAATGTAGAGCACTTTGTTGTGACCAAAGACGTTACGAAAACCGGCACTATCGAGGATATGACCAACCTTTATGGCGAGAGCTTCTCCATTGGCGCCAGGAATTCAGGCACCGAAGGTTCTGGCCGTTTTATTCTTGGCAAAGTCGGCATTGATCTGGAAAAGATAAATCTTGCCTATCTGGGCTACGGTCCCAGTGCAGACGCCCTGCAAAATGGCAATATTGATGGTATGAACATACCCGCCGGTGTGCCCGCCGCTGCGGTAACCAGGGCCTATGCCAACATGGGGAGTGAAATTACCACCCTGAACTTCACGCCGGAGCAGGTTGCACAGGTTAATAGTGACTTTGAGCTGTGGACACCATATACCATTCCTGCGGGCACGTACCCGAAGCAGGATGAGGATATCAATACGATTGCACAGCCTAATATCCTCGCCGTCCGTGCGGATGTTCCCGAGAATGATGTTTATGAAATAACGAAAACCATCTATAACAACTTGCCGTTTTTGAACAACATTCACCCGGCAACCAAAGCGATGGCGCTTGAAAAAGCGATTGCCGGCTTACCTTTGCCGCTCCACCCCGGGGCCGTGCGGTTTTATCAGGAGCAGGGGCTAAAGATTCCTGAGCGACTGATTGCGCAATAATGGTGGCTGACAATACAGATAGCGAGCCGGCCATTGCAGTTCGCGACGAGAGTGTCAGTGAGGCAAGCGAACGATTGAGTCACCGGTTGCTTGGGCCGGTGATTTTCTGGCTCGCTATCGGCACAGCGCTCGTGCACCTCTATTTTAATACCGTCTCTACATTGTCGGAGCTGTGGAGTTCCGCCTTGCACTTCGGCCTTTTTGGTCTTCTTTGTACGCTTACCACACCCATGTTCAAGGCTCGCTCGATAGGAGGGCAGCGGATGGTTCTGGGTGTTGATGTGATGTTGGGGCTAACCGCGCTAGGCTGTGCGTTTTACCTGATTATCTTTGAAGATGATCTGTATCAGCGGGGGTTTAATTTTGACACCGGTGACTGGGTTGTCTCCATTGTTTCGGTGGTGCTTGTGCTGGAGTTGGCTCGCCGAACAGTTGGTTGGTTTATTCCCGTTCTGTGTGTCGTTGCACTGACGTATGTGGCCTGGTGGGGCCAGTATGTAGATGGCCTGTTTAATTTCCCGGGCCTGTCCTGGGAGACGGTTCTTTATCGCTCTTATATCGGTGGCCAGGGCATGCTCGGGTCTATTGCCCGGATATCCTGGACTTACGTGTTCATGTTTATTCTGTTCGGGGCCTTCCTGGTAAAGTCCGGGGCAGGGGACTTTATTATCGAACTGGCCCGTTGTGCCGCCGGCAGGTTTGTGGGTGGCCCAGGGTTTGTCGCGGTGTTCGCCTCCGGCCTTATGGGGTCGGTCTCAGGCTCCAGCGTTGCAAATACGGTGTCTACCGGTGTTATCACCATCCCTCTGATGCGAAAGGCGGGCTTTCCGGCACGTTTTGCAGCTGGCGTTGAAGCGGCCGCCTCCACGGGTGGCCAATTGATGCCGCCAGTGATGGGGGCAGGGGCGTTTATCATGGCCTCCTATACTCAAGTTTCATACCTCACCATCATTGGCGTTGCCGCTTTGCCGGCGCTCCTTTATTTTATTTCGGTGGCCATGTTTGTGCGTATCGAGGCCAAGCGCAGCCACGCCGTTAAACTGGAAGACGATGCGGCGCCTTCACTTAAGGACGTCCTCAAAGGAGGTTGGCACTTTTTGTTGCCTCTGATTGTTCTTGTCGCAGCGCTTGTGCATGGATTTACGCCTACCTATGCCGCTGGGATCGCCATTTTGTCGGTTGTTGTGGCGTCTTGGCTTTCGAAGCATCCTATGGGATTTCGGGACATTCTTGACGCACTGGTTATGGGCACACGAAACATAACGACCACCGCGATTTTGCTGATTACGGTTGGCCTGATTGTGATGGTGGTATCCACTACAGGTATCGGCAATACGTTCTCCCTGATGATTACCGACTGGGCGGGAGGAAGTCTGCTGATCACGATTCTATTGGTCGCTCTGGCCTCTCTGATTCTGGGGATGGGTTTGCCCGTAACGGCAGCTTACATAGTGCTTGCCACGCTTTCAGCGCCTGCAATTTATAACCTGATTGCTCAGAGCCAATTGGTGGAGTTGATGGTGAATGGCAACTTGCCAGAGCAGGCCAAGGCCATTTTCATGCTGGCGGCGCCCGATAAGCTGTCGTTGCTTGATGCGCCCATGGATGCGGCAACTGCTCAGCAGTTACTTTCTCTGGTGCCGGATACCTTTAGCAGCCAGCTTTTAGAGCAAGCGTTGTCGCCAGCAGCCCTATCGATGCTGTTGGTGGCTGCGCACATGGTTATCTTCTGGTTATCCCAGGATTCAAACGTGACGCCACCGGTGTGCTTGACTGCCTTTGCTGCTGCCGCCATTGCGGGAACGCCACAGATGCGCACCGGTTTTACCGCCTGGAAGCTTGCCAAGGGCCTGTATATCGTACCGCTTCTATTTGCGTATTCGCCTCTGATTACTGGCGACTTCACTGAAATGATCCGGGTATTCTGTTTTGCTCTGTTTGGTCTTTACGCAATCATTGCAGGCCTTGAAGGCTATCTTGAACACAAGCTTAATCTCTTGGTACGGCTGTTGATGTTTCCAATTGGTGCATTGATGCTTTGGCCCCATGGCCAAATACTCGTAGATGGGGCCGGACTGGTGATTTTCCTCTGTGTTTTGGTGTGGAGCAGTCGTTGTGGGCGTAATATAAGCCCCGGTGCACCGGGCAGGGAAGAGAAGGTTGCGGGCGATACATGACTGTGATGGAAGTCTTAGCCTTGCTTGCGCTGGGCGGCCTTGCCGGGTTCATTAATGTGCTTTCCGCGGGCGGCTCAATGTTGACCCTGCCTCTTTTGATGTTTCTTGGGCTGCCGCCCCAGGTTGCAAACGGTACGAACCGAGTGGCAATAGTGCTGCAGAGTACTACTGCTGTAGCAGGCTTCAGACGCTTGGGGCACGGCAACTTTAGGGTGACCCTGCACTTGGCGGTGCCGGCTGTTTTCGGGGCACTACTGGGCGCCTGGATAGCCACCAGGGTTGCGGACTGGGTATTCGAGGGGGTGCTGGTTGTTGCCATGATCGGAGCGTCGGTATTCATGCTTCTGCCCCAGCCTAAGTTGGATACTAACCCGTTAACTCCAGATCGGCTTGGCCCGGTTATTTATGTCGCTCTGTTTCTGATCGGTGTATACGGTGGATTTATTCAGGTTGGTGTAGGTGCGCTGTTTCTGGTGGTTTTGTACCGGATGCTGCGTATCGATTTGCGCCAGGTAAATGTGTTCAAAGTATCGATCATTTTGTTGTACACCCTGCCTGCGCTACTGATTTTTGCCGTTAACGGGCAAGTTCGCTGGAGCATGGGCCTGATCCTCGCCGCTGGTAATATTATGGGCGCGTTCGTCGCCGTCAAAGTGAATCTGAGCGAGACGGGCGCACAATGGGTAAAGTGGACTACCCTCGTGATGGCGGGCGCTATACTGATACGGCTTATTGCCTACTGATCAGAAACTCGGGAGGAGCTGCAATGAAAGCCATGGTTATCGAAGCGTATGGAGGCCCTGAGGTCTTCGTGGAGAGGGAGGTAAAGACACCGGAGCCAGCTGCTGGTCAGGTTCGAATCAAAGTAGTTGCTTCCAGTGTTAACCCCATTGAGACCAAGATCCGCTCGGGGCTTGTGAAGGCCGGCCCTGACATGCCGGCGATCTTGAATGGTGATGTGGCGGGAATAGTAGATAAGGTTGGCCCGGGAGTGACCTCTTTTTCAGTGGGCGATGAGGTGTTCGGGTGCGCCGGCGGCACTAAAGGCTGGCAGGGGGCTCTTGCAGACTTCATGGTTGCAGATGCTCGGTTGCTGGCTAAACGCACATCGTCTATGACGTTGCCGCTGGTAGAGTGCGCGGCACTACCTCTGGTGTTTCTAACGGCCTGGTCGGCTCTCGTAGAGCGGGCAGAAATTCAGGCCGGTGAGCATGTTCTGATTCATGCCGGCACGGGAGGGGTGGGACATGTCGCTATTCAGATAGCAAAGTATCTGGGTGCGCGCGTGGCCACCACGGTATCTACGCGCGAAAAAGCAGAGTTGGCAAGGAAACTTGGGGCGGATGATATTGTTTTTTACCGTGAAGAATCGGTTGATGCATACAAGCAGAGGCTAACCGGCGGAAAAGGCTTTAGCCTGGTGTTTGATACGGTAGGAAGTGAAAATGTGGATCGAGCCATTGAGGCAACAGTCATTTCAGGGCGACTTTGCTCCATCAATACCCGTTCTACTCATGATCTTAGTTTGATGCATGCCAAAGGTCTGACGCTTCATGTGATTTTCCGCTCAATTCCGCTGCTCCACGGTATCGGTATGGATGATCAGCCACGCCTGATATCCGCAATGAGCGAGATGCTGGAGCAGGGAGCGATCCGGCCATTACTGGATCATGAACGTTTCACCTTTGCCCGGATTGCCGAGGCTCACCGCCGCCTCGAATCCGGTCTCGCCGTTGGTAAAATCCTGTTGCAACGATAGGGGTGATTTACGGTCATAAAAAAACGCCAGCCTTCCGGCTGGCGTTTTTCGTGGAGCTAAACCTTAAAGGTTAGTGCTTAAGCGATGTTCGCTTCAGCCGCCTTCGTGGTGTAGTTCTCCATTTGGTCGAAGTTCAGGTACTTGTAAATCTCCTTCGACATGCTGTTCAGGTCCTTGGCGTACTCCATGTACTCCTCGGTAGAGGGCAGTTTACCCAGAATCGCGCCTACCGATGCCAGTTCCGCAGAGGTCAGGTACACGTTGGCGCCGTCGCCCAGACGGTTCGGGAAGTTACGGGTAGAGGTAGACAACACCGTGCTCTTGGCGGCGACCCGTGCCTGGTTGCCCATGCACAGTGAACAGCCTGGCATTTCAGTGCGCACACCGGCTGTGCCATAGATGTTGAAGTAACCTTCTTCCATCAACTGCGCCTGGTCCATCTTGGTTGGCGGAGACATCCAGAGCCGGGTTTTCAGCGGCTCTTTGTTCGCCTCAAGCAGTTTGCCAGCAGCGCGGAAGTGGCCGATGTTGGTCATGCAGGAGCCAATGAATACTTCGTCCACCTTGTCACCAGCCACTTCGGACAGGGTCCGAGCGTCGTCTGGATCGTTCGGGCAGCACACGATAGGCTCTTTGATGTCGGCCAGATCGATCTCGACAACATGCGAATACTCAGCGTCTTTATCAGCCCGCATCAGCTTCGGATTGGCAATCCACTCTTCCATTTGCTTGGCGCGACGTTCCAGCGTGCGCGGATCGCCATAACCTTCGGCAATCATCCAGCGCAACATGGTGATGTTCGAACGCAGGTACTCGGCTACCGACTCTTCAGACAGGTTAATAGTACAACCCGCGGCAGAGCGCTCGGCAGAAGCGTCAGAAAGCTCGAATGCTTGCTCAGCGGTCAGGTGCTCAAGACCTTCGATCTCCAGAATACGGCCGGAGAATTCGTTAATCTTGCCCTTCTTCTCAACGGTCAGCATACCTTGCTTGATGCCGTACAGCGGAATGGCGTGTACCAGATCGCGCAAGGTGATGCCTGGCTGCATTTCGCCTTTGAAACGAACCAACACAGATTCAGGCATGTCCAATGGCATAACGCCAGTGGCGGCAGCAAACGCTACCAGGCCAGAGCCAGCTGGGAACGAGATACCCATTGGGAAACGGGTGTGGGAGTCGCCACCGGTGCCAACAGTATCTGGCAGCAGCATACGGTTCAGCCAGGAGTGGATGATGCCGTCACCAGGGCGCAGGGAAACACCGCCACGGGTCTTGATGAAATCTGGCATGGTGTGCTGCATTTCAACGTCAACCGGCTTCGGATACGCTGCAGTGTGGCAGAAAGACTGCATAACCAGATCAGCCTGGAAGCCCAAGCAAGCCAGGTCTTTCAGCTCGTCACGAGTCATCGGGCCGGTGGTGTCCTGGGAGCCCACAGTCGTCATGTGTGGCTCGCAGTAGGTGCCAGGGCGAACGCCTTGGCCTTCTTCCAGACCACAAGCCTTACCAACCATTTTCTGGCCCAAGGTGAAGCCCTTGGTGCCAGCTTCCGGGTCGTTCGGCAGGCGGAACAAATCGGTTGCGCCCAGACCCAGTGCGACACGTGCCTTAGCGGTCAGGCCACGGCCGATGATTAGCGGAATACGACCGCCAGCCTGAACTTCGTCCAGAATAACTTCAGACTTAAACCCGAACTCGGAGATGGTTTCTCCAGCTTCGTTCAGGATTTTGCCATCGTATGGGCGGATTTCAATCACGTCGCCCATGTTCAGGTCGTCTACGGGTGCTTCGAATACCAGGGCACCAGCATCTTCCATGGTGTTGAAGAAGATGGGGGCAACCTTGTTACCGATACACACGCCGCCGGCACGCTTGTTCGGCACACCAGGAATATCGTCACCGAAGAACCACAGTACCGAGTTGGTGGCAGACTTACGTGAAGAGCCCGTACCTACAACGTCGCCTACAAAGACCACGGGCAGACCCTTGGCTTTAATTTCGTCAATCTGGCTCATTGGGCCAGTTACGCCTTGCTCTTCTGGCTTCAGGCCGTCGCGTTCCATTTTATAGGCAGCGCGGGCGTGCAGCGGGATGTCTGGACGGGACCAGGCATCGGGAGCAGGGGACAGGTCGTCGGTGTTGGTTTCGCCGGTTACTTTGAAAACAACCATCTTGGTGCTCTCGGGCACCTTGTTCTTGTTGGTGAACCACTCGCCATTGGCCCAGGATTCAACAACAGACTTGGCGATGGCGTTGCCAGCGTCCATTTTGTCCTTCACATCGTTGAAGGCGTCAAACATAAGCAGGGTGCGCTTGAGCTGCTCACCGGCCAGTTCTGCCAGGTCGCTGTGGTCGAGCAAATCCACCAGAGTTTCAATGTTGTAGCCGCCCTGCATCATGCCCAGCAGCTGTACTGCTTTGGGCTTGTCCAGCAGCGGAGACGTTGCTTCGTCTTTAACGATCGCGGTGAGGAAGGCCGCTTTCACGTAGGCGGCTTCATCCACGCCCGGTGGAATGCGGTTTTCCAGTAATTCAACCAGAGTGTTTTCTTCGCCTGCGGGCGGGTTTTTCAGCAGCTCAACCAGAGCAGCCGTTTGTTCAGCATTCAGCGGCTTGGGGGGAATATCCAGAGCCGCACGTTCTGCAACGTGTTCACGATAAGCTTCTAACACGATTTGAACCCTCATCAGTTGGTATGTCCCGCACCCTTGGCAACACGCCTGGCGGGAGATTTATGGCGGAAAGACGGTAAGTTGGCGCTGCATTCTATAGGAAAGCACTTATAAAGTTAAGTTGGACAGTGGTCGGAGGCACCTGATAGTGCGTTATAATCGTCGGCCCATTGAATTGACGTTGTTGCTTATCATGCCCCACAAAACCGACTCCATGGCTCAGGCCCTGCAAGAGATCCACGAATTTCTGCCTTGCGCTACGCCGCAACAGTGGATTGATAACGCGCTGGCCAACCAGGATTTGATGCTTATTGACCACGCCCATTGTGAGAAAAAAGCAGCATCAACGGCGCTTAGCCTGATGTATCGTTATGTAGAAAATACAAACCTGCTAAACAAAATGTCTCGGCTGGCAAGGGAAGAGCTGCGTCACTTCGAGCAAGTGTTGGCCATTATCAATAAGCGAGGGGTGTCCTATTGCCACCTGACTCCCGCGCGCTACGCGGCAGGCTTGCGCAAGAACGTGCGCACGGATGATCCGGGCCGCTTGGTGGATGTGATGGTAGTGGGCGCCATTATTGAAGCCCGTTCATGCGAACGGTTTGCCGCCCTGGTCCCGTTTCTGGATGAGGAGTTAGCGGACTTCTACAGTAGCTTGCTGAAGTCTGAGGCCCGCCATTACCGTGACTATCTTGCTCTGGCTGAGCAGGCCAACGGGGGGGCTGTGGATGAGAGGGTTGCTGAGTTCATAGCTATTGAAAAGCAGCTGATTCTGGAGCCGGATAGTGAGTTCCGGTTTCACAGTGGGCCAGTTGAATAGAGCGCGCCCGGCTCAGGTAAGGGCGCGGCACAGACCTATCCAAGCGTCTATTCCTGCGCTTCGATATTTTTGTTTGTGCAAAATAAAATAGAACTGTCGCTCGAAATTTCGATGTTCGGGGGGCTCAAGGCGAATCAGGCTGCCACGGTTGAAGGCGTCGGCGAGCGCCACTTCTGACAGGCACCCGATGCCCAAGCCCGTTTCTACCGCCCGCTTGATCGCTTCCGTATGTTCCAGTTCCAGCAACACGTTCAAATCCGGGAGTAGGCCTTGCATGCCCCGATCAAAGCTTTGCCTGGTGCCGGAGCCCTCTTCCCTCATGATCCAGGTGGCGTTCCGAAGATCTGCGTCTGACAGTTTTTTCTTGGCTGCCAACGGGTGTGCAGGTGAGCAGAAGATAACCAGCTGATCGCCGCGCCAGGGCAAGACATCCAGCTCCGAAGATTGCAGTTCGCCTTCAATGAGGCCGATATCGAGTTCGAAATCTTTGACTCTGCGTGCGATGGTGCTGGTGTTGGCCACTTCCAGTGACACTCGAGGCTGGGTAGGGGTATTCATGTATTGGGCCATCACGCCAACAGCTAGATAGTTACCTATAGTTAAGGTGGCTCCAACTTTTAGAGCGCCTACTTCAGAGTGTTTGCTAAAAGCCCGCTCCAGCTCTGTTGCTTGGGCGAGTACGGCTTCTACTTTTGGGCGATAAAGCCGACCAAGTTCATTCAGTTGCAGGCGCTTGCCAACACGGTCGAATAATTGAATGTCGAATTGGTTTTCCAGTTCCTTGAGAGCGCTGCTTGCAGCAGACTGAGACATAGCCAGCGATTCTGCAGCGCGAGTAATGTTTTGGAAGCGTGCGGCGGCTAGAAAGACTTCGAGTTGCCTGAAACTGTACTTCATAACAAAACGCTCTAAATCGACGTATTCGAATAAGGTTATGGGAATATCCCATTTCATCGATAGGTTAGTGGTGCGGTAGACTCTACGCAATTCATATTTTAAACGTTCGCCGCCGAATCGGACAGGTAAGAGGTTTACATGAGTAACTTGATAAAAGAAACCGTCACCAGCGTACACCACTGGAACGATACTTTGTTTAGTTTCAAAACTAGCCGTGATCCAGGGTTTCGGTTCAAGAATGGCCATTTCGTGATGATCGGCCTAGAAACTGAGGGCAAGCCTTTAATGCGTGCCTACAGCATTGCCAGTGCAAATTACGAAGAGGAGCTGGAGTTTTTTTCTATCAAGGTACAGAACGGCCCTCTTACTTCTCGGTTGCAGAAAATACAGGTGGGCGATGAGATTCTGGTGAGTCGCAAGCCTACCGGAACTCTCATTTTGGACAACCTTCTGCCCGGCAAGAACCTGTGGCTGATCAGCACCGGTACCGGTCTGGCACCGTTTATGAGCATTATCAAGGATCCGGAGGTATACGATGCCTTTGATAAGGTTATCCTGACTCACGGCGTAAGGTATGCCTCAGAACTTGCTTACCAGCACGAGATTGAGGCGCTGCCTGAAAACGAGTTTTTTGGTGAGATGGTTAAAGGCAAGCTTGAATACTACCCCACGGTCACACGTGAGCCTTTCCGTAATGAGGGCAGGCTTACCCGCGCCATGCAGAGCGGCAAGATAACCGGTGATTTTGGCTTGCCCGACTTAAATCCTGAAGATGATCGATTCATGATCTGTGGCAGCCCGAGCATGCTTAAGGACACCTGCTCTATCCTTGACGGCATGGGCTTCAAAGAGGCCAGGGGTGGCGATATGGGGCATTATGTGATCGAGCGGGCCTTTGTCGAGAAGTAGCTCGGGGATTTGCGGGCGCGTCGTTGGGGTGCCCCGAATTTTCTGAGACCGGAAACCCGAAGCTAAGGTTTCGGGTTATCGACCATTCTGCAATATTCCTGCTCATCGCTGGCACCTACATGTCTCTATTTGTTGATGGGCCTACTGTGGTTGCTTGTGGGCGGCTTGTCGTACACCTTGGGCGTGGTTTTCCTTGCAACTGATTCGAAGCTGAAATTCGGCCATTTTGCCTGACCTTTTACCCCTCCAAATTCCGCACCCGCTGCGCCAGTATGGAAAAATCAAAGAGCTTTCCTTTGGGTAGAAGTAGCAGTAGCAAAGACACCGCAATGGGCACCAGCGATGCCAACAGGAAGGATTCCAGCAGGTAGGTAGTGGGTGCGCCCGGTGCCGGGAACACCATCAGCCCGGCAACCAGCCCGGCAAAGGTGCTGAGTGCGGCGTTATAGCTTTGGTAGCGGGCGTTGTAGAAGCCAAAAAACACCGGGAAAGCAGCGGCGCAGCAGAGTAGATCGGCCAGTAGGAACAGATAAAGCACGCTGTAACCTTGGGCGGCAACGAACAGCACCGGCACCGACAGCAACACAATCAGCCAGCGCGACAGTGACAGCAGGCTATGATTGCTCAGCTTTGGTAGCAGCCGGCGCAAATCCACCACCATGATGCTTGATAACCCACTGATGGTGGAGTCGGCGCTGCTCATAATTAGCGCCAGACCGAACGGCAGCAGGCCGATGGCAAACCACAGTGGCACATCTGCCAATAGCACACTGAACAGCGCCACCGAACCATCGCCTGGCAAGCCAAGCCCCACAAACGCCAGCCCGAACAGGCCCATGATGAAAATGATGGGGAAGCTCAGCAGGCCACTGATGATAAAACCGTTGCGAATGACCTTGTTATCGCGAGCGGCGAAGATGCGCTGCCAAGTGCCCTGGTAAAACAGGCCGGTCAGTACCACTGCAATAAAGAAAGTCAGGCCGGATTTCAGGCCGTTAACATCCAACGGATTCAGCAGGTGTGGCGCTTTTTCCTGCAGGCCCTGCAGCGCAGGGGTCAGGCCGCCAGTGGCTTGCCAGCCAAAACCAATCAGCAGTGCCAGAAATGGCAAAATCACCAGCATCTGTACCCGGTCGGTAAAAATGGTGACCCGCAGCCCGCCGTAAAGGGTGTACAGCAGGGTGGCCGACATCACGATGGTGGCGGTTAGCCACAGGGGAATCGGCGCCAGCAGTGACACCATTTTGGCGATGGCAGTCAGGCCCGCCGTCAGACTGATAAACAGATAGAAAATCATGATCACCAGCACGAAACCGTACATCACCCGGCCATAGCGGCCTAGAACAAACTCGGTCAGGGTATGGCCTTCGGGCATCAGTGTGCGAATGCGATGGCCCAGGGGAATCATTATGAGCCGCGGCGCCAGTGCGCCCAGAGCGTAGCCGGTAACCGCACCAATACCGCCCCAAGTAGCCGCTTGTGCCGGGCCGAACAGAATCCAGGTGCCCATGGTGGTGGCCAGCAACGTTAACAGGGTGGCGGAGCTGTTCTGGCTGTTACGAGCCACCAGAAAATCGTCCAGCTTGTCTTGCTTGTGGCGGGCGTAAATCAGGCCGGGTATGGCGAACAGAGCTGCGAACAAAACCAGCCACACAAGGGCGGTAGAGGAGGTTAACATCGGTAATCTTCCTTGCCGTGGCAGGCGGTAGCGAAATCGCCAAAGTGGCGTATCACCGGGACGGCCGCGAAAAAGGAAGGTGCACACAGGCACGCGTGGAGCAGGCGTTTCCTTCCCTTCGCCGGAATTACCCGGATCAGGTTCGAAGGGTTACCGCACACAATACGGAGTCTCAGCCATCGCAATGGCGCCCCCAGGAATGAAAATAGAGTAAGAAGTCTGTTCGTACTTGTCAATTGCAGGTATCTGGGCCTACAGGTCTGTGCATCCGTTGTGCTATGGTTTTGGCTCGACACGGGGTGTCCTGCTTTGCAGGGCTGAGAGTACACCCGTTGAACCTGATCCAGTTCACACTGGCGAAGGGATGTCAGCCGCAGGCGCAGATGAAATGCAGCGCCAAATCTGTGACTTCATACCTTCGCCTCAGTCATGAGGTGTCTATGTACAAATCTGCCCGTTTTGATCAACAACTGGTTCTGATAACCGGTGCTGCCCGCGGTTTGGGCGAACATTTGGTGCGCGCGTTTTTGCGCGAAGGCGCCAGCGTGGTGATCAACTATCGCAACAGCGCCGAAGCAGCGCACAAACTGGCCGGCGAAGATCCGGTACGTACGCTGGCGGTGCAGGCTGACGTGACCGACCGCGTCGCAGTGCAGGCGATGTTCGCCCAGGCACGGCAGCATTTTGGGTTTCCGGTGACCACCGTTATCAACAACGCCCTGCCGGATTTTTCATTCAATGGCGACGCTCGCCCCAACGCGGAACAGTTGACCTGGGAAAATCTGAACCAGCAGTTTGCCGGCGTGGTGGGCGGGGCGTTGAATACCACCCAGGCGGCGCTGGCCGGCATGCGCGAAGCGGGATTCGGCCGCATTGTGAACGTGGGAACCAACCTGTTTCAGAATCCAGTGGTGCCGTATCACGATTACACCGCGGCCAAAGCGGCGTTGCTGTCACTTACCCGCACCCTGTCGCAAGATTTGGGGCCGGACAACATCACCGTGAATATGGTCTCCGGTGGCCTGCTGCGCACTACCGACGCCTCTGCCGCCACGCCCGAAGCCGTATTTGATTTCATCGCGGCCAGCACACCGCTGCGGCGGGTGACCACGCCGGCGGAATTTGCCGACGCTACGCTATTTTTTGCCTCGCCCTGGGCGCGCTCGGTGACCGGGCAGAATCTGGTGGTGGACGGCGGGTTGGTGAAAAACTGATGGCTGCCTCACCGTCAGATCCACGCATGATGCACCTCAATCTCTTCCTGATGGGCTGCGGTCACCACCGGGCCGCCTGGCGCCATCCGCAGTCTGCGGTGGAACAGGTGGGCGATATCCGTTATTACGAGCGTTTGGCGCAAACCGCCGAACGCGGCAAGCTGGACGCAGTTTTCTTCGCCGATAGCAATTCGGCCGGTAATGTGTCCGATGGCAGCTGGTTTTACCTAGAGCCGCTGACGGCCATGGCCGCCATGAGCCGGGCAACGGAGAAAATCGGCTTCATCAGCACAGTATCCAGTACCTTTTACACTCCGTTTCACGTCGCGCGCCTGGTGGCCTCGTTGGATCACATCTCTGGCGGCCGCATCGGCTGGAACGTGGTTACCTCAATGTTTGATGTGGAAGCCCGCAACCACGGTTACAAAACCATGCCCGATCACGCCGAGCGCTATCGCCGCGCCGACGAGTTTGTTCAGGCGGTGCTGGGATTGTGGGATTCCTGGGCCGATGACGCTTTAACGTTTGATCGCCAGGGCCATTACGCCGACCCAGCCAAGGTGCAGCCCATAAACCACCGGGGTGAGTTTTTTCGAGTGGACGGGCCGTTAAACGTACCCCGTCCACCGCAGGGGCATCCGGTGTTGTTTCAGGCTGGCGCTTCTGAGCCCGGGCGGGAGCTGGCAGCCAGATGCGCTGAGGCGATTTACGCGGTGGCTTACGATTTGCCAGCAGCGCAAAGCTACTATCGCGACATAAAACGGCGGGTAAAAGCCGCCGGCCGTGAGGTTGACGTGCCGATCATGCCCGGGCTGGTCACTTACGTGGCGCCCACCGAAGCGGAAGCAAAAGCCAAGCAGCGTGAGCTAGACGAATTGTTGCCCGCCGATGCGTCTTTGCGCCAGTTGGCCCTGTTTATTGGGCAGGACTGTTCAGGCTGGGAACTGGACGCACCTGTGCCAACGCTGCCGCCGCTGGAAGAATTCAGCGGGCCGCAGGGGCGATACAGCACCATTTTGCGAATTATTGAAACCGAACAACCCACTCTGCGCCAGTTGCTAGGTCGGCTGGCGGCAGGCGGAGGCCACTGCACCATGGTGGGCACGCCAGAGCAGGTCGCCGATAAGATGGAGCATTGGTTCCGCAACGAAGGCGCTGATGGTTTCAACCTGATGCCGCCGTCGCTGCCCGCCGGTATTGAAGACTTTATCGAACAGGTGGTACCGGAACTGCAGAACCGTGGGTTATTCCGCACGGAATATCAGAGCAATACTCTGCGCGCGCATTTAGGTTTGGCGCGTCCTGGCAATTCCTGAACCAGGTGCCTACTGCTGAAGCAGTTAAGGCAGCTGGGTTACCAACCGCCCTTCAAATCGATCTGGATGAAAAACTGGCACAATGCGCGGAGTCCACTGGCCCGCCAACGCCTCACCCTACTCGATATGTAACGTTGACACAGGGTATATAGTACCCGGATTTAACCACAAGGAAAGATGGCATGTTTTACTATGAGCTTCAGCCACGCTTCAGTGACACAGATGCTTTGGGTCATATCAGCAATACGACACTGCCCGTCTGGTTTGAGCAGGCCAGAATGCCGTTGTTCAAGATCTTCCACCCAACACTGGACGTGAAAACCTGGCCCTTGATTATCGCCCGAGTGGAAGTTGACTTTGTGGCACAGAGCTACTGGCACCTGCCGGTTGAAGTTCGTACAGGCGTCGGGAAAATAGGAAACAGCTCGTTTCAGGTGGTTCAGGAAGCTTGGCAGGATGGCAAGATGATTGCGCGCGGCAATGCGGTGTTGATTCACTTTGATTATAACTCAGAGAAAGCTCTCGCTATTCCTGATGACATCCGGGCAGAACTGTCCAGTCACCTCGCTGAATAGCTTGGCCCATGCACCAGCCGGTAACCTGTCGATATAACGAGGTGGTTCAGTGAATAACGCAAAATTAGTGCTGATTGTATTGTCAGTCATCATGCTCGTCGGTGGGTGTGACTCGGCTTCGCAAGCTACGGATGCCACTGGAGTTGCGGCAAAGGGGGCAGCGGAAGAGGGTGTTCAAAAGGACGTTTTATTGGCGCTTGAGCCGGACGAAATGGACTGGGTAGGGCAACAGATTTTTAACAATGAATGCAATGGGCAGTTTCAGTGCCTTGTTCACTGGAATGATGGAGAGGCGTTTCCCTCGCTGGGGATTGGACACTTTATATGGTACCCGGAAGGGGTAGATGAACCTTTTGTGGAGAGCTTCCCCAAACTTATTCAATATATGATCCAGCGGCAAGCACCGGTGCCTGAATGGCTCAGGGAGCTTGAACCTTTCGATGCTCCCTGGGCAGACAAAGCAGTATTTGAGTCTGCCAAAAATTCAGTCAGAGTGGCCGAGCTTCGGGAATTTCTGGCTGGCACTCAGGGGGTTCAGGCAGAGTTTATTTTTCGGCGCGCTCAGTCCTCGCTTGCAATGATCGTTGGGTCAGTACCTCTAGATCGGCAACCACAACTACAGGCCGATCTGGAGGCCCTGAGCGCTACACCAGGTGGCATCTATGCTTTGATGGATTATGTCAATTTCAAGGGAGAGGGCCTTTCAGATACAGAGCGCTATAACGGTGTGGGCTGGGGGCTTCGGCAGGTTCTTATGGCCATGGAGCCTAACCCGGAAGCCCTAACGCTGGAGCGCTTCCGGGAAGCGGCTGCAAAAGTTCTGACCCGAAGAGCTGACAACGCAGGCGATCCGATCGAGAGAACCCGCTGGCTAAAAGGATGGCTGAAACGTCTGGAGACCTACAAAGAACCGGACGGTGACCCAACTCTGCAGAAAAAAACCACTAATAATTAGTTGTATTTCCGAACTTTGTTCTACCTTGTAGTAATAAGACTCTATGTTGCCGCCTAAAAATGACGCGTCGCATTTCGCGACATGTGTCTTTTTTAGGGCTGGCTTATTGTCTCAGGTAAGCCTGAACGGCGACGAGAGTCTGGAAGGTAAAAACAAACAGACGTTCGGAGAAACAACAATGATAAAAGCAATATCCGTAGCCGTTGGTATGGCGCTTGTTGCAGGCGCGCTCACGACAACAAGCGTGTTTGCAGCAACAACGCTGGAAAGCGTAAAACAAAAAGGTCACCTCCAGTGTGGTGTGACCAGTGGTCTTCCTGGGTTTTCCCAGCCGGATGAGAAAGGCAGCTGGACGGGAATTGATGTTGATACCTGCCGGGCAGTCGCTGCAGCTGTCTTTGGAGATGCAAAGGCCGTTGAGTTTACACCCCTGACAGCGAAGGAGCGCTTCACAGCGTTGCAGTCGGGCGAAATTGACATACTGTCCAGAAATACCACCTGGACGCTTACCCGAGATGCATCGCTGGGGCTTAATTTTGCGGGTGTGAACTATTATGACGGGCAGGGGTTCCTTGTTAACAAGGACATTGGCGTAGATGACGCGACCCAGCTCGATGGCGCCACCGTGTGCATCCAGGCGGGCACAACCACTGAGCTGAATCTCTCGGATTATTTCCGTGCCAAGGGTATGGATTTCAAACCAATCGTTTTTGACACGTCGGAGCAATCTGTTCAGGGGTTTGCCGCAGGGCGCTGTGATGTGCTGACATCCGATCGGTCCCAGCTCGCCGCTTTGCGATCCAAGCTTGCCGACCCGAATTCCGCAAAAATTCTGCCTAATACGATTTCGAAAGAGCCCCTTGGGCCGGTTGTGCGGCAGGGTGACGACGAGTGGTTCAACATCGTCAAGTGGGTATTGTTCGTTCAGATCAACGCGGAGGAGTTGGGTATTACCGAGGCCAATGTGGACGACATGCTGAAGTCGGATAACCCGAATGTCCAGCGTCTGCTGGGAACGGATGGCGACATGGGCGCCAAATTGGGCGTTCCGGATGACTTTGGTTATGCCATCGTGAAGCAGGTTGGTAACTACGGCGAAATGTACGACCGCAATATTGGTCCTGATACGGCCCTCGGCCTTGAACGAGGTATCAACGCCCTTTGGACAAATGGTGGCATTATGTACGCGCCACCAGTGCGCTAATACCTGAAAGGCTTCACCGGGGGTGTTCTTGCAATGCACCCGGTGTTAACTCTGACGCTGTGTATTGCAGGGAAGCTTTTCGGGGCATTGCATGAAAAAACAAACGATTGATTCCAGGCCCGCCGGGCCCAAACCCTGGTACGACCCACGGGTTCGAGCTCTGGTTTTCCAGGTTATTTCCCTGGCAGTGGTGTGTTGGGCCGGCTGGACGTTGATAGGCAACACGCTCTCGAATATGGAGAGCCGGGGTATCAGTACCGGTTTCGGGTTCCTTGATGAGTCTGCCGGCTTCGGCATCATCATGCATCTCGTGCCCTACGATGCCACCATGTCCTACGGGCGCACCTTCTGGGTAGGTCTGACCAATACCCTGCTGGTCTCAGCCATGGGTATCGTTGCGGCGACCATTCTTGGGTTTCTGATTGGTGTCGCACGCCTGTCCAGTAACTGGCTGGTGGCCAGAATTGCGCTGGCGTACATTGAACTCATTCGAAATATTCCCCTTCTGTTGCAGATATTTTTCTGGTATTTCGCGGTTCTCAGCAACCTTCCGTCGCCACGACAAAGCATGGAGGTTGGCGGTGCACTGTTTCTGAACAACCGGGGCCTTTATTTGCCAGGGCCGATAACCCCGGAAGGCTTCGGGCTGGTCTGGGGTGCCATTCTGCTAGCCATCGTGGCGGTTGTAGGCGTCCGGAAATGGGCGAAGAAACGTCAGATGGCAACCGGGAAGATCTTTCCTACGGTCAAGGTAAGTGTCGCGCTTCTGATTCTTTTGCCGCTCCTGGCATTTGTCATTGCGGGTCTGCCTCTGGAATGGGAATTGCCTGCGCTGAAGGGGTTCAATTTTGGCGGCGGGATTTCGTTGATCCCCGAGCTGGCGGCGCTGTGGCTCGCACTTTCCCTCTACACGGCGAGCTTCATTGCGGAGATTGTACGCTCGGGCATTCTGTCGGTTAGCCAGGGGCAGACGGAAGCATCCAAAGCGCTGGGACTGCCGAATGGTTTGACCCTGAGACTGGTTGTTATTCCCCAGGCCATGCGGGTGATTATTCCGCCACTTACCAGCCAGTACCTGAATCTTGTGAAAAACTCCTCACTTGCAACCGCCATCGGCTACCCGGACCTGGTTGCTGTGTTTATGGGCACCACGCTGAATCAGACCGGCCAGGCGGTGGAGGTTGTTGCCATTACGATGGCCGTGTATCTCACCATCAGTCTGCTGATCTCACTGTTCATGAATGTTTATAACCGGGCCGTGGCGATCAAGGAGCGATGATGAGCGAATCGACGATCAAACCACCCAAAAAATACACGGGCCCGGTCAAGTGGATGCGCACGCATCTGTTTTCCACCTGGTATAACACCCTGCTGACCCTTGTGGTTGGCTATGTGTTGATCACCAATGTTGGGCCTCTGCTGAACTGGCTGTTATTCGATGCCACCTTCCAGGGCGCTGGCCCGGAGGATTGTGTGGGGGAGGGTGCCTGCTGGTTATTTATCAATCAGCGCCTGAATTTCTTTATTTACGGTTTCTACCCGGACGAGCTGCAGTGGCGAGTCGATGTCATGTTCGCATTGCTGGCGGTCGCGTTTGTACCTCAGTTTATCGAAAGGTTCCCTGGCCGAAAATGGCTCGGCATCTTCGGTATGACCGGCCTGCCTCTGATCGGCTATATCCTGATTCCGGGGGGCATTCTGGGTCTGGAAGCTGTGGAAAGCTCCAAGTGGGGCGGCCTCATGCTCACACTCATTCTCGCCTATATCGGCATTCTGGCTTCCCTGCCTATCGGTGTTTTGTTGGCCCTCGGGCGCCGGTCGGATATGCCTATTATCCAGGGGCTGTGCGTGGTGTTTATTGAAGTTTGGCGGGCCGTGCCTCTTATTACGGTGTTGTTCATGGCCTCGGTGATGCTGCCCCTTTTTCTTCCGGAGGGGATGAGCTTCGAGAAACTCGTGCGAGCACTGATTGGTATCACTTTGTGGCAGTCGGCCTACATGGCTGAAGTGATAAGGGGTGGGCTTCAGGCTATTCCACGGGGGCAGTACGAAGCAGCCGGTGCCCTGGGCCTTGGCTACTGGCGCAAGATGGGGCTGGTTATTCTGCCCCAGGCGTTGAAGCTGGTCATTCCCGGCATTGTGAATACCTTTATAGCACTGTTCAAGGACACCACACTGGTTCTGATCATTGGCCTGTTTGACATTCTTGGAACGGTTCAGTCAACGATAGCGGACCCGGCTTGGCAGAACGTTGCGATAGAGGGCTACGTCTTCGTGGCTTTCTGTTTCTGGGTGTTCTGTTTCGGGATTTCCCGCTATAGCCAGAACCTTGAACGCAAACTCGATACCAGCCACAAAACCTGATGGGTACGACTATGACGCAACACCCCGAATCCAAGGATTCACAGGCTGAGAAAAAGCCAGGCATTATTCGTGTGGAAGGCATGCACAAATGGTACGGCGATTTTCACGTCCTCAAAGACTTGAATCTCGCCGTCGATCAGGGAGAGCGCATTGTCATCTGCGGCCCCTCCGGCTCGGGGAAGTCGACATTTATCCGTTGTATCAACCGCCTGGAGGAACATCAACAGGGCCGAATCATTGTCGATGATGTTGAGCTAACCGATGATGTCCGACACATTGACAGCGTGCGCCGGGAAGTGGGCATGGTGTTTCAGCACTTTAATCTGTTTCCCCACCTTACGGTCCTGGAAAATTGCTGCCTATCGCCCATATGGGTGCGCAAAGTACCCCGTCGGGAAGCGGAGGCAGCCGCCATGGAATATCTGGAGCGGGTAAAAATTCCGGATCAGGCCACCAAGTATCCTGGACAGTTATCAGGTGGCCAGCAGCAGCGTGTGGCTATCGCCCGGGCACTGTGCATGAAGCCGAAAATCATGCTGTTTGACGAACCCACATCAGCGCTCGACCCGGAAATGATCAAGGAGGTTCTGGATGTCATGGTCGAGCTTGCCGGCAGCGGCATGACCATGATCTGCGTAACCCATGAAATGGGCTTTGCCAAGACCGTCGCGGACCGGGTGATTTTTATGGATGGAGGCGAAATTGTCGAAGAGGCACCGCCCTCCGAATTTTTCAGCAATCCGAGAGAGGCACGCACGCAGAAGTTTCTGCAGCAGATATTGTAGCGTTGGCGAGCAAGCGACACCCTACCGGGCCTCCGGCAGGGTGCGTACGTGAATATCTCGTTGCGGGAAGGGAATTTCTATGTCGGCCTCGGTCAGAGCATGAGTGATCGAGGCGTGTATTTCGTGGGACAGCGGCATAATGTCCTGCAGGTCTTTAACAAATACCCAAACCTCAAAATCGATACTGCTATCTCCAAGCCCCACACAGAAAACCTCAGGTGCCGGATCGCTCACCACGCGCTCATTCTTGGAGGCAACTTTAGCAAGTATCTCTTGAACCTTGTTTACGTCGGAGCCATAGGCCACGCCTACACGAAGGGTAACGCGAGTGATCGGGTCCGAGAGCGTCCAGTTGGTCAGATCCTGGGTAACAAAGGTTCTGTTCGGAACAATCTGTTCTTTTCTGTCCCAGTCGACCAGCGTTGTTGCGCGTATCCGTATGCGTGTAACGGTGCCGGTAACGCCCCCTATGGTCACCATGTCACCTACCCGGATTGGGCGTTCGAACAAGAGAATGACGCCAGAGACAAAGTTGGCGACTATTTCCTGGAGCCCAAAACCGAGGCCAACCCCAAGAGCTGCAACCAACCACTGCAGCTTGGACCACTGCACGCCAATCACCGCAAGGCAGGTCACCACACCCATGATCACAAGAATGTAGGTGGTAATCGTTGTGATCGCATAGCCAGCCCCGGGCTCCAGGTTCATCCTGCTCAACACCATTACCTCCAGGGTTCCTGGAAGGTTTTTAGCGGCCAGCACCGTTCCGGCAGCCACCAGTAACGCCAGCAGTGCATCGGCAAGTGTTATGGGCAGTGGATCGCCCCCCTGCAGGTCTGTGGCAATGGTCCAGAGGGTAATGTCGTTAAACAGTTGAAGCGCCGGGATAACATCGGCCCATAAGATGAATAAGCCGCCCATAGCCAAGGCCGAGATCACAATGCGCAGTAGGGACGAGCTCTGCTGACTAATATCTTTCAGGTTCATCTCTGGCATGTCCAGAGCCGGCATAGGGCTTTCAGCTGAGGCATCTTCAGCCTCTTTGGCTTCTGCCATTTCACGTTCGGCAGCCCGCTGCTCTGTAAGAAGCTTTAAGGTTAGCCGGCGCTCACGCACTGACAATGCCCTCAAGCCTATGTAGTAGATCAGTGAGTTGAAAGCTAGCCAGCATATGGAAACAAACAGATTTCGCTCAAGCTGCAAGGCTGTGTAGTGGTACCCAATCAGAGATGCTGTGGCCAGTACAAGAGGGGCGGAAACCGCAATAATGTGAAGGAAAAGGAGAAAGTTTCCTTGGGACTTGTAAGCTCTAACAGCTTTCATGATCCGTTGCGCAAATATCGCCAGTGCGATGGACACCAGAGTAAAGAGCAGGCGACCAAGGCTGTCATCAAACTGAACGCCTTCGGGTGTTGAGCTGGTAGATGTAGTAATGATGGTGACCGGAATGACAAAGGCCATCAGCAAGGGTATTTCCCGGCGAATAACCAGCAAAGAGTTGGGGTTCCAATGAAAGTGGCTTTCTCCAAGCCCTTTTTTGCGAGCCACGTTGCGGACAAAGGCGAGTAAAAACATGATAAAGGCGGCTGCTGTGAAGCCTTTGGATAGTGCAGCGAAAAACGCGTTGCCCTCCATCAGCACCAGAGCAGCCAGCGAAAACACAAGAACCCCCGGCAGGGCCAGGAGAAAACTGTTCATCAGCGCGTGCAGCGTAAAAGCCGTGCGATCCTGACCTACGTTTCCAATAGGACGGCTGTTGGCCAGTAAATTATTTAAGATTTTTTTGCGTTTTATCACAAGCACTATGAGCAGCAGAGCGACCAGCCCAGTGCGCTCGCCCCGCTCGCTCACCGAGCGGGTAATTGCATTGCTCAATGCATCAAAACGCAGTTGGGAAATAAACCATTTGGCGGATTGGTATAACCCTCCGGCAGTTTCTGCATTGACTACTACCGCGCTCGGAAGCCAGAACAGCCTTTGTTGCAATAGCTCCTGGTAGTCCTGTACCTGATCCTGAAGTGCGGTCACTGTGTTGTAGTATTCATTGAGCGCATCAATATGTTCTGTAACGGCTTTGTGAAGGTTTCGCAGCAGCTCCGAACGGTGGCTTAGTAGCTGGCTTCGAGCGCCGTCATCTGGCTCTGCGATGGCCTCAAACTCCTCCAGCCTTAGTTGCTCTTCTCGTGCTGTGGATAATTTGCTCTCAATGCCTTCAATGAGGTCCTCGGCAATGCTTTGCCGTTGCAGTCGCTCAAGCCGCTGTTTTAAGAGGTCGGCGTAGCTGGCGGTTAAGTTAAGCCCCGCTTTTTCAAGCCTCAGCTCAAAGCTCTTGTACTCATCCTGCAGGCGGGTCAGAACGGATTCAGCGTAGTTCAATTGCTCCCGGCTTTCTAAAACAGCAGCTTGGCGCTGCTTAAGCGATGCTTGCAGCGCTCGAACCTGCTCATGGATATCTGCGTCCGCCGATTGCGGCAGTTTGATTTCGGGCGGTGAATCCGTGCCTTTCTCCAGCTCCGGTTGCACGGCCGGGCGAGATTCTTCGGCCTTCTCTGGCTCTTGATCGCCATCGTCGCTTTGCTGCGGTGCTTTGGTTGATTGCACCGGCGAGCTCTCAGAGTTTTCCGCGAGGGCAGGGAATGCTGAAAAGCAGAGTAGAAGAACCCCGGCCAGCCATGTTATTAGAATTGAGTAACGGGTCGGGTATTGCTTCATGGTTTTGCTCATAGGGTGTGTCGTTTCAGACGCTTGAGAGCGGGGTCTTTTTCAGCTCGAGTGGTTGCCCGGGCTTTGCAACCAACCACCAAACGTTTTCATCCCAATCACCCAGAACAATCCGCTTTGAGAGTTTGCCATTTACTTCAAGGCTGTGCTCGGCGGGCCTATGGGTATGGCCATGAATCAGTTGTGGCACATCGTGGGCCTCCATAACACGCACAACTTCTTCAGGCGTAACATCCATGATGTCTTCTGCTTTACCCTGGTTTGTTGCCATGCTCATTTCCCTGAGTTGCCGGGCCATTTGCTGGCGGTCTTTGAGAGGCCGAGCCAGGATAAGCTTCTGTGTTTGCGGGTTGCGCATGTTGGCACGGAACTTCTGGTACTCGACATCGGCTGTGCAAAGACTGTCGCCGTGCATCAGCAGAGTAGGGGTGCCGTACAGGTCTATATGCGTTGGGTCATCCAGCAGCGTTGCGCCGGCGCGGGCGCAGAAATCTTCGCCTAGTAGAAAATCCCGGTTGCCGTGCATCAGGAAAAGGCGGGTACCGCTCTCGCTGAGCTCTCGCAGTGCGGCTGCAACCTGCTCCTGCAACGGCGTGCGCTCGTCGTCACCAATCCACGCCTCGAAAAAGTCACCAAGGATGTAAAGCTGCTCCGTGCCTGGCGCTTTCGTTTTCAGAAACCTGAGAAACGCCCCGGTAATGTCGGGGCGAGACTCTTCCAGGTGGAGATCGGAAATGAACAGCGTGGTCACGCTGCGCCTCCATCCTCTATAACTGTGGCTTTTTCAATCACTACGTCCTCGAAGGGTACGTCCTGGTGGCCTGCATCCATGGTGGTGCGTACCGCACGGATGGCATCTACTGTGTCCATGCCTTCCACAACTTTACCAAACACGCAGTAACCCCAGCCTTCTGCGTTCTTTGCTGTGTGATCCAGGAAACCGTTGTTCTCAACGTTCACGAAGAACTGAGCAGAGGCGGAGTGCGGGTCCATAGTACGGGCCATAGCTACGGTACCTTTCATATTGCTCAGGCCGTTGTCTGCTTCGTTCTTGATGGGGTCACGGGTTTTGCGCGCGACCATGCCAGGTTCAAAACCGCCACCTTGCACCATGAAGTTGCTTATAACCCTGTGGAAGATCAGACCATCGTAGAAGCCTTCACGCACATACTGCTCAAAGTTCTTGGCTGTTTCAGGGGCTTTTTCGTAATCGAGTTCGAGCTTGATATCGCCGTGGTTAGTGGTCAGCAGAATCATCAGGGTTTCCTGTTTATTGAGTTTGAGTTGGCTAAAGAAGACATTGTACTCAAGAGTTTCCAGCGATGCATGAGTCCGGCCCTGATTTATGAGTATAATGCCCGGTTTATGATCCACTTCTTTTAAGAGATTGTATGAGCGCCGAGTCGAAGAAAGCCCATAACTTTATTCAGAACCTGATCGAAGACGCCGTTGCAAAAGGCGAGCATACCGGCCAGGTCGTAACCCGTTTCCCGCCCGAGCCGAACGGTTACTTGCACGTCGGCCACGCCAAATCCATCTGTCTCAACTTCGGTATTGCCGAGACATTTGCCGGCGGGTGCAATCTGCGGTTTGACGACACCAACCCGGAGAAGGAAAGCCAGGAGTACATTGATGCCATCAAGCGGGATGTAGAGTGGCTGGGTTACACCTGGGCCGGGGACGTGCATTATGCCTCTGACTACTTTGATGCCCTTTATTACTTTGCCGAAGAACTGATCGAGAAGGGCAAGGCTTATGTGTGTGCGTTATCTGCGGATGAAATGGCGGAATACCGTGGCAGCCTGAAAGAGCCGGGTAAGAACAGCCCCTATCGCGACCGTCCTGCCGAGGAGAGCTTAAAGCTGTTCCGTGACATGCGCGATGGTAAATTTGCCAATGGCGAGATGGTGTTGCGGGCCAAGATTGATATGGGATCGCCCAACATCAACTTGCGCGATCCCATCTTGTACCGCATTCGTTACGCCGAGCATCACCAAACGGGCAATAAGTGGTGTATCTATCCGATGTACGATTTCACACACCCCATCTCCGATGCTATGGAGGGGGTTACTCACTCCTTGTGTACCCTGGAGTTTGAGGACCATCGCCCACTTTACGACTGGGTTCTGGATAACATTACTGCTCCGTGCCAGCCGCGGCAGATCGAGTTTTCCCGGCTCAATCTGAATTACACCATAACCAGTAAGCGTAAGCTCAAACGGCTGGTTGACGAGCACCTGGTAGACAGCTGGGATGACCCGCGCATGCCTACTATTTCCGGTATGCGGCGTCGGGGTTATACCCCTGAATCCCTGCGCACCTTCTGCGACATGATCGGTGTGAACAAGGCCGGTGGCACCGTCGATATGGGAATGCTGGAATTCGCTATACGAGAGGATCTGAACACTCGCGCACCTCGCGCCCTGTGTGTGATGCACCCTCTGAAGGTGACGCTCACGAACTACCCTGCTGACAAAACAGAAACCCTGGTGTTGCCGGTACATCCGCAGAACCCTGATATGGGGCAGCGCGAAGTCACCTGGAGCCAAACTCTGTATATCGATCGGGAAGATTTTGTAGAAGAGCCTCCGCGTAAGTGGAAGCGTTTGGCGCCAGAGCAGGCTGTCCGTCTGCGCGGTGGCTATGTAATGACATGTAAAGAAGTGGTGCGGGATGCCAGTGGTGACATTGTGGAGCTTCGCTGCGAGTACGACCCAGCTACTCTGGGCGTTAACCCCCAGGGCTACAAGCCTAATGGTGTTGTCCACTGGGTCTCTGAGAGTAGTAGCGTAGAGTGTGATATCAATCTATACGACCGCTTGTTCAACCACGAGACGCCAGATAGCGACAAGGAGGGCGATCTGGTTGATCACATTAACCCGGGATCGCTTGTGGTGCTCAAAGGCGCACGAGCTGAGCAGAATCTGGCTACGCCTCGCACAGATATTCCCTATCAGTTCGAGCGGGAAGGCTATTTCTTCTGTGATCAGGAACTGACCGCCAAAGCCGGCAAGCCGGTATTCAATCGTACTGTTACCTTGCGGGATTCCTGGGGTAGTAAGGGGTAAGCATTCGGGAGACCAGCTGTGATCAAAATTTATAATACGCTCACCCAGCAAAAAGAAACGTTCACGCCCATCGAGCCAGGCAAGGTTCGTATGTACGTATGCGGCATGACGGTCTATGACTACTGCCATCTGGGGCATGCCCGGGTGTTGGTGGCGTTTGATGTGGTGACACGTTACATGCGTAACCGTGGGTACGATGTAACCTATGTGCGCAACATAACGGATATCGACGACAAGATTCTCCGCCGTGCGGAGGAGAACGCAGAGCCGTTCACCGAACTGACCGATCGCATGATCACTGCAATGCATGAGGATGAGACTAAGCTTGGTGTGCTTTCGCCCAGCGCAGAGCCTCGTGCAACGGATTATATCGCTGAGATCATCGCCATGATCAACACGCTGATTGAATCGGATCATGCTTATGCCGCCGGCAACGGCGATGTGTACTTTTCCGTTGAATCGTTTGAAGGCTACGGAAAGCTCAGCAAGAAAAAACTTGAAGATCTGCTGGCTGGAGCGCGTATCGACGTACACGAAGCCAAGCGCAGCCCGGCTGACTTTGCGTTGTGGAAAGCCGCAGGCGACGTCGAAGTGAGCTGGCCGTCGCCTTGGGGTAATGGTCGCCCCGGGTGGCACATTGAATGTTCTGCCATGTCTACTCGCTGCTTGGGTGATACCTTTGATATTCATGGTGGTGGGCCGGATTTACTGTTCCCCCATCATGAAAACGAGATTGCGCAGTCTGAATGCGCGACGGGGCACACGTTTGTAAATACCTGGATGCATGCGGGCGCGATCCGTGTGAACAAGGAGAAGATGTCCAAATCCTTGGGCAATTTTTTTACCATCCGGGAGATTCTGGACACCTATCCTGCGGAAGTGGTGCGCTTCTTTTTGGTTTCTAGCCATTACCGTAGCCAGGTTGATTATTCTGAGGACAACCTTGCTGAGGCGGGGCGCTCTCTGGAGCGGCTATACCATGCGTTGCGGGGCGTTGTGCCAGAAAATTCCGGCGACGTGCCGGAGACAGAGCATGACCGGCGTTTTTTTGAATTAATGGACGATGATTTTAATTGTGCTGGCGCGATTTCGGTTCTCCACGCCCTTGCTAATGACATAAATCAACACCGACGTGAAGGCCGGGACAATGAGGCGAAAAAAGCCACAACCGTTCTGGTTCGTTTGGGCGAAATTCTGGGGTTGCTTCAGCAGGACCCAGATGGTTTCTTCCAGGCGAATACCGCTGGAGAGCTGAGCGCCGAAGACATTGAGGCGAAAATTCAGGCCCGTGCAGATGCCCGTAAAGCTAAAGACTTTGCTGGTGCTGACCGTATTCGTGATGAGCTGATAGAGCAGGGCGTTATCTTGGATGACTCCCGCGAAGGCACAAGTTGGCGGCGCGGCTGATACTTTCACCAACGTCGTGTTGTGCTCCAGGAAATGACCTTGTAGGGATTTTCTCGTATAATGCGGCTTTTCATTTACCCGGCTCGACTACTGCTACGGTCGGGTCAGGCTAACTCACTGAGGCTAAAAACGATGACAGAACGCGTACAACTTGGCGGCATTCAGGTCGCAAAGAATTTGTATGACTTCGTAAATAACGAAGCAATTCCGGGCACCGGACTGGATGCAGATAAATTCTGGGCAGAATTCGACAAGATCGTTAACGATCTGGCACCGCGTAACCGTGAATTGCTGGCCAAGCGTGGCGCAATCCAGGAGAAAATGAACAGCTGGAACAGCGAGCACAAGGGTCAGAAGCTGGACATGGCTGCCTATAAAGCTTTCCTGAAAGAAATCGGCTACCTGGTAGACGAGCCGGCAGATTTCCGGATTTCTACTGCAAATGTTGATCCTGAAGTCGCGACCATGGCTGGTCCTCAGCTGGTAGTGCCGATCATGAACGCCCGTTTTGCGCTGAACGCAGCCAATTCTCGTTGGGGCAGCCTGTACGATGCGCTTTATGGCACCGACGCGATTTCCGAAGAGAATGGCGCTGAAAAAGGCCGCGGCTATAACCCAGTGCGCGGCGCTAAGGTTATCGAGTTTGCACGTAACCTGCTGGATAACTCTGCTTCGCTGGCTTCCGGTAGCCATAAAGATGCAGCTTTGTATCAGGTTGCTGGTGGCAAACTGGCCGTTAAACTGCAGAGCGGCGATGTCACCGGCCTGAAAGACGAATCTGGCTTTGTGGGTTACACCGGCGCCGCCGATGCACCTACAGGTATCCTGCTGGTCAAAAACGGCATGCACTTTGAAATTCAGATCGATGCCAGCCACCCGATTGGCAAAGATGACGGCGCCCACGTTAAAGACGTGCTTATGGAATCTGCGCTGACCACTATCATGGACTGCGAAGATTCAGTCGCAGCTGTAGATGCTGATGATAAAACGCTTGCCTACAGCAACTGGCTGGGCCTGATGAAGGGCGATCTGGAAGAAACTTTCGAGAAGGGCGGCGAGCGCCTGACTCGTAAGATGAATCCGGATCGCGAGTACACCGCAGCCGATGGCGGCCAGATAAAGTTGAAAGGGCGTAGCCTGATGTTTGTCCGTAACGTTGGGCACCTGATGACTAACCCGGCCATTCTTCTGAAAGATGGCAGTGAAGTGCCTGAAGGGCTCATGGACGGCATTCTGACCTCTCTGATCGCCATTCACGATCTGAAGGGTGATGGTCAGTTCCAGAACAGTGCCACCGGCTCTGTGTACATTGTTAAACCAAAAATGCACGGCCCTGAAGAAGTCGCCTTTACGAATGAGTTCTTCGGTCGCGTTGAAGATGCCTTGGGTCTGCCGAGCTTCACTCTGAAAATCGGCATTATGGATGAAGAGCGTCGCACCACGGTTAACCTCAAAGCTTGCATCCACGCGGCCAAGGATCGTGCAGTGTTCATCAACACTGGCTTCCTGGATCGCACCGGCGATGAAATGCACACGTCCATGGAGCTTGGGCCATTCATCCGGAAGGGCGAGATGAAGCAGGCGGCATGGATTGGTGCCTACGAGCAATGGAACGTTGATGTTGGCCTGGAGACCGGCTTCCGTGGCGTTGCCCAAATTGGTAAGGGTATGTGGGCCATGCCGGATCTGATGGCAGGCATGCTTGAGCAGAAAATTGGCCACCCGAAAGCCGGTGCCAATACGGCATGGGTACCTTCACCAACAGCGGCAACTCTGCACGCGACCCATTATCACCAGGTATCAGTGGCTGATATCCAGAAAGATCTGGAAAGCCGCGCTCGTGCCAGCCTGGACGACATTCTTACCGTGCCGGTGATGGAGGATGCATCCAAGCTGACTGCGTCAGATATCCAGCAGGAGTTGGACAACAACGCCCAGGGTATTCTGGGTTATGTTGTGCGCTGGATCGACAGTGGTGTTGGTTGCTCCAAGGTTCCTGATATTAACGATATCGGCCTGATGGAAGACAGGGCTACCTTGCGCATCTCCTCGCAGCACCTGGCTAACTGGTTGTACCACGGCATCTGCACCGCGGCGCAGGTTGAAGAAACCATGAAGCGCATGGCACAGGTTGTTGATAAGCAGAACGCCAATGATCCGACCTACCGGGCGATGGCGCCAAATTTTGCTGACAACATTGCGTTCCAGGCCGCCATGGACCTGGTGCTTAAGGGGCGTGAGCAGCCAAGTGGCTACACTGAGCCGCTGTTGCATGCGTATCGCTTGAGAGCAAAAGAGAAGTTTGGTCAGTAAAATCGGCTGAAATACAAAAAAACCCGCTTCGGCGGGTTTTTTTGTATTTGCACTGGTATTCGGTATCAAGAGCGCTGTGCGATCACTTGTCGTGCAGCTCGTTCGCCGCATACAGAGTGTTTTGCAGAAGAGTCGCAATGGTCATCGGGCCAACGCCGCCGGGAACCGGCGTTATGTAGGCCGCACGTGCCGAAGCAGCTTCAAAATTCACGTCGCCCTGAAGTTTGCCGTTCTCCATGCGATTGATGCCCACATCAATGACCGTGGCTCCAGGTTTTACCCATTCGCCTTTGATTAACCCCGGTTTGCCTACAGCGGCAATCAGAATGTCGGCTTCCCGAACAAATTTTTCCAAGTCCGGAGTGAAACGGTGGCACACAGTGGTGGTTGCACCCTTAAGCAGCAGTTCCATGGTCATCGGGCGCCCTACGATGTTTGATGCCCCCACAATCACTGCATGTTGGCCCTTGTAGGGGGTGTTAATGCTGTCTAGCAGAGTTATCACCCCAGCTGGTGTGCATGGCCGTAGAGCTGGCTTACGCTGCACCAGGCGGCCGATATTGTATGGGTGAAATCCGTCCACATCTTTGTCAGGGCGGATTTTCAGCAAAATAGGGTCGGCGTCCAGGTGTGCTGGCAGTGGAAGCTGTACCAGGATGCCATCGACCACGGGGTTCTCGTTCAGCTCATCAATCAGGGCTTCCAGAGCCTGCTGCGAGGTGTCTTCTGGTAGGTCGTAGGAGAGTGAGAGAATGCCGGCAGCGTCACAGGCCTTACGCTTGTTGCCTACATATATCTCAGAAGCCGGGTCGCTTCCCACGAGTACCACGGCCAGGCCGGGTGCGCGTAGCCCCTTGCCGGTGCGGCTTTCTACGCCGAGGGCGACTTGTTGCCTGACTTCGGCGGCAATTTCTTTTCCATTGATTAGTTTGGCGCTCATGTTTCGTCTTGTCGGTTGGGCATTAGTAAGTGAAGGCGCGCATTGTCTCACGCTTGCCCCTCAACTCCAATTTAGGAACACACGCTGATATCGGGGTGATTTACCCAGGTGTTTCAGGGTTAGCGAGCAGATATATATAAGAATTTGGTTTTCATTGTTGACGGAACCGTTTGGCGACGGTAATATGCGCGCCAACTTAGCTGATGCAACATGTTGTTCAGTTCAGACGGGGTATAGCGCAGTCTGGTAGCGCGCCTGCTTTGGGAGCAGGATGTCGGGAGTTCGAATCTCTCTACCCCGACCATTTTCTGAATGTTCAGATGGGTGAACGGTCATGCGCCCGTAGCTCAGCTGGATAGAGCATCGGCCTTCTAAGCCGAGGGCCGCAGGTTCGAGTCCTGCCGGGCGCACCATTAAAGCCAATAGCTTAAATGGTACCAAAGCACCGCAGGTAGCAAAGTTGAAAGGCTAGTGAATTAGTTATCGAATATACCGAAAGGTATGTCCTGATGTGGTGGACGTAGCTCAGTTGGTAGAGCTCAGGATTGTGACTCCTGCGGTCGAGGGTTCGATCCCCTTCGTCCACCCCACTTTTCCTAGAAGAGTTTTCTGCATTTATTACGTGTGCCAATACCGTGTCAGCAATCGATATTTTAGCGACCAGTAAAATACGGTAAAATGGCCGAGAATTATCAGTATTTCGGGTTGTGGCGAAATTGGTAGACGCGCCAGATTTAGGTTCTGGTTCCGAGAGGAGTGGGAGTTCGATTCTCCCCAACCCGACCATATTTTAAAGGCTCTTAGAGGCAATCTAAGGGCCTTTTTCATTATAGCTCTAGCTGATTGCCCTAAGTGCACGGCACTTAATTCTATGAATCCGGGGTTGTCCCCCCTTTGTTTTTCTTTTTTTGCCCCAAACTCCTCCTTTATAAGCGCCGCCGTTATCGCGAACCCTGAAACTACCTTTGGCAGATGATTCTCTCGTTGGGGCAAACCGTGATAAACTAACGGCTTTTAATTTTGGGTCCTTTCCGAGGAAACCGCTCAGGAATGGACTTTTGGTTTTAATTTCATTCATATACCGAACCCGAAACTTGAGGATCCTCCATGCAAGTGTCTGTAGAAACGACCTCCAACATTGAGCGTCACATGACGATTAGTGTGCCCGCCCAAGAAATTGACCAAGCGGTTCAGAAACGCCTGCAGGAAACTGCGCGCACGGTGCGCCTGAACGGTTTCCGTCCTGGCAAGGTGCCCATGAGCGTGGTCAAGCGTCGTTTCGGTGACAGCGTGCGCCAGGAAATTGTCGGCGATATCATGCGCGACAACTACATCAAAGCGCTGCAGGAGCAGGATATTAACCCTGCGGGCTGGCCTAAGCTTGAGCCAAAAACCATGGAAGCCGGCAAGGATCTCGAGTTCGTTGCCATTTTCGAAGTTCTTCCTGAAATTGTGCTGGGCGACCTGAGCAAGATTTCCATCGAGAAGCTGACCTCTGAGATTACCGACAAAGATATTGACACCATGGTCGATAACTTGCGTCGCCAGCAGGCCACCATGAAATCTGTTAAGCGTAAGTCCAAGAACAAAGACGTGCTGACGATCGATTTCAAGGGCTCTATCGACGGTGAAGAGTTTGAAGGCGGCGCCGCTGAAGGTCATAAGCTGACTCTGGGTTCTGATCAGATGATTCCAGGCTTTGAAAAAGCCATCGTTGGTGGCAAGGCTGGCGAAGAGCTTGAGATTGAAGTGACATTCCCTGAGGATTATCACAACGAAGATCTCAAAGGAAAGCCTGCAAAGTTTGATATCAAGATTCACGAGGTTGAAGAGCCGCAGCTGCCAGAGCTGAATGCCGAGTTCTTTACCAAGTTTGGTATTGAGGCAGAAGACGAAGCCGCCTTCCGTGAAGAAGTGAAAAAGAACATGGAGCGTGAGCTCAAGCAGGCCGTTGCTAACAAGGTCAAGAATGACGTTGTAGACGGTCTTTTGGAAACCACTGAGGTGGATATTCCTAGTACCTTGGCCGATCAGGAAATTGATCGTCTGCGTCAAGACGCAGTTAAGCGCTTTGGTGGCCAGGTGGACTTCCAGCAACTGCCTAAAGAAATTTTCCAGGAGCAGGCTGAGCGTCGTGTTAAAACGGGATTGCTTTTCCAGGAAGTTGTTAAGGTTAACGACCTGAAAGTAGATCCGGCCAAGGTTGATGAAAAGATCCAGGAGATCGCGTCAACGTATGAACAGCCAGATGAAGTCATTGCACACTTTAGTGGCAATCCGGAGCAGAAGAGCCAAATTGAGTCTTCTGTACTGGAAGACCAGGTTGTTGATTATGTACTGTCACAGGCCCAGGTAACGGATAAGAAGGTCAAGTACGAAGAGGCTATTCAGGCTGGGCAGGCGCAGCAGGGCTGATACTGACCAGATAATTGTGCCAGGGTCGGATTGAATTCGGCCTGGCTGGCCTAATAAAGTTAACAGCCGGCATGTCCGGCTGTTTTCAGCTTGGTTGGCGACTGGCAAAGTATAAGATGCAAGAATACTGAAAATGCCGTGGTTTGAAGCCACGTCCTATTTTTTCATAAGGAGTTCAGGCGCATCATGATGCAGAAACCGATTGATGGTCCCGCAATGGTTACCAGTTCCGGCTTGGTGCCAATGGTTATCGAGCAGACTGCCCGCGGGGAGCGCTCGTTCGATATTTATTCCCGTCTGCTCAAGGAACGCGTGATCTTCATGGTGGGCCAAGTGGAAGATCACATGGCTAACCTGATCGTGGCGCAGCTTCTGTTCCTGGAATCGGAAAACCCGGACAAAGACATTCACCTTTACATCAACAGCCCAGGCGGCTCTGTAACTGCAGGCATGTCCATTTACGACACCATGCAATTTATCAAGCCGGATGTGTCAACCCTGTGTGTGGGCCAAGCGGCGAGCATGGGCGCATTCTTGTTGGCTGGTGGTGCTGAAGGCAAGCGTGCCTGTTTGCCCAACTCGCGGGTAATGATTCATCAACCTCTGGGTGGTTATCAGGGCCAGGCAACTGATATTGAGATCCATACCCGCGAGATTCTCAAGATACGGCATACGCTCAATTCCATCCTGGCCTACCATACTGGCCAAGATCTGGAAACGCTCGCAAGGGACACGGATCGTGACAATTTCATGGATCCGACCCAGGCGAAAGAGTATGGCCTGATTGACTCGATACTTGATAAGCGCGTACCGAATAAATAATACTGGCAGTAATTGCATCACCCCTGGCCGGCGCACGATTATTTAAAGCGCCGGCAAAACGAGATCAGAGGTATTTCAATGGCAGATGAAAGAAACGGCAGAGGCGACGATAACGGCAAGTTGCTCTACTGCTCGTTTTGTGGAAAAAGCCAGCATGAAGTCCGTAAGCTCATTGCAGGGCCTTCGGTGTTCATCTGCGACGAGTGTGTCGACCTGTGCAACGATATTATCCGCGAAGAGATTCAGGAGAATGCGCAGGAGGAGCCGAGTGATCGTCTTCCCACACCAGCTGAAATCCGCAACACACTTGATGAGTATGTCATCGGCCAGGATCGCGCCAAAGTTGTGCTCGCGGTAGCGGTTTACAATCACTACAAGCGTCTCCGATATGGTGAAGGCAAGGGCGATGTTGAGCTAGGCAAGAGCAATATTCTGCTGATTGGCCCCACGGGTAGTGGTAAAACACTGCTTGCAGAGACACTGGCCCGCATGCTCAATGTGCCATTCACCATTGCAGACGCCACAACGCTTACGGAAGCGGGCTATGTAGGTGAAGACGTTGAGAACATCATCCAGAAGCTGCTTCAGAAGTGCGATTACGATGTGGACAAAGCCCAGAGAGGTATTGTGTACATTGATGAGATCGACAAGATTTCACGCAAGTCTGATAACCCTTCGATTACCCGGGATGTTTCCGGTGAGGGTGTTCAGCAGGCATTGCTAAAACTGATTGAAGGTACGGTTGCGTCTGTGCCGCCTCAGGGTGGGCGCAAGCATCCACAGCAGGAATTCCTGCAGGTTGATACCGGCAACATGCTGTTTATCTGTGGTGGTGCGTTTGCCGGCCTGGATAAGGTTATTCGTGATCGTACCGAAAAGAGCAGCATTGGCTTCTCTGCGGCGGTTACCAGCCAGGACGACAGCCGAAATATGGGCGATGTGATCAAGCACGTTGAGACAGAAGATCTTGTCAAATACGGCCTGATTCCGGAATTTGTAGGGCGCCTGCCCGTTATTGCCACGTTGAATGAGCTGGATGAAGACGCGCTGGTACAGATTCTGACAGAACCGAAGAACTCCCTAACCAGGCAGTATCAGAAGCTGTTTGATATGGAAGGCGTCGAATTGGACTTCCGTGACGACGCGTTGCGAGCTGTTGCAGGTAAGGCTCTGGAGCGCAAAACCGGCGCCCGTGGCCTTCGTTCCATTATGGAAGCTACGCTGCTGGATACCATGTACCAGATTCCGTCTGAGCATGATATTTCCAAGGTTGTGATTGACGAGAGTGTCATCAAAGGCGATTCGGAACCGTTCAAGATCTATGCGAGTACCGATCATGCCAAGGCCGTGCCGGATGATTAATGGGTCTATCACATCAGAGTGAGATAACCGATAGATATTAAAAAAGGGGCGAAATGCCCCTTTTTTAATGGTTTGTATCAACAGGGCAGCGTGCTGTGTTGTTTGGTAAAAAGATTGCAATTTAAACAGTCGCCCCAATGTAGGGTGGTATGCTGAATGAAACACCGTCAGAGGATTCCTTATGACCCGGATACCCGAAGATATCGTGCAAGAATACCCGCTACTTCCTCTCCGCGACGTAGTGGTGTTTCCGCACATGGTGGTCCCCTTGTTTGTGGGCCGCGAAAAATCCATCCAGGCTTTGGAAGCTGCGATGGAAGGAAGCAAGGAAATCCTGCTGGTAGCCCAGCGAGACGCCTCCACAGATGAGCCAGGCCCGGATGATGTGTTTGATATGGGCACATTGGCCACCGTACTGCAGATGCTCCGCCTCCCGGATGGCACGGTAAAAGTGTTGGTCGAGGGTAACGCCCGAGCTGCGATAAGTAACATTACGGAGGCTGAGTACTTGTCCGGTGGCGCAACGCTGATGGACGAGGAAAGCCTGCCGGAGCGCGAAGAAAAAGTGCTCCTGCAAACCCTGACGGAAGAGTTTGAAAAGTATGTGAAGCTGTCCAGAAAGGTGCCGTCGGAAGTCTCCAGTGCGCTCACCGGGATCGAAGAGTTGGAGCGCCTTGCAGATACCATGGCCGCTCATCTCGAAATGAATATTCCGGAAAAGCAGGAGCTTCTTGAGGCGCTGGACCTGAGTAAGCGCGTAGAGTTGCTGCTAGGTAAACTGGATGGCGAGATTGACCTGATTGAGGTTGAGAAGCGCATCCGTGGTCGCGTCAAGAAGCAGATGGAACGCAGCCAGCGTGAGTATTACCTGAACGAACAGATGAAGGCTATCCAGAAAGAAATGGGTAACCTGGGCGAAGGCAATAACGATTTTGAAGAGCTGGAGCAAAAGCTTGAGGAAGCCGGCCTGCCGGAAGAAGCTCGCAAGAAAACCGAAACAGAGCTAAACAAACTCAAGATGATGTCGCCTATGTCTGCCGAAGCCACGGTTGTTCGTGGTTATATCGACTGGATGCTGGCCGTACCCTGGAAAAAGCGCAGCCGTGTGCGTCACGACATTGAAAAGGCCCGGGAGATTCTTGATCAGGATCATTACGGCCTGGACGAGGTTAAGAAGCGCATTCTCGAATACCTTGCGGTGCAAAGCCGTGTAAAAAAGGTTAAGGGACCTGTGTTGTGTCTGGTGGGGCCTCCTGGTGTTGGTAAGACATCCTTGGGCCAATCTATTGCCCGGGCTACAAACCGCAAGTACACCCGTATGGCCCTTGGCGGTGTGCGCGATGAGGCTGAGATTCGTGGCCACCGTAAAACCTATATTGGCGCGCTGCCCGGCAAGTTGCTGCAGAAACTATCCAAAGTGGCGGTGAAAAACCCGCTGTTCTTGTTTGATGAGATCGACAAGATGGGTATGGATCACCGTGGCGACCCGGCATCGGCCTTGCTGGAAGTGCTGGATCCCGAGCAGAATCACACGTTCAACGATCATTATCTGGAAGTGGATTACGATCTCTCCGATGTGATGTTCGTGTGTACATCCAACTCTATGGATATTCCGCCCGCGCTATTGGACCGAATGGAAATTATCCGGATTCCGGGGTACACGGAAGACGAGAAGGTCAATATTGCGCTTCGATACTTGCTACCCAAGCAGATCAAGGCGAACGGCCTGCGTAAGGATGAGCTGACACTGCCAGAAGAGACCTTGCGCGATCTGGTTCGTTATTACACTCGCGAGGCCGGTGTTCGTGGCCTGGAGCGAGAAATTGCCAAGATATGCAGAAAGGTTGTTCGCGAGCATGTAGAAGCAGGTGATAAGGCCACCGTAACTCTTAAGTCAGACATGCTTGAGCATTACTCAGGCGTGCGTAAGGTCAGCTTTGGGCTCGCGGAGGAAACCAACCAGGTTGGCCAGGTAACCGGTTTGGCATGGACTCAGGTGGGCGGCGAACTGCTAACTATTGAGTGTGCGTTAACGCCCGGCAAGGGCAGGGTTGTAAAAACCGGGTCTTTGGGCGACGTCATGCAGGAGTCGATCCAGACTGCGCTTACCGTGGTAAGAAGCCGAGCTCCAGGGTTGGGTATTTCCGATGATTTTCATGAAAAACACGATCTACACGTGCACGTACCCGAAGGTGCGACCCCAAAAGATGGCCCCAGTGCCGGTATTGGCATGTGCACAGCGCTCGTTTCTGCACTGACCAAAATTCCGGTACGTGCCGACGTCGCGATGACCGGTGAGATTACCCTCCGTGGCCGTGTGTTGGCTATTGGCGGCCTCAAGGAGAAGCTTCTTGCAGCTCACCGAGGGGGTATAAAAACCATCATCATTCCAGATGAAAACACTAGGGATCTCAAAGAGATACCGGATAATATAAAAGCGTCACTGGAGATTCTCCCAGTGAAGTGGATTGATGAAGTTCTGGATATTGCGTTGGCTTATGCGCCCGAGCCAAACACAGCAAGTTCATCTACTGAAACAGGGTCTGGCAAGTCCCGTGACGACGACGGTGACAGTGCAGAACGCATAAATACACATTAAAGCTTGGATGAGTTGTTGACATGCCGGAGAGCCCATTGGTATAACTGTTTCGCCGCGAAGCAGCCAATACCAAGGGCTCCCGCGCAATAAGTGCCTATTCCAAACACCGGTTGAACGCCGAAAGGAATAAGAAAACCGAAGAATGGAATTCTCAGACCGCATATGCGATAGTCGAGAACGTCCGAGAAAAAACAATCCGACCTAGAACATCTTCAACCTGAAAGCGAAGGGGTTTAGTGTGAACAAGTCCGAACTAATCGATGCAATTGCAGAATCAGCAGATATTTCCAAAGCCGCCGCTGGCCGTGCTCTGGACGCAATGACCAACTCTATCACCGGTGCCCTCAAAAAAGGCGATCAGGTTACTCTGATTGGTTTTGGTACTTTCTCCGTGAAAGATCGTGCTGCGCGCACAGGTCGTAACCCACAAACCGGTGCCGAGATCAAGATTGCGGCCTCCAAAGTACCTGGGTTTAAAGCAGGTAAGGCCCTGAAAGACGCCGTTAAGTAACGGTTCTTTCTCCGGCGGCTCCTGTCAAAAGGAGTCGCCAAGAAGAATTCAAGGCGCATTCCTACAGGGTGCGCCTTTTTACGTTGAGTGCACCGGCAGCAGGCTCTGATACCGCCGCCAAATGATCAAACTGCACGACCTTGAACAGGGTTCGGGAGAAACATGCTTCAAGATATACGGGAAAATTCCCAGGGGACGATTGCCAAGATCATTATCGGTCTGTTGGTGGTGTCCCTCTCCATCTGGGGAATGGATGCCATTGTTGGTGGCTTCTCCGGCGAGCCGGAAGTGGCAACCGTTAACGGCGAGGACATTACAGAGCGGGAATTCCTGCGGGTTGTCCAAATGGAAAGCCAGCGTCGTCTTTCCGAAATGGAGCGCCCCGATCCGGCCATGCTGAACGAGGATCAGGTCCGCAAAGATGTACTCGATTCGCTGATTCAGGAACAGGTGCTCATTCAAGACGCCAGCGCTCAGGGCCTCGCGCTCAATGATGCAGATATTGATGCGTTGATCACCCAGATGCCGCAATTTCAGGTTGATGGGCAATTTAGTCGTGATCGCTTTGTGGCTTCAGTCCGCAACCTGGGTATGGGTGTAGGTGAATTCCGTGAAGCCATGCGCAAGCAGTATGTCGTCAATCAGATCCGTGGTGGCGTTATGCAAAGCGGTCTGGTAGCTGACGAGAATGCGGCACAACTCTTGAGAATTCAGAATCAAACCCGTAACTTTCGTTCTGTTCAGATTCCCGCAAGTGCGGTATCTGATGCGCTTGAAGTTACCGACGCAAACATCGAAGCTTTCTATAACGAAAACAGCGAAGCATTCAGCCAGCCCGAGCAAGTTGATGCGGCTTACATAACTTTATCGTTGGGCGCGCTGGCAGAGAAGATCGAGATCAACCAAGAGGACCTTAAAGCCTACTACGAGCAGCGCGCTGGTGATCTGGCCCGTGAGGAACGTCGTGCGTCCCATATACTGATTGAAGACGGTGCCGACGCCGAGCAGACAATAGCCTCTATAAAGAAGCGCCTGGATGCCGGAGAGAGCTTTGAAGATCTGGCTAAAGAGGTGTCCGTTGATACCGTCTCTGCGAAGGAGGGTGGCGATCTTGGTTATGCAGGTCGTGGCGTTTACGACGAAGCCTTTGAAAACGCGCTGTTTGCCTTGGAGGAGGGCAAGGTATCAGACCCCGTGAGGACCAGTTTTGGTGTGCACCTGATTCGTTTGGACGACATTCGCCGCTCGGAAGTTCCGCCGCTGGCAGAGCTTGAGCAGCAGCTTCGCTCCGAGCTTGCCCGTGAGCGTGCCCAGGAAGAATATGCAAAAGTGCGCTCCGAGCTTGCTGACTCGGCTTACGCCGCAGATGATCTTGCTGGCCCAGCTAAAGAGCTGGGTCTGGAAATCCGCGAAGCCAAAGGTGTTACCAAAAACGGTGGTCAGGCGCCTTTTGACCACGCAGGCCTGGTTCGCCAACTGTTCTCGGACGATGTTCTTGAAGGTGGGTATAACACCGAGCTGATCGATGTGGGCGATAACGTCTCCGTTGTTGCCCGTGTTGGCGAATATCGTAAAGCACAGCAGCTTGCTTTAGAGGATGTGCGCGATGATATCCGCCGTACCCTTGAGGCTCGCAAGACCCGTGAGTTGCTTGGTGATCGCGCTGACACCATCATTGCTGGCCTTGAGAAAGGCGAGACGCTGGACGCTCTGGGTGCCGGCGAGTGGGAGCAGCATGAAGATCAAGCACGAAATACTCCGGGTGCCGACCCGCGGGTTGTTCAGTCTGCGTTCTCTTTGGCGCGCCCCGTTGAGGGTGAGCCGAGTTACGGTACCGCAATGACTCAGAACGGTGTTGTCGTGATTGCCCTGGATGCTGTAAATGAAGGCAGTGTAGAAGAGGGTAGCGGTGACCTGAAGCAGTTGCGCACTTTCCTGGCTTCACTTGAAGGCCAGCGTGAATACGCAGCCTATCAGCAGTTCTTGAGAAACAAAGCCGAAGTATCAAGGCCATAAGGCCGCGCTAAAATAAAAAACCCGAGCAGCTTAATTTGTTGCCCGGGTTTTTTATTGGCTATCGCAAAAGATGGCGCTCAGTCATCAGGCGCCGATGGAAAGCGGGTAGGCATCAAGCTGTCTTTGATTTTCTTGAGATGTCCCAGAAAGTCTGCGCCGCGCTTGAGCGTAACGCCCGTGGCCAGGATGTCGATAATTGTCAGGTGGATGATTCTGGAAGACATGGGCATATAGACCTCGATATCTTCCGGGGCTGTGACTTCCAGCGATGTAGTGCAGACTTCAGAAAGTGGAGAGTTTGGTGATGTGATGCCGATAACGGTCGCGCCGTTATCCCGCGCAATACGGGCAATATCCACAGTTTCTCTTGTGCGGCCGGTGTAGGAGATCAGCACGATGACATCCCCAACGCTCGCGCCGGCAGCGACCATTCGTTGCATCAGAGCGTCGTCATAGGACATAACCGGAATGTTAAAGCGGAAAAACTTGTGCTGGGCGTCCAGCGCTACAGACGCGGATCCGCCCATGCCAAAGAAATTAATCTGCTTGGCCTGAATCAGATAGTCGATGGCTGTTGCTAAAGCTTGGGGGTCCAGCGCCTGCCGAGCTTTGTCGAGGTTGGACATGGTGCTCAGCATGATCTTGTCAGCGAACTCTGAAACTGTGTCGCCGGGCTCAATATTCTGGCCAATGTAGGGTGTGCCGGTAGCGATGCTTTGTGCAAGGCGGATTTTGAAATCCGGGAAGCCTGTGGCCGAGAACCCCCGACAAAATCGGTTGACGGTAGGCTCACTGACATTCGAAGCTCGGGCCAGCGCCGCAATGCTGTAGCGAGTTGCCGCGCTTGGGTCGCGCAGGATAGCCTCTGCCACTTTGCGTTCTGATTTGTTCAGAGTTTCCAGCCGAGACTGGATATCCTCCAGCAAATTGTCATCACGATGTGCCCGGTTTTCGGCCATCAATGCTACTCCCTGAATTCTGGATGTCATCATTATTGAATATGGGCTGATTATACCGGGATTTTACCTGGCTTTGGGTAGTAAACGTATCAATGCTCCGGTGTTTCTCTTGGATAAATCCCCGTGCGGTGTCATTATTTAAATAAAATTACTACATTTCACATCAAGAACAGGCAGCTTTATTGCCTGAATCACAGAAGGGGCGCATTGAATGGTCAATAGGATCACGAGCCGTTGCGACATCATGCTGTTTGGGGCTCTGGGTGATCTGGCTCAACGGAAGCTGTTCCCCGCTTTTTACCAATTAGAGAGGGCAGGGCTGCTAGCCGATGGCAGCAGAGTGCTTGCGCTTGCCCGGCGGGATCTGGACACGGCAGCTGTTTGCAAACAGTTGTTGGAGAGCCTGGAGCAGTACGTGAAGCCCGAAGAGTTTGACCGGTCTGTAGCCGAAGCCTTCTTGCAGCGAGTTGAGTATCAGGTCCTGGATTTTCACGACAGCGACGGATTTGGGGTGCTCAACGACTGGCGAGACGAGCCGAACAATGAGCTCATCGTTTATATGGCTTGCCCGCCTTCAATGTACGGCATTATTGCCCGCAACCTAAGCTCTGCCAGCTGTTGTACTGAGAAGACCCGGGTTGTTGTTGAGAAACCCATCGGTCACGATTTGGAATCGTCCCGCGTGATCAATGATGAACTTGGCGAGGTTTATAGAGAAAACCAGCTATTCCGGATTGATCACTACTTGGGTAAGGAAACCGTTCAAAACCTTATTGCTTTGCGCTTCGCCAATAACCTGTTCGCTTCCCAGTGGGATCAGAACCATATCTCTCACGTTGAAATAACCGTTGCGGAGAGTGTGGGTATTGAGGGGCGCTGGGGCTATTTTGATAAGGCCGGGCAAATCCGGGATATGATTCAGAATCATATGCTTCAGCTGTTATGTCTGATTGCCATGGATCCGCCCTCGGATTTGTCTGCCGATAGTATCCGTGATGAGAAGGTTAAAGTGCTCAAAGCGCTACGCACAATCACTCCGGATATGATGGAGAGCCACGTGGTTCGCGGCCAGTACACGGCAGGTACCAGCACGGGGAATCCGGTACCGGGGTATCTGGATGAAGAGGGAGCTAACAAGAGCAGCGAAACAGAAACGTTTGTAGCGCTAAAAGTGGAAATCGACAACTGGCGCTGGTCTGGAGTGCCCTTTTATATTCGCACGGGAAAGCGTCTTCCGGAAAAGCTGTCCCAGATAATTATTCATTTCAAGCCAGCTCCTCACTACATTTTTGATCAGGACCAGAAGCATCTGGCGAACAACAAACTGATCATCAGGCTGCAGCCTGATGAAGGTATGTCACTTAAAATACTTACCAAGGATCAGGGGTTGCACAAAGGTATGCGGCTACGCCAGGGGCCTCTGGAACTTACCTTTTCGGAAGCGTTTGAAGCCGAGAGAATACCCGATGCTTATGAACGCCTTCTGTGGGAGATTATGAAAGGTAACCAGTACCTGTTTGTGCGTCGGGACGAAGTGGAACATGCCTGGCGCTGGGTCGACCGGGTTATCCAGAACTGGAGTGATGGCGGTCATTCCCCCAAACGATACGCTGCCGGCACCTGGGGTCCGGTTGCATCCATTGCAATGATTACCCGTGATGGAAGGAGTTGGTATGAGGACGCCTGAAGTGGATCTGCCCATTGGAATAGAGGCGCATTTTGGCGAGTCACCTCAACAGGTGGCGCGGGAGCTTGCTGACACAGTTGCGGAGTTCCTGAGGGGGCGCCTTCATAGTGCACGGCGTGCGAGCCTTGCGGTTTCGGGTGGTTCGACGCCTGTGCCATTTTTCCAGGCCTTGGCGTGTAAGGAGCTGGACTGGGGCAGAGTGGATATTTTACTGGTAGACGAACGCTGGGTAGAAGAAGCCGATGGCGCCAGCAATACCAGGCTTGTAAAAGAGCATCTATTGCAGAATAGCGCAGCCGCTGCGCAGTTTTTTTCTCTCAAGCAAGCAGGTGATACGCCCGAAGAAGGTTTGGGTGCGGCTAAGATGGCACTTACGGAGCTGATTCGCCCGTTGGACGTTCTGATCCTGGGAATGGGTAATGACGGTCATACCGCATCCCTGTTTCCGGATGCCCCCGAGTTGGCTCTCGCCATGGATCCTGACAGCCGGGAAATTGTCGCCGCCATGACACCGTCATCCCAGGCGCAGCAACGAATTACCCTGACCTATGCGTTAATGCGCGAAGCCCGTCTCACTGCGTTGCACCTCAAGGGGAGGGATAAACTGGAAACACTGAAGCTGGCTCTGGGTCAGCCCAAGGACCTACTTGCGATGCCTGTGCGGGGTTTCCTGAAGCCTGGCCTGCAGGTTTTCTGGAGCCCTTGAGCTCTTCTGAGTTTATTCAAACCCTGAGTGGAGTAAATCATGACCCAACTATCCGGCTTTCACCGTGAACGCATCAGGTCAGTATTGAGCGCGTCACTGCTGATGCCTGTTATCACCATAAAGCACCCCGACGATGCGATACCGCTGTGTCAGGCGCTCTTTGACGGTGGGGTTCGAGTAATGGAAATCACCTTACGCACGGAGCATGGGCTTAATGCGATAAAGGCCGTGCGAGAAGCCCTCCCGAAAGCCTGGGTCGGCGCCGGAACCGTGACCAGCCTGGCCCAATACCGCCAAGCAGAAACTGCCGGTGCTCAGTTCATCGTAACCCCGGGCGTCACGGAAGCGATTCTGGAGTTTTCGTTGACCTCCGAAGCGCCGCTTTTACCCGGTGTCTCAACAGCCTCTGAACTGCTGCTGGGGTATGGCCTCGGCTATCGTGAGTTCAAGTTTTTTCCAGCTGAGGTGGCGGGAGGAGCCCCTGCCATCAAAGCGCTGGGCGGTCCGTTTCCCGATGCAACGTTTTGCCCAACCGGTGGCATTCGTCGCGAAACGGCCAGGGAGTACCTGGCCTTGACCAATGTGCAAACAGTAGGGGGCAGCTGGCTGACTCCCGAAGAGGTTGTTGCGCAAAAAGATTGGGCGCAGATCACCGAGATTGCCCGCGGAAGCCTCTCTGATATTACCTGATATCAGAGCCAACCCTAACGATTTTCATGGAGTTGGTTCCACCCTGAGCATTGATGTAATCACCTTTGGTGATAACAACCAGATCCCCCACGCTGACCTCGTTTCGATCCAGAAGCTCGGAAACCGCGCGAGCATTAGTCAGTTCATTTGGGATTTCTTCGGAATCAAACGGAATGGTCTGAACCCCGCGATACATCACAACCCGATGCTGTGTGGAGTGGTGTCGGGAAAACGCAAAGATTGGCAGGCTGGACTTGATACGAGACATCAACCTGGGTGTGGCGCCAGTCTCGGTCATGCATATGATAGCCGACACTCCATTAAGGTGATTGGCTGCATACATGGCGGAAAGCGCAATCGCTTCATCTACTTGCTCCATACTCTCGTGAATGCGGTGCTTAGACTGGTGCATTGAAGGCTGTTTCTCTGCGCCCATGCAAATACGATCCATCGCTTCCACAGCTTCTATCGGGTAATCGCCTACGGCTGTTTCGGCGGACAACATGACAGCATCTGTGTAATCCATAACGGCGTTTGCCACATCCGATACCTCAGCGCGGGTAGGCATGGGGTTGGTAATCATGGATTCCATCATTTGGGTTGCGGTAATCACCGCGCGATTGAGTACCCTGGCACGTGAAATAATGTGTTTTTGCACACCTACCAGCTCAGCGTCGCCTATTTCGACGGCGAGATCACCGCGGGCGACCATGACCGCATCGGAAGCTTCAATCACAGAGTCCAGGGCGTCCATGTTGTGCGCCAGCTCTGCACGCTCAATTTTCGCAACCAGGCCTGCATCGGAGCCGGCTTCCTTGAGTAGCCGGCGAGCTGTGTGCATGTCCTCGGCAGTACGGACAAAAGAGACAGCAACATAATCGGCGCCCATGCGGGCGGCTGTCACGATATCCTGTTTGTCTTTCTCGGTAAGCGCGTCGGCAGACAGACCGCCACCACGCTTGTTCAGCCCCTTGTTGTTGGACAGTGGGCCACCAATCAGAACCAACGATGTGATGCTGTGATCGCCAACAGATTGCACCTTCATCTCAATGCGGCCATCGTCCAGCACCAGAATGTCGCCCGTTTTTACATCATCAATCAGCTGTTCATAGTCGATGCCTACACGCTCTTCCGTGCCGGCTTCTTTGTCCATTGAGGCGTCGAGAACAAAGGTCTGTCCTGCTTTCAGAATGACTTTGTTTTCGGTAAAGCGAGCTATACGAAGTTTGGGGCCCTGAAGATCTGCAAGCAGAGCAACGAAACGCCCCTGGGCTGCGGCTGTCTGGCGCACGCAGCGTGCGCGTTCTATGTGCTCTTCAGCGCTGCCGTGGGAAAAGTTGAGACGGGTAACATCAACGCCGGCAGCTATAATAGCCGCCAGGGATTCAGGAGAATCTGTAGCTGGGCCGAGGGTGGCGACAATCTTGGTACGCCTGAGCATGTTTGTTTCCTTTAAGAGCGAATAGGTAGTAAATATATCAATAAATTATGACTAAATAATGACGATAGAGTGATTATACCAAAATAAGAACGTAAAATTACGTCTATGAGCGATGAAATATACGTTGTGCAACGGAGCCAAGCATGCATGCAGTCGTAGACAAGGTAACCCGAAGAATAATTGAGCGTAGCGGTGAGCCCCGGCAGAATTATCTGGCACGAATGAGCGAGCTGAAAGAGCGTTCTCCGCACCGGAGTGCGCTCTCCTGCGGTAATCTTGCCCATGGTTTTGCTGCCTGTCATCAGGAAGACAAAGACACGCTGAAGTTGATGAACAAAGCGAATGTTGCAATGGTTTCCGCCTACAACGACATGCTCTCGGCCCATCAGCCTTATGCAGCCTTTCCCGACATTATTCGCAAGGCGGCTCAGGGCATGGGCTCGGTGGCCCAGTTTGCCGGTGGTACGCCCGCCATGTGTGATGGGGTTACCCAAGGCCAGCCGGGCATGGAGCTCAGTCTGTTTTCACGGGACACCATTGCCATGAGCACGGCAGTGGCTCTGAGCCACAACATGTTCGACGCTACATTGTTATTGGGTATCTGCGACAAGATTGTTCCGGGGCTGTTGATCGGCGCGCTCAGTTTTGGGTATCTGCCCACCATTCTGGTTCCCGCAGGCCCTATGCCATCTGGCCTGCCAAATAAAGAAAAACAGCGTATCCGGCAGTTGTATGCCGAGGGGAAAATTGGAAAAGACGAACTGCTGGAAGCAGAGAGCAAGTCCTATCACGGCCCGGGTACTTGCACCTTCTATGGCACAGCCAACAGCAACCAGCTACTGGTTGAAGTTATGGGGCTGCATTTGCCGGGCTCAGCGTTCGTTAATCCGAACACGCCATTGAGGGATAAGCTGACCCGTGCAGCGACTGAACAGGTTATTCGGTTATCCAGGCCCCAAGGCGGTGAGCTTGGCCTTGGGGACATGGTTAATGAGAAAAGTATCGTCAACGCGCTGGTGGCCCTTCTGGTAACCGGCGGTTCCACAAATCACACGATGCATTGGGTTGCGATAGCCCGTGCTGCGGGCATTGTGATCGACTGGGACGATTACGCTGAGCTCTCATCGGTTGTGCCATCGATGACTCGCATCTACCCTAATGGTGATGAAGACATAAATGCATTTCACGAGGCCGGCGGCACGCCATTTCTGATTCGTGAATTGCTTGCGGGCGGTTATCTGCACGGTGATGTGGATACCGTCGTCGGGCATGGCCTTGAGCGATACACGCAAATGCCAACACTGGCGTCTGGCAAGCTGATTTGGCAGCCAGCGCCCGGGAAAAGTTTGGGCCCAGATGTACTAAGCAGCGCCGCCGAACCTTTTGCCCCCGACGGCGGGCTTAAGGTACTGGATGGCAATTTGGGGCGATGCGTTATCAAGGTGTCTGCGGTTGCGCCAGAACACCACACAATTGAAGCACCTGCCGTTGTATTTAATGACCAAAACGATTTGAAAGTGGCGTTTGATGCCGGTGAACTGGATAAAGACTGTGTTGTTATTGTGCGCTTTCAGGGGCCCAGATCGAATGGAATGCCGGAGTTGCACAAGCTGACGCCGTATCTTGGCGTGTTGCAGGACCGGGGGTACAAGGTTGGACTGGTGACCGATGGCCGTATGTCTGGCGCCTCGGGTAAGGTTCCGGCAGCGATTCACGTATACCCGGAGGCCCTCGACAATGGGCCTCTTGCAAGGGTTCAGAATGGCGACCTGATCTGCCTGGATGCCGATAAGGGCGCTTTATCGATTGTTATGGATGAGGCTGAATTTGCAAAGCGCGAGCCGGCCAGACCAGACCTATCTGGTTATCGTCAGGGGTATGGCAGAGAGCTGTTTGGCTGGATGCGGCGTGCGGTAAGCACGCCGGAAGAGGGCGCGAGTATTTTTTGGGATCAGTAGCTCCTCTCTGGTTTATGCTGCGGCACGAGAGTTCAGTGCTGGCTTGCCGCATTGTATTTTGAGCTATATGGTTACGGCAAAGCGCTTTTTACGCAATCCCCCGGATGATACTGAACCAATGAAGGATACCCTTGCACAGCTGCCTTTTGATGAACTGGTTTGCCAGGTACGTGCCTGCACGATCTGTGCAGAGACTCTACCATATGGGCCGCGGCCGGTTGTGCAGCTGTCACAGGAGTCCCGTATTTTGGTGGTGGGTCAGGCCCCGGGGAGGCGTGTGCATGAAACCGGGTTACCGTTTAACGACCCCAGTGGCGACCGCCTTCGACAATGGATGGGCATAACGCGGGAGAGCTTTTACGATGACCGCAAGCTGGCTATTCTTCCCATGGGGTTCTGCTATCCCGGCACAGGAAAGTCCGGTGATTTACCGCCCCGGCCTGAATGCGCCCCTGCGTGGCGTAACGCGTTATTGGAGCGGTTATCCAATATTGGGCTGACTCTGGTTATAGGCCAGTACGCCCATGCCTGGCATCTTCCAGATGCTAAAAAATCCGTAACTGAAAACGTCCAAAACTGGCGTAAATACTGGCCAGACGTACTGCCTATGCCTCACCCGAGCCCGCGCAACAATCTGTGGCTGCGCCGGAATCCCTGGTTTGAGGAAGAGGTGATTCTGCAGCTTCAGGAGCGGGTTTCCTCGCTTCTATGATGTCTTTCTCAAGGTAAGAATTAAGCGCCTCAACATTGCTGGCAGATGCATAGAGCCCCTGTTTGGTTCGGCGCCACAGGATATCCTCCGACGTCATTGCCCACTCGTTTTTCACAAGATGTTGAACCTCCTTCTCGTACAGGGTGCCTGCGAAAAGCTCGCCCAGATCAGTTACAGAGGTGCAGTCATGCAGAATATCGCGGGAAGTTGTGCCATACGTTCGCACATAGCGGCTAAGGACAGCCTCGGGTAGCCAGGGGAAGTCTTGCTTGAGTGCTGCTGCAAGGTTGTCTTGGTTGTCGAAATCGCCGCCGGGCAAAATCGCTGTTTTTGTCCAGTGGCCACTGGCTTCCGGAAAAAAGTGACAGAGCTTGTTGGTTGCTGCCTCAGCAAGCTTCCGGTAGGTGGTGATTTTGCCGCCAAACACTGAAATCAGAGGCGCCTTACCTTTCTCCTGGTTGACTTCAAAAGAGTAGTCGCGGGATGCTTTTTGTGCATTCTCCTCTTCACCGTCCATAAGCGGCCTGACACCGGAATAGGACCAAACTACATCGGATGGCTTCAGCTGCCGAACAAAGTGTGCATTCACAATATCCAACAGGTAATCCGTTTCTTCTGGTGAAATCTTGGCTTTCCTGGGGTCGCCTTCGTACTCAACATCTGTTGTGCCTACCAGAGAAAATTGATCCTCGTAGGGGATCACAAACACAATGCGCTCGTCTTCGTTCTGCAAAATATAAGCTTCTTCTTCCTGGTTTAGCCGGGGCACAACAATGTGGCTGCCCTTGACCATTCGAATCATTTTGGGCGCTGGCATGGAGAGAGTCTCACTAAACAGCTTGCTCACCCATGGGCCAGAAGCATTAACAATAACCTTGCCCGAGACGGTTTCCTCGACGTTGCTCACCATGTCACGAAGCGTGATTTTCCAATTTTTATCCCCGCGCTCAGCGTTGACGCATTTGGTCCTGGTTAAGATTTTTGCGCCGAATTGTTGCGCTTTCCTGGCGGTTAGCACGACCAGTCTGGCGTCATCTACCCAGCCGTCGGAGTACTCAAAACCTTTGATGATATCTGGTTTTAATGGGCCGGATTCATCGAAACGGATGGATTTGGAGCCAGGAAGCATCTCGCGTTTGGCCAAATGGTCATAAAGGAACAGGCCTGTCCGTATCATCCAGGCCGGACGTAAGTGGGGGCGATGAGGGAGGCGAAAACGCATTGGCCACATTATATGTGGTGAGTTTTTTAAAAGGGACTCACGTTCAGCAAGTGCTTTCTGAACAAGTCGGAACTCATAATGTTCGAGGTAGCGTAGCCCGCCGTGAATAAGTTTGCTGCTGCTCGATGAGGTTGCTGATGCCAGGTCGTTCATTTCACAGAGCAACACCTTAAGGCCGCGTCCGGCTGCGTCCATCGCTATCCCGGTTCCATTGACACCGCCGCCAACAACGACAACGTCATACTGTTCTTGCTGCATAGTCATTGTTGGTCATCTCCTGATGCCATGGGAAAAGACGCTTTGTGTTATGTGAACGTTTCTACGTTCGAACGAATTCACTAAACAGTATGCGAAAGGTGAAGATATTCGTAAAGGAAAGAATGGAAAAAAAACGAAAATCAAAGGGTGAAACGGAAGAGCTAGAGTATTCGTTGGTTTGTTGGAACAGTTAAACGAGGTGAAGCTTGATGTCGTGTTCGTTCAGGAGATGGGAGATTTCTGTTGGTGGTTGCTGGTCAGTGAACACGTGGTCTGCCTGGGTAATGTTGCCCAGCCTGACCATTGCGTTGCGGCCGAATTTGGAGTGGTCGGCAGCGAGGAATACCTGATTTGAATTAGCAATGATGGCCTGTGCTACGCGGACTTCCCGGTAATCAAAGTCCAGTAATGAGCCGTCGTTGTGGATGCCGCTGATGCCGATGATGCCAAAGTCCATCTTGAACTGATTGATAAAGTCGCGAGTGGCTTCGCCGACAATGCCGCCATCGCGGTGTCGCACTTCTCCGCCGGCAATAATCACGTGAAAGTCTTCTTTTGCGGAGAGGATGGAGGCAACGTGAAGGTTGTTGGTCACGATTTGCAAATTGTTTTTTTCAAGCAGAGCTTTGGCGATAGTTTCGGTGGTTGTTCCGATGTTGATGAACAGGGACGAGTTATCTGGAATCAGTTCAACCATGGCTTCAGCGATGCGCTCTTTGGCTTCAAGGTCCATGATTTTTCTGGCCTGGTAGGCCGTGTTCACTGTGCTCGAGTCAATCCCGGCACCGCCGTGATGCCGCCGGAGTTTCTTCTCCTTTGCGAGCTCATTCAGATCCCTGCGAATAGTCTGGGGCGTTACCTTGAATTGGTCTACAAGCTGCTCGGTCGTCACAAAACCGTTTTGTTGGATCAGTTCCATGATGAGATCCTGTCGACGACGCTGTGCCATTGAGTAGCCCTCCTTTTTGGGTGCCGTTGTTTTTATTCGAAAAAATGAGCGTTTTAAAACTCTGCGAAAAATAAGTTTAGTCTTTTTCGGCGTTTTATGCAGTCTTTTGAGTAGGTTGCCTGTTTGCTGGCGAGTGTTGTTTATGAAACTTCTAATAGCGCAATAGCGGTTTCTATGGCGTTTGTACCTATAATTTTCAGAAATCTGGTATAAGCTTTTCGTTTATAAGTTCGAAATAGAAAGTTCGGGTGTGAGCTTTGATCCGGATGCGTTTCCACAAGAACAACAAGGAATGCTTATGTCCTTAACGCTGGAGAACCTCTCCCGCTCTGTTGACGGTGTCGATTACATTCGGGGTGCCAACCTTACGTTTGAGGCTGGCTCTTTCAATGTATTGCTTGGCCGGACGCTTGCCGGCAAGACCTCAATGATGCGACTGATGGCCGGCCTGGATAAGCCGACGCAAGGGCGTGTGCTCTATAAAGGCGAGGATGTTACTGGGCAAAGTGTGCAAAGCCGGAATGTCTCAATGATTTACCAGCAGTTTATTAATTACCCCACGCTTACAGTCTACGAAAACATTGCCTCACCGCTACGCCTGGCCAAAATGGCGAAATCTGAAATTGATCGACGAGTAAAAGAAACTGCTTCGATGCTGCGGATTGAGCCGTTGCTCAAACGCTATCCACTTGAGCTTTCCGGAGGCCAGCAGCAGCGCACAGCTATGGCACGTGCTCTGGTGAAGGATGCCACCCTGGTGCTTTTTGATGAGCCCTTGGTGAATCTTGATTACAAGCTGAGGGAGGAGCTTCGGGCAGAACTCAGGGATCTGTTTCGGGAGCGCCAGTGTATAGCGGTTTATGCAACCACAGAGGCGAACGAAGCTCTGGCACTGGGTGGCACAACAACTCTATTGCATGAGGGGGGTGTGGTCCAGACCGGGCCGGTTATGGACGTTTACAGCGCGCCGGTTAATACCCTGGCAGCCCAGCTATTCAGTGAACCGCCGATGAACATGATCCGCGGTCGCGTTACAGACACTGAAGTCACGTTTGATGAATATTCTCACCACGCGCTGGCCCAGGAATTAGAAAAACTGGCGCCCGGTGACTACTGGTTCGGGATTCGCCCCAGCCACATTGCGCTTGTTTCTGCTAACGATGACGACCTTGAAATGTCGATGGAGGTTGCGCTCAGCGAAATCAGTGGCTCTGAAACCTTTATGCACGTTGAGAACAGTCATTTCGAGATGGTGATGCAGCTGATGGGGGTTCATCAGTATCACACCGGTGCTCCGGTCAAGGTCTACTTACCGATCAACAAACTGTTCGTCTTCGATAGAAATGAGCTACTGGTGCATACGCCAACCCGGATTGCAGGAGGCACTATCTGATGGCTGAAATTCAATTGAAATCTTTGGCTCACAGTTACAGTGATACACCAGCCGGGCCAGATGACTATGCCATTCGCCAGCTTGATCACACCTGGCATAAAGGCGGTGCCTATGCGCTGTTAGGGCCGTCTGGGTGCGGCAAGAGCACTATGTTAAATATTATTTCCGGACTAATTCAGCCTTCAGAAGGGGAAGTGTTGTTTGATGGCAAGCGGGTAAACGAACTGTCACCGAGGGATAGAAATATCGCACAGGTGTTCCAGTTCCCCGTTGTCTATGACTCCATGACGGTATACGAGAATCTGGCCTTTCCCCTCAAGAACAACAAAGTACCCGCAGCCAAAATCAAAACGCGAGTGCAGGAGATTGCAGAGGTTCTTGAGATTGAGGACAAGCTCCATAAGAAGGCGAAGAACCTGACGGCGGATGAAAAGCAAAAAGTTTCTATGGGGCGTGGTTTGGTGCGGGAAGACGTTTCCGCAATTTTATTCGATGAACCCTTAACGGTTATTGATCCGCAGCTCAAGTGGAAGCTGCGCAGGAAGCTCAAGCAAATCCATGAGCAGTTTGATATCACCATGGTGTACGTCACCCACGACCAGCTTGAGGCCTCTACCTTTGCCGACAGAATCGCCGTGATGTACGACGGCCAGGTGGTGCAGTTTGGTACGCCTACGGAACTTTTCGAGGCACCCAATCATACGTTCGTCGGTTACTTCATTGGAAGCCCGGGTATGAATATTGTTGAGGTTGAACGGTGTTCAGGCGGCGTCTGTTTTGGCTCCACCGTGTTGCCTCTTGAGAGCTGGCAAGTCGATATTCTCAAGCGTATGGAATCCAATAACCTGAAGGTCGGCATACGCCCTGAGTTCATCGAGATCTCGCCTATATTGTCTGACGATACCTACGAGGCAAACGTCCGGGATGTAGAAGATTTGGGCACCTATAAAATCGTGACGTTGCAGCTTGGCGAGCAGGAGTTGAAAGTGCGTCAGAATGAGGAATTTGATGCCAGCATTGGTAGCAGCGTTCACCTTTCATTCCCTAAGCAGTGGCTAATGCTTTATGTGGATGAATTCCTGGTTCAGGAGCAGCAGTGATGAACAAAATCCCTGATAACCGTGCGTGGTGGCTCGTACTGCCAGTATTTCTTCTGGTCGCGTTTTCGGCGCTGATACCCCTGATGACCGTGGTTAACTACTCGGTTCAGGACATCTTCGGGCCAGGCCAGGCCTATTATGTTGGCACGGAATGGTTCAAAGAAGTTCTTGCGGATGAACGGCTTCAGGACTCACTGATCCGGCAGTTCGTGTTCTCCGGTTTTGTGTTACTGATTCAGATTCCACTGGGTATCGGTGTGGCTCTGATGATGCCGAAATCAGGTATCAAGGGCTCCCTGTGCCTCATCCTCATTGCCATTCCGTTGCTGATTCCCTGGAACGTCGTTGGCACCATCTGGCAGATTTTTGCCCGAGGTGATATCGGTTTGTTCGGCTGGGGTATCAATCAACTTGGTATTGATTACAACTACACCGGCGACACCCTGGATGCCTGGCTGACGGTACTTCTGATGGACGTCTGGCACTGGACGCCCCTGGTTGCTCTGCTCTGCTATTCCGGTCTGCGTGCCATTCCCGAGGCCTTTTATCAGGCGGCGGAAATCGACCGCGCTTCGAAATGGGCGGTGTTCCGATATATCCAGCTCCCGCGCCTGAAAAGTGTATTGATCATTGCTGTGCTGTTGCGATTTATGGACAGCTTCATGATTTACATCGAGCCGTTTGTGCTCACGGGCGGCGGCCCGGGAAGCTCCACCACGTTTCTGAGCCAAACACTGACCACCATGGCAATAGGGCAGTTTGATCTGGGGCGTGCTGCGGCATTCTCACTGATCTACTTCCTGATTGTATTGCTTATTTCCTGGTTGTTCTTCACCGCCATTACTCACACCGACAAAGAAAATTAGGGAGAGCGAGATGAGACAGACGCGTTCCAAGAATGTCGGGATTACTATTTTTATCCTGCTGCTTCTGACACCGGTTTACTGGCTGCTGAACATGTCGTTCAAAACCAACCAGGAAATTCTCGGGGGTCTCACACTTTGGCCGAAAACCTTCACGCTTGATAACTACGCAGTGATATTTACGGATCCCAGTTGGTATAACGGCTACCTCAACTCCATGTTGTATGTCTCCATCAACGTGGTCATCACTTTGTTGGTTGCGTTGCCGGCGGCCTATGCGTTCAGCCGGTACAAGTTCCTCGGCGACAAGCACCTGTTCTTCTGGCTGCTCAGTAACCGGATGGCGCCGCCTGCGGTTTTCCTGCTGCCTTTCTTTCAGCTGTATTCATCCATCGGCCTTTTCGACACCCACATTGCCGTTGCGTTGGCGCACTGCTTGTTCAACGTACCCTTGGCGGTATGGATCCTGGAGGGCTTTATGAAAGGCGTTCCACGGGAATACGATGAGATGGCCTACATTGACGGCTACAGCTTTCCAAGGTTCTTTATAAAGGTGTTTTTGCCGATGATCCGCTCGGGTATAGGTGTGACAGCCTTTTTCGCCTTTATGTTTTCCTGGGTCGAACTGCTTCTGGCAAGAACGCTCACCTCGGTGGATGCCCAGCCTATTGGGGCGATCATGACCCGAACAATCGGAGCCAGCGGTATTGACTGGGGTGTGCTGGCAGCTGCTGGGGTGCTGACCATTATTCCCGGACTGCTGGTTATCTGGTTTGTTCGCAACCACGTGGCCAAGGGCTTTGCTCTCGGGCGGGTATAAGGAGAATTTGTATGATTGCCTGGATGAACTGGACACCCACTGTCGTAGTATTTTTTGTCGTTATTGCAATGATCCTTGCGGTAATGACCGTTTACGAAATTGTCTCTCCCTGCACGGAGCGCAAAGGGTTTCTGCCAATTGAAACGACCCGCGGAGACAGATTATTTATTGGTTTACTTTCGGCGGCATATATAAATCTTACGTTCCTGGCTGTCAGCGATATAACGCTATGGGTTGCATTGGCAGTGTCTGTGGCGTGGCTTCTGGTTCTTTTGCGCTGGGGGTGAATGGCGCCGGTTGAGCGGTTGTACAGGCCCTTTGAAAAAGGAGCTGAAAAGGTTGTAAAGAATTCGAAACCGAACTAATTTTCAATCTATGATCGAAAACAATCATAAAGTCTGTTTCGAGCGCACAAGGTTTTACGATCCAAGCGCTGTTACAAGTCCAAACGGAGTGCAGTCTTGCTTTGCTCCATTCACAACAAGGTAAACGAGGTTGGATATGTTCAAAAACAATAATTATCCGAAGACCCTGCTACTGAGTGCTGCCATTGGTGCGATCAGTATGGGGCTGAGCATGCAGGCTGGCGCTGATCAATACTCCGACGCGGCGGAAAAGTGGGTAAGCGACTCTTTCAGAAAGTCTACCCTTACCAAAGAGCAACAGATGAAGGAGATGGCATGGTTTACCAAGGCTGCGGAGCAGTTCCGGGGCATGGAGATCAACGTTGTGTCCGAGACCATTGCCACTCACGAATACGAATCCAGTGTGCTGGCCAAGGCCTTCTCTGAAATCACCGGCATTAAGCTCACCCACACCCTGATTCAGGAAGGTGATGTCATTGAGAAGTTGCAGACCCAGATGCAATCTGGCCGCAACATCTACGACGGCTATGTGAACGACTCTGACCTCATCGGCACGCACTTCCGGTACGGTAAAGTGGTGGCCGTTGAAGATATAATGAACGGTTCCGGCAAAGACCTTACTTTGCCGACTCTGGACCTTGAGGACTTTATCGGCCTTGATTTCACTACAGGGCCTGACGGAAAGCTCTATCAGCTGCCGAGCCAGCAGTTTGCCAATCTTTACTGGTTCCGCGCCGACTGGTTTGAGCGCGAGGACCTGAAGAAACAGTTCGAAGAGATCTACGGTTATGAGCTGGGTGTTCCAGTGAACTGGTCAGCGTACGAAGACATCGCAGAGTTCTTCTCAGTTCACGTTAAAGAGATCGATGGCAAGAAAATCTACGGCCACATGGATTACGGCAAGAAGGATCCATCCTTGGGATGGCGTTTCACCGATGCATGGTTCTCCATGGCAGGTGCGGGGGACAAAGGCTTGCCGAACGGGTTGCCGGTAGATGAGTGGGGCATTCGCGTGGAGGACTGTCATCCGGTAGGTTCCAACGTCTCACGCGGTGGCGCTACGAATGGTCCAGCTGCTGTGTATGCGACCACCAAATATGTCGAATGGATGGAAAAGTATGCGCCGCCTGAAGCCATGGGTATGACCTTTTCCGAATCCGGCCCTGTACCCGCTCAGGGCAATATCGCTCAGCAGATTTTCTGGTATACAGCGTTCACGGCCAGCATGATTGAAGATGGCCTGCCAGTTGTTAATGACGACGGCACTCCGAAGTGGCGAATGGCGCCTTCCCCGCGTGGTCCCTACTGGGAAGAAGGCATGAAGCTGGGATATCAGGACGTAGGTTCCTGGACCTTCCTGAATTCGACTCCCGAGAAACGCCGCCTGGCAGCCTGGTTGTACGCCCAGTTCACCGTGGCCAAAACCGTGTCTTTGGAGAAAACCATTGCGGGCCTGACCCCGATTCGAGAATCCGATATAAACTCGGATGCGATGACAGAAATGGCGCCCAAACTTGGTGGTCTGGTTGAGTTCTACCGCAGCCCGGCGCGGGTTCAATGGTCACCTACAGGCACCAACGTACCGGATTATCCGAAACTGGCTCAGCTTTGGTGGCAGTACATTGCCCAAGCCGCGAGCGGAGAAGCAACGCCGCAACAAGCGCTGGACGGCCTTGCGGATGCTCAGGATCGCGTAATGGAGCGGTTGGAGCGGGCGAACGTGATGCCGAACTGCGGGCCGAAGCTGAACGAGCCTCGGGATCCGCAGTACTGGCTGGACCAGCCGGGTGCGCCCAAGCCTAAACTGGCAAACGAAAAGGTGCAGGGTAAAACCGTTCCCTATAACGAGCTGCTCAAAACATGGGAAGACGCTCGCGAGAGCTGATTTCTGCTGATTTTGCTCCCCCATCGACATGAGGCATACTGCGCTTGCGTACATAGAGCGAGCGCAACACCTGAGGAGCCAAGCGGAGGAGCCTTCCATGATGAGCAAAAGTTTCCAGGGTGAAACCATCACCTGGCAGGCGGGCCACTGCTACCTTGGGGAAATTTTGGTTGCACGCACTTCCACTGGAGTGTGTGCGGTATTGCCAGGTGAGTCGACTGAGGAGCTGGTTGTAGACTTGGCGCGCCGATTCCCGGGTGCCACGCTCAGTCATGCAAATGATTCCCGGGCGGTTTGGTTTGCCGATGTTATGAGTTACCTGATTGATAGCCGCAAGCCGTTATCAGTACAACTTGATCTTCGTGGTACAGAATTTCAATGTAAGGTTTGGCAGACACTGCGAGAGATTCCTTCTGGCTGTTCCGCCAGCTATGGCGAAATTGCCCGGCGCATGGGGGCGCCTACGGCCTCCCGGGCCGTAGCGGGAGCATGTGCCGCCAACCCTTTGGCGGTGGTTGTGCCTTGTCATCGCGTACTGCGAGGTGATGGCAGTCTCTCTGGATATCGCTGGGGGGTTAAGCGCAAACAAGCGGTGTTAAGCCACGAGCAGGGGCTGTCTGAGCGTTAGCCGCTAAAGAGTGAAGGTAAGAAGGGCTGCGCAGCGATTGATCCAGGGTGGCAGTGAGACCTGTGTCACGACATGAGTGTGGCCGAGCGCAAAGTAAGACACATCGCAATAAAGACTTGTCAGAAGTTACCCCAATTATCAAAGCGCAGCGCATAGACTGGGTTAAAGCCCTGTCTATGGAGTGCCCAGCAAATGATCGATACCGCCGTTCGCTTTTTTCAGGAAGGTGGCTTTTTTATGTTTCCGATATCCGTTGTGCTGATTATCGGACTCATTGTAGCCATTGAGCGATACGTATACCTGTCTGCTCAAAAGATCACCAATCGCAGAGATTTTAACCGACTGCACCAGATGATCGCGACGCGTGATTTCAAGGGCGCGCTCAATTACGCTCAGGAATCCGGTACGGCAATGGCGACCATGATCGGCTTTGGTCTTCAGCGCCTGGCCCGTCGCCAAGGCCGCGAGGACATCGAGTACGCCATGGAAGAGGGGCTGCTGGATGTCATGCCGCGTCTTGAAAAGCGTACCCAGTACCTTGCAACGCTTGCCAACATCGCAACACTGCTGGGTCTGCTGGGAACCATCATTGGCCTGATTGCTGCCTTTACTGCCGTGGCTGCTGCAGATCCAGCACAGAAAGCCAGCCTGCTTTCCCAAAGTATTTCCGTGGCCATGAACACAACTGCGTTCGGCCTTATGTCGGCTATCCCCATGCTATTGATCCATTCGGTGCTGCAGACCAAGACCAATGAGATTGTAGACAGCTTTGAAATGGCCGGTATCAAAGTGCTTAACCTGCTTAGTGACAGCTCGGGCTCTCGCCCAGGTGGCCAATCACAAACCGCGACGCCTCCCGCCCCGGCGGCAGCATCAGTCGGCGCTCACGCCAGCACTCCGGCCTGACAATCAGCTGAAGGATTTCGGGCTATGAGACGGAAACATCGTCGATTACAGAGCGAACCGGATCTCGATATCACACCATTCATGAACCTCATGATTGTGCTGGTGCCGGTGCTGCTTTTGAACATGGTGTTTGCACACACCAGCGTTCTGGAACTCAACTTTCCCACCGGTGAAAGCCTTGCGCCGGAACAGGCAGAAGAGCTGCAGATACAGGTCATTATTCACGCTGATCGTTTGGTGGTTGCGGATAACCAGAACGGCGTTATCAAGGCCATTGACCAGCAAGAAGGCGAATACAATTTCGCAGTGCTTAAAGAGGTTATGAAGGAATTGAAGAGCCGTGTTCCTGATAAAAAGGACGTGATTATCATGCCTTCTCAGGAAACCTCTTATCAGGTTTTGGTTAGCGTAATGGATACCGTTCGTTCATACGATGCTGTGGTTGCAGGCAATTTGGTGAAAGCGGAGCTGTTCCCTGAGATTTCCTTGGGTGACGCGCCAGTTGCGGATACTGAACAAGTGCAAAAAGCAGGGGGGCAGTCGTGAAAGAATCTGCAAAAGCCCGCCGCCTGAAGCGCCACCACAGGCGCAACAAGAACCAGAGCAAGATGAACCTGGTGTCTCTGATGGACATCTTTACGATTCTTGTATTCTTCTTGATGGTTAACTCCTCGTCTGATGTGCAGGTGCTTAACCAAGGCAGCATTATCAAACTTCCGGACTCTTCAGCCGTGCAACCACCGGGGGATGTACTGGCACTGACCGTGACCGATCAGAATATCCTGGTGAATGGGCGCGTCGTGATCAAACGCGAAGTATTGCAGGCTCTGGAGGGACAAATAGAGCCAGGCTTGAAACAGGAGCTGGATTACCAAGCTGGCCGCTCAGGCCAACCCGCACCAGAGGCAGGGCGGGCAATTACTATTCTGGCAGACCGTGAGCTGCCCTACGATTTGCTCAAAAAAATCATGTCTACCTGTGTGGATGCAGGATACGCCAGCATATCGCTGGCGGTTAACCAGCGTACAAAACACAAAACCGGAGCGTAACCGAGCACTGGTATGGGTTACCTCGGGGCTGGGAGAGCGCATACGGCTGCAGCGCCAGATTTGAGGCACAGTTATCTTTAAGCCCTCAGCAATTTCGGTATCTTAGCGTAACAATATGTAATCGATAAATGTTACGGATAATAAAAACAGGAAGTTAATCTGACATGCTGCTGGTGCTCGCTGGATCCATCCTTACCTTCGCCATAGTGCAGGAAGCTACCTTAGTAGAGCCTTATGAAAAGGGGGCTGTTGTTATCGAGCAAAAGGTCGACTCCAGCCCTGTGGAGTTGCGCACAGATTTCCGTATTGAACCGTTGGTCGAACAAAAGTTCCGCAACATTGTACGCCAGGCTTATGACTACAGCTGCGGCAGTGCAGCGCTCACCACGATATTGAATTTTTATTTGGGGCGAACTCTTTCAGAGCGTCAGGTAATGGAAGGCCTGCTGCACTACGGCGAAAGTGATCGCATTGTTTCCCGCCGTGCTTTCTCAATGCTTGATATGAAGCGCCTCGTGACAGCTCTGGGTTATCCGTCGGGCGGTTTTCGCGCGACGATCGACGATCTTATGGATCTCGATCACCCGGCTATTGTTCCTATTCAGCATGCAGGCTTCAAACACTTTGTTGTGCTCAGAACCATTCGGGATGGCCGTGTGTACATGGCAGATCCGGCGGTTGGCAACCTGTCTTTTACCTTGGCCCAATTTGAAGAGAAATGGCACGACAACGTGCTGTTCATTGTATTTCCTGGCAGCGATAAACCGCTGGATAACCTGGAGCTCAAGGAAGAGGATCTGCGCTTTGTTGACGACCAGACCATGACCTTATTGGCGTTGGAGCGGATGCCAACGTTCCATGAGTCTACCGCCAGACGCATTCAGAATTTACTTGAACGTCAAAAGAACAACCCGGATGGCAGTGTTGAGAATACCCGAAAACAATTGCACTACCGTCGTAATTAACATTTGCCGGGCGAAGCGTTCGGCGCAGAACCATAACCAATAAAAATTAAGGGAGTTAGGATGAATCGTTGGTTTGTGCGAGGTCTTATCCTTGTTTCCGCGTCGGGCTGGCTTTCGGGCACGGCCCTGGCGCAGGAAGGCAATGTAGATCAGGCGAGGGATGCGCTCGCAAAACAGGAGGGCGATAAAGACTCTTCACGCCAGCTTGAGGAAGTGTTCCAAGCTGCTGAGAAGAACTATTCTCTGCAGAAAAAAGGAACACATTCTCTCAATTATTCTTTTGACTATTCCTATACGGCCGATCAACGACTGGATCTTGCGATCACCAATGGCTCGGTACGAAATCTCGATGTGGTGCCATCGGCAACCCACAATTTCACCAATTCGTTTTCTTACGATTTTGGTTTGTTAGACAATTTCACCGTGGGTGCGCGGGTTCCTCTGGTTGTGAAGTACGACACCGAGGATGAACTGAACGTCTACGACTTTGGCGATATCTCCGTAACTGGCCGTTGGCAGCCTTTTGCCTATGTGCCGGGCAAAATGTCGACAACCCTGTTTGGTACTTTTTCCAGCAAAACAGGCGTAAGCCCGTACGAAATTGATATCAACGAGCAGCTTTCCACCGGCAGCGGTTATTACTCTCTCGGCGGCGGGGCAAGTCTTTCAAAGGTGCTTGACCCGGTTGTGGTGTTTGGCTCTGTAAGTGCCACATACAACCTGCCTGCGGAGGATCTTGAGCAGGTTCGCGGTGCGCGTTTGTTGCAAGAGGTCGAGCCTGGCTTTGGCCTTTCTGGTTCTTTAGGTTTTGCATATTCGCTGTCTTACGACATTTCCCTGAGCATGTCTGCGCAGTTGAGCTATAGCGATGAAACCATCCTCACGTTCTCCAATGGCGATCGGGCAATGGCCCAGGATCAGATGACTGGCTTCCTGAGCTTGTCGTTGGGAACCCGGGTCAGCGATACCACAATTGTGAATACCAGTCTTGGTATTGGCCTGACTGAGGACGCCCCGGATTTTTCCCTGGGAGTGTCCCTACCCATTAATTTCTCCGGCCTCAAAGAGTGATTGGCGCCGCTGACGATTTAACGGGAAGGGAAGGATTTCATGGGACATAACAGCCACAAGCGCCAGTTTCTCGCGGCAATGGTAGCCACAACACTCTCGTGCGGAGCCCAGGCCCAGCTCGCTCAGAATCTGACCATTCACCCGAAGGCACTGGCACTGGGTAACGCGGTTACGGCAGATCCCCCGGGGATCATGGCGATTCACTACAATCCAGCAGGCCTGACAAAGCTGAAGGGCAGGCAGTTTGAAGTAAATCTGATGAGTATTTATCTGGACATCGACGCTGATTTTACAGCCCCGGAAGGATACGAGATATTTGGTATTGATGGTCTTGAGATCGACCCAAGTACGGGCAAGCAGCGAGATCCAATTGCAAACTCCCACAGCCACACCAACAACGTTGCGCTGTATGTCCCCGGTTTTGGAATCCTGCGGATGCCGCCCGGGCCAGCTGTGGCGCCTTCTGCGGGGTTCAGCATCAACCCGCCAGGCTCAAAGCTGACTTTTGGCAACGCCTTTTACCTGCCGCTGGCGGCAGGCTTTTACCGCGATAAAAATGACCCTGGCCGCTATCAGCCACAAGCAACCGCACTGCAACGCACCACTTATCTTGCGCCAACTGTGGGCTACAAGATTAATGATGAGTGGTCGGTGGGCGCAGGTATCCACCTGTCTCACATGGGTATAGCCGCGGATCAGTATATGCGCGCGCCCAACCTTTTACTGGGTGTGGCAGAAATTCTGCAGGATGCCTTTAACTGTGAAAGCGGCGATGAGCCATTGCAACCATGGCTGGCACTTTGTGGCGGTAACGTAGGGCCGTGGGACGATATAGGTGCCCTGAGCATTAACGTACAGGAAACCCTGTCGCCTACCTACACCCTTGGAGTTATGTGGGAGCCGGTAGACTGGTTTGCTTGGGGGGCTAGCTATACCTCCGAAGCTGAAATGAACATGAAGGGCACCTTCGAGATTGAGTATACCGACGACTGGTCCGGGTTTTGGCAGAGTGTAAACGGATCGGTTTTAGGCGCTATTACCTCGGCCATTCTTAGTTTGCCTTCCGGTGCGCCTCGGGAAGCCGGCAACGTCAGTATGGATTTGGTTTACCCTCAGCATTTTCAAACCGGTATTAGTGTGGATGTTCACCCTAAACTAACACTGAACGCCGACATAGGCTGGACCGACTATGCACAGTGGGACGCCTTCTTGTTCCGCTTTGACCGGAATCTGGAATTTCTCAATGCTGCGCGTATTTTGTCTCCGGACAATGCCACGCCGAACACTCTCAAACTGCCCTTGGGCTTTAAAAGCCAGTGGAACTGGGCGTTTGGAATGGAGTTTCATGCCTCCTCACGGCTTGATCTGAGGGCGGGTGTTGAGATTCGGGATTCGGTTATACCGGATGATCAACGCTCGGTTATGGCTCCGTTTGGAGGTGCCAATTTGTACAGCGTTGGCATGGGATACAAATGGGACAAAAATACTGAAATTGATATGAATCTTAGCTACTTGCACTCTGTTGAAACCATTCCTGCAAATACCAGCTGCAACCTGAACTGCGATAACATCACCAATATTATCTACAATCCCTATGCCGGGCTGGACGTTAAAACCTCCTTGCGGGTTGTTATGGCCGGTCTAAGTTTCAGGAAAAGATTCTGACCCTATGTTGCGTCGCGCTTAAAAGGACACTTCGGTGATTACACACAAAGTTCTGACAGCTATGACATGCGCGGCTTTGTTAGCGGGGTGTCAGGTAGGTGGCTCAACGGTGTCGGACAAGGAAGGCTATTTTACCTGGGTGGACGAGCAAGGGCGGGCACGCTATTCACCTATAGTTGACGCGCCGCCTGTTGACTCTCCCGATGAGAGTGTTTCTGGCAAACAGGTAGCTGGGGAAGAGGAGCGGAAGGGAGCATCTGCTTCTGAAGAATTTAACACGGAGAATTACCCGGATGCCGAAGCGCTTCGGAGGAAAGGGTATGTGCGTGATGGGGATAGGCAACCCTATTTCACTTGGCGAGATGCGGAAGGCAACGTCAGAACCTCGCCCTACCAGCCTGATACCCGAACAGAAGAAGAGAAAGCGTTTGTTGTGCAACCCGCTGATGTAACGTCGGCAAGTGTGTACCGCGCCAATGACACACCAGGGACATCCGAGCCTGTGGTTGGATACGACCCAAACGCTTTCGCTATTCTGGGGATAGAGGGAAGTAGCGGTAACTTTCTGGAGCGCTTTTCCGAAACATGCTGTCAGGCGCTAGACGCCCAAAACCATGAGCGTTGGCAGGAGGGTCGTGAATTTGGCGTTTACTTTACGGAAGGCTCGCCAGTTCATAAATTTCTTACGGGGGAGAGCCCCTATCAACTGATCGCCTTACCCCATGGAGCCTCGTCCGGGGGGCAGGTTTTGCGCATGCGCTCGTATGCGAGTAATGGCGTTTTTGTACCGTCGGTGGTGTTTCTCGACAGCGAGCTGACCCCTGTGCGCTTGGTAACGGATTTGGTGTCGGATTTTGAGCCGGAGAACTGGCATCGGCGTGGCTACCTGGAAGTCCGAATTTCGGTTTCTGCCTCTCAAAAAGAACGCTGGATGCTCATCTTTACTCGTGACGAGGATGCTGAAGGCCAAACCGTTATCGATACCCGTCGCGGCCCCCGCAAGATACCTCATGCCGGTGTCGGCGAAATTGGGCTTTATTTAACACAAGCCCAGTAATCGCTTTAGTCTTCGGGCTGGCTTAAATCCAGCCATTGTTGTGATAGCCAATAAAAACTGCCGTTTTCAGCCGGATGAGTGCAGTTGTAGCGAAACCGGCGGCTGTTGAAAGGCCTGGGGGCTTTAACCGAAATTTTGTCACCCAATACCTCAAAATCGATACGACCCATACCAGATGCGAAACAGGTTAACCTTGCGGGTTTGATTTTTTCCACGAGGGGCAGTGTTAATGTCGGAGGGTTCGACGCCATGATGCCGTCGGGCAATGCATTGGCATCAACGGGAAATGCCCTGCTGGTCAGTTTATCTTTGAGGCCGTTAAGCTGCCCGTAAGCATTGGCCATGGGGAATCGCGGCAAGCGTGTTTTCCCAGAAAGCGGTCCAATAGCTCCCGATTGCTGCCCAAATCCAAACCAGCCTCGCTCAGCGACCTTCGCCTCTAGTGTTTCGTCGAATTCGCCGTAAGGGTAGGCAAACAGAGGTAAGCCGGTTCCGAGTTTTTTCTGCAGTTCTGCCTGTGCAGAATCCAGGCTCTGAGTGGTTCTTTGTTTCCAGTCTGCTTTTGGTTCGCTCGGCTTTCTTGCCATATGGCCGTGGCCGGCGCCGTGGTTGGCGAAGCTTACACCATCACGCTCAGCCAACGCCTGTAACTGATCCCAGGTCATATAGCCTTGGTTGCCTACAGCTTTTGTGTCAACAAAAATGGTATAGGGCAGCGTCCGTTTTTGTAGAATGTCTGCTGCTACGCTGTAAACCGATTCGTAGGCATCGTCGAAGGTGAGGGCGATACTTTGATTCATTGAAGGGCTGTGGGAAAACAGGTTCTCCGTTGCCTCATGCAGGTCAACAACTTCCAGGCCCAGGTCTGAAATGACATCGAGCTGGGCTTTGAATAAGGACACAGATGTACTGGTAGAAGGCGGAGTGGCATCGCTTATGTGGTGGTACTGAAGCACAACCAAATCGGCCTTTGTAGTTAGGCTTACAAGCAAGAGTGATAACAGGGTTGCTGAAATACAGAGTTTACCTGCGGTCATGTCTGCTCCATTGTCTGGGTGAAATGCGCTTTAAGTACAGAAAATGCTTCATTTAGGGATTGAATTGCTTCCGTATCACCGCCTCGGTCAGGATGAGCCTGCATGACAGCGCGGCGAAATGCCTGTTTTACCGTTAGAAAGCTATCGGGTACCGAGTCGAATCCTAACACCTTTGCTGCTTGCAGGGTCTCAGGCAAATCAGGACCTGTGGTTTGGTAGCCCGACCAAAAGTTATCCATCATTTGATTGATGACATCTTCGGGAAGCTCATACTGGGATAAGTCCAGGTAGAAACTGCGTAAGCTATCCACCCTGCCGGGCATGCCGTTCCCGGCGACTGTATCCTGGCGCTCAATGCCAATTCGCATGGGCGAGATGTATAGGTTTTCACCCGTCTGAGCCAAAGAGTCCCTCAGGCTATAAAGCACGTGAAAAAGCAAAAAGTGTACAGGGTAGAGTTTTTGAGTATCGTGAAATTCCACCTTGCCAATGAGTTCCCAGGGAGGCCTTTGCAGCTTTCTGATCAGATTCAGTTCGTCGATACCAAACGATGAATTACGAAGCTCATGCTCAACGGCCACCAATAGATGCTGGATGTGCTGTTCCAGCATCGGGTTAGGCGCTTTAGTGGGTGTTGGTTCTGATAAATCCGGGGAAACGGGTGTGTTATTCATGGTCCCAATGGTAGGTCAGTGGCAGCTCTCAGGGAAGGGTCATCAACTTGGGTAGTCCACCAGTGAACAGTGCTGTCGACAAATCGGTAGCCCTGTGAACCTCGTTGTCAGCCTGTTCCGGGCACTGATGCACGCGCCTGGCAACCATAAGGCTGGTTCCGTAGGCGACGCCGAAAAAAGCGGTGCAAAGGTATTCCTGATCGACCTCTGGCAGAACCTTCTTTTCGATAGCATCCCTTACATCATCCTCCAGGGACATCATAATCAGCCCGAGTATGCCGGAGCCAAATAACTCTTTCAGGGCGCGGTCGTTACTATGGGCCAGTTCGTAAACTAGTGGATCCCGGGCGGTTGCACTGTATAGAGCAAGGTAGGAGCAGTGAATGAACTCTTCTGTTGTCTTCGCAGAGCGTCGAGAGCGGATCAGGTTTTCATTGAGCCCGCTCAGGAAATCTGAGAGCAGCGCAGCAAAAATATCCTGCTTGCTTCGAAAATAGTTGTAGAAAGTGCCAGACGCCAGATCAGTATTCTGGATGAGGTCGCGAATGGTGGTACTTTCATACCCTTGTTCCTGAAAACAAATGCGTGCAGCATTGAGTATCGCTTGGCGGTTTCGCAGGCGGTTTTGTTCCCGCTTACCCGTAGCTTCTTTCTCTGAACTCAACATATCCATGTCGGTGTCCTGTCCCTGAAATGATGGGATGCGTATAATCTCATGAACACTCTCCCAATGAACACATTTGTTATGCCCGAAGCAATAATGGACAGCTTAAATCAGAGCACTAGTGCTGAATACGAACGTTCCCAGAAAGTAGAGCAGAATAAACTGCAGAAGCGTTTGCGCCGGGACGTTGGCCAGGCCATTGCGGATTTCTCGATGATTGAAGCTGGCGACAAAGTCATGTGTTGCTTATCTGGCGGCAAAGACTCGTATGCCATGCTGGACATTCTGCTTAATCTGCAGAAAAGTGCCCCGGTTTCGTTTGAGCTGATCGCTGTTAATCTCGATCAGAAGCAGCCTGGCTTTCCGGAAGAGGTTTTGCCTGACTATCTGGCTGGTATGGGTATCGAGTATCACATTATCGAGAAAGATACCTACAGCATCGTTAAAGATAAGGTGCCGGAAGGAAAAACCACCTGTGGGCTATGCTCGCGGCTACGTCGCGGCATTCTTTACAACTTTGCCGAGGAGCACGGTGTTACCAAAATTGCATTGGGACACCATCGTGATGACCTTCTGGAAACACTGTTCCTGAATATGTTTTACGGAGGCAAACTTAAAACCATGCCACCCGTACTGCATAGCGATGACGGGCGAAATACCGTTATTCGGCCGTTGGCATACAGCCGCGAGAAAGATATTGCCAGGTATGCAGAACTTAGGCAGTTCCCGATTATTCCATGCAATCTCTGCGGCTCTCAGGAAAACTTGCAGCGCCAGGTGATCAAGGACATGTTTCAGTACTGGGATAAGCAACATCCTGGCCGGCTTGAAAGTATGTTCCGGGCTATTTGCAATGTTGAACCCTCGCATCTTGCGGACCCCAATCTTTATGATTTTCGCGAGGGCGAGCGACTGGGGGGTAAGCGACAGTCAGTACAGACGGCGACGCCAGAACAGGAACCAGAGCAAGGCTTTGGCCGCTTGGATGTCCTGAATATCTAGTTTTCGGAAAGCTTGGCTGAACAGCTAGGCGCCTGCCCGGGTCGGCTTAATGGCCGATCAGCGCCAAAAGTGGCAGGGTCCAAAGCCCGAAAAGAATCAGCAAGGCGCCGGTAAATTTCCGGAACCTCTGATTGCTTTTTAATCCGTTGATCCAGTTGGCTGCATAACCGGCCCCGAGCATAGACGGCAAGGTGCCTAGCCCGAAAAACACCATGGTCAGTGCGGCTGAGCCTACCGAAGGCTGCAACGCCGCCCAGCCCAGAGTGCTATACACTAATCCACATGGTAGCCACCCCCAGAGTGCGCCGAGAGCAAGCGCTTGGCCTGCGTGATTGATAGGTAAAATTCGGCGCGAGAGGGGTGACAACCGCGCCCAAAGCGGCGCGCCGATCCGCTCCACATAACGAATTCCCTGCCACCACTGGCCCATGGACAATCCCATGGCTATCAGTAACAAACCCGCACCAGAGCGCAGAACCATGCCAAGCGGCGCCCATTGATTTGCGGCTGTCGTGCTCAGCAGTGCAATCAGCGCAGCAATCAGCGCGTAGCTTGCGATTCGCCCGAAGTTGTAGGCAAGCAGTAGCAGTGACTGCCGCATACGAAATCCCTTGCCAACGGGCAAGGCCATGGAAAGTGAGGCGCTGATCCCCCCACACATGGCAAGGCAGTGAGTGCTGCCTAGCAGGCCGATGAGAAACGCGCTGGGATAGCTGAGATACAGTTCCGGAGTCATGATCGTTCAGGCGTATCCTTTGGGCCGTCCTGCTCCGGGGCTTGAGCCTCTGTGGGGCCTGGTTTGTCTGTGCGGGCTTCTTCCGGAATCATATCTTTGTCATCATCGTACAGAATTCGGTGCGCAGGGCCTTCCAGGTCGTCGTACTGGCCATTCTTAACAGCCCACGAAAACAGGAAGATGCCCATGGCCACCAGAACCAACATGATAGGCACCAGGAGCATTACGATTTCCATGGTGTAAACCTCATAGTTAAAGCCATATGTTTACGGTATCAGGGCGCAACCTGTGCGCCAACTGTCGCTGCTCTGTTGCGGCTTTGGGGGCGGGGCTGCTTACCAAGACGGAGCGCGTTGAGCACCACAATCAACGAACTAATCGACATACCTATAGCAGCCAGCCAAGGCGGAACCAGGCCGGCTGCCGCCAGGGGTAGGGCGCATACATTGTAAACAAGTGCCCAAGTCATATTCTGGCGAATGATTCTTTTTGTGCGCCGGCTGGTATCGATGGCCTCTACCAGCTGCATGAGTTGGCCGTTAAGCAATACTGCGTCGGCTTTTAGTTGGGTGAGGTCTGCCGCAGTGCCCATGGCAACCGAGATACCGGCGCCCGCCATGGAGGGCAGGTCGTTAAGGCCGTCCCCCACCATCATTACCTGGTGACCTTCAGACCTTAGCCTGTTCAGAACGTTCAGTTTTTGTTCCGGGGAAGCCTGGCCGATCGCTTCATCAATGCCCAGTATGTCTGCAATTTGGCGCACATGGCCGGAGCGGTCACCACTAAGAAGGATTGTGCGGATGCCTGCATCTTGAAGCGCTTTGACAGCCTGCGCGGCATCGTCTCTGGGTTGATCGTCGAGTCGGAAGCAAGCCAACCACTCGTACTCTGAGGCGAGCCAGATTTCCATGCCAGAGTGTAATTCAGATTCGGGTTTTGCAGCTTGGGTGAACTGCGAAACGAAGTCTTTGTGGCCAATGAAAAAGGACTGGTCACCGAATGTGCCAGATAGTCCGCCGCCCAGATGGTTGTTTACATTATTAACGGCTGCCGCCGGACGGCCATGGAACACCCGCGCAATCGGGTGCTCTGAATGTTGCTCTAGGCCACTGGCCAGCCGTAGGCAGATGTCTTTGTCTTTGCTGCCAACAATACGGGTGTCGATCAGGCTCAGTTCGCCCCGGGTCAGGGTACCTGTTTTATCAAACACTACTGTATCGATGGTGTTCATAGACTCCAAAGCATGGCCCCGTGTCGGCAGAAAACCCAAGCGCCGCAGCTTTACCGTGGCCGAGGTGATCGCCGTGGGGGTAGCAAGAGATAGCGCGCAAGGGCAGGTCACCACAAGTACCGAAAGCGTAATGTCGAAAGCATTATCCGCGCCTGCAAGCCACCATCCGATCCAAACCACAGGGGCAAGGATCAACACCCGCCCGACAAACTTGCCCGCAATGCGATCGGCCATTCGGGCCACCCGCGGTTTTTCTGACTGAACGCGGTCCAGTATTCGCAGAATTCCAGAAAGCCGAGTTTGCGCGCCGGACTTTTCAACCTGAACGTCTAGTGGGTTCTCACCGTTAATACTCCCCGCGTGAACAATATCACCGGGTACCCGGGTTTCTGGTAGGTACTCACCGGTAAGGGCCGATTCGTTGAGGGTAGATTGGCCACGGAGAATGACGCCATCAACGGGCAGGGTTTCCCCGGGCCGGATTCGAACGACATCGCCGGGCCTTACTTGATGGGCCGGTATGATGTCCGTGTGTTCTCCGGTGACTCGTGTGGCCACCGTAGGGTGAAACCCGGCCAAGGCATTGCCAGTTAGCCCTGCACGATATCTGGCTTGAACTTCTATATAGCGCCCAAGCAAAAGAAAAAATGTGAACATGCATACGGACTCAAAATAGACTTCTTCGCCTCCTGTAACCGTTACCCAGGCACTGGCCACAAAGGCAAGACCAATCGCAATGGCAACGGGGACATCCATGGTGAGGTGGCGAGTTTTGATATCGCGCAGAGCGTTTCGGAAAAATGGTCCCGCGCTGTATAGCACAACCGGCGTGGCTACCAGCAAGCTAAACCAACGGAAAAAAGCCACAAACTCGGGAGTCAGACCACTGATCAGTTCCAGATAAAGAGGGAACGCCAGCATCATGCTTTGGAAGGTGCCAATGCCTGCAACAGCCAGGCGAATCAGCATGGAGCGGTTTTCGGCTTTCAGCTGATCTTCTACTTCATCTGATTGATAAGGGCGGGCGGTGTAACCGAGCTCATGAATGGCAATCAGTAGGCTGCTAAGCCCGGCTTTGTCCTGGGCCCAAACAAGCCTTGCACGTTGTGTTGTGTGGTTTACGGAAAAGGAGGTCACTCCGGGTTGCTTTTTTAAGTGGTTTTCAAGCAGCCAGATACACGCAGCACAAGTAATGCCGCCAATTAGCAGCTGAGCTTCCTGGCCGCCTTTAACCGGTGAAACAAAAGCTTGCTGGACCAGAGGGTGATCTAGCTCCCGGAGCCTGTCCAGCTCACCTCCAGATAGTGCTCGGGGCGTAACAGCAGCTTCGGTACGTAGCTGATAAAATCCGGTAAGGCCCTCGGTGTGTATGATGTTGCACACCGCTTTGCAGCCTTCGCAGCAGAAAAACCGGGTATCCCCGTCAATCTGAAAGGTAATTGGCGGCTCCCCGGCAGCCGGTTCACCGCAATGGAAGCAATCCTGGGGTTTCACCCTTGCGCAGAGCCTTTCGAACTCATGTGAAGTTTGCTGTCTGTGGGCAACCAGGCCTCACCCTTGAGCCGCCATTGGTTGTCTGGCCCCCGGAGATCGTAATACCAGCGCCCATCGATGTCATCTAGCAGGGTTCCGGTGTAATGACCGTTGCCATCGCTTCTGAACTGAATAGTGCGGTCGTTCTGGGCTAACGTTGGGTGGAACAGGTTGAGCACCAGGTAGGGGAACTCTGCCGGACCCTGTTCAGTGTTAACTGTTAGTAGGATAGCTCGACCTTCAAATGCCATATCCGCGTTTAGGCCTAAGTCTGCTGCATTCTGGTCACGGGCTATCTCCAGGTTGATCCCTCGGCCTTCCTTTGAATAGTCATCAGAAACCATTGTGTCGTCCATGTTCACAGCAACAACGAGCATACACATACTAACGGTAATCGCGGCTAGAGGAGCTATGGTCAAAAACCAGAACCAAGGCTGCCGATACCAGGGTGCTACGGGTACGTCTTCATTCATAATACGCAGTCTCATCTGTGTGCAGATTGCCAACGGTGACCCTAAAAAAGATCACTGGGTTGGGCCGACAAATCGGCTTTCGGTTTCCAGCTTCAGCGAAGCGTCCGTTTCAGACTGTGCATGGAAGATAATTTCATTGTTTGATTGCGGGATAGACTCGGGAGGTACATCCACGACGGTAGGCAGTGAGCGGTTTTCACCGCTGTTTACGGTTACTTGGACCTCAGTCAGGATGCGAATATCTTCCATGCCTTCAACAGAAAAGGTAAAGGTCTGCGGCACCTCCGACATATTGACGATTTTCAAGGTATACGAGTTTTCGATTCGCCCCTCACCGTTGAAGCTGTACAGAGCACCTCGGTCCCGAAGAATATCCAGCTGGGCAGGCACACGCGTTGCTATTACGAAAATAATGGCGGATATCATGGCCGTTAATACGAGGCCATATCCAAATGTTCGTGGCCGCAGCAACTTTGACGGTTTGCCTTCCAGTTCGTTCTCGGTGGTGTAACGAATTAGCCCGCGAGGATAGTTCATTTTGTCCATGATTTCGTCGCACGCATCAATACAAAGTGCACAACCAATGCACTCATACTGCAGACCATCACGAATATCGATACCAGTAGGGCAAACATGTACACATTGCCCACAGTCTATGCAGTCGCCCAGTCCCACTTCATCAGGCTTCACTTCTTTTTTGCGACCACCGCGCGGCTCGCCGCGATTGGGGTCATAGGAAACGATACGGGTATTCGGATCAAACATCACAGACTGAAAGCGTGCATACGGGCACATATACAGGCATACCTGCTCTCGCATCCATCCCGCGTTTAAATAGGTTGCTGCGGTGAAGAAAGCCACCCAAAAATAAGACCAGCCGTTAGCCTGAAAAGTGAGAATATCGGTAAGCAAATCCCGAATCGGGTAGAAGTATCCAACGAATGTGAGCCCGGTCAGCAAGGCAATGATGAGCCAGGCCGTGTGTTTGGCCAATTTTTTTAGCACTTTCTCGGTGGAGTTCGGTGCCTTGTCTAACTTCATTCGCTTGTTACGGCTGCCCTCAATGCGCTCTTCCACCCACATGAAAATGAATGTCCACACGGTTTGAGGGCAGGTATAACCACACCATACTCGACCAAACAGTGTGGTAATGAAGAACAGACCAAAGGCACAGATAATCAGCATGCCCGAGAGCAGAAAGAAATCCTTGGGGTAGAAGGTGGCGCCGTAAAGGTGAAACTCCCTGGCCGGCAGATCAAAGTGGATTAATGGAGCGCCGTCCAGTGTCAGCCAGACGAACAAAAAATACATGCCCATAAGAAGCAGTAGGCTGACAGTTCGAATACGTTGGAACAGTCCCGTTACTTCTTTGGCGTAGATTTTTTTCCTGCTGGCATAGAGTTCAACTGTTTTCGTTTTTTTCTCGCCCGGGGGCTCCGTGGAGGGATCGACCTGCGTGACAGGAATTTGATTACTCATGAATACCTCCAGGTGGAGTCATAAAGCGCGGAATGCATTGCGGCTATTGCAGATCTTTTCAAGCCTGTGCCCGCACGCAGACACAGGGTTGAACAGACCTTGCCGGGCCAAATGGCCCGGCTGGAACGTCAGTTAGACAGGCTGTAAACGTACGCAGCCAAAATCTGGATCTGATCTTCCGAGAGACGGCCACCTTGGGCTGGCATCTCGTTTTGTCGACCGTTAACCACGGTCTCCTTGATCCATTTGTAGGTAGAACCATAGAGCCAGACGTTGTCGGTCAGATTCGGTGCACCCATGGCTTGCATGCCCTTAGCGTCTGGGCCGTGGCAGGCAACGCAGCCCTGGGCGAATACGGCTTTACCAGCTTCGGCTGCCGCCGCATCTTTCTCACGACCACTGAAACTCAGTACATAGTTTACGACCTGATCGACCTGTTCATTGGTCATGTTAGGCATAACGCCTTTGGCAGGCATGTTGCCCTTGCGACCGTTGTGCAAGGTTTCCAGGATGGCATCCGGAGATCCACCCCAAAGCCAGTCGTCATCGGTCAGGTTGGGGAAGCCAACCTGACCGCGAGCCGCAGAGCCGTGGCACACAGAGCAGTTATTGGCGAACAGGCGCTGACCAATCTTCAGTGCGTCGTCGTTCGTTGCCAATTCAGGCACAGGGGTCTGGCCGTACTGAGCGTAGATTTCGCCGTATTTTTCATCAGCAGCTGCAACTTCCGCTTCCCACTGGTTGGTCGATGTCCAGTTTAACAGACCTTTGTAGTTACCCAAGCCCGGGTACAGAGCCAGGTAACCAAGGGCAAAAATACAAGTCGCTACATACAGGTAAAACCACCACTTGGGCAGGGGGTTGTCATACTCTTCTATTCCGTCAAAAGAGTGGCCCGTAGTGCGTTCGGTTTCTGCATCGGTTGTCTGGCTCTTACGAGTGGCAAGCAACAGCCACCAGCAACCAAAGACTGTACCGAGCACGATCACACTGACCCAGATGCTCCAGAAGGTACTCATTGTTTTTTCTCCGTTTTTTCCTGCTCAAGAGTACGCTTTTCCACCTCGTCATCTGCGAACGGCAGGTTGGCTGCTTCGTCGTTGGCTTTTTTGCGGTTGGCGCTAAACGCCCACCAGATGATGCCAATGAACACCGCTATCAAAATAAGCGTGTGAACGCCGCGTAACTCGTTAATATCCATCAAATCACCGTTTGTCTGAAAGTACGGTGCCCAGCTGTTGCAGGTATGCGACCAGGGCTTCGATTTCAAACTTGCCATCCAGATCATCCGCCGCACTGGCAATCTGATCTTCGGTGTAGGGGACACCCAGCGTTTTCATGGCTGAGAGTTTGGCCTCAGTCCCTTTGTGGTTCACTTTGTCCTCAAACAGCCATGGGAAGGCAGGCATGTTTGATTCGGGAACGACGCTGCGTGGGTTGAACAGGTGCTGGCGTTGCCAGGCATCTGAGTACCGACCACCAACACGGGCCAGGTCTGGCCCCGTGCGTTTGGAGCCCCAAAGGAACGGGCGGTCGTAAACGAACTCGCCGGCTACGGAATAGTGCCCGTAACGCTCAGTTTCTGCGCGAAAAGGGCGGATCTGTTGTGTATGACATACGTGACATCCTTCGCGGATGTAGATATCACGACCTTCTAACTCCAGTGCCGACAAAGGTTCAAGGCCTTCGATGGGTTCATTGACCGATTTCAGGAAAAAGAGTGGAACGACCTCCGCAAGAAAGCCACCGCTTATGGTCAGGATGATAAGCACTATCATCAGACCGATATTTTTTTCGACAATATCGTGTTTCATTTGCTCTCTCTCCGTTACGCCGCCTGAACTGCCGCATTGTCCTGGGCAACCGCTTCTTTCTGGCGCACGGTCATGTAGACGTTATAGGCCATGAACAGCATGCCGCTGAGGAATATGACGCCACCGAGGAAGCGCACAAAATAACCCGGGTAAGATGCCTCAAGGGATTCAACGAAGCTGTAGGTAAGACTGCCGTCTTCGTTTACTGCGCGCCACATCAGGCCCTGCATTATGCCGTTCACCCACATGGCTACGATATAAAGCACGGTACCAATCGTTGCGAGCCAGAAGTGCACGTTGATCATACTAACGCTGTACATTTCTTTCAGACCCCACAGCTTCGGGATCATGTGATAAATCGCGCCGATACTAATCATCGCAACCCAGCCCAGAGCGCCGGAATGTACGTGGCCAATAGTCCAGTCCGTGTTGTGGGACAGTGCGTTGACGGTTTTAATGGACATCATCGGGCCCTCAAAAGTGGACATGCCGTAGAACGACAGGGAAACCACCAGGAAGCGCAGGATAGGGTCTGTACGGAGTTTGTGCCAAGCACCCGACAGGGTCATCATGCCATTGATCATGCCGCCCCAGGAGGGTGCGAGTAGAATCAGGGACATCACCATGCTGGCTGTCTGGGCCCAATCGGGTAGGGCCGAATAGTGCAGGTGGTGGCCACCCGCCCAAACGTAAGTTGCAATCAACGCCCAGAAGTGAACGATGGATAGGCGATAAGAGTAAACCGGGCGATTCGCCTGCTTGGGCACGAAGTAGTACATCATGCCAAGGAAGCCTGCTGTGAGGAAGAAGCCTACCGCGTTATGGCCGTACCACCACTGCATCATTGCGTCGGTTACACCGGCATAGGCCGAGTAGGACTTGAAAGCACTAACCGGTAACGCCATATTATTGAAAATATGCAGCACGCCGATGGTGAGTATAAAGCCGCCATAGAACCAGTTGGCAACGTATATGTGCGGTGTGCTCCGCTTGGTAATCGTGCCGAAAAATACAACACCATAGGTGATCCATACCACTGCGATCAGAATATCGATGGGCCACTCTAGCTCAGCGTATTCTTTGGTACTGGTGAAACCCATTGGCAGGGTAATGGCTGCTGCAACGATGACAGCCGTCCAGCCCCAGAAGGTAAAGGCAGCCAACTTGTCTGAAATCAGGCGTGTTTGGCAGGTTCGTTGAACTACGTAATAGGACGTAGCAAACAGGGCGCTACCGCCAAAGCCAAAAATGACAGCGTTGGTATGCAAAGGTCTTAGGCGACCAAAGTGGGTAAAGGGCAGGTCGAGGTTGAGGGATGGCCAGACTAGTTGTGCTGCAATCAACACGCCCAGCGCCATGCCTACAACACCCCATACCACTGTCATGATGGCGAACTGCCTTACCACCTTATAGTTGTATGTCAGGTTCGGATTTTGTGTGCTCATAGCCTTACCAATGGGTTCAAAGTGGGGAAATATGCGGGCGCAAGTATGGAGAAAGCATTAGCTGTTTGCAATGACGCGGATCAACTCCTGATATCCATCAAATGTGCCCGAATCAGCAGCATAGCGCTCTTTCGAAGCGTTGCAGCAGATGTCCTATGATAGCTTCATAGCTGCTCAAGTTGAACTTGCCAAACTTGACCAAGAACAAAAAACGTTGCATCGAGCCGAAAGTAATTGCACTAGCTCTCAGCTATAGCCGTTTGATTGCGCCCCCGAGCTTTCGCTTTATACAGTGCGCTGTCTGCGCGCTCAAAAAACGCCTGCTGATCTTCGTTTGGTTGCATCAAGGCGATGCCCGCGCTCATAGTAAGCTTCGCCGTGGCGCCGTCTGGGGCGTTAACCACTGTGGCGCGAAGGTCTTCCAGCAGGGCTTCGCATACTTTTTGCGCACCTTTCATGTCAGTGCCGGGGAGCAATAGTGCAAATTCTTCGCCGCCAAACCGAATAGCAACGTCCCGTGGGCGTTTTGCATGTCGGGACACGATGTCGGCGATCGTTTGTAGGCAGATGTCGCCAAAACCGTGGCCCCAGGTATCATTTATGGCCTTGAAGTGATCAACATCCACTAGACCTAGCGATAGAGGTTGGCCAGTTCTGCGTGCTTCAGCACACAGTTCGGGCAGAATGTTATCCATATGGCGCCGGTTATATAGGCCGGTTAGTGGGTCATTGAGGCTAAGGGTAGCGAGTTTTCGATTGGCGTTTTCCAATTCCCGCATGGTAGAGCGCAACTGAGCCGTACGTTCATGCACTTTGTATTCCAAATCCGTCCGGGCTTCCTGCTCCACCTCAAGCAACTTGTTGTTCATAAGGCGCCAGCGCTGAACCATGGCGTAGTTAAGCAGAATGACTTGGCCGCCTATAGCCATTAGCATCAAGGATTCCCGGGCCATGAAGTCCGTTAGATAGCCAAAGGCCGCCGCAGCATAAATCAGCGCCCCGGCTGCCATGATCACCCACGCCAGAACATACCACTTCGCCGGTTGGTAGCCTTCGCGCCACCGGCTTACAGCGATAACGGAAAGGATAAATATTATAATCAGTCCTAGAAGAGTGTTGAGTAAAATGGCCTGATTGTAGGGGAGCACCAAGGTCAATCCAATAACCCCTACGCAGAGCCAGGTAATGGCCTTGAGTGTTTTGTCAGCACGAGTGTGTCGTTCGACTTCAAAAAATGAGCGCCCGAACAGTGTCATGGACAAACCGCACAGTATGAGTGACAGCGGAATAAAGGTGTTCGCGAATGCCGGGTGCTCGGGCCAGAAGTATTGGTTGGCAAAACCGCCCATGGCAAAAAGAAAAAGCCCCATGGTTCCCATATAGAAGGCGTTGTGCAGGTAATAGAAGGTTCCGGAGCTGGCAAACAGGAGGAGATTGAAAATAGCGAGCACTAAAATTGCGCCGTAAAACAGACCGTGACTAATGGCCAAATGATTGCTCTGAGCTATTACCTCCGCGGGGGTTTCCAGTTGAAGTGGAATGTTCAAGGCGCCACTGCTGCGTATGCGAAGGGTAATAGAGCGGCTTTCGCCGCTATTAAGATGGATAGGCAGAAGGAAGTACCTGTAATCTACCGCTCTTGCTTGAAAGCGGTGCTGGTCACCGGTTACGAGAACGTCACGGGGGCCGTCGCCTTGCCAGAATGTCACTTCATCCAGCAGAGGGTAGTTAAGGTTGAGGTACCATAGCTGGCGCTCTTTGCCACTATTTTGGACATTCAGCCGCACCCAGTAAACCGAGTGGGTTTGGCTGAAGACCAGTTCGTGCCCACGGGAAGGAGTCCATTCCATGTTGCTCGGTAATTCAGCCGGTTGAATCGCACCATGAGCCGGGTCGCCCGGAGATGACTGGTAATAGCATACGTAGTACAAAAGCGAGTTGCGCGCTTGGGGGTCGTTGGCATCGAGCACTGGACACCCCGAAGCGGGGACTGTTGCCTGTGCGAGTGCCAGTACTGGCAATGCACAGCAAGTCAGGAGACAAAACAGGCGCGCAAAAAGTGACATTGTATTGTCCGAAACTGTTAGAGCCCGGAGTGTAGCGAACGTACATAATCTATGCTGTTAAACACTTTAAAATTTTGCGAGCCGTCACAAGCTCAATGCACTTAGGTCAAATGCCACTTTGTTTAAGTACGGTGATGGTCTCGTTAGTGTCCATCATGGGAACCAACTCTGCCATCAGGTCGCGGCGGTCGTCGGAAAGGTACCAACGATTCCAGTCGGCTTCGGAGCGCCAATTGGCAAGGGTAATTCGGTGATTGGGATCGTTGCTGGCAACCAGAGTTTCTCCAGAAACGAACCCCGGCGCTGCGACGGCGCGTTGCAGCACCTTGCGGGAGCGTTCCTCGTAGGCAGTTTCAAGGGATTCGGCTATATGGCGTTCAATCAGAACCCGGATCATAAAAATCTCCAGACATTTTTTAATGATATAACCAGTAATTTAGCACGTATTTCTGAAAAAACAGATCAAACTGAAGGAGATGGCTGATGACAGTTGAGTGTGACGCCGAGCTGGATACCTCCGGCTTGTTTTGCCCCGAGCCCGTGATGATGCTGCACAATCGTATTAACGATGTTGCGCCGGGAAAGATTCTGAGGGTTGTCGCTACAGACCCCTCAACAACCCGTGACATACCCAGGTTCTGCCAGTTCCTGGGGCACGAGCTGATCAGTCAGGTAGAGCGGGACGACCATTTTATTTACCTTATACGTCGCGGCGACTGACCATGGGCTTTCCGGGCGCTCATGATACGAACATAGTCAGATGGCCGGTGTCAGGCCTTGAATGTGGTCCATGAATTGACTCAGGTTCATTTCGCCTAGAACCCTCTGTAATGCCATTTCGTTACCGCTGCTGTCGTAGAACAAAATGGCGGGCGGCCCGAATAAGCCTAGTTCGTCGAGCATCGCTTGCTGAGCGGGAGTATTATCCGTCATATCAAGCTGCAGCAGCGTGAAGGGTTGGAGCGAGCGCACCACATCTGCATCACTGAACACATTGCGCTCCATGACTTTGCAGGAAATACACCAGTCTGCATAGAAGTCCAGCATAACCGGGCGCCCCTGTTGCTGGGCCTGCAAGAGCATGGTTTCAATTTCCGCAGGGGTCTCCACTCGGATAAAGTCTGCATGGCTGGCGTTATACCCGGCCGAGCTTCCCGGTGCTCCAGTTGAGGTTGCTTTGGCCAAGAAAGGGTCCAGGGGCGCTAGTGGATTGTTGGCGCCAGTGATCGCTCCAGCCAGCAGTGCCAGGCCGTATGCGAAAAAGATCAACCCCAGGCCTTTTCTGGTCCGCTCCCAGCCGGCTTTTGCCGCGTCGAAGGCCCCGAGCTGAACGCCGGTTATCGCCGCCAACATGCCCCAGAGAGTGAGGCCAATCCAGCCAGGAACCAATCGCTCAATCAGCCAGATGGCTACTGCGATCAGCATTACGCCGTAAAAATGCTTAACGGTGGTCATCCAATGCCCACTGGTTGGCAAAACCTTGCGTCCGCCCACAGCTACCAAAATAAGGGGGACACCCATGCCTAGCCCAAGCGCAAACAGAGCGATTCCGCCAATCACGGCATCCTGTGTGGTGGATATGTACAACAGGCTGCCCGCAAGCGGGGCAGAGACGCATGGCGATACGATTAAAGCGGAAAGGGCGCCGATACCGAAAATACTGATCACCCGGCCGCCGGTCAGTCGCTGACTGGCGTCATTCAGTGGTTCGCGGATAAAGCGTGGAAGCTGGATCTCAAACAGGCCAAACATCGACAGTGAAAACACCACAAATAGCAGGGAAAATACACCGAGCACCCATGGCGACTGAAGCTGTGCCTGTAAGTTGAAGCTTGCACCCAATAGCCCTGTCAGTACGCCAGCCCCAGCATAGGTGAGGGCCATTCCAAGTACATAACTGCTTGCAAGCAACAGTGCGTGGCCAGTTGTACGGGTGTTTTGGCCAGATACCAACGAAGAAATGATTGGAACCATGGGTAGCACGCAGGGCGTAAAGGTTAGCCCCAGGCCAAGCAAGAAAAAGACGCCCGCGATAACCAGGGTCGACTGTTCCGACAGAAATCCAGCCAGCCCGGTTGCTGAGCTGGTGTCTGCCTGTGATGTTGCTCCGGTTTGTGTGGCGTTGCTTTGGTTGCCAGCTCCTTGGCCAGAGCCAGGATCCTGGCTTTGGTAAAACAACACTTCGCGAGTTTGGGGTGGGTAGCATAGCCCGGCTTCTGCACAGCCTTGATAAGTTACTTCGAAGCGGGCTTCTCGCATATTGGCTGGCAAAGTTATCGGAACCGTCGCCTCTACAGGGTCGTAGAAAACAGTGGTTTTGCCAAAGTACTCGTCCTCGGTTTCGGTACCAGGGCTGGAATACTCCAGCGCGCCGGCGGTGGCGCCGTCATCCAGTGCCTTGATGCTGATGCGATCGCGATAGAGGTAATGTCCGGGGGTTATATCCCAGGTCAGCACAACCGTATTTGCGTCTGTGGTGTGGCTAAACGGAAGCGCCTCATCCACTTGGAGGAATTGGCTGCTCTGGCTCCCAAAAAGAGAGTTGTTATCGCCAAATGCCCAGACTGCATTCGGTGCTGTAAGTAGCACGGCACATGCAAGCAGTAGTCTGAGTGGTTTGGTAAGGCGCTCAATGCGGCCAAAAATGCTGGGTAGGGCTGTCATGAAATGCGCAATTCCCCGGTTGATTAAAGACATAAGGCGATAGCCGGCCATGCCGGATGAGCTCGTGGTTCGATAACGATGAGCCAGCCAATGGACACAAAGGCAATGCAAAAGTTCCCTCTGGCATTGGGCGCGTTAAAGTCGCACAATAGCGTCCCAATGAATCACAGTCCAAATGATCTTATCATGCTGTTTAATGACCTGTTTCGGGGAACATTCCGGACAATGCTGGTTAAAGGCGGCGAAGAACCTGAATACCTGCCTGCAGGCAGCGCCAAAAAACCTGCACAGATCGTTTTCGCCCATGGCTATTATGCCAGTGCTCTGCACGAAATAAGCCATTGGTGCGTGGCGGGTGAGTATAGGCGCACACTTCACGACTATGGATACTGGTACTGCCCCGACGGGCGCACACCCGAGCAGCAGCGAGCGTTTGAGCAGGTTGAGGTAAAGCCCCAGGCTATTGAGTGGCTTTTTTCTGTCGCCGCAGGTTCACGTTTTCATATTAGCGTGGACAACCTGGCTGGAGACGGTGCTTCAGACGACGATGGATTCCGTCGCAAAGTACTGGCACAGGCAGAGGACTACCTGGCTAGAGGCTTGCCGAAGCGGGCACAATCCTTTTTTGATACGCTGAAATCGTTTTATGGAACCGGCGATACCTTCAGTAAAGCCTGGCGCGATGACGCTGGGCGCGTGGTTCCGTTATATTCTGAAAAGAACATTATGAGGCAAACTGAGACTCCATGACATCTGACCCAAAGCACACAGGCGATCTGAGATTCAGCGAACTGAATCTGGATAAGCGCCTGCTGGACGCCATTGCTGCCATTGGTTTCGAATATTGCACACCCATACAGGCTGAAACTTTGCCTTGGACGCTGGCGTGTGAAGATCTTATTGGCCAGGCCCAGACCGGTACCGGGAAAACCGCGGCGTTTCTTATTACCGCCATACAAAGCTTGCTGGAAACGCCCATACCCGAAGGCGACCGTTTTGCGTCTGAGCCTCGGGTTCTTGCATTGGCTCCCACCCGCGAACTGGCCATGCAAATTGCCAAGGATGCTGAAGAGTTGTGCAAGCATACTGGCCACAATGTCGTAACCGTGGTCGGCGGCATGCACTACGATAAGCAACGTGAACAGCTACACAACGGAGTTGTTGATATTCTGGTCGCCACCCCAGGTCGGTTGATTGACTTTTTAGGCTCCCAGGATGTGTTCCTTGACCAGCTCGATATCCTCATTCTGGATGAGGCGGATCGAATGTTGGATATGGGCTTCATACCGGATGTGAAGCGCATTATCCGCAAATGCACCCCTAAGGATGAGCGTCAAACACTGCTGTTCAGCGCCACCTTCAATCAGGACGTTCTGAACCTGGCATCCATGTGGACCAACAATGCCGAGTTTGTAGAGATAGAGCCCGAGCAGAAAACCGCTGAGCGGGTTGAGCAGGCCGTTTATCTGGTAGGTGACGATGAAAAACTGCCGGTGTTGGTGAACTATCTAAAGCGTCCCGAAGTTGACAAGGCGTTGGTGTTTGCCAATCGCCGTGATCAGTGCCGGGATCTTGAAGAGGATTTGCGTAATCAGGGTGTTAAAGTGGCTCTTATGTCGGGCGAGATCGCCCAGGCCAAGCGCCTGAAAACGTTGGACCAATTCAAAGCTGGTAGCATTCAGGTGCTGGTGGCCACTGATGTTGCAGGGCGTGGCATCCATGTTGATGGCGTTACCCATGTATTCAATTACAACCTGCCAGACAGCGCCGAAGATTATGTGCATCGCATAGGACGAACCGGTCGGGCGGGCAAAACCGGCGTATCTGTCAGTTTTGCGGGCGAGGATGATTCATTCGGCCTTCCGGCCATTGAAGCATATATCGGCCAAAAACTTAAAACTACGGTGCCGGATGAAGCGCTAATGGCTGAAATGGATAATCCTCCCATTACCCGCAAGCGCGGTAGGCGTCCAGCCCAAGGCCAAGGTGGCCGGAGGCCAGTTGGTCGTAACTCCCGCCCACGCCGGAACTGATAAGGCTGACAGCTAATATGTTAATCGTCGCAGATGAGAACATCCCGCTGCTGGACGCTTTTTTTGGCGACTTTGGTGAGATCCGTCGTGTGTCTGGCCGCACCATGAATGCAGACGATGTTCGTGATGCTGATGTGCTGCTGGTTCGGTCGGTAACGCGGGTAGATCGCTCTCTGCTTGAAGGCAGCCGTGTACGCTTTGTTGGAACGTCAACAATTGGCACTGATCACATCGATTTGGGCTGGCTCGAGGAAAATGGTATCTATTTCTCCGCCGCGCCAGGCTGCAATGCCAATAGTGTTGTCGAGTACGTGCTGGCAGTATTGTCCTTGTATGCGGAGCGCTGCGTACTGGGTGACTGGTCGCGACTCAGTGTAGGTATCGTTGGGGTTGGGAGTGTAGGTAGCGGGCTGGCAGAAAAACTTACTCGTCTGGGTTTCAGAGTCAAACTTTGTGACCCGCCCAGGGCTGAACGTGAGTTAGACACAGCCGATACGTTTGTTGATCTGGATGAGGCGCTTGCGTGTGACGTGGTCTCATTCCATACGCCTCTGACTCGCGATTTTGCACATCCCACCTTTCACATGATCGGCGAGCGAGAGCTTGCGAAGCTGACGTCTGAACAGCTTTTGATTAACGCCGGGCGAGGCGAAGTAATCGACGGTACAGCACTTCAGGAGCGGTTGGGTCAAGCCAATGCGCCGCTGTTAGCGCTTGACGTGTGGGAGCAGGAGCCAAGCATTAGCCCCGAACTGGTAAACAGGGTTTGGCTGGCTACGCCGCACATCGCAGGCTATAGCCTTGAAGGGAAGATGAAGGGTACCGAGATTGTTTATCAGGCCATGAGCAAGTTCATGGGCCTGCCAACACGCAAGCAGGCTGGGCAGTTCCTTCCGGAGCCAGCGTTGAGTAAAGTATCGTTTACCAGTGCAGCTGATGAGCGAGCCGCTGTCCAAATTGCGTTGCGGGCCTGCTACGACCCAAGACAGGACGACGCTCGCTTGCGTTATGTCATGAGGATGCCCAAAGCTGAACAGGGTGTAGAGTTTGACCGCTTGCGCCGGGATTATCCGGTGCGACGAGAATGCTCCAGTTTGAAAGTGCAGCTCAAAGGCACGAGTAAATCCCTGCAAGACAGCTTTCGAGCTATCGGCTTCAAGCTGAAAATCTGACGCCAGTTAACGCGCTGGTGCTTTGTCGTCGGTAAAAAGAGTAGCCCTGACAGCGTGACCAATACGAGCAGAGTCCCGGCTTTTCAGGGCAGTGCGCACCAGATGGATGTGGCTGGATAGATCTTCCAGTAAAGACGGCGGCAAAGAGGGGGGTGTAGTGGTTTCTGGCCCTCTGAGCGCTTCAACCAGAGCGTCTGGTGCGGGTGAACTCAGGCGAGTAAACGCTTCTTGAGTGAGAACCGCCTGATCAAGAGCCTCCTGCCGGATTGTATCCACGTAACGTAAAAAACCTTCCTCAGCCAGCCATAGAAGTGCGCCGAAACATGCCATGTGGCGCTTGCTGTGCAAGCCGAATTCATCCGTTTCGTCCGGGCCGGCAATATCTTCTACAAACAGGTTAACTCGCCTTGGAAAGGCATTGTAAAGCTGAGCCAAGGCTATGGCTGCGTCTTTGTAGAACTCTTCAATGTGGATGTCAGCCATGAGTCAATCCTTTTCCCTGTGCTTTTATTGGCGGTAGCTGGTCAGGAAGTTGCCCAGCCTACCCATGGCATCTTCTAGTGTGTCTTTGCGGGGAAGGAAAACCACCCGCAGATGCTGTTTGTCATCCACATTGAATGCAGAGCCCTGAACTAGCAGGATTTTTTCTTGAAGCAATAGGTCCAGCACCAGTTTTTCATCATTTACGACTGGGAATTTTTTTGGATCCAGCTTGGGGAACAGGTACAGCGCACCCTGGGGCTTCACGCAACTTACGCCAGGGATGTCATTCAGCATTCGCCAGGCAGTTTCGCGCTGCTCGTACAGTCGGCCGCCCGGGGCTACCAGATCATTGATGGATTGGTAACCGCCCAGTGCCGTTTGTATGGCCAGTTGCGCAGGTACGTTGGCGCACAGGCGCATATTAGACAGCATGTCTATGCCTACAATCAGATCTTTAGCGAGATGCTTGGCGCCGCTGATTATCATCCAGCCTGAACGATAGCCTGCAGCACGGTAGTTCTTTGAAAGACCGTTATAGGTGAAAAAGAGCACATCGTCGGCGAGTGATGCCGTGGGTACATGCTGTGTGCCGTCATAGAGTATCTTGTCGTAAATCTCATCGGACAGGATAATCAGATTGTGCTTGCGGGCCAGCTCAATAACCTGCTCCAGTAATTCCTGGCTATAGACGGCGCCCGTAGGGTTGTTGGGGTTAATCAGCACAATCGCACGGGTGCGGCGCGTGATTTTTTTACGAATGTCATCGATGTCCGGGAACCAGTTTTGCTCCTCGTCACAGTGATAGTGCACGGGCTTGCCGCTTGAAAGGGTGACAGCAGCCGTCCAAAGCGGATAGTCGGGTGCAGGGATGAGCACTTCGTCACCGGTATTGAGCATCGCCTGCATAGACATCACGATCAGTTCGCTGACGCCATTGCCCAGATATATATCGTCAATATCGACCTTGTCGATGCCCCGCTGCTGGCAGTAGTGCATGACCGCCTTGCGAGCCGAAAACAGTCCCTTGGACTCTACATAGCCTTGGGCCTGTTGCATGTTGTAGATCACGTCTTGCTGGATCTCTTCGGGCACATCCAGCTCAAACGCGGCCGGGTTACCGATGTTGAGTTTGAGTACACGATGGCCTTCTTCTTCCAGACGCCGCGCCTCGCGCATGACTACGCCACGTATTTCGTAACACACGTTATCCAGCTTGGCGGATTTGTAGTAGTTCTGCATAAGACCCGGGCTTCCTTAGTCATTAAACGTAAAACAGGCGCCTGCCATTGAGGCAAACGACTATTCTAGCGGAGGCGAGGGCAACGGCAACAGGGTAATTGTGATCAATTATGGCAAGTTAGCGCTATATTTGGTTAATTCACGCGCTATAAAACAATTGCGTCGGCGTGTTAAAGTGTATATTCTCAAGTTAATTGTGCACAACTTAATTTTGCAGTGTACTGATTCATCCTGTTTTACATAGGTATTCATGGTTTACCAAGGAGCGCCCCGTGGCCACACACTCTATTTATGACTTCACTGCTCGAGACATTAAAGGTAATGACAAAAAGATGGCTGACTATCAGGGCCAAGTGCTGCTGATTGTGAATACGGCCAGCAAGTGCGGCTTTACGCCCCAGTTTGAGGGGCTACAGTCTTTGCACAAAGATCTCGGGGAGCAGGGGTTGGAAGTGCTTGGGTTTCCCTGCAATCAGTTTATGAACCAGGATCCTGCAGATGACGAGGCCATCAGCCAGTTTTGCAGCATGAATTATGGCGTGGATTTCCCCATGTTTTCGAAAGTGGATGTCAACGGCGAGAACGCTCACCCTCTGTTCCAATTTCTGAAGGGCGAGGCAAAGGGGCTTCTGGGGTCGGAGAAAGTAAAATGGAACTTCACCAAGTTTTTGATAGGCCGTGATGGAGAGGTTGTGCGTCGTTACCCGCCCACTACCAAGCCTGAAGACATCAAGGCAGACATTGAAAAACTTTTGTAGGGTGCAGTTTTGAACGATTTACTCGCACTGGACAACCAGATCTGTTTCAGCCTGTATGCGGCTAACCGGGCGATTACCGCCCGGTATCGCCCGCTGCTTGCTGAACTGGAACTGACATACCCGCAGTATCTGGTGATGCTTGTACTTTGGGAGCGAGCCCAGATCGGTCACGCAACCCGTGTGTCGGATCTTGGCGTGCGCCTGCGTCTGGATTCGGGCACCTTGACGCCGCTACTCAAGCGCCTCGCTCTACGGGGGCTTGTCCGCAGGGAGCGCAGTGCAGATGATGAGCGGGTTGTGACCATAACGCTGACCGGGCAGGGTGCCGATTTGAAAAAGCGAGCCGCCCAGGTACCACAGAAACTCCTGTGCGGCCTGGATCTTGCCCCAGACCGGCTGTTGGCATTGCGAAATGAGCTAAATGAGGTGCTTCAGGCTATTGAGGCTCAGAGTAAGCAGTCCAGCGTGTAATCGCAGCACTTAGTTGGTCGCGGTTGTAAGGCTTGGTGATGTAGTCGTTCATGCCACAGGCGAAGCAGTCGTCCCGATCGCCTTGCATCACGTTGGCAGTAACGGCTATCACTGGTAAGTCATGCCATTCAGGGTTCTCGCGGATTTTGCGAGTCGTTTCGTAACCATCCATTACCGGCATCTGGCAATCCATGAGCACCAGGTCGTAATGCTGTTGTTTCAGCGCTTCGATTGCCAGCAGGCCATTTTCCGCGGTGTCTGATTGATGCCCCATTTTTTTCAATAGCATGCTAGCGACCATCTGGTTTACTTCGTTGTCTTCGACCAAAAGTATCCGGAGTGGTCGTTGTGGCTTTATGACAGTTTTGGGCAGTTCGGTAGTTTCAGCAAGCTTTCCCGTGTTGTCTGTGGCCAGGCTGCTGTATACAGGTAGCGGCAGGGTGACGGTAAACCGAGTACCTACTTGCTCTTTGGAATTGACCTTTATTTCACCCTGCATACGCTCAATCAGCTGGCGGCAAAGCGTTAGTCCTAGCCCTGTACCACCATAAAGGCGCGTGGTTTGCGTGTCGGCTTGAGAGAAGGGGGAAAATATCCGGCGCAGGCCCTCTTTGCTCATACCAATGCCCGTGTCGACCACCTCAATGGTTAGAGTGCCTTCGGAATAGTGGGCGCTGATTCGCACGTTGCCGGAATTGGTAAACTTGATGGCATTGCTGAGCAGGTTGTTCAAAATTTGGCGGATACGAGTTGGGTCGCCTAAGAATTGGCTTGGGAAGCTTGGGTCTGTCTCTGCAATGAGTTCGACGCCTTTATTGCGGGCCTGTTGGGTGTGCAGAGTTGCGCACTCCTCAATCAGGCTGCTTATATCGAACGGAATGTTCTCGAGGTTGAGCTTGCCGGCCTCAACCTTGGAAATATCCAGTATGTCATTAAGTATACCGAGCAGGCTTTCCCCGGCCGACAAAGCAATTTGAAGGCGGTGTTGCTTGGTAGAATCCTGCTCGCTTTCCAGTGCGAGCCCTAGCATGCCGAGCACACCGTTAAGTGGGGTGCGTATTTCGTGGCTCATGCTGGCCAGAAAATTAGCTCTGGCTTTGGCTCTGCGCATGGCATCTTCTTTCGCTTTTACCAGTGCCCGGTTGCCCCGTTGTAGTGCGTGGTTCTTGTCGGATATTTCCCGGGTTCGGCTTTCGACCTCTTGTTCCAGTTCGGTCGAATAGTTCTTCAACGCATTTTCCGCCTTGCGGAGCTGGGCCAGAGTGGAATCTATCCTTGTTAAGTGCTGGTTGACAATCTCCACCATTGTGCCTATTTCATCTTGCTGGTGGCCTGGAGGTACCGGTAGGCGGATCTTTTCTGGGGAGCTGGCTTTAACTTGGCCTAGCGCGTTGATAACGCTGAGCATCGGTCGTGTGAGTATCAAGTAGAAAATGCCAAGCAGCGAAGCAGAAAGAATAAGGCTTTTCAAAAGTCCACTGATCAGCGTGTAGCTTGCGCGCTCCAAAAACTGCAAACCGTAGTGGTAAGTGTCGATGGTAACCACAAGTTGCCCCAAGGGCAGATTGTTGAGCTGTGAAACACGCAGTTCTCGGCTGAAAACCCGGCTAGAGCCAAACAGTTCATCGCTGATCCAGCGATAGGGGGAAACTGGGCTGCTCGTGCTGGCGGCGGCCATGGTGCTGTTTTCGCTATCGACAATTCTGGCGTCAATGGTAGCGGGGTGGCGGAGAAGCCCATCGAGCAGCTCTTCTGCCAGGCGCACATCAATGTTGTAAGCGATCTGGGAGGCGGGGTTATGGCTGACTTCCATCAGCGCTTGGATGTCTTCGTCCATGGAGCGTTGGGCGGCGAAATAATCCAGGGTGATTTGTGCAACGTTAAGGATAAATCCCAACACCATGGCGATCAGCACAGTATCGCGGGTGAGTCGGTAAGAAAGCCGGTGTTTGAAGCCTTTGGTCACGGATGTCACAGTCCTTGTTCACGGGCAGGGGTGCTACCCGGCTCGTATATTCAGTCGTCGTAGTCGGCCTTTTTCTTCCACTCTTCATCGTGAAGAAAATTATCCCACTGTTTGTCCAGTTGTGATTCGGATTCTGCAGAACCGGTGTTCTCACCGCCTGCACCCAAAGCCTCCAGCTCCTTTATGCGGATTCGGAAACTTTTAACTGCTTTCATTGCCAGCGGATTGTCTTTGGATTTACCCATCTCTGTGCTGGCTAGGTGATAGGCGTGAATAGCCTTGCGTATCTCGTCTTTCCGGATGTGATCGCGGGCCTGGAAAACGTGTAAGTCAGCGTGGGTTTTATGCACCAAAAACAAAATATACTTAAGATTTTTTTTGGCGGTCGCCCCATCGATGCGCCCGCTTTTGTGCATGGCTTCAATCAGTTTGAACAAATTTTGAAGCAGCTCTTTAGTGTAGGTGGCTTTTTCTGCTGAATCGATTCTGACCGGTCGCGCCTCATCCCGGTTTTCCTGAATCTGAGTTTTCAGTTGCAAGGCGGACTCCCGCCACTGCGCAATAGGCAGGCTGGATTTAAGGCTGGTTAAATCGTTGCAAACATCCTCCATTCGCCGGAGTAGCAGTAGCTTCAAATCGCCTGTCAGGTACTGCCCTGGAAGTTCAGACAGCAAAAGGTTGCAGCGCTTGTAGCTATCCTCCAGTGCCGTGATTTTGCGAACACGTTCAATCTTGGCCTTTTCGCGCATTTGGCTGATGACAAGAACGACAATCGAAATCACAACAATGGCCGCCAAGGCCAGAACAATAGTAATGGTATTCATTTTTGTGTAATGACTCCGGCTTTTGGGCAAGTCATGCCTGCTAAAGAATTCTGGCTCGATACACCGGGATGTCCGGCAAGTATCAGAAAGATTAGCAGAAATACGGCGTTGAAGCTGAAATCAAATGTGAAAGTTCGTTTTATATATTTATTTAATGAATTAATTTCATGATGTATATTAGATTGGTGAATGTGGCGCGTGAGACGTGCCCGGTTAATGGTTTCTATTGTGTTCTGGAGCTGTGCATGGACATTTCTCGCATTGATCTCAATCTGCTTGTTTATCTTGATGTTTTACTGAGGGAGCGAAACGTCACCAAGGCTGCAAACCATCTTGGTATTACGCAGCCGGCCATGAGCAACAGCCTGCGCCGGTTGCGGGATCTGTTCAGTGACCCGTTGCTGGTAAGAACCAGTGAAGGGATGACTGCTACAGAACGTGCCCGTGAGCTGCAGCCGCTGGTGCGGAGTATTCTTTCAAACATTGAGCAAGCGGTTCAGGAAAAGACCCCCTTTGCAGCGCTGGACAGCCAGCGGGTGTTTCGCATTATGGCCAGTGACTATGCCGAATCGTGCCTGATGCCCAGGGTGCTGCGCCGGATCCGGCAGGAGGCCCCACATGTAACCCTGGATGTGCTGACCCCCAGCGATGTGAGTTTTCTGGATGTGGAGCAGGGGCGTCTTGATATGGCGATTAACCGCTTCGATAAAATCCCCCAGTCATTCCATCAAAAAACCCTCTGGATCGAGTATTTTGCTTGCTTGATGAACGCCCGCAATCCGATATTGAAAGAGCCTTTCACTCTGGATACCTACCTGGATGCAAGCCATATCTGGGTAAGCAAAACCGGTTTCGGTGTGGGCGTTGGGGTAAACCCAAAAGACGTCCAGAGGCTTGGCTGGGTTGATGAAGCTTTGTCCAGGATGGGGAGTAAACGCCAGATTTCCGTGTTTACCCGCCATTATCAGTCGGCCATGCTGTTGGCGGAGCAGCACGATCTTATTGCGACGCTGCCGTCCCGGGCTGCTTGGTTGCAAAAAGATAACCCTAACCTGGTGGTAAAGATCCCGCCCTTCGATATTCCGCCTTTTGAGTTGAAAATGGCATGGAGCCCACTTTTACAGCACAACTCTGATCATCAATGGCTTCGTAGGTTGATTTCAGATGTGGCGGAAGAGGTGGATGAGGAGTTTGCGCCCTTTGGGGCGCGTTTCGAGTCTGCGGATGTCCCTTAGGCAAAGCCGTTAGAGCGGTAGTTCGCGCAATTCAAGCGAGCTGCGCCCGGCATCCCACATGCGCTGAAATTTTTCCGACAGCAGTTTCACCCGACCACTGTCGGCGAACCCGGCAAATCCTGAAGGCCGGGTGAAGTCATGCCGGAACACCACGCCTTGCCGGTCTGCGAGCATGAAAGGCCTATCTTCATAGAGGTGGTCGGTATTGACCAGCCTCAATTCAATACGACTAGGCAGCCTTCGCATCAATTCAACCAATTGATGTCGGCGCTTTACAAGGGGCTGGTCATCGTGGATCAGCAGGCGAATTTCACTAAGCCTGTGGCGGCGCGCAAGTTCAGATACCAACTCCCGGAACCTGTGGCGATCGTAGAGGTCGTGATCCAGTATCCGGTCATACAGCCATAAGCGCTGGCCTGCCTGGCCGACCATAGAGTCCATGAGGTCAAGAAGACTGCTTTCGTTATCGAAAAGCCAGGCGTGTGTGTCCGCGCCCAGCAGCAAGGGGCGGGGACGCCCGGAGCCAGTTTGCGTGTCAAGCAGAGCCGGGGCCAGGCAGCGCATGTCCAGGTGAGGGATGCCGGCATCATCGTAAGGATCGGAGCAGACATGAAATCCGGCGCGCTGGTAGAACGCAATGGCGTGTTGCTGGGCGGAAAGTTTCAGCTCTTGGTACTGACCGGCGGATTCCGTGATCAGATGCTGCAGCAGCGCCTCTCCGATACCCTGGCCGCGGAATTCCGGCAGTATGGCCATGCGCCCAATGTGACCGGTTTCCCCCAGAGTTGAAAACAGCCGGGCCACGCCTACAGGTGTGTTATCGGGTAGAACCGCGAGAAAATGATCGGCAATTTCGTCAGTGTCGTCCCATTCCAGCTCTGGTGGAACCTTCTGCTCATCAACAAAGACTTTTTGGCGAATGCTGCGGATATGCCCTGGGGCAAGCTGCCAGCTGTATTTTCGAATCTTGATTGTCATGGCATCACTCGAAATACACAGAACCCTGGTTATAAAGCGTTGTAAGCAGGCCGAGCAGGGCAGGGTCTCCGGCAAACGGCGCCAGCGCGCTCATGTCGATTCGGGCACCCGCGCACAGCAAAGGCGCCAGTGGGCGCGCGTCACCTTTAAGCAAAAACTGCTCACCGTCTGCAAAAAGAGCGGTTTCGTCACCTTCTTCATGGTAAGCAAAACGCGAGCCTTCGTTCCAGCGTAATTGCTCGCCAGCCCGGAGAGCTTCGGAAAAATCCTCTTCAGAGGCTGGCTCATCTGCCGCCACAACCACGTCTATGCTCTTGGGTGCGGTTGCGTACTGGCCAAACCACAAAGCCAGCGAGCGTTTGTCTTCAAGCTTTTCTGCCAGTACGGCCTGAAGGCGGTCAATAACACCTGGTTCGATGGTGCCCGGATTGTCTTGGACCTTCAAATCCGGATCATTCAAGTGATTGGCGGCGTCTGACTGGTTGCAAAGGAAATCCGTAAACCCGGTAAGCAAGTCGTCGATAGTTGGCGCACGGAAGCCCACTGACAGGGTAATGCAATCGTCTTCGGCGATGCCGTGATGGCCAACGCCGGGCGGCAGGTACAGCATATCGCCAGGGGCAAGCGTGACCGTTTCTTCGCCTTCCCAGCTACTGAGTATGCGCAAAGGTGTGCCTTCTACCCTGGGCGAGGTTTGATCGCACCGACCACCAAACGTCCAGCGCCTGTGCCCCTGCGCCTGCAGCAGGAATACATCATATTGGTCGTAGTGAGGGCCTACGCTGCCGCCCTTGGGCGCATAGCTGGCCATAATGTCGTCAAGGCGCCAGTTGGGCACGAAGCGGAAGTGTTCAAGAAGATCCGCTACTTCTGGAACCCAGTGGTCAAGACCCTGAACGAGCAACGTCCAGTTTTGTTCGGGAAGCTGGCTAAAACGCTCTTCAGAGAAAGGGCCGTTGTGTAATTGCCAAGGCTTTCCGTCATCGTTTTCGATAACGATACGCGATTCCACACCTTCTTCGCAGGCAAGTCCCGCCAACTCGTCTGCATCGACAGGGCTCTGAAAGCCGGGAAATGCCTGGCGAATGACCAGCGGTTTTTTCTGCCAGTAGTCTTTCAGAAAGTCCGAAGGCGAACGTCCGCCAAGCATATCCATCGTTGTGCTTCCTTGATTCAAATGTTGCGGGCCTGGTCAACGGCGTTACCAATGTAATTGCCCGGAGTCAGGGCCATCAGCTCTGCTTTTGCGCTGTCTGGCATCTCAAGGCTTTCAACAAAGCTTCTGATCACTTCTGGTGTCATGGCTTTGCCGCGGGTCAGAGCTTTGAGCTTTTCGTAAGGCTTCTCGATGCTGTATCTGCGCATGACCGTTTGGATCGGCTCGGCAAGCACTTCCCAGGCCTTGTCGAGGTCTTCGTCGAGACGCGCCGGGTTGATTTCCAATTTGCTTAACCCTTTGAGCGTGGCTTCGTAGGCGATCAAGCTATGGGCAAAACCAACACCCAAGTTGCGCAGTACGGTGGAGTCGGTCAAATCGCGCTGCCAGCGTGAAATGGGCAGCTTGGCAGACAGGTGCCCTAGCAAGGCGTTGGCTATGCCCAGATTGCCTTCCGAGTTTTCAAAATCGATGGGGTTGACCTTATGGGGCATGGTAGAGGAGCCCACTTCGCCTTCAATGGTTTTCTGCTTGAAATAGCCTAAGGAAATATAACCCCAGATATCCCGGTCCAGGTCGATCAGAATGGTGTTGAAGCGGGCAACGGCATCGTAAAGCTCAGCGATGTAATCGTGGGGCTCGATCTGCGTGGTGTATGGGTTAAAGTCGAGGCCAAGGTTTTCAATAAATGCTTTGGCGTTGGCGGCCCAATCTATATTGGGATAGGCCGAGATGTGGGCGTTGTAGTTGCCTACTGCACCGTTAATCTTGCCAAGTATCTCAATACTGCGAATTTGCTTGATTTGCCTCTGCAGGCGGTACACCACGTTAGCGAACTCTTTGCCAACAGTGGTTGGCGAGGCCGTTTGGCCGTGGGTGCGGGACAGCATTGGCTGTTCTGCGTGCGCCTGCGAAAGTGCCTCCAGTTTGTCGGCCACTCGGGTCATTGTTGGCAGCAGGCCGTTATCCAGGCCTTCGCGAAGCATTAACGCGTGGGAGAGGTTGTTGATGTCCTCAGAGGTGCACGCAAAGTGAACAAATTCGGTTACCGCGTGAAGTTCCGGAACTCCCGCGATTTTTTCTTTGATAAAGTATTCAACGGCTTTGACATCGTGGTTAGTGGTGCGCTCAATTTCCTTGATGCGCTGAGCATCTTGAAGACCGAATTCCGTGATCATTTTATCAAGAAACGAGTTCGCCTCTGAGCTAAAGGTTGGCACTTCAATAACGCCGGGATGTGCCGCCAATTGCTGCAGCCATCGGATTTCGACCGTCACACGGTTCCTGATCAGGCCATACTCACTGAAAATATCACGGAAAACGCTGACTTTATTGCCATAGCGTCCATCGACCGGGGAAATGGCGGTCAGGGCGTTGAGTTCCATCGAAAACCTCTCAAATGATCAAAGAATCGGTTCAGAAAAAGGGATGTTCCATAATACACCAGCGTAACCGGTGAATCAGTGGTGTTAGGTCAGTTATCGAATGGGCGGTTCGCCTGTTCCGCGAGCTCCCTGGCATGCTGAACCACCTTGCGGCGCGACAACACCAGTTGCCAGCGGCGCCCGCCCGTTTGTCTCCAGAGCACCGCCGAACGTATGCCTGCGAGTAGAAGGGCGCGCACTTTGGCGGCATTCTCATCGCGCTGCAACAGTGAGGGGTTGCCACTTACCTGAATGCGTAGCCGGAACGTGCTAATGGTGTCCGCATAGACCGAGGCCAGGTTACTGACGAGGTTTGAGTGGACATAACCAAAGTGGCTGGCGGTATGCCTTGCCTGATCGATACGGCTGCCAATCACCTCTAGCATGTCCTTGTTCTGGTTAAGCTTGGATTCCAGCTGAATCAGGTTTAGAACGTAGCGCAGCACCTCGATATCCTGCTGTTTTTTTTGTTCGCTCATAACCGTAGAGAGTGTTATCAGGCCCTCACGAATGTCGGCAAGTTCGCCGCCATAAACGTCCAGCGTGCTGGCAGGGTCGCTGGCGAACAATGAGCGCAAGCAGGTTTCCAGGCTGGATTCGTTGCAGCTGCCATTGTTGGCGATTTGTTGCACAAGATTGGCTGCCTGGAAGACGCCCGCCAGCGCCAGTGTCTGGTCGTGGAGTGATTTACTCACAGGGGTGCCTCCGGTGCGCCAGCTCTGGCAAGGCGATCGGGAAGTGCTTCGTTGTCACGCCAGGTTTCAGTGATCACGCCGCCTCCCAGGCAAATGTCCTTGTCATAAAAAACCACAGATTGCCCAGGTGTCACGGCCCTTTGGGCGTCATCAAAAACCACTTTCACGCCGCCCTCGATAACAGACACTTCGCAATCCTGATCCGGCTGGCGGTAGCGGGTTTTAGCTTTACAGCGAAAAGATTGTGCCGGCGGTTCGCCCGCCACCCAGTCCACCGGGTCGGACAACAGGCCGCGAGAGAAAAGCAGTGGGTGATGCTTGCCCTGAACGGCTGTCAGCACGTTACGCGTCAAATCTTTTTCGGCCACGTACCAGGGGTCGTCCCCAAAGTTGGTGAGCCCGCCAATCCCCAAGCCTTGGCGTTGGCCGATGGTGTGATACATCAATCCCTGGTGCCGGCCGATTGTTTGGCCTTCCGGGGTTTGTATATCGCCCGGCTGGGCCGGTAGATACTGTTTCAGGAAGTCGCTGAATTTGCGTTCACCAATAAAGCAGATGCCGGTGGAGTCTTTTTTGTCGTGGGTAACAAACCCCTGTTCCTCGGCAATCCGGCGTACTTCTGGCTTTTCCAGTTCACCTACGGGGAACAAAGTGCGGGCTATGCGATCACCTGACACGGCGTGCAAAAAGTAGCTCTGGTCTTTATTCCCATCCAGGCCTTTCAATAAAAGGGCTTTGCCCGAACCATCCGCAAGCGGGCGTTGGCGGGTGTAATGCCCGGTGGCGATGTAATCAGCGCCCAATGTAATGGCATAGTCGAGAAAGGCGCGGAATTTGACCTCTTTGTTGCACAGAATGTCCGGGTTGGGAGTACGCCCAGCCTGGTATTCAGAAAGGAAATGCTCAAAGACGCGATCCCAATACTCAGCGGCGAAGCTGGCGGTATGGAGCTTGATGCCGATGGCATCCGCAACATCCTGAGCATCAGCCAGATCGGTCATGGCGGTGCAGTATTCGGTGCCGTCATCTTCATCCCAGTTCTTCATGAACAGGCCTTCGACCTGATATCCCTGATCCTTGAGTAGCCAGGCAGCAACTGAAGAGTCGACACCGCCGGACATGCCAACGATCACGCGTGTGTTTTCTAAAGTGGGGGCAGTAGGCGATGGATTTGTCATGACAGCTCTGAGCACCGGTGCAAAACGCGGGAGTCTACCATTTTGTGCCGGTTACGTCTGCGAGTCTGCAATTACATCCAGTGGATAACAGCGGCCACTTCGGTAATCCTCTATGCTTTTTACAACCAGCGGGCTGCGGAGTTTGTCGCCCAGCTGACGGATATCTTCCAGCGATAACCAGTGTGCTGCAATAATGCCGGTATCTAGCTTGTCGGTTATGCGATGGCGGGCCTTTCCTATGAAGCAAAAACGATAATAGGTTACGCCGTTCGCGGGTGCCTTATAGGTGTACAGCCCCAAAAAGTGCTCCGGCTCGACATCCCATCCGGTTTCTTCCAGTGCCTCGCGCCTTACGGCGTCTAGAATGGCCTCGTCTTCTTCAACGTGTCCTGCAGGTTGGTTGAACACAATTCTTCCGCTGCTGCGCTCCTCAACCATCAGGAATCGGCCGTGTGCATCTTCAACCACCACAGCTACCGTGGCATGGGGTGTCCAGGTCATGATCCTTGGGTTCTCCGTGGCGCCTTGGCGGGCTGGGCTCGCGTCGGTCGCTTACCGGGTTGGGTGGTTTTAGGTAAATTGATGACGAATTTCCGGTATTTGCCCGGCTCAAGGCCGTCTAGCGTCCAGTCACCAATACGATAGCGGATCAATCGCAGTGTTGGAAACCCAACGGCAGCCGTCATCCGCCGCACTTGTCTGTTTCGACCTTCAGTGATAGTCAGTTCAATCCAGCTAGTGGGCACTGTATCGCGCCGGCGCACCGCTGGAACTCTGGGCCACAGTTTAGGCTCTTTCATCCGGCGGACTTTTGCTGGGCGGGTGCGGCCATCCTTGAGGGTTACGCCGGCACCAAGCGCCTCTATGGCGCCCGCAGACACGTCGCCTTCAACTTGAACCCAATAGGTTTTGGCCATTTTCAGGGCAGGCGATGCAATGCGATGCTGCAAAGGGCCGTCGCTGGTGAGCAAAAGAAGGCCTTCGGAATCGTAATCCAGTCGCCCGGCAGGGTAGGCATCAGGAATAGGAATCCACTCAGCCAATGTTGAACGGGGTGCCTGTCCGGCGGTTGTGGATTCATCCGTAAACTGGCTGAGGACTTGAAAAGGCTTATTAAACAGGATGAGTTCAGCCATGGAGGCGGCTCCAGAGTAGGAGAAGTAAGGTCAGCGAAGGGTACGTAGAAAAAATAGCGTTTGAAAGCAAAAAATAGCCCCGCTCCCGTGCAAGGATGCACAGGCTGAAGCCTGCCGGATGAATCCGGCAGGAGGGCTTAGCTTGTGGACGGCCTGCCTGGGCGGTGTCTCAGGCGTTCGCAGCGCGGGGAGGATAGCCTCCGCGATCCTCTTCTGCGTTTTCGGTCGTGTCTTCCGAGGTTTCTGACGCACCCGTTTGAGTTTCGGCCTGCCCGCCAGCCTGCTCCTCGGGCACGATATTGACGGCATGCACGCCTTTATCGCTGGGTTTTTTATCAAAATTAACTGCCTGGCCCGCTTTCAACGTTTTGTAGCCGTCCATATGAATTGACGAAAAGTGGGCAAACAGATCGTCACTACAGCCATCTTCTATGATGAAGCCGTACCCCTTGGCATTGTTGAACCACTTTACCTTACCCCTTGGCATGATGAACTCCCCTGTTCTTTTGCTGTCACTTGTTATTGTTTACTTCACTGATCGGCTTTGAAGCTGCATTTTGCCGGTCTCGGTTACAAAGATTGCTCATGTATTTACATTATTTAACATGGCAGGTTAACTTTCGGCGAAACCCGGAGTCGAGTCAATAGCTTCTATTACGGTAATGTGTGGTTGAACGCAGTCTGGAAGCGGTATCATGATCGTATTAGTAATTATCTCATCCCCGGGACGTAGTCGGACTTGAAAACCCGGGGCCAGACAACCACATTAATGAAAGGCGCCGATAAGCGGTAAAGAATGATGCGGACTATCGAAAATTCTCTACTAGTATTAAATCAGGGGGAGGATGAACAACCGGGGCGTCACGACGACCTCAGCGTTGCTCCCGAAAAACCTGCCCTGAAACGCCCGTCGCAATTTCGGGTTATGTTGTTGAATGATGATTACACGCCCATGGATTTTGTTGTGGAAGTGTTAATGACATTTTTCGGAATGAATGAAGAAAAGGCGACACAGGTGATGCTGCTCGTCCATACCCAAGGTAAGGCGGTATGCGGGGTTTATACCCGGGACATCGCGGAAACAAAGGCGGCACAGGTGAACCAGTATTCCTCGGAATGCGACCATCCGCTCCTTTGCGAGATTGAATGTGCGGACTGATACATGTTGGGGTGGCCCATGCTGAGCAAAGATCTTGAAATTACGCTGAATACGGCCTTCAAAAGTGCCCGCGACAAGCGCCATGAATTCATGACCGTAGAGCATTTATTGCTGGCTCTGCTGGAAAATGAGTCTGCAGTGGGGGTTCTCAAGGCCTGTGGTGCAGATCTCAAGCAGCTTCATGATGAGCTGGTTGAATTTGTGGACTCTACAACTCCATTGATTCCTGGTAGCGATGATGAGCGCGAAACCCAACCAACACTTGGATTTCAGAGAGTGTTGCAGCGCGCTGTGTTTCATGTGCAATCCTCTGGAAAGAAAGAAGTAACCGGAGCCAATGTGCTGGTTGCTATTTTCAGTGAGCAGGAAAGCCAGGCTGTGTATGTGCTCAAGAAACAGAGCGTTGCACGCATTGATGTCGTCAACTTTGTGTCTCATGGGATTTCCCGTGTTCAAGGCGCAGAAGATCAGGACGGCAGCGATCAGACCTCGCACGAGGAGGCTGGCGAAGAGGGCGGGCAGTCCAAGCCGCTGGAAACTTACGCAACCAATTTGAATGAGCAGGCTCGCCAAGGACGCATTGACCCGCTAATCGGCCGCGAACATGAGGTTGAGCGGGTGGTACAGATCCTGGTGCGCCGGCGCAAGAATAACCCGTTGTTGGTGGGCGAGGCTGGTGTCGGCAAGACCGCCATTGCAGAGGGGCTGGCCAAACGCATTGTTGATGGCCAGGTGCCAGATATCATTTCCGACGGCGTGGTGTATTCACTGGATCTTGGCGCGCTGCTCGCCGGAACCAAGTACCGTGGTGATTTCGAAAAGCGTCTTAAGGGGCTGCTTTCAGACCTGAAAAAAGAAAAGCACGCGATTCTGTTCATTGATGAGATTCACACCATCATTGGTGCAGGGTCTGCCTCTGGTGGCGTGATGGATGCCTCGAATCTGCTAAAGCCCATGCTGGGCTCTGGTGAGATCCGTTGCATTGGCTCAACCACGTATCAGGAGTTCCGGGGTATCTTTGAGAAGGACAGTGCGTTGGCCCGACGCTTCCAGAAGATTGACGTGAATGAGCCGAGTGTCGAGGACACCTATCAGATACTCAAAGGCCTGAAGCCGAACTTTGAAAAGCACCACGATCTGAAATATACCGATCAGGCGCTGCGTGTTGCTGCGGAGTTGGCAGATCGATACATTACCGATCGCCATCTTCCGGACAAGGCCATCGACGTGATCGATGAAGCTGGTGCGCGGCAGCGCTTGATGCCGGAGGGCAAGCGCCTGGACACGGTTGGTGTGCCAGAAATCGAAGATGTGGTTGCCAAAATTGCCCGCATTCCACCCAAGAACGTGTCCACCAGCGACAAAGATCTGCTGCGTAATCTGGAGCGTGATCTCAAGATGGTGGTGTTTGGGCAGGATCCCGCAATTGAGTCTTTATCTACGGCAATCAAGCTGGCTCGTGCTGGCCTGAAAGCGCCAGAAAAGCCAGAAGGTTCCTTCTTGTTTGCTGGGCCTACGGGTGTTGGTAAAACAGAGGTAACCAAGCAGTTGGCTAAGGCGCTCGGTGTTGAGCTGGTTCGGTTCGATATGTCGGAGTACATGGAGCGCCATACGGTCTCCCGCCTCATTGGCGCGCCCCCGGGTTATGTGGGTTACGACCAGGGTGGTCTGTTAACAGAATCTGTTAACAAGCACCCACATTGCGTGCTGTTGCTCGATGAGATCGAAAAGGCGCATCCGGAAGTCTTCAACTTGCTTCTGCAGGTGATGGACCACGGCACCTTGACTGATAACAACGGGCGCAAGGCTGACTTCCGCCATGTGATCCTGGTCATGACCACGAACGCGGGCGCTGAAAGCATGGCCCGTCGCTCGATTGGCTTCAGTGAGCAGGATCACAGCAGTGATGGTATGGAAATCATCAGTAAAACGTTTACGCCTGAGTTCCGGAACCGTCTGGACAGCATTATCCAGTTCGGTGATCTGAAGAAGGAAACCATCACCTTTGTGGTGGACAAGTTCCTGACCGAGTTGCAGGCGCAACTGGATGAGAAGCATGTGGTGTTGCATGTGGACGACGAGGTTAAATCCTGGCTCGCGGACAAGGGCTATGATGTGACCATGGGTGCACGCCCAATGTCACGCCTGATTCAGGATAAAATCAAGCGTCCTCTCGCTGAGCAGATCCTGTTCGGCAGCTTGTCTGAGAAAGGCGGCGATGTGTTCATCCATCTCAAGGATGATGAGTTGGTGTTCGACTATGAAGATGAGCCTGCAGAAGCCGTTTAAAGCGGCTGGCAGGCTGGAAGTAGTCACCAACAAAAAAACCGCTGCAGTGATGCAGCGGTTTTTTTATGCTTCTTCGATGTCGCCGTTGCTTTAGCGGGCGCGGTACACAATCCGGCCTTTGCTCAGATCGTAAGGCGTTAACTCAACCTTGACCTTGTCACCTGTCAGGATGCGGATATAGTTTTTACGCATCTTGCCGGAGATGTGAGCAGTAACAACGTGGCCGTTGCTCAGCTCAACCCGGAACATGGTGTTTGGAAGGGTATCAAGAATAACGCCTTCCATTTCAATAGCATCTGTCTTCGCCATTCAGTAAAAACCTCTATTGGGAATGCTTTCCGTAATTTTAAATTGCGCAATTCTGCCTGATTTTTCGGCGTTTGGCAAAGTGTGTATGCAAACACTCATTAAAAAGCGCCTGGTTGCTGTGTATTGGGCTGAAAAAGGCACTAGGGAGCTTCCAGTACTCGCCACTGGCCGTCCTGCAATGCTTCTATGGGCTTGAAGCGGGTTTTGTAATTCATTTTTTGGCACTGCTTTATCCAGTAGCCTAGATAGAGGTATGGAAGTTTGCGTCGGCGGGCTTCCTGGATTTGCCAAAGAACAGCGAAGGTGCCCAGGCTTCTGTGTTCCAGGGCAGGGTCAAACACTGTGTATATGGCTGACAGCCCATCCTCCAAAGCATCTACAGCGGCCAGTGCCACCAATTCTCCATGTTCATGAATTTCCAGAAACAACGAGTCTGTCGCGCCCTCTACGAGAAACGACGTGAACTGTTCCCGTGAGGGCGGGTACATGTCGCCATCTTTGTGTCTTAGCTCTACGTAGTTGGCGTAAAGCTGGTAATAGCGTTCACTGAAGGCTGCGGGAACCAGCACACATTCAAGGTCGCTGTTCTTCTTCATGACCCGGCGCTGACTGCGATCCGGGCGAAAGCTATTTACGTTTAGCCGTACGGGAATGCAGGCGTTACAGGCTTCGCAATGGGGTCGATAATAATGCGACCCACTGCGGCGAAAGCCTAGTGATGTGAGTTGGCTGTACAGCTTTTTGTCGATGTTGGCTCGCGGGTCGACAAACATGGTTGTCGCTTCGCGATCAGGGAGGTAGCTGCAGTCGTGGGCAGGTGTTGCGAAAAACACCAGGGTTCTGAGACTACTCATTCATGCCTCCGGCCCGTGCCATTGCCAGTGGAGTGTCCAGTCTGGCTGATTCGGTTTTCGGTCTGCGTATGTATCGATTATAGATAAAAATTCGCGTCTGGCCAGGGTGTGTGCGCCCATGCTTAAAAGATGGTCGCTCTCTACCTGGCAGTCCATTATTTGGTAGCCCCAGTCTTGTAATTGACGGGCCAGATGAACCATCAGCACTTTGGATGCGTTGGTTTCCAGGGAAAACATGGATTCGCCGAAAAAACACTGCCCTATGGCGAGCCCATACATGCCGCCTGCCAGTTCGCCGTTTTGGTTCCACACTTCGATGGAATGAGCAACGCCCTGGCGGTGCAATGCGGAGTAACTGGCGATCATGTCGTCGGTTATCCAGGTGCCTTCACTGCGGGTGGAGGCGCACAGGCGAATGATTCGGCCGAAGGCTTGGTCGGTGGTTACGTTGAAGCGGCGCTGGTTGAGTGTTTTGCGCAGGCTTCGGGATATGTGGATGTCTTCGGGAAAGAGCACGCATCTAGGGTCTGGCGACCACCAGAGTATGGGTTGGTCGTCGCTGTACCAGGGGAATATTCCGCTGCGATACGCGAGGATCAGGCGTTCGGTGGAGAGGTCGCCGCCCAGCGCGAGAAGGCCATCGGGGTCGTCGAGGGCTTCTTCGGCTGGGGGGAACCAGAGTTCGTCAGGGTCTAGCCAGGGTAGTGAGGTCATCCTGCCTGCTTTGTGTCTGTATTAATCCTGTTGATCCAGAAACTTCTCAGCATCCAATGCAGCCATGCAACCAAAGCCCGCTGATGTCACGGCTTGGCGGTAAACGTGGTCGGCTACGTCGCCGGCGGCGAATACGCCTGGAATACTGGCTTGGGTTGCCATGCCTTCCAAGCCAGACTGAATCTTGATGTAGCCGTTTTCCATGTTCAGCTGGCCGTCGAAGAGGTCGGTATTGGGCTTGTGACCGATAGCGATGAAGACGCCTGCCAGGTCAAAATCCTGTGTGGATTCGTCTTTCATGCTTTTGATGCGCATGCCGGTTACGCCGGTGCCATCGCCCAATACTTCGTCGAGGGTGTGATCCCAGACGATTTTAACGTTGCCGTTTTTGGCTTTTTCGAAGAGCTTATCCTGCAGGATCTTCTCTGCACGCAAGCTGTCACGACGGTGAACCAGGGTGACTTCTGCGGCTATGTTGGAGAGGTACAGGGCTTCTTCAACGGCGGTGTTTCCGCCACCGATCACGGCAACTTTCTGTTTTTTGTAGAAGAAGCCGTCGCAGGTTGCGCAGGCCGATACGCCCTGGCCTTTAAAGCGCTCTTCGGATTCCAGGCCCAGATACATGGCAGATGCGCCAGTAGCGATGATCAGGGCGTCGCAAGTGTATTCACCACCGTCGCCTTTGAGGCGAAAAGGGCGGCTCTGCAGGTCGGCTTCGTTGATCGTGTCGTACACGATGCTGGTCTCAAACCGCTCGGCGTGCTTGAGCATGCGTTGCATGAGCTCCGGGCCCTGAACGCCGTCGTTGTCGCCGGGCCAGTTGTCCACGTCGGTGGTAGTGGTGAGCTGTCCACCGACCTCAATGCCGGTGATCAGTGTTGGGTTCAGGTTTGCCCTGGCTGCGTAGACAGCCGCCGTGTACCCCGCGGGGCCAGAGCCAAGGATGATCAACCGGGAATGTTTGCTTTCGCTCATGAGTGTCTCTCACTAAAACGGTACGTGTCAGGCTCTTTCAGAGCCAGCAATGCGAGGAAGGTGGAAAGGCTACCACGAATGCAGCGGGCTGCCAGTTGTTTTGCCCAATTCCACTGATTAAGCTTTTCTATCTGGTTCGTCTATTCCAACACTGAAACGGTGGTTAGCAGCTGCCGCACGCGCTCTGTACTTTTCCCGGATTCGCCCTGCTCAAGTCGGTGTTCAGCAATGGCTGGAAAGACTGCCTGGACATCGTCGGGTAGAGCGTGTCGGCGACCTTGCATCAGAGCCCAGGCTTTTGTGGCTCTGAGCAAGCCAATGCCGGCCCTGGGGGATAATCCGTAAAGCAGTCCGGGCATGCGGCGGCTTTGTTCCAGCAAGCGTTGAATGTAATCCAGCAGTGCAGAGCTGGCGCTTACACGAGCGACTTCATCTTGCAGTGTTTCCAGATCAGCCTCGGAAAGCAGTGTGCCTAGCCGATCTGTCATTGCACGGCGGTCTTCGCCTTCCAGCAGTTCACGCTCCGCTCTGGGGTCTGGGTAGCCAAGCCGTATACGCATTAGAAACCGATCGAGCTGGGATTCTGGTAGCGGGTAGGTGCCACCCTGTTCGGTTGGGTTCTGTGTGGCGATCACGAAGAAGGGATGCGGTAACGGGCGTGTCTCGCCTTCAATAGACACTTGGCGCTCTTCCATAGCTTCAAGCAAGGCGCTTTGGGTTCTTGGTGACGCTCGGTTTATCTCATCTGCCAGCACAACCTGAGCAAATATTGGCCCCGGGTGGAACACCAGGCTACCTGCCTGTTTGTCGTACATGGAATAACCCAATACGTCGGCGGGCAACAGATCGTTGGTGAACTGAATGCGCTGGTAACTAAGACCCATGGATTTGGCTAAGGCGTGAGATAAGGTGGTTTTGCCCATGCCGGGGATGTCTTCGATCAGCAGGTGGCCTTTGGCGAGCAGGCCGCAAAGGGCCAGACGAACCTGATGCTCCTTGCCAAGGAGGATTTGGTTGAGCTCGGTAACAACGGTATCCACCAGTTTTTTCATGCTGGGATTAGTCCCTCACTCTTTTTAGAATATCGCCATAGGCGTCGATGCGTCGGTCTCTGAAATATGGCCAGATGCGACGAATCGATTCACTGCGACGGCGATCAATGGTCACGCTCAGGATGCACTCGGTGGTGTCGTCTGCCCGAGCCAGAAATTCACCTTGGGGGCCGCAGATAAAACTATTGCCCCAGAAATGAATGCCGCTTGATTGCCCAGAGGGGTCTGGCTCAGTGCCCACCCGGTTGGGCGCCACTACTGGTAGGTTGTTGGCCACGGCGTGGCCACGCTGAACCGTTACCCAGGCTTCCAGTTGGCGAGCTTGTTCGGCCGGGTCATCGGTAGTGTCCCAGCCGATGGCGGTGGGGTATATCAGTATTTCAGCGCCGGCCAGTGCCATCAGACGCGCGGCTTCCGGGTACCATTGATCCCAGCATACGAGGACTCCCAGCTTACCAACCGAGGTTTCGATGGGTGAGAACCCATTTCGGCCATCGTTGAACTGCGCATCACCGGGCGTGAAATAGAACTTTTCATAAAAGCCTGGGTCGTCCGGAATGTGCATTTTTCGGTACAGGCCCGCAATGGAGCCGTCGCTTTCGAAGACCACGGCGGTATTGTGATAAACACCGTTCATACGTCGCTCAAAAATGGAGCCAACAATAACCACGCCCAGCTCCCGGGCCAAATCAGAAAGCCGTTCGCTGGTAGGGCCGGGGATGGGCTCGGCCAAATCGAAGACGCTGGTGTCCTCGGTCTGGCAGAAGTATTGGGTAGCGTGGAGCTCCTGAAGGATAATCAGCTGCGCCCCGCCCGCGTTGGCTTCACGAACCAGCATTTCAGTGGTTGCCAGGCTGGCAGCCTTATCTTGACTGCAGGCTTGTTGGATGGCTGCGACTGTAAGCTGGTCTGAGTTTTGGCTCATATGGAAACGACTCCCTCCGGAATCTGCATGGTAACGCAGTGCAGGCTGCCATGTTGCGTCACCAGCGACCGGCAGTTGATAGGGATAATTTCCCGATCGGGGAAAATCTCACTGATCACACCAATGGCCTGTTCATCCTGACGCACACCATAAACGGGCATCAGTACAGCACTATTGATGATCAAAAAGTTGGCGTAGGTGGCGGGGAGTCGTTCGCCGTCATCGCCAAATATTGAGTCTGGCCAGGGCAGTGGGGTCAGCTTGTAGGGTGAGCCATCACGCTGACGGAACTCCTTAAGGTCTTCTTCCATGGCGGCCAGGGCACTGTAGTGCTCATCTGCCACATCTGGGCAGGATACGTAGCAAATATGATCCGGGGCACAAAACCGAGCCAGCGTGTCAATGTGGCTGTCGGTGTCATCACCTGCTAAATATCCGTGGTTAAGCCAGAGGATGCGGTCTGTGCCGAGCATTTCAGACAGCAACTGCTCGATGGCACCGCGATCCATAGACGCATTGCGTGTGGGGGTTAGCAGACACTCGCTGGTCGCAAGCAACGTACCTTCGCCGTCGGATTCAATGGAGCCGCCTTCCAGTACAAAGTCCACTGCCTGCATGGGCGTGGTTCCAAATACTCCGAAATTGGCAAGATGACGGTTGAGGGCATCGTCTTTTTCCCAGGGGAATTTGCCGCCCCAGGCGTTAAAACGAAAATCCAGTAGCGTGGGCTCTTCATCGGTAAATACGGTAATCGGGCCGTGGTCGCGGGCCCAGGTATCGTTTGCCGGTGCGGGTACCGCGTGCACGCGCCCTGGCAGGCCCTTCTGGTCGGCCCAGGCATTAAGCTCGCGCTCAAGATCCTGCAAGCGAATCACGTGTTCACAGCTTACAACCAGATGTTCAAAACGGAGAACCGAGCGGGCAATTTCAAGAAATACCGGCTCTACCTCGTCAATTATCCCTGCCCAGTCGGTACCTGGGTGTGGCCAGGTAAGCACAACGGCGCTTTGGGGTGCCCACTCAGCTGGCAACATGCGTCGGAATGTCACTTTACAATCACCTTAAAAGTGCAAAAGCCGCCATTCTAACCAAAGGGCGGCGTGTCGTCAGGTTGTGTACCCGGAACGGCCGGGCAGAGAATGTCTGATTTGATGGTCTCAGCGCTGGTGTGTCAGTACCGAGTGGATAACCCGATCTTGTTCGAAATAGACCACAAACTTGCCATAGTGCCATTGGCTGATGGGAGGCTGCCCAACCGCAGAATCGATTGAATTCGGCTGACCCCATGCGGCCCGTACGGACGCTTGTGTCATTCCCGTCCGGGGCATGTTTTGTTGGCTTCTGTCTGCCTGGCTCCCTACCGGTACACGAAGATCCTCGGCAAACACACCCGAAGCGGGAGCCAGGGTGAAAAATACTGCCGCTGCCAGTGTGCCAGTCAGGGCTCGCTTCATTGTCATTGATGGATCTCCATTAATGCGGGGCTTCGGTATCTACTCCGAAGACATGGATAAAACGTAATATCCGAGAATTACAGGCAAAAGTCACATGTTTTCGCCAGTCTACTCGTTTTGCCGTTGGCGAATCTGCCACCGCATCACATGTCGGGCGATTTGCTGGCGGTCGCCATCATGTATCCGAATAAAACCGGTATGAACCCTTGCACCGCCTGTTGCGTCAGCCTGCACGTCTAGCACCTGTGCAACGGCCCGGGGTTGGAAAAGTTCTGGTGGCAGGGTCATACGAATAGCAAGCCGGTCGCCAGTCTGCCATGCTTGCAGGCTTGTGGAAAAGGCCAAGCCGCCTTCACTAAGGGTAACGTCTTGCCAGTCGCCCGGTTGCAAGGGATTTTGCTGAAAGGCCATAATGCGCGCAAGCGAGTCCAGCTTGCCGTTTAAGGACTTTACCACGCCTGTAAGTAGGCGGTCCTGATCCGCAAGGCTGGCGAGCTGAGATTTGATGTCTTGATCGAGTCGCCTGAATTCAGCTTTCAGGGTCTCCAGGTGATCGTCTTTAAAGGGATTGTCGTCGAGCTCGCCAAACGGCGGAAGCTTACGGATATCCAGGCCAATCCGGTCTTCGATGCGGAAAAACTCCCGACGTTCAGACAGATAGTCTGCAGCTTCGGGCGGTGTGTCTTGGGTGTGCATTCAGGGCTCCGCTAATTAAAGATGTTAGCCAGTAGTTAAAGTTTAGCAGTTTCCCGTTGCGCTGAAAGCGCTGGCGGGAATTCCAGACCACGACCGACCTGAAGGTAGCGACAGGCACCCCTCCATGTTCAGACCCTTATCGTTTTATATCGGCTTGCGTTATACCGCAGCCAAAAGGCGTAACCATTTTATTTCGTTTATTTCTCTCACGTCCATGATCGGGTTAATGCTTGGCGTTGCCGTGCTGATTATCGTGTTGTCCGTAATGAACGGCTTTGACCGTGAGCTCAAACAGAGAATCCTGGGCATGGTACCCCACGCCATTATCCAGGGCAGCGGACCGCTGGATGACTGGGAGTCCGTTGATGCTCAAGTGCAGAAACACCCCAGGGTGTTGGCCGCCGCTCCGTTTATTCAGGGGCAAGGCATGGTCACCGGTGGCGGTGAGGTGCGCGGCGTTATGCTCAATGGAATACTGCCTGAGGAAGAGCGTTCGGTTTCAATCATCGAAAATCACATGATTGAAGGCAAGCTGGACGACTTGGTCTCGGGGGAGTTTGGCATCATCGTGGGCCGTACCATGGCCGCCAGCTTGCGTTTACAGTTAGGCGATAAGGTAACCGTGGTGCTGCCGGAGGCTTCTGTGACGCCCGCCGGCGTGTTGCCTCGCCTGAAACGTTTTACAGTAAAAGGCATTTTCAGTGTAGGCGCGGAGCTGGATGGTAATTACACCCTCATTCACATGGATGATGCGTCCAAGCTCATGCGCACGGGTGGGAAAGCCGAGGGCGTGCGCCTGCTGGTAGATGACTTGTTTGCGGCGCCCAAGGTCGCAGAGGAGGCCGCCAAGGGCTTGCCAGGTCGCTACTATATTTCGGACTGGACCCGTACTCACGGTAATTTGTTTCAGGCAATCCGAATGGAAAAAACCATGATCGGCCTGCTTCTGATGTTTATTGTGGCGGTCGCCGCCTTCAATATTGTGTCCACGTTGGTAATGGTAGTGACGGATAAAACAGCGGATATCGCGATTCTGCGTACCATGGGCGCAACGCCTGCACGCATTATGAGAATTTTCATCGTTCAGGGTGCGGTTATCGGCGTTTTCGGAACGCTTATTGGCACCACCCTTGGTGTTCTGGGTGCGCTCAATATCAGTGCATTTATTTCATGGCTAGAGGGCGCGCTTGGGCAAAAGTTTTTGAGTGCAGATGTATATTTCATCAGCTACTTACCCTCCCAGCTGCAATGGCAAGATGTAGCCATAATAAGCGGCGCAGGCCTTGCCATGAGTTTGCTGGCGACTATTTACCCGGCGTGGAGAGCGTCGCGAGTGGATCCCGCGGAGGCTCTTCGTTATGAATAAGGAAAGTGGTGTCATGAAGGATGTTCCTCTGGTAATCGACTGTCGACAGGTTACCCGAACCTACACCCAGGGACCGGAAACACTGACGATCTTCTCCGATATTTCGCTGGAGGTTACGGCGGGTGAAACGGTAGCTATTGTGGGGAGCAGTGGCGCGGGTAAAACAACACTGCTGAACCTTCTTGGTGGGCTGGACAAGCCGTCAACCGGGCAGATTTCAATATGTGGAAAGGACATACATCGTTTATCCGAGGCGGGGCGTGCGCGCTTCCGCAATCGTCATCTGGGCTTTGTGTACCAGTTTCACCACCTGTTGCCAGAATTTACCGCACTTGAGAATGTCATGATGCCTTGTGCCCTCGGTGGTATGGCGGTTAAAGATGCGCGCTCGCGAGCGCAATCAATATTGCAACGGGTGGGGCTTGCGGAGCGCCTGGAGCACAAGCCCGGCGAGTTGTCCGGTGGCGAGCGCCAGCGTGTTGCCATCGCCCGAGCACTGGTTAACGAACCGGACTGCGTGTTGATGGACGAGCCCACGGGAAACCTGGATGAACATACGGGGGAGGGCGTTCGGGCACTTATTGAGTCTTTGCGGGACCAGTTAGGGATCGCGTTTGTTATGGTTACCCATGATATGAAGATGGCGCGAAGCTTGGGGCGGGTTTTGAGGCTAGAGCAGGGCCGCCTGGTTCAGGAAGCCTGATCGCGGGAGCGCCGCAGGTCCTTGCGGGCCTTGCGGCGCAGTTGCCATTCCGTGCGGATTTTCCGACGCCAGATGAATTGTATTGCCAGGTAGGCTATGCACGCGGAAATTGTGGCGACAATTAGCGAGCCCAGATACAACGGAATGCCGATATCCAGCAAGCGCTCGCTGAGCCACGACCACGAGAGTTGCAGGTCGAAGCTCAGTACCGGTCGGTTAAGTGCCCAGGCGCCGACCTTGTAATTGAAATAAAAAATGGGAGGCATGGTGATCGGGTTGCTGATCCAGACCAGTACTGCAGATAATGGCAGGTTGGCGTTAAACCAGATGGCAAAAAAGCCTGCGGCCAGCATCTGGAACGGCATGGGTATGAAGCAAAAAAATACACCGATCAGAAATGCCCGAGCGACACTGTGACGATTGATGTGCCATAGGTTGGGTTCATTCAAGATATCGCCAAGAAATCCAAGCGATTGCATCGCTTGCACCTTCTCAGGTGATGGCAGATAGCGTTTTATGAACTTCTTTGGCATTAGGAAGCTCTACCTTCAAGTAGACTAAAACTCCGGCGCAAAGGAAGTCGCCGAGGGATGAAATCATCGGGAGGACAAGGATTGTCCGAAAACTCTTTCAATGGCACCGACCGACATAGTTGGCGGGCCCCTGCAGGATTTTCTGCAGTGTTTCGCGCAGTGCTTGGCATCTTTGCTTTTGCCTGCGGCGTCATCTTACTTTATAGGCTGGCGGTGTTGCCACCTCCAGTGTGGCTGCTCGGCGCCACACTTCCTGTTTTATTGTGGTTTTTTCCGATACGCCAAAGGCTACCCAAGTCCTTTTGGTTTATTACAATCGGTTTTGCATCGGGCATGGCTTGGGCGGGGTTTTGGGCCCATGAACGCCTTGATCAGAAGCTCCCCGCCGACCTTGAGGGCCAAAACGTTCAGGTTTCCGGGTACGTCTGTAACCTTCCGGTGGCTGGTAGTTTTGCCAGTATCCGATTCAGCTTTTGTGTAACCCGCTGGTACGGGAATTCCCTCACATCTAAAGCTGACAATACTCTGCCAGAAAAACTACGACTAGCTTGGTATGGCCAGCCCGAGGGAGACCTCCCGGGCCATCGGTTGCGCCTCGAAGTGGTGCTAAAAAGGCCTCATGGCACCCTGAACCCTGAAGGCTTTCGCTACGAGGACTGGCTATTCCGCAAAGGTTATCGCGCAACAGGTAGCGTTCGCAGTGCAATTGCGGATACATCCGTGTTCTGTGCTCTAGCGTGCCAGTACCACCGTATGCACGCCCGACTTGCAAGGTGGGTTGACAAGCAGTTCGCCGGTGCCCGCCATCACCCCTTGATTGCTTCTTTGCTGATTGGCAACCGCGGACACCTGTCTGCGGAGCATTGGGATGTTTTTAAAGCAACAGGGACCATTCACCTGGTGGCTATCTCGGGTCTTCATTTGGGCTTGGTCGCTCTGGGGGCGGGGGTTATTGCGCGTCGGCTTTTGCTGGCGGTATCTTCCTATCGTATGAGTGAACGCTCCGTGCGTTTGGCGGTTTTTCTTGTGGTGCTGCTGTGTTGCCTGCTCTACGCACTCGCAGCGGGATTTACGGTGCCGACCCGAAGAGCGCTGATTATGGTTGCTGTCGGCAGCTGGTTTGTCTTGAAAGCTTGGCAAATGCCTATTTGGCATTCTCTTGCGATTGCTCTTGGGCTGGTTCTCTTGCTTGATCCCTTTGCGCCACTGGATCAGGGTTTCTGGCTGTCGTTTGGTGCGGTTTCCGTGCTGATTTTTGTGTTTGCCGGTCGTTTGCGAGGCACGGGCTGGTTGGCCGGCCTGGTTCTCGCCCAGGGAACTGTATTTGCGGGGCTTTGGCCGATTCTTGAGTTAGCTGGGCAAGGTCAGCCCGTTGCGGGCCTGCTTGCCAATCTTTTTGCTATCCCTTGGGTTTCGCTGGTTGTGATGCCGGCTCTTATTGTCGGCGGGCTTCTGGTTGCTTTGTTTCCGGTATTGTCAGTGGCGATTGTCCCGTTGCTTGATGCGGTGCTTGGGTGTTTGTGGAGCTTTCTTGTGTGGGTAGCCGAGATAAGCTGGCCTGGCCTTGATGGAAACGCAGCAGAGATTGTGGGGTTTGCCGTGTTGACACTGCTGATTGCGACGGTACCCATCCGGACGTTTCGCATTGCCGGAGTTGCACTTGTGCTGGTTTGGGCCGCGGCCGCGAGCTTTCCGGGCGCGGCAGAAAATCCGAGAACTGTTCAACCAGAAGTCCGGGTGTGGGATGTTGGCCAAGGGCTCTCGGTCTTGTTGCGGGCCGGCAAGGAGGTAGTGCTCTACGACTCCGGGCCAGAAGTGAAAGGTGTTTTTTCCTCGGCCGAATCGGTTCTGCTGCCTAATCTCCGTGCATTAGGCGTCAAACGTATCGACACACTGGTTATAAGTCATGCCGACAGTGACCACTCCGGCGGGATTGATCTGCTTCTTGCTGAATTTGATGTAGGTCGAATTGTTACGGGCGAGCCGGCTGTTATCCGTGCCAGGCTGGCGCCGGGTAGCCAGGTGAATATTCTTGGCTGCGCAGGCGACGAAACGCTGGGTGGTGAGGTGTTGCTGTCTTACTGGAAGGCGGCAGGGGATTTTGAAGGCAATGATGCATCCTGTGTTCTTACGGCCTGGCAGGAAGGTAGCGGGGTAGAGTGGATATTACCTGGTGACATCAGTACCCCCATTGAAGCCCGTTACTTAAAGCATGCCGGGAGCCGGTTGCCGGAAAACAAGCCTCGTAAACGCGTTATTGTGGCACCGCACCATGGCAGTAAAACCTCATCCTCTGAAGCCTGGGTTAGCGGGCTTAGCCCGGATTTGGTGATCTACACCGCGGGATACCGGCACAGGTATGGCCATCCTCACAAAGATGTAACCGGGCGCTACCAGCGCGCTGGTGCTGAAGCACGCAATACCGCCTGTTCGGGCGCCTTGATTATGGCGTTGACGGCTGACGCCCTGGAAATCCAAGAGGCACGTGATAGCGCGCCCTTCTGGATCAACGGCCCGGGGCTGGCCAGAGATCAGTGTAAAATACCGTGACAATGCGGGTGTGGCCTCGACCTGCAGCTATGCTAAAGTAGCGCGGCTTGTTAACAATCAGGGAGATCAAGCGTGTTTGAGCTGTTGAAAGCTGGTGGCATTCTGATGGTGCCAATTGTTGCATGTTCCATTCTGGCGCTTGCAATTGTTCTGGAACGTTTTTGGACTCTTCGAGCGTCACGTGTTGCTCCACCTCAGACTATTAATGAGCTTTGGCGTTGGATCAAGAAAAAAGAACTTAACGCCCGCAAGCTCAAGGCATTACAGAGCTCATCGCCGTTGGGCCGCGTACTTGCTGGCGGTCTCATGAATGCCAAACATGGCCGTGAGATTATGAAGGAGAGCATTGAACACGAGGCTAGCCAGGCCATTCACGAACTCGAGCGCTTTTTGAATCCGTTGGGTACCATCGCGACCATAACGCCGTTGCTGGGACTTTTGGGTACCGTGATTGGCATGATCAAGGTATTTGCCGAAATCCAGCTTGCAGGCGTGGGCGATGCAGCCAACCTTGCCGGGGGCATCTCCGAGGCATTGATTACCACCGCTTCAGGCCTGAGTGTTGCTATCCCGGCGCTGATTTGTCACCGGTATTTTATTCGCCGGGTCGACGAGCTGGTTGTGGGCATGGAACAGGAAGCCATCAAGCTGGTTGAAGTTGTACACGGTGACCGCGAAATCGACGTGGAAGGGGCCTGAACGCTGTGAAGTTCACACGCCAGAGAAGTCAGGAAGTTGGGGTAGACCTAACGCCGCTGATCGATGTGGTTTTCCTGTTGCTGATTTTCTTTATGGTCTCAACGACGTTTACCCGAGAAAGTCATTTGCAAGTGGAGCTGCCAGAAGCCAGTGGCGAGCCAGCGTCTGCCTCTGAGGTGAAGCAGGTCGATGTTGTGATCAGCGCTGAGGGTCAGTACATATTGAACGGCAAAGCTCTCGTGAATAATCGCCGTGAGACGCTTGAGCGTGGTGTAGGCGAGCTTGCCGAGGGTGACAAGACCCTACCGTTCGTTATCACTGCAGACGCTCGCACACCCCATGAGTACGTGGTTCGGGCTATGGATGTTGCAGGACGTCTGGGCTTTTCCGGGCTAAGCATTACTACAGAACGTGAGGGCGAAAGCCAGTGAGTCAAGCAGGGCCGAAACCAGACATCAAACAGGTTCAGCCGGGCGAAAGCTGGGAGACATACAAGCGCCTTCTGGCCTATGTAAAACCTTTTTGGCTGGCGTTTTCTCTTGCGGTTTTAGGTAACGTTATTTATGCGGCAGCGTCCACGGGAATGGCCGCAGCCATGGAATATGTGATAGCGGCCATTGAAAACCCCACCCAGCAAAACCGGATACTGCTGACTGCGTTAATTGTAGGTATGTTCACGTTCCGTGGTATAGGAACATTTCTGAGCCAGTACTTCATTAGCTATGTTGGACGACAGGTTATTAACTCGCTCCGCAACGATGTGTTCAACCGATTGATGGCACTCCCGTCCCGCTACTTTGATGAAAACGCAGCCGGTAGGCTGGTCTCCAAACTGACTTTTAACGTTGAACAGGTCGCGGAAGCGACCACGAACGCTGTAACAATTACCCTCAGGGAAGGCCTTACGATTGTTGGCTTGCTTGGTTTTATGTTGTACACCAACTGGAAGCTGACTCTGATCTTTCTGGCTGTTGGGCCGTTGATCGGAGCAGTTGTGAGCTACGCCAGCAAGCGGTTCCGCAAGATTAGCCAGCGTATACAAGGCTCAATGGGCGACATAACTCATGTGGCTTCCGAGGCAATTATTGGGTATCGGGTTGTACGGACGTTTGGTGGTGAAGAATACGAAAAGAAGCGTTTTCAAAAGGTTAATGATAGAAACTTAAAGCAAAGTCTGAAAATGGCCTCTACTCAAGCCATTAGTGTTCCCGTCATTCAGACTCTGGTTGCGATTGCTATCGCAGCGCTCGTTTGGACCATGCTGGCGCCGGAGATACGAGGCGGTATGACCACGGGTCAGCTGGTTGCGTTTATTACTGCCGCTACCACCATGGCCAAGCCGATTCGCCAGGTGACATCGGTTCACGCCAAGATCCAGAAGGGTGTAGCGGCCGCGCACGATGTATTCAAAACCATAGACGAGCCCCCAGAGCAAGATCCCGGATCCTATACACCTGAGCGTGTAGAAGGCAACATTGAATTTGATCAGGTATCGTTTCGCTACCGCGACCAGCTCGACAATGTATTGGAAGGCATCACCGTTGATATTCCCGCAGGCCAGAGCGTGGCCTTGGTAGGGCGTTCAGGCAGTGGTAAGTCAACCATGGTGAGCTTGTTACCTAGATTTTACGAGTACACGGGTGGCGATATCCGGATTGATGGACACTCACTCAAGGACTTTTCGCTAAAAGCGTTGCGAGCCCAGATTGCACTGGTTACTCAAAGCGTTGTGCTGTTTAACGATTCGATTGCGGCCAATATCGCCTACGGTGCGCTTCGGGAGTACAGCCGGGAAGAAATACGTGAGGCAGCAGGCAAAGCGCACGCACTGGAGTTTATCGACCGCATGCCTGAGGGATTGGACACCATGATTGGTGATAACGGTGTCATGCTTTCAGGCGGGCAGCGGCAGCGCCTGGCGATTGCCAGGGCCTTGCTCAAAGATGCCCCCATACTGATTCTGGATGAGGCTACCTCGGCGTTGGATACTGAGTCTGAACGGCATATTCAGGAAGCCCTGGAAACCGTTATTCAAGGCCGAACGACTCTGGTTATTGCCCACAGACTTTCGACCATAGAGAGCGCCGACAGGATTTTGGTCATGGACGATGGCCGCATTGTTGAATCCGGGCACCATGAAGAGCTTCTCGCCAAGAATGGCGCTTATGCTCAGTTACATCAAATGCAGTTCAGTGAACACGCATGATTTCCTTGATAGATCGCCTTTGGTACGGCAAAGGCCGGCCATTGCTTCTGTTAACACCGCTTTCATGGCTTTACCGCACGGTTGCTGAAGCACGGCGACGCAAAGCGATCAAGACGCATACCCAAAAGCTACCGGTGCCGGTTGTAGTTGTAGGTAACATCACAGCCGGAGGCACCGGCAAATCCCCTTTAACCGCCTGGCTTGTGGATACCTTAAAAGCTGCCGGCTGGCGCCCCGTAGTGCTCAGCCGCGGCTATGGTGGCAACGCATCTGATTACCCACTATTGGTGACCAAAGATACATTGCCGTCTCTGGCAGGCGACGAACCGGTTATGTTGGCGCAGGCAACTGGCACACCCGTGGTTGTTGATCCGGATAGGTGCCGTGGGGCAGCGTTTGCTCTCGAACATGCGCTGGGAGATGTTCTGATCAGCGACGACGGGCTTCAGCACTACAGGCTGCCGCGGGATATTGAGTTTTCAGTGTTTGATGGCGCCCGGGGAGTAGGTAATGGTGCGTTGATTCCTGTTGGGCCTCTGCGAGAGCCCGCCAACAGGCTAGACACGGTTGATTATGTGATTGTTAACGGGGCAGCCACTACCAACGATGCTGGCCGGGTACCACCCGAAGCGCTATCGGGCATCAAGCACTCACATATGTATGCCATGAATCTTCAGCCTACGCGTTTGGTTAACCTGAAAACCGGTGAAACCCGGTCGCCCGAAAGCCTTCAGGGGCAGAAGATTCGTGCGATAGCTGGCATAGGTAACCCGACGCGCTTTTTTGATACGCTCAAAGAGCTAGGTGCAAAATTGATCGCTGTACCTTTCCCGGATCACCATCGTTTTCGCCCTGAAGATCTCGGTTCTGAACCCGGTCACATGCTGGTGATGACTGCCAAAGATGGGGTGAAATGCAGCAGTTTTGCGCCGGATAACGCGTGGGTGCTTTTTGTTGAAGCAACCTTGCCAAGGGCGTTGTCAGAATCTGTTCTTGAAAAATTGCGGGCGATTTCCGAGGCGCCTACTTCCTAACTGTCAGTGAGATTGCACTATGGATAAAAAACTCGTGGCCATGCTTGCTTGCCCTGTTTGTAAGGGTGAGCTGAAGTTGAATGAAGCAAAAACCGAACTGACATGCTTTCAGGATGGCATGGCTTTCCCTATTCGCGAGGGTATTCCCGTGATGCTGGCTACTGAGGCCCGCACGCTTACCACCGACGAGCGCCTTCACAAAAACTGAACACATTCTCTGCAGGATCGAAACCCCATGTCTTTTACGGTTGTGATTCCGGCTCGTTATGCCTCTACCCGTTTGCCGGGTAAACCTCTGCTGGATATTGCGGGCAAGCCCATGATTCAGCATGTTTGCGAGCGCGCATCAGAAAGTCAGGCCAGCCGCATTGTTGTAGCCACGGATGATTCACGTATTCAGGCCGCTTGTGAGGCATTTGGTGCTGAAGTTGTCATGACCTCGCCTAACCATGTTAGCGGCACCGATCGCCTTGAGGAGGTTGTGCGCAAGCTTGGGCTTGATTCGGATCACCGTGTTGTGAATGTGCAGGGTGATGAGCCTTTAATTCCAGCAGAGCTGATCGACCAGGTTGCGGGCAATCTGGAGCGTTATCCGGAGGCTGCAATCGCGACACTCTGCGAGCGCCTGCATGATCTGGAACAGGTGTTCAACCCCAATGTGGTGAAGGTTGTGTTTGATGTAGAGGGTATGGCTCATTACTTCAGTCGTGCACCCATTCCGTGGGCACGGGATTACTGGAGTGATATTGGCAAAGATAACCTGACGGCGCCCAATGCGGGGGCTGCTCTTAAGGATGGCTCAGGGTACTTTCGCCACATTGGTATTTACGGGTACCGCGCTAGTGTACTTGCCCAGTTTGTATCCTGGCCCCCGGCGCCAACCGAACAGGCGGAATCCCTGGAACAGCTTAGAGCTTTGTATAACGGTGCTCGTATCCATGTTGAAGTAGCAGCCGGAACGCCACCGGCAGGCGTTGACACGGAAGCGGATTTGCAGCGGGTTAGGGCCTGGATGGCCAAATCCATTGAAACAGGAGAAAACGGGGCATGAGTAACCACGCCAGTGTGCTTTTTGTGTGTCTTGGCAATATTTGTCGTTCGCCAACCGCAGAGGGTGTATTTCGCAAACTGGTAGAACAGGCTGGGTTGCAGGAGCAAATTCACATCGATTCGTGTGGAACCAGCAATTGGCACATAGGTAAAGGGCCTGATTCTCGATCATTGGAAGCTGCAGGGAAGCGAGGGGTAGATATCAGCGGGCATAAGGCGCGTCAGTTTACCGAGAAAGACCTGGACACCTTCGACTATGTGGTGGTGATGGATCGCCAGAATTTGGCCGATGTAAAAGACATCTGGCACCAGAATGGTGGCACGAAACCCACACTGTTTCTTGAGTATGGCAGCTCTGAATTCGCAGAAGTTCCCGACCCCTATTACGGAGGTGAGGACGGGTTTGAGCACGTGCTTGATTTGATCGAAGAGGCTGGCGCAGGCCTGCTTCGGAGTATTCAGGAAGTTATGGCGTGAGCCTGCAGGCAAAACTTCAGGAGAACGTTGGGCTATCAAGGCTCAACACTCTGAGTGTATCCGCAACAGCAAAGCACTACATGGACGTTGCAGGCCTGGATGACTTGCATGGCGCACTGGCGTGGGCGCAAGAGAGCGGGCAAAAAACATTGGTGCTTGGCAGCGGCAGCAACCTTGTTTTTGCGGGTGACTTTGATGGCCTTGTGATTCGCATGCGAATAGCAGCGCGATACTGGGAGAAGGTTGACGACTCAGGCGCCACACTGGTTTTGGGGGCTGGCGAAAACTGGCACGAAGCAGTGCTTTATGCCGCCGGAGCCGGTTACCGGGGTATTGAGAATCTGGCGCTTATTCCAGGCACAGCCGGTGCTGCGCCGGTTCAGAATATAGGCGCATACGGCGTTGAGCTTGGCGATACTTTGGTCTCCGTAACGGCGCTGGATCGCGATTCCAGCCAGCTTGTTTGCCTTGATAACGCAGATTGTGGCTTTGCCTACAGAGACAGTTTGTTCAAGCGCTCGCCCGGCCGCTACATCATTACCCAGATAAGGCTCAGGTTGTCCCGCACACAGCCTTTGCAGCTTGGCTACAGGGATCTTGAAGATTACCTTGGCAGCGCCGTCTCTCAGGACCTGGATGCTTTAGCAGTAGCCGAGGCTGTGATGGCGATACGTCGCCGAAAGCTGCCGGATCCGGAGATAATTCCCAACGCCGGTAGTTTTTTCAAAAACCCGGTAGTGCCTGTGGAACAGTTTAGTGAACTTCAGGCTGCGCACCCACACGTTGTTGGCTATCCATACAATGGCAAGGTAAAGCTTGCTGCAGCTTGGCTGATTGACCAAAGCGGATGGAAGGGCTACCGAAATGCCCGCGTAGGCGTTCATAACCGTCAAGCATTGGTGCTGATTAATCATTCTGGTGGAACAGGGCGTGATGTCTTGGCGCTGGCTTCGGAAATCTGCCAGTCGGTAAAGGAGCGCTTTGGTGTAAAGCTGGAGATGGAGCCGGGCATCGTAGGCGGCACAGCGCCACAACTGAGCATCTAACCGCTTGGCCGATGATCCAAGGCCTTGCGACAGGCCTTGGATCAGATCTCTTAATAAGTGCTTTTATAAACTCTTGCGAGGCGATGCCTTGATCAGAAGCGGCAAAGCCTCTTCGATGGCAATGTCCTGCTTGTCTGCATCCCTGCGCCCCTTGTACTCCAGTGTGCCGGCAGCAAGCCCGCGATCTGAAATGACAAAGCGGTGGGGGATTCCGATCAATTCCATATCCGCAAATTTTACGCCGGGGCGCTCTTTACGGTCGTCCAGCAACACATCGTAGCCCGCCTGCTTTAACCGCTCGTAAAGTTTCTCGCCGGCTTCCGCTACTACGGGCGTTTTGTGGGCATTCAGCGTAACAATAGCCACCTGAAAGGGGGCAATGGCATCCGGCCAGGTAATGCCTTTGTCATCGTGATTCTGCTCAATTGAGGCCGCCACAATGCGGGACACGCCGATTCCGTAGCAGCCCATATCCATGATTACGGTTTTACCGTTCTCGTCGAGTACCGTGGCGTTCATGGCGGTGCTGTATTTGTTGCCCAGCTTGAAGATGTGGCCAACTTCAATGCCTCTGCGTATTTCCAGCGTACCCTTGCCATCCGGGCTGGCATCGCCTTCTACAACATCGCGAATGTCTTCAGTGCGGCCCAACGGCAAGTCTCGTTCCCAGTTTACGCCTGTCAGGTGGTAGCCTTCCTTGTTGGCACCGCACACGAAATCGGCAAGGTGGGCCGCGCTGCGATCCACAATAACGGTAACGTTCAGATTTACCGGGCCAATGGATCCGGGCTTGCAGCCAATGGTTGATTCGATTTCTTCATCGGTTGCCATGGTCAATGGCTCTGCAACGCCTGCTAAATTTTCTGCTTTAATTTCGTTTAACGTATGGTCGCCACGCAAGATCAAGGCAACCAAGCCGGCCTTGTTCTTTTCATTTCCTTCACTCGCCTCATCCGCTTCTGCTTTAACCAGCAAAGTTTTAACCGTGCGGGTGGCATCAATGTTCAGAAATTGCGAAATAGCCTCAATGGTGCGCTGATCCGGCGTTGCAATCTCTTTCAACTCTTCAGCCGGTGCTGCGCGCTCGCCAGATGGGGCAACGGCTTCGGCCTTTTCGATGTTGGCGGCGTAATCGCTGTCAGTGCTGAATACAATGTCGTCTTCGCCTGAGGAGGCGAGCACATGGAATTCATGGGACGCACTGCCGCCAATGGCACCTGAATCGGCTTGTACCGGCCGGTAATCCAGGCCCAGGCGGTCAAAGATGGCGCAGTAGGTGCGGTGCATAACCTGATAGGTTTCATCCAGGGATTCGGCATTCACGTGAAAGGAGTAGGCGTCCTTCATGATGAACTCCCGGGCGCGCATCACCCCGAAGCGGGGACGACGCTCGTCGCGGAACTTGGTCTGGATCTGATAGAAGCTGGCCGGCAGTTCCTTGTAGCTTTTCAGCTCATTGCGGACCAGGTCGGTAATGACTTCTTCGTGGGTGGGGCCAAAACAGAACTCACGGCCGTGGCGGTCATTCATTCTTAGTAGCTCACCACCATATTGCGTCCAGCGCCCGGACTCTTCCCAGAGCTCTGCTGGTTGAATCGCCGGCATCAGCAATTCCTGCGCGCCGCTTTTATCCATTTCTTCACGAACAATCCGCTCTACCTTGCGCAAGGTCCGCAAGCCCATGGGCAGCCATGTGTAAAGGCCGGCCGCCAGTTTCCGGATCATGCCTGCACGCAACATCAGCTGGTGGCTGATAACCTCGGCGTCAGAAGGCGTCTCTTTCTGGGTTGCAATCAGATAACGGCTTGCTCGCATTGTGGTTTCCGTTCAGTGGTGTTTCATAGAATAAAGTGGCGTTTATTGTACGGAGCCTTCCGCACAAGGTACAGACGGCGAAAGCTTTATCCGGCCAGTGGGCGAGAAGTTACGACAAATACCCCAGAGGCAGGGCCGTGCTATCAATAACACGCTTTAAAACAAAGCTTGAGTGAACGCCGCTGACGCCCTGAATCCGGGTTATTCGGTTGAGCAGAAAGTGATGGTATTGATCCATATCGGGCACCACCACTTTCAGCATGTAATCTGCATCGTGCCCTGTGACCAGATAGCACTCCAGCACTTCAGGGTATTCACTCACCTGTTCTTCAAACGCTGCAAAGCGCTCAGGTGTGTGCCGGTCCATCCCTATCAGAATGATAGCAGTCAGTGAGAGGCCGAGCTTTTTGTGATCAAGCACCGTTACCGTGCGCACAATAATGCCCGCATCTTCAAGGGCGCGTACTCGTCTCAGGCAGGGGGAGGGGGATAACCCCACTTTTTCTGCAAGCTGCTGGTTGGTCAGGGACGCGTCTTTTTGGATCTGGGCCAGAATCTTCCGGTCTATTTTGTCTATTTGTATGAGAATGTCGTTATTTGGCAGCATAAAATTGCTTTATCGTTTGAGTTAATGGCAGGAATAGCCAATAAAGTACGCTTTAAGGAGCTATTTCGCAATCACCTGTCGCCAGAAAGGCGTTAAACTTGATTCCTGAACATAGAACCCCCGAACCGCTACGGAGAACCACAAGCATGGCTTTTGATCATCGCAAATACGCAGCTTTTCGGCCGGTGGCCAAAACTGATCGCCGCTGGCCAGACAAGGTTATCCAAAAGGCACCCACTTGGTGTGCGGTGGATCTTCGCGATGGCAACCAGGCTCTGGTAAAGCCTATGAATGTTGCCCAGAAACAGCGCATGTTCGATTTGCTCGTAAAACTGGGGTTCAAGGAGATCGAAATCGGCTTTCCCGCAGCTAGCCAGCCGGATTTTGATTTTTGCCGCAAGCTGATTGAAGAAAACCGAATTCCTGAGGATGTGAAAATCCAGGTGCTTACCCAGGCACGGCCAGCGTTGATTGAACGCACCTATGAGGCCTTGAAAGGTGCCCGTCGCGCCATTGTTCACGTTTATAACTCTACGTCGACGGTACAGCGTGAGCAGGTGTTTGGGCTGGATCGGGCGGGAATCCGGGACATCGCGGTAAGGGGCGCTCAAGTGGTCAAGGATTTGGCTGCTCAGCATCCAGAAACGGAGTGGACTTTTCAGTACTCGCCGGAGAGCTTTACAGGCACAGAATTGGATTTTGCCGTTGAAGTTATTGATGCGGTATCGGACGTATGGCGCCCAGATGAAGGGCAGCCGGTTATTATTAACTTGCCTGCAACTGTGGAAATGTCCACGCCGAACGTGTTCGCAGATCAGATCGAATGGGTGTGTGACAACATTCGCCGCCGGGACTACATAAGCATCAGTGTGCACACCCACAATGACCGGGGCTGTGGTGTGGCAGCGGCGGAGTTGGCGGTTATGGCCGGGGCAGATCGCGTTGAAGGTACGCTGATGGGCAACGGTGAGCGCACGGGCAACATGGATTTGGTAACCATGGCTATGAACCTGTATTCCCAGGGTATTGACCCCACGCTGGATTTGTCTGGCATGGCGGAGATTACGGAGGTTGTTGAGGCCTGTACTGAAATCTCTACCCATCCTCGCCATCCGTACGCTGGCGAGCTGGTGTTCACCGCGTTCTCGGGTAGCCATCAGGACGCCATTCGTAAATGCCTGGCGCGTAGAAAAGATGGGGATGCATGGAATGTCGCGTATTTGCCTATAGATCCATTTGATTTGGGTCGTCGGTACGAAGAGGTTGTGCGTATCAACAGCCAATCTGGTAAAGGCGGGGTGGCCTATATCCTCGAGCGAGACTACAACATCAGCTTGCCGCGCTGGCTGCAGATCGAGTTCAGCAAGGTGGTTCAACAGGCCGCAGAAACGAATGGTGGCGAGATTGATTCAATGGCCATTCATAGCTTGTTTGAGCAACGTTACCTGAAGGTTCATGACGACTGGGCGCTGCGTGGCTATGATCTGCACAGAGATGAGAATGGCGTTTACGCTGAGGTGACCTTTGGTTGTGAATCGGCCCCGGCGAGGCTCGAAGGACATGGCCTTGGTGCGGTGGAGGCAGTTTCTGCTGCGCTGGAGAAGCGCTTTGGGTTTGCTATAGCGGTAGAAGCCTATGATGAGTTTGCGTTGGGAGAGGGCACCCAGGCCAATGCGCTGGCCTGTATCCGTTTGACCGCCGGAGGCAAGCATTGCAGTGCGGCAGCCTTGGCCGAAGATACAACCTCCGCAACTCTGCAGGCATTGTTTTCCGCAGTCGCCCAAGCAGCGGGTGAGTTTGAGGGCAAGGTTGGCAGCCAGGAAGGTGCGGTAAGCGCCTGATAAGGCGAGCCCATTACTCGTTTATTTCGCTCAAAATGCAACAAGCCGGCACAGGTGCCGGCTTGTTGCATTCTTCCATGCCCGTGAGGGGCAAAGGTTAAACGGGTGTTACGTTTTCCGCCTGTGGGCCTTTTGGGCCCTGTGTGACGGTGAACTGTACTTGCTGACCTTCGGTCAGGGTACGGAACCCGCCAGAGTTGATGGCACTGTAGTGCACAAAGACGTCATCGCCGCCGTCCTGAGCAATGAAGCCGAACCCTTTGGATTCGTTAAACCACTTTACGCTGCCTGTTTTTGTATCTGACATTGATCTTTCCTGTATTTCTGAGATTCCCCCTCACGGGGCGCTGAAGATTTTCCACAGCAAATTTAGTATAGACCGACTTTGGGGGTCGTCAACGTTGTCTGAACGGCTTCTTTCAGCGGTGGAACTGTTCGCTGATTTCTTCAAGGATAGCCGGGTCATCAATGGTGCTTGGCACCGCGTATTCTTCCCCATCAGCGATTTGACGGATAACCCGCCGCAGGATCTTGCCGGACCGGGTCTTGGGTAGGCGTTCTACCACTAGCGCTCGGCGAAAGCAGGCGATGGCGCCAATCTTGTCTCGCACCATTTCAACCAGCTCTTCTTCGAGCTCGTCATGATCAATGGTGGCGCCGTCTTTTATAAGTACCAGGCCGAGCGGAACCTGGCCTTTCATGTCGTCGTGAGCACCTACCACGCAGCACTCGGCAATGGCCGGATGCGCTGCAACCACTTCTTCCATCTCACCGGTGGAGAGGCGGTGGCCGGCAACGTTAATGACATCATCTGTGCGGCCCATAACAAAAACATAGCCATCTTCATCAATAAAACCGCCATCACCCGAGCTGTAAAAACCTGGTATGAGAGTGAGGTAACTGTCTTGGAAGCGCTGATCATCACCCCAGACTGTTACCAGGCACCCGGGGGGGAGTGGCAGCTTGACTGCAATCTGGCCTTGTTCTCCCGCTGGCATTTGACTGCCGCGTGGATCCACAACCTGTACGTTATAGCCAGGTGCTGGAACGGTTGCCGACCCAGGCTTGATAGGCAAGGTCTCGATGCCAACCGGATTGCAGCATATGGCCCAGCCAGTTTCCGTTTGCCACCAGTGATCCATAATGGGGAGCTGGGTGTGCTCACTGAGCCACTCATAAGTAGGTGGGTCCAGGCGCTCACCCGCAAGAAAGATGCATCTTAGCGAGCTGATATCGTAGCGTGAGAGTTGATCGGCTTCTGGATCTTCCTTGCGCACCGCGCGGAAGGCTGTGGGTGCAGTAAACAGCAGGTTCACACTGTGTTCCTGAACAACTCGCCAAAAGGCGCCAGCGTCGGGCGTTTTTACGGGTTTGCCTTCATAAAGAATGGTTGTGCAGCCAGCAAATAAAGGGGCGTACACAATATAGCTATGGCCTACGACCCAACCCACGTCGGAGGCTGCCCAGAACACGTCGCCTGGGCGGGCATCATAAACCAGCTTCATGCTGTATTTAAGGGCCACCGCATGGCCACCGTTGTCTCTTACCACACCTTTTGGCTTACCGGTGGTGCCTGAGGTGTAAAGCACATAAAGCGGGTCGGTGGCTTTAACTGGAACTGGATCAGCCGGCTCGGCATTGGCCACCAGATCGACCCAGTCGTGGTCGCGGCCACTGTGCATTTGAGCTTTTACTTGAGGCCGTTGATAAACCAGGCAGAAATCAGGCTTGTGGGAAGCTTGCTCAATGGCTTTGTCCACCAAGGGTTTGTATTCGATCACTTTCGCAACCTCTATACCGCAGGATGCTGTGATGACGGCTTTGGGTTGAGCATCGTCGATTCTTACTGCGAGCTCGTGGGCTGCAAAACCGCCGAAAACCACTGAGTGAACTGCACCAATGCGAGCGCAGCCCAGCATTGCGATGACCGCTTCCGGAATCATGGGCATGTAGATGATGACCACGTCACCTTTGCTGATTCCCTGTGCTTTCAAGGCGCCGGCGAAGCGTGCAACTTCGTCGGTTAGTTCTGTGTAGGTATAGCTACACTTTGTACCTGTAACCGGCGAGTCGTAGATGAGGGCTTTTTGATCTCCGCGTCCGGCTCGTACGTTGGCGTCCAGGGCTACGTCAGACGTATTGAGCGTCGCATCAGGAAACCATCGGCCATGTCCATTATCGGTTGCCTGCCAGATGGTCTCGGGCGGCTGGATCCAGTCAATGCTGCCTGCCTTCTCGCGCCAGAACTCTTCCGGTTTGTCTATTGATCTCCGGAACTCTGAGTTGTAGTCCATACCTTCTGCCTCGTAGTGCCTGATGTTATTCTGTTGTTAGTTATCCCAACTTTAGGCGCTTTGAGGCAGTGATCCAGTAGACCATTGGATTAGTTCCCCGGGTTTTGGGGCCAACTGTCGCCTGGATTTACGGATTTGATCTCAGCCGTGAACATGCCGTTTGCCACGTGGGCAGAAATCCAGTCGCCTGCGGCAACGTCAGGGGCGTTGCGGATGATGTTGCCCTGTTCATCGCGAACAATGGCATACCCGCGTCCCAGCGTGGCCAGTGGGCTTACCACGTTGAGGGCGCCAGCCGTATGCTCCAGCCTATCCTGAAGTTTTGTCAGTATCCCCTGTACCGCCTTGTCCAGCTGATAGGCTGAGCGCTCAAGGGCTTCACGACTGCCAGTAAGCTGCTTTCGAGGGGATTGCATAACAAGCCGCTGCGTTAAGTGACTGCTACGCACCTGGGAGCGATTCAGGTGCTGCTCCATGGCTTTGCCAAGCCGCAGTTCCAGGCCATCCAGGCGTTGGGCCTTTTCCAGCAGTTCGCGACGGGGATCCCGAAGGCGCGCGGAGAGATGCTCCAGTTTTGTACTAAGTCGCTGAAGCGCTCTTTTAGCGGCGTTTGCGAGCCGGAATTCGCGATCGTTTATCTGCCGGAGTATGTCTCTTTGGTCGGGCGATACTTTCTCCGCCGCCGCAGAGGGTGTTGGCGCTCGCAGGTCTGCCACAAAGTCGGCAATCGTAACGTCGGTCTCATGGCCAACGGCGCTCACCGTGGGAATAGCGCAGGCCGCGATGGCTCTGGCCACGGCTTCTTCATTAAAGCACCAAAGATCCTCCAGTGAGCCGCCACCACGCCCGACAATCAGTACGTCGGCAACCCCGTGCGCTTGTGCCAGCCCAATAGCCCTTACTATTTCTGCGGTCGCGGGCTGGCCCTGGACCGTTGTGGGGTAAAGCGTGACCGGGATGCCTGGGCAACGCCGGGCCAGAACCGTGAGGATATCGTGTATAGCGGCGCCGGTTGGGGAGGTAACCACGCCGATGTGCGTAGGCAGGGTGGGAATCGGCTTCTTTCTGCCTGCCTCAAACAGGCCTTCTGCCTGAAGTTTACGTTTCAGCTCCTCGAAAGCCTGCTGCAACGCACCCAAGCCTGCGGGCTCAATGTGCTCAGCAATAATCTGAAAATCGCCTCGGTTTTCGTACAGGGTCACCTTGCCGCGAATGCGAACCTTGTCACCTTCTTTTGGAATGCTGCGAATGCGCTGGTTCATCCCCCGGAACATGGCACAACGAATCTGGCATTTTTGATCCTTCAGGGAAAAATACCAGTGGCCGGATGAAGGGCGCGAGAAGCCCGAGAGCTCGCCTTCAACCCATACCTGCATGAAGCTGGATTCCAGCAGGTGCCTGGCCTGGTGGTTCAGTTCGCTGACAGACAGCGTTCTGGGCCGGGTATCCTGAAACACGTCGTTCACCAAAAGCTCCTGGCCGGCCTATGTGCATATACGCAAATGCCGAGAAATATGAGTGTAAATTGCTGGAATTTCAAACGCATGCGGTAATTGAGAGGAAATTGCGCAGTTTACTGACCTGCGACACCTCTTTATAATGGTTCGATTACGCATTTTACTTTGCGGTTGCACCTTCATATCTACAACAGGTGCCGCGCGGAAGGTTTAAATTTAGCACGTTCAAAAGGCCGATCCCAATGCTGCGAATTGCCGAAGAAGCTCTCACATTTGATGACGTACTGTTGGTACCCGGTTATTCCGAGGTTCTGCCACACCAAGTAGACCTGCGCACCAGGCTAACCCGGACGATTACGTTGAACATACCGCTGGTGTCTGCGGCCATGGATACGGTAACCGACGCAGAGCTGGCAATTGCCATGGCCCAGGAAGGCGGTATTGGCATTATGCATAAAAACATGAACCCGGATCAGCAGGCCGCTGAAGTGCGTAGGGTGAAAAAATTCGAAAGTGGCGTGGTAAAAGACCCGATTACTGTCAGCCCGAAAAACACCGTGCGCGAGCTGATGGAAATCACCATGGCCAACAATATCTCCGGTTTGCCGGTGGTTGACGGAACCGAGCTGGTTGGCATTGTTACCGGTCGGGACATCCGTTTTGAGAGCAGCATGGATACACCGGTGCACCAGATCATGACACCGAAAGAGAAACTGGTGACTGTGCAAGAAGGCGCTAGCCTGGATGAGGTTAAAGAATTGCTGCACCGCCATCGCATTGAAAAAGTACTGGTGGTAAATGCTGATTTTCAGCTTCGCGGTCTGATTACCGCTAAAGATATTCAAAAATCCAAAGATTACCCGCTGGCCTGTAAAGACAGCCAGGGGCGCTTGCGTGTGGGCGCGGCGGTGAGTACTGGCGGTGATACCGATGCTCGGATTATTGCACTGGCCGATGCCGGCGTGGATGTCATTGTTGTGGACACTGCCCACGGCCACTCGCGCGGAGTCATCGAGAGAGTGCGCTGGATTAAAAAGCACTATCCGGACCTTCAGGTGATCGGCGGCAACATTGCCACCGGTGAAGCGGCTATAGCGTTGGCTGATGCCGGTGTAGATGCCGTGAAAGTGGGTATTGGCCCAGGCTCTATCTGCACCACCCGCATTGTGGCTGGCGTGGGCGTGCCGCAGATTTCTGCCGTATCCAGCGTTGCTGAAGCGCTGAAAGATCGTGACATTCCGCTAATTGCTGATGGTGGCGTGCGCTTCTCTGGCGACATTTCCAAAGCTATCGTTGCTGGCGCCCACTGCGTGATGATTGGCAGCCTGTTGGCGGGCACCGATGAAGCGCCCGGCGAAATCGAACTCTATCAGGGTCGCAGCTACAAGGCCTATCGTGGCATGGGATCAATAGGCGCCATGGGGCAGGGGTCAAGTGACCGCTATTTCCAGGATGCCAGTAAAGGGATTGATAAGTTGGTGCCGGAAGGCATTGAAGGTCGCGTTGCCTGTAAAGGGCCAATGCGCAATATCATCCATCAGTTGATCGGTGGCCTGCGCGCATCCATGGGTTACACCGGAAGTGCAACCATGACCGACATGCGCACCAAGCCGCAGTTTGTGCGCATTACTGGCGCCGGCATGCGTGAGAGCCATGTGCACGACGTAACCATCACCAAAGAAGCGCCAAATTACCGCGCTAGCTGAGAACAGGCAGCCTGAGTGCGGCTCATGTCAGAGCCGCACAGTTTATTTTTTCGAGGATTCTATGGCCCACAACATTCACGACCACCGTATCCTGATTCTGGATTTTGGTTCTCAGTACACCCAGCTAATTGCACGTCGGGTGCGTGACATTGGCGTGTACTGCGAAGTTCGCGCGTTCGATATCACCGACGAAGAACTGGAAGATTTCAACCCCAAAGGCATTCTGCTGGCCGGTGGACCGGAGTCGGTTACAGAGTTGGATTGTCCTCGCGCGCCAGAAGGGTTATTTGAGCGTGGCATTCCGGTGCTGGGTATCTGTTACGGCATGCAAACCATGGCCGAACAATTGGGCGGCCGGGTTGCCAGCTCAGAGAAGCGTGAATTTGGTTATGCCCAAGTGAAAGTGCGAGCCAAAGGCCCGCTGCTGGAAGACATCACGGATCACCTGACTGCGACTGGCGAATCTCTGTTAGACGTGTGGATGAGCCATGGTGACAAAGTTGTGGCCATGCCCGAGGGGTTTGAACTGCTGGCTTCTACCGAAAGTGCGCCTATAGCAGCTATGCAGGATATGTCTCGCAATCTTTACGGCCTGCAGTTTCATCCGGAAGTGACTCACACTCTACAAGGCAAGCGCATTCTTGAGCACTTTGTAATGACAATCTGCGGCTGCGAAGCCTTGTGGACACCGGCCAAAATTGTTGATGACGCTGTAAACAAGATCCGTGAGCAGGTTGGTACCGATAAAGTGCTGTTGGGCCTGTCTGGCGGCGTGGATTCGTCGGTTACCGCAGCACTTCTGCACAAGGCGATTGGCGACCAGCTTACCTGTGTGTTTGTAGATAACGGCCTGCTGCGCCTGAACGAAGGCGATCAGGTAATGGACATGTTCGGTAGCAGCATGGGCGTAAAAGTGATTCGCGCCGATGCGGAAGAGCGCTTCCTGACCAACCTCAAGGGCGTTAGCGATCCTGAGCAGAAGCGCAAAGTGATTGGCAATACCTTCATTGACGTGTTCGATGAAGAAGCCACACGCATTAAAGATGTGAACTGGCTGGCTCAGGGTACGATTTATCCAGACGTGATTGAATCGGCGGCTTCAAAAACCGGCAAGTCCCATGTGATCAAATCGCATCACAATGTGGGTGGCCTGCCGGAAACCATGAAGATGAAGCTGGTAGAGCCGTTGCGTGAGTTGTTTAAAGACGAAGTTCGGCGCATTGGTTTGGAGCTAGGCCTGCCGTACGACATGGTTTATCGCCACCCATTCCCGGGCCCGGGTTTAGGTGTGCGCATTCTGGGGGAGGTGAAGAAAGACTACGCCGACATCCTGCGCCGCGCCGATGCCATCTTCCTGGAAGAATTGCACCGCGCTGATTTTTACCACAAAACCAGCCAGGCCTTTGCGGTATTCCTGCCGGTGAAATCTGTGGGTGTGGTGGGCGACGCCCGACGCTACGAGTGGGTAATCGCACTGCGGGCCGTTGAAACCATCGATTTCATGACAGCTCGCTGGGCGCATCTGCCTTATGAGCTGCTGGAAACTGTGTCTAACCGCATCATCAATGAGATCAGCGGTGTATCACGGGTGACCTATGATGTGTCTTCCAAGCCGCCCGCTACGATTGAGTGGGAGTAGCTATCTTCTGGTCGCGGCTCTGTTTATACAGGGTTGTGCCCAACTGCCCCCGCTAAATGCATCGTCGCTGTCGTACGCGTTTGATCGCCCGGAGGAAACGCGCCTGGGCCGCGAGATTCAGCCTCATCTGCAGGGCCAACCGGGTGATTCCGGGTTTTACATTCAGGACACCGGCCTGCAGGCTTTTCTTCAGCGCGCCGCGCTGATTGAGGCTGCCGAACAAAGTATTGACGCGCAGTACTACATCTGGAACGGCGATGTGTCGGGAACGTATCTGGCGCGACGTCTGCTGGTGGCCGCCGACCGCGGTGTGCGTGTGAGGTTGTTGCTCGATGATATCAACGTAGATGGCGGCGATACGATGCTCGTCGCGCTGGATCGGCATCCCAATATCGAGATCGCCATCTACAATCCCTTCGCGGTTCGCCGGGGTATCGGTAAATGGCTGGGCTTTCTCACCGACTTTCAGCGTCTCAATCAGCGTATGCACAACAAGACCTTCGTGGCCGATGGCGCGCTAGGCATCATGGGTGGCCGCAATATCGGAGACGAGTATTTCGATCTACACCCACAGGTGAATTTCCGCGACCGCGATGTCCTGATAGCAGGCCCGATCGTTGCTGATCTGTCTGCCAATTTCGATGCGTTTTGGAACAGCGCGTCAAGCTATCCCATTAACCAGTTGGAGCCTGACGCTGCGCAGGGGCAGGGTCTGAACGCACAGTTGGATCAGGTCCGTTTGGCAGCATCCGATACCACCGGTCTCACCCGGGTGCCGCCGCAAAACGCGACCGCGGCGCTTGAGTACATGACACAGACGCTATCGGTACTGATCTGGGCTGAGGGAGAGCTGGTGTTCGATTCACCGTTGGTGAATAGCCAGGCAGCTACCGATCGCCCTCAGCGCAGTGCCCAAGCACTGCACAAACTTGTTGAGCAGGCCGACAAAGAAATTCTGGTGGAATCCGCTTATCTCATTCTCGGAGACGATCAGCTCGATATACTGAAAAAGACCAGGGCGCGGGGTGTCCGTGTCTTGGCCCTGACCAATTCACTGGCCTCTAATGACCTCACCACCAATCATGCCGGCTACGCACGTCGTCGCGGTGCGATGCTTGCCAGCGGGCTGGAACTGTATGAACTGCGGCCCGACGCAGCAGGCTGTGCGAATTGGATTGAGATGCCGGGTTTCTGCGGTCAGGGTGCGGTGGGCCTGCATGCAAAGTCGGCGGTGTTCGATCGCAAAACCTTGTACATCGGCTCGTTCAACATCAATCTGCGTTCGATCTACCTGAATTCTGAAACGGTGCTGGTGATCCACAGCCCCCAACTGGCAGTGCAGCTTGCGCAGGACATTGAAGCGGCAATGGTGCCGGGGAACAGTTGGCGAGTGACCCGTGACGCGGATGGACAGCTACTCTGGTCGGCGGATGAGGGGCAATCCTGGGCGCACGAACCGGCCACGGGATTCTGGCGGCGTTTTAAATCCGGCCTGTTCAGCTTGCTGCCCATGGAGAAGTATCTGTAACTTCGAATAGTCGTTTTCGTAGCAAGTCCTGCCTTCGCCGCCACTTTCGAGCACCCGCATCAGCACAGGAATGCCAAGTGTTACTTCCTCAACCTTGCGCGGAAGGCATTGACTCACCACTTGAAGCGATGCAGACCATGTTTCTGGTCCATATCAACTTTGTCTCAGAACACCCCGGGGCCCCGCGCATGTTATTCGGCGAACTTCAGGGCGCCAAATCGACGCCGGCAAAACGCCTGGCGCACGAGTTGCTCAAGCATTACGCGGAGAGTTGACCCCGAACCTGGATAACCATGCGGCGGCCATCCTATTTATTGGCACCATTCAGGGTTTGATCATGCAATCGCTGATTTCGGGTGAGATGGAGCAAATGCGTAGGGATGCGCCAAGCGTGTTTGCCATATACCGGCGCGGAATTGCCTGCGCAAAACTTCCGTTGTTCTTGTTCTGGTAAGATTTTGGAGTTGAATGCTCCAGCGCCAGCCCAGCGTTGTTCTGAAGATCCATGCGACTCTCTGGTTGGTTGTGAGCGTCTGGTCTGTATTGTTGGCTGGATCCAGCTCAATCTTAGTCAGATTAAGTGTGCATTGCTTGAAGAATGTCCGAAATAATGCTACAAATTTCGGACATGAAGGATGCTACTTTAGACTTGAAATCCAGGATCTTGGCGCGAATCGGCAATGGCGCGCAACGAGGTGTCTGGACACCACAAGATTTCCTCGACCTTGGCATGCGAGGTGCCGTGGACAAAACGCTGCAGAGACTGGTGCGCGCCGGGAATTTGCGGCGGATTGATCGTGGCCTTTATGACAAGCCATCTATCAATAGTCTGACACAAAAATGCAGCCCCCCCGATCCAAGACACGTTATTGATGCGATTGCCCGTAGGGATCAAATACGCGTACTTGTCGATGGCATGACCGCAGCAAATGATCTCGGATTGACGAATGCGGTTCCTGCGAAGATCGTTGTGCATGCTGATGCACGGCTTAAATCAATCCCGCTTGGCCAAATGGAAATCATCTTCAAGCCAACGGCTGCAAGCAAGCTCTATTGGGCAGGACGGCCAGCCATGCGCATCGTTCAGGCGCTGCATTGGTTGCGGGATACGATGGGCCAAGGCGATGAAGCTCAGATTCTGATCCGTCGTTTGAACGCAATTCTTCATAATCCGGCCGATGGGCGAATCCTCCGAGAGGATCTTTTTGAGGGCCTACCGACACTGCCAACGTGGATGCAGAATTTGCTGCGACCGATGCTCAAAGAAGAGGTGGGCTCATGATGAATCCTGCATTCGATCAGATTATGGCGGCGGATCACGAGACGAGGTTGGGCCTTTTTACGACAACGGCTCAGCGCTTGGGAACCACTCCCCAGAATGTCGAAAAGGATTTCTGGGTTTGTTGGACTCTCGATGCGCTTTTCAACGGACTGTCAGACAGACCACGACTGCTTTTTAAGGGCGGTACGTCGCTCTCCAAAGGGTTTGGTCTGATCAGACGATTCTCGGAGGATATCGACGTCACCGTATTTCGTGACGATCTGGGAGAAGCGGCTTCATACGAAGAACTAAAAGCACTCAGCGGCAAGAAGCGCAGCAAGGCTCTGGATGACATCAAGGCAGCCTGTGAGACTTACATCAATGGTTCGTGTTTAGCCGGGCTCTCAGCGATCGTTAGCGAGACTGCGAGTCGTAACGGGTTCGATGCTGGCCAGTTTTTCGTCGAGCCAGATCCTGAAGACAGCCAAGCGCTTTATCTACGTTACCCGACTGCGACGCCTGTCGACACGTATGTCACCAAGGCGGTGAAAATAGAGTCGGGGGCCAAATCAGCACTTGACCCCAACACCGACCGGACCATCCGGCCTTATCTCGAGCACGATGTACCCGGCATCGACCTTGGTGTCGGCAATGTCACAACGGTGGATGCGCAACGGACCTTCTGGGACAAAATCGTGATCTTGCATGGACTTCGGCGCTGGTTCGATAACCGCGGCGAGCTCAAAGGAAATGGCCAGCGCGTGTCCCGTCACTATTACGATGCCTGTCAGTTGTTGGCGTCGGTAGTCGGAAAAAAGGCGTTGCAGGATCGCGAGCTTGGTGCCGACTGCATTTTACATGCCCGCATGTTCTTCAATCGCCCCCCTTTCGACCTCGCGACAGCAGTAGCGCCTACGTTTTCTATTCGTCCAGAAGGAAAAATGCTCGACGACCTTCGGCGCGATTATCGCGCCATGTCGGGAATGATTTTCGGCGAAGCTCCCGCGTTCGATGCGATTATTGAGGACATAGCCCGGCTTGAGAAATCCCTGAACGCACAGCCGGCAGAGAACTTTTCAGAGTCTGACGGTCACGAGCATATCTAAGAAGACTGAGGCCAGGTTTATTTCTGCTTGAAATACAATGGATGCACTAAAAATGATTGAACGAACCTTCCAAAACATTCCAGACGGAAAGGTTGGTGAAGCGGATCAGCATTCCCTTTTCGCCGGCCTGGGATGGTCGCGAGGAACGACATGGGAGGAAGGCGAGCCTGCATTTTTTCTAGATTCGATTGATGAGCTGAAGTTAAGTCGTGGCTCGTTTGAGCGCGCGCTCAAACGTTTGATAAAGGGCATCGGAACCCATCTGCGCAGTGCCAGGATCGTTATAACAGCGCGACCAATCCCCTTCGATGAACAGCTGGTTCGGCAGCTGCTGCCTATTCCTCCAGCTCTTTCGACGGAACCCCTTGAAGAGAAATTCGCAAAGATCGCGATGGGTGATCATCAGCAACAGCGCGAAGACAAAAACAGAGATGTTGCACCTGAGTGGCGGTCTGTCGCGCTTACCGTCATGTTCAGATTAAGGATGATGCTCAGCACGAGGGTTCTTATACATCGGATACTCGAGACGACGCTGAGCGCGCACGATCCAGACAAGAGCGGCTGGATCGATGTTGATGAGCTTTTCCAGATTGCCTCTTGAGAATGACCGGAAGCTAATGAAGGTTAAAGCGTAGGACTGAGCTCGTGGGGAGTTTCCACTGAAGCCGTCCATGCGGATCGCTTGGTAAAAAAACCGAATAATGGTATTTTCGTGGCGCTTCTTGGGCTAGCCAGTATCATATTTGTACAGGGCGCTATCAGCAGAGCTGCGTTTATGCCGGATATACAGAACACTGACGAGTACTGGATGGCCCGTGCGCTTACCTTGGCAACCCGCGGGGCTTCCGTGGGCGAGGTGCCCGTCGGTGCTGTTGTCGTTCGTGATGGCAAAGAACTCGGCACGGGCTTCAATACACCGATTACCGGCTGCGACCCCACTGCCCACGCGGAGGTCTGCGCATTGCGCGATGCTGCGGCACGGGAAGGGAATTATCGTCTGACCGGGGCAACGCTTTATGTCACCCTGGAACCCTGCACTATGTGCGTTGGCGCCATTGTCCACAGTCGAATCAGTCGCCTTGTTTATGGTGCTTCTGAGCCGAAGGCAGGGGCGGTTGAATCCGCTCGACGCACCTTGGATGAGCCCCACCTGAACTGGCAAGTGGAAACGGTAGGTGGCATCCTGAAAGATGATTGCAGCCAGATTATCAGCGACTTTTTCAGCCGCCGGCGCGCCGAAATCCGGCAGCGGCGCAAACAAGATTCAGGGAAGGAGTAATTCTGCATGAAAGTATTGGTAACCGGCGGCGCCGGATATATCGGTAGCCATGTTGTTCGTCAATTGGCTGAAGCAGGGCATGACATTGTCGTTTTCGACAATCTCTCCACAGGTTACCGTTGGGCCGTGACGGCTGGCGAGTTGGTGGAGGGAGACCTGGCGAACGAAGCCGAAATCGATCAGGTGTTCTCCAATCACCGGTTTGACGCAGTTTTGCACTTTGCCGCCAACATAGTCGTGCCAGAATCTGTTGCCAATCCCCTGAAGTATTACAGCAATAACACCCGTAATACGTTGAACCTGCTCAAGGCCGTCGATAAGTACACAGTGCCATACATGGTGTTTTCCTCAACGGCTGCGGTTTATGGTATGCCCGAGCAGACGGTGCTTGCGGAGGATCTCCCTCTTGATCCAATCAATCCCTATGGCGCATCCAAAATGATGAGCGAGCGGATGATCATGGATCTCGCAGCTGCTTCCGATCTTAATTACGTTGTCCTGCGTTACTTTAACGTGGCCGGTGCTAACCCTGACGGCTTGCTGGGCCAGGCGACACCGGAAGCCACTCACCTGATCAAGGTGGCTTGTGAGTGTGTAACCGGGCAGCGTGATGGCATGAGTGTGTTTGGCACCGACTATGACACCAGCGATGGCACCTGCGTGCGCGATTATATTCACGTGGAAGATCTCGCCAGTGCCCATGTGATGGCTTTGGATTATATGGCCGGTGGTGGCGAGTCGAAGGTTATGAACTGCGGCTATGGCCGTGGGTTTACCGTGCGTGAAGTCATTGATGTGGTGCGCAAGCAATCCGGTGTCGATTTCCCGGTAACTGAGGCCGGCCGCAGGGCCGGCGATCCAGCTGCGTTGATGGCAGATAATACACTGATTAAAAAGACCCTCGGCTGGCAACCTGCCTATGACAATCTGGAAACGATTGTTGGTACTGCGTTGGCCTGGGAAGCTGTCTGGCAGAAGAAGAAAGATGCGGCTGGCCAGCAATAAACTGTTTTTAAATTAAAATGTCGGGATTTAACGGATGAAAATAACGATTTTTGGTACCGGTTACGTCGGGCTTGTTACCGGAGCTTGTCTGGCCGACGTCGGCCATGATGTACTCTGCATGGATGTTGACCAGGCAAAAATTGAAAAGCTGAAGAACGGGCAAATTCCCATCTTTGAGCCGGGTCTTGAAAACATCGTAAAGCACACCGTGGAAGCTGGGCGCCTGGCGTTTACCACGGATGTGAAGGCGGCCGTTCAGCACGGCACCCTCCAGTTTATCGCGGTTGGTACGCCACCAGACGAAGACGGCTCGGCAGATCTGCAGTATGTAACAGCTGTCGCTAAATCTATCGGCCAGTACATGGACGACTATAAGGTTATTGTGGACAAGTCCACAGTGCCTGTAGGTACCGGAGACAAGGTCAAAACAGCGGTTCGTGCCCAGCTCGATAGCCGTGGCCTGGAGCTTGAGTTTGATGTGGTCTCCAACCCCGAGTTCCTGAAGGAAGGCGCGGCGATCAACGATTTCATGAAGCCGGATCGCATCATTATCGGCACAGACAGCGATAAAGCGGCAGATGTACTTCGGGAAGTGTATTACCCGTTTAACCGCAACCACGACCGCATGATCTTCATGGACATCCGGTCTGCGGAGCTGACCAAGTACGCAGCCAACTCCATGCTGGCCACCAAGATCAGCTTCATGAATGAGATTGCTAACCTGGCTGAACGCCTGGGTGCCGATATTGAAGCGGTACGTCGTGGCATTGGCTCAGATCCACGAATCGGTTATCACTTTATTTACCCTGGTTGTGGTTACGGCGGTTCCTGCTTTCCCAAGGATGTGCAGGCGCTGGCACGCACAGCGGCAGATTGTGGCTATGATGCGCGCTTGCTGAATGCCGTTGAGGCGGTTAACTACGCTCAGAAGCACGTGCTGTTCGATAAGATCAGTCACTATTTCGGTGGGGATCTGAAAGGTAAAGTGGTTGCTATCTGGGGGCTGGCCTTTAAGCCGAATACCGACGACATGCGCGAAGCTTCTGCCCGCACACTCATGGAAAACCTATGGAAGGCTGGCGCGAAGGTGCAGGCGTTTGACCCAGAGGCCATGGAAGAAACCCAGCGCATCTATGGTGACCACGATGGCTTAACGCTTTGCGGCACCAAAGAGCAGACGCTTCGCGGCGCAGATGTGCTAACCATCTGTACCGAATGGAAAGAGTTCCGCTCACCGGATTTTGCCGCGATTGCATCGTCTTTGCGTGAGCCCGTGGTGTTTGATGGCAGAAATCTTTATGAGCCGGACATGCTGAAACGTCACGGCCTGATTTATTACGCTATTGGGCGCGGCCGTAACCAGTTCGATACCTGATCAATAAAACAAGGTGTGACCATGACGCAGGGCAAGGAATACTGTCTTCACGAACGGCTGGCGGCAGATACCATCAGTCTTGGCCATAGCCGTTTATGTGACGTCCGGCTGATGAACGATCAGACCTGGCCCTGGGTTCTGCTGGTGCCGGCACTTGCCGGCATTCGTGAAATCTACGAGTTAAGCCCGCAGCAACAGCACCTGTTGATTCAGGAATCCTCGGCGCTCAGTCGAGGCATGATGGAAGCATTTGGTGGCGACAAGATGAATGTGGCTGCGCTGGGAAACATGGTTCCCCAGTTGCATCTGCATCACATTGTCCGCTTTGAGGGTGATCCGGCTTGGCCTGGCCCTGTGTGGGGAAAGCAGCCGCCGATTCCTTACGATGAAGAGCAATTGGAGGAAGTTAAACGATCCCTCGCGCCGATATTGTCCCGGTTGGGCGACGATTCAGCGGCGTAATCTGCTATTGCTGGCTATCGGAGAGCCGAATGCTTGGCTAGTCGCTGAGAGCCGATCAGGATCATCCTCAGTTCTGTTTTCAGCTTGATCTTCAGCTCTTCCCGCTCTTTCGGCGTTGCATCCAGCGCGTCTGCCCCTTGATTGAACACCAGAGTGACCATCGCCTCCGCAACGAGCCGTGCATCAGAAAGCGGTTTCCGCTGCTCTTCCGCAAAACGCCGTAAATCGTCCGCAAGCTCTGTAACGAAGTGATCAATTTCGGCTTTAATCGCTGTTCGGAAGGGTTTGGAGCCACCAGTGCGCTCCCGGAGCATCAACCGGAACAGGTTGGCGTTGTTGCCGAGGTATTCCATAAAGGTTTCTACAGAGGTAGAAATAGCACTGCCATTTCGGGCGATTCGCTTGCGGGCCTGGCGCATAAGCTGCCGTAAGGCCACGCCCCCTTCATCTACCAACACTAACCCCAGCTCATCAAGATCCGCAAAATGTCGGTAGAAAGACGTTGGCGCGATACCGGCCTCCCGGGCGACTTCTCGCAGGCTCAGGCTCCCAAATCCGCGATCCGCGCTTAATTGGGCGAGGGCGGAGTCCATAAGGGAGCGCCGGGTGAGAAGTTTCTGCTCAGCTCTGGTAGACAAGATAGCGGCTCCAATGACGTATTGACGCTGCATTCTAGCGACCTGCCTACCGGGAGTCACTCGAACCCTTTCATTTGGGGGTAAACACGCCTGATTTCCCGCGCCATTATGTTTATAATGATGGGCTTTTCCAGTATGGTTTCTGCCTGATTTGGCGGGCCAGACATCAACATTAATCTCAGACACCAGACACTACGGGAACCGGTATGCGCAGTCATTATTGCGGTGGGATCAACGAATCCCACATCGATCAGGAAGTTACACTCTGCGGATGGGTACACCGCCGCCGTGACCATGGTGGGGTTATCTTCCTGGATCTGCGAGATCGGGATGGCATATCTCAGGTTGTAGTAGACCCGGATACTGCTGAAAGCTTTGCGCTTACCGAAAAGGTGCGCAGCGAATACGTGGTTAAGATCAAAGGTCTTGTGCGTCGTCGTCCGGCAGGCACTGAGAACAGCAACATGCCTACGGGCCAGGTTGAAGTGCTGGGCAAGGAAGTCACTATCCTGAACGCCGCAGCAACGCCACCTTTCCCACTGGATGAGCATGTAGACGTAGGTGAGGATGTGCGCCTGCGCTATCGCTTCATTGATCTGCGTCGCCCGGAAATGCTCAATCGTTTGCGCTTTCGCTCACGGGTAACCAGCTATATCCGCAACCACCTCGACAGCAACGGATTTATGGATGTGGAAACCCCCATCCTGACCCGCGCTACGCCTGAAGGCGCACGCGATTATCTGGTGCCTAGCCGTACCCATGAAGGCTCGTTCTTTGCGTTGCCGCAGTCGCCCCAGCTGTTCAAGCAAATGCTGATGGTGTCTGGCGTAGATCGTTATTACCAGATCGCAAAATGCTTCCGCGATGAAGATTTGCGTGCGGATCGCCAGCCTGAGTTTACCCAGGTGGATATCGAAGCGTCGTTTGTAGACGAAGAAGACTTGATGAACCTGAACGAGGGCATGATCCGCGCTCTGTTTAAAGATGTGATGAACGTTGAACTGCCGGCATTCCCGCGCATGCCATACTCCGAAGCTATGGATCGATTCGGCAGTGATAAGCCGGATCTGCGTATTCCACTTGAGCTTCAAGATGTGGGTGATCTGGTTGCTGGTGTCGATTTTAAAGTATTTGCTGGCCCTGCCAAGGACCCGAAGGGCCGTGTAGCCGCTCTGCGTGTCCCTAAAGGTGGCGAGCTGAGCCGCAAGAAGATCGATGAATACACCAAATTTGTTGGCATATACGGCGCCAAAGGTTTGGCTTACATCAAGGTGAACGATCTGGCCAAGGGCGTGGAAGGCCTGCAGTCACCCATCGTCAAGTTCCTTGGTGATGACGTTGCCATGGCTGTGATCGAGCGCACGGGAGCTGAGGACGGCGACATCGTGTTCTTCGGCGCCGACAAGACCACGGTTGTAAACGAAGCTTTGGGCGCGTTGCGTATTCGCGTTGGTCACGATCTTAACTTGTTGACCTCTGAATGGGCGCCCATGTGGGTTGTGGATTTCCCCATGTTCGAAGAGCTGCCAGATGGCGGGTTTACGGCTATTCACCACCCCTTTACAGCGCCTAGCTGCAGCTCGGAAGAGCTGGCGGCAAACCCTGCAACGGCTTTGTCCCGTGCTTACGACATGGTTCTTAATGGCACCGAGTTGGGTGGCGGATCTATGCGTATCCACAGCGAGCAGATGCAACAGGAAGTGTTCCGCATTCTGGGCATTGGCGAGGAAGAATCCCGCGCCAAGTTCGGCTTCCTGCTCGACGCCCTCAAGTACGGGTGCCCACCTCACGGTGGCTTAGCCTTGGGCCTGGATCGCTTGATCATGCTGCTCACAGGCGCCAGCTCTATCCGTGATGTAATTGCGTTCCCGAAAACCCAGAGTGCAACCTGTCTGATGACCCAGGCACCGGGTGAGGTAGACGAAAAGCAACTACGTGAGCTGAACATTCGCCTGCGCAAAAAACCGGCAAAAGTGGCTGACAACCAGGCTTCCGAAACCGAAGAAACATAAGCAGGCACTGATGTGGCGATTATTCTGGGTGTCGACCCCGGCTCAAGGATCACCGGTTACGGGATTATCCGGGTTGATGGCCGGCACATAGAATACATCGACAGCGGCTGTATCCGCATGGGTGAAAAGCCCATGCCGGAGCGCCTGAAAATCATTTTTCAAAGCCTGGTGAGTTTGATTACTGAATACCGGCCGCAGGAATTTGCCATTGAGCAGGTGTTCATGGCCCGCAACCCAGATTCCGCACTCAAGCTTGGGCAAGCCCGTGGCGCCGCTATTGTCGGTGCTGCCACCAGTGGGCTGGCGGTGCATGAATACTCGGCTCGGCAGGTAAAGCAGGCCGTGGTGGGCAAGGGTGGCGCCGATAAATCCCAGGTACAGCATATGGTGCAAGTGTTGCTGTCACTTTCTCGCAAACCCCAAGAAGATGCAGCCGATGCCTTGGCTATCGCCCTGTGTCATGCGCACATGAATCAAAGCATTTTGAAAGTGGCAGGCGGTGCGGGTAAAGCCCGCAGCGGGCGCGTGCGACAACAATAAACTGCTCTGCAGAGCGGCAGGAGGCAATCCTTGATAGGTCGTATCCGAGGTATTTTGGTTGAAAAAACACCTGGGCAGGCGCTTGTTGAATGCAGCGGCCTGGGTTACGAAGTTGATATTCCTTACACCACCTTCTTTCATCTGCCAGAAACCGGGCAGGAGGTTACCCTTCATACACACTTTGCGGTACGCGAAGACGCTCAGAGCCTGTTTGGGTTTGCGTCACGGCTTGATCGTGACTTGTTTCGGTTACTGATCAAGGTTAACGGCGTGGGCCCAAAAATGGCCACCGGCATACTGTCTGGTCTGGACGCTCAACAGTTTATTCGCTGTGTGGAGGGGCGAGATATCAACTCACTGGTTAAGCTTCCGGGGGTTGGTAAGAAAACAGCGGAGCGCCTGTTAATCGAGATGACAGACCGCATCAAACAGCTGGAAGGGCAGTTTGTGCCTGGGTCTGCGCACTCAGAGGTTTCTGGAATAAAAGCCCGCCAGGCTTCGGCGCACTCACACAAACCCGTCGACGAAGCAGAAGCTGCGCTCATCGCCCTTGGGTACAAACCTCAGGAGGCTGCACGGGCTATTACCAGGGTGTCGGAAGAGGGCATGTCCAGCGAAACCCTGATTCGCTTGGCTCTGCGCAATATGATCCCTGCTTGATGACGTGACTTTAATATGTCGCCTGTGTGGCGCCAAACCTGTAGAGAGCGTAACGTGACACGCAGGTGGCTGTTTGTACAATTGGGTCACTTTTGGTTTCAAGTGGCAGTCTATTGATTCCCGATAAGCGGATAAGTACATGATTGAATCCGACCGACTGATCTCAGCCCGGGCCGGTGACAACGAAGAGGTGCAGGATCGCGCTATCCGACCCACGTTGCTTTCGGAGTATGTGGGACAGCCCGTTGTGCGGGAACAGATGGACATCTTTATTTCTGCGGCTCGCGGCCGCCAGGAAGCGCTGGATCATGTCCTGATTTTCGGCCCTCCAGGGTTGGGCAAAACCACACTTGCCAACATTATTGCTAATGAGATGGGGGTGGCTATAAAAACCACCTCCGGGCCGGTGCTTGAGAAAGCCGGGGATTTGGCAGCAATGCTGACTAATCTTGAAGAGGGCGACGTTCTCTTTATTGATGAAATACACCGACTGAGCGCTGTGGTGGAAGAAATCCTGTATCCCGCGATGGAAGACTATCAGCTGGATATTATGATCGGCGAAGGCCCTGCAGCACGTTCGATCAAGCTGGATTTGCCGCCGTTTACTTTGGTTGGCGCAACCACCCGGGCCGGACTACTGACATCGCCTCTGCGGGATCGTTTCGGCATTGTGCAGCGCTTGGAGTTCTACAATACGGCGGATCTTACGCATATTATTATGCGTTCCGCGCGCCTTTCAGGCGTTGATATTGATGAAGAAGGTGCCCACGAAATAGCTCGCCGTTCCCGGGGGACGCCTCGAATAGCCAATCGGCTGTTGCGACGGGTTAGGGATTACGCGGAAGTGCGGGCAGACGGCCACATTAATGCAGGAATTGCAGACCAAGCCTTGAATATGTTGAAGGTTGATGGGCAAGGCTTCGATCATATGGATCGGCGCTTACTGTTGGCGATGATTGAAAAGTTTGATGGCGGCCCGGTCGGCGTTGAAAGCCTTGCCGCCGCGATCAGCGAAGAGCGGGGTACGATTGAGGATGTGCTGGAGCCCTTTCTCATTCAGCAAGGTTTTATGTTGCGTACGCCTAGAGGCCGTATGGTGACATCCCATGCGTATCAGCACTTCGGTATTGCAAGGGTGAACCCGGATACTGCAGGAGGCTCCCTTGAGTGATGGCCAAAGCCCGGCAACGTTCGCATGGCCTGTGCGGGTATACATTGAAGATACAGACGCCGGAGGCATTGTATTTCATGCCCGGTATCTCCATTACATGGAGCGCGCCCGTACAGAGTGGGTGCGCAGCTGTGGAGTGGGGCTGCGGGCCGGGCTGGCTGACAACATAAGCTACGTTGTGCAGCGCCTGTCGATTCACTATGCCGTGCCTGCAGTGCTTGATGATGAGCTCACTGTAACCGCAGAGCCAATAGCATTTGGCCGGGTGTGGATGACGTTTCGGCAGCGGGTCGTGCGGGTGCGAGATAGAAAGCAGTTGTGTGAAGCAGAAGTGAGAGTTGCCTGCGTAGCCCTCGATAGCGGGCGGCCAAGGCGTTTGCCGGAAAACATGCGGGAGCTGCTCGAGCAGAGCAAGCAATATCCTGAAACAAAACACGAAATAATCCAGGAGTAAGTGGTGGATTCGGAACTGTCGGTCTGGAGTCTGATTTCAAATGCCGGTGTGTTGGTGCAACTGGTTATGTTGCTACTTGCCGCCGCATCGGTCATGTCTTGGGCGCTTATTTTTCAGCGCTTTCAGGTATTTCGCAAGGCTCGACAGGCGCAGCTCGCGTTTGAAGAGCGGTTTTGGTCCGGCATGGATCTGGGTCAGCTCTATCGTGAAGTGAACGCTGAGCCAACGCCGTTCTCAGGAATGGAATCGCTATTTCGTGCCGGCTTCAAAGAGTTTTCTCGGCTGCGCCAGCAAAGCCGTGATGCAGATGCCGTTATGGACGGAACTCAGCGAGCCATGCGAGTTGCATTTTCCCGGGAGCAAGAGCGCCTTGAGGCTCATCTGCCGTTTCTTGCCACAGTGGGCTCAACCAGTCCGTATGTCGGCCTGTTCGGTACCGTGTGGGGCATCATGAATTCGTTTCGTGGTCTGGCGCAGGTTCAGCAGGCCACGCTGGCCACGGTGGCGCCCGGTATTTCAGAAGCGCTGATTGCGACCGCTATGGGCCTGTTTGCTGCTATCCCTGCGGTCATCGCATACAACCGGTTCTCCTCAAAGTCGGATGCGCTTCTGAAGAATTACGAAACCTTTGCTGATGAGTTCTCCAGCATTCTGCATCGTCGTGTTCACAGTGCCGACAAGGGCGCAGCGTAATGACGTTTCCCGTTAACAGCCGGAGTACAGCGCTATGAAAGGTATGGGGATGATGCCCGAAAATCGGCGCAAGCCGATGGCGGAAATTAACGTCGTTCCATACATCGACGTGATGCTGGTGCTGTTGGTTATTTTCATGGTCACGGCACCCATGCTTACTCAGGGTGTAAAAGTAGATCTCCCAGAGACCGCATCTAATCCTATTCAGGCCGATAAAAATGTGGAATCCATCATTGTATCGGTGGATTCCAACGGTGCTTATTATGTTGAGGTTGGCGACAAGGGCAGCGACCCTATGCCTCTTGCGGAGGTTCGTGCACAGGTGGCCAAAATCCTGTCACAGAGAACATCCAGAGACATACTTGTGCGCGGTGACGAGAATGTGGAGTACGGCACTGTGGTTAGGTTGATGGCAGCGCTTCAGGGAGCGGGGGCAACTAGCATTGGTCTGATTACCGATACGCTCCCGGACGAAACGTGAGAAAAGAGCAGGCGGAATTGTTGTGACAGGTCAGGAACGGGAATTTACCAGTACCGGCGTGCCGGCTTGGAAGTCGCCATTCGCGCTGTCGCTTGCTTTACACCTGCTTATCGCCGGTGTCGCCCTTGCAGGCTGGTCGTGGTCGTCGGCTATCCAGGAGCCGCCGCCCAACAGCGTGTCTGCTCGCCTTATCACCCAGCAAAAACCCGAGCCAAGCCCTGTAGTTGAGCCGGTAGATCAGCCGGTAGATCAGCCGGTAGATCAGCCGGATCGAGAGGAAGAGCAAAAGGAGCTGGAGAAGCAAAAGCAGGCGCAAGCGCAGAAGCGCCAGAAAGAAGAAGAGGCGCGTAAGGCGGCAGAGCAGAAGAAGCGCGAAGACGCCAAGCAAAAAGCTGAAGAGCAAAAGCGCGAGCAGGCCAAGGCGGAAGAACGTAAGGTTGAAAAGACTCGAAAAGAAGAAGCCGCGCGCCAGAAAGCAGAAGCGGAAGCTAAGGAGCGAGAGCGCCGCAAAGCTGAAGCGGAAAAAAAGCAGGAAGAAGCCAAACGTAAGGCGGAAGAGGAAAAGCGGCGCCAGGAAGAACAGCGTAAGCGCGAAGAAGCCGAGCGTAAAAAGCAGGAAGAACAGGCACGTAAGGAAGCTGAGCGTAAGCGGCTAGATGCTGAGCGCAAGCTTCAGGAAAAGCAGCTGGAGGCTCAAGCCGATCAGGCCAGAAAGGCCCGCGCAGAAGAGGCGCAGCGCAGAAAACAAGCCGCTGCTGCCAAAGCTCGAGAATCCCAAATGCTGTCGGAGAGCCAGAAGTATCAAGCGTTGATCCGTGAGCGCCTCAGTCAGGCCTGGTATCCGCCTTCTTCAGCCACGGAAGAAATGACTGCTCGGTTGCAAATTACATTGCTGCCAACCGGTGAACTGGCCGGGGTTAAACTGGTCGCAAGCAGTGGCAATACAGCATTTGATAACTCTGCACTGGGCGCCGTCAAGTCATTAAGCCGGTACCCGGTGCCGTCTGAGCGGGACACGTTTGAAACCTATTTCCGCCAGTTTACGATTGAATTCAATCCTCGCAGATTGAGATAAGGAAGCGGGTAATTCCATGATACAGAGAATTTCGTTCACGCTATCAAAAATGGTTTTCGCGGCGGCCGCCTTAATGCTTGTAGCCGCTACCAGCGTACAGGCCGAATTGCTGATTCGTATTACCGAAGGGGCAGACTCTGCTATTCCGGTATCTGTGGTGCCATTTTCAGAAAGCGGTAATATGCCAGCAGGGGATAAATTGAGCAGCATTGTTCAGGCGGATCTGGCCATGAGCGGCGAGTTTCGCCCATTGCCTCCGGAGAAAATGCTAAGCCTTCCATCAAAGCGCTCAGATGTATATTTCCGGGACTGGCGCCTGCTTGGGCAACGTTATGTGCTGGTGGGTGAGCTAACCCGCAACGGCGACAGGGTACAAGCGCGTTACGAGCTGTTTGATGTTAACCGCGAAGAGCGAATTCTTGGTGAAACGGCCGCGGCGCCAGCATCGAATATACGTTCACTGGCCCATCACGTCAGCGATAAAGTGTACGAAGCTATCACGGGCGTTCCTGGAGCCTTCTCCACCAAGCTTGCGTACGTAACCCTTGATAGGACAAGCGGGCAACCCCGTTATCGGTTGCAGGTGAGTGATATAGATGGCAAGCGCGCCAGGGTTCGTCTTGAGAGCAAAGAGCCTATTCTTTCCCCGGCATGGTCGCCGGATGGCAAGAAACTGGCTTACGTATCGTTTGAATCCGGCAAGCCTGCCATATTCATTCATGAGCTGAATTCCGGGCAGCGCACAAAAGTGGCTGACTTTCCGGGCCTGAACTCAGCACCGACTTGGTCGTCCGACGGGCAGTCCCTACTCATGACTCTGTCAAAAGATGGCAACGCTGAGATCTATCAGATGAATCTTCAGTCCCGGAAAGTGACAAAACTTACCAATCACTGGGCGATTGATACAGAGGCTGCCTGGGATAGTAACGATGACGGCATATTCTTTACATCAGATCGTTCGGGCGGCCCACAGATTTACTACATGGCAAAGCCCGGTGCTGAGCCGCGACGCATCACATTTGGTAGCCGTTATAACGCTCGCCCGCGCCCAGACAGCAAAGGTGATTATGTGTATTACGTACATCAGCGCGATGGTGCGTTTCTCATTGCACGCACCAATCTTAAAAACGATGAGGAAACCGTTCTCACTCGTACAGAATCCGATGAGTCCCCCAGTGTGTCGCCAAACGGCCGCATGCTGATCTATGCCACCAAACAAAGCGGTAAAAGCGTACTGACGGTTATCTCGGCTGACGGAGGTGCTGCGTATAGCCTTCCTGCCTCGGAGGGAGACGTCCGTGACCCGGCCTGGGGGCCTATTGTTCGGTAATGGGTGGGTGCAAAAGCATTCACCTGAAAGGTAAAAAATTAAGTCAATCAACGGAAAGGAATGAATCATGAAGTTGTCAGCTCAAACCAAAGTTATTGCCCTTTTGTTCTCTGTAGGCCTTTTCGCAGGCTGTAGTACTACCGGTGAAAGCATGGACGACGGAGGTTATGACTCAGACGTTGCTCCCATCGACCAGGATCAAGGCTCTACTGTTTATGGCGGTAGCGATCAAGGTGGTATCTCTTCTTCTTCGATGACTGAGGAAGAGCGCATGGAAATTCAGCAGCAGGCTGAACTGGAAGCCCTGCGCGAAATCACCACATTCTATTTTGATTTCGACACCTCGGAAATCAAGCCGGAAGCTCGCGACGTACTGATGGCCCACGCCCGTTATCTATCCAGCAACCCAAGCCAGAATGTGCGTCTTGAAGGCCACGGCGATGAGCGCGGCTCCAAGGAATACAACCTGGCCATAGGTGAGCGTCGTGCAAATGCTGTTCAGCGCTTCCTGGTTGTGAATGGTGCTTCACGGGGCCAGATGGAAACCGTAAGCTATGGTGAAGAGAAGCCGGCGGTTATGGGCTCATCAGAGAGTGCATGGGCACAAAATCGCCGTGTGGAACTCGTTTTCGAGTAAACGCACACACAACATCAGGTTAAACCCATGAGAAAACAGCTCATGGCGGCAGTGATTTTTCCGCTTGCCCTCGGGCAGGCGGGAATTGCGCTGGCGCAGTCATCTACGTCCGCATACCAAGGCGGTGCCTCAGACGTTCAGCGCAAGGCCAATACTAACCAGGCTACGTCTGAGCTCTTCTATATGATTCAGCAGCTTCAGGGCGAGGTCAGGCGGCTTAAGGGCGAAACTGAAGAGCAACGACACCTCATAGAGCGGTTGCAGAGCCAGGGCAGAGATCGTTACATCGATCTGGATCAGCGCATTCTTGATCTTTCAGAGAAGGTGTCGGCTCAACCCAAGGCTTCCGACGTTGCAGGTGGAGACTCTGGTGAGGATAAGAGCTCGGCCGAAGTACGAGAGTATCGGCAACCTGAGGCTGAAGAGCGCAAGGCATACAAGGCCATTCAGGATCTTATCCATAATCAGAAAAAATACGATCAAGCCATTGGCCAGCTTTATGAATTTATCGACAAGTACCCCGAAGGGGACCTGACAGTAAATGCCTATTACTGGCTAGGTGAAGTGTATCTTGTAAAGCCTCAGCTTGAGCAGGCGCGCCAGGCGTTCTCCATTGTGGCAACCCGTTACGCGGATCATCGCAAGGCGCCAGATGCGGTCTACAAGCTGGGTGTGACGCTGGATCGGCTCGATGAGAAATCCGAAGCTCGCCGGCAGATGGAGCAGGTCGTAAATGATTATCCCAAGAGCGAAGCTGCCCGGCTGGCCAAAAAATATCTGGGTTCAGGTCAGGGCTAAAACCGGGAATTAGAAAAATAATTAAAAACATGGCGCGAAAGGGTTGATCGTCGGGGAAAAATCATTACTATATGCGCCTCGCTTGGGTCGTTAGCTCAGTTGGTAGAGCAGTTGGCTTTTAACCAATTGGTCGATGGTTCGAATCCATCACGACCCACCATATTCGATATTTCGGGGCAGTTGCTGAGCCGCCACGGAATCGATCAGGGTCCAAGCACTGGTCACAAGTTTTGGGTCGTTAGCTCAGTTGGTAGAGCAGTTGGCTTTTAACCAATTGGTCGATGGTTCGAATCCATCACGACCCACCATATTTAGCGTTTTGAACGGTTAGTGAATTGAAAGTTAAAGGGCTGCAGAGATGCAGTCCTTTTTTTTTATGTGTTGATTGGGCCTACGACCAAGGGGGGGTGTTGTGAGACTCGGTATAGTCCGTACAGTGCTACCCGTGTTTGAAATGATATACTCAGACTTGGGACGTATTTGGTGGAAAGTAACTGGTGCTAAGTAACGGCAAAGTAATTGAGAGTATCCGTACATGACTAAAGCTGAAGACCGAATCCTTGTTCAGGAGCACTTGGCCCATGCAGCGGAGCCTAAGCCGCTCAGCGCTGATGAGAAGGCGCGGCTTGAAGCCCGTATCAAGGCTGCCCTCAAGGAAAAAGACGCCGTGCTTGTGGCGCACTATTACACAGATCCGGACATCCAGCGCCTCGCGGAAGAAACTGGTGGCTGTGTGGCAGACTCACTGGAAATGGCCCGTTTTGGTAATCAGCATCCCGCCTCAACTGTGGTTGTGGCCGGCGTTCGTTTCATGGGGGAAACCGCCAAGATACTGAACCCTGAAAAGCGTGTTTTGATGCCTACTCTGGAGGCCACCTGCTCTTTGGATGTAGGGTGCCCGGCAGATGAATTTCAAGCATTCTGCGATGAGCACAGCGACCGTACCGTTGTGGTGTATGCCAATACCTCCGCTGCTGTAAAAGCTCGCGCGGATTGGGTTGTAACGTCCAGTTGCGCTCAGGCTATCGTAGAAGATCTGGATTCCCGGGGAGAGAAGATCCTCTGGGCTCCAGACAAACATCTTGGCCACTATGTACAAAAGACCACCGGCGCAGACATGCTGCTATGGGATGGTTCGTGCATCGTGCATGAAGAGTTTAAGCACCGCGGCTTGGGGGATCTTCAGGCCCTATACCCGGATGCCGCCGTTCTGGTTCACCCAGAGTCTCCAGATGCGGTGGTTGAAATGGCAGATGTGGTCGGTTCCACATCGCAGCTGATTCACGCAGTGCAGACGTTACCGAACCAGCAATTTATTGTTGCTACGGATAACGGAATTTTCTATAAAATGCAGCAGCTTGCGCCCAATAAAACGCTCATTGAAGCACCAACGGCAGGCAACGGTGCCACATGCCGGAGCTGTGCCCAGTGTCCGTGGATGGCCATGAACGGTTTGGAGAACCTGCTTCAGGTAATTGAAAATGGCGACCAGGAAGTACTTGTGGATGCACAAACGCGAGAGGCTGCCCTAAAGCCCCTGCGGCGCATGTTGGACTTCACCGCAGGGATGAACCTTAAAGCTGCTGGTAACGCCTGAACTTAGTTGTTTTTGTGCATTTGAAGGCGGCTGGTGATTTCGCTCAGCCGCTCGCTTACCACCTGGCGCTGGGCTGAACCTGCCGGCAACTTCTCCTGAGCCTGCCTCAGCTGCCTCTGGGCCGACTCCAGGTCCCCCATCAGTGCATCGTATTCCGCTCGGGCACGGTGAACCCCCACGATGTTCCTGGCCATGCCTTCTGCTTCTGCCAAGCGAAGCCACAGCTGCTCCTGTTGGGGCATTCTGCGGGTCAGCTGCCCCAGATATTCAGCGGCTTGCGGGCCATTGCTGGCTGCAATTTCCACATCTGCGAGGGTGGAGGTAATAGGGTAGTTGCCCGGGTTTCGACTAAGGGCGTCTTTCAGCAGTGCGCGCGCCTCGTCGAGTTTTTTCTGTTGAATCCGTATTTCTGCCAGTGTTACCTGAAACGTTATCCGCCCCGGATTGCTGGCCAACAGCTCGTTAATAACATTGGTCGCCTTTTCAAACTGGTTGTTACTCAGGTATGCAGTTGCCAGCCCGTAACGAATCGCCTCATTGCTTTGCGCGTCCGGTTTCTTCAGATAGTTTTCGAATGTGTTTACTGCTACCTCGGGTGAGACCGCGTAGTGTACTTGCAGGCGGCTGCGCATCAGGTGGTATTCCTGTGCGTCCTGGATCGATTTTTTGGGATACTGCTCTGCACGGTTGCGGGTATCAGCCACCCGGCTCTGGGTAAGGGGGTGAGTTGAGAGATACTCCGGCATATTGTTTCCCTGTAACCGGTTTTGCCGCATCATGATTTCGAACATTTCAGGCATTCCCTGTGGGTCCATTCCGGCGGACGCCAGAATATCAAGCCCCACCCGGTCGGCTTCCTGTTCGTGGGAGCGGCTGTAAGCCAACATGTTCTGAATGGCCAAGGCTTGGGTGCCTGCAATGGCTGCAATGCCTATATCAGATTGCGTAACTGCAGAAAGCACAATGCCCGCAATCATCCCAGCAATGGTGAGGGGCGCGCTGGTTTCCTGTTGTTCAAGCCGGCGTGCAAAGTGTCGTTGGCTAAGGTGGGCAAGCTCGTGGGCAAGCACAGAAGCAAACTGTTGCTCCGTAGCGGCGTTGAGAAACAGGCCCCCGTTAACACCGACGATGCCACCGGGCACCGCGAAAGCGTTGATGGCAGGGCTGTCAATCAGTGCAAGTGTAAGATCACGATTCTCCAACGGAGCAGAGGGTACCAGTCGATAAATAGCGGAGCTCAGATAATCGTAAACGAGAGGATCCGTTATGCGCGGTGCAGAGCGCCGGATCGATACCATAACCTGCTGACCAATATCGCTTTCTTGTTGGTCTGAAATAAGGCCGCCCCCGGCTCCTCCAATATTTGGTAGCCGAGAGTCTTGTGCTGTCGAGACAGGGCTTGACGTAAATGAGAGTGCAAATACCATAGCGATTGACAGCTTACGGTAACCGCGAAACTCTGTAAGAACGTTAATCATGTAAAGTGGTGTGCTCCTGATTTGAACCGCGCCTGCAACAGCGGTTTTCTGTTGAAATTCCGGTGGAACACCCGGAACTGCTGATTAACAGGTATTGTGATGCAATACAGTATCACTGAGGGCATAATGCCGCCTTGCGAATTCCATGTCTTGTAATGGTGCATCTTTTTTATGGCTGATCGTACACTGGATACGTCTGGGCTTCGTTGTCCAATGCCCCTGTTGAAAACAAAACTGGAACTCAATGGCATGGCGCCCGGTGAAAAGCTTGAGGTGATTGCCACTGACGCGGGCTCCGCTCGCGATATCCCGGCCTTTCTGGAGTTGTCCCGCCACCGCTTGGTGAACTCGTCGGAAACTGATGGCCAGTATTGGTTTGTGATAGAGTGCGGCGGTTAATTTCCGGAGTTCTTAATGGTTAGAATTTTACGCGGACTTGCGCACAAATACTTTTCAGACGACGAAGCGGTCATCCTTTTTCTGATACTGGTGATCGGTACAGTTTTCGTCATCTGGTTCGGCGCCATGCTTGCGCCGGCCATAGCCTCACTCATTGTAGCGTTTATTCTACAGGGTCTGGTTACCCGGCTTAACACTCTGGGCGTGCCTGAGGGCCTGGCCATCGTAAGCGTGTTCCTGGTGTTTCTCGGTGTGCTCGTAGGGTTCATTTTTGGGCTGCTGCCGCTCATCTGGACCCAAGTTAGCAACCTTGCAGGCGAAGCGCCCCGTATCATTGGCGAGCTGCAATCCTACCTTGAGCTGTTGCCCGATGAGTACCCGCACCTTATTTCTGTGCAGGCGGTTAGCAGTCTTTACGAGCAGGTGAACACGGAAGTAGGGCATATCACTCAATGGCTGGTGTCGTTCTCACTATCCAGTATTCCCGATTTGGTTGCGCTGTTGATTTATATGGTGCTTGTGCCGATTCTTGTGTTCTTTTTCCTGAAGGACCGGGAAGTTCTGCTGGGCGCCATCTCCAGGTTACTGCCTCCTCAGCGCCCGATGATGCTGCAAATCTGGCATGAAGTGAATCTGCAGTGTGCCAATTATGTGCGGGGGAAGGCTCTGGAAATCCTGATCGTTGGCGGCACAACTTATGTCGCGTTCAAACTTCTGGGTGTGCCTTATGCAGCATTGCTTTCGCTGTTGATTGGTCTGAGTGTTGTTATTCCATACATTGGCGCCGCCGTGGTTACTATACCGGTTGCGGTGATTGCGCTGTTTGCCTTCGGCTGGGGTAGCCACTTCATTTGGGTAATGGTGATATACGGCGTTATTCAGGCCCTTGATGGCAACGTGCTGGTTCCCGTGCTGTTCTCAGAAGTGAATAACCTGCACCCGGTTGTTATCATTATCTCTGTGCTGTTTTTTGGCGGTATTTGGGGGCTGTGGGGCGTTTTCTTTGCCATCCCGTTAGCTACTATGCTGAAAGCCGTGTTCTCCGCCTGGCCGGTGAAGGGGCCTCTACCGTCAACGACTTCAGGCCAAGTGTAATTTAATTCCCTTGTGTCAGTTCGTGACCAACATTACCATTACCATTTTATTCGGATGGAGCTTTTATGATTACGGGTAGCCTTGTCGCACTGGTCACGCCCATGCATCCAAACGGTGACATTCACTGGGAGGATCTGGACAAACTGGTAGACTTTCATTTGGAAAACGGTACAAACGGTATCGTTGCAGTGGGAACCACCGGTGAATCCGCAACGCTCGATCAGAAAGAGCACTGCCGGGTAATTGGTTACATTATCAAACGCGTGAATGGTCGCATCCCTGTTATTGCCGGCACGGGTGGTAACAGCACACGTGAAGCCATCCATCTGACAACCGAAGCACACAAGCTCGGTGCAGACGCTTGTCTATTGGTTGTGCCTTATTACAACAAGCCAACCCAGGAAGGCCTATATCAGCACTTCAAAACAATTGCTGAAGCGGTGCCCGGCATAAGCCAGATGCTCTATAACGTGCCTGGGCGCACAGCCTGCGACATGCTCAACGACACAGTTCTGCGCCTGGCTGATATTCCGAACATTGTGGCCATCAAGGATGCCACCGGCAATATTCCCCGGGGTGCAGAGCTGATACAAGCATTAGACGGTCGCCTTGCGGTCTATTCCGGAGATGACGCCACTGCCGCTGAGCTGATGCTCGCGGGCGGGCAGGGCAACGTTTCCGTTACGGCGAACGTGGCACCCAAGGGCATGTCCGACTTATGCGCCGCAGCCATTGCGGGCAATCGGGAAGAGACAGAACGATTGAATGAGCTTCTGATGCCTTTGAACCGCAAGCTGTTCCTTGAAGCTAATCCCATTCCGGTTAAGTGGGCGCTTCAGCGTATGGATATGATAGGCGGAGGTATAAGGCTGCCACTGACTCCGTTCAGTGAGAAGTTCCACGCCGAGGTTGAAGAAGCAATGAAAGTCTCGGGTGTACTCTGAGTTTGCTGACACCAACCCCGAAACAGTCCCATACAGAGAGTAGGCCGATGCCGGTTCTTACAGGAACCCGTAAGTTTTTTGCATTCCGCCACCGGGCTATTGCATCCGGGTTAGTGATCGCGGCCGTGATGTCTGGGTGCAGCCTGGTTGAAGATCGCTCCGAGCGTTATGTGAACGCCAAAGAGGGGAGCCCTCTGGAGCTGCCGGAAACGGCAAATGATTCCCGGTTTTCTCAGGTAATGCCCATCCGCCAGATAAATTCGGCAGATGCCAGCAAAATGTATCCCTCTGATATACCCCAGCCACCGGATATGACCTCGGAAATTCTCGAAGAGAACTACGTGGTTGAAGAGCTCGATGGCCGAGTCTGGTTGCTGGTAAATGATGTACCTGGTCGTATTTGGCCTGCCGTAACGGCCTACATGAACGAACAGAGCTTGGGTGTTGCCCACGACAACCCGCAACTGGGGCTTCTGCAAAGTGAGTTGGCTAACTTCAGTATGCGCGCCCGCGAGCTTCTTGAGCTTCCAAGTGCGCCCGCCGAAGCCACCGCTGCCGAGCCTAAAGCTGTACTACAGGTTCGTATTGCCCCCGGTGTTCGCCGTAAAACAACCGAAATCCAAGTTCGCAAGCTTACGTCGGAGAACACAGCGGATGACAGCGCGCCGTGGCCGAGTGAGTTGATTCCATGGCGTGGCATTTCAGAGCCGTCAGCCGAGCAACTGGCGTTACAAAAGCGCCTTCTTGCCAATCTTGGCGATTTCCTGAAAGCGAGTGAGGAGAGCAAGTCGGTCTCCCGTGCTGCGTCCGTTATAGTGGCCAAGCCGCTGGTTAAGCTTGTGACCGAGAATGATGAGGCCCAGGCCATTCGTATGGATCTCGATTACGGTCGCTCATGGGCGGAGGTTAACCGGTCGCTCCTTGAATCGAAGATTGAGGTAGTTGACTTGAACCGCAGCGAAGGTTGGTTCTTTGTCGATTTCCGCACCGTGGATGAGCGCGACCCAGGTTGGTTCAGTTGGTTCAGCGATAAAGAGAAGGCTCGCCACACTCACACGATTAACCTGGTTGAGCGCGACGGCCAGGTGCAGGTTACTGCTGAAGAGGCCGAAGGCTACAGCGGTGACAGGCGTGCTGCGGATCTGCTGACACAGCTATTCGATTACCTATACTGATTCAGAAGGGGTGCCCGCGAAGCGGGCCTCCGTTTCGGAGACTATAATGGAAAAACGCGAAGAACTTTACGCTGGCAAAGCAAAATCCGTGTTCTACACGGACGATCCGGAACGCTTTGTTCTTGTCTTCCGGGATGATACCTCGGCGTTTGATGGCGAAAAGAAAGAACAGCTGAATCGTAAGGGAATGGTGAACAACCTTTTTAACGGGTTCATCATGGAAAAGCTGGAAGCTGCGGGCGTACCAACACACTTCGAAGGCGTTTTGTCTGATACCGAATCACTCGTCAAGAAACTGGATATGATTCCAGTAGAGTGTGTCGTGCGAAACGTGTCAGCTGGCAGCTTGTGCCGCCGTCTTGGTGTGGAAGAAGGGCAAGAACTTACTCCGCCAACCTATGAGTTATTTTTGAAAGACGACGCGTTGCACGACCCCATGGTTAACGAATCTCTGGCGGTAAGTTTTAACTGGGCGAACGAAGCCGAACTTGCGCGCATGAAAGAGTTAACCTACAAGGTGAACGACGTACTGAAAACCCTGTTTGATGAAGCCGGAATGCTACTGGTGGATTACAAACTGGAATTCGGGCGTAGCGGCTCAGAGATAGTATTGGGCGATGAATTTAGCCCGGACGGCTGTCGTATATGGGATAAGGAAACCCGTAAAAAAATGGACAAGGATCGCTTCCGCCAAGGGCTGGGCGACGTTATCGAAACCTATGAGGAAGTTGGCCGCCGCCTTGGCATCAACTTCCACTGATGAATAGCGATAAATCCAAACAGACAATAACGATATAGGTAGATTATGCGTAAACTGACACTTGCCTTAGGCAGCTCTTTAATTCTCGCCGCTCCTTTTGCTCAAGCCGATATTGTTGGCCTCGGGGCCAGCGTGAGCTATTGGGATTCAGATTCATCCGGGACCGCATCGTCTGGCAACAGCCTGGTTGGTGTAGACAATGAGTTGAACATGAAAAATGACGGCAACGCAAATGCCAGCATTTATCTGGAGCACCCGGTACCAATACTGCCTAATGTACGTCTGGCTTATACGCTGATACAGGAAAGTGGTAGAGGGACGCTTACCAACTCCTATATCGACATTGATGAGGGTGCATCAGTGCAGTCAGATCTGGATCTGGAGCAACTGGATCTCACTTTGTACTACGAGATTCTCGACAACTGGGTAAATCTTGATCTGGGCGTGACCGTGCGGGACTTCTCGGGTGAGTTGCTGGTGCAGAACGTTGCAAACGCCTCCCAGGTAAGCCGCACCGAGGCAGACGGTGTATTGCCTATGGGCTATCTCGCAGCCCGCTTCGATCTGCCGCTGACAGGTGTAGCCGTAGGCGCCGAAGGTAACTATATTGCCTTTGACGGTGACTCCATGCGGGATTTCAATGTGTATGGTCAGTACAGTATCTCTTTGCTGCAGGTGCGCGCCGGCTATCGACAGCTGGCTATTGATTACGAGGATGGCAGCGACGCGTTTGACGTAAAAATCGATGGGCCGTTTGTCAGTGCGGGTGTTGTTTTTTAAATAACGCTTTAACAAGGAGCGAAAGACTTGAAGATTCTGGTAACGGGCACTGCCGGGTTCATCGGTGCGCAGCTGGCGCACCGGCTACTTGAGCGGGGAGACGAAGTCATCGGCGTTGACAATGTTAACGATTATTACGATGTCAGTCTCAAGGAAGCTCGGCTTGCGCGCTTGATCGGCCACTCCAATTTTACCGAGGTGCGCCAAGACATTGCAGATCGATCTGTGATGGCTGATATCTTTGCAAAGCATCGCCCCGAGCGTGTCGTACACCTCGCTGCCCAAGCAGGTGTACGGTATTCAATAGAAAACCCCAACGCTTATGTAGACGCTAATATAGTTGGCTTTGTGAATATCTTGGAGGGGTGCCGCCACAATACGGTGAAGCATCTGGTATACGCTTCAAGCAGCTCTGTTTATGGTGCTAACGAGGCCATGCCATTTTCTGTTCACGACAACGTCGATCACCCTCTTAGCTTGTATGCGGCCTCTAAAAAAGCCAATGAGTTGATGGCGCACACTTACAGTCATCTTTACGACTTGCCCACCACTGGCCTGCGGTTTTTTACGGTCTATGGCCCTTGGGGCCGCCCCGATATGGCGCCGTTTATTTTCACCAAAAAGATTCTTGCCGGCGAACCGATTGACGTGTTCAATCATGGCCAGCACAAACGGGATTTCACTTATATCGACGATATTGTAGAAGGTGTTGTCCGTACCCTCGATCAGGTAGCTGTTGCCAACAGCGAGTGGAGTGGGGAAGCCCCCGACCCAAGCATCAGCAAGGCTCCGTATCGTATATACAACATTGGCAGCAATAACCCCGTAGAGTTGTCCCGGTTTATCGAAGTTATTGAAGAACGAACGGGTAAAAAAGCCCAAAAAAACCTGCTACCAATGCAGCCAGGTGATGTACAGGCAACTTACGCCAACATTGATGGCTTGATTAACGATGTGGGTTATAAACCTGAAACTTCTGTGGAGCAGGGCATGGCCAACTTTGTGGATTGGTACCGCGAGTTTTACCAAGTCTGACTCTGCAATCATGTGCCCAGATATAACAAGCCCCTCAATATAACTCCGAGTAATCAATCGAACTGATCTACCATCTTGAGGTGCTGGTTCATCAGGGCGACCCGGCCTCTGTAAAGTATTGGTTCAGCCAGCTCTACCAAAGCGCTGTTCCAGCCAAGCATTGATTTCGCCGGATTCGTACATCCATTGTTCGCTGCCATCTTCATTTTTAATTCGCAAGCAAGGTACCTTAATGTTGCCGCCGCCTTGCTCTAAATCAGCACGGTGTGTCTCGTTGTGCTGGGCATCGCGCTTTTCAATGGTCAGGTTAAGCCGTGCTATTTGTTTGCGCACCTTGACGCAAAACGGGCAGGTCTTGAACTGATAAAGCGCCAGTTGATCGCAGGCTGCGTCGACCTTTTGTTGCTCTTCGGCACTCCGCTCCAGTGGCTTGCCGCCGCCAAGCTTCTCGCTCAGCAGTACAAAGGGCGTCAAAATAAGACGTAACGTCCGGAAAAAATAACGAATAACCAGTCGCATTAACTAGGCCTTTTTTAAGGTTGGTGCATTAGAGAGGGGCGGTAGTATAAAGCAAAACGGGTATGGTTCGGGTATTCTGCCGCGATGGATTGCAAGTGACTATTAAACGAGGCCCTTTTAGATGACGTCCATTTCCCTTTGGGATTTGCCCACACGGTTGTTTCATTGGTTGCTAGTACTTAGTGTGACCGGCTCACTGGTTAGCGTAAACCTTGGTGGTACCTGGATGGTTTGGCATGAACGATTTGGGCTTACTGTTATAGGTCTGCTCAGTTTTCGAGTGGTATGGGGTGTGGTTGGTTCTACACACGCCCGGTTCTTTGAGTTTGTGCCAACGCCCGCTTCTATTGCAGCTTACCTCAAAGGCGAATGGCAGGGGTTAGGGCACAATCCGCTAGGCGCATTGTCGGTGATTGCTATGCTTGGACTATTGGGGTTCCAGGCGGTTACCGGGCTGTTTGCCACAGATGCCATCGCCTTTGACGGGCCGCTTTACCGCGCGGTTTCATCTAGCTGGAACGACACCATTACATCTTGGCATAAGCTAACGGAATGGTTTATTTACGGTTTGATCGGGCTACATACTGCATCGGTGGTTTTCTACACCTTCGTGAAAAAAGACAACCTCATCGCACCAATGATTACCGGGCGTAAAGCGGTGAGCGAGCCAGCGCCTTACCAACGTGAAGGTGGTGGTTGGATTGCGCTGGTCGTTGGGTTGGCTGTCGCGGGAATTGCAGTTTGGCTGGCTAGCGGCGGGGTTTTGCCACCTCCGCCGCCGCCACCACCTGATCTGGGTTGGTGAGCAGCGAAGGTGCAGGTTGTGTAAGGCTTACTCGGCGCGGAAAGCGTCGTGGCAAGCCTTACAAGATTTACCAACCTCGCTGAACTGAGCTGCCAATGCGGCTTTGTCTCCGGTGCTGGCAACTTCCTGGAGTTTGTTCGCGGCTTTTGCAAAGCCAATGGCTACTTCGCGAGCCTTTTCAGGTTTGTCGAAAAATTCTGGTTTAAGCCGGGTGTTCTCGTTCTTGTCTAGAGCAGTACCTGGGCCAAACAGCCCGCCTAATCCCGAGTTCGCTACGGCTGCAATAGAATTGGCTGCAGCCAGCATTTGCTGCTGGTTGAAAGCAACATCACCATCAACGGCTTGTGCTTTAATTTTCCCCATGTTCCATGAAGCAAATGTAAACGCGCTCTGACGGGTTTCAATCTGATCTTCCACATCCATTTGGGCTAAGGCCGGAGTAGCTACAGCAGCACTCAACGCCAAAGCCATAAAAAGTCCTGATTTACACATGGTTTTTTTATTCCTCTCTCATCTATGAAAACAACTAAAGCGATAAGCCTAAGCCAATGATTTCATAATTGAGGCCGTGTTTACATCGAAAACCTGTAAAGATCCGGTAAACCTTGAGGCGTTATTGGCGGGAACTAGGTGAGGGCTTGAGACACAAAAGCAGGCACAAAAAAAGCCAGCTCTCACGATCCTCGTAAGTCACTGACTTTTCAGGCAGAAGTGGTAGGACCACCCAGATTCGAACTGGGGACCTCTACCATGTCAAGGTAGCGCTCTAACCAACTGAGCTATGGTCCTATGTTCTGCAACGGGGCGAAATATACTGATTCCAGAGTTTTTGGTCAACCTCTTTTATCCGGTTTGTCGTTTCCTTAGTGATGCTCTGAGGGCTTTGCTCAGGGCGCCCCAACGGTTTACGATCAATGCCGTGAATATTAGCCCGCAGCCAGCTAGCTGCACGGGGGTCATGGTTTCACCAAACCAGCCAGCTGCAAACAACGATACCCAAACCGGTTCAAGTACCAGAATAACGGCACCGTGGCTGTGGGTAGCGAGGCTTTGAGCGTAGGTTTGTACAAGAAAACGCCCGGCTGTTCCCACGATAGCGCTGGCGAGAACCCACCAGATCAAGAGTGGTGGGGGGCTGCTGAATGTTGGTTGCCAGGGCTCCAATATCAGAGATTCAACTAAGGTGACCAGCCCGACGGTAACCAGCGCGATAGCCGTTAACGGTAGCGCAGGAATGCGAGGCTTTTCGATGGTTTTGCCCTGACGATCCACCGCCGTGCGCTGGTTGGCGGCCCGGGTGTTCAAGGTAAAGTACAGGGCAAAAATAGTAGCGGCTGCTACGAAAAATATCTGGCCAGGCTCTGGCTGAAAACCATGGCGGAGGGAGAGCAGGGCCAACCCAGCTACGGCCACTGGAATGGCAAGCCAGGTACTGGCGGGCTGAATCTCTTTGAAAGCCAGGCGAGCGATAACTGGCACAATAAGCACGCCAAGGCTGGTAAGAAAGGCGCCTTCGCCCATGCTGGTGCCATGAAACAACCCCATAACCCAAAAGCTCATGGCAACACCGAAGACTAGCCCAACGCCTACGCTGCGTTTTAGTTGATCCCGGCTCAGGCGTGACAAAGGACGCCAGGCGACTATGGCCAGAAAGCCGCCTGCTATCAGAAACCGCACCGCCATAAATAACAAGGGAGGCATTAGCAAAACAGCTTCTTTCGAAAACATCCAGCTAATGGCTGCCAGCAGGGTTACCGTAACAAGAAGCAAATCAGATTTGTGGGCGTCAGACATTGGCTAAGGGCTTCACCAGAGGTTAAAAAAGGCGGTAACCCCACAATGTATAGTTAGCGAACTAAAAAAGAAAGGCGGCTCTTCCATGAGCCAGAGGTATTTTTAAGGAATTTCTACGCAAAACCTACTGCAAAGAAATCAGGGTGTGTCAGTTGTTAAGCGTAGAGTACACCAGCGACGACATGTCAGTCTGATCTGAGCCAGGTACTTCAATATACTGGTCTCCAGAGCCCCAGAGCTTCCACCAAGGGCGCTGACTGTAGCTCCGGCTTGCAAAGTCGACTTGCAGGCCGTTCAAGGTTGTATTATTTACAACCGGCACGGAGAGATTGCCGGTTTCTGAGCCCAGCACACCGCTGTGTGTTGCGCCCTCATTCATCAAGATCGGGTAGTGGTTATAATAAAGACCAGCGGGGCCGTTCTGGCTGGTTACTTTGCCAGCCAGGCTGAGGCTGCCAGAGCATGAATCTATGCCTTGGGCGGATGTGGCACCGCAGGCTGAGTGGGTGGGTACAACGCCATCGTCGGTGCCGGAAATGAACGGTTTGGTGATGCCGCCATATGAAGAGCCACCCGCAACGAACCTTAGTCGTGGAACAGAGTTGGGGCTAAGGGCCAGGTTTCTGGCCACGTTGGTTTGAAGGTCGTTTACAACACCCAATTTGCTCGGCTTTGGCTCTATACCGGTGAATGCCTGAACAGCTGCACGCAAACCCCAGTTATACCAAGTCGGGTTGTAGGCAAGAGACATGGCTAGGTTAGCGAGCTCAGTTCCACCACCGGCGCCGGAGTAGTCGATAGATGCTAGAATTTTCAGTGGCGGTAGGCCTTCGTTCTGCAACCAGCGCGCCTGATTTTCCAGCAAATATCGTGTTACCAAGTCGCCGGTTGAGTGCGACACGACTATACAAAAGTTATTGCATAGCCCTTGTTGACTGATTTCACGAACCTGCTCATACGCCCTCTGCGCAATAGTGCCCTCAACCCGGCCATCGCTTGGCCAGTCAATACGAGCTTCTGAGCGGGAGAGCCAGAATGCCTGCCAATAATCCTCACCGGCGTCTTTAATCGCCTGCAGGTTGGCGGGAGGAGTTGCAAGATCGTCCTGCTGAAAGCCGTGAACGAGTATTACATTGTGCCCGGCAAGCTGAGCCTGGGCGGTTCCTGCCATCATGCTACTGGCAAGCGCTGTTGCCAGCGCGATTTTACAGGCATTTCGGGTTTTTGTTGTTGTCATGATTGCTCCGTCTTTGCTTGATTATTGTTGTACTGCATCAGAACTTGTCAGCAATCTGTTTCAGCAAAGCTGCACGTTGTTCCGATTCGGGATTCGCCGCCGGCGTGTCATGGAGATCATCAAGATCCGGTGGCGTAAAGGCGTAGCCATCATCAGGGCCGAAAGCGTAATGGGTGCGGTCGCCCGGCTGGGCTGGAAGCTGTCGTATCTGCAGATTGCGAAGCTGGAAGGTGCCATGGACCGATGTGTTGGCGAGCACCGTCCCATGAGCTCTTAACAACATGGTGTCTGATGTGCCATCAAGTCGCTTCTCGGCTAGAAGTTGAGCAACGGGTTGCGGCCCGTTATAAAGCTGAGCAGACAATGCATAGAAGCCTGGGGTTTCTGGCGAAAAGCCGACCGGAATAACCAAGTTGTTGTTGCTGACGTATACATCTTCAACGCCTTCGAAGTCTCCCAGGTAAGGCTCGATTGTTAGGCTGGAGGCGTGTCGCACGGGCTTTCCATCAATAGTTGCCTCCACGATAAGCCGGTATTCACCAGGATCCTCGTCGGTGCTCAGGCTGCCTTGGTAGTAGCCTGCCTCGCCAGCCTGCTCCAGAGTTGAGCGGGTGACAGAATCCCGTGATTCAGCGCGCTCAAGAGTCGCCTGAAGCGATCTGCCCATCACCTGAGGCCCTTGCAGTGAGACTGCCACAAGTATGTCCTCACCGCGGGTAAAGCGAAACTTTTCAAGAGTGACGGTGAACTGACCGTTGTTGTTGAGGGGTAGGGTAACGGGCTCGTAGTGATTGCCGCGATACCCTTCTGCCTGGGCATCAGTCAATGGAATGGACCATGGTGGATAACGAGCCGACTGCGCATGATTTTGCAGATTCTTGGTGCCTGAGCACCAAGTGGCTATGACTACCTGTTATTTCGCTTTTTTATAAATGTTTTCGTACACGTAGTTCGTAGCTTCTACAAACCCGTCAATACTGCCGCAGTCAAAGCGTCGGCCTTTGAACTGATATGCAAGCACGCAACCATTTTTGGCCTGTTCCAGCAGCGCATCGGTAATCTGAATCTCTCCATTTTTACCCGCCGGTGTACGCTCAAGAATATCGAAAATATCGGGTGTGAGAATATAACGGCCAATGATTGCCATATTGCTCGGAGCATCTTCCGGTGCCGGCTTTTCAACCATGTCAGTAATGCGGTACAAGCCGTCTTTCATGGACTCGCCGGCTATGACGCCGTACTTGTGAGTTTCGTCTGCCGGCACTTCTTCAATGGCAACGATGGAGCATCGGAACTGGTTATACAGCTTAACCATCTGCGCAAGAACACCGTCTTCGCCTTCGCCTGGCCCAACACAAAAGTCATCTGCCAATACCACGGCAAACGGGTTGTCACCCATCAGGTTACGGCCGCTCAGGATGGCATGGCCAAGCCCTTTCATCTCTACCTGACGAGTAAATGCAAAGGTGTTGTTGTCGATCAGATCGCGAATGGAAGTTAGTAGGCCCTCTTTGCCTGATCCTGCAATCTGGTGCTCAAGTTCGTAGCTGATGTCAAAATGATCCTCAATCGCCCGCTTGCCGCGCCCGGTTACAAAGCCAAACTCATGAATCCCGGCTTCGGCCGCTTCTTCAACGCCGTATTGCACCAATGGCTTGTTAACAACGGGCAGGATTTCTTTCGGCATCGCCTTTGTCGCTGGCAGGAAGCGGGTGCCGTAACCGGCAACTGGGAACAGGCATTTTTTGATCATCGCATTCGTCCTTTGGTCGGGATTCGTAGCCGAACGGCTGATTCTTCAGGCCGGCAGTTTCCATAGAATTTCGCGAGTTTACCAAGTTATCCGCTTAAGTGGAGAGGGCTGTCTGGATTCATTACGCTTTGTAACCGCTCGTTTTGGCACGCTTGTTATGACAAGATGCCTGTTATATCTCATACAGCACGTTTAAATGTCGCTATAACCTACTGTTTTCAGTTATGTTAAAATTGTAATTTTTAGAAAATGCCACTAGATTCTGGCGCTGTGTTTTCTTAGAATCCCTTGGCCGTTTTTAAATGAACCGTAATTCCTGTTTTTCACTTCAAAGAGGCCTTTCTGTGGGGCGCATTTTGCTCGCAGCTCTGATTTTTGGCACGCTTGCCGGCCAAGTGTCAGCGAACAGTGGGCGATCTCCTGCCGAGTCCGCTTTTTGGGATTTGTATCCTGCGGACCTTCTTCAGTCGGTTACCCGTTACGTTGCTTCTCATGTTGAGTTTTCCGGCAACTCCAGCCAAACCAATAACAGAGCAGACGGACGAATCCATCTCACTAGCAATAATCTGCTTGGGGCCCAGCACGTACTGGGCCTCGATTTCAGCGACTCTGTAGCCCGTGAAGGCAGCGCCGAATCGACCTCGCTTGCACTGCGTTACTCTTTTCCACTGGCGGGCAGTGATATCCGGGTTGATCTTGAAAACAGGGATTATTCTGGTGCTGTAAGCGGTTCGGGGCAGCGTTACGACACGCGTGGGGAGCGTCGTAACCTTAGAGTGACGGGCAACCGGTCTTTATGGTCATGGCAGGGCATGGAAATAGACAGTGTGTTTTCTCATACCAGCGGCACCAGCACCGCTTTTGAAGACGCCGTATGGGTTGAGAATTCTGCTCATCAGTTATCCAGCTTCGGGCTCGAAGGCAAGGCGTCGCGAAAGCTGGTTGGTGGGTTTTACGCAGCCACTTCGCTAACCGTCGTTGGCGGGCTCGATTCTGAAGAGGTCTTCAGCGCTTCCGGTTACAGCAATGATGCTGATGGCTTTCAAAAACTGGCTATCGCAGCTTCTCTCAGCCGGGAAGTGCTGAGCTGGAACCTCGGGCTTAACGGGCGATATCAGTTCGCTCCGGGAGATTTGCCATCGTCGGAGCATTTGGTCATTGCCGGGCCTGGTATGATGCGGGGTTTTAACGGCCAGTCTGTGCGTGTGGCTGAAGGTGGCTGGTTGCGGATGAATGCGCGCAGCCCCGGCTATCACTGGCCATTTGCATCTGAGCTCAATTCTTCCATTACGTTTTCTTTGCTGCAGGGCTGGGCGCCATACTCGGCCGCCCAGTCTGATCGCTTTGGCACCACCAGCACTGGCGAAATTTCTCTTCAGCTATACTCCAAAGACTTTCGTGCCGACATGAGCCTTGGGCAGATGCTTAATGCCTCCAATACGGCACTTCTCATGCCTACTCATCCCGATCTTTCTTTTTCTATTACGGTTGGTATTTAGTCGCCGATTCTCCTTACCAATATGTCACTTGAGACAACCCGTGCCGCGGGTGTTACATGTGAGGTTAGGTTTTCATGGAGTGTTGCGATGACTGGGTCACGGCTGCCCGCGGTTTTTTATCTTTTTATTATTACGATGACGATCCCCGGCTACACGCAGGCTTTCGGCTTAAAAGATGTGTCCGACAAAGCTAAAGCTCTTGCCAGCGAAACCTTTCAAAAGCCAGCACAGGCGCCCGACTTCCTGAGAAATCTTGGTTACGCAGAGTACCAGTCGATCCGTTTCAAGCCTGAAAATAGCCTTTGGCGCTCTGGAAAATCCCGGTTTCAAGTAATGATGATTCCGCAGGGCAGCTTTTACTCCCAGGCGGTTCAACTTCATGTTGTCGATAGCGAAGGCGTGCACCCGATCGGCTTTGATAAAACTCAGTTCGATTATCCCAACCCTGAACTGGCGAAACGGATTCCTGCCGATCTTGGGTATGGGGGGTTCAAGTTAACCTATCCGTTATCCGGAAAAGGCGTCCAGAACCAATTCCTGGTGTTTGGTGGCGCAAGTTATTTTCGTGGAGTGGGAGCTAATCAGAGCTTTGGGCTTTCTGGACGGGGCATAGCAGTAAATACCGGTCTGCCATCCGGTGAAGAATTCCCGGCATTCACGGAATTCTGGATGGAACGCCCGAAGGCAAACAGCGATGTCATGGTGGTGTATGGCCTGCTTGATGGTGCAAGCCTTACGGGGGCGTACCGCTTTGAAATTCATCCCGGTAAAAGCACGAAAATGGACGTTACGGCGCAGATGTTTTTCCGAAACGATATCGAGCAGTTGGGGCAGGCACCGCTTACATCCATGTTTTTCTACGGGGACAATACCTTGCGCCCGCGTGGGGAGTGGCGCCCGCAGGTGCACGATTCAGATGGCCTGCTGATCCACGACGACAAAGCTGGTGAATGGCTGTGGCGCCCGCTCGTAAATCCGGCGGAACTGCAGTTGAGCTATCATCATGTGCAAGGTCTTGATGGTTTCGGCCTGATTCAGCGGGACCAAATGTTTAATGACTTTCAGGACAACGAAGCTCGTTATGATCGTCGGCCGAGCATGTGGGTGGAGCCTGAGGGCGAAAATGATGAAGGCTGGGGGCAGGGTGAGGTTGTGCTCGTTGAAATCCCTTCGGGTGCCGAGTCTAACGACAACATTGTTGCGTTCTTCAAGCCAGCTCAATCGGTGAAAGCGGGTGAGAGCCGCCGCTTCAAATACTCAGTAACCTTTGGTGGACCAGACATCACTGGGCAGCCATATGCCCGTGCTGTGCGGACGTTTGTGGGTAAAGGCAATGCGGGTGATAAATCCAGCGGAGCCTTACGCCTGATTGTTGACTTTAAGGGTGGGGAGCTCGCAGGGCTTCGCCCGGATGCGGCGGTTGTCAGCCAGGTTAGCGGTGGCGAGGGCGTAGAAGTGGTCGAGCATTTTGTTGAGTACATTGAAGCCAGCGATGTGTGGCGGCTGTCGATTCTCGCAAAGCCTCCGGCAGAGCAGCCGCTCACGCTGAGAGGTTTCCTTAATAAGGATGGCAAACCCGTTACAGAAACGTGGACATACTTGTTGGGGCCTAAAACAGATCTCCGTGGAAATCCGCAATAGGACGTTGTTAACGAGAACAGGCAGTCATCAACGGGCAGGGAGACCAACATGGAGGATATTTCCTTCCAGCAAGTATTCAGCCGAGTGTATAACTATCTGTGCGAAGCCGGTGTTGAAATGACCAGTGATCGCTGCCGGCAGTTGCTTCAGCTGATTGACGACGCTGTGGCTGAGGTTGGCGAGAGCGCTGATCGAAATGCTGGTTCTGGTCAGCCGTCAGGCTCCCGACCATTAGCCGGTCACCGCTTGCTGGCTAATGCCATGGACAAGCTGCCGGAGTACTTCGCTCTCCCTGAAGCAAGCATTCCCGCATCGGCTCCTTCTCTGTGCAGAGGCAGTATCGGATACAGTCGCCGTGGATAATGCTGCAACGCAAAGCCCAGTGAAGCACCGGTGGCGGATGGTGGCCAACCTGCGACGCGCTGTGTTGATGCTGTTGGTTTTTGGCCAGACCGCTGTTGCGAGTTATTACCTGCTCTGGGTGCTGCCATACCATGGTGGCACGGTTCTGGAAATCGGCATGCTGGTGCTATTCGCCATTCTTTATGCATGGATAGCCATCGGGTTCTGGACGGCGGTGTTTGGGTTTGTGATCAGGCTATTCGGGGGTGATCGACACTCCATACTCAAGCGCCACACGGATGCAGAATTACTGAAAACCCCCTTGGCGAAAACCGCCGTTTTGCTGCCCATCTATCATGAGCCTGTGCACTGGACGCTTAGCGGGTTTAAGGCGGTATACCGAGATATTGAACGCACCGGCCAGATCGAACACTTTGAGTTTTACATACTCTCCGATAGCCGGGACCCCGACGTCTGGCTGGAAGAGCAGGTTGCATGGAACAAACTGGCGAAAGAACTTGGGGGTGAGGGAAGAGTCTTTTACCGCCGGCGGCCGGTGAACCTCAACTACAAAAGCGGCAACGTAGCCGACTTTCTCCGCCGCTGGGGTAAGCGCTGCAAGTATATGGTGGTACTGGATGCAGACAGCCTGATGACCGGTAGCACTATTGTCCGCATGGTGCGGCTTATGCAGCGTGAGCCAGGCGTAGGTATTCTTCAGACCAACCCGAATATCATAAACGGCCAGTCTTTATTTGCCCGGATTCAGCAGTTTGCTAACCGTTTTTATTCCACACTGTTTGCCAGCGGGCTGGCGGCTATCCAGATGGGGGATGCGGCATTCTGGGGTCATAATGCCATCCTTCGCATCGAACCGTTCATGAGGCATTGCGGGTTGCGCAAGCTGCCAGGCATCGGGATTTTTGGCGGGCCCATTATGAGCCACGACTTTGTTGAGGCAGCCTTCATGGGGCGTGCCGGTTATGAAGTCTGGCTGGAGCCTGGATTGGGAGGTAGCTACGAAGAATCGCCCCCAACCCTTGCCGACGAACTGGCCCGTGACAGCCGCTGGGCGAAAGGCAACCTGCAGCACCTGTGGGTCATGTTGCGTGAGCCAGGCCTGCGCTTCGCTCACCGAATGGCTTTTCTCAACGGCATCATGGCCTACGTTGCCTCGCCTTTGTGGCTCGGTTTTCTGATTCTTACCACCATTGCCGCAGCCAATATGACCTTGATGCCTATCGAATACTTTCCCGATGGGCATCAAGGGATGTTTCCACTGTGGCCCGAATGGCGGCCGGAATGGGCTCTTGGGCTGGCTCTTAGTACCTTGGGGCTGCTGTTTTTTCCCAAGTTTCTGGCGATTATCGACGCCGTTATTCACCGATTCACCAAAGACTTTGGTGGGTCGTTTCGTCTGTTCTGTAGCGTAATGCTGGAAATCGTCATTTCGGTTCTATTGGCGCCGCTTCGTATGTGGGCACACAGTCGCTATGTGGTCTCTGCGTTGTTGAATGTTTCACTGCTGTGGGCGGGGCAAAACCGCACCGAGGAAACGGGCTGGCAGGAAGCCCTGGTCACTCAGCTGCCCGGTATGCTCGTTGGGGGGGCATGGTCCACCTTTGCCTGGAGCCTGGATACCATGTTCTTCCTTTGGTCTTTGCCCGTTGCATTGCCGCTGATTCTGGCTGCGCCTACCGCCGTCTACCTCAGCCGCAATTCACTGGGGCAGGCTCTCAGGAAACGTCGTCTTTTGCTAATACCTGAAGAGAGCAAGACCATGGCCTTACTCGAAGACGCCGTTTGGTATCGTTCCCGTGAGCCATCTAATTCAACCCTTACACCACTTGAGCAAGCTGTGTTGCGGCTTGATCACAACCGCCTGCACCTAGCATTGGCATGGGATCATCGACATGGTTCGCGCAAGGCAGAGCTGGAATCGTGCGTGGCACGATGTCTTGACCAGGGGCCAGGTGCGCTTTCACGTTCGGAGATGAGTCAGATTGCCAGAGATCGGCAGTCCCTGTGTGCGATGCACGAAGGGGCCTGGCGAGCCCCCCCGGACAGCTTCTGGGGTCGTTCCATAGCTCGGCTGAGCGCACAAACGAAAGACACGTAGTGTTTTATACACTGAACTTGCCAGCTTCTGGTGCAGAGTCTGGCGGAGGTAGACAGGAGGAGAGAAGCTATGGACCGACGTACGCTTATGAAGACCCTGATAGCAGGGCTTGGCGCTAGCGCGCTGCCACTGGCACCTCTGGTGTGGGCGCAAGAGCCGGAGTTTGCTAGTGATAACAGTGAGAAGCCGTTCAGCTACGCGTGGTTAAAAGGCTACGCCCGTGAGCTGGCCGGGCATCCATACGTCTCCCATGAGGGCGAACTGCCTGAGACCCTTAAACAGCTATCCTGGGATGATTACCAGGCCATCGGGTTTCGCAAGGATCATGCGCTTTGGGCCGACAGCGACTCCGCCTTTCAGGCACAGCTGTTTCATCTGGGGCTGTATTTTCAATCTCCGGTTACCCTTCACGAAGTGGTTGACGGTAAGGCCACTGTGCTTCGCTACAACCCTGAGTTTTTTGATTACGAAGGCAAGCAGCCGCTCGGAGACCTGCCTGGTGACCTCGGCTACGCAGGTTTCCGCCTTCATTATCAAACCGACTTTTCCCGCGACCTTGCGGCGTTTCTTGGTGCCAGCTATTTCCGCGCAGTAGGCTCAGACATGCAGTACGGCATGTCCGCCCGCGGTCTTGCCATTGATACTGCAGTAAATGGCGAAGAAGAGTTTCCGCGGTTTAGTGCCTATTGGCTGGAAAAACCGCAACCGGGGAGCCAGGTAATGCGGGTGTGGGGTTTGCTGGACTCACCCAGCACCACCGGAGCTTATGCTTTTGTTCTGGACCCCGGCAGCAATATGGTGATGGACGTCGACGTTGCATTGTATCCGCGGACCGAAATGAAAAGAGCCGGCATTGCGCCCCTGACCAGCATGTATCAGGTCGGAGAGAACAACCGGCGTATGGATTACGACTGGCGTCAGGAAATTCACGATTCCGACGGCCTGGCTATGTTTTCCGGGAGTGGCGAATGGCTGTGGCGACCGCTTGAAAACCCGGCCAATCTGCGTTTCAACAGCTTCAGTGATAACAACCCCCAGGGGTTCGGCCTGTTGCAGCGTGATCGAAACTTCGACCACTATCAGGACGATGGCGTGTTCTATGAGCGCCGCCCCAGTGTATGGGTGCAGCCGAAAGGCCAGTGGGGTAAGGGCAGTATCGATCTGGTCGAAATCCCTACGGTAGATGAAACCTTCGATAACATCGTGGCGTTCTGGCACCCAGAGATGCCGCTTGAGCCAGGCCAGGAGTACTTGTTTGCTTATCGCTTATATTGGGGTGAGCATGCGCCAGTTAGTCCGCAAGAGCTTGCAACTGTGCAGGCAACTCGCACGGGGCTTGGCGGCGTCATCGGTCAGAAGCGTGAGTATTTCTCCTGGCGCTTCGCAGTGGATTTTGCCGGAGGTGTACTGAGCATGCTAGGGGACAACGCAGAGGTGGAGCCGATTATTACCGTGAGCCGAGGCGAGGTGGAAATAACATCGGCGCGGCCATTGTCTGCAATCGATGGGTACCGGGCGATGTTTGATTTGGTTCCGGGGGAATCTGAAGAGCCCATCAACATTCGTATGTATTTGCGTTTGGGCGATGAATCAATCACGGAAACCTGGGTATACCAGTACACGCCGCCACCGGTTTCAGAGCGAAAGCTTTACTGAAGGCTAGAAGCCCAGGTGTTCGTTTTGCCGGATTGTTGACAATATAAATCGTGGATTGTTGACAATACCTGGCATCCGGCGTAGATTTCGACAGTATCAAGTCTACATTGTCGACAAACTATGCTGGATATCACTTCTCAAACCTACACGCGAGCCGATGAAGCCTTTGATTGTCTGCAAACGGCAATCGTGAAAGGAGATCTTGCACCGGGTGACAAAATCGGTGAATTGGAACTCTGTTCGCGCTTCGAGCTGACTCGTGGCCCCCTCCGGGAGGCTCTCGGGCGCCTTGAATCCAGGGGACTTCTGGTTCGTCGGCCCCACGCAGGTGTAAAGGTTGTCTCTGTGAGCGCCTCGGAGCTAGTGGAGCTGTATCGCATACGGGAAGTCATGGAAGGTCTTGCAGCACGCCAAGCTGCAGAACGTATGACCGATCAGGAAATCGCCGACCTTCAAGCCACTCTCGATACCCACGAAACCATGATCGACGAAGCCCGTGGGCAGGCCTACTATCAGGCTGAAGGGGATTACGATTTCCACCATCGCATCGCGACTGGCAGCCGGAATACAAAGCTGGCCCAGATGCTCTTGGGCGATCTGTATTACATGGTGCGCATGTACCGTTATCGGCTAAGCACCTCTGCGGGGCGCCCCCATCGTGCCCTCGGTGAACACCGCCGTATTGTTGAAGCCATTGCTCAGCGCGATGGTGAACTTGCCGAATTTCTGATGAAAAGACATATCAACGCCGCTCGTAAAAACATCGAGAAGAAAATTCAGGAAGGCGTTTTAACTATCTGACAAGAGAGGAATTAGCATGACGAACAAGCTCTCCCCGGGCGCGCGCTTCCGCAAGGCCCTGAAAGACAACAAGCCCCTGCAAATTGTAGGAACGGTCAACGCCTACGCCGCCATGATGGCAGAGAAAGTAGGGCACCAGGCTATCTACCTCTCCGGTGGTGGCGTGGCGAACGCTTCTTATGGCCTGCCGGATCTGGGTATGACCAGCATGAACGATGTGGTTGAAGACGTGCGCCGCATCACTGCAGCAACCGACTTGCCGTTGCTTGTGGATATAGATACCGGCTGGGGTGGGGCGTTTAACATTGCTCGCACTATTCGTGAAATGGAACGCGCTGGTGCGGCCGCTGTCCACATTGAAGATCAAGTTGCCCAAAAGCGTTGCGGACATCGCCCGAACAAGGAAATTGTGTCCAAAGAGGAGATGGTCGATCGCATTAAAGCAGCGGTAGACGCACGGGTAGACAAAGACTTCTTCATTATGGCCCGTACAGATTCGTTTCAGAAAGAAGGGCTGGAGGCGGCTATCGATCGCGCCAAAGCCTGCATCGAAGCCGGTGCCGATGGTATTTTTGCAGAAGCGGTTACCGAGCTGGAACACTATGAGGCGTTTTCTAAAGCGCTTGGCGACGTGCCCATTCTGGCCAACATCACCGAATTTGGCGCGACGCCGCTTTATAATCGCAAAGAGCTAGGTGACGCCGGAGCTGCCATGGTGCTGTACCCGCTGAGCGCCTTCCGCGCCATGAACAAAGCGGCCGTTACCGTTTACCAGAATATTCTGGAGAAGGGCGACCAGAAAGACGTGGTTGATCTGATGCAGACCCGTATGGAACTCTACGATTATCTCAACTACCACGACTTCGAGCAGAAGCTGGATCAGTTGTTCCAGCAGTCTAAAGGCTGATTATTGAGCCTGATAACACATTGTTTTGACCACCGGGTTTTTCTAACCAAACCCGGTCAATCATTAAATAGAGAGGGAGAGCTCCCATGGCTGAAGCAAAAAAATCAGGTGGCGCAGGTCTGCGCGGCCAAGTAGCTGGTGAAACCGCACTGTGCACCGTTGGTAAAACCGGAACCGGCCTGGCTTATCGCGGTTACGACGTAAGCGATCTGGCAGACAACGCCCAATTTGAAGAGGTGGCGTACCTGTTGCTGCGCGGCAAGCTGCCAAACCGGCAGGAACTCGACGCCTACAAGAAAAAGCTCCAGAGCCTGCGAGGGTTGCCCGCGGCCCTGAAGACAGTTCTTGAGCAAATTCCGAAAAACGCCCACCCCATGGACGTCATGCGAACCGGCGCCTCCATGCTGGGTAACCTGGAAACCGAGCAGGACTTCAGCCAGCAGGACGATAAAATTGATCGCATGCTGGCTCTGTTCCCGTCCATCATCACATACTGGTATCGCTTCGCCCACGAAGGCGTGCGTATTGAAACCGACAGCGATGTGGACTCTATTGGTGGCCACTTTCTCGAACTGCTCCACGGCAAAAAGCCCAGTGAATTGCACGAACGGGTGATGAACGTATCCCTGATTCTGTACGCTGAGCATGAGTTCAACGCCTCCACCTTCACTGCGCGCGTGTGTGCGTCTACCTTGTCTGATATTCACAGCTGCGTGACCGGTGCCATCGGCACCCTGCGCGGCCCACTGCACGGTGGCGCCAACGAAGCCGCTATGGAGCTGATTCAGAAGTTCAAGAGTGCGGATGAAGCAGAAGAAGGCTTGATGGGCATGCTGGCTCGCAAGGAAAAGATCATGGGCTTTGGCCATGCGGTCTATACCGAGTCTGATCCCCGCAACGTGATCATCAAGAAATGGTCTGAAAAGCTATCCAAAGAAGCGGGCGACACGGTTCTGTACCCAGTATCTGTACGCTGTGAAGAAGTCATGTGGCGCGAGAAAAAGCTATTCTGTAACGCAGACTTCTTCCATGCCTCCACGTATCACTTCATGGGCATTCCCACTGAACTGTTCACGCCGATTTTTGTGATGTCTCGGGTATCGGGCTGGACAGCCCACGTGAAAGAGCAGCGTGCCAACAACCGGATTATTCGCCCGAGTGCGGATTACACCGGCCCTGAGGCTGCTGAGTGGCTGCCGATTGATAAGCGGGCATAATCGATTTCAGAGCCTGCTTTTGCCCCCTCTCCCTAACCCTCTCCCGCAAGGGGAGAGGGGAAACTGAATAAGAGTACCCCTGATGAACACCAACTATCGCAAACCCCTACCCGGCACCGATCTGGACTATTTCGATACCCGCCAGGCCGTGGAAGACATCCAGGCCGGCGCTTACGACAAACTTCCGTACACCTCCAGAATATTGGCTGAGCAGCTTGTTCGCCGCTGCGCCCCGGAGGCGCTGACAGATTCCCTGAAACAGCTCATAGAGCGCAAACGGGATCTCGATTTCCCTTGGTACCCGGCTCGTGTGGTGTGCCACGACATTCTGGGCCAAACCGCTTTGGTAGATCTTGCTGGCCTGCGTGACGCCATTGCCGAGAAGGGCGGTGACCCCGCCAAAGTAAACCCGGTGGTTCCCACGCAATTAATCGTGGATCACTCCCTGGCCGTTGAGCACGCAGGCTTTGATAAAGAGGCATTCGAGAAAAACCGCGCCATTGAAGACCGCCGCAACGACGACCGCTTCCACTTCATCAATTGGACCAAAACCGCGTTCAAGAACGTGGACGTTATCCCGCCAGGCAACGGCATCATGCACCAGATCAACCTGGAGAAAATGTCTCCGGTGGTGCAGGCCCGTGCCGATGGTGAAGGCAAGCGCGTTGCTTTCCCGGACACCTGTGTAGGCACAGACAGCCACACGCCCATGGTGGATGCTCTGGGCGTTATTTCAGTAGGTGTCGGCGGCCTGGAGGCCGAGAGCGTGATGCTTGGCCGTGCCTCCATGATGCGCCTGCCTGATATCGTAGGTGTGGAACTCACCGGCAAGCTGCAGCCAGGCATTACCAGCACAGATATGGTGCTTGCCCTGACTGAGTTTTTGCGTAAAGAGCGTGTAGTGGGTGCCTACCTGGAGTTCTACGGCGAAGGCGCAGACAGCCTGACCGTAGGCGACCGTGCCACTATCTCTAATATGACACCGGAATACGGCGCTACCGCAGCCATGTTCTACATTGATGGCCAAACCATCGACTATTTAAAGCTTACCGGCCGTGAAGACGAGCAGGTGGCACTGGTAGAGACCTTCGCCAAGCACACCGGCCTGTGGGCAGAGGATCTCAAAACTGCCGAATACGAGCGTGTTCTGAAGTTCGACTTGTCCTCAGTTCACCGCACACTTGCGGGCCCGTCTAACCCCCACGCACACCTGCCAACATCTGAGTTGACTGAGCGTGGTATAGCGGGTGAATGGGTTCAGGAAGAAGGCAAAATGCCAGACGGCGCGGTTATCATCGCCGCCATCACCAGCTGTACCAACACCAGCAACCCCCGCAACATGGTGGCTGCAGGCCTGATTGCACGGAACGCCAACAAACTGGGCCTCACCCGCAAGCCCTGGGTGAAGTCGTCTCTGGCACCGGGTTCAAAAACCGTGCAAATGTACCTGGAAGACGCCGAGCTGCTGCCCGAGTTGGAAGATCTAGGCTTTGGTGTGGTGGGCTTCGCATGCACCACATGTAACGGCATGAGCGGTGCGCTGGATCCCGTCATCGAGAAAGAAGTTGTTGAGCGTGATTTATACGCAACGGCGGTGCTTTCCGGTAACCGTAACTTCGATGGCCGGATTCATCCATACGCCAAACAGGCATTCCTTGCCTCACCGCCTTTGGTAGTCGCTTACGCAATTGCTGGAACCATCCGCTTCGATATCGAAAAAGATGCGTTGGGCTCCGACAAAGACGGTAACCTGGTCACCCTGAAAGACATCTGGCCGGATGACGCAGAAATCGATGCCATCGTGAAAAAATCGGTGAAGCCGGAACAGTTCCGCAGCGTCTACATTCCGATGTTCGACATCACTCGCGATGCCCAGGCCAACACCAACCCGTTGTATGACTGGCGCGAAATGAGCACCTATATCCGCCGCCCGCCATACTGGGAAGGTGGCATGGTTGGCGAGAAACAGCTCAAAGGGATGCGCCCGCTGGCGGTGCTGCCAGACAACATCACCACTGATCACCTGTCGCCATCCAACGCCATCATGATGGACAGCGCCGCCGGTGAATACCTGCACAAAATGGGCGTGCCAGAGGTGGATTTCAACTCCTATGCAACCCACCGTGGCGATCACCTGACCGCTCAGCGTGCTACCTTTGCCAACCCCAAGCTGTTCAATGAAATGGTGTTGGATGAGAACGGCAAAGTGAAGCAAGGTTCCCTGGCCCGTATTGAGCCAGAGGGCAAGGTTACCCGCATGTGGGAAGCCATCGAAACCTATATGGAGCGCAAGCAGCCGTTGATCATTATTGCCGGCGCTGATTACGGTCAGGGCTCGTCCCGTGACTGGGCGGCAAAAGGCGTCGCGCTGGCGGGTGTTGAAGCCATTGCAGCTGAAGGCTTTGAGCGCATTCACCGCACCAACCTGGTAGGTATGGGTGTTATGCCGCTGCAATTTGAAGAAGGCGCCACGCGGAAAACCCTGAAAATCGACGGCACTGAAACCTTTGATGTGGAAGGTACGGCTGCGCCCGGCGCCAAGCTGACATTGGTCATGCATCGTAAAAGTGGAAGCTCTGAGCGAGTGCCGGTTATTTGCCGGTTGGATACTGCAGAGGAGTTGTCTATCTACTCCGCTGGCGGCGTGCTGCAGCGGTTTGCTGAGGACTTTCTTCAGTCGGAAGGTGCTGTTTAGGGAAAAGGACTGCCCCTCTCCCTAGCCCTCTCCCGCAGGGGGAGAGGGGATACATAGTGCTACCCTGCAGGGAGAGAGGGATACATAGTGCTACCCCGCCCAACTCCAACGGGTGAGGGGTTGCACCAGTGTCATCCTTTAGCTCCCCTCTCCCCTCGCGGGAGAGGGGCAGGGGGAGAGGGGGCAGCCTTTCAACTCCAGCACCAAAACCGCGATTAGCCACAACCCCACACAAACCCAAAAGGTCCCCACATGCCCAGCAAACCCCAAATCAAAATCCCCGCCACCTACATGCGTGGCGGCACCAGCAAAGGCGTATTCTTCCGCCTGAGCGACCTCCCAGAAAAAGCCCAAAGCCCCGGCCCAACGCGGGACAACATACTGCTGCGAGTCATCGGCAGCCCCGACCCCTACCAAAAGCAAACCGACGGCATGGGCGGCGCCACATCCAGCACCAGCAAAACCGTTATCCTGAGCAAAAGCACTCAGCCAGATCACGATGTGGATTACCTGTTCGGGCAAGTCAGCATAGATAAACCCTTCGTAGACTGGAGCGGAAACTGCGGCAACCTCACCGCCGCCGTGGGCGCCTTCGCCATCAACAGTGGTTATGTTCCACAAGACCGCATCCCGGAAAACGGCACGGCGGTTGTGCGCATCTGGCAAGCCAATATCCGTAAAACCATCATCGCGAACGTGCCGATTACCAACGGTGAAGTTCAGGAAACCGGCGACTTCGAATTAGATGGCGTCACGTTCCCCGCTGCCGAAGTGCAGGTGGAGTTCATGGACCCGGCAGACGGCGAAGGCTCTATGTTCCCAACGGGGAATCTCGTGGATGAACTGGAAGTGCCGGGTGTGGGCACCTTGAAAGCGACCATGATCAATGCCGGCATTCCTACAGTATTCATCAACGCAGAGGCAGTCGGTTATAACGGCACCGAGCTACAGGACGACATCAACAGCGATCCCAAGGCCCTGGCGATGTTTGAAAGCATCCGTGCCCATGGCGCGGTAAAAATGGGGTTGATCCAGAACATTGAAGAAGCCGCCGCTAGGCAACACACGCCAAAAGTCGCTTTCGTCGCGCCACCGGCAGGCTACACTGCATCCAGTGGCAAGAAAATTAACGCAAGCGATATTGATGTGCTGGTACGTGCGCTGTCTATGGGCAAGCTACACCACGCCATGATGGGTACCGCAGCAGTAGCGATTGCCACCGCAGCGGCCATTCCCGGAACGCTGGTGAACCTGGCGGCTGGCGGCGGTGACCGTACTTCAGTCACCTTTGGTCATCCTTCCGGAACCCTGCAGGTGGGTGCAGAAGCAAAAGAAGTGAATGATCAGTGGACAGCCACCAAAGCCATTATGAGCCGAAGTGCACGCATACTGATGGAAGGGTGGGTACGCATACCAGATGAGGCCTGAACCTTAAAATCCCATTTAAAACGTTAACCCCGAAAGGAGAATCAAGATGTCTGCAACATTCGATCTCAACGAACGACCTGATTACGACGACGTTCTGCAGCGGATTGCAGACTACGTTCTGACGTATCGGGTGAAGAATAAAGAAGCCTGGAACACCGCCCGCCACTGCCTGATGGACACTCTTGGCTGCGGCCTGCTGGCATTGCGCTTCCCGGAATGCACCAAGCATCTGGGGCCGATTGTAGAGGGAACGATGGTCCCCCATGGCGCCCGAGTGCCTGGCACGTCGTTTCGTCTTGACCCCGTGAAAGCGGCCTGGGACATCGGTTGTATCGTGCGTTGGCTCGATTATAACGATACCTGGCTGGCGGCTGAGTGGGGGCACCCTTCGGATAATTTGGGAGGGATTCTGGCGGTGGCAGATCATTTGTCACAAAAGCGCGCTGCAGAAGGCAAGGAACCGCTCACCATGCGTACGGTTCTGGAAGCCATGATCATGGCCCATGAAATCCAGGGCGTGCTGGCCTTGGAAAACTCCTTTAACCGAGTAGGGCTGGATCACGTTCTACTGGTAAAAGTTGCCTCCACAGCGGTTACTGCCAAGCTAATGGGCGCCACGCGCGAACAGTTGCTCTCGGCGCTCTCCCACGCCTGGGTCGATGGCCAAGCGCTGCGAACCTACCGCCATGCACCCAATGCCGGCTCCCGTAAATCCTGGGCCGCTGGTGATGCTACCTCCCGGGCCGTTCGCCTTGCCGATATTGCCATGCGCGGCGAAATGGGCATTCCCAGCGCGCTGACAGCCCCACAGTGGGGTTTCTACGACGTACTGTTCAGCAAAACCAATAAAGACCAGACCGTGAAGCCGGAAGGTGAACGTCAGTTTTCTCTACCCCAAGAGTTCGGCTCCTACGTGATGGAGAACATACTGTTCAAGATTTCCTTCCCCGCGGAGTTTCATGCCCAAACCGCAGCTGAGGCGGCTGTAACGCTTCATCCGCAGGTGAAAGACCGGCTTGATGAGATCGACAAAATCGTGATCACCACTCACGAATCAGCAATACGGATTATCTCCAAAGTGGGCAAACTGGCAAACGCGGCAGACCGCGACCACTGCCTGCAGTATATGGCGGCTGTGCCACTGATCTTCGGGCAGCTCAACGCCGAGCATTACGAAGACGACTTTCACGAGGCTCATCCCGAGATCGACACGCTCCGGGAAAAGATGGAAGTGGTTGAGGATGCACGCTACACCCAGGAGTATCTGGAGGCAGACAAACGCTCCATCGCCAACGCCATTCAGGTGTTTTTCAAAGATGGCTCAAGCACCGAACAGGTTGCCGTGGAGTACCCCATAGGCCACCACAGGCGCAGAAAAGAAGGCATTCCGCTGTTGGAGGACAAGTTCAGGGCGAATCTGGCAACCCGATTCCCCGTGCAACGCTGCCAGCAGATTGTAGATGTGTGCAGGGAACAAAAGGGGCTGGAGCAAACCCCGGTTCACGAGTTCGTGGAAATGTTCGTTATCTAAACCTGAAAATTGCTTTTATTTCCGGCCCGGCGACAAAGGTTTCACGTTGTCGGGCGCGCCTTTGCCTTCCCGACGGGTAGGCTTTGCATCCGGAGCAATTACGGCCAAACGGCTGTCAATCCGCTCCAGCGCTTCTGCCATCCGCAACAGCGCGCTTGCCACGCCCGCTAAATCACCTGTGTTCTGTCCGCTTTGCTCGGGGGCAGTATTTTGTTTTCTCAGTTCTGTTGGTCGCTGCGCCGCTTCAGGCCGAGCATCTCCCAGTATATCTTTGCGAATGGCTTTCAGATCGTGAGGGTCGATAAACGGCCGATCTTCGGCATAGGCGCACATCATCATGCCGTCGCACAGTTTGTTTACCAGCCGTGGGATGCCCTTGCTTAGCTTGTGTATCTCCCGAACGGTGTCGCCGTCAAAAAGCTTGTTTCCACCGTGGCCAGAGACCAGTAGCCGGTAGTCGACATATTCTGCGGTTTCGGCATAGGTGAGCCCTTCCAGGTGGAAGAACAGCTTTACCCGTTGAGCAAGCTGAGGGATATCCAGAACAGCCTGTTTCAGTTCTGGTTGGCCAAGCAGGATAACCCGCATTGAAGGTCCGCCCATGCTTTCCATGCCCGCCAACATACGGACGTCTTCAAGGTTTTCGCGGGTGAGATTCTGGGCTTCGTCAATGGTCAGCACCACCGGAGTACCCGCAGTGGCCATTTTTTCGAGGTAGTCCGTAATCTGGAACAGCATGGCTACCTTGCTGTCATCCTCCACCTTCATTCCCGCCTTGCGAAGAATCAGGCCGAACAAATCCCTGGATTCCAGGTTGGTGTAGGCGATGTTGAGCAGCTTCAAGTTGCCCTCAAGGTTGCGGATGGTCTTTTTAAGCAACGTTGTCTTGCCCGAACCAATCTCACCGCTGATAACCACAAATCCTTCAGAGCTCCAGATTGCCGAAGACATGTATACGTAAGCCCGGGAATGCTGCTGGCTCATGTAAATAAAATCGTCTTCCGGCGTAATGCGAAAGGGATGTCTGTGGAGACCGAAAAATTCCAAATACATATTCGCGTCCTGTCCCTGAATCAGGCGAGGCGGATCAACTGATCGCTGCGCAGCAGGGTTTTGTCTGGTTCATAGGCATTATAGCTTTCGCTTACGGTTCCAAACCTGAAATCCCCGAGCAAGCGTTCGAGGCGACCGTAACACTGGTCTAGATTGGTGTAGTGACGGAAGCGGGAAAACCAGCTTGCGTTATTGTAGCGCGGCTGCTCGGGATCTATTTCCCAAGGGTGCAGGTAAAACATCTGCGGCCGGGCCCCAAAGCCCGAGGCATTGCGAAACAGGTGCCGAAATACCGGGTACGGGAACTGGCGAAAATACCCGCCCCCGGCTGCCGGTATTGAAAGCCCCATAATCTTAGCCGTTGTTAGAGGAAATTCACGAATAATGGCGCCGCTGGCGGTTTCGATGGAGTAGGGCGCAGAAGGTGAATTGGGTATGCCGTAGTTGTCATGCCGAATCGGGAAAATGCTCGAATCCCAAGTAAAGCCCACGTCACTCAGAATATCCAGCGCCCAAAGGGAATCTCGGGTTATGGAGTAGCTGGCCGCTCGGTAACCTTCTATGGCTTTGCCAGTAATATCTTCGAGCAACGCCTTGGAGCGAATGGTTTCTTCCCGGAACACATCCTGAGATTGATTATAAATCAGCTGATGGCTGTAACCGTGAGAGGCAATTTCATGTCCGTGGTCCGATAACTTACGAATCAGCGCAGGAAACCTGTCAGCAACCCAGCCCAGCACAAAGAACGTCGCTTTCACCTCATGTTTTTCAAACAGAGATAACAAACGCTCTGTGTTCTGTTCAACGCGCGACGGCAACGAGTCCCATTGGTCAGGGCGGATTACCCCGGAAAGAGCTGCAACGTGAAAGTAGTCTTCTACGTCTATACTCATGGCATGCAAGGGGGGGGATCTATCCGGGCTAGCTGGCATGGGCTCTCCTTCCCAATGATACCGATGGCCAGATTTTCACCTACTGACCGTGCAAATACAATTCTTGATGCTGGCAATTATGGGTCACCAAGAAAAACAATGTAAAACTATGTTACCTAAAGATACAATATGTTGTGATTACATCTTGGTCAGAGCAAAATGGGCTATAAGATAAAAAAGGAACCGGCGGTAAGGGGTCGCTCTCAGTCCTGCTGAGCGTGCACTGCCGGAGAATCTGATGTAGGTCTGCCACTAGCTGTTGTGCAGGCGACAAGGAAGTTCGGCGTGTCGTATATACGTTTTAGAAAACACTATCTTCACATTCCGTATCTGGTGCTTGCTGCACTGGAATTTGTCGTGCTGTATGCAATTTTCACGTTTCTTGGGCTGTTGCTGTCGATTGCAGGCGTGGGTTATCCCTCTGTGGAGACAGACATCTTGTCAGCCAGTCTCTTCGCGTTGGTTTTAAGTTGTGGAACCCTTGCCATGGGCGGCTATCTCGCTATGGTTCGTGAGAACGTGTCCGCACTATTTTTCCGCACCTTGGTCGCTTACTGCTTTGTGGGTGGCATTGGGCTTAAATTGCTCTATGTGATCCTGCCATCGGCAGACCCAGGCAGCACAAATTTGTTCTGGGCCGTTATTCTCGCGTCCTTCATCGTGATTCTTCTGCGGCTTACCTTTCTCCGAATTGTCGATTCAGAAACGCTCGTGCGCCGAGTCGTGATTTTTGGTGCGGGCGATTTCGCCGCTAACCTACTCGATGAATATGAGCGCAACATGCGCGCTCTGGGCGTACGTATCATTGGTTGCATCTCAGAAAGCCCGACCAGCACTGTGGGCGCCGATAATCTGCTACCCACACCCTACGACTTTTATCAGTTTTGCCGGCAAAACCGGGTGTCAGAAATTGTTGTCGCACAGCAAGAGCGCCGTCGTAACGAAGGCAGCTGGCTGCCGGTGCCAGATTTGATGGAGTGCAAACTTCGCGGTATCGCCATAACCAACGGCATCGATTTTTATGAGCGCGAACTGAAAAAAGCCAAACTGGATATGGTGCACCCCTCCTGGATTGTGTTTTCCGAAGGTTTTAAGGCCTCAAAAACCCGCGATTTTGCCAAACGCGTACTGGATCTGCTAATTAGCCTTTCGCTGCTGGTCGTTATGTTGCCGTTCATTATCTTTACGGCCGTTGCCGTTTTTGTTGAAACGGGGCGCCCCGTGCTGTATAGCCAAACCCGCATCGGAATGCTGGGTAAGGAGTTTCGTATCTACAAGTTCCGCAGCATGAGACAAGATGCAGAGAAAGACGGCAAAGCACGCTGGGCCTCTGCCAACGACAACCGGGTCACACGAGTGGGTGCTTTTATACGCAACACCCGGCTGGATGAATTGCCGCAGATCTACAATGTAATCAAAGGCGAAATGAGCATTGTGGGGCCGCGTCCCGAAAGGCCAGAGTTTGTCTCAGAGCTAAAAGAAAAGATTCCGTTTTACGATACCCGGCACTACGTAAAGCCTGGATTAATGGGCTGGGCACAACTTAAATACCCTTATGGTGCATCTGTTGAGGATGCCCGGGGCAAGCTGGAGTACGATCTTTATTACTCCAAAAATTACAGCCTTTTGATGGATTTTCTGATCATGATCCAAACCGTGGAAGTGATTCTCCTGGGCAAAGGCGTTCGGTAATTATTCCGTCACACAGAAATATGGAACAACAAAGGGTTGGAGGGCGTTTATGACTACTATCACATTTGTGCGGGCTGGTTTGGTTGCAATTTTGGGCCTGCTTATAACGGCATGCACTGGTCTGCCATCATCATCAGAAATGCCACCGGCATCTGATCTTGAGCCGGAGCCTTATGAGATTGGGGTAGGGGATACGGTTTCCATTCACGTATGGCGCAACCCAGAACTGGGTCAGTCCATCGTGGTTCGCCCGGACGGCTTTATCTCGATGCCTTTGATGGGTGATGTAAAAGCCGAAGGCAAAAAGCCAGAAGTGTTGGCGTCTGAAATTAGTACTACGCTTGGCGAGTTCATCCGTACGCCAGAAGTAACGGTGATGGTCACTAACCCGCTCAGTAAAGAATTTCGTAACCGGATTCGCGTTACGGGTCAGGTAGCTTCGCCGCAATCTGTTGCCTTCCAGCCAGGCATGACTGTGCTAGACGTTGTGCTGATGGCCGGTGGCATTACCGACTTTGCTGCCGACAGTCGAGCGGTTTTGCATCGCCAAATAAACGGCGAATATCAAAGCTTTGGGTTGGATCTTGAGGCCATTCTTATAGATGGCGACATGCGAACAAACCACGCTCTGCAGCCGGGCGACGTAATCAGCGTGCCCCGCAAACAACTCTTCCGGGGCGAGCTCTGATGGATATACAGTTCATTCTCGATACCCTTCGTGCGGTGAAGCTTGAGCTTTATCGGCACAGGCTTGCAGCGGTCATCATATTCATGACCGTGACGGCAGGGGTTTTGACGCTGGGCTATGTAACACCGAAGAGCTATACCTCTCACGCTGTTTTGTACGCAGACCAGTCCAACATTCTTCAGCCGCTGCTTCGGGGTAAAGCTGAGTTGACTCAGCTGGATCGCATCAACGAAGCCCGGGAGATGATGCAAAGCCGTTCTTTTCTGGAACAGATCGCTCTGGATACCGGGCTGATCACAGGCGGTGAAACGGATGCTCTCCGTAACGCAAAGATCAGCAGCCTACGCAAACAAGTTGGCATTCGCGTGTCCAACCGAAATTTTCTGGAACTAAATTACACCAGTGGAAGCCCAGGCGAGTCTTTTCAGGTTCTCAGTGCGGTGCTGAATCGCTTTATCGAACGTACCGTTCGTAAAAAGCGTTCTGAGAGCCAAGGGGCGTTTGAGTTTATTGATTCTCAGGTTAAATCTTACCAACGCCAGCTTGAAGATGCTGATGAGCGGCTGAAAGAGTTCAAATCTGCCAACCAGGACGGCACTGAAAGCAGTGTGCTGGCCAGAATCGAAAACCTGCGCCGGGATATCGAAAACCTCAAACTGGAGATTCAGCAAACCGACTCAGAAGTTATACTTACCCGCCGCCAACTCAATAACGAACAGCCGGTACGCCGCATTACTGTAGACCCAGGCAAGTCTTCTGCAGAGCGTAGGCTGGTCGCCATGCACCAAGAACTTGATTCGCTGCTGTTGCGTTATCACGAGCGTCATCCAGATGTTGTCAGTGTTCAGGGTCAGATCGCCGACCTTAAAACACGCGTTTCCACACAAACCGACGATGATCGTGACGGTGGCGTTACTGAGGTTATGGAAAACCCGGTTTACGAAAACCTTAAAATCCAACTGTCCGACATGACCACACGGCTAACCGTGCAAAAAAACCGTTTGGCATCGCTGGAAAGGCTTCTTGAGGAATCGTTCGAACGCTCCCAGCGAGTGGCAGAGAACCAGGCACAGTTTTCAGAGCTTACGCGGGATTACGACGTTACCCGTGGCGTATACGAAGACATGCTTCAACGCCGGGAAAGAGCGCGGTTGTCTATGACCCTCGACGTTCAGGGAGAGGGCGTAAGTTACAAAATCCAAGAGCCGGCAACCTACCCTACCCAATGGGACGGCCTTCAGCTTTACCAAGTTGGCCTTGCAGGCCCTTTCCTGGGCAGTGCCATGGTGCTGGGCTTGCTGGTTATGCTGGTTATGTTTGATCAGCGTGTGCGCTCGCCCCGAGCACTGCAACTGGCACTGCCGGAAAGCATTCCTGTGCTGACGACCATTCCTCATTACCGCAGTACCTGGAAGGATCGCTTGCTGCGCAAGAATGTTCTCTCAATACTGATCGTACTGGTGATTTTCATGACTGCTTATCTCGCCGTTTTGATCTTCAGTGTAATCGGCATTACCCCGGAACAATTGATTAATAAAGCCAGCGAATTAACCGGACTAGGGCTTGGAAGTGGGAGCAATTGATGGACGACAATAAACTCTACAATGCACTTCTGAAAAGCCAGGATGAGCGTCGCCAGTTGAAACATGACCGGGGAGAAGCAAAGGCTGAAGACGGCTTTCGTACAGAGCGCCCTTATGCAGGTTCCGATCGAGGCGCGCCGAAAAACAGTCGTGTGGAGACAAATCACAGCGAAACCCCGCCCACACTTTATGATCCGTCAACGTCTCTGGCGCTTATCGGCAATCCAACCCCGTGGAGCCGTGAACAGCTACGCGAGCGCAAAATAATATACTCCGGTATGCCCGACAAAGAAGTGATGGACGCCTACCGGGAGCTGCGCATACAACTTCGCAACCGAGCCGGAGACGGCAACTTTACGGTTATGTTCAGTAGCCTCGGTAATGGTCCTGGCGGGCTCTTAACGGCATTCAACCTGGCAGCTGCTTTCGGGCTGGATTCCCACACCTCTGCGTTGCTTGTAGATTGCGACCCCTACAGCAATGAATTGAAAGGCCTGGTCTCATGCCCTATGGGCGCCGGCGTTACGGACTTTGTTGGCCACAGTTCAATGACCATCAAATCCATTTTATATCCCAGTGGTGTTGAACGCCTTACGGTTATTCCTGCGGGTACCCAGGCCTCGTCTGCGGTTGAGTTGTTTTCTGCAGTACGCATGCGCGAATTGATTGCGGAGCTGAAGTCTCGTTACCCGGATCGCTGCATCGTGCTGAATGCGCCGCCCTTCCGGGAAAGTACCGAAGCACGAATTCTTGAGCGTTTTGCCGATCAGATTGTCTTTGGTGTTCCTTTCGGAGAAGTCACCGGGGAAATCATTGCAGATTCCGTGGATGCCCTCGGGTCCGATAAATTCTCCGGCCTGATTTTTCAGGAGTAGCCCTATGATGGATCGCAGAGCAAGGAGCGCAAGCAACTACCGCCTCGCCACTTTATTGGTTGGTTCCTGCTGCGCTGCGTGGAGTATTACCGTAAACGCCCAAAGCCTGAGCGACGATGTCACTGCACTCTCGGGTTCGGCCTCGGTGTTTACCGATGTCACTCATACCCGAACGGACAGGGGCAACACCACCGACACCAACACAGAGCCAGGGCTTGGGGTGTCTGGGCGAGTGGGTGGCACATTGGAGAAAGGCGCGAACGCTTTGGAGTTGCAATACGGAGGCACTCTGCGCACACGCCGGGACTCGGCCAATGGTGAGCAGAGCGATACCAGTTCAATCAGGGGTGCTTCTCGTTACACACATTTTGACCCCGGCAGCCGTTTGGATTTTAATTTGGGCCACACGGTCAGCTCTGTACGCAACAACACGGGGTTTGTGGTTAATCCCTCCAGCTACGATACCCAGAATACCCTGAGTGCTGGCGCCGGTTTGCGCTTTTATCCAGGCGACCTGTCAACGTTGCGTTTTTCTGGCAAAGCTGGGCGTAGCTTTGGTAAAAATGAGCTTAATGACCAAGAGTCTGCTACCGCCAGCAGTGATTTTTCAAGAAGGTTGAGCGAGCGTTCCACGGGTAGCCTAAACGCTAGCCGAAGCTGGACGAAACAAGCCAGCGTAGATATCACTATTGATTCCGCACAGCTGGCTTACAACCGCCAAACAGAGAACGGCTCTTTCGGTATAGGGTTGGGTGGTAGCAGAGCCGATACAGAACTTACTGGTGGAAGCGCAAGCGAAAGTGAAGCCGTAACAGGTTTTTTAGCACGCACCTGGGTATCCAATGACTGGAGTAGTTCGGTGCAATATAACCGCCGAATGTCTAACAGCGCCACAGACATTTCTCTCAACCGGCCGCCTGTGTTTTCGTTTTTGCCCGATACGGTTCGAATTCGGGATTTGGTCATTAGTGATTCTGTGCTAATTACACATAACAACCAACGAGTGTGTAATGCCTGCAACCTTGGGGTATATGGGGAAGGTGCTTTACTGGAATCGCAGATATCCGGGGCAATCATCCACGAATACCGCGCGGGCATTAACCTTGGGTATCAGCTAACCACACTTCAAAGGCTCAATGTGGGATACGGTTGGCAAGGTGATGCGCATGAAGATGCGGGAGTGATTGTCGACCAAATTCACCGCATTACCACCAGCTGGACCCGCCAGCTGGCCGAATATACAACTTTCGGCGTTGAGTTCAACCAATCGTACCTGCGCTCCCGTTTGGCCAGAAACGATCAGAATCAGTACGTACTTCGGTTTGTACTGAGCCGCGGTTTCGCATTGAGCGGGCAACGTTAATAGCCGGGCAAAATGGACAGCACGGCAACACGAACGTCAGGAACGGAATCATGTTTGAACAAAAGACGGACATACGGCTTCTTCCGGAGACTCCGCCACAATTAATAGTGGTGATTGATACCGAAGAGGAGTTTGACTGGAGCGCCGAACCAGACGCAAAGGCCAACCGGGTTTCGGCCATGGCTCACATAGATCGCGCCCAGACCATCTTCAACGAATATGGCATTTGCCCCTGTTACGTGATCGATTATCCAGTAGCCAGCCAACCTCGGGGCTATGGGTTACTGCGGCAATTTGCCGAGAAAGGCCAGTGTGAAATTGGCGCGCACCTCCACCCCTGGGTAAACCCTCCTCAGGAGGAGGTTCTATCCCGGTCGAATATGTACCCAGGCAACCTGCCCGAAGCGCTGGAACGGGAAAAACTCCGCGTGCTGCGCGACACCATTCAGCAGAACTTTGGCCAGGCACCGGTTGCCTACAAAGCAGGGCGATACGGCTTCGGGCCGAACACCACAGGCATTCTTCAGGAGCTGGGGTTCAATATTGATTTGTCGGTTTGCCCGCCTCTGGATTCCCGGGAAGACGGCGGGCCGGATTATCGCAGGTTTGACGCTCACCCGTTCTGGTTTGGTGGCTCCGACAAGCCCATTCTGGAAGTCCCTTGTACCGGCGGGTTCATCGGCTGGGCTCAGCCTATGGCCATTCCCCTGTTCGAGACAGCGCAGCGCCTGCGCAAATTCAAGGCGCCGGGCATTTTGTCCCGTCTGGGCGCTGTAGACAGGCTCATGTTGTCCCCGGAAGGCTATACGCCAGCGGAGCACATCAAGCTCACTAAAGCGCTCTACAAACAGGGCGTGCGCACATTTACCTGGAGCTTTCACAGCCCCAGCGTCGTGCCGGGCAATACCACATACGTACAGAATGAAGCCCAACTGAAGGCATTTCTGGACAGCTTTAGGCAGTTTTTCGACTTCTTTTTCAATGAATTAGGCGGGCAGGCGTCGTCGCCTACCCGCATTCGCAAGTATATGGAGAGTATGGCATGAAGGTGCTCGGGATATCCCCGCTAGACAAGGATTCAACGGTCTCAATCGTTGAAGATGGCAACATTCTCTTTGCCGCCGGCGAAGAACGTTTTTCCAGGAACAAACAGCAATCAGGCTTCCCACGCTTGGCATTGGAAAAAGCGCTCGCATACACCGGTCTCTCTATGAGCGATATAGACCTGGTGTGCTACCCATTCCTCACTTGGGAGAATGAGCAAAAACTCTTCACAAAAAACCTGGAAGATGAGAAAGCCTTTATCAAGGCTTTCCAGCCTAAGGATCTGGGCCCCCAGATTAAAGATGCACAGAGCCGGGTGCCTGATCGTAACCAGCCCATTCACGGCCTTGAGCACCCTAACGCCATTATGGAAAAGGGCTTTCTCCATAACTCCTATTACAACATGGCAGGGGTGCAGAAGCTGGCGTCTAACAACGCGGCGCTGAAATCCTCCAAGCACTGGGGTGAGGGTGCTTCAGAATCTTTCAAGCAATGGGAGAGCGACCTGACTCAGGGGTTGAGCGACATGGGCTGGACCGGGCCGGTTAAGCGCATGGATCACCACCTGTCACACGCTGCGAACAGCTTTTTGTGCAGCGGCTATGAGCGGGCTCTGTGTGTGACTCTCGATGGCTATGGCTCTGGGCTTGCTGGCTCCGTAAGCGAAGGGCGGGATGGCAAAATTCACCGCCTGCACGGGCTGCCATATCCGAACTCCCTCGGTACGCTATACGAACACGTTACCTCCAGCCTGGGGTTTAAGCCCAGCCGCCACGAAGGCAAAATTGTAGGCCTAGCTTCGTACGGAGACCCTGAAATTCTGGGGGAAATTCTCCTCTCTCGCATCGAGCAGACACCGGGTGACTTCCGCATATACGAAGCCAACAATGTGTTCTTCTCCCGTTACTTGGCCTCAAAATTTCCAAAGATCGACGTGGCTGCGGCCTACCAGTATGTGCTTGAGAAAGTCGCGACCAACTATATCCGCTACTGGGTAGAGAAAACCGGGATCGACACTATCGTACTCTCGGGTGGTGTAACGGCTAACGTAAAGCTCAACCAGCGCATTTTTGAGATCGAAGGCGTTAACAACATATTCGTATACCCGAACATGGGCGACGGTGGCTGCGGTACGGGCGCTGCGCTTTATCACAGCTGGCCGGGTGGGGTTAAACCTTCCATTACCAACAGCTACATGGGGCCAGACTATTCCGAAGCGGAACTGGAAAAGGCACTGAAGGCTGAAAACCTTCAATACCGCCGCCCGGAAAACCTCGCTGCAGAAGTTGCTGCGCTAATTCACAGCGGAGAAGTGGTTGCACGGTTCGATGGCCGCATGGAATACGGCCCCAGGGCACTGGGCAATCGTTCCATTCTTTACCATGCCCGTGAGCCAGAGGTTAACCAGTGGCTGAACAAGCGCCTTGGTCGCACTGAGTTCATGCCGTTTGCCCCGGTTACCCTCTACGAAGCCCGGGAAAAGTGTTATCACAACATCAAGGGCGCAGAGCACGCTGCCGAATTCATGACCGTTACCTTTGACTGTACCGAATTCATGAGAGAAAGCTGCCCGGCTGCCGTACACGTAGATGGCACAGCAAGGCCGCAACTTATCCGGCGCGAAACCAACCCTGGCTACTACGATATCTTGAGTGAATATGAAAAACTCAGTGGTATTCCAAGCCTGATCAACACCAGTTTCAACATGCATGAGGAGCCCATCGTCAACTCTCCGGAGGACGGTGTACGAGCCTTCATTCAAGGTGCACTGGATTATCTTGCGATAGGGCCATTCCTGGTAAAACACCCGAACCCGGGGCACTGATCTGGTAACGGATGTAACGCCATGACAGCTGGAATGCTGACCGTGACAACAGAGCCAGCCGCCGTGAGCGCAACCTTGCGCAACGACTGGCTGGATCTGGAGCACCGTGCACAACCCACGGTGTTTCTTTCCTGGCAATGGCTTGGGCACTGGCTGCACGTGTACCAGCCAGATGCGCTAGTGCTTCGCGTATCCGAGGGGGAACGGCTGGTTGGTTTAGGGTTGGTGGTAGAAACCGATGAGCGCCGCCATGGTGTCTTGAAATCTCGCTGCCTGCGCTTACACCAAACCGGCCACAAGCTGCTTGATCAAATCTGGATAGAGTACAACGGGTTCCTGGCTGAACGCGGCAAAGAAGATGCCGTAGCGAAAGCCTGTCTGGAACACTTGTGCGTTGCTATGCCGGGTTGGGATGAGTTCATTCTGGGCGCCATTGATGCCGATGAAGCAGATCGCTATGCCCGAATTACCGGCCTATTCAAGCATCTGCGCTGGGAAGCACCCTGTTTTGGGGTGGATCTGGATGGCCTGCGCCGAAGCGGCGGGCATTATCTCGACACGCTTTCACGCAATACCCGTTACCAGATCAACCGTGCTCACCGGCTATACGGTGAGCGTGGCGAAGTAAAACTGGTGCGCCCGGACTCCGTAGAGGAAGCGTTGGCGGCATTCGGTCGCATTGGCCCAAAGCACCTTGAACGGTGGGGCAATGGCCCCGACCAGAGCGGATTTGCCAACCCGGATTTTGTGCGTTTTCACCGGGAGCTTATCCGTGCGCAATGGCCAGAAGGGGGCGTTGATCTGGTTTCTGTAATGGCCGGCGATGAAGAGATTGCCTGCTTTTATAACCTGCTGCACAACCAGGTAGTTTACTTCTACCTTGGCGGCATGGCCGTTGAAACTGATAACCGACTCAAACCTGGCTTGCTCGGCCATAGCCTGTGCATTGAAGATTACCGCCACCACGGCTTTCATTATTACGATTTTATGGGCGGAGATGAGCGTTATAAATCCAATCTCGGCCATTTTCATCGCAACCTGGTTCAAATCGCCTTACAGCGCCCTCGCTTCAAACTGAAGCTTGAAGACGTAGCAAGGCGGGCAAGAAACCGCTGGCTTGGGGAGGCAAGTGCCAACAATGAGCACTGAACTGCAAACCCGGGCCTCCAGATTTAACGTTTTCCCGGCAGACGAATACAACCGGTATGTTGCAGGGCACCCTAATGCAACGCCTTATCACAGCGGTGCCTGGCTGCAGGCTACAGAGCGAGCTTATGGCCATACGGGTTGGCTTATCAGCGTACACCACAACGAAAAACTGTGCGGTGTGCTGCCTCTGGTGGAAGTAAAGCCGCCAATCGGTGCGGGACGCCTGGTTTCTCTACCATTTTGCGACTTGGGCGGAGCGCTGGCAGACAGCGTAGAAATCCGCCAGCAGCTGATTTCTGAAGCTCGAACACTGGCGAAGACAAACCGAATTAAAGCCCTGAACATACGAGAGGGCGGCGCGGCATTAAACGCCCAAAAAGATGCCACAATTGAACAAAATGAACAGAGAATCAAAGCGCTGCCTGGCAACACAAAAGTACGAATGCTGTGTGACTTACCAGAAAACAGCGAAGCCCTGTTTAAAAGCTACAAGCCGAAGCTACGCAGCCAGATTCGCAAGGCCGAGAAAAACGGCCTAAGGGCGGAGTTGCGCACAGAAGCCGATGCCGTACACCTGTTTTACGACGTGTTCACCCAGAACATGCGAAGGCTTGGCTCACCCGTGCACAGTCTGCAGTGGTTTGAGGATTTGAAAACCGCGTACGGCGATTACATGTTAATTGGCTTGGCATTCCAGAGTGATAAGCCGGTGGGCGCGGGCATTGTGTTGCTGGGTGGCAAAGAAGCATGCATTCCCTGGGCCTCTACGCTGGAAGAGTACAACCGGCTCGCACCTAATATGCTGCTGTATTGGACGTTGTTGAGCCATGTGTGTGATCTGGGTTACACCCGGTTCGACTTTGGCCGTTCCACGCTGAATGAAGGCACCTATCGCTTCAAAAAACAGTGGGGTGCTCAACCCTATGAGCTAATTTGGTCCGAATACCGCAGCGATGCACAGCACTCGGCCAGCTTGGATTCCAGCGGCACCAGGGTATCCATTGCATCCCGGCTCCGGCCCCTTATTGAAAACATCTGGCGACGGCTGCCGTTGCCATTTACCAACTGGCTTGGTCCAAAATTGAGGCGATACATCACCTTATGACACTTGTACTGTTGTTAACACTGCTGTGCCTTGCCGTTCCCGTATACGTGTATTTTGGATACCCAGCCATACTGTGGCTGCTTACCCGGGGCCTGCCAGACATTACGCATCGCCGGGGTGAGCAAAAACCGTCTGTTGCACTGATTATTTCCTGCTACAACGAAGAAGATGTGATCCGTGAGAAATTACAAAATGCGCTGGAGCTGGACTACCCGCAAGAGCTACTCCAAATCCTTGTAGTGTCAGACGGCTCAGACGATGGCACAGATGAGGCAGTAAAAGAGTTTGAGGGCGACCGAATCCTGTTGATTCGCCAGGAAGGCCGATTGGGTAAAACCATGGGCATCAACCTTGCCATGGAGAAGGTGAAAGCCGACATTACCGTGTTCAGCGACGCCAACGCCATGTACGCCAGCGATGCTATCAGCAAGCTGGTACGCAACTTTGCAGATCTGGATGTGGGTTACGTGGTGGGTGCGGCCCTTTATACCGACGGCAACGAGGGCGCCAGCGCTCGCAACGAAAACCTCTACTGGCGCTATGAACTAGCCATCAAAGCCATGGAATCCCGCCTACATTCCGTAGTGGGCGGCGACGGCGCAATTTATGCTATTCGCACAAAGCTTTGGGAACCGCTACAGCAACAGGACATCAACGATTTCGTGAACCCTCTGCAAATCATCGCCAAAGGCTACCGGGGCGTGTTCGATGCGGAAGCAAAGTGCTTTGAAGAAACCGCTGGCGATTTCGACCGGGAAGTAGCCCGCAAAGAGCGCATCGTAAACCGCAGTATTCGTGGGCTGATGCGGGTAGGGCAGGTACTGAACCCCGCGAACTCAGGGGTGTTTGCCTTTGAGGTTGTCTCCCATAAATTACTACGCTGGCTGATCCCCTTGTTCCTACTTGCAGGTGTGGCAGGCAGTGTACTGCTGGCTTTTGCAGGGTTTGGCCTGTTTCAATTGATCACCGCAGGAACCCTGCTGATGCTGGCCCTTACGCTGGCAGGTCATCTGTCCAGTACTCGAAACAAACTACCCGCTTGGATTGCTACACCTTATTACTTTGTGATGGTTAATGGTTATGCAGTTCGCGGCATTGTGAAAGCGCTTCAGGGGCAGACTCAGGTAACGTGGAGCAGTGCAAGAAACACCGAAACAAGGAATTCCGGAGTGTCAGATCAGTGAGCAAGCTACGAGTACTTCAGTTCATTACCCCAGCGGGTTTTTACGGGGCAGAACGTTGGGTTCTTGCGCTGGCCAACAACATTAACCGTGACGACGTTATTTGTGATCTCGCAGTAACCCGGGAATCCCCAGATCAAGATCTTTCGGTTGCCGAATACTATCCTCGCACCGACGGCCAAAAGGTTCATTACCTGGACATGCACGGGCGTTTCGATTTTCGGGTGGTTAGCAGGTTGTGCGAAGTTATACGCGACAACCAGATCGACGTTATCCACACCCACGGATACAAGTCAGACATATTGGGGCTGCTCGCGGCCAAACGGGCGGGCATTGCTTGTGTGAGCACACCGCATGGTTTCTCGGGCGATGTCGGTTTCAAACTTGCCACATTTATTCGCATTGGCACTCACATGCTTCGCTACTTCGACCGGGTGGTTCCTCTTTCTGAGGAGCTGATGGATGACATGAAGCGATTCAAGGTGCCAGAAGCCAAAACGTCATTTATCCGCAACGGCGTCGATCTCAGGGAAATTGATGCAGCCCTGGCTAGCCTGCCTCAAGATAGTAAAGCCGATAAAGAGTCACGAATTATCGGCTTTATTGGTCAGATGATTCCCCGCAAGGGCATCCCTGATCTTATAGAGGTTTTTGACCAGCTTTATCAACAGGAACCAGAGTTCCGATTGCAGTTGCTTGGCGATGGTAGCCAAAGGCCCGAGTTGGAGCGCCAGGCCGCAGAACTGAGTAGTGCTAACGCAGTTGAGTTTTTGGGTTTTCGTAGTGATCGACTGGAACTACTCTCAAAGTTCAGCCTGTTTGTTATGACTTCGTCACTGGAAGGCATTCCCCGGTGCATGATGGAGGCCATGGCAGTAGGTGTTCCCGTGGTTGCCTATGATATTCCCGGTGTTGACCAGCTGGTAGAGCATGGCAAAACCGGTTTGCTTGCACCTTTTGGTGACAAAGCCGCGTTGGCGGCATGTTGTGAACAGGTTCTAGGTAATCCCGATCTGGCTGCAGCGCTCAACCACAATGCCCGGGAGCTGGTCAATGCTCGTTACTCTGCCGCTCGCATGGCAGACGAATACGAGGCGTTGTTCCGAGAGCTGACAGGCAAAGCGAAAACCGAATCCTCGGCACAGAGGGAGCTTGGTTAATGTGTGGATTCGCCGGCTTTCTACGTACCACCACAACGCCAGACAGGGAAGCGCACCAGCGTTGGCTCGATAACATGGGGCAGGCAATCCTGCATCGCGGCCCAGATGCAGGTTCAACCTGGCTAGATGACGAAGTAGGGCTGGTACATCGCAGGCTGAGCATACTTGACCTCAGCGATGCGGGAACCCAGCCCATGGTGTCCGCCTCCACCCGCTACGTTATTGCCTATAACGGCGAAATCTACAACTTCCAGGAACTGCGTGACGATCTCATCAGCCAGGGCCATAGCTTTCGCACAGGAACCGACACAGAGGTTCTACTCGCACTCTACGAGATTCATGGCCCAGAGTGCCTCCAACTACTGAATGGCATGTTCGCATTGGCCATCTGGGATCGCACCGCCCGGAAGCTGTTTTTAGCAAGGGATCGCCTTGGTAAAAAGCCCTTGTACTTTTACGAAGCCGATGGGCAGTTCGCATTCGCCTCTGAGCTCAAAGCTCTAACGCCAGCACCCTTTGTTAAAACCGAGCTGCGCCACGACGCAATCAAAGATTTTTTTGCTTACCAGTACGTCCCCGATCCAAAAACCATCTACAAAAACGTTCACAAACTGGCCCCCGGCTATTGGCTGGAGACAGACGGCACCCATACTCATCAGGAACAGTATTGGGACGTGTCATTCGGGGCTCCCTCAAGTGCCAGCCTGGGTGAACTGGAGGATGGCCTTTACAATCTAATTGATGATGCGGTTCGCCTGCGTATGGTCAGCGATGTTCCTCTTGGGGCATTCCTGAGTGGTGGGATTGATTCCAGTGCCGTCGTCGGATTAATGGCTGGCCACACCAGCAAACCGGTGACAACCTGTGCCATCGGGTTCGATTCAAAGCGGTTTGACGAAGTGCACTGGGCAAAAAAAGTTGCAGAGCAATTCAAAACAGATCATCACGAATTCACCGTGAAAGACAATGTTGCAGAAAGCCTTAGCGGCATTGCGCGCTTTTTTGATGAGCCTTTTGCAGACCCATCATTTGTTCCCACGTATTTTGTTTCTCAGCTTGCGCGCCAAAAAGTGACCGTGGCACTGGCAGGGGACGGCGGCGATGAGAATTTTGCAGGTTATAGCAAATACTACACAGATCACGTTGAAAACCGATTACGGGGCCTGTTCCCCGCGGGAATTCGCCATAACCTGTTCCCCGGGCTTGCCCGCTTGGCAGGAATGGTAAATGCCGGCCCTACGCGCAAAGCCAAGTCACTCTTGGGAACACTGGCCCTGGAGCCAGATGAGGCATTTTTTGTCACAAACAGCTTCTTCAATAAAGATGTGTGGAATGATCTCGTTACAGGTGAGCTGAAACGGGAAACCCGCGACTACGATCCTGCAGACATTACCCGCGCCCATTACAAAAATGCAGACACGGACGACCACCTCTCCAGTATTCTCTATACAGACATCAAAACCTACCTTCCCGGAGATATTCTGGTGAAGGTAGACCGCATGAGCATGGCCAATTCACTGGAAACCCGTGCTCCTCTGCTCGATTACAGAGTAGTGGAATATGCTGCGCAGATACCTGCGGCACTAAAGCTTCACGGCAAAGAGAAGAAGTATGTTCTGAAAAAGGCCTTTGAGCGCATGTTGCCGGAAGACATTCTGTACCGAAAGAAAATGGGCTTCTCTGTGCCATTGGCTGAGTGGCTCAGGGGAGAAGTCAGGCCGTTGGCTGATGGTATCTTCCACTCCACCCAAGGGGGACTCGCAGATCTATTCAATATGACGAAAGTACGGGATCTCTGGCGGTCTCACCTCAACGGAGATGATCGATATACCCAGGAACTATGGTCTATGATCGTATTCGAACTTTGGTGGGGAGCTTATTACGTATGAAAATAACTACTCCCATCGTTCAGAGAAATCTAACGCTCAGCCCCTGCTGGTGGTGCGCAAGGGGCGCCTTGGCCCTGGGCCTTCTGGTGGAGTGGTAATGGCCAAGTTCGCGCTGCTGTTTATCCTGATTTTCCTGTTGGGTATCGGGGCCGCCATCTGGCATCATAGTGCCTTTGCCTTTGTGTTGTATGAGCTGGTGTATTTTCTCAACCCATCGGATCGTTGGTGGGGCAGCCAGTTACCAAGCATCAGCTATTCGTTTGTTGCTTCGGTACTGATGCTGGCTATTCTCGCCTTGCGTTACAGATCCTTATCACCGAAGAGCCCTTGGATGGCACATCCGGCGCTCAGGTGGATGGCTGTTGTTCTTGCATCCTATTATCTGGCCCACCTTTGGGCTGAGATTCCCCAAGCCCACGATGATTTCACTTTCATTTTTGCTAAGTTGGTAATCATCATCTTTGTTGCTTACAAACTCCTTGATAGTGAAAAGGGGCTCAACTATGCGATTTGGGGATATGTTGTTGGCTGCGCCTATATTGGCTATCTGGCGACGATTACGGGGCGCAATTCCGGTGATCGCCTGGAAGGAATAGGGCTCCCTCAAAGCGGTGACGCCAACGATGTAGCGGCAAGTCTAGTGCCCGCTTGCAGTATTTTGCTCTACATGGTTTGGGTGAGCGGCCGAAAAGCCAAAATACTCTGTGTTGTTTTCGGTGCTTTTATTGCCAATGGGCTAGTGCTCTTCAATAGCCGGGGAGCCTTTCTCGGCGTTTTGAGCAGTGCGGGCCTGTTCGCGGTTTTCATGATCTTTTCTCGCTATCGACAAAAAGGCCAGCGGGCCCTTGCGGTAGTTGTGGTTATTATGGCCATGGGAGGAGGACTGTACGTCGCGGATGATACTTTCTGGGAGAGAATGGGAACCCTGGAAAACCTGGAAAGCGGAGAGAGTGGCTCCGGGCGGATTCAGTACTGGCTTGCGGCGTTGGAAATGTCCGTAGAGCACCCACTGGGCATGGGTGTTAGTGGTTTTAATTCCCTGGCGTCTCTTTATCTGACTGACGAAGAGCGTTTAGGCACCGAGTTCCGGTCGGTTCACTCGCTCTGGTTTCAGGGACTCTCCGAAATTGGCTGGCACGGCCTTGCGTTCTTCCTGTTTATGTTATGGGGGGTGTACCGGATATCCAGGCTGGCGCGCAAGCGATTAATTGAAGCCGGGGAACGGACAACCTATTTCAAGCTGCTGGCATTGGAGTGTGCGCTTTTTGGCTTTCTGGTGGCTGGTACGTTTACCAACCAGTTCCGGACCGAGATACTTTACTGGATGATCCTGTTAGTGGCAGTGGCAGGCAAAGTGTATTACCTTCAACCACTTGCTGAAGAACAGTCTCATCAAAAGAAAGCCAGCCCGAAACTCTCACCGCACGGATGATCATGAGCAACCAGCCCATTGATAACCAACAGGCCCAGCGCATACTCCATATCACCTTCAACATGGGTTTCGGCGGCACTGAGCAGGTAATACGCCAGCTGGTGATGCACCTGCCGAAAGGCCAGTTCAATAACGAAGTACTCTGTATCGATGGCGAAGTAGGCGAGATCGGCCAGCGGCTTGAGGCAGAACAGGGTATTACCATCCACACGCTCACGCGCCAGCCGGGGCTGGACTGGCGCCTGGCGCTGAACATCCGCCGCCATATCAAACAAGGTGGTTTCACCATCGTCCACTGCCACCAGTACACCCCTTGGTTCTATGGCTGGCTGGGCAGCTTCGGCACTGGCACAAGGCTAGTTTTTACCGAACACGGGCGATTTCATCCAGACAGGCATCGCTATAAAGCTTGGCTGATCAATAAACTAATGGGTAAAACGACCCATGCGCTGGTGGCAATCTCTAAAGCAACCCGAGAGGCCCTAGTGGAATTTGAGTTCTTACCATCGAGTCAAATTGAAGTGATCTACAATGGTATCGAGCCATTTACCCATGATTTTGGGAGGGTAGGTAAGGTTCGCAGTGGCCTGGGAATTACGGGGGAGGAACTCGTTTTTGGAACCGTTTCCCGGCTTGATCCAGTTAAAAATCAGCGGATGATGCTCAAAGCATTTTCGCTTTTTTGCGCACAGCACGGGAATTGTAGGTTGTTGATGGTGGGTGATGGGCCAGATCGCACCATGCTGGAGGATTACGCCCGGAATCTAGGCATTGAGGATAAGACTGTTTTCACCGGGTTTCAGTCAAACCCTGTCGACTATCTGGACGCTATGGATATTTTCTTGTTGTCATCGCATACAGAGGGGACTTCCATGACTTTGTTGGAGGCCATGAGCCTCGGCAAGCCCTGTATTGTGACTCAGGTCGGTGGCAACCCCGAGCTTGTTCAGGGTGAAATAAACGGTCTTTTGGTTCCGACCAATGATCCAGCGGCCATGTCGGCAGCGATGGTGAGGCTGGCTGATGATACAGCGTTCAAGAATCAGCTAGGCGAGCATGCAAACACCATGTTTCACCGCAAGTTTTCCGCAACAAAAATGGCCGGGCGCTATGCCGGCTGTTATCGGCATGTTACGAGTCGTTGAACACTATGGTCTCAATACGCGGTGCAGTTATTTATTCTTTCTCGGCGCGATTTGCAATGCGTTTTCTGGGGCTGGGCACCACCATGGTAGTTGCCAGGCTGCTAACGCCAGAAGAAATTGGTACTTATGCCATCGCCAGTGCCATTGTTATGGTGATGGCGGAATTCCGGATGTTGGGTGCATCTGCTTACCTCATTCGCGAATCTGAAATCGGCCCTGAAAAGGTCCGCGCGACTCTGGGGCTGACCATCCTGATCTCTTGGACCTTAGGCTTGGGTATTCTGATTGGCGGATTCCCGGTCGCCAATTTTTACCAACTGCCGCCTATCGCGGGGATTTTCGCAATCCTCTCCATCAGTTTCTTTATTGCCCCCTACATCAGCATACCGATGACGCTACTCGCCCGGGAAATGTTATTCAAAGCGCAATTCCGGGTTATGTTCACTTCGAGTGTGATGAGCGCGATCACAACAGTCTCATTGATACTTGCCGGCTGCGGATTCTGGTCTCTCGCGATAGGACAACTGGCAACACCTCTGACACAATTTCTGATCTTTTGCTGGAGAAGTCCGGCTTCGATGCAGTTGAAACCCTCATTTCACGGAATGAAGCCGATAATAGGTTTCGGTATCTTGAATTCTATCTCTCTGCTTATCAGAAAAGCGACAGTCACAGTACCCGATCTGATTATCGGCAAGTTAGGCACGACAGGAGATGTTGCCATGTTTTCCCGGGGCTTGGGGTTTCTGGAATTTGTATCTCAGACTTTGGTTATGGGAGCTCAACCTGTGGCTTTTCCGTACCTGACCAAAACGCGTCGGGAAGGTGGAAACATGGCGACGGCCTATATTCAATCCAGTGTCTTGCTCGGTGCTGTAGTTATACCGGTCCTTGGGGTCGCCAGTCTGGCCAGCCAGCCAGCCATCCGGCTATTCTTTGGCGATCAATGGGATGCTGCCGCTCCAATCGCCTCAGTGTTGGCGATCTGGGCGATATTTCGTTATAGCCACTGGTTTGCCAGAGACGCACTTATGGCGGTGGGCCGCGAAGGCCTTATGGTGATTCGTGAGGCTGTGCCCTTTGCCATATTGGTACCCATGATCATATGGTCCTATCCGCAAGGACTGCAGGCTATTGCAAAGGCTTTTGTTGTTGCGGGGAGCGTCGATTTCATTCTCACCAGCATCCTGCTCCGGTATGCGATTAGGCTGCAGATCCATCGGTTTTTGCTAGCGCACTGGAGCAACTTGGTAACGCTTGTTACCTGCACCGGCGCTACTTGGCTTATTGACAAACAAATGCACCTAGACACGATGCCCGCTTGGCAGGCGATTGGTCTATTGGCGCTTATCATCCCCTTGGTATGGATCGGTACGCTTGCCATTTGTAGGCATACATTATATCGGGAAATAGCCAAGATAATCGTAAGTCGAGTGAAAAGTTGAACCGGTTTTAGTCGATGGTTCATAAAAGTTATTCACCCTAAGATAACCTTTTTTTTGGCCTGCAACAGGCTGAAGAAAGCTCGTAGCAGGGGGTTTGACGGCCACTCCATACAGATCATCAGTTCGTATTGATGGGTCAGAGCACTCAGGAACGTGAGCGGGCGTGCGGCTCGATTGAGTATGGTGATCTGGTCGGGGATGTCTTCCATGATGGTTTCAAGCGGGCCAATCACGAGCACCCGACCAGTAAACTCGCCTCTCATCAACTGCGAGAGGATTTCGTTCGTTGATATCAGTTCCTGCATCTTACCAGTCATGGGGAGGGCAGGTTTTGCATTCGTGCCGAGTAGCGTCTCACAGAGACGAGGCTTTACGTCAGTCAGGCCGAGTTGCTCATCATAAAAAAATGTGTGGTTGCTGATGAGAGTTTTCAAAAACCACCAGAAATCCGGATTGTCATGAGGCTGCCATAAGGCATCCAGTGCCCGGTGAATCAGCGCATCAAGGCTAGTCTTGTTATCCAGGTCCAGCGTGAATCCTTTTCGGTCATAAATTGATTGGCCCAGCGCTACTACAGGCTTGTTCTGAAGCAGGGCTTCCAGCCCCACTGTGGAGTTAATAACCACAACCAGGTCTGTCACCGGTAAGAGGGATTGTAGTGACAGATCCCAACAGCATCGCACATCAGACGCGCTGCATAGTGCTTCGATCCTGTTCCGTCGGGATCGATCTTCCGGGTGGGGCTTCACAACCAACTGAGCGCCCGTGCCGCCCAGTACGGAGGTGACCGAGCGGATAAGTTCTTCCATCGACTTGAAGTAGGGCGAATTGTTCTGGATGTTGCTATCACTTTCAATTTGTAGGGGTAGCAGAATAACTGGCTTTTCAGGCGAAAGTCCGAGTTGCGCCAAGACTGCCTCCCTATTTTTTTTCTGGCCGGTATTCACGATGGAGGCGTCCGAACTGCCAAGCAGACTAAAATAGGATTGGAGCGCTTCAATCTCCTCAAAGCTAGGTTTTGAGGTCGCGTTTCTTTTCCAGTCAGCGCCGGCGATGGAGCTGTCGTTATTCACGCCATCGGGGTCAATGACGAGGGAGGATGGCAGCAAGCCTCTTTCCAGATAAAAGGTCCGTATGCCGAGCAAATCGGCCGATTCTGCCAAGGCGCCGGTTACAAGCAAAGCCCCATTCCAGGTGAGCACAGAATCTGCATTGACGTCCTGTAGGAAACCGCTATATGCCGAAACTAACTGCTGACGTTTCCAGCCGTAGTAGTCTGTCGTCGATTCTCTTTTTGGATGTTGCAGTAGTACGGGATCTCTTGGGGTGGAAAGCCAGTCGAGATGTAAATCTAATGGGTGATCCATACCAGTCGCCTCAGCCGAGGGGGGTTCGGAATCTCCACTGGCGTAAGATAAAAGGATCTCATTGACTGTGTATGCGTTATCACTACTCTGCAATAGGTTCAACTTCCCCGTTGCGTCGGACGTGACGACATGGCACAGGAACCCGCAAGAGTCAGTCAGATGCTCGATGAGTGGTTTGATCAGAGCTACGTTTTTTTTAGAATGCCAAGTATACAAGACTACAGTATGCTTCGCGTTTGTTTTGGTCATCATCGGATCCAAAAATTGTAGAAATAGTTGTTGCCGCGCATAGAAAACTTTTAATCGAGAAAAGTGTTGAAGCGGTTGTTTAGACATGATTCGTTATGATAGCTCATGGGGCCTTGCTTTTGAAACAAATACAAGAAGCTACGCAGAAAAAATAACGCAGTGTATTCAGTAAATGAACTATGTAACGAAACAGGGAGATTGTGAGGTGGAAAACCACAGCTTTATAAAATTTGTACCGGGAGTTTATGTTATTTATCTCTCGGTTCCCAAGGTGGCAAGCAGTTCGATCAGCTACGCAATGCTCAACACCCAGCCAACATCCCAGTCTGGCATGAGTGAGCATAGTCCTGAAGGCAAAGCACTAACCAATTGGCGGCCCGCAGAATCTCCTCACCCCGCGTTACCGATTTTTACGTTTACGCGGCATCCGATTGAAAAATTCGTTTCCTATTATAGAGATAAGTTTGTCCGAGCCCGAGGGCAGGGTTTTGAACTGGATCACCTGAAAAGGCTGAAATTTGACCCGGATATGTCTCTGGAGGAAGCCGTTCGTCATATGATGACAATTCCCGTTGAGAAAATGGAGCATCATGCGCAACCCCAACATCGCATACTGATCAAGAACGGGCGTTTGATCCCGGATTTCGTGGGTAAGGTTGAGGATATATCCAATGATTGGCCACTCATCAGCGAGGTCTCTCTCTATGATTTTTCGGTTGAGCAGAAAAAAAATTCCACCGAAGGACAGGGTGTGCCACCGGATTTAGTTGAATCAGTGGTTTCTGCTTTGGCAGAGTATTACTCCCTCGACTTCGAGCTTTTTGGTTACGAGAAGCCAGTTAGCGAAGACCGAACTATAAAGGTTGTTCGACCCAGATACCGGTTGTCAAATGAGCAAATAAAAGAGCTAAAAGATGAGATTGTAAAGCGTAGAACAGTATTCATAAGATTGGCGGATAGGTTGAAGGAAGATCCGGATTTCAGGGAGGGTTATCTCAGTTCGATGAAAGCCGAGTTCAATCGATTTCAGGTTCATGCGAACAGTAAAAGTTCAAAATTAGATCCTTATGTCGTTGATTTAATGAGGCGAGTGAAACGAATGCTTATGGGTTAGAACCATTGATCTCTCGTCTAAGAAAAGTATCACACTAAACTAACAATGCTGGGGCTACGGGAGACTGCAAGGGTTAACAGAAATCTCCTGCTTTTTAACATTGTTTTACGTTAAAATTAGAGGGGTTTCACAGGATATTTTGAGGTGTCTGAGTTATTGTGGCTCCAGGTCACCTACATTGACAGATCTGAGGAAGGAAGTATGAGCGACCAAATTAAACTTGGATCACTGAGACTATTAAAAGCCGCATCTTTGTGCGTCTTAATGATTTCTCCCTTGGCGCAAGGCGAAGTGCTGTTCGAGGAAAGTTTCGACGATGATGCTGACTGGCACAGCGGTATGGAAATTAACGACAGGGGTGGCTGGCCTGAGGGAGCTGGGCCGGATCGGGTACAGTGCCTTAAAGATGGTCATATTTTGCCGGAAGGCTGGGATTGTGCGCGGCAGAATCCTGCGTGGGCCCCATCAGTTGGGCATCCAGATCGTCATGAGAATATGGAGATTCTTGTTCGCAATGCGGATAAGGCTCGCGGGGGTTCTGGTAAGTCATTGGTGATCTGGCGCGACTCCACCACTGGGCCAGAATATGCGTGGAATTCGGATGGACTCCTTTCTAAGGCTTTGGGTAAAGGATCTAAATCGTTATATGTCAAGTTTTGGATCAGGCTCAGCCCTAAATGGACACCGCTTGGCGAAACAGGGATAACAAAACTTTTCCGTATATCTAGCTATGATGGCGCCGGGGAGCTTTATAAGGCTTTTAGTACTGGAAATAGTTCAGCCATTTTTTTGTGGGATTATGAGTCGAATAAATATGGTGCGAGAAACACTCTTTCATTTCGAGGTGATCCACAAGAGACTAATTATGCAATAAAAAACCCAGCTCCTATTGATACTGCCCGTGGGTTTATCAATGGTGATATGTCTCTCAATTTTACCGGGAATGTAATTGATCTCGACGGCGATAGCCAGCCTGATCAGGAGATCACTCATTTAAACAATCTTAAAACCGGTCTGCCCATCGATCCCTACACAGAGGGCGCTGCAGGTCATGATGAAGTGTGGGGCGACAAATGGCACAAAGTAGAGTTTTTCGTGCAGATGAATTCTGCGCCTGGGGCAATGGACGGGGTAGTAAAGCAGTGGTTCGATGGCCAGTTATTATTCTCAAATGAATCTTTTCCATGGATGGGGCATGAAAGTGAAGGAGGGATTTTGTGGAACTTTGTTCACTTTGGTGGAAATAGCCATTTTCATGCCTACCCAGATTCGGAAAGGCGAGAGGAGTGGTACTCGATTGATGATATCGTAATCCGCACCGACATGCCGGAGAACCGGAACAATGATTCGAGTAATTTCCAACCAAAGCCGCCATCTAGTATTGCTATAGAGTAAGTTAGGGCTGCCCATCTCCCCAGATTACAACCTGATGGGCTAGCTGCGCCGGAAGATTGATTTCAATATCCCATGATTTCGACCAATCAAATATAAGTTATCCAAAATTAATATTTTAATTGCTTCTTCGATACGCGGCTTATAGCCGGATCTTATAATCCTTTTAGTTGAGAGGATGGCGGGCGAAAACTGTGTAATTAACAGCGTCGGTAAATAGGCGAGCGTTATCAGTGATAGAAACAAAGGTACTAAGAGTGTGATAGGATATATTAGGACCAGCCAGAAAACTGGGTCTGAGAGATTATCCGTTTTGTTGGTAAGATAGCTTTCAGCATGCCAAGATTGGCGTTTTAAAAAGTTTTTTATCGTAGTAGGATTTCCTAGGTGCGTCACTTTCAAAAGTGGCGTTATCTTTACTAAGACCCCATGATCTCTCAAATCCTTCGTTAGGGCTGAATCCTCTCCGGAGGACATTTCTTCGCGAAAGCCTCCCACGAGCTCAAAGTTTCCTCGGCTGATTATAATGCATCCTCCCAGTAGACTATTTTCAAGTACGCGATCTTTTCCAGTTTCAAGAAACCAATATTTTTCGACCCAGTTTGGATTGTCACGGCAAACATAAATGCCTCCAAGCACTGTATTAGGGGCTGTCGAATACATCTGGACGGATCTTTCGAGCCAGTTTTCGTCAGCAATACAATCGGAGTCGAGGAAAATTAAAACCTCTCCAGTTGAGTTTTTAGCGCCATAATTTCTCACAGCGCCAACGTTACCATTAGGTAGAATTTTAACCTTGTCTGCATAGTTTTCAGCAAGCTCAGGAGTTTTATCTGATGATCCATTATCGATGACAATTATTTCAAATTTATTCTTTGGGTATGTTTGTTTTTTGAGTGCAATCAGGCATTGCTCTATGTATTTTTCTTCGTTAAATGCAGGTATTACTACAGAACAAAAAGGCTGCTCAATCATTTTCCCTCCTAAAGTTATAGCGCGAAAACCAACTGGGCCAGACTAGTAGTAATTCTGAACCACCATTTTGTACTTCCCATTATGTTCGGGCGGTATTTCATCTACATAGTCCACTGATATACATAAAGAGTCACCAAGCATCTTTTTTAATTCCCAAACCATGAAATCTTCTGATTTGGGACTAAAGTTTTCTCTTTTGATTAACTTTACAATCACCCTTCCGGGCTCATTCTGGATTATCTGTGCGTTTTTTACACCTTCAAGATATTCAAACGCAATAGCAATTGCTGCCGTGGAAGCTTGCCTGCCCTCATTAATAACGACAGCGCCAACCTTGCCGTGAAGCTCCTTGAGTATCTTAGAAGCTCTACCGCACGAGCAGCTGGATTGGATGATTTCTCCCAGGTCCCCGATGCGATACCGGATCAATGGCATGGCATCGTTTAGTAAGGTGGTTGCTATGAGTTCGCCGTAGCCTTCTGCGCAGATGTCGCCATTATTTTTCAGTACTTCAAGAAGGCCGTATTCTGGTTCAATATGCATGTTTCCATGCTCGCATTCGGAAGCGAAAACCACGGACTCAGCTGACCCGTATTGGTCGAACACGTTGCAATTGAAAGCGGTTTCCATGATTTTTCGTTGCTGTGGTGTGAAGTTTTCGGAGCTGGTGCTGAGGCCTGTTGGTGTGAAGGATAGTTTGATCGAATTTTGGACGATATAGTCTGCCAATCGATAGATGCTTAAAGGGTATCCTTCAATGATCTTTGGCTTAAAGTTGTTTAGCTTATCGACGTAAGCGGCAATATTACCTTCCGCCAAATGATAGGAGGAAAACAATTGCTGCCTGTCTCTCAGGTTATAGCGCCAGAACGGCGGACTGTCATTATCAGGCTCTTGAATCTTTCGCCCTACCAGCGTGGCTTTTCGGTCCCCGACTTTGAAGTTCATGCGATCATAGAAAAGCTGCCAGAATGAATAGCTTTTCTGGCGGGCTGCTGGGGAAATATAGACTTTTAACGGATTCGCACTACTGCCACCGGTATAAAGACAGAGTAATTTGTCCTTGTCATACCTGTTAGACAGGAAGCTTTCAGGGTTAATTGCAATGGACTCGCGTTCCAATAGCGGAAAATCCGAAAGCTGAGGAGATTTGCCCAGTCCCAGCGTTTGGTAGGCCGGCACAGTTTGTGCTGCATCGCTAAGGATTTTTTCTAGAAGCTCTGCCTGTAATTCCTCTATTTGTCGCTCATCGAACATGACGTTGTTGAGTAGATGCTCAAGGTATTCTTTGTGAGGCCCGCCATAGCGTCTTTTATGTTCAAGTACGCCATAGGTGCTTACCAGAACATTTTGAAGCCACACGGGGGAAGACAGATAGAGCTTCTCAGATAGATGGCTTTTCATGATCTTGGCCCCCGGCAGTATTGTAGTCTGGCTGAAACCGATTACGCTTTGCCGCGGCGGGGTTACCGGCGAGTATGTCACCCTCCTTATCCGCGGATTTAGTTAATACGCTCCCTGCGGCCACGATGCAACCATCGGCCACTGGCGCCATAATAACCGCACTATTACCAATCCAGCAGTCAGCACCTATCCGGACTTTTTCAAAGGCGCCGCCCTGGTCCTGGATGGGCTTTTGATTGTCCTGGAATCCATGCTGACGACTTCCACTCAGTATATGAACGCCGCTGCCGATCAGAGTGTTTTCTCCGATGGAGCACATTCCGACATTACACTGGGGGCCGATATACACCCCCTTCGCGATACTGGTGTCACGGTGGGAAAGAATGGTCAAAAAACCCACTGCGATTTCGTCAGAGGTGGCCGGGCAGGCCAGATGGTAGAACGCCGCCCGAAGGTAGACTCCGCATTTACCGGGTATCAGGCTTAGACCCTGTGAGAACGACGTGAACACCCCGTCGGCATTGCCCAGCTGACTGAACAGCAAGCACAGCAAATACAGGGGGGTTGCGAGCGCCAGAAATACCGATTTTACGAGGCGTTTGAATACTCGCATGTTAAGTACGATCCAGTCGTGAGTGAATCCAAGCCCGTTCCCTGGCAGGCCGAAATGCAAGTATTCCTCGGACTAGGCGGCCAACTATCCTGGCTGTAAGCTCACCCCAGGTAAGGCTGGGGGGCTGGCTGTAATTCACTGGCGCCGGATCCTCGGTAAGTTGAGCCAAACCTTTACATAAATTGACCTGCTGTGGCCCATAGTTCTGCATCAAAATGATCAGGATGCGGGCGTAGTGTTTTTCCTTACCCTTTGCCAGAGTTTCGCAGAGTTCTTCCAGCCACTGGCTCCCTTTATTCTTGTAGCCTTCCGCGCGCGCCGGATCCAGTTCTGCGGCCTGAAACATCAGCATGGCTTTGCGTACATCCTGGGCTACCCAGGTGTCGTTGGGGAACTCGAGTTGCGCCGGATCGGACAGGAAAGGGCGCTCATTCTCCAGCATCCAATTGGCGTAATGCAAAAATGCAGCCCGGGCGTAGCTGTAGTGGATATCGGTGTTTCCTGCCTCTCTCTTGAGGAAAAGGTAGCGGGCAATACTGGCCATCAGTATCAGGTACGACCAGCCGGTTTCTACCTCTAGCAAATTTCGCTTTTTGATATTATCTGCTGGATGGATGGTTTTGCGAATGACTCCTTCCGCATGTTCCAGCCAGTCGGCACTGGGTTCCAGCAGCGATGCGTCCAGCAGTGCATTGAGGTAATTGCCGGTACCCCTGGTAAACGGATATTGGTGCGGGGTAGGGCGCTCGCCTTTCAGCAACGCCTTCAGCTTTGGCAAATCGTGTTTCTTCAGAGCCAGCAGTTGCTCCAGCAGACCGCCTTGGCCCTCTTGGGAGGCCCGTATCCAATTGGCTAGTTGCAGAACTGCATTCCGCGACGCCGGCGCGCCTGTTATGTAGTGGTGGTAAAGCAAACCAGTTGTATAGCAGTGTTCGGACGCAGGCCCGCCTCCTGTCTGACCCGGCGTTGAGCTGGTCTCGTTGTAGCGGGTGAAGGTCCGGTGTGCTGCCGTATGGGCACCCAGATAGTGATCGGTGTGCCAGAACAGTCCGTTGTTGTATTCGACTCGATCTTCATCGGTATGATAGACGTCGATGTCTACAACGTGCCGAGCCAAATTGTCCATTAACTGAAACCAGCGCTTATCCCCGGTCAGGGCGTACTGTCTTGCGAAGCCATATATTGGATCGTATTGGTTGTTGTAATGGGATATCAGTGGTGGTTCTCCCTCGCTCTGATAGAGGGTTTCATGATCCGCGAAAATATCGCCGAAGTTACGCCAGCCAAATTCGTCAATCACTTCTCTTTTGGCAAAGAAGTTAGATTTCCCATCCAGGCCTTCAGCTATGAGTTTGTCGAGAGCGTCGGGTTGAGTATTTGCCTTGAACCACGGGAAGGCATCAGCTCGCTCATAGCACTCTGGAGCAAGCACGGGCACCAGAGGTGTGTACGCTGTTGCAGAGAGACTGTTATTTGAGTTATAAGCCATTGAACAGCCGAGAGTTTTTCGTTCACCGCCCTGCAGCTCATAAACATTCTTTGCATCTTTCGGGAATAGATCGATTGTTAGTTTGTTTCCCTCTTTGCGAATGCTGGTTGGAAAGTTCTGCCAGAAGCCGGGTACTGCCACATCTAGCTGTCCGCCATCGTGCTCAATACCAACCAGAGGATTCGCACGCTTACCTTCGTGCTGTATCTCATCCGGGTTAGCGAGCCTGTAACCGCAGAACCGGGTGCTAATTTCGCCGCTAGAGTTTATGTGATTCCGGCTTTGCCAATTTTGGCCGCCGCTTGAGTCCTGGTAAAGGTTGAAATCGGAAAGACGGAACACACTTGGGTTTTCATCAATAGCCTGCGGCATGACGTGGGTATTGCCCGTGGTTGGCAGCGTTGTTTCTACTCCAAGCTCCCGAAAGTACACTGAGCCCGGGTCTCCTAAATCCCACAAACCGCCAAGATGACGGGCACGTTTGGGGTTGTGAGTTGCCAGCTCCAATTGTACTAGTCCGGTTTCCAGGAAAATACGCAGTTCACATTGAAACCGCGCCAGCGGCTCGTTGTTTTGCTTTAGCCATTCGCCCTTTAAAGTCGCGGCGACAAAAACGGGGCCTTTAAGAGTAACTTCCCAGTCGGCATCCGCTTTAACTGTGCAGAGCGCACTTGCTTCATCACTTAGGCTCACAGCAGAGGGAATGCCCACATCGCTATGGTTATAGACCTGCCAGGCCAGGCTGCCGGGCTTCAAAGCAACGCTGCCCGTTGAGGTATGGATCACAAGGCTTTCAGTCGTTTGGTTAATAACAGGCTCAGGAATGCGGGGTGAGGTTGCTTGTTGTTGGGCTAGCACCAAGCCTTTCGTGCTGTTTGCTTCCAGACTGATCAGAAAACTTGCGTGAACCCAGCGGATGCTGCCGTCTGGCCAGTGTGCGAGCGGTTCGCGTTGCATGCTGAGAGATTTCTCTCCATCCATAAGCGCGAGACTATCAATAGTCTGAACAGAACCTTTGGGCAGCGGAATACCGAGGCCTACCGGCTCATTGATTCGGGCAATGCCGCTTTTTTCTTCTAATCGAATGACGATGTTTTCCATAAATCTGTTTACTGCCTAACTCCCTGTGAGATGCGTAGGATAGTCTGCCAGCCCAGTAACATAAAGCTGTAGTGGTTCAATGATTCCGGACCACCAAGCTGGCAGCGGGGCGGGATTACGATCGAAAACCAGGATGAAGCGCGCTCGGTTTCAGCTTGTTCGCTCATTTTTCTCTGATCACCGAACGAAATTTGCCATTACGACCACGCGGAATTTCCGATACGTGCTCAACAACTACTCGAAAGTCGTCACCGAGTCTTTGTTTACAATTGAAAATAAGGTTGCTCTCATTAAAGTTAGCAGAGCCATCTCTCACCAATTTTATAGCAGCGCAACCCGGCTGGTATTGAACAACCTGCGCTTCCCGGATGCCATCGATACCTTTAAAAATGTGGTCAATGCGTCCGATCAGGCGTCCGTCGCTTGTTTCGATGTAGTCGTCGATCCTTCCATTGATAGATTTTAGCCCCGGGGTGCCGATTGTTGCTCCAGATGGATTAGCTAACGTTGCCGTATCGCCAAGATTGTACCGAAGTAAGGGCATTTGCTTGTTGGTCAGCGAGGTGGCCAGCAATCTGCCTGTATCATTTGAGCCTGAATCTAGTTCAACCTCTGTAATGCCCATTATAGAATTTGGCTGATAAATCCCCGTCTTGTCCTGCCCGGCAAACATTACATATTCGGCTGTTCCATAGTAGTCGTAAACCGGGCATCCAAACACAGATTCAATTTTTTCCCTTTGCCACAGAAGGAGCGTCTCGGAGTTCGTAATGACCACTTTCGGTTTGAAACCCGGTCTGGAATCGGACTTTAGGTAGTGAACTGCAAGATCATAAATCGCGGATGGGTAGCCAATCAGTTCTTCAGGCTGAAATCTGTTCAGCTCTCTCTTATAATGGGGAAACGTTTGTTCATTAATGTGGTAGCTGGAAAACAGTCGCTGGTTTTCAGACCGGTTAAAGCGCGAAAAAGGAGGTTTCATGTCATCAGCTGGTTTGAGCATTCTCCCTGCAAAGGTAGCTCGTCGTGAGCCAAAGGGAGCGCCATGACTTTCTTCATGGTCTACCAGCAGCGCCATAGCCAATTTATAGGTACGTTCATCGACATGAAGCGCTAGCGGGGTACCGGTGCTACCGCTCGTATGCTGAATCATAAAAGGCTTTAGTGCATTTTTTGGCCGAAAGTTACGATTTTGCTGCAGTACGGTCCACTTATTCAGAATAGGCAGTTTTTCTAAGTCTTGAAGCTTTGTGATATCGTTTGGACGTAACCCGTGCTCAGAAAATAGCTTTTGATAGTAGGGTATTTGGTTTGCGCAGTAGTCGACCATCTGGTGCAGACTTTCTTCCTGGAGAGCTTTTATCTCTATTGCGCTAAAGCTCTTGGTTTTTTCAAGTTCTTTGCGAATCTCATAATATAGACCTTTGTATCGCTTCTGATAAAGTAGGTACCCATACGCTGATATCAGAAAATTCTGAAGCAGTGGAGGTGACCGGAAGTATAGTTTTTCAGCGATTTTCATCGAGAACTGTGCCTCCGTTTTCCTTAGCTTTATTGTAAGTTGATAGATAATAATCTATGGTCTTTATCTTACAAATCATATCCATAGTAGAGCCGGCGTCTACGCCGATTTTTTGGTTCGAAATAATAGTTTTTAACATCTGCTCCTTAGACCAGATGTCGGATCTGAGCGAGTGGATAGTGGTTTTAAAAAAGTCGCCTGAATAAAGATGTTCGTAGTTAAACCATCCTAAATTAGGGCGATTTTTCTTTAATTTGAAGAAGGTATTTTCAAAGACTATTCGTAATATTCTTGACAGTTCTTGAATGAAAATTGGTCGTTTGGCTTTAGCTAAAGTCGCTGCCATAGGGAATTCTAATAAATCAGAATTGAGTTCGAATATTACTCGTTTGGTTAATCGATTTTGAACCCTTTGTTCGAAGGAGATGTTATAGACCAGTTTAAGCAGCTCTGGATGACTAAGAGGGGAATAATACCCTTGAAAAGGTTTCGCCATGCCTGGCTGCTTCATCATGTACTGACGACTGACATGGTCATAGTTAAATTTCTCAATGGCAAAAGAAAAGTCGTCGGTCGCTTTTAGGTATTTATCTAACGTGTCATGAATATTTTTAGTGGTTCTGGCAGCAGTACCGCTAAATATTTGATTGCCTTTGTCGCTGATAAACCAGAAAGTTTTAGGCACCGTCGCATGTTTCTTAAAGTCTTTTATGATCTTCTCTTTTGAAACTAATTTTGGACTTATCAGGTGTAAAGAATTAAAGCTTTTCTGGAGCCGGGTTCCTACGCTTGGAAAACCATTGTGCCCTCCTAGCCTGGCGCCTATAACACCACTGGTGATGGGTAGGCATAACTTTTCTGATAGGAACTTGCTGGATAAATGCCAAATCGGCCATAGGCAGTGGCCATGAACCTGCAGCATTTCATCGAGCAAGTCTGTATCTATGACCATTCCTTTCACATCTTTAAAGTAATGATCCGTCCGCAGGGTACCTGAGAGTTTTTTTGCAATAGTGCATTCGCGGCTGGACATGTCCCCATGGGTATAGGCTGCCGTTATGGGGGATTTTCGGGGAGCGAGCAATGTTCTGGAATCCCAACCCGCAGACATCATTAAAATCATTGGGCTATAGGTTTGCATAATGTCACTAAATAGTTTTGCAAACGCTTTGCCATTATTTTGTAGTGTGCTCGCATTTTTTTTCTGTGGCGTGACATCAGAAACCTGCTTTTTTATCTCCCGAGACTCGGTATTTACTTCTAACCTTTGATTAGGCAGGGTCTGTTGAATATTCTCGAAAAAGGAGCTTTCTCCTACTGTATAACCAAATGTAAGATAGCAGTGAATCGCGTTCCAATCGGGGCGGTCACTGCCTCCGATCAGGTTTTCCAGTCGATTCGATAACAAGATTCTGGAATTATTAGCCCGGTAGTAAACGAGTTCCGCACCAGCCAGATCTGACCTTACAGTCAGCTTTTTATTCGCGACAGAGTAGGTTATCGAAGTGCCGTTGACTGGCGTGTTGAAATCTACAGTTTTACTATCCTTTCTTTCGCCGAAGAAAAGCTCGAAGTCTCCAGATTCATGGTCTTGGTGGCGGATATAGAACGGATTAATCTCCTTTGTCTGAAGTGAAGCCTGGGGATCAGGATACTGTATTTCAGCACGGTTATTAGCTTCTGTTCTAATGGTTATCAGAAATGAGTTCGGCTTCAACATCGCTATTGCTCCTTGGTCCTTGAGCTAATCCTGACCGCTGGATTCCCGCCCTAAACAGCCCCCGCTTCGTCGATGGCCTGACTCAAGGCTTCAAGGCTGATCCCGCAGCTACTATCGATTTGTTACTGACATTCGCTATTTAAAGTCGCGGCGACACAAACGGGGCCTTTACGAGCAATCACCCTACTGGTTTCCGCTTTAGCAGTGGAGGGTGCGGCAGCCTCATTGCTCAGGCTCACCGCTGATGGAATACCTTCATCGTTCTGATTATAGACCTGCCATGTAAAGTTGCCGGGCTGAAAATTAACGCTACCCATTAAGGCGTCTATCACGAGGCCGCCTGTCCAGTATGCGAGAGGCTCAAGTTGCACGATGACAAGTTTCTGTCCATCCTTAGGTGCAAGCTGAATGGTGGCCTGTACGTCACTTTTGGGCAGAGAAAAGCGCATACGCACTGTTTCACTAATGCGAGCAACGCCGTTTTTTTCTTTTATTCGGATGGCTATTATTTCCATGGATCCGCCTACTGCTTAACTCTCTGTGTGACACCTAGCCCGGATTTCTCATGAGGGGATAACAGAAATCGGCTGAAAGTGTTAAAATTTCAGGGCCTTACACCAAAAACCAACACTAACCGCCGCTATCCAAAATGATACCTGAAAAACTGACCTTTACG